>JAESFL010000002.1_pt1 | contig 552393 bp, 485 predicted proteins | sample 9269401 | NCBI WGS metagenome assembly JAESFL01 (sample SAMN14506025, study PRJNA617098) | algae metagenome | isolation source: Gloeocapsa sp. UFS-A4-WI-NPMV-4B04 and co-occurring heterotrophs from desert... | place: USA: Utah | collected 2006-10-01 | reverse complement strand
GACTTTGCGCCGATGATAGTGCTGCAACCAGTGTGAAAGTAGGTCATCGTCAGGCTCTTACCCCCCAAAAGGCCCCCAGCTTCCATGCTCGGGGCCTTTTGCCTTTTATTACCCCCAACAACAGCACCCAGCACACCGCCTGCTCCTGCCGTAGCCGCCAGAGCAGGCTACGCCTCACCATTGCGCTACCATCACCGACTGCATAGTCAACACACCAGCTGTCGATACAGCATCATCGCTACGCTACAAGGCAACGCCAAACAACAAAGCGCTTCTCCATAAAGGTGAAAATTAAGAGAAAGCAACTCATCGGTACGTTGTGGAGGAAAAAGGATACAGAGATGGCCTTCGCTACCCTTCCAGCCACCCACCTAGTGTCGAATTTAATCCAACGGGTAGCGAGCCTGGAGAATGAGAAAGTCGACTCCACTATTTGGTTTCTTAAACCCGCCATTGGAAAAATGCTGGAACTTTAAACTGATATCCACGCCGTTCTGAAACACATACCCGGCTGCCAGATGATCGCCGAATTGAAGTCGTGTAGATAGCTTTTGATCGTTGTTGTCGTATAACTCCGAAAGAAAATAGCCACCGATACCAAGCTCCGCGTACGGACCTCGTTGGCCATCTCGCTGAAACCGGAATACGGGTGTGAGTCCTATGGCGAAAAGATTCTGCCTCCTTCCCTCAATGTTCTGATACTTGTTTCCCCTCCAATGTGCAAAGTCGAAATTCCAATATCCGCCAATGTGAGTTCCGTTAGACTTCCACCATTCTCTATCCCACTTCCATTGGGCTGCGGCACGCACCATTTTCGTCTTGTCGCCAGAGCCGAATTCTGCTGATAGAGAATCGATTGCCTGCGCTGGAAGGTGTAAGGATCCGAAGAGAACGCCTAAGCCAATCAATTTGTACAGAAGCAGATTCTTCTTCATGCAATCCCCGGTTAGTGTCGTAATAGGTTTTATTCAAAATAACAAAAAAGGGCCACACCGCGAAATCACACAAGAAACCTGGATCATTGAGAGTGCTATCTATGTGGCTTGGACATCGATCAATCAAGGCATATAAGCAGGTTCCAGCTTTCCTGGCACATCGGTCCGGAAGGAAAGGACATGGCCCGAAAGTGGGTGTTCCTTCAGTTCTTCCTCCGGGCGATTGTTACGAGCACTAGTGACATAGACGGTACATAAATCGTCGCCACCAAATGCGAGCATGGTCGGGCACTTAACTGGCAACCGAACCTGCTGTAACAATTCTCCTTTTGGCGAAAACCGGATCAACCGCCCGCCTTCAAACATCGCACACCAATAGCAATCTTCACTGTCAACCGCCGCACCGTCTGGCCTCCCACCATAATCGTGCGACCTGTCCATGGAGAACTGCTTAAATAGCCTCCCCTGCCCAACCACACCATTTTCCAAATCAAATTCGTAGGCTGTGATGCTGTGCGCAGTCGTGTCCGCATGATAGAGCGTACGCTGGTCGATGCTGAAAGCCACACCGTTGGAAACGGTAACCGGGTTGCCTATGTGCCGGACGATATTTCGTTCCACGCAATAAAGCGAACCAAACGGCTGGTCCTTCGGTTCATACAATGTGCCTGCCCATAACCTGCCCATTCCATCGCAACGACCGTCATTGAAACGCATTTTTCCAGTGTCATACGGTGCGTTCGCGATGTGTGTCAGCGCACCAGAGTCTGTGTCAAGCAGCGCCAGGCCGGACCGCATAGCGACCAAAAGACCGCCGGATTCACAGCGTGCGATACAGCCTGGTTCGGATAATAAAGACCAGGAAGAATGCAAATTGGTGGCCGGGGTATGCCGGTGAACCATCTTGCCCGTGATATCGATCCAGTACAGCGACGACTCTTTCTCATGCCAGAAAGGGCTTTCGCCAAGCAGCATGGGCTTGTCATACAACACATCGAAATCGGCCATGATCACATCACAAAAATGGAATAAATTGAAAGCCTATTATGCAGCAAACAACAATTTGCTTATTCCGCAGTAAGCATGTCCTTTCGTTTCGATCAAACAAACAAGACGGCATGCCGGTGAATGTAGCCGGGATAAGCATTTGGGATTGAATCTTGAATCATCACGATACGCAAATCCGCCCGTCACCTACGTACTGACATGGACGACCTGAGGCCACTGGCCGATTCCGCGCCGCCGGAATTACGCGACGAGCTTGGCATCGCGTAGGATATCGGCTTTTCTCCTTACTACAATTTCAGGTACAAGCAAGTCACAATGAAAAGCCTGTCTTCAGAGCACACCAACTGGCGCGCCGTCTGGCGCCTGATCAAGCCATACTGGAGTTCGGAGGAGAAGTGGAAAGCGCGCGGGTTGCTTGTCACAGTGATCTCGCTCGCGCTGGGCATGGTGTATCTCAACGTTCAGTTCAACGACTGGAATCGTGACTTTTACAACGCGCTTGAGAATAAAAACTTCGACGCCTTCAAAAATCAGCTATGGCGCTTCTCCTACCTGGCATTCATCTACATTGCAGTTGCGATCTATCGCATTTATCTGACCCAGGCTTTGGAAATCCGATGGCGCACATGGCTTACCCGCCAATACATGGACGAGTGGCTGGCGAACCAGGCTTACTATCGCATCGAGCAGACACGCAGCGCCGATAACCCCGACCAGCGAATCGCTGAAGACCTGCGCCTGCTGACCAACGGTTCGCTCTCGCTGTCGCTCGGGCTGCTGTCGAGCGTTGTCACGCTCGTGTCGTTCATCGGCATCTTATGGTCGGTAAGCGGTCCGTTGGCACTGATGGTCGGAGGTCGGGAATGGACTATTCCGGGATACATGGTGTGGTTTGCGATTGCGTATGCCGGAATTGGCTCGTTGCTTGTCTGGTGGATAGGCAGACCCCTGGTAGAACAAGAATTTTATCAGCAACGGTTCGAGGCGGATTTCCGGTTTGGGTTGATCCGCATCCGGGAAAACGCGGAGTCGGTGGCGCTGTACCGCGGCGAATCGCAGGAGCATACCCAGCTTGCTAGCCGGTTCGAACGCATTCGGGCCAACTGGTGGAACATCATGATTACCACCAAACGCCTTAACATCGCGTCCACTTTCTACGCGCAATTTGCCACCATTTTTCCTTTTCTGGTTGGTGCACCCAGATATTTTTCCGGGACAATCACCCTGGGCGGACTCATGCAGATCAGTTCTGCGTTCGGTCAGGTGCAGGACGCCTTGTCATGGTTTATCAATGCATTCAGTGCCTTGGCCAGCTGGAAGGCCAGCGTTAATCGCCTGGCTGGATTTCATGCTGCAGTAGACCAGGCACGCAGCCAGAAATCAGGAATACTCGTAAGTCGCAATAATGTGGGCGCGATATTGATCGACAAGGTGACACTGCGTTTGCCGAATGGCCATACACTGACCAAGCCGCTGACAGCCGAAATCCATTTTGGCCAGCACATTCTGGTCAGCGGTCCGTCTGGATGCGGTAAATCCACGCTGTTCCGATCGATAGCCGACATCTGGCCTTACGGCGCCGGGGGCATTGAAATCCCGGAAAATGCCAGAATCCTGTTCCTGCCACAGCGAGGTTATCTGCCGATCGGGACCTTGCGGGAAGCGATCGCTTATCCGGCACCTGAAAGCGCCTACAAGGATCTGGCGGTTCGGCATTACCTGGACCTGTGCAGATTGCCACATCTCAAGGACAAGCTCGACTTGCCGGACAACTGGAGCCAACGCCTCTCTCCAGGAGAACAACAGCGATTGGCGTTTGTTCGAGTGCTGCTCACCCGCCCGCAAATACTGTTTCTTGATGAAGCAACAAGTGCGCTCGATGGTGCGACGGAAGACGCACTTTACGAGCTGGTCATGAAAGAATTGCCCGAGGCGGCGATCGTCAGTATCGCGCACCGGGAGGCTGTTGCGAAATACCATCACATTCATTGGCAGTTTGTGCCAGAACAGGCAGAGTCAGTGCCCGCAATTGATGAACCCCAGGCAACGCGCTATACAATTCTGGCATCTCCATTAGTGCCGCAGGGCGCGAAAAGCACAAATGAGTTTGCCGGCAAAAACTAGGTTCGGCAGGTGCCTCCCGCCATATTCGTTGGCAAACAAACCATGAACCGATTGATTGTCTCGTCAGGACTGCTTGTTGCACTAAGCGGATGCGCATTGCAGCCGAAGACAATCATCGCTGAGAAGTCAGGCAAGCCCGCACCGTCGAACACCTCGTCCATCCTGTTCTCGTCAAGCAAGGCGGGCGGTTTGCCGGATGGCTGGAAACCACTTGTAGTTCTCCGTACCAAGAAGCCGACCAACTATCAATTGGTCACCAAGCAGAAACAAACCGTTCTCCACGCCCATGCCGAAAGTGCGTCTTCAGGCCTGATGCGCGATGTCGATATTGATCTTTCGGAACAGCCATGGATCACGTGGCGATGGAAAATTTCCAACCTCATTCGAGGCGCCGACAATTTTGAGCGTTCGACTGAAGATTCGCCGGTTCGCATCATTCTCGGGTTCGATGGCGACAAGGACAATCTACCATTCGCGGACCAGATCGCTTTCGAGGCTGCAAGAACGCTAACTGGACAGGAGTTTCCTTACGCAACGCTGATATACATTTGGGAAAACAAGGCGCCGGTCGGGACAATCATCCCAAATGCCCGAACCAACCGGGTGAAGATGGTTGCGGCCGCAAGCGGTTCTGGCGGAATCGGCGAGTGGCGTGAGTTCAGCCGTAACGTTGTAGAGGATTTCGAAAAGGCATTCGGCGAGAAACCCGGCAAGCTGATTCGAATCGGTGTGCTGACCGATACCGACAACACCGGTGAATCGGTCGAAGCATGGTACGGCGATATCCAGCTACGGAAGCACCGGAATTCAGCGCGCAAGCTAGATTGAATTTCGTGTCGCGAACAGCAGCACCAATGCAATCAAGGCCGGCAGAGCCTGAATCAGCAGGATGGAGCGTTTCGCCGTCATACCGCCGTACAGTCCTGCAACCAGCACGCACGTCGTGAAAAAGACTTTTACCGACCAGTCGCCGCTCAAAAGACCCCAAAGCAGGCCGGCGGCGAGGAAGCCGTTATACAAGCCTTGATTGGCAGCCAGTACCTTCGAATCTTCGGCTACTTGTGCGGTCATTCCAAACGCTTTACGACCTAACGGATGGGTCCATAGAAACATTTCCAGTACCAGTATCCAGATGTGCAGTACCGCAATCAGACCGATCACAATGTTGGCCAACGTATTCATGTTGCATCCCCTGTTCGCAATCCGCGTTGTTACTACCGCAAAAAAGCTTCGGCCAACCTAACCCAATAAGTCGCTCCGATTGGTAAAAGTTCGTCATTGAAGTCGTAGCTGGGATTGTGAAGATTGCATGGTCCCAAACCATGGCCGGCGGCCCGATGGGCGCCCTCGCCATTTCCGATGAAAACATAGCAGCCGCGCTTTTCCTGCAACATGAAGGCGAAGTCCTCCGCACCCATGGTGGGCTCCACTTGGGCGTTCACGTTCTTTTCACCCACGATACCCGTCATGACTTCTGCCGCGAACGCCGCCTCCTCCACATGATTGATGAGCGGGGGATAGTTGCGCTTGAACTGGAAGTCAACCTTCGCATCGAAAGCCGCCGAGGTATGTTCGGCAATCGCGCGCATGCGTGTCTCGATCAGGTCGAGCACTTCAGTGGTGAAGGTGCGCACGGTGCCGATCAGCGTTGCCTCATCGGGGATGATATTGGTCGCACTGCCGGCATGGATTTGCGTGATCGATAGCACACCGGCGTCGATGGGGCTCTTGTTGCGCGTGATGATGGTTTGCCAGCTTTGTGCAATCTGAATTGCAATCATGATCGGGTCGATGCCCTTATGCGGTTGCGCCGCATGTGCGCCCTTGCCCTTGATCGTTACTTCGAATTCATTCGACGATGCCATCATCGGTCCGGGTGTGACGCCGAAAGTGCCCACCGCCGCGCCGGGCCAGTTGTGCATACCGAACACCGCGTCCATTGGACATTTCTCGAACAAGCCATCGTCCATCATCCGGCGAGCGCCGCCGCCGCCTTCTTCGGCCGGCTGGAAGATGACATAGACTGTGCCATCGAAATTGCCATGTGCGGAAAGATGCCGTGCGGCACCCAACAGCATGGCGGTGTGGCCATCGTGTCCGCAGGCGTGCATCTTTCCCGCATGTCTGGATGCATGGGGAAAGGCATTGATTTCCTGTACCGGCAAAGCATCCATGTCGGCGCGCAAGCCGATGGCGCGTCCACTGCTGCCCTTCTTGATGATGCCCACCAAACCGGTTACCCCAAGGCCGCGTATTACCGGAATGCCCCATTCGGCAAGTTTGCGCGCGACGACGTCTGCAGTTCGGTGTTCCTCGAAGCACAACTCCGGGTGTGCATGAATATCCCTGCGGATTTGCTGAAGTTCGGAGGCTAGTTCAACGATCGGGTCGATTAAATGCATAGTGAGCTCCGTGCTGCGTTCTAAAAAGCAGCATCGCTATTATTTCCTGAATTCATGTTTTTTAGTCATAGACGCCTCCACCGCGCAGGCCGCCATATTCACCCTGCTTCTGATGCACTGATGGAGTGTTGCTCGCGTACTTGGATGCGGTACAGTATGCTGCTGCTTATACCGATTCCAGAGCATTTTATGACCACTTCCATTGTCCGCGCCACGTGCCCCCATGACTGTCCTGATACCTGTGCGTTGCTCGTCACGGTGCAGGACGGGGTTGCCACCGAAGTGCGCGGTGATCCCGAGCATCCTACTACAGCCGGGGTGCTGTGCACCAAAGTCTCGCGCTACGCTGAGCGCACGTACCACCAGGATCGTTTGCTTCATCCAATGAAACGGGTGGGAAAAAAAGGTGAGGGAAAGTTTATCCGCATCGATTGGAACGAAGCACTGGATACCATTGCCGATCGATTAAAGGCAGCCGCAGCAAGGCATCCCGAAGCGATTTTGCCCTATAGCTATGCAGGCACCATGGGCATGGTACAGGGAGAATCGATGGCAGCACGGTTCTTCCACAAACTGGGCGCATCGTTCCTTGACCGTACGATCTGCAGCATGGCTGGCGGCGTTGGTTATCGCTACACGATCGGCGCGCGTATCGGTACCGATCTCGAGCAATTCCAGTCCGCCAAGCTGATCCTGATATGGGGGGGCAATCCGATCGCATCCAACCTGCATTTCTGGATGCGCGCCCAGGAAGCAAAGCGCAATGGCGCTAAACTGATCGCAATCGATCCCTACCGGTCGCTGACTGCCGAGAAATGTCATCAGCATATTGCCTTGTTGCCCGGTACCGACGCAGCCTTGGCGCTTGGAATGATGCATGTGCTGATCCAGGAAGAGCTTCTGGATCGGGATTATATTGCGCGCCATACAATAGGATTCGATCAACTTGCACAACGCGTCAGCGAATGGACACCGCAGCGTACAGCCGAGACATGCGGAATCACTGTCGACGAGGTGGTGCAGCTGGCGCGTGACTATGGCGAAACCGCACGCAGAGGAGAGCCGGTTGCCATCCGCGTCAACTACGGCATTCAGCGCGTGCATGGCGGTGGCATGTCGGTACGCAATATTGCATGCCTTCCCGCGATGGTCGGGGCGTGGCGTCATGCAGCCGGCGGCATCCAGTTGTCTTCATCGGACACGTTCCCGCGAAATGTCGCCGCCTTGCAGCGCCGGGATTTGTTGCCTGCCGGCGCCAGGCCGCGCACGATCAACATGAGCACAATCGGCGACGATCTTCTGCGCGATGCCTCGCCAGAGTTCGGGCCAAAGATCGAAGCGGTGATCGTCTATAACGCCAATCCTGTCGCCGTGGCGCCTGAGTCGGCAAAGGTGGCCAAGGGCTTCGCCCGTGATGATCTATTCACCGTCGTGCTGGAGCACTTTCAAACCGATACTGCCGACTATGCCGATATCCTGCTGCCGGCAACAACGCAATTGGAACACGTAGACGTCCATGCCGCTTATGGTCATACGTACATGATGGCAAATAATGCGGCGATCGCGCCGATGGGTGAAGCGAAGCCGAATACGGAGATTTTCCGGTTGCTTGCAAGACGAATGGGATTTGACGATCCTTGCTTTAACGACAGCGACGATGCCATCGCCAGCGTCGCATTCAACAAAAACGATTCGCGGGCGATGCACTTCGATTGGGATGCACTGAAACAGCGGGGCTGGCAAAAACTGAATGCGCCCGATGCTCCGTTTGCCCATGGCGGCTTTCCTACACCATCGGGAAAATGCGAGTTCTATTCAGAGACCATGAAGCTCGACGGACTTGATCCATTGCCTACGTATATTCCCCCCTACGAATCCGTGGCCAGCAACCCGGTTTTGGCAAAGCGTTATCCGCTGGCCATGATCTCTCCGCCTGCGCGAAACTTCCTCAATTCCACTTTCGTCAACGTGCAGAGTTTGCGCAGTACGGAAGGAGAGCCGCATCTTGACATTCATCCTATTGACGCTGCCCAACGCAGCATCGAGAATGGTGACTGGGTACGTATCCATAACGACCGCGGCTCGTTCGAAGCGAAAGCAAGAGTGACCGACAAGGCGCGTCAAGGACTGGTTGTCGGCTTGTCCATCTGGTGGAAGAAATTTTCCGCCGATGGCAAGAACGTCAACGAAGTAACAAGCCAGCGGCTCACCGATATGGGGAAATCGCCTACTTTTTATGACGTGCTGGTAGAAGTGGAAAAGGTAGAAGGCTAAAAGTGCGCGGCAACGTATCTCTCACGTTGTCGCACCATCTCGCCATGCGGATGAATGTCGCCGATAACGCGTCGATCAAGGACTGCTGCAGTGGTGCTGTGCTTGTTCTTCATCATGCTGTAACAGCTTGCCGAAACCACTTCGTACTCCTGCTCCGCCGAGAGGCACAGTATGAATGGGATATAAGGTTGACATGAAAAAGAAGTGGCGGGTGTTGGCATTTAGCGGCTTGACGGCATTGATCGTCGGCTGCTCTCATCTGGGATATTACGTGCAGGCGGCACATGGGCAGTTCTCCCTGCTTGCAGAAGCAAAGCCGATTGACGAATGGCTCTCCGATCCGGAAGTCAGCGGTACCCTCAAGGATAAGCTCACGAAGGTACAGGAAATCCGGCGCTTCGCCGCGCGCGAGCTCGCGCTGCCGGACAATGAAAGCTACAAGAGCTACGCGGACCTGAAAAGGCCATACGTGTTGTGGAACGTGGTGGCAACGGAAGAATTCTCCCTGAAACCAATGAAGTGGTGCTTCCCTGTCGCCGGATGCGTCAATTACCGTGGCTACTACAGCAAGGAAGATGCGATGGCGTATGCTGCCGAGCTGCGAGCCCAGCGTTACGATGTGCAGGTCGGTGGTGTGCCCGCCTATTCAACACTCGGATTTTTCAACGATCCTGTACTCTCAACCTTCATCAAGTATCCGGACGCCGAGTTGGCGCGGCTGGTGTTCCACGAATTGGCGCACCAGGTCGTCTATGCGCAAGGTGATACCCGGTTCAACGAGGCATTCGCGGTAGCGGTCGAGGAAGTCGGCGTCGAACGCTGGCTGGCGAAGTACGGCGATGAGAAAATGCGAAATTCCTACCGTGACTATCAGCGTCGCAAGGAAAGTTTTCTGGCGTTGCTGACCAGGTGTCGGGACGACCTTGAAGAGAATTACGCACGTGATGTCGATGACCACGAAAAACGGAAAAGAAAAGCGGCGATTTTCGAGAGTCTCAAGGAGCAGTATCAAGTATTGAAAGCCCAGTGGGGCGGTTACGGCGGATACGATCGCTGGTTTGCGGAGCCGTTATCCAATGCGCACCTCTCGGCAATTTCCACATATCACGACCTCGTCCCCGGCTTCCGCGCATTGCTGGCCAGGGAAAAAAGCCTTAATAAGTTTTATGCTGCCGTGCGCGACCTGTCGTCTCTCGACAAGGAACGGCGCCATGAGCAGCTTGCCGGTCTGGCAAAGTCTCAGCAGATGGCAACCGATAGCGTCGAGGCCCGACTGTCTCGTTGAGGCGATCACCTACATCAGCTACATCAGGTACGTTTGACCCCGTGGTCACTCAAATTCCTGCACCAAAAGTCTCTCCACAGGCACTTATTGTTGCGCTGCAATAAGTGCCTGTGCGCTAGAAGAAATCTTCAGATAACGTTCAAATCACTTGCACACAAGTGCACTGCCCGATAGCATCTACGTTGATAAAAATGAACCAAGTGTTCACTTATCCTTAAAGCTTCTAACAAAATGGCTTCGGCATGATAAAAGGGCACTACCCCTACGGTGTGCTTAACAAAATATTATTCCGCCGTCATTCCCCATTTTGTTAGACGTTCTTAACAAACTTAGAAAAATCAAAGCGAGAGGTAGACAATGGACAAATTTTGGCTTAAGTCGTATCCACAAGGCGTACCGGCAGAAATCGATTACACCCAGTATCGATCGCTCGTCCACCTGCTGGAAGAGTCATTCAAGAAGTATGCTGCGCGGAATGCGTACGTCTGCATGGACAAGTACATGACCTACGCAGAGGTCGATACGCTTTCCAAGAAACTCGGCGCCTGGCTGCAAAGCAAAGGGCTTAAGAAAGGTGCCCGCGTCGCACTGATGATGCCAAACGTATTGCAGTATCCGGTCGCGATCGCCGCCGTCCTGCGTGCTGGTTACACGGTGGTTAACGTCAATCCGCTTTACACGCCACGCGAATTGGAGCATCAGCTCAACGATTCCGGAGCCGAAGCCATCATCATTCTCGAAAACTTTGCGACGACGCTGGAACAGGTCATTGCCAAGACCAAGGTCAAGCATGTTGTCGTCGCCAGCATGGGTGAAATGCTGGGCGGCCTGAAAGGCACGATCGTGAATTTCGTCGTGCGCAATGTGAAGAAAATGGTGCCGGCATTCTCGCTGCCGAATGCAGTGCGTTTCAAGCGCGCAGTGTCGGAAGGCGCAGGAATGACATTGAAGCCGGTTGAACTCGGCCATGACGATGTCGCGTTCCTCCAGTACACGGGCGGCACCACCGGCGTATCCAAAGGAGCTACGCTGACACATCGCAATGTGATTGCAAACGTTCTGCAGAACGAGGCATGGGCACAGCCCTCCTTGCAGAAGGAGCCGAAAGTCGAAGCATTGACGATCGTCTGCGCTCTGCCTCTGTACCATATCTTCGCGTTGACCGCCTGCTGCCTGCTGGGCACCCGTCTTGGCGGAATGAATATTCTCATTCCGAACCCACGTGACATTCCTGGTTTCATTAAGGAGTTGGGCAAATACAAGGTCAACATGCTACCGGCGGTCAACACGCTGTACAACGGCCTAGTCATTCATCCGGATTTCGCCAAGCTTGATTTTTCAGCGCTCAAGATCTGTAACGGCGGCGGCATGGCAGTGCAGAAAGCGGTCAACGACAAATGGCTCAAGATTACCGGTTGTCCGATCATCGAAGGGTACGGTTTGTCCGAGACTGCGCCGGTGGCTACCTGTAATCCGGGTGACGTGAACGAATTTTCCGGCACCATCGGACTGCCGATTCCGTCGACGGACATCGCCATCCTGGATGATGACGGCAAGCCGGTACCGCTGGGCGAACCGGGTGAAATCGCAATTCGCGGTCCCCAGGTGATGGCTGGTTACTGGAACCGCCCTGACGAAACTGCAAAAGTCATGACGCCGGACGGCTTCTTTAAATCGGGCGATGTTGGCGTGATGGATGCACGTGGTTTCGTCAAGATCGTCGACCGCAAGAAAGACATGATCCTGGTATCGGGATTCAATGTTTATCCCAATGAGATCGAAGGTGTGGTGGCTGCACATCCTGGTGTGCTGGAGTGCGCCTGCATCGGCGTACCGGACAGCAATTCCGGCGAAGCGGTAAAGCTGTTTGTCGTGCGCAAGGATCCTTCGTTGACTGTCGAGAAGCTGATGGACTATTGCAAGGAGCAGTTCACTGCTTACAAGAAGCCGAAATATATCGAGTTCCGCGATGACCTGCCGAAAACCAATGTCGGCAAGATATTGCGGCGCGAATTGCGGGATGAGAAGAAAGCCGCATAATTCGATCCCCGATTAAAAACCGCCTGCTATGTCAGGCGGTTTTTTTATCAGGATCCAAATATTGTAATGACATCAGCCGGTGCGGGTAGCGCCGGTTCGGCCATTCTCAACCAGGAAAGAGGCCAGCGTCGACACCCCGGAGTCTTCGCGCGTCACATCGTCCAATGCCTGGAAGCGAGCTGTGGAGGAGGCCGGCGTCATGTCTATCATCACAAAACCGCGCCGGTCACTGCGGCCGTAATGCAAATGCGGATTATTGGCGACGATCTGGTCCGTGATCGACTGTGCGCGTGAGCGGGAAGTGATCGATGTCCCGCAGAGTTCCGTGGCGACAATCGGATTGTCGTTGGAGACCGGACGGCTAAAATCCTGCTTTAAATCAGCCGCGAAAAACGTGTGTACGTCGCCCGAAAGCACCATCGGGTTGGCCAGGCGATGTTTCATGATGTTGTTCAGGAGCCTGTCGCGGGAAGCGGGATAGCCATCCCAGCCATCGTTCCAAAAGCGGTCCTCGTCCCGCGATTGTGCAGGCGGCACGCTTATTGATTGCGCCATCAAGGTTTGCTGCGCCAACAGGTTCCATCGGGCTTTGGATCGGGAAAATTCATCCACCAGCCACGACTCCTGTTCGGCACCCATCAGGGAGCGCGCCGGCGCGAGCCGATCCGCGCAACGCGCCGTGACGATATTTGACCCTCCTCTGCCAGGGCGCTGGCATGCCTGATAGTCGCGATACTGACGATTGTCGAGCAAGTGAAATTGCGCCAGCCGGCCCCATTTCACACAATCATAAATACGCAAGCCCGTGAAATCATGTACGCCAGCCGGGCGTGGTGTCAATCTGATGGGCATATGCTCGTAAAACGCCTGGTAGGCGGCCGCTCGGCGCGCCATGAAGTTGTGGTCGAGGCGTTCATCCCGGTCATTCGCATAATCATTGGCGACTTCATGGTCATCCCATGTCACGATCCATGGCGCTGCGTGATGTGCAGCCTGCAAATAGAGGTCGGATTTGTATTGCGCGTATCGGGCCCTGTAGTCATTCAGGGTGATGGTTTCGTCGCCGCGGCCACTGGGCGAATCGGGATGCTTGAGATCGTACCGGCCGCGTTCATAAATATAGTCCCCGAGGAAAGCGACCAGATCGGGTGCCTCGGCAGCGATGTGGCGATGCGCGGCGTAATGGCCGAAATCCCAGTGCTGGCAGGACGCAACGGCAAATCGCATGCGAGCGGGAAGGAAATCCGCTGCCGGTGCAGTACGGGTGCGTCCAATCGGGCTGACTGCATCGCCCAGCATGAAGCGGTACCAATACCATCGATCCGGGCGCAAGCCCGACACATCGACATGGACGCTATGCGCCAGTTCATGCAATGCGGTCGTGGCGCCATCGGCGACGATCCGCTTGAAAGCTTCATCTTCCGCAATTTCCCATCGCACCAATAACGGTGCCTCTATCATTGATTCCGCATTCAGTGGATCGGAAAGGATGCGGGTCCAAAGCACGACGCCGGTGGCCCGTGGTGAGCCTGATGCCACGCCAAGACTGAACGGATATGCGCTGGTGCGTGCCAGCGCAGCACCGGGATAGGCAGCGGCTAACGCCGTCAGGGACAGCAGTCGGCCGGTCTGCAAAAGAAAGCGCCTGCGATCAGAAATCATGGAGGACCGTTTGCATGACGATACGAGGCTATAACCGGTTGTGCTGGGTCAGCTTTGCGAGGTCAATGAAGAAAGTGGTGGCACCGGACGCGGCTTGCGATTTTCATCCGTGGCGACATACGTCAAGGTCGCTTCTGTCACTTTCACTGTTTCCGCCTGCAGTCGGTTGCGTTCCGCGAAAACTTCCACATTCACGGTAATCGAAGTATTGCCGACCTTGACGATGTCGGCATAGAAAGAGAGAAGGTCGCCGACAAAAACCGGATTCTTGAACACGAACGAGTTAACGGCGATCGTAGCGACACGGCCGTTCGACCGGCGCACGGCCGGAAGAGAGCCGGCAATGTCAACCTGCGCCATGATCCATCCGCCGAACACGTCGCCGTGGACATTTGCATCCGCCGGCATCGGCATGACGCGGAGTTGCGGTATTTTGCCGTCCGGCAGGCAGCCTTGATTGGTATTTGTCATTTTTCCTCCCATATTCGATTTGATATTCGGTATGCCTGTCCGGGCCTGTTGCAAGCATGTCGCGCCCACTGCTAAGGGTTGAATAACAGGCCCTGGGCTACAATCTGCGGGACACAGCATAAACCATTCTAAATTCGTTTCCCATTCCTCCATGCGTCGCCACTCCGTTTCCTCGCCCGAACCCGCCGCCAACCAAGGTACGCGGAATGATTGGGCAACCTTAAAGACCCTGTTGCCCTATCTATGGGAATACAAGTGGCGTGTATTTCTCGCATTGCTATTCCTTGTCGGTGCCAAATTCGCCAATGTAGGCGTGCCTCTCGTTCTCAAGGCACTCATTGACCATATGACAGTCAAGCCGGGCGACCCACAGGCATTGCTGGTGTTGCCCTTAGGGATTCTCGTCGCTTATGGCGCGTTGCGTCTGTGCACGACGCTTTTCACTGAGTTGCGCGAATTTGTATTCGCCAAGGTGACACAGAGCGCGGTGCGAACGATTGCACTCAAAGTGTTTCGCCATCTGCATGCCCTGTCCCTGCGCTTCCACCTGAACCGGCAGACCGGCGGCATGACACGCGACATCGAGCGGGGCACGCGGGGCATTTCCTCGCTGGTCTCCTATACGCTGTACAGCATTCTCCCGACTCTTGTGGAAATCACGCTGGTGGTTGGCTACCTTGTGCTGAACTACGATGTATGGTTTGCAGTCATTGCCATTTCAGCACTGGTCATCTATATCGCGTACACGATCGCGGTCACCGAGTGGCGTACGCATTTCCGTCGCACGATGAACGACCTTGACTCGAAAGCGAATATCAAGGCAATCGACTCGCTGATCAATTACGAGACTGTTAAATATTTCGGCAACGAGGAATACGAAGCGAAGCGCTACGATAAAAGTCTGGAGAGCTGGGAGACCGCTGCCGTCAAATCGCAGACTTCCCTGTCATTGCTGAATACAGGTCAGTCGCTGATTATCGCGACCGCAGTCACTCTGATTTTGTGGCGCGCGACCCAGGGCGTGATCGACGGCACCATGACCTTGGGCGATCTGGTATTGGTGAATGCGTTCATGATCCAGTTGTACATTCCGCTCAACTTCCTGGGCGTGATATACCGGGAAATCAAGCAGAGCATGGCTGATATGGAAAGACTGTTTTCCCTGCTCGATCAGCACCGTGAAATAGCCGATGCATCCAACGCCAAGCCGCTGGCAATCCAAGGCGCGGAGGTCCGCTTTTCGCACGTGAATTTCAGTTATGAAGCAAAGCGGCAAATCCTGTTCGATGTCGATTTCACCATACCGGCCGGCTCCACGACCGCGGTAGTCGGACATAGCGGGTCAGGAAAATCCACGCTTTCCCGCCTGCTTTTCCGGTTCTATGACATTGATTCCGGCAGTATCACGATTGACGGTCAGGATTTGCGGGACGTCACCCAGGCATCCTTGCGCAAAGCCATCGGCATCGTGCCCCAAGACACCGTATTGTTCAATGACACCATCGAGTACAACATTGCCTATGGCAAGCCGGGGGCGACCAAGGAGGAGATCGTGGGTGCGGCAAAAGCAGCCTATATCCATGATTTCATTGAAAGCCTGCCGGACGGTTACGGGTCGATGGTGGGGGAGCGGGGACTGAAGTTGTCCGGAGGCGAAAAGCAGCGAGTGGCCATTGCAAGAACCTTGTTAAAGAATCCTTCCCTGCTGATATTTGACGAAGCGACGTCAGCGCTTGATTCGAAATCCGAGCAGGCAATACAGGCACAACTCAAGGAAATCGCCAAGAGCAGGACTGCGCTGGTCATCGCCCACCGATTATCGACCATTGCGGATGCTGCCCAGATTCTCGTGCTCGATCATGGCCGGATTGTCGAGCGCGGCACGCATGCACAGTTGCTGGAAGCCGACGGCGTGTATGCGCAAATGTGGCAGCGGCAGCAGGCGCGGAAGGATAGTCCGCCGGGCTCGCCGCCGGCTTCCGATGACGTGGATATCCGTTCGGCGCTCGCCTAGCGAATTTGTGTCGGCATTTTTGAAACTGCCTCCGACTGGTTTCCATTCTGTTTTGCTTCTGCTGTTTTGCTTCGTGATAAAACCAACTAACATAGCGATATGGAAACCAAATGGTTGGAAGACTTTATTTCGCTCGCGGAGACGCGTAGCTTCAGCCGCTCGGCCGAACTGCGTCATGTGACCCAGCCCGCCTTTTCGCGCCGCATCCAATCGCTGGAAGCCTGGCTCGGCGCTGATCTGATCGATCGTACGTCCTATCCCACCAGGCTGACGCCGGCCGGCGAAGTGTTTTATGAACAGGCACTTGAGATGCTCGGCCAAATCAACAACGCTAGGGCGTTGTTGCGCGGCAAGCGGCCAACCGCGCACGCTACCGTCGACTTTGCAGTGCCGCATACGCTGTCGCTGACGTTTATGCCCAAGTGGATGACGGAGCTGGAGTCAGGTTTCGGCGTATTGAACACGCGCCTGATTGCATTGAACGTACACGACGCAGTCATGGCCATGGTAGAGGGCGGTTGCGACCTGCTGCTGTGTTACCACCACCCGCGCCAGCCCGTCCAGCTCGATGCAAGCCGGTACGACATGATCACTCTCGGTAGCGAAGCCCTGCGCGCATATGCCCGCTGCAGCAAGGCGGGTGTTCCCGATTTGCTCTTGCCAGGCACGGCGAAATCGCCACTGCCATTTCTTTCCTACACCAGCAACGCTTACCTCGGGCGCATGGTGGAACTGATCCTCTCCGATGCGAAACGCCCACTCCATCTATCGAAGCGCTACGAGACCGACATGGCCGAAGGTCTGAAAATGATGGCACTCGAAGGGCATGGTATCGTTTTTCTTCCCGAGTCCGCAGTAACGCGTGAGGTCAAGCAGCGGCAACTGGCCCGCGCAGATGGCGGCCAGTCGGAGTGGGAAGTGCATATGGAAATCCGCCTCTACCGCGAGCGGCCGACTTCCCAGCGGCCCGGAAAGCCGATCGTCGCACGTCTTTGGGAATATCTGATCCAACGCAATGAAGCCCAAGCCAAGGCAAAAGCCCGAAAGCGGAAGGCTATGCAATCCAAGGAAATTATTACCTCCTAGCGGTTTCTTGCCGACAGAGAAGATCGCACAAAGTGCGCATTCTGTTTGCGCACATAGACAAAGAAGTATGTCTTTTTTGCATAGTTGCATGCCAACAAAGCATTGGATCAGGAAAGCGCTGTTGTTCTAGCATGCCGGTCATCATACGTAGCCGATCACATGGCTGCCAATACAAGGAGCAACTGCATGTCCATCCAGCATGAAATCCCTTCTTATCTCACCCAGCACGAGATCGGCCCATGGGGCGTGTATCTCGAACAAATCGATCGAGTCACTCCTTATCTCGGATCGCTGGCGCGGTGGGTCGAAACCTTAAAACGCCCAAAGCGGATTCTGGTCGTCGACGTTCCCATCGAGCGTGATGATGGAACGATCGCCCACTTCGAGGGCTATCGCGTGCAGCACAATACGTCGCGCGGCCCGGGCAAGGGCGGTGTGCGTTTTCACCAGGATGTGACGCTGTCTGAAGTCATGGCGCTGTCCGCCTGGATGACAGTCAAGAATGCGGCAGTCAATGTGCCGTATGGCGGCGCAAAAGGCGGTATCCGGGTCGACCCGAAAACTCTCTCGCAGGGCGAATTGCAGCGAATGACACGTCGCTACACCAGCGAGATCAACATCATCATCGGGCCCAACAAGGACATACCGGCGCCGGACGTAAACACCAATGAGCAGATCATGGCGTGGATGATGGACACCTATTCCATGAACCAGGGAAGCACATCCTCGGGTGTCGTTACCGGAAAACCGATTTCCCTTGGCGGCAGCCTCGGCCGCAGGGAAGCGACCGGGCGCGGTGTGTTCGTGGTTGGCTGCGAAGCTGCAGCAAAACAGGGCCTCGACATCAAGGGTGCTCGGGTCGCCATTCAGGGCTTCGGGAACGTCGGCGGCATCGCTGCCCGGCTCTTTGCAGAAGCCGGTGCCAAGATCATCGCCGTGCAGGATCACATCACAACAGTCGTGAATGAAGCTGGCATCGATGTGCCGGCACTGCAAGCGCATGTGAATGCCACAGGTAGTGTTGCCGGCTTCACCGGCGTTGAGACCTTGAATGATCGTGCCCGTTTTTGGGAGCTGGACTGCGATATTTTGGTGCCTGCGGCACTGGAGCAGCAAATTACCGAAAGCAACGCAAACAATATTCGCGCAAAGATTATTCTGGAAGGCGCTAATGGACCGACCATGCCGGCGGCAGACGACATATTGCGTGAAAAGGGCGTACTTGTCGTACCTGATGTGATCGCCAATGCAGGTGGTGTGACGGTCAGCTACTTTGAATGGGTGCAGGATTTTTCAAGTTTCTTCTGGACCGAAGACGAGATCAATTTGCGTCTCACGCGCATCATGCGCGAAGCGTTTGCCGCAGTGTGGCAGCTTGCAGAAGAGAAGAATGTGTCATTGCGTACCGCGGCATTTATCGTCGCCTGTACCCGTGTGCTTCAGGCGCGAGAGATGCGCGGTTTGTATCCCTGATCTGAACTCGCAAATACGCCTAAGCAGTGGCAGCGGGCTGTTCGAAGCCCGCTGCGTTAAAAAATCCACAATAAAAACAACCGACAAAGTATCGGTTGTGGTTATCACGTATAGCAAGAGTGGCACATTATTTGCTATATAGAAACTTGCCCACTTGGACGGGCATTGCTTTTTGATTAACCCAGCATGAGACGGAGACCTTATGCCCGCTAGATTTCGCGCTACAACACAAGCTATTCAAGTAGGTTTTTTCATATCGCTGGGATTGTTTCTTGTTCCGTCGCACGCCGCGCAAACTCTGGCATCGATTCGCGACACGCAAACCATCACAATCGCTTACCGTGAAGCCTCCATTCCGTTCTCCTATCTGGACGACAACAAAAAACCGGTGGGTTATGCAATCGACTTGTGCCTGAAAGTGGCCGAGGCAATCAAGCGGGAATTGAAGCTCTCCCAACTAAACGTCAAGTTCGTTCCAGTGACACCATCCAATCGCATTCCCACCATCATGGAAAGCAAGGCGGATCTTGAATGCGGATCAACGACCAACAATGCCGAGCGCCGCAAGCAAGTCGCGTTCACCATCCCGCATTTCGTAGCGGCGGCGCGCATGGTCGTAAGAACAGATTCGGGCATCAAGAACTGGTCGGATCTCCGTGACAAACGGGTCGTAACCACCAAAGGCACTACCACCGTCAAGCTACTGAACGACCGCGACAAGGTGAGGGCACTAAGTCTTAAACTGGTGGAAGGTCGAGATCACGCCGAGTCGTTCAGCATGGTTGAAAAAGGACAGGCGGAAGCGTTTCCCATGGACGATGTTCTGCTATTCGGCCTTCGTGCAAACGCACAAAATCCGAATAATTTCACGGTGATCGGTGATGCACTTTCCGCTGAGCCCTATGCAATCATGCTCCGCAAGGATGATGCGGCTTTCAAGGCTGTGGTCGATCGCGAGATGGGCAGAATCGTCCATGACGGTGAAATCTATAAGCTTTACGATAAATGGTTCAAGAACCCGATTCCTCCCAAAGGCTTGAATATGAATATGCCGATGGGACATCTATTGAGGGATATGCTGCGTTTTCCAACTGACAAAGTGGGAGATTGATTCACATGCAGTACGTACTAACGCGTAGTTGCAAGGGTCAACGATAGACTCCGGCAGGACGTTCTAAGCGAGGGAGATCGACACCAACCAGACATCTCCACGTAGTTATATAAGCTGTTAAAACAAGGGTTTGTTACACTAGGCTGCACAATTTTTCTTAGGAGACGTTATGAAATTCTCGAAGTTTATTTCGGTTTTGGTTGCGGCTGGCGCGATTGCAGGTACAGCACAGGCACAGGAAACCGGCACACTGAAAAAAATCAAGGATACCGGCGGTATCACGCTCGGTGTTCGCGACTCGTCCATTCCTTTCTCCTATCTGGATGACAAGCAGTCTTACCAGGGCTATTCCATCGACCTGTGCATGAAGGTGGTCAATGCGCTGCAAAAGCAGCTCGGCCTGTCGTCGCTGAACGTGAAGATGAATCCGGTTACCTCCGCCACACGCATTCCGCTGATGGCGAACGGTACGGTTGATCTGGAGTGCGGATCCACGACAAATAATCTGGAGCGCCAGAAACAGGTTGCCTTCGCACCGACCACCTTCGTGACAGCCAATCGTCTGCTCGCCAAGAAATCATCGAACATCAAGAGCCTTGATGACATGAAAGGGAAGTCGCTCGTTTCGACATCCGGCACATCCAACCTCAAGCAAGTAACTTCACTGAACGGTGAGCGCAATCTCGGCATGAACATCATGACCGCGAAGGATCATGCAGAAGCGTTCCTGATGGTGGAAACCGGCCGTGCAGTTGCGTTCGCCATGGACGACATCCTGCTCGCGTCCCTGGCAGCCAGCTCAAAGTCGCCGGCCGACTATTCGATCACCAGCGAAGCCTTGTCGGTCGAGCCGTATGCCATCATGATGCGCCGCGACGACCCGGCGTTCAAGAAGGCGGTGGATGACGCAGTCATCGCGCTGTTCAAGTCTGGTGAAATCAACCGCCTGTATGCCAAGTGGTTCCAGTCGCCTATTCCGCCAAAGGGTATCAACCTGAACATCCCAATGAGCGAACCGTTGAAGGCCGTCATTGCCAAGCCGACTGACTCTGGCGATCCTGAAGCCTACAAAACAAAGTAATTTCATCAAAGTAAAAACTTGAACGGGGGGCTTGCGCCTCCCGTTTTATTTTTATGATTGAAATTGCTGCTTTGCACAAAAAATTTTAAGCCGCGAGCATCGCAAGTAGTAGCAATGTTTAACTCTGTCCAAAATTGGACGATGGACTGAATCGACGACTCTCTAAAGAGACGAGGGGAATATGAATTACAACTGGAACTGGCGCATATTTTGGGAGGCGTCGCCCGACGGGGTGGGCACGTACATGGATACGCTCATCTCGGGATTGATGTGGACCCTGGCCACGGCCATGACCGCCTGGATCATGGCCCTCATCCTGGGCGCGGTCATCGGCACCATCCGCACCATGCCCAACCGCGTGGCTGCCGTCATCGCCAACGCCTATGTCGAACTGTTTCGCAACATCCCGCTTCTGGTGCAGATGTTCCTGTGGTACTTCGTCATGCCGGAACTCATGCCCGACCACATCGGCAACTGGCTCAAAGCCCTGCCCAACGCGCCCTTCATCACCGCCGTCATCTGCCTGGGCTTCTTCACCTCCGCCCGCGTGGCCTGCAAGTCTCCGCCGGCATCAATGCCCTGCCAAGAGGCCAGAAAATGGCTGGCACCGCCTTGGGCCTGACACTGACCCAGACCTATCGCTACGTGCTGCTGCCGATGGCATTCCGCATCGTCATCCCGCCGCTCACCAGCGAGTTTCTCAACATCATCAAAAACAGTGCCGTGGCGCTGACCATCGGCCTGATGGAACTGACCGCGCGGGCGCGCTCGATGCAGGAATTTTCATTCCAGGTCTTCGAAGCCTTCACCGCTGCCACCCTCATCTACATCTTTGTCAACATCATCGTCGTCAACCTCATGCGACTGATGGAAAAGCGCGTCGCCGTCCCCGGCTTCATTGCCTCCGGCACCGCCAACACGGGAGGCCACTGATCATGTTCGCCGACTTCGATTTCGACGTCATCCAGCGCTCCTGGGTCTATCTGTTCCAGACCGGCATGGCGTTCACCCTGCAGCTGACGGCCCTGGCCATGGCCGGCGGCATCATCGTCGGTACCCTGCTGGCGATGATGCGCCTGTCCAGCAACAAGCTCATCTCCGGGATTGCCACTACCTATGTCAACCTCATCCGCTCCATCCCGCTGGTGCTGGTGATTTTCTGGTTTTATTTCCTGGTGCCATACATCGGCGCCTGGATCATCGGTGCCGATCAGCCCATCATGGTGGGAGCGTTCACTTCGTCGCTGATCACCTTCATCCTGTTTGAGGCGGCGTATTACTGCGAGATCATGCGTGCCGGCATCCAGTCGATCCCGCGCGGACAGGTATCGGCCGGCTATGCGCTGGGCATGAACTACCGCCAGACGATGAGCCATATCGTGCTGCCGCAGGCGTTTCGCAACATGATCCCGGTGCTGCTGACGCAGACCATCGTGCTGTTCCAGGACGTGTCGCTGGTGTACGTGCTGTCGATCACGGACTTCGTCGGCGCCGCCTCCAAGGTGGCCCAGCGCGACGGGCGCCTGATCGAAATGTACCTGTTTGTTGCCGTGGTGTATTTCGTGCTGTGCTTTGGCCTGTCGTTGCTGGTCAGGAAGCTGCAGCAGCGCGTGGCCATCATCCGCTAACGATTCCCATATAACCAGACCAGACCAGGCAGGAGAAAAACGTGATTGAAATGAAGAATGTGAGCAAGTGGTACGGCAGCTTCCAGGTATTGACCGATTGTTCGACCCGGGTTGCCAAGGGCGACGTGGTGGTGGTGTGCGGGCCGTCGGGCTCGGGCAAGTCGACCCTGATCAAGACGGTCAACGGGCTGGAGCCGTTCCAGAAGGGGCAAATCCTGGTGGACAACATTTCGGTGGGCGACCCGAAGACGAACCTGTCGAAGCTGCGTGCGCGCATCGGCATGGTGTTCCAGAACTTCGAGCTGTTTCCGCACTTGTCGATCCGGGAAAACCTGACGATCGGGCAGGTGAAGGTATTGGGGCGCAGCGTCGAGGAAGCCACGGAAAAGGGCTTGAAGTACCTCGACCGGGTAGGGCTGATCGCGCAGAAGGACAAGTTTCCGGGGCAGTTGTCGGGCGGGCAGCAGCAGCGGGTGGCCATTGCGCGGGCATTGTCGATGGACCCGATTGCGATGCTGTTTGACGAGCCGACGTCGGCGCTGGACCCGGAGATGATCAACGAAGTGCTGGATGTGATGGTGGGGCTGGCGCAGGATGGCATGACGATGATGGTGGTGACGCACGAGATGGGGTTTGCGCGCAAGGTGGCCAACCGGGTGATCTTCATGGATGCCGGTGCCATCGTGGAGGATTGCACCAAGGACGAGTTCTTCGGCTCGCCGCGCTCGGACCGCGCCCGCGACTTCCTCGCCAAAATCATTCATTGAACACAAACCGTTGTGTCACAAGGCCGTTTCGGGACTCCCTCGAAACGGCTTTTTTTATGTTGGCGCTAGAAGAGGGGAGGGCACCAAGAAGTTAAAATACGGCGATTCTGATGAAAGAGCCGATATGTTTGAAAAATCCGCATCCACTGCTACCAACAGTATTACCCTGACCCGTCCAGACGATTGGCATCTGCACCTGCGAGACGGCGCTGCGTTGGCCAGCGTCCTTCCTCACAGCACCCGGCAGTTTGCGCGAGCAATCGTGATGCCGAACCTGAAGCCGCCGGTCACGACGACCTCGCAGGCACGCAGCTATCGGGAGCGCATACTTGCAGCCCTTCCGGCCGATGTGCAATTCGAGCCGCTGATGACCTTGTACCTGACAGACAATACCCCACCCGATGAAATTCGGCGTGCAAAGGAGAGCGGTTTTATACATGCGGTGAAGCTATATCCTGCCGGCGCAACCACCAACTCCGATGCCGGTGTAACCGCTTTGGAGAAATGTTACAAGACGCTGGAAGTGATGCAGGAAGTTGGCATGCCGTTTCTCGTGCATGGAGAGGTAACCGACTCTGACATCGACATTTTCGATCGCGAAGCAATCTTCATCGATCGGGTGATGGAACCGCTGCGGCGTGATATGCCTGCGCTAAAAATCGTGTTTGAACACATAACCACAAAGGAAGCCGCGCAATACGTTGCGCAATCGGATGGCCCCGTAGCCGCCACCATTACAGCGCATCATCTCTTGTATAACCGCAATGAGATATTCAGAGGTGGCATCCGCCCGCATTACTATTGCTTGCCCGTACTGAAGCGGGAAGAACATCGCCTGGCCTTGGTGAACGCAATTGCATCCGGCAACACCAAGTTTTTCCTCGGAACTGATTCGGCGCCGCATCCAAAAGGGTTGAAAGAACACGCCTGTGGCTGTGCCGGATGTTACACAGCATTGCATGCAATGGAGCTTTATGCGCAAGCCTTTGAAATGGCAAATGCGCTCGATAAGCTGGAGGCATTTGCGAGTTTCAACGGACCGGACTTCTATAATTTGCCCCGAAATAGTGGCACGATAACGTTGAAGAAAGAAGACTGGAAAGTGCCGGAGGAGCTTGCATTTGGAGAGGCCACTATCGTACCGCTTAACGCCGGAGAAACAATTTCTTGGAAAATGACTTGAATGCTGGCTTATAAAATTTCAGCTTTAAACGCTCCGGCAGTCAGTAAAATTTTTCTTATCGATGTCAACAAGCTTCACTGATTCGATCGATTGGCAACAGCCTTGGCTAAGCCCTTTGCTACCACTTGCTGGTATCGCAACAAAATCGATAGACTGGATGCGTACATTCAATGAAACGGCCGCTTCATTGAATGTACGAAACCACCGGGGCTTGCCGATAAAATTGGTTCCGCAGGCCGATCTTCCTCCGGAATGCGCCTACGAGACGTTCATCAGCGATACCGGGTCAGTGCCGACCCGACAAAATCTACACGATTTCCTTAATGCCCTTATGTGGCTTTCTTACCCGAAAGTAAAAGCTCGGTTGAATGAGCTACAGGCGGCGGAAATACTCAAGGCATCCGCCGCCATGCCAAACGAATGCCAAGGAATCAAACATGCGCGAGGTAAGGTAAGAGATGCTGCGACTATCTTTGATGAGAATGCGGCGTTAGTGATAGTCACTGATTTAAGCCAGATCGAGGCATTGCACGAACATCGATGGCATCAGGTATTTATCCAGAATCGCATTACATTTGGCCGTACTTGGGATGTCAACTTATTCGGTCATGCGCTGATTGAGAAATTGATATTGCCCTATAAGGCAATCACTGCTCATGCATTTATTGTTCAGGTTGAAGAGGATTTCTTTTCATTTTCTCAAAAGCAGCGGATGTGCCTTCTTGACCAGCAAATCTCGCAGAATCTTTCGGAAAACCTGTCGACCGCTGCTTTCACCCCATTGCCTGTGCTTGGATTGCCGGGATGGTGGCCAGGTCAGAGTGAGGAATTTTACAACGATGCAGCGGTTTTCAGGCCCAAACGAAAACTGCATCGCCCAAACTGACGCAAGATTGATTCATTCGAAGCAAATGAAAAAAGAAAAGGCACCCGAAGGTGCCTTTTTTGTTTCAACTAACCACGGATGACTTGCATCCGTAAGTAATTAGAACCTGTGGCGAACGCCAACGTTGAACCAGGTAACATCCGGAACTGCTGGAGCATCGTTTTTCAGACGCGAATAGGATGTGTACAGATTTGTACGCTTGGACAGGCTATGGGTATAACCAACGCCCCAGTAGTCTGCATCTGCTGTACCAGCGCCAAGACGGTCGTCATGACGGGTGTACGATGCGATGACAGTGCCTGCACCGATAGGCGCGCTTACGCCCAGCATTGCATTGCGGCTGTTGCCAGTACGTGTTGCGCCGAGTTCGTCGCGGTTGACAGCAAATGCAGCGTGAGCCTTGACGACGCGGAGGTCGTAAGTTGCGCCGAGCATAGCGGTGCGGGAATCGCCAGTGCCAGCAGCGTTGTTTGCATCATGATATGCAAACACGGCGTTGATCGGGCCGTTTGCATAGCCGATCGATGCGCCCAACTGGCTAGCAGCCGATGTGCTGCCTGCAACTTCGCCCAGACCGTAGGCGACTTGTGCGTTGAAGCCACCGATCGCTGGTGCGGAATAGTTGATTGTGTTGTTCATGCGGATGCCGTATGGACGGAAGCCAGGAGCTGCAGCACCGACACCACCAGTCGCGATACCGCTGCCATCGCCAGTCAGGCCGGTACCGAAAGGATCGATCGAATCAAGGGCAGTAAAGATTGGTGTGAGTTGACGACCAAACTTAACAGCGCCGAAGCCGCCGCTCAAACCAACCCAAGCCTGACGTCCGAACAGCAAACCACCTTGGCCCAAAGCACCAGAATCGATATTGAAGCCGTTTTCCAATGTGAAAATTGCAGCCAAGCCACCACCGAGGGACTCGCTACCTTTAAATCCGAGGCGGCTGCCGGATTGAATGCCGCTGTCCAGACCCCAACGAGCTTCGGTCCTGTCTGTGTCGATGCGCTGAATGCCAACGTCAGCCACACCGTAGATCGTTACATTGGTTTGCGCAGAGGCTGCGCCTGCAAACGCGCCGAGGGCTGCGAGCGCGAAAATCGTTTTTTTCATTGAATAATCCCCAAAGGTTATCGAGCTAGATTTATATGGTGCTTTCGACGTCGCCGCTGGTAGCGGTCGCCGAATTTATGCTTCGTAATCATTTAATTAAGAAGCTGGTGCTTATTTCATCAAATATCGAATCGGAGGACAAAGGTTATTTCTGTTTTTCGAATGCTATTAAATTATTTGTGGTGACTTTGCAACGGAATGATGGCTAATGATGCAATAAATACAACTCTGCATGTCGCTCGAATCTTTGTCTGGAATAGGGCGGAGAGATGTGTTCTAGTGCCTGCGGGGGAATTCGATGACAAAAGTGTCAGGCAAAATAAAACGGACCCGATGGTATCGGGTCCGTTTTTATAGAGGCAACAGTATGATTAGCCGGGTAAAGCTAACTCTGCATATCTATTTTTAGAACAAGTGGTTCACGCCGACCGAGATGCCGCGCTGCTTGTCTTGACGAGCAGATGGACGCAAAGAACCATCGTTCTTTGCAAGATCCAGTTCCGCATACAGGTTGGTACGCTTGGAGAAGGCGTAAGTTGCTGCAAGCATGAACAGATCACGATCGCCGGATGGTGTTGCGCCGGAAACCTTCGTTTTGTAGAAAGCGCCAGTCAGTTCAACTGCTGGGGTGATTGCATAGTTCAAGCCAACCCACATCCAGCGTGTTTTTGCATCTGCAGCGATAGCAGCGATGTCTTGCTCTTGATCTGCATAGCCAACGGAGACACGTGCAGGACCGAACTTATAAGCGCCACCAACTGTCCAGTGGTCGTTGTCAAAGCCAGCGATATCACGACGTGTGTATGCTGCACCAGCAGCCAATGGGCCGCTCGAATAGGAGGCAGCAACCGACTTTGCAGAATCGCGGCTGACGCTGCCAACTGCTTCGCCGAGTGCATATTCCGCACGGGCTGTTATCGGACCAAATGTGCCAGTGTATTTGATGTCGTTGTTGTAACGAACACCCGCTGTCGCAGGAACAGCCGATGCAATACCTGGGAACTTGTAGACGAACGGATCATAGGCTGCGATTGTCAAGAACGCGTTGGTGTATTGACGACCCAGATCGATGAAGCCGAAGTTGCCACCGAAGCCGACTGCAGCTGTACGATTGAACAGTGTGTTAGTTGCTGTGTCCAGACCACCAGTACCAGTGTTGAAACCAGCTTCCAGTGTGAAGCGCGCTTTCAAACCGCCGCCCAGATCTTCAACGCCGCGGAAACCCAGGCGGTTGGAGTTGTAAGTACCAGTCGAGCCCATTGTCAGCCTGTTGTCGCCGGCTGCATTTACATTGGTTGTATGACGGATACCGCCATCGAAAGAACCGTAGATTGTTACAGCAGATTGTGCTTGTGCAGCACCTGCAAATGCACCCAGAACTGCCAGGGCGAGAAGCGATTTTTTCATTAATTAATCTCCAAGGGTTGGCGTGCTAAAATTTTTTTTGGTTGCATCCAGCGAGAGACGTGCGAAAACGCCCAAGCCGAGACTTCCGAACAGTTTGGTTAAGAAGCTAATAACGATTTCATCAAATGTCTCCTTCTAGGGCAAAGAGAATTTGGCTTTTGTGCTTTTCAATTGATTATTGTGTGGTTACTCAACAACAAACACAGCAAAAATAATGCTTAAAAAGCAATGGTTTGCCTTTATTGCCCGCTCTTGCCTGTTTTTTAAGTTTTTGACAAATTTGCCAGTTTGCAGAAAGACATGATGCAGAATATAGATAGCGTTATTGTTGCCATTGACAGGGCTTTGAGAGTCATTACCGGAGCGGCTGTTGCGTCGCGGCCAAATCCTGCCATCGACGTGCCCGATGCTTCGTTGGACCATGCTGAACGCAGACATAGTGCAGGTCTAATGCGGGTGAATCATGTCGGAGAGGTCTGCGCACAAGCGCTTTATGACGCGCAGGCCAAGTTTGCGACAACGGATGCCATCAAAAGGCAGTTTGTCCAAGCGGCACAAGAAGAAGAAGATCATCTTGCCTGGACGGCAGAGCGCTTGAAAGAGTTGGGATCTCGTCCCAGCCTGCTAAATCCTTTTTGGTATGCAGGATCCTATTTGCTGGGAACTGCAGCGGCAAAGGTTGGTGATGCGCATAGCCTTGGATTTGTTGTGGAAACCGAGCGCCAAGTAGAAGCGCATCTTGCCAAGCACTTAACAAGTTTGCCAAACCAAGATGAAAAATCGAAGGCAATCGTTGCTCAGATGCGAATTGATGAAGTTGAGCACGGCGCTGCCGCTCACGAAATGGGAGCGGCAGAATTGCCTAAGCCGGTACAAAAGGTAATGCAAGCTGCCGCCAAAATCATGACAACGACAGCCTATTACCTTTGAGCCCTCGGTTAACTATTAGTCGATTGCGTCAAAATGCGGTTAGGAGTGCCTTGGTGAAGGCGGCATTTTTAACTATCCCGTCACTCTTCTTGTGTGGCTTCTTGTGTCGCTAGATCGTCAATAATCTCGAATGAATGTGTCAGCTCCGCCGTCTTCTCAAGCATGATCGAGGCAGAGCAGTATTTTTCATGCGATAACTTGATTGCTCGTTCCACCAAGTTGGATCTCAAATTTCTGCCAATCACTGTAAAGTGGAAGTGGATCTTGGTAAAAACCTTGGGATCCTTTTCGGCGCGTTCGGACTTCAATGTCACATCACAGCCGCGGACGTCTTGGCCGCTCTTGCGCAGGATAAGCACGACGTCATAGGCGGTACAGCCGCCAGTCCCCGCCAAAACCACCTCCATCGGACGCGGCGCAAGATCACGTCCACCACCTTCAGGCGCGCCATCCATCGCAACTACGTGGCCCGAGCCAGTCTCAGCCAAAAATGTCATTCCGGACAAGCCGGTCCAACGTACAGTGCATTCCATTTAAATCTCACGGTTGTCAAATCCTTAGCAGCCACTATTGTAGCTGTTAAGAAGATCGAATAAATCGATGGTCAGTTTTACACATGTTTGTATGTTCAATTCATAACGCGAACAAAAAAGCCACATTGTGAAAAATGTTAAATCTTTGTATTTAAAAGAAAAATTGCTTATTTGCGGTGGCCAGAAGCTCATTTCTGCGGCGTTTTCTTGCGTCGCACCATACTTTGAACTACAATTTAATTGCTGGTTGTAAACGATGTGTAACTCGATGACAACCAAACTCTTGTCTCCTCCACCCTCCTCTTAGGTGTGGATTTAAACCCGAGGTCTAACCACCTCGGGTTTTTTTTATTTTTTGCGAGATAAGTTTGACGGCAAGTCTTTGAAAAGACTATAATTTCCGGCTTTCCGTTTGCTCAGGAAAGAGAATAAAGCTGTGTCCTGAATGTGGTTGGAAATTTTGCAACGGCATGGGAACCGGCGACTGTTTGAGCAATTTCACAATTTTAGGAAGTCATAATGAAAACCTTTTCCGCGAAAACCCATGAGGTAGAGCGCGAGTGGCTCGTGATTGACGCGACGGACAAAGTCCTCGGACGTGTTGCCAGCGAAGTGGCACGCCGACTGCGCGGCAAGCATAAGCCGGAATTTACTCCTCACGTCGATACGGGTGATTTCATCATCGTTATTAATGCCGGCAAGCTGCGTGTTACAGGCAACAAGGCGCTCGATAAGACTTATTATCGCCACAGCACCTATCCAGGCGGTATCTACGAGACCAATTTCCAGAAGATGCAGCAACGTTTTCCAGGGCGTGCGCTGGAGAAGGCAGTTAAGGGCATGCTGCCAAAAGGCCCACTCGGCTATGCAATGATCAAGAAGCTGAAGGTATATGCGGAGGACTCCCATCCGCACGCCGCGCAGCAACCCAAAGCACTCGTTATCTAAGGAAAAGACATGATCGGTAACTACAATTACGGAACCGGCCGTCGCAAGAGTGCAGTGGCTCGGGTCTTTATCAAATCAGGCAGCGGCCAGATCGTTGTAAACGGCAAGCCTGCCAGCGAATATTTTTCGCGTGAAACAGGGCTGATGGTCATTCGCCAACCGCTTGAATTGACAAATAACGTTGAACGTTTCGACATCATGGTGAACGTACACGGCGGCGGCGAGTCTGGTCAAGCTGGCGCTGTTCGCCACGGAATTACACGAGCCCTGATCGATTACGACGCAGCATTGAAGCCCGATCTGGCAAAGGCCGGTTTCGTTACTCGTGATGCTCGTGAAGTTGAGCGTAAAAAAGTCGGTCTGCGCAAAGCACGCCGCGCAAAACAGTTCTCCAAGCGCTAATCTGCGTTTCAGAGCATCGAAAAGCCGCCAGGTTTGCGCCTGGCGGCTTTTTTTTGGACTTTATTTCACTGATGGAACCATTGCGCGCCAAGGCGAATTCACTTGGCTCATGTTGGAAGAAATTGCCGCATGCTTTGTTAAAATCGCACTGTTACTTCACACTTCATTTCGCAAGGAAATAGCATGATCAAGGTCGGTATTGTTGGTGGCACTGGCTATACAGGCGTCGAACTGTTGCGCCTGTTGGCGGCTCATCCGGAAGTCGAGTTGATGGCCATAACATCGAGGAAAGAGGATGGTTTGCCAGTGGCCGATATGTATCCATCTTTGCGAGGTCATGTATCGCTTGCTTTCTCATCCCCAGATAAAGCACAGCTCGACCAGTGCGATGTGGTGTTTTTTGCTACGCCGCACGGAGTCGCCATGGCACAAGCCCGGGAATTGGTTGCCAAGGGTGTCAAAGTGATTGATCTTGCGGCGGATTTTCGGCTGAAGGATGTAGCTGTTTTTGAAAAATGGTATGGAATGCCGCATGCCTGCCCGGAGTTACTGGAAGAGGCGGTGTATGGTCTGCCTGAAATCAATCGGGAATCGATCAAGGCGGCTCGTGTCATCGGCTTGCCGGGATGCTATCCAACATCAATGCAACTAGGATATGCGCCACTCCTCGCTCAAGCGAAACCATTGGTCAATGAAACGGCGCTCATCGCTGATTGCAAGTCCGGTGTGTCTGGCGCAGGGCGGAAAGCGGAAGTACATACCCTACTCGCCGAAGCGGCTGACAACTTCAAGGCATACGGGGTAAAAGGCCATCGACATCTGCCTGAGACGACGCAGGGCTTGCAGGCGATTGCAGGGCGAAAGATCGGATTGACATTCGTGCCGCATCTTGTCCCGATGATTCGTGGCATTCATTCAACGCTATATGCAACGATTTTGCCGGAAGCGCGCGATACGGATTTCCAGGCGTTGTATGAGAACCACTTTGCCAACGAAAAATTCGTTGATGTTATGCCATCGGGTAGCCACCCTGAAACTCGTTCAGTAAGGGCATCCAATACCCTGCGTATCGCTGTTCATCGGCCAGAAGGCGGTGATTTGCTGGTAATTCTCGTCGTAGAGGATAACTTGGTAAAAGGTGCGGCGGGACAGGGTGTGCAATGCATGAACATCATGTTTGGCCTTGATGAAACTGCAGGATTAATGCACATTCCAGTATTGCCCTAAGTAATCATTGCAATTCCATGGCTCACGCACCTTCGATGTTCAGCAGTTTAAAAGTGCGATTGTGGTTTAGGCGACTATCGGTATCGTCTCCAAGAATTGCAGTCAGGAATCAGATGCCTTTGAGCTTGCGTATACTTTTGTACGCAATTCTCGTCTGTTGCGGCGGCATACTTGCAGTCTGGATATTTGATTTGCGGCAAGGCACTGACAATCGTTATCAGGAAAATGCTACCGAGCAGCTAGTAATTTATAAAGAAGCGCTTGAACAGCTCGGTGGCGAACGAGACAAATTATCTTCGTCAGCGAATGCTGCAGATAGCCAGCTCATCATTGAACGCACCGCGCAGAAGCAACTTGCTACGCAGGTAAAAACGCTTGAGGCAGAAAACATAAGGCTTAAAGAGGACTTGGCTTTTTTTGAAAGTCTTTTGCCGAATGCAACTGGTCCGCAAGGCATATCGATTCGGCGTATGAAGATTGATCAGGTAGCGCCGAATCAACTGCGTTATCGGTTGCTGATTATGCAAGGAGGTAAGGGTGATCAGCACTTCTCCGGCAGTCTCCAGCTTGCCATCAGTGTTTTGCAACAGGGAAAAATGACCACTATTGCTTTTCCGAATAGCAGTCCAGGGGACTCGGATAAATATAAATTGGGGTTCAAGCACTACCAACGAGTGGAAGGTACGCTGACGATTCCGGATGGAGCGGCAGTGAAGGCAGTTCAGGCGCGTGTGTTCGAAAAAGGGCAGCTTCGAATACAGCAGTCTGTTAATTTGTGAAGGAGAGCCAGCATGCTAGGCCGAAAAAACAAAGGCACGATCGACAGCTTAATCGGTATTTCCACCACGATAGAAGGTGATGTGCATTTCAAGGGTGGTTTGCGGATTGATGGTCGAGTAAAGGGGAGTGTCATCGCCGATGCCGAATCATCCAGCATGCTGGTGATATCGGAAACCGCGAAAGTCGAGGGTGAAGTGCGAGTTGCGCATTTGGTCGTGAATGGAGAGGTGATCGGCCCGGTTCATTCAACCGAACTTCTTGAACTTCAACCGAACGCCCGCATAACTGGAGATGTCTATTACAAGGCGCTGGAAATGCACGGCGGAGCGCTGGTCTCCGGGAAACTGACGCATGACCAGGTTGAGGAGCCGGTGCTGAAGCTCGCGATGTCGAACCCCTGAATTTCGCGAAAGGCCTATAATCCGGTAATCGTTGTTTGCAACCAGGAGTTTGATATGAATGCTGTCACCGAAATGCCCGCCCCGATTATCTTCACGGATAGTGCCGCAGCAAAAGTTGCGCAGTTGATAGAGGAAGAAGGCAACCCGGATCTGAAGCTGCGTGTGTTCGTGCAAGGCGGTGGCTGCTCCGGATTTCAGTATGGTTTTACGTTTGATGAAATCGTCAATGAAGACGACACCGCAATGGTGAAAAATGGCGTACAGCTATTGATCGACTCCATGAGTTATCAGTATCTGGTTGGTGCCGAAATCGACTACAAGGACGATCTTGAGGGTGCGCAGTTCGTGATCAAGAATCCGAATGCAACCACCACGTGCGGATGCGGGTCATCATTTTCTGCATAAAAGACATCGCATGAGATGAATGAAAAAGGACGCCCAGGCGTCCTTTTTTGTTTCTGCGGCTTTTCGCTCTGTTCTCATACGGCAGGGTAAAGAGCTCCGAGAATTCTCGGTCCTTTAGCTCCGGTAACTGCAGGGAGATTTCCGGGCAGTCGATTTGTGAACCGATGTGCCAGCCAGGCGAAAGCGAGTGCTTCCACATGGTTCGGCGAGACGCCCAGGCGGCTAGTTGATTCGACTGATGCAGTACTGCCTGCGGTGCGAAGCGCATCGTCAATCTGTTGCATCAGGTGGCTGTTGTAAGCGCCGCCGCCACATACATAGATCGCTGTTGCACGAGGCGCATACCGGTAGATGGCATCCGCCAACGTTGTCGCAGTGAACGCTGCAAGCGTAGCCTGTACATCGGCAGCATTTGCCTTGTCGACGTGCGTCAGCTTGGACATGAGCCATTCGGTGTTGAACAAATCCCGGCCAGTGCTCTTTGGGGGCGGCATGGCGAGATAGGGCTCTGCGCAGAGTGAATCCAATAGTTCTGGAAGTATCTTGCCGGTACGGGCCCATGCGCCGTCGCTGTCGTAGGCCTTGTCCTGGTGTCGGCCGATCCAGGCGTCCATCAATACATTCCCGGGGCCCGTATCGAAGCCAATCACACTGGTGTCACGATGCAGAATGCTGATGTTTCCGATGCCGCCGATGTTCGCTACGACGCGGATTTCCTCGTCGCTGCCGAATGCAGCCTGATGAAAAGCCGGAACCAGCGGTGCGCCCTGTCCGCCAGCAGCGATGTCGCGACTGCGGAAATCCGCAATGACATCAATCCCCGTCATTTCGGCGAGCAAGGCAGGATTGCCGGTTTGACGTGTGTAACCAAGCTCGGGCCGATGCCGGATCGTCTGGCCATGCACGGCAATGGCTGTGATTGCACGTGACGGCAACGCAGCCGTATCGAGCAACTTGGTAACGCAGTCGGCGTAAAACCCTGCAAGTGCATTCGCGGCCTGCGATTCGCGATGGATTTCATTTTCTCCCGGCGACTGCAAGGAAAGCAGATCAGCGCGCAAGTCAGGCGGGAAGGGAATGTACGCCGTAGCGAGCGTCCCGACCGGGACGCCTGGGGCGGGATCGAAAGTTGCGATTGCACCGTCGACGCCGTCGAGGCTGGTGCCGGACATCAGTCCGATATAGAGGTGCTGGGGAGGTGTTGTGTTGGGCATGGATACCGTCTCTCAATCTCAGGATTCTACAGCCTGGAAACGGTATGGGAACGTCCTATGGCAGTATTGCCACAGGACGTTGTCTTACTTGGCAGCCAGCTTTCCGGCGGTACCTGATGGCGAGGAGAGCAGCGCAAAACGATGCCGCATTTCGCTTGCTACGCTTTTAAATCGCTGCAGTTCAGCGCCGGCTAATGGTTGTGCATTCGGGACATCGATCGACATGGGATCGCGCGGTTCATTGCCGACCCGGAATTCGTAGTGCAGATGCGGTCCGGTGGACCAGCCACTGGTGCCAACGTAGCCGATCACCTGGCCCTGGTTGACCTTGTCGCCCTTTTTCAGCCCGTTGGCAAAGCGGCTCATATGGGCATAAGCAGTCGAGTAATTGTTCCAATGCTTGAGAATGACGATGTTGCCGTAGCCGCCCTGTACACCGACAAAATCCACTTCGCCGTCACCCGATGCGCGAATCGGCGTGCCGGTCGGTGCGGCGAAGTCGACGCCCTTGTGACTCCGCCATTGGCCCGAGAGCGGGTGCATGCGCATCGAAAATCCCGATGAAATGCGGGAAAACTCGAGAGGCGATTTCAAAAACGCTTTTTTAAGCGACTTTCCATCAAAGGTGTAATAACCGCCGCCTTCCTTGCTGCTCGGGTCGTCGAACCATACCGATTGATAGGTGGTGCCGCCATTGATGAACTGGCCTGCAAGCACGCGGCCGGCACGTACCATCTCGCCGTTTTGCCAATATGTTTCGTAGACGACGTTGAAACGGTCGCCGCGCCGCAGGTCCGATGCAAAGTCGATGTTGGTGGAGAACATGTCGACAATCTGCATGGCGATGTTATCCGGTATGCCGGCGGCGTCGGTTGCGGCGAACAGCGAAGAGCGAATTTCGCCGGAATGCATGTCGACGCGCTTTTCCAGGTTGCCTAGCGTCTCGGTTGCAACGAGGCGCTCGCCATCGCGACGGATCACGACATTTTTAATGGCGCTGTCGCTATTGCCGACATTGTCATTTGTGGTGGCGCTCAGGAAGTGAAGTTCGCCGTCTTCATCGGTCTGTGCTTGTATCTTCCTGCCGGCCTTCAATTGGAAGACCTGGTGTGCGATCCGGTCGGACTTAATGAACTTGGCTGCCTCTTCGTCATCAACGCCCAATCGTTGAAGCAATGTCGCCAGCGTGTCGCCGGGCCGCACGCGCTCTTCGCGGAAGAAACGATGCTCCTGTTGCTCCAGTTGTGCAATCTGATCGGCAAGGGTTGTAACGGGCAATTCACGGGTAATCGATGTGACAGGGAGGTCGGCGGCATCAGGTGCCATTGGTGCAACGCCTGCCGCTCCGAAAGCACAGGCGGCGAGGAACAGTGCTGATGCAGACAGCACGCGTGTCTTGCGCGATGAGCCAAGGAACAGTGCACTGCCAATACCGCTATTCAGTAATTTATCTAGTAGGCGCATGCAATACGTTAAAATTTGCTGTTCTGGTTGAGATGCTTTTCACAATACTGCTTCCGGTCAGCGTGCTAGTCCGCGAGGAAGAAAATATGGTCAAGCATCCATGGTTTGGTAATCCTTCAGTATTTCTCCAGCAATCAATTTCTGTAGTTTAGCTGCAGTTGCTCGAAGAAGAGGCCAGCTAGGGCGTCCAATCTCTTTTCAGATGCCTGAATTGCAATTTTTCATGCATTGCAAGCTGGAAAAGGAGACGCGATTATACCAAACGCATGGTATTGATCTTTCAACGTTGCACTTTAATCTTTGTCATCATATGGTCAATCACCAGCAGTCAAAAAATCCCCAAAACGACCAGTCCGCTCCCATCCTGTCCGACGCGGTGCAGGAAGCGCTAGCCATTACCAAGCGCGGCATTGACGAGTTACTGATCGAAACCGAATTCGCACAAAAATTAGCGCGGTCCGAAAAAACCGGCAAACCACTGCGTATCAAACTGGGCCTTGATCCCACCGCACCGGACTTGCATCTCGGACACACCGTCGTACTAAACAAAATGCGGCAGCTTCAGGATCTTGGACATACTGTCATCTTTCTGATCGGGGACTTCACCTCGATGATCGGCGATCCGTCTGGCCGAAATATCACTCGTCCACCGCTTACGCGGGAACAGATCGAAGAGAATGCCAAAACCTATTTCGCCCAAGCCAGTCTGGTGTTAGACCCGGCGAAAACCGAAATCCGCTACAACTCCGAATGGTCGGATCCCCTCGGTGCGAGAGGCATGATCCAGCTATCGGCAAAATATACGGTTGCACGTATCCTCGAACGGGAAGACTTCACCAAGCGGTTCAAGGCCGGAACGCCGATTTCCGTGCATGAATTGCTCTATCCGTTGATGCAGGGATACGATTCAGTCGCCTTGCAGTCCGATCTGGAACTCGGCGGTACCGACCAGAAATTCAATTTGCTTGTAGGCAGGGAACTGCAAAAAGACTATGGGCAGGAGCCACAATGTATCTTGACCATGCCTTTGCTGGAAGGTTTAGACGGAATTGAAAAAATGTCTAAATCGAAGGGCAATTATGTGGGAATTACCGAGCCGCCGAACACCATGTTCGGCAAGCTGATGAGTATTTCCGACGTCATGATGTGGCGTTACTACGAACTTTTGTCCTTCCGTTCCATGGCGGAAATCCAGCAATTCAGGAAGGAAGTTGAGGAAGGACGCAACCCCCGCGACATCAAGGTTTTGCTGGGCCGGGAAATCGTTGCGCGCTTTCATTCCCGTCAGGCAGCGGAAGATGCGTTGGCAGATTTCAACAATCGCGCCAAGGGCGGCATTCCGGATGAAATCCCGGAAGTCACGCTGACCGGAGCGCCGCTTGGCATCGGGCAACTGCTCAAGCAGGCCAATCTCTGTCCATCAACATCCGAAGCGCTGCGGATGGTGGAGCAGGGCGGGGTACGGCTGGATGGCGCAGCCGTGACGGACAAGGGGCTCAAGGTCGATGCCGGCACATTCGTGCTTCAGGTCGGCAAACGCAAGTTTGCCCGCGTGACGCTGTCCTGAGCACGGTCGCATGATCGCGCTTTTGCAGCGGGTGACGCAGGCCAGCGTCGTGGTCGACGACGCCACAGTGGGTAAGATTGGGCCAGGGCTGATGGTGTTGCTGTGCGCCGAGCGGGGCGATTCGGAGCGTGAAGCGGATGCCTTGTTGACGAAACTGCTTTCCTATAGGGTATTTGCGGACGATGCCGGCAAGATGAACCGCAGCATCGCCGATGTGGCGGGAGGTCTGTTGCTGGTACCGCAATTCACACTTGCTGCGGACACTCAGTCCGGCACGCGTCCTTCTTTTACGCCGGCAGCGCCGCCGGATGAGGGGCGGCGGCTGTTCGATTATGTCGTCCAGCGGGCCCGGGCAAAGCTGGAGAAAGTCGAAACCGGCCAATTCGGCGCCCACATGCAAGTGTCGCTGGTCAACGATGGTCCGGTGACATTCTGGTTGCAAGTCAAACCCCAATACTGAACCAGGGAACGGCAATCGCGCTTTGCACTCACAATGGCGTTCACTTTGGGTAGCTCATCAAATAAGGAGACTGACATGAAGCTTTGGAGTGATTCCATCAAGGATGGTGCACCGATTCCGGGGGAATTCGCATTTTGCGTCATCGATCCGGTCAATCATGTTGCAATGGCCCCAAACAAAAATCCGCACTTCGCCTGGAGCGACTTGCCGGCAGGAACCCAATCACTCGCACTGATTTGCCATGACCCGGACGTCCCGTCGCGTGGCGACGACGTCAACCAGGAAGGAAAGACGGTGCCGGCTGATCTTCCGCGCGTCGACTTCTTCCACTGGAGCTTGGTCGATATTCCCAAAGACACTTCCTCGATTGCAGCCGGCACATTCTGTAACGGCGTGACGCCGCGCGGCAAGTCCGGTCCCGACGTGTCCGGCATGGCGGGCTTGCGCCACGGCATCAACGACTACACCAGCTGGTTCGCTGGCGATGCCGATATGGCAGGCGACTACTTCGGCTATGACGGACCTTGTCCGCCGTGGAACGATGCCTTGATGCACCGGTATGTTTTCACGCTGTATGCGCTGGACCTCGAACGCGTGCCGGTAGACGGAAAATTCACCGGTCAGCAGGTACGTGATGCCATCCAGGGTCATATCCTGGACCAGGCCGCCATTACCGGTCTCTATACCCTCAATCCGGAAGTCCCTGTATCCGGCAATAACCGCACGGAGCCCAAGTGACCGACATCGTACTGATTCGCCACGGCGAAACCGAATGGAATGCCATCAAACGGTTGCAAGGCCATCTCGATATCGCATTGAACGAAGAAGGGCGGCGCCAGGCGGTGGCCCTGGGCCGTGCCCTCGCTGTGGAGCAATTCGACGCCATCTACTCGAGCGATCTGATGCGTGCGCGGCAGACGGCGGAGCAACTTGCGGCAGGACGCGGCATCCCGGTGCATGTCGATCCCGGCCTGCGGGAGCGCTGTTTCGGCGGGTTCGAAGGAATGCTGTATGCAGACATCAGCGAACGCTATCCGCAGGCATATGCTGAATGGAAGGCACGCGATATCGATGCCCGCTTTCCGGAAGGCGTGCACGTGGCGGAGACGCTGCGGGAGTTTTCGCAACGTGCGGTGGATTCAATCATCCGTATCGCAAACCGGCATCGGCATCAGAAAATTGCACTGGTGACACACGGCGGTGTCCTGGAATGCGCGTATCGCGCGGCACAGGGCATCGGGTTCGAACATGCCCGTGACTTCGACATCCTGAATGCCAGCGTCAACCGCTTTCTATGGGATGGCACGTCATTGCGTCTTGCGCAGTGGGGCGATGTCACGCATCTCGAGCAGCCGGATATGTCGGCCTTGGACGAAATCGACCGCTAAATTGGCGAAATGCCCTTATTGCCAGTACACCCTGTTCAGCGCAATCGCTGTTTCGCCTGATGATCAAGCTAAAATAGCGCTTTTTTTGGGCCACCCCCTGTGCAAATCGGACCTCATTCTCTGCGCAACAACGTATTCGTTGCTCCCATGGCGGGCGTGACGGATCGTCCTTTCCGGCAACTATGCAAGCAGCTCGGGGCCGGATATGCCGTGTCGGAGATGGCGGCGTCCGATCCGCGCCTGTGGGCAAGCGAAAAGACCTCCCGCCGCATCAACCACGACGGCGAAATGGAGCCGAAGGCAGTGCAGATCGCCGGCGCCGATCCTGCCATGCTGGTCGATTGCGCAAAATTCAATGTCGACCGTGGCGCTCAGGTTATCGACATCAACATGGGTTGCCCGGTCAAGAAAGTCTGTCAAAGCTGGTGCGGCTCCGCATTGCTGCAGAACGAGACGCTGGTTGGCCGGATTCTCGATGCGGTGGTGAACGCCGTGGACGTGCCGGTCACGCTCAAGTTCCGGACCGGCTGGGATCGTGCCAACAAGAATGCGCTGAATATCGCCCGAATGGCAGAGGCAAGCGGTATTGCCATGCTGACCCTGCATGGCCGCACCCGGGCCGACGGCTATGGCGGTGAAGCGGAGTATGAAACCATTGCGGCCGTCAAAGCGGCGGTGTCGGTTCCGGTCGTGGCCAACGGCGATATCACGAGCCCCGAAAAAGCGGCATTCGTGCTGCGGGCAACAGGGGCCGACGCGGTCATGATCGGGCGTGCGGCGCAGGGGCGGCCGTGGATATTCCGCGAGATCGACCATTTCCTGCGCACTGGCGAGCATCTTTCGCCGCCGATGATCGATGAAGTGCGCACTTTGATGAATGAACACCTGCAGGCGCATTACGCGTTTTATGGCGAGTTCATGGGGCTGCGCACCGCGCGTAAGCATATCGGCTGGTATGTGCGCGATCTCGCTGGCGGTGAAGAATTCCGGCAGCGTATGAACCGCCTGGAAAGCTGCAATGATCAGCTTGCCGCAGTCGATGCATTCTTTGAAACACAGTTGGCTTACGGCAAGCGGTTACAATACCGCCTTTCCGAAGAAAAGCTGGCCGCCTGAGCCTGATAAAAACCAATCGCCCCCACTGCAATGAGCAAAGACAACATCCAGGACGTCGTCAAGAAGAGTCTCGAGAAATATTTCCGGGATCTGGGCGAGCAACAACCATCGAATGTCTATGAGATGGTGGTGTTCACGGTCGAAAAGCCGATACTTGAAGCGGTCATGGCGCGCGCCGACGGCAACCAGTCCCTGGCCGCCGAAATGCTCGGCATCAATCGCAATACCTTGCGCAAGAAACTGCAGCAGCACGGGCTGCTGTGATTTATAACGTAAAGGCAGCAACGACGCTGTTTTTACGCTATCCATCACTTCCCGCGTCTTTGTCATGATCAAACAAGCCCTGATTTCCGTCTCCGATAAAACCGGAGTTCTCGATTTCGCCCGCGCCTTGTCCGGCATGGGTGTCAATATTCTTTCCACCGGCGGCACCGCAAAGCTTCTGGCCGATAACGGCATCCCGGTTACGGAGGTCGCTGACTACACCGGTTTTCCGGAAATGCTCGATGGCCGTGTCAAGACGCTGCATCCCAAGGTGCACGGCGGTATTCTCGCGCGGCGTGATTTTCCGGCGCACGTGGCTGCGCTGGAGCAGCATGGCATTCCAACCATCGACATGGTGGTCGTGAATCTCTACCCGTTCCAGCAGACCGTCGCCAAGGACCAATGCACGCTGGAAGACGCGATTGAAAACATCGATATCGGCGGGCCGGCGATGTTACGGTCCTCGGCGAAGAATCACAAGGACGTGGTGGTGCTATGCGATCCGTCGGACTATGGCCGGGTACTGGACGAATTGAAATCGGGCGGCGGGGAAGTCGGCTACGACACCCGTTTCGCGCTGGCGAAAAAGGTCTTTGCACACACCGCGCAGTACGACGGCGCAATTACCAATTACCTGTCGTCGCTCGGCGAAGACAAGGCACATGCGACGCGCAGCGACTACCCGCAAACCCTGAACCTGCATTTCGAGAAAGTGCAGGAAATGCGGTACGGCGAAAACCCGCATCAGTCCGCCGCCTTCTATCGCGACCTCGTCCCGGTGGACGGCTCGCTGGCGAACTACAAGCAGCTGCAGGGCAAGGAACTGTCTTATAACAACATCGCCGATGCGGACGCCGCCTGGGAATGCGTCAAAACCTTCGATGAAACCGCATGCGTCATCATCAAGCATGCGAACCCCTGCGGCGTGGCGATCGGCATGAATCCGCTCGACGCCTACACGAAGGCATTCCAGACCGATCCAACTTCCGCCTTCGGCGGCATCATTGCCTTTAACCATGAACTGGACGGCAAGGCGGCCGAAGCCGTTGCCAAGCAATTCGTGGAAGTACTGATCGCGCCATCCTTCACTGACGAGGCGCGCCAGATTTTCGCCGCCAAGCAGAACGTGCGGCTGCTGGAGATTCCGCTCGCCAAGGCAGTCAATGCCTACGACTTCAAGCGCGTCGGCGGCGGCCTCCTGCTGCAGGCACCGGATGCGAAAAACGTGATGCCGGCCGAACTGAAGATCGTCAGCAAGAAGCAGCCGACGCCGCAGCAGATGCAGGACCTCATGTTTGCGTGGCGCGTAGCGAAATTTGTCAAATCCAATGCCATCGTCTTCTGCGGCGGCGGCATGACACTTGGGGTCGGCGCCGGGCAGATGAGCCGGGTGGATTCGGCCCGCATCGCGTCGATCAAGGCGCAAAACGCCGGCCTGGCACTGGCGGGTTCGGCAGTCGCATCCGATGCGTTCTTCCCGTTCCGTGACGGTCTGGACGTGGTAGTGGATGCCGGCGCAACCTGCGTCATCCAGCCGGGCGGATCAATGCGGGACCAGGAAGTCATCGATGCAGCCGACGAGCGCGGTGTTGTTATGTTGTTGACCGGAACACGACATTTCCGGCATTAAAAGGAAGTATCTTCAAGGGAAGGGTTGTTGCCGTCAGATCCTCCGATATGATGGCAGCATCCCTTCGGCATTGCTGTAACACACATGAAAATCCTCGGCATCGACCCCGGCCTGCGCACCACCGGTTTCGGCATCATCGACAAGCAGGGCAACAAGCTCAGCTATATCGCCTCAGGCACCATCAAGACGCCTGATGCCGATCTGCCGCAACGCCTGAAAACCATTCTGGCCGGCGTGTCGGAAATCATCGGCACCTACGCGCCGGATTGCGCCGCCATCGAGAAAGTCTTCGTCAACGTCAATCCGCAGTCAACGCTGTTGCTGGGACAGGCGCGCGGCGCAGCGATCTGCGCGCTGGTCAATGCCAATCTCCTGGTCGCAGAATACACCGCATTGCAGATCAAGCAGGCGGTGGTCGGTCAGGGCAAGGCACAGAAGCAGCAGGTGCAGGACATGGTGCAACGCCTGCTGCTGCTGTCCGGCATGCCAAGTACGGACGCGGCCGATGCGCTCGGCGTCGCCATTTGCCATGCGCATAGCGGCGAGGTATTGACGGCACTTGGCGAACTGGCACCGGGTCTGGCGAGGAAAGGAATGCGGGTACGTCGTGGCCGCCTGGTCGGCTGACGACATGTTCTGCGGACCGGGACGCGTCATCCATCCCGGGTTGGCATCGATGGTTGTTTAGTCAGGGCACTTTTTGCGTCAGGCACCTGCTTCGCTCATCCATCCTTCAATCGACCGTTCAACCATCTAAATCTGTTTCTCTGCCTCGCGCGCCGCAATTTCGAAGCGGTTGTGCCAGTAGGCGTCGCGGCCCCGGAGCGCGGCCCAGGCGCTTGACGCCAGATAGGCGAACGGGAAGAAAATGCCCCAGCGGGCCGCCTGGCGGACATGGGCAAGTTCATGAATCAACACGCGGGAGGACAATCCCTGGTGCTCCGCGATGACGACGTGGCCGAGTGCCATCGCGGTCATCGCCCCGAACGGATGCCGGCTCAACATCCAATCCGCGCATGGTCCTCGCACCAGCAGTGCCACGGTCGGAATGCGGATCAACTGGAATTGACCGCGCATCAGCACGATCGGCAACGCCAGAAACAGGCCAGCGATCGTGAGCGGAAGTGCCCAGAGAATGCCGAGCGCCTGGCAAATCCAGACGATTGGGCGGGGCAGCGGGTTGGACTGGAAGAAAATGGAATCTCGTGGTCGCATAGTCTTTTCTTCGATGCCGGACTGCATTCAAAAATCCGTCCCGGCAGCATTTTTTTCGTCATACCGGCACTGCCGGGTTTCTTCCGTCCAAACCTGTTTTGCATGGCAGGGAAGGAACTTGTTGTCCTGTATGATTCATCTAACTTCTTTATATCTCATTGCCATGATAGGTCGCCTGTCCGGAATACTTCTTGAAAAAAATCCACCCCAGTTGCTGGTCGATTGCGGCGGCGTCGGTTACGAGGTTGATGTGCCGATGAGCACGTTCTACAACTTGCCGGCCACGGGAGAAAAAATCCTGCTGCTAACCCATATGGCGGTGCGCGAGGATGCACATTTGCTTTATGGCTTCGGGACGGCGGAAGAGCGTACCGTCTTCCGTCAACTAATCAAGATTTCGGGTGTGGGTGCCCGCACGGCATTGTCGATCTTGTCCGGCATGTCGGTTCCCGACCTTTCGCAGGCGATCACTTTGCAGGAAGCCGGACGACTGACCAGAGTGCCGGGCATCGGCAAGAAAACCGCCGAAAGATTGTTGCTGGAACTCAAAGGCAAGCTTGGTGCCGACATTGGCGCCGTTGGTGGCGTCATGCAGCACGACGCAGGCGCCGACATTCTGAATGCGCTGACCGCGCTCGGCTACTCCGACAAGGAAGCCCTGATGGCGATGAAACAGGTGCCGGCTGGCGCCGGGGTGTCGGAGGGAATCAAACTGGCGCTGAAGGCATTGTCCAAAGGGTAGCCTGTTCAAGCATTGAAGGACGCGTATGTTGGCGCCATATACATATTGTCCCGCTGCTCCACTGAAAGAATTCAATGAGTATTCAGACCGATAATCTGACCGAACAACGCATCATCGCCGCCACCCCGGTGTCGCCAAACGAAGAAGCGATCGAACGGGCGTTGCGGCCCAAGCAGCTCGATGAATATGTCGGACAGGAAAAAATCCACAGCCAGCTCGACATTTTCATTACTGCCGCTCGCCAGCGGCGCGAAGCGCTCGACCACACGCTGCTATTCGGGCCGCCAGGACTCGGCAAGACCACGCTGGCGCACATCATTGCGCGTGAAATGGGCGTCAATCTGCGCCAGACATCCGGGCCGGTGCTGGAGCGGGCCGGCGACCTTGCCGCATTGCTGACTAACCTGGAAGCCAACGACGTCCTGTTCATCGACGAGATTCATCGCCTGTCGCCGGTGGTGGAGGAAATCCTGTACCCGGCGCTGGAGGACTACCAGATCGACATCATGATCGGGGAAGGGCCGGCGGCGCGGTCAGTGCGGCTCGATTTGCAGCCGTTCACGCTGGTCGGCGCAACTACGCGCGCCGGCATGCTGACCAACCCGTTGCGGGACCGTTTCGGTATCGTCGCCCGCCTCGAGTTCTACACGCCGCAGGAACTGGCGCGGATCATTACGCGTAGCGCTTCGCTGCTGAATGCGCCCATCGTTCCGGACGGCGCGATGGAGATCGCCAAGCGAAGCCGCGGTACCCCGCGTATCGCCAACCGCCTGCTGCGCCGCGTGCGCGATTACGCCGAAGTCAAGGGTACAGGCGAGATTACCAAAGCCATGGCGGATGCGGCGCTGGTGATGCTGGATGTCGACCCGGTCGGGTTTGATGTGATGGACCGCAAGCTGCTCGAAGCGGTGTTGTTCAAGTTCAACGGCGGCCCGGTCGGGCTGGACAATCTGGCGGCGGCGATCGGCGAAGAGCGGGACACCATCGAGGACGTGCTGGAACCCTACCTGATCCAGCAGGGCTTCCTGCAGCGTACGCCACGCGGCCGCATTGCCACGCCCACCGCCTATTCCCATTTCGGCGTCACCGCGCCGCGCCAGAGCCCTACCGGCGACCTGTGGGACCTGCCGCAGGCTTAGGCGCGTGCAGACGATGCGTATCTGGGTCGATGCCGATGCTTGCCCGTCGGTGGTAAAGGACATTCTGTTCCGTGCCGCCGAACGCCTGCAGATTCACGTTACGCTGGTCGCCAACAAGGCCTTGCGCACACCCCCATCACGCTATATCAGGTCAATGCAGGTGCCTGCCGGTTTCGACGTCGCAGATGCGGAGATCGTCAAACTGGTGTCCGAGGGCGACCTGGTCATTACCGCCGACATTCCGCTGGCCGCCGACGTACTGAAGAAAAACGGTCATGCGCTCAATCCACGCGGCGAGTTGTATACCCAAGGCAATATCGGTCAGCATTTGACGATGCGCGACATGATGGACCAACTGCGCAGCAGCGGGATCGACACCGGCGGTCCCGCGCCGTTCAGCCAGGCGGACCGGCATGCGTTTGCCGCCGCACTGGACCGGTTCCTGCAGCAGCGCAGGCATTGAACCAGGGCGGTGGAGTCTGGTCCGACGATAGCGCATTGTCATTCAGGCAATGTGCGCTGCTTGCGGTCATGGGGCGCTACTCAGTAGAAATACCTACGGTCCGAATTTGACGATTTGGACGCCGCGCTTCCCCTATAATTGTTTTTTTAAGCACGCCTGCACTTTTTTGTATAAGGCAGCGCAAATGCACAGGTTGTCGAGGCAATGTTGCCGCGCCTGCATACGCCCGTGCCTTACCTGACGATTGCCCATCATGTTGATGTCCACCCAAGCCAACCGGTATGCGCTTCAATTGCTTGAGGCGCGCGCCGATGTGAGGATGATTCCCCCCCTGTCGGCGCAGACAAAACTGACGACGGAAGACGGCTACGATATCGTCAAGAGCACGTACGACATCCGTACCGCCCAGGGTGAAGTCATGATTGGCCGGAAGATAGGATTTGCCAATCGCAAGATCTGGGCAAAATACGGTGTCGAGGAGCCGATCAGCACCCCGATATGGACGCCGATGTTCGATGCGACAGTGCGTTACACCACCGACAATCGCGGCATTCAGAGCCTTGATGGCGCATTGCAGCCGCGCCTCGGACCGGAAGTCGTTTTCAAGCTCGGCGCCACCCCCTCTCCAGATGCCACGATCGAGGAATTGGCGGAATGCATCGAGTGGATGGCGCATGCCTTTGAAATTGTGGTGTGTCCGTTCGAGGGCTGGAAATTCGAGATGGTCGATTCCATCGCCGCCTTCGGCCTGCACGGATCACTGATCGTCGGTGAGCCGAAGGTGCTGTCAGCCGCCACGCGCCGCAATCTCGACAGCATGCTGGCCTATTCGAGCCTGTCGCTTTCCTGTGGTGACGAGCTGCGGTCGGCCGGCTTCGGCAGCGATGTTCTCGGCAGCCCCCTGCAGGCGCTGTGGCACCTTCACCAGATGCTCAAGACACAGCCGCGGTTCGACAAGCTCGGTGCCGGCGAAATCATCACCACCGGCACCTGGACCGATGTCTGCCCGATCGCACCCGGTGAAACCTGGACATCCGCGTTTTCCGGCGTATCGTTGCCGGGACTGACAGTTTCCTTCGTGTAGCGCAGTGACCGGCATCCTGCCGGACTACCGCGAGACGAGATTTCCGCCTGCTATTCCACCCGGACCCATGTCTGGGTACGTCCCAGCATCGGCACGCCGACATACCCGCGTACATCGAGCTTTTTGCCGTTATCGATGACCGTCATCTTGCTTTTGTAAACTTTGCCGCTGGCCGGATCGAGGATCTGGCCGCCGGCATAATCCTCTCCCTGCGCCTTCATCCCCGTCAGAATCGTCATGCCGACGATGGGCTGGTCCTTGCGGTCGCCTTCGCACAGTTCGCATTTCGGGTTTTGTTCTTCACCCTGTGCACGAAACAGCTTTTCAATCTTGCCATTGAACTCGCCGTTCTTCTCGGTGATCCGGACCAGGGCTTTCGGCTTGCCGGTCTCGTCGTCGATGCTGCGCCACAAACCGGCAGGGGACGATTGTTGTGCCCAGGTACCCGAACTGATGAGTGTCGTGGCGGCAAGCAACATGGACAATGTTTTTGTACGCATCTTTTTTCCTTGCATCATAAAAAAGGGCTCGGTCGGTCGTGCCGAAAGAGTCCCTAGTTTGCTATCGACCCGCTCTATGCCGCTTGCAATTTCTCAAATTGCTCGCGCAGCTTGTCCAGCGTCGCGGTGAAGCCGGCGAGACGATCCTTCTCCAGCGCCACGACTTCCGGCTTGGCCCGGGCAACAAAGTTTTCATTGCCGAGTTTGGCATTTGCCTTGCCAATCTCGCCTTCGAGCCGGGTAATTTCCTTCGACAGCCGTTCACGCTCGGCGGCGACATCAATCTCGACCTTCAGCATCAGCTTGGCTGTTCCCACGACCGATACCGGGGCCGGTGATTCCGGCAGCTCGTCCAGCACCTGCACCTCCGACAATTTCGCCAGCGCCTGCAGATACGGCGCGAACGACTGCAAACGTGCCTTGTCATCGGTTTCCATCACTAGCGGCACGCGCTGTGCCGGCGAAAGCTGCATCTCGCCGCGCAGGTTGCGGCAGGCGTCGGTCAGTTGCTTAAGCTGCGCCATCCATGCCTCGGCGTCCTCGTCAATCTTGCCCGCATCCGGTTGCGGATACGGCTGGCGCATGATGGAATCGCTGGCAGCATCGAGCGTGCGGCCGGTCATTGGCGCCACCGTCTGCCACAGCTCCTCGGTGATGAACGGAATCACCGGATGCGCGAGCCGCAGCACGGTTTCCAGGACGCGCAACAGGGTGCGGCGGGTCGCCCGTTGCTGCGCCTCGGTGCCATTCTGGATCTGCACCTTGGCGACTTCCAGATACCAGTCGCAATATTCGTCCCAAATGAACTTGTAGACGGCCGATCCGATGTTGTCGAAGCGGTAGTCGGCGAAGCCTTTTTCCACCTCCGCCTCGGTACGCTGCAGCAGTGACACGATCCACCGGTCAGCCTGTGAGAAATCCCGCCCGCCGTCGGCACAACTGGCGGCGTCGAAGCCGCAGTCCTTGCCTTCGGTGTTCATCAGCACGAAGCGGGTGGCGTTCCACAGCTTGTTGCAGAAGTTGCGGTAGCCTTCGCAGCGGTTGAGATCGAAATTGATGTTACGGCCGAGCGATGCGTAGCTGGCCATGGTGAAGCGCAGCGCATCGGTGCCGTAGGCGACGATGCCTTCCGGGAATTCCTTGCGGGTGGCCTTCTCGATCTTGGCTGCATCTTTCGGATTCATCAGGCCGGTGGTGCGCTTGGCGACCAGGGTGTCGATGTCGATGCCGTCGATCAGGTCGATCGGGTCGAGGGTGTTGCCCTTGGACTTCGACATCTTCTGGCCGTTGGCGTCGCGCACGAGTCCGTGCACATAGACCGTCTCGAACGGCACCTTGCCGGTGAAGTGGGTCGTCATCATGACCATCCGCGCTACCCAGAAGAAGATGATGTCGAAGCCGGTCACCAGCACCGACGACGGCAGGAAGGTCTTGTAGTCGGGCGTTTCTTCCGGCCAGCCGAGGCTGGAGAAGGGCACCAGCGCCGAGGAGAACCAGGTGTCGAGCACATCGTTGTCGCGGGTGATCGCTTTTCCGCCGGCCTTTTCCCGGGCTTCTTCCTCGTTGCGGGCAACGTAGATGTTGCCTTGGTCGTCATACCATGCGGGAATCTGGTGGCCCCACCATAGTTGACGCGAGATGCACCAGTCCTGGATGTTGTTGAGCCACTGGTTGTAGGTGGTGGTCCAGTTTTCCGGAATGAATTTGATCGAGCCGTCGGCGACCTTGCCGAGCGCGACCTCGGCGATCGACTTGCCGGGGAAGTGTGTACCTTCGGGCGCCGGCTTGCTCATCGCGACGAACCACTGGTCGGTCAGCATCGGCTCGATTACCGCGTTCGTGCGGTCACCGCGCGGCACCATCAGCTTGTGCGGCTTCACCAGTTCCAGAAGGCCCTGGGCTTCGAGGTCGGCAACGATCTGCTTGCGGGCGTCGTAGCGATCCAGGCCCTGGTATTTTGCCGGGCCGTTTTCGTTGATCTTCGCATCCAGCGTCATAATGCTGATCTGCGCCAGGTTGTGACGCTGGCCGACCGCATAATCGTTGAAGTCGTGCGCCGGCGTGATCTTCACGCAGCCGGTGCCGAATTCCTTGTCGACGTATTCATCGGCGATGATCGGGATCTCGCGGTCGGTCAATGGCAATTTCAGCAGCTTGCCGACCAGGTGGGCATAGCGCTCGTCGGTCGGGTCGACCGCCACGGCAACGTCGCCAAGCATGGTCTCCGGCCGGGTGGTCGCCACCGTCATGTGGCCGCTGCCGTCGGCGAGCGGATAGCGGATATGCCACATGAAGCCGTCTTCCTCTTCCGACAGGACTTCGAGATCGGACACCGCCGTCATCAGTTTCGGATCCCAGTTCACCAGCCGCTTGCCGCGATAGATCAGGCCCTGTTCATGCAGGCGCACGAACACGTCGGTCACCGCCTTGGACATCTTCTCGTCCATGGTGAAATACTCGCGGCTCCAGTCAGTCGATGCCCCCATGCGGCGCATCTGGCCGGTGATGGTGGAGCCGGATTTTTCTTTCCATTCCCACACTTTTTCAAGGAATTTTGCCCGGCCCAGGTCGTGACGGGAGACTTTCTGCGCGTCGAGCTGCCGCTCGACCACGATCTGGGTCGCGATGCCGGCATGATCAGTGCCGGGGATCCAGGCAGTGTTGAAACCGCGCATCCGGTGATAGCGTGTCAGGCCATCCATGATGGTCTGGTTGAACGCATGTCCCATGTGCAGCGTGCCGGTCACATTGGGCGGCGGCAACTGGATGCTGAACGCAGGCTTGGAGGGATCGGTGGTGGCAGTGTAATAACCGCGCTGCTCCCACTCGTTGCGCCAGCGTTTTTCAATGTCGGCGGGCTCGAAAGACTTGGCTAATTCCATGATTTGACGTGTGTTTTTGCGAAACCGACGATTATAAGTCAGTGCCGCCCAATTCATGGGCGTATAATTCCGGCCAAGCCGCCCGCGCGGCGCACGCTAGGGGTCCTGTCCGGAGAATCGGACGGGTGAGAAACACCCTCGAACCTGATCTGGATAATGCCAGCGAAGGGAAGCAACCGGGAAATGTCCTTTTCCCGCCTCTCCTTCGCTTTTCGTTTGTTGAAAGCCAAGGAGCATCGCATGAACGCCAACCCCCAATTCCTCGCCGCCACCGCCAAGGTGGATGAAGCCGCCATTCAGCCGCTGCCGAATTCCCACAAGATCTACGTCGAGGGCTCCCGTCCGGATGTCCGTGTGCCGATGCGCGAGATCAGCCAGTCCGACACCCCGGCGTCATTCGGTGCGGAAAAGAATCCGCCGATCTATGTCTATGACACGTCCGGACCATACACCGACCCGGATGCGAAGATCGATATCCGTTCCGGCCTGCCGGCGTTGCGCGCCGCATGGATCGCCGAACGCGGCGACACCGAGGAATTGGCCGGCCCGACATCGCAATACGGCATTGAACGCTTGAACGACCCGAAGCTGGCCGAGCTCCGTTTCAACCTGCACCGCAAGCCGCGCCGCGCGCTGCCGGGCAAAAACGTGTCGCAGATGCATTACGCCCGGCAGGGCATCATCACCCCGGAGATGGAATACATCGCCATCCGTGAAAACCTGCGCCGCAAGGAGTACCTGGAAGGCCTGAAGGCTTCCGGGCCGATGGGGCAGAAACTGGCGGACCTGATGGGACGGCAGCATCCGGGGCAATCCTTCGGCGCGGCGATCCCGTCGGAGATCACGCCGGAATTTGTCCGCTCCGAAGTCGCCTGCGGCCGGGCCATCATTCCGATGAACATCAACCATCCGGAAATCGAGCCGATGATCATCGGCCGCAACTTCCTGGTGAAGATCAACGCCAACATTGGCAACTCCGCGGTGACATCGTCGATCGGCGAGGAAGTCGAAAAGATGACATGGGCGATTCGCTGGGGCGGCGACACCGTGATGGACCTGTCGACCGGCAAGCACATCCATGAAACCCGCGAGTGGATCATCCGCAATTCGCCGGTGCCCATCGGCACCGTGCCGATCTATCAAGCGCTGGAGAAAGTCAACGGCAAGGCCGAGGACCTGACCTGGGAAATTTTCCGCGACACGCTGATCGAGCAGGCGGAGCAGGGCGTCGATTATTTCACCATCCATGCCGGCGTCCGCCTGCAGTATGTCCCGCTCACCGCCAAGCGCATGACCGGCATTGTCAGCCGCGGCGGCTCGATCATGGCGAAATGGTGCCTTGCGCATCACAAGGAATCCTTCCTGTACGAGCATTTCGAAGACATCTGCGACATCATGAAAGCTTATGACGTGTCGTTCTCGCTGGGCGACGGCCTGCGTCCGGGCTCGATCTACGATGCGAACGACGAAGCGCAGCTCGGCGAATTGAAGACGCTCGGCGAACTGACGCAGATCGCGTGGAAGCATGACGTGCAGGTCATGATCGAAGGCCCCGGCCATGTGCCGATGCACCTGATCAAGGAAAACATGGAGCTGCAGCTGGAACAGTGCCATGAAGCGCCGTTCTATACCCTGGGGCCGTTGACCACCGACATTGCGCCCGGCTATGACCACATCACCTCCGGCATCGGCGCCGCGATGATCGGCTGGTATGGCACCGCGATGCTGTGCTACGTAACACCGAAGGAACACCTCGGCCTGCCGAACAAGGATGATGTGAAGGAGGGGATCATCACTTACAAGCTGGCCGCCCATGCCGCCGATCTCGCCAAGGGACATCCCGGCGCGCAGATCCGGGACAATGCCTTGTCGAAAGCGCGTTTCGAATTCCGCTGGGAAGACCAGTTCAACATCGGACTCGATCCGGACAAGGCACGGGAATTCCATGACGAGACCTTGCCGAAGGATTCGGCCAAGGTCGCGCACTTCTGTTCGATGTGCGGCCCGCATTTCTGCTCGATGAAGATCACACAGGACGTGCGTGACTATGCAGCGGCGCAGGGGATTTCGGACGAGCAGGCGCTGAAGAAAGGCATGGAAGTGAAAGCGGTCGAATTCGTCAAGAGCGGTGCGGAAATTTATCGAAAGCAGTGAGCGGCAGATGGAAATTGAATTGAACGGCGCGCCCCATCCGGTTGCGGAGAATCTGAATGTGCAGGACCTGATTGCATCGCTGGACCTGGCCGGCAAGTCACTGGCCGTGGCGATCAACCGGGAGGTGGTGCCGCGGCAGATGTGGGCGCAGAGGACATTGCAACCGAGCGATCGCGTCGATATCGTGCGCGCGATCGGCGGCGGATGAGCCACCCCTTGTAAAATCCCCTCCCTCCTCTCAGGGGGAGGGTTAGGGTGGGGTGGTGAGGTTGAGCGACTGCATGCATGGAGTCGGCCTCATCACCCCCATTTCAACCTTTCCCTTCACAGGGGGAAGGAGCCTTCCGGAGATATCGAATGAGTAATGTGCAGAACAACGTTCGCGATGAACAGGGCCTCACCATCGCCGGCAGAACCTACCGCTCCCGCCTGCTGGTCGGCAGCGGCAAATACCGTGATCTCGAACAGACCCGCGAAGCCACCGAGGCCAGCGGTGCGGAGATCATCACTGTCGCCATCCGCCGGGTCAATATCGGTCAGGACCCGAACGCGCCGAGCCTGCTCGACGTGGTGCCGCCATCGCGCTACACCATCCTTCCTAACACCGCCGGCTGCTACAACGCAAAGGACGCGGTCTACACCCTGCAGCTGGCGCGCGAGCTGCTGAACGGCCACAAGCTGGTCAAGCTGGAAGTGCTGGGCGATGAGAAGACACTGTTCCCCAACATGCCCGAAACACTGAAGGCGGCCGATACGCTGGTGAAAGATGGCTTCGATGTCATGGTGTATTGCAGTGACGATCCGATTCAGGCACGCATGCTGGAAGACATCGGCTGCGTCGCGGTGATGCCGCTGGCGTCGCTGATCGGCTCCGGCATGGGCATTCTGAATCCGTGGAACCTGTCGCTGATCATCGAGCAGGCCAAGGTGCCGGTATTGGTGGATGCCGGTGTCGGCACTGCGTCCGATGCCGCGATCGCAATGGAACTCGGCTGCGACGGCGTGCTGATGAATACCGCGATTGCCGGCGCCCGCGATCCGGTGCGCATGGCGCGCGCAATGAAGCTGGCGGTGGAAGCCGGCCGCGAAGCTTACCTCGCCGGACGTATTCCGAAGCGATTCATGGCGTCGCCGTCGTCGCCGATGGAAGGACGCCCGGTATGAAAGGCCTCTACATCGTTACGCCCGACTGGGACGATACCCGCAAGCTGCTGGAAGTGACCGAAGCCGCGTTGAAGGGCGGCGCGGCACTGGTCCAGTACCGGCACAAGACGGCCGATGCGGCGCTGCGCCGGGAGCAGGCAGCGGCGCTGCTGGCGCTTTGCCGGCGCCACGGCAAGCCGCTGATCATCAATGACCATGTTGAGCTGGCGGTCGAACTGGATGCGGACGGCATCCACGTCGGCGGCACCGACCGCTCGGTGGCCGAGGTGCGTGCCGCCGTCGGCCCGGACAAGATCGTCGGTGCGTCCTGCTACGGAAGCATCGAGCTTGCCCACGCGGCGGCGCAAGCGGGGGCGAGCTATATCGCCTTCGGCGGCTTCTATCCGTCGCAAGTGAAAAAGTATGAAGTGACGACCTCGCCGGACATCGTCGCGCAGGCAGGGCGTGAAATCGATCTGCCGAATGTGGTCATCGGCGGCATGACGGTGGAGAATGCGGCGCCGCTGGTGGCACGGGGTGCCGATATGGTCGCCGTCATCAGCAGCGTGTATCTAGCGCAGGACCCGGAAGCCGCCGCCCGTGAATTGGCCGCCCTGTTCATGTAATAAAATCAAGGCCTTGCATTGCATGCATGGCTGTCAACGTGCATGCCGAAATGCAGCCGGGAAGTCAGTTTTAAGCCGAATGAAAGGCGTCGCCCGGCTATAATCGGCGGATGCAAAATCTTCTTCATAATCTCAATCCCGAACAACTTGCCGCCGTCACTCTTCCATCCCAGCCGGCACTGATTCTCGCCGGCGCCGGCTCGGGCAAAACCCGGGTACTGACGACCCGCATCGCCTGGCTGATCCAGACCGGGCAAGTTTCTCCCGCCGGCGTGCTGGCCGTTACCTTTACCAACAAGGCGGCGAAGGAAATGATGACGCGCTTGTCGGCGATGCTGCCGATCAACACGCGCGGAATGTGGATCGGCACCTTCCACGGCTTGTGCAACCGGTTGTTGCGTGCGCATTACCGCGATGCCGCCTTGCCGCAGACATTCCAGATTCTCGATTCGCAGGACCAGCTTTCCGCCATCAAGCGGCTGCTGAAGTCGATGAACATCGATGACGAAAAATATCCGCCGCGCAACCTGATGTACTTCATCAATAATGCAAAGGACCAGGGGCTGCGTGCCAAGGATGTGGAGGCGCACGACGATTTCAATCGTAAATTTGTCGAGCTTTACGACCTATATGACAACCAGTGCCAGCGCGAAGGCGTGGTGGATTTCGCGGAACTGCTGCTGCGCACCTATGAACTGCTGAGCCGCAACCAGCCGCTGCGTGAACATTACCAGTCGCGCTTCCGGCACATTCTCGTAGACGAGTTCCAGGACACCAACAATTTGCAATACAACTGGCTGAAGCTGATGGCCGGTCGTGACAATGCGGTGTTCGCCGTCGGCGACGACGACCAGAGCATCTATGCCTTTCGCGGCGCGAATGTCGGCAACATGGCGGCGTTCGAGCGCGAGTTCCGCGTCGAGAACCTGATCAAGCTGGAACAGAATTACCGCTCGCACGGGCACATCCTGGATACCGCCAATACGCTGATCGCCAACAACAGCAAGCGTCTCGGCAAGAACCTGCGTACCGACGCCGGACATGGCGAGCCGGTGCGGATCTACGAGGCGAGCAGCGACTTGCAGGAAGCCCAGTGGATCATTGAAGAAGCAAAGAGCCTGATCGGCGAGGGTGCGCTGCGCAGTGAAATCGCGGTGCTCTACCGGTCCAACGCGCAGTCACGGGTGATCGAGCATGCGCTGTTTACGGCCGGGATTCCGTATCGGGTGTATGGCGGTCAACGCTATTTCGAACGCGCGGAAATCAAGCATGCGATTGCCTATCTGCAATTGATGGACAATCCGCACAATGATTCCGCCTTCCTGCGGGTGGTGAATTTTCCGACCCGCGGCATCGGCGCCCGTTCGATCGAGCAACTGCAGGATGCCGCGCGCCAGTACGGCATCTCGCTGTATGCCGCCGTGCCGTATGTCGCGGGCAAGGCGGGTTCGTCGCTGGGCGCTTTCGTCAAGCTGATCGAAGGCATGCGCTTCGATACACAGAACCTGCCATTGCAGGAACTGGTGCAGGTCATGCTCGACATGAGCGGCCTGATCACCCATTACCAGACCGAAAAGGAAGGTGCCGACCGCATCGAAAACCTCGAGCAGTTGATCAGTGCCGCGATGCTCTTCGTGTCGGAGGAAGGCTTCGGCATCGATGCGCCTGCCTTTCTTGGCCCGAAAAGCCAGGCCAGCGCCGGCCCGGCGCTTGTGACCGAAGAAGGCGTGGAAATCCTGGACGCCGATGCGCCGCTGGCGGCGGTGATGTCGCCGCTGTCGGCTTTTCTCGCGCACGCATCGCTGGAGGCTGGTGATAACCAGGCGCAGGCCGGACAGGATGCGCTGCAGTTGATGACGGTGCATTCGGCCAAGGGACTTGAATTCGACGCGGTGTTCATCACGGGACTGGAAGAGGGTTTGTTCCCGCACGAGAACAGCGCACAGGAAGACGGCGGCGTGGAAGAAGAGCGGCGGCTGATGTACGTCGCGATCACGCGTGCAAAGAAACGCCTGTACATGAGCTTCTCGCAGACCCGCATGCTGCACGGCCAGACTCGCTACAACATGAAATCGCGCTTCTTCGACGAACTGCCGGAAGCGGCACTGAAGTGGCTATCGCCGAAGGTTCAGCATCAATGGTTCGGCACCAGGAAATCGGCGTGGGACGATGCGCCGGAGATAGGGGCGAATACCATCGCCCAGAATTTCAACAGCAAGAAGGATGCGGGCTGGCGCATCGGCGAAACCGTGGCGCATCCGAAATTCGGTGAAGGCGTCATCGTCAACATCGAAGGCGGCGGCGCAAGCTCACGAGCACACATCAATTTCGGCCGGCATGGCATGAAGCTGCTTGACCTGACCATTGCGAAACTGGAGCGGGTCGCGCCGCGGCTTTAATCCGCCGGCGGCAGCGCCACCGCGGGTACGGTGCTGCGCGGCTTGCCGAAAATATGGGTATAGGTCGGGTAGAAGGAGCAATACATCACCACCGTCATGATCAATGACAGTGGAAACAGCACCAGCATCACGGTGGAGCGGCCGAGCAGCATGCCGACGATGCTGCTGACGATGGATGGCAAAAGTACGCCGATCAGTATCCATGCGGCAGCGTAGACAAAAAACGCCTTGCCGGCACGTTTCACGGCGAAGAAGCTGTAGAAGATCGCCTTGAAGACATCCATCTTCTGCCACATGATGAGCGGTGCCGCATACCAGAATGCCATCGCGGCGGGCGTGTAGATAATGGCCGCGACGATCATCGCCATCGACATGTTGGAGCCGCGTACGGTCTGTGGGTCCAGCGTCGCCTGCCCGGTCATGATTTGCCAGAATACGCCGCCGTCGACAAGCGCCGAAGCGGCGACCGCAACGATCGCAGCCACGATGTACAGCACGCCGAGTTGCACCAGCTTCATGAACGCCGGGGAACGGAATCCGGTGAGCAGCAGGCTGGGATACACTTTTTTACCGGATTCGATCTGCACGCATGCCTGCATGAATGCCATGGAAAATACGGGTATCAGCAGGATGGGAAGGATCTGCCCGAGCAAGGGCACGATGCCGACGGCAAACATCAGGAACAGATAGCTCAGGAACAGCGTCGATGTCTCGAACGGCTGTTTGCGAAACAGCGCGAATCCTTCCTTCAGCCAAAGCCATCCAAGGCCGGCAGGCACTTTTTCCATGTCAGTACAGCTCCGGTATCTGGTTATCGATGCGCCGGCGCAGGATGCGTTCGAAATGCCCCGGATCATGCGGCGTCAGCATCTCCGCTTCGCGCGGCAAATGGAAATCATACAGCCGGGACAGCCAGAAGCGCAGGGCGCCGGCCCGCAGCATCGGTTGCCACGCGGTTTTTTCCGCTGCATTGAACGGCCTTACGGCATGATATGCATCCAGCATCGATCGCGTACGTACGGTATCGAGTTCGCCGCTTTCAAGATCGATGCACCAGTCATTGACGGTGACGGCGACGTCGAACAACCAGGTATCGCAGCCGGCGAAATAGAAATCGAAGAATCCGGTCAGCCGCTCGCCGTCGAACATGACATTGTTGCGGAACAGGTCGGCATGGACAGGACCGCCCGGCAGCGACCGATAGGTGTCCGATGCGGCGAAGGCTTCCTGCTTCTGCATCTCGGCGCGCAGCAAACGCTGCCCATCCTCCGGCAGATAGGGCAGCACCACCGGCGTTGTTGTCTTCCACCAATCGATGCCGCGCAGGTTCGGCTGGCGGATGCCAAAGTCCTGGGCAGCCAGATGCATTTTTGCCAGCATGTCGCCGACCGCGGCACAATGCACCGGCCTCGGCGCCATCTGTGATGAGCCTTCCAGCTTGGTGACGATGGAGGCCGGTTTGCCGTGCAGGGAATGCAAGATCTCGCCCTTGCGGTCCGCAACCGGCGCAGGCACCAGCACGCCCCGTTCCGCCAGGTGGCGCATCAGGTGCAGATAGAAGGGCAATTGTTCGAATCCGAGCTGCTCGAAGATCGTCAGGACGTATTCGCCGCTCTCGGTGTTGATGAAAAAATTGCTGTTTTCAATCCCGGACGAAATCCCCTTGATGCCAAGCGGTTTGCCGAGAGGGAATTGCGGGAGCCATTGTGTGAGGTCGTCCAGACTGACCGGGGTGAAAACTGCCATGTGCTTATGAAGGAAGAGTCAAGGTGGAAACGAAACGCGCCAGGGCGCCTTATTTGCTGCTTGCTGGCGGCGGTGGCGGCACCGGGGCTGGCGCGATCGCCGCATTCGGTTGTCGTGCACCGCCGAAGTCAAATTGCAATACATTCCATTGCGGCCCGCGCAGCCTGTTGCTTTCGGCGTCGCCCGGAAGCGTGGTGCCGATCGGCGAATTCGGTTTCAGATGATAGGTGCTGCCCCGGCTGTTGACGGTGATGTCGGTCACGATGCCGCCGCGAACCCGTTTTTCGGTGGTGGTGACCGCCTCGCGCGGTTCGCGCGCAACAGGAGCGGCAGCAGCCTCATCGCTGTCGGGCAGGGTTTCCAGCCTGGGCGGCTGTGCCGGCGTCTGCGGAGCCTGTTGTGCAGCGGCGGACAAAGGTAAGGCGCAGATGGCAAGCCATGCTGCGAATAGGTGCCGAACTTGGAATGTGCGCATGATGATTTGCCAAGAGTAGGGGAAGCCTGGACGGCGGCCTGCTGGCCACCATGAAACATTTTAGCAAACCGCACTGTAACTGCCGGAGAAATCGCGATACCGGCAGGTAACGCATGGCCGGCGTCAAGCATGCGCACGGGTGGGGCTGTCGTATTGGCAAACTCTGCCATAATCGCACGCATGCTCCGGTTGCACATGCCGTGTTGAAACGTCCATGCGCAACATACCTTATCGTCGTTCGTTAGGCCGCGTCCCCGTCTCGTTATGCAGGCGTGGCGCTTTTTTATTTTGATTCCCTATGAATAACACCCTGTTGCTCGTTGACGGTTCAAGCTATTTGTATCGCGCCTTTCATGCCATGCCCGATCTGCGTAATGCGGACGGTGCCCCGACCGGCGCCATCTACGGCATGATCAACATGTTGCGCCGTCTGCGGGCGGATTTCCCCGCTGCATACATGGCATGTGTGTTCGATGCCAAAGGAAAAACATTTCGCGACCATCTGTATGCCGATTACAAGGCAAACCGGGCCTCGATGCCGGAGGATCTGTCGAAACAGATCGAGCCGATCCACGAGGCGGTGCGTGCGCTGGGCTGGCCGATCCTGATGGTGGAGGGCATCGAAGCCGACGACGTGATCGGCACGCTGGCGGTGCAGGCCACCGCCCAAGGCATGCGCACGGTGGTATCCACCGGCGACAAGGATCTTGCGCAACTCGTCAATGACAACGTCACGCTGATCAACACCATGAGCAACGAGACCTTCGACCGCGATGCGGTGATCGCGAAGTTCGGCGTCCCGCCGGAGCGTATCGTCGATTACCTGACCTTGGTCGGGGATGCTGTCGATAACGTTCCCGGCGTCGACAAGGTAGGGCCGAAGACGGCGGTCAAATGGATCAACCAATATGGCAGCCTGGACGGGGTCATCGCCAATGCTGCATCGATCAGTGGTGCAGTCGGCGAGAACCTGCGGCGCGCGCTCGACTGGCTGCCACAGGGCCGCGCACTGGTCACGGTGAAGACGGATTGCGACCTGGTGCAGCACATGGTGTCCATCCCGGAATCGCTGAAGGCGGCGCCGGTCGATGACGCAGCCATGCTGACATTCTTCAAGCGCTACGGCTTCAAAAGCTGGCTGCGCGAACTGGAAAACAAGATGGCCACCGGCTCGCAGGCAAGCGGCGGTGCGCAAGGAGCTCCCCAAGCCAATCTGTTCGGCACGTCAGAAGCGGAACCGGTCAAGCAATACGAAACCGTTCTTACAGATGAAGAACTGGATAAATGGCTGGAGCGCATCAATGCGGCGGACCTGACATCGGTCGATACCGAAACGACGTCGCTCGATCCGATGCAGGCACAACTGGTCGGGATTTCACTGTGCTGCGAGCCCGGTGTCGCAGCCTATATCCCGGTTGCGCATCGTTACCAGGATGTGCCAGCACAATTGTCACGCGACCATGTGCTGTCCCGGCTCAAGCCATGGCTGGAGGATGCCGGCAAACCGAAGGTCGGCCAGCACCTGAAATACGATAGTCATATTTTTGCCAACCACGGCGTGACGCTGAAAGGCATCGTGCACGATACGCTGCTGGAATCCTATGTCTTCGAATCGCACCGAAGCCATGACATGGACAGCCTCGCGCTGCGTCATCTGAACATCAAGACGATTTCATATGAAGAAGTGTGCGGCAAGGGCGCTTCCCAGATCGGCTTTGATGAAGTCGCGATCGATCGGGCCACCCAGTATGCGGCCGAAGATGCCGACATCACGTTGCGCCTGCATCAGGCGATGTGGCCGCAGGTGGCCGACAACGACGGACTCAAGTTCATCTACGAACGCATCGAACTGCCGACCGCCGTCGTGCTGCAAAAGATCGAGCGCAACGGCGTGCTCATCGATGCCGGCCTGCTGGGTACCCAGTCGGGCGAACTTGGCAAGCGCATGCTGGAGATGGAGAAGAATGCGTATGATCTGGCCGGGCAGTCCTTCAACCTCAATTCACCCAAGCAGCTGGGCGAAATTTTCTTTGAAAAGCTGAAGCTTCCGGTAGTGAAGAAGACGCCATCCGGCACACCGTCCACGGATGAGGAAGTGCTGCAGAAGCTGGCGGAGAACTATCCGTTACCAAAGATCCTGCTGGAATACCGCGGACTGTCGAAGCTGAAATCGACCTACACCGACAAGCTGCCGAAGATGGTCAATCCGGCGACCGGCCGCGTGCACACCAATTATGCACAGGCGGTGGCGGTCACCGGCCGGCTGGCATCGAACGAGCCGAACCTGCAAAACATCCCGGTGCGCACCGCCGAAGGCCGGCGCATACGGGAAGCGTTCATCGCCCCGCCCGGCAGCGTGATCGTGTCTGCGGATTACTCGCAGATCGAACTGCGCATCATGGCGCATATCTCGGGCGACGAAAGCCTGCTGCGTTCCTTTGCCGAAGGCGAGGATGTGCATCGTGCGACGGCGGCGGAAATCTTCAGCGTGCCGCCGGCGGAGGTGACGAGCGAGCAGCGCCGCTATGCGAAGGTCATCAATTTCGGCCTGATCTACGGCATGAGCGCGTTCGGGCTGGCGTCCAATCTCGGGATCGAACGATCGGCGGCGCAGATGTATATCGAAAAGTATTTCAACCGCTATCCGAAGGTGGCGCAGTACATGACCGACACCCGGGCGCAGGCAAAGGCAAACGGCTTCGTGGAGACGGTCTACGGCCGCCGGCTCTGGCTGGCGGAAATCAATTCGCCTAACGGACCACGCCGGCAGGCTGCAGAAAGGGCCGCAATCAATGCGCCCATGCAGGGCACAGCGGCCGATCTCATCAAGCTGTCGATGATCGCCGTGCAGGACTGGCTGGAAGCCGAGCGCCTGCAATCGAAGATGGTGATGCAGGTGCATGACGAACTGGTGCTCGAAGTGCCGGAATCGGAATTGTCGTATATTCAGCAACGACTTCCTGAATTGATGAGCGGCGTCGGAAAGCTGAAGGTGCCGCTGCTTGCCGAAGTAGGCGTAGGCAAGAACTGGGAGGAAGCGCATTAGGCTGTGTTTGATAAGCTGCTGCGCTGTTCAGCGTTGCACCTGTGATGCTTTGCGTATATCCGTACGCGTGCGCTTCCCGGTGCAACGCTGAACCGCTCGCGACGCTTGTCAGAAAAGCCACATAACAATTTGCCGCGTTCATGTCATCCCGGTGATCGCGGCGCAACGAGGAAAAGCCCTGGTTTAGTAGTTCAACGTTTTGAACGGATTCATACACTTTGGAGGATTTCCATGCAGGATATGAAGGACGATATCAATAGTTTGGTGGGCCCGGCGTCATTTTCCGACGGTTTCGATCGTCGCGGCTTCCTGAAGACGGCGCTCGGTACCGGATTCGCCGCCTCGGTGCTGCCGGTCTGTGCGCAGACCATGATCAAAACCGATACCTCGGGTCTTACCGCCGGCGAAGTCACCATCACGGTAAATGGCCAGAAGGTGCCGATGTACCGGGCGCAGCCGGAAGGCAAAACCAATCTGCCGGTGGTGCTGGTGGTGTCAGAGATTTTCGGCGTGCATGAGCATATCGCAGACGTCGCGCGCCGCTTAGCCAAGCTCGGCTATCTCGCGCTGGCGCCCGACCTGTTCGTCCGGCAAGGCAATGCGGCTGCCTATCCCACCGCCGCCGAGGTAATGAAGGAAGTCATCTCCAAGGTGCCGGACGCCCAGGTCATGTCCGATCTCGATGCCTGCGTCGCATGGGCGAAGGATAACGGCGGCAATACCGACAAGGTCGGCATTACCGGATTCTGCTGGGGCGGACGCATCACCTGGCTGTATGCCGCGTACAATCCGAAGGTCAAGGCAGGCGTTGCATGGTATGGACGCCTGGTCGGCGACAAGACGGCGCTGACGCCAACCCAGCCGGTCGATATCGCTGCCGACCTGAAGGTGCCGGTGCTTGGCCTGTACGGCGCAAAAGACACCGGTATCCCGCTGGAAAGCGTAAACAAGATGAAGGAAGCGCTGGCCAAGGGAGGCAGCAAGTCGTCGTTCGTCATCTTCGAGAACTCCGGGCATGCCTTCCATGCCGACTATCGTCCGAGCTTCGTCGAGGCGGACGCGAAGGAAGGCTGGCGTCTTTGCCTCGCATGGTTCAAGACCCACGGCGTGATTTGACGACCAGGAAACGCTTTTTGTGAGGTGATTTCTGTAGACCATGGTCCCATGAGGATCGGCGGCCATGGTTCGCTTCAAAAGCCTGCCATCGTTTCCGGTGGACAGCGCGTTCACCGCAGCATCAGCCGGCATCACCCTTGTTCTTGCCCCCGCAAAAAATAGTGGCGGTGCAATGACTGCATGTGGCGCGGTGTGCGCAGGCACTGTCCCTCTGCCCATCCTGTCGGCACCTTGCCATCGTTCGTGTGAGGAATGACAGGATTTAAGCGAACCGTTTGCCGAATCAAGCCAGCTGTGTTTTAATTTGCAACTTTGTTGCAATTCATAATTCATCGGGGCCCAAAATCGATTCCGCGCTGTTATCCATCCTGCTTGCCACTACCATCGCGGGCGTACTCAGCATTACCGCGGCTGCGGTGCTTTCCTTTACTGTGCTTTCGAAAATGGTGGAACGGATGGTCAGCCTGTCGGTCGGCATCCTGCTATCTACCTCATTGCTGCATGCACTGCCGGAAGCGTTCGAGTCACAGGCGGATGCGCACGTCTTGTTCGCGGTGCTGCTTGGCGGCCTGCTGGCATTCTTCCTGCTGGAAAAATTCGCGATCCTGCGGCACTCCCATCACTATGAAGGCGACGGTCACGGCCATGCGCACGGCCACGATGCGCATGAAGCAGGGAAAGCCGGCTGGATGATTCTGGTGGGCGACGGTCTGCATAATTTCACCGACGGCGTCCTGATTGCGGCCGCTTTTCTCGCCGACCCCAACCTTGGCCTGATCACCGGCGTGGCCATCATCGCGCATGAAATTCCGCAGGAAATTGGCGACTTCATCATTCTGCTCAACGCCGGTTTTTCCCGTGCCCGCGCCTATGTCTACAACTTGCTCTGCAGTCTGATGGGCGTGGTCGGTGGCCTGGTGGGTTACTTCACGCTGGAACAGGCCAGTGAATGGATTCCGTATGTCCTTGTGTTCGCGTCATCCGGCTTCATCTATATCGCCGTCAGCGACCTGATGCCGCAGATGCAACGCCGGGCGACGATGCGTGAGACGATCCCGCAAATATTATTGATCGCGGTCGGCGTGACGATCGTGGTCTTTCTTACCAGCCAATCGCACGCGCATTAGAGCTTTTGCATCCCGGCCACCCGGGAACGACCCCTTCCTCCCAAGAGATGGAGGTAACTGTCCCAGGAGGGCAACGATGAAAGCCTTTAACAAGCTTTGCAAAGGCGAGTGCTTACTTCACAGTCGACGATCGAACGATTCGCGTAATTTCGCCGGCTGGATAAACATCAATTTCCCTTTGCAACCGGCCGTGACGGATCGGCGCACCATTCGCTCCACGATCCAGGATACAGCGCAGCGCCCGGCAAACCGGCCACTTCCAGCGCGAGAAGATTGTGGCACGCTGTGGCGCCTGAACCGCATTGCATAATGGTGCTTTCCGGCGCATCGAACAATGCCCCGAACTCGGTGCGTAATTGCTGTGCCGTCTTGAAGCGCCCATCCGCTTGCAGGTTGTCCTTGAAGAAGCGGTTCTTCGCACCAGGTATATGGCCGCCGACCGGGTCGAGCGTTTCGTTCTCGCCGCGGAACCGGTCCGGGGCACGCGCATCGATGACGGTGCGCTTGTTGCTGGACAAGTTTTCAATGACATCATCCACGCCGACGGTGGTGACGATGGAGGCGCGCAATGTCGCATTGCCCCGCGGTTTGTTGAACGGCTCGGTCGACAGTGAGTGGCCTTGCGCCTGCCAGGCAGGCAAGCCGCCATCCAGCACCGCGACCGCTGCATGGCCGGTCCAGCGCAGCATCCACCACAAGCGTGCCGCGAACATGCCGCCCTGCGCATCATAGACAACCACTTGCGAGTCGTCGTCAATGCCCCAGCTCCGCACCTTTTCCATGAAACTTTCGCGGCTCGGCAAAGGATGGCGACCCCGGAATTCGCCGTTCGGGCCCGGGCTTTTGTTCGACATGTCCGTGTCGAGGCTGGCAAAGGCCGCGCCCTGAATATGCCCGGACGCATATGCCGCGATTCCGGCATCGGGATTGACGAGGTCGTGGCGGCAATCGATCACGACCCATTTCAGGTCGTCGAGGTGTGGGGCAAGGTTAGCGGCAGAAATCAGGGTGGTGTAGGGCATGTGGTTTCCTATGCGTCGTTGGAGATCCGGTTGTCAACCTGTCCGGCGGCCTTAGCGGCCGGCGGCTGCTCCGGCGGGATGGCATTGCGCGCATTGTAATAGGTGGCGGCGATGCCGCTGACAAGGATCACGCCGATACCGGTCCAGCCGAGCCAGTTCAGCAGGTCGCCCCAGATCAGGATGCCCCATATGCTGGAAAAGACGATGCCTGTGTATTGCAGGTTGGCAGTCACCAATGTCTTGCCGAGTCGATAGGCGCGCGTCATCGCCATCTGGGCAATGGTTGCGGTCACACCAATGGCGAGCAGAAGCGCGATGCCGGTTGGCCCATGACGGTGCCAGGCCTCGCCGCTGTTGCCCATGAAGCCGGGACCGGCGAGCGTGCCGAGTAATCCGGCAACTACCCCGGTCAGTGAAAAATAAAATACCACCCGGTATTCCGGTTCGCCGAGAAGGCCGAGCTTGCGCACTTGCAAATAGGCAAGCGCTGACAGGATGCCCGACGCAAGCCCCACCAGCGCCGCAAACCATTGGTCCGCCTGCACCGATGGTTGCAGCAGCATTGTCACGCCGATGAAACTCAAGCCGACCGCCGCGGTGAGGCCCCATTCGAAACGCTTTTCGCTTCGCCACCAGCCGAGTGTGAACAACATCGCCGCAATCCAGATCGGCGCCATGTAATTGAGCGTGATGGCGGTTGCCAGCGGAAGCTTCCCGATCGCATAGAACCAGAACCATAGTGCAGTAACGCCAACTGCGCCGCGCCAGAAATGATGCCAGGGCAGAGATGTCTTGAGCGTGCCGCCCTGGATCAGTGTCAGGCCGTAGATGAAGACGACGCCGATGATGCCGCGATACATCACGATCTCGCCGGTGGAATAGGTATCGGACGCCAGCTTCACGCATACGCCCATGATGGAAAACATAAAGCTGGCAAACAGCATCCAGAGTGACTGCATGGGCTTAAAAAATCGGGAATGCGCCGGCGCGGATGCATCGAAAGCCGGTCGCAACAATGATATGGAAAAATGGAAGGCGTGCAAACGCCTTCCGGGTTTCGCGTCAGACGGCGATCTGCCGCCGGTACCACTCATGGAAATGCTGCATGCCGTCTTCCATCGGCGACTGGTACGGGCCGACTTCGCTGGTGCCGCGCTCCATCAGGATGCGGCGACCGGCATCCATGCGCATGCCGATTTCATCATCCTCGATGCAGGTTTCCATGTAAGCCTCGCGTTCCGCCTCGACGAATTCCCGCTCGAACAGGACGATCTCTTCCGGGTAGTAGAACTCGACCACGTTCAGCGTCTTCTGCGGACCTTTCGGCCACACCGTCGATACCGCCAGCACATGTGGATACCACTCCACCATAATATTTGGATAGAGCGTCAGCCAGATAGCGCCGTAGGGCGGCGGTACGCCGTTCCGGAACTTGAGCACCTGCTCCTGCCATTTGCGGTATTTCGGTGTGCCAGAACGCGACAACGCGTGGTTGACGCCTACCGTCTGCACGCTGTAGCGGTCGCCGAATTCCCAGCGCAGGTCATTGCATGTGACGAAGCTGCCCAGGCCCGGATGGAAAGGCTCGACGTGATAGTCCTCCAGATAGACTTCGATGAACGTTTTCCAGTTGTAATCGCACTCGTGCACTTCGACATGATCGAGCATGTAGCCTGTGAAATCGAGATCCCTGGCGACGCCAAGTCCGGACATGATCCGTGCGACATCGGTGCCGTTCTGCTCAAAGAGCAAGCCGTTCCAGCTTTGCAGCGGCGTCTTCGACAGGTTCAAGCATGGCGTCTCGCCAAAATGCGGCGCGCCGATCAGCTCCCCTTTGAGATCATAGGTCCAGCGATGCAACGGGCAGACGATATTCTGCGCGTTGCCACGGCCATCAAGCATCTTGGCCTGGCGATGGCGGCACACGTTCGACAGCAATTCGATACCCTGCGGATTGCGCACCAGCATACGGCCTTCGTTTTCCCACGCCAATGTGGCATAGTCGCCTGCGTTGGGCACCATGAGTTCATGGCCGGCGTAGCGCGGGCCCTGATGAAATAATTGCTTGATTTCCTTTTGCAACAGTACGTCGTCGAAGTAGACGTTGACCGGAAGTTGCGCGTTGGATCGCGCGAGCTTGGCAAGTTGAGCCAGATCGGACATCCCCACCCCCAAATTAATTTGCACCAACCTAAGAGAGAAAGAATCCGCAAAAACCTGTATTCAAGAAAAAAATGAAACGGAAATTTTGGACAGAACGGCGGATTATACCCCACCCCTTACATTGTCACAGGAACAGCATGTTCCCTTGCGAATGGTCCATCCGGCAGGCGAATTCGCCAAGATTGAAGTGTGATTAATTGAAAAAATGTTAATTCTGTCCTGCATATTTCGACGCCGGTCCGCATTCCGATTGCCCTATCTCAACTCCATAAGATGGTTTGTTCTAAAATAAGCGGCTAAACTTCATCATGGCCATTATGTCAAAGAAAACCCCTTCCGCCGCCCAGCCCGCGTCGTTCGAAGAAGCGATGGCTGAGCTGGAACAGCTGGTCGCCCGGATGGAAGCAGGTGAGCTGCCGTTGGAAGCATCAGTCGCCGCCTACAAGCGTGGCTCCGAATTGGTCAAGTTTTGTACCGGACAACTCGATAAGGTCGAAAACCAGGTCAAGGTGCTGGAAGGCGATATGCTCAAGCCGTTTGCCGCACATTCCGATGATGACGCTGGCGACGGGGCCGACGAATGACCGTACAGCCGGCGTTTCTCGACTGGATGAAAAGCGTCCAGTCGGCAATGGAGGATGCACTCGGCCTCATGCTGCCGGACCAGCGCGAAACGCCGCATCGACTGCATGAGGCAATGCGCTACGCGGCCCTCGACGGCGGCAAGCGGGTCAGGCCGCTTCTGGTGTTTGCAGCCGGGGAGCTGTTCGGCGCCAGCAGGGATGAGCTGATGCGCGCCGCATCCGCGGTAGAAATGATTCACGTGTATTCGCTGGTGCATGACGATATGCCATGCATGGATGACGACGCGCTGCGGCGCGGCAAGCCGACCGTGCATGTGAAGTACGACGACGCCACGGCGCTGCTGGTCGGCGATGCTTTGCAGGCACAGGCGTTCCTGGTGCTGTCGGAAGGCGAAGGCGATGCTGCCCGCAAGCTGTCCATGGTCCGGATCCTGGCCGAAGCAGCCGGTTCGGTGGGCATGTGCGGCGGCCAGGCGATCGACCTCGATAGTGTCGGTTTGCGTCTGACCCGGCCCGAACTGGAACGAATGCATCGCATGAAGACCGGCGCGCTGTTGCGCGCAGCGGTGCTGCTGGGCGCCGTATGCGGCAAGGCGCTGTCGGCTGCTGAGCGCGCATCGCTGGAAGCATATGCGGATGCGGTCGGCCTGGCGTTCCAGGTTGTCGACGACGTGCTGGACGCGACTGCCGATTCGGCCACGCTGGGCAAGACCGCGGGCAAGGATGCGGCGGACAACAAGCCGACGTATGTGTCGATTCTCGGCTTGGAAGAATCGCGGAATCTGGCGGAAAAATTGCGCAATGACGCCCATGGGGCGCTCATGCCGTTCGAACAAGAAGCACGGCGCTTACGCGACCTCGCGGACTTCATCGTGCAGCGGAAGGCTTAGTATGAGCATGAATTTATTAAAGAAGATCGATCTGCCGGCTGACCTGCGCAAGCTCCCGCGCACGCAGCTCAACCCGCTGGCCGATGAACTGCGCGCCTACCTGCTCGACTCGGTGTCGAAGACCGGCGGGCATCTGTCGTCGAACCTCGGCACGGTGGAACTGACCATCGCGCTGCACTACGTATTCAATACGCCGGAAGATCGCATCGTCTGGGATGTGGGCCACCAGACATATCCCCACAAGATCCTGACCGGCCGGCGCGACCGCATGGACACCCTGCGCCAGCTCAACGGCATCTCCGGTTTTCCGCGCCGCATCGAGAGTGAATACGACACTTTTGGCACTGCGCATTCATCGACATCGATCTCCGCTGCGCTCGGCATGGCGCTGGCGGCCCGGACCAAGGGCGAGACCCGCCATGCGATCGCCGTCATTGGCGATGGCGCGATGACGGCCGGCATGGCTTTCGAAGCAATGAACAACGCCGGTGTCTACAACGACATCAACCTGCTGGTCATCCTCAACGACAATGACATGTCGATCTCGCCGCCGGTCGGCGCGCTCAACCGTTATCTCGCGCGCCTGATGTCGGGCAAGTTCTATGCGGCTGCCAAGAATGTCGGCAAGTCGGTGCTGCCCGGCCCGATGCTGGAACTGGCCAAGCGCTTCGAGGAACATGCGAAAGGCATGGTGGTGCCGGCCACGATGTTCGAGGAGTTCGGCTTCAATTACATCGGTCCCATCGATGGTCATGACCTCGACTCATTGGTGCCGACCCTGCAGAACCTGAAGAATCTGAAAGGGCCGCAATTCCTGCATGTCGTGACCAAAAAGGGACAGGGCTACAAGCTTGCCGAAGCCGATCCCGTGCTTTACCACGGGCCTGGCAAGTTCAACCCGGCCGAGGGCATCAAGCCGGCTGCTGCCGGCAAGCAGACCTATACCCAGGTATTCGGCAACTGGCTGTGCGACATGGCGACGCAGGACAAGCGGCTGGTCGGCATCACGCCCGCGATGCGGGAAGGTTCCGGCATGGTGGAGTTCGAGCAGCGCTTTCCGGATCGCTATTACGATGTCGGCATTGCTGAACAGCATGCGGTCACGTTTGCGGCGGGCCTCGCCTGCGAAGGCCTGAAGCCGGTTCTTGCGATCTACTCGACGTTCCTGCAGCGCGGCTACGATCAATTGATCCATGATGTCGCCCTGCAGAATCTCGATGTCACCTTTGCGCTCGACCGTTCCGGCCTGGTCGGCGCCGACGGCGCGACGCATGCGGGCAATTACGACATTGCGTATTTGCGTTGCATCCCCAATATGGTGGTCATGGCGGCGTCGGACGAAAACGAGTGCCGTCAGATGCTCTCCACGGCTTTCCAATATAATGGTCCTGCCGCTGTACGGTATCCGCGCGGTGCCGGCATCGGCGCTGCAATCGAGCCGGAATTGCTCACCCTGCCGATAGGCCGGGGCGAGATCCGGAAAGAGGGCAAGGAGATTGCCATTCTTGCATTCGGCACGATGCTGGCGCCAAGCCTGATGGCAGCGGAAGAATTGAATGCGACGGTGGCGAACATGCGCTTCGTCAAGCCACTGGACGTGGAACTGGTCAAGCGGCTGGCGCAGACGCACGATGTCCTCGTCACCGTGGAAGAAGGCGCGATCATGGGTGGCGCCGGTTCGGCAGTCGCGGAAGCACTGGCCGAAGCGGGCATCGTGAAGCCGATCCTGCACCTGGGGCTGCCGGACCGTTTCATCGACCACGGTGACACGGCGCAGTTGCTTGCCGGATGCGGACTGGATGCCAAGGGCATTGCTGCATCGATACGGCAACGCTTCGGCAAGGGCGAACCCCGGCTCGTGGTCAACAACTGACAAGAAACCCGGCAGCCGCATGCGTCGGCGCGACAATCTGAATAAGGCATATAGATGAATACCCGCGATCTGAACCTGACTACCATTCCCGATGTGCAAAGCACTGCCGATACCCGCAGGATTGCGATCCAGCGCGTCGGCGTCAAGGGAGTGCGTTATCCGGTCACGATCAAGACCGCGGCGGGCGTGCAGCCGACCGTGGGTACATGGAACATGTACGTGCATCTTCCCGAAGACCAGAAGGGCACGCACATGTCGCGCTTTATCGGCCTGCTGGAAGATAACCGCACGCCGCTCGATGTCGGCATGTTCAGCAAGCTGATGCACCGGATGGTGGAATTGCTCGAAGCGGATTCCGGCCGTGTCGAATTGTCGTTCCCTTATTTCATCAATAAGATCGCGCCGGTGTCCGGCGTCGAAAGCCTGATGGATTATGAAGTCGGTTTCACCGGTGAAATCAAGGATGGCAAGCTGGAAGTCACACTCAAGGTGCTGGTGCCGGTGACCAGCTTATGCCCATGCTCGAAAAAGATTTCCGCCTACGGTGCGCACAACCAGCGTTCGCACATCACCGTCCATGCCTTGCTGGCCGACGAGATGCCGGTGGATGACCTGATTTCCCGGATTGAGGCGCAGGCTTCCTGTGAACTGTATGGATTGCTGAAGCGGCCGGACGAGAAATATGTGACCGAGCGCGCGTATGACAATCCGAAGTTCGTCGAGGACCTGGTGCGCGATGTGGCCGGCATGCTGAATGCCGATGCGCGCATCGCTGCCTACACACTGGAGGCGGAGAACTTCGAGTCGATTCACAATCACTCGGCTTATGCGGTGATCGAAAAGGACAAGCGGGTGAAGTAAGCGGAACAGGCCGCCAATGAAAAAGCGACGCGATGCGTCGCTTTTTTTTATGCTCCGAGCCGTCTCGAAGGGTTGCGCTAGGCCACCTTCTTCGCCAACCCCAGATACGTATCGATCACCTTCGGATCATTCGCCAGATCGGATGCGCGGCCCTCGAGTGCAACGTCGCCGGTTTCCAGCACATACGCGTAGTCGGCGACCTGCAATGCGGCGCGGGCATTCTGCTCGACGAGCAGGATCGCCACGCCGGTCTGCTTCAGGCCGACAATGATGTGGAAGATTTCTTTCACGATCAGTGGCGCAAGACCAAGGCTGGGCTCGTCCAGCATCAGCAGCTGCGGCTTTGCCATCAATGCGCGTCCAATGGCGAGCATCTGCCGCTCTCCGCCGGACAGCGTGCCCGCCTCCTGCCTGCGCCGCTCCTTCAGGCGCGGAAAGAGACTGAATACGACATCCAGCTGGTCGGCATGGTTTTTGTCCCCTGCGCGATAGCGGCGATAGGCGCCGAGCCGCAGGTTGTCTTCCACCGTCATGCTGGAAAACAGCTCGCGTTTTTCCGGAACCAAAGACATGCCTTGCGCTACCCGCGCTTCGATTGCGACGCCGCGCATGTCATGGCCGAGAAGACGGATATCGCCGCGCAGGGTGCCGCTGGCCGGCATCGCATCGGCGATCGCGTTGAGCATGGTGGATTTGCCTGCCCCGTTGGGGCCGATGACGGTGACGATCTGGCCGGCGCCAACAGTCAGGCTGGCGCCGTGCAGCGCCTCCACCTTGCCGTAGGCCACATGCAGATCCCTTACTTCCAGTACCGGTGTGGACATGATGTCTTCCTTCATTTCATTCGACGCCGCCGAGATAGGCTTCCAGCACCGCCGGGTCCTGCTGCACATCGGCCGGCAGGCCGGATGCGATCTTGGTGCCGAACTCCATCACCACCAGCCGGTCGGTCAGGTTCATCACGAAATCCATGTCGTGCTCCACCAGAAGGATGGTCATGCCTTCGCCCTTGAGCTTGCGCAACAGATCGGCCAGCGCCTGCTTTTCCTTGTAACGCAAGCCTGCGGCCGGTTCGTCGAGCAGCAGGAGTGTCGGATCACAGCACAGCGCGCGCGCGATCTCCAGGATGCGCTGCTGGCCCAGTGCCAGGCTGCCCGCTTCCTCATACAGCATGTTGCCCAACCCGACGCGCTCGAGCTGTTTCTTCGCCTCGAACAGGAGTGCCTGTTCCTCGGTCTTGTTTGCGCGGACGATGCTGGTGAAGATGCCTGCCACATCGCCATGCGTGCCGCGCAGGTGGGCACCGATGGCGACGTTTTCCAGCACCGTCATGGTCGGCATGAGCCGCACATGCTGGAAGGTGCGGGCGATGCCGTGGCGGACGATACGGCGCGAGGGCAGGCCATCGATGCGGGTCAGCTCGCCGTTGACCAGAAAGCGAATCTCGCCTTTTGTCAGCGGCAGCACGCCGGTGACCAGGTTGAACATGGTGGACTTGCCAGCGCCGTTGGGGCCGATCAAACCCATGATCTCGCCGGCCTTGACATCGAACTGCATGTCGTTCACCGCGACCAGGCCGCCGAACTCCTTGCGTGCCCGGTTGATCTGCAGGACGGTGGCGCCCGGCGCATGCTTCGCGCGCTTGGGCAACGCCGGGGCCGAGGCTGGCGCCACTGCATCCGGTTTGCTCGGAAACCACTGGCGTATGAACGGCCAGATGCCTTCGCGTGCACGTTGCAGCAACACGACCAGCATGATGCCGAACACGATGATCTCGAAATTACCGTTGGCGCCCAGCAGGGCTGGAAGGATTTGCTGAAGCTGGTCTTTCAGCAGGGTCAGCAGCGTTGCGCCGAGGATTGCACCCCATACGTAGCCGGCGCCTCCCACCACCGCCATGAACAGGTATTCGATGCCGGCGTTCAGGCCGAATGGAGTCGGATTCACCGCCCGCTGCAGGTGTGCATACAGCCAGCCGGACAGGCAGGCGAGCAGCGCGGCGAACACGAAGATCACGATCTTCATCCAGGTGGTGTTCACGCCCATCGCCTCGGCCATCACGCCGCCGCCCTTGAGGGCCCTGATGGCCCGGCCCGGCCTTGAATTGAGGAGGTTCTTGATGGCCAGCAGCGACAGGATCACCGTCAGCCAGATCAATGCGTACATCTCCCGGCCGAGGTCGAGCGTGAACGAGAAGATCGTCACCGGCGGAATGCCGGTCAGGCCGTCGTACTTGCCGAGGAATTCGAGATTGCCGAAGACGTAGTACAGCGACAGGCCCCAGGCGATGGTGCCGAGCGGCAGGAAGTGACCGGACAGCCGCATCGTGATCGCGCCGATAAAGAAGGCAGCGGCGGCGGTGATGGCGATGCCTGCCAGCAGTCCGACCCATGGTGAGATGCCAAGCTGCGATGTCAGGTAGGCAGTCGAGTAGGCGCCGATGCCGACGAAGGCCGCCTGGCCGAACGAGGTCAGGCCGCCGACGCCGGTCAGCAGGACCAGCCCCAGCGCGACAATCGAGTAGAGGCCGATATAGTTGGCCAGCGTGATCCAGAAGGCGGGCGTGGGCAGGATGGGCAGCAGCGCCATGAAGGCGATGAAGGCCAGGAAATAGATGCGCATCATTCCTCTCCCTCGTCGTTATGGCTGGATCGCAGGGAGCGCCACAGCAGGACCGGGATGATGAGCGTAAACACGATCACTTCCTTGAATGCGCTGGCCCAGAAGGAGGAATAAGACTCCAGCAGGCCGACCAGAACCGCGCCAGCCGCAGCGACCGGATAGCTTGCCAGCCCGCCGATGATCGCACCGACAAAGCCTTTCAGGCCGATCAGGAAGCCGCTGTCGTAATAGATGGTGGTTAGCGGCGCGATCAGCACGCCGCACAGCGCACCCATGGCCGCAGCCACCGTGAATGCAAGCCGGCCCGCCTGCGCCGTGCCGATGCCGACCAGCCGCGCACCGAGGCGGTTGACGGCGGTGGCGCGCAACGCCTTGCCGGACAGCGTGCGTTCGAAGTACAGGTAGAGTGCGGCGATGAGTGCCAGCGATACGCCGATGACCACGATGCTCTGGCCGGAAATTGCCATCGCGCCGGCTTCAAAACGTGCATCGGAAAACGGTGCCGTACGCGATCCTTCCGCGCCGAAGATGACGAGGCCCATGCCCATCAGTGCGAAATGCACGCCGACCGAGACGATCAGGAGGATCAGGGTGCTGGCTTCGGCCAGGGGCTGGAATGCGAGGCGGTAGACCATCGGGCCCATCGGCACCACGATCGCCAGGGTCAGCAGCACCTGCATTGCCATCGGCAGCTTCGGACCGGCGAATGTCTTGGTGACGACGAAGATGGCCAGGGGCAGCACGACGAAGGCCAGCAGCGCGAGCGGAATGCTGCGTGTTGCGGTGCGGCGGCGTTCGGCCGTACGGATGATGAAATAGGCTTCCTGGACGAACGTGACGATACCCAGCGCGACCAGCAATGTCGCCGACTGGGGAAAGACATTCGATTGCATGGCGGCGAGCGTCAGTGCGCCGAACGCGACGAATTCGCCTTGTGGAATGAAGATGACACGGGTGACTGAAAACACCAGCACCAATGCCAGCGACAGCAGTGCGTAGATGGCGCCGCTCGTTATGCCGTCCTGTGCAAGGATGGCTGCAATCGATAGATCCATTCTGGGTCCTGGCAAATGAATTCAACAAGAGGGTATAACAAAACACGGGCGGCGCACATTGCTTGTGGCATGCGCCGGCTTCCGGCGTCATGCGCCTGAAAAAAGGGGAGTGTAATCACTCCCCTTTTCGTGCCGCCCGGAACCTTACTTGTCGCTGCCGAGAAGCTTCCATTTGCCGTCGGCGATCTGCACCATCACGCGGGCGCGCTGGTCCAGGCCGAGGTGGTCGTTCGGTCCCATGTTCACGATGCCGTGCGACACCGGGAGGTTCTTGATGCCTTCGAGTGCATCACGCAGCGCCTTGCGGAACTCGGGCGTGCCGGGCTGCCCCTGCTTCAGTGCCTCCGGCGCTGCCGCGGCAAGCAACCGTCCCGCATCCCAGGCATGGCCGCCGAAGGTCGACACGCTGCCGGGGCCATAGGCTTTTTCATAGGCGGTCTTGTACGTCATCGCGGAGTTCTTGATCGGATTGGACGCCGGCAGTTGTTCGGCGACCAGCAACGGTCCGGATGGCAGGAACGTGCCTTCGCAGTCCTTGCCGCAGACACGAAGGAAATCATTGTTCGCCACGCCGTGCGTCTGATAGATCACACCCTTGTAACCGCGCTCCTTCAGTGCTTTCTGCGGCAGAGCGGCCGGTGTGCCGGAGCCGGCGATCAGCACCGCATCGGGGTTGGCGCCGACAATCTTGAGAACCTGGCCGGTCACGGAGGTATCGCTGCGGGCGAAGCGCTCGTTGGCGACCATATTGAGCTTGCGCACTTCGGCCAGCTTCGAGAATTCCCTGAACCATCCTTCGCCGTAGGCATCGGCAAAGCCGATGAACGCCACGGTCTTGATGCCGGCATTGGCCATATGCTCGGTAATGGCGGTAGCCATGTGCGAATCGTTCTGCGGGGTTTTAAATACCCATTTGCGCCGCGCATCCACTGGCTCCACGATGGCGGCGGAGGCGGCCATGGAAATCATCGGCGTTTGCGATTCCGCCGCGACATCAATCATGGCCAGCGAATTCGGCGTGACCGTCGACCCGATCACCACGTCGACCTTGTCTTCGGAAATCAGCTTGCGCGTATTCTTCACCGCGGTCGTGGTATCGGATGCATCATCGAGCACGATATATTCAACGGTCTTGCCGGCGATTTCCTTCGGCATCAAGGCAAAGGTGTTCTTTTCCGGGATGCCGAGGGACGCGGCCGGGCCCGTGGCGGACACTGTCACGCCGACCTTGATCTGGGCCGTGGCGCTGGAGGCAAATGCAAGGGATAGTAAGGTAGGCAGCAATGCGCCGATTAGCTTCTTGTTCATGGTCTCACTCCAAAATGGAAATTTGATCACGGGGAAATCCTGCTTCCCCGTTCGTTCTGCTACATCCGTTTTTCTACATCCGCTTTTCTACATCACTAACCGGCCGTTTTTGCGCACGTGCACACCTGCGCGCATGACGGTCTCGTTCTTACATCTCGTGCCTTCGGTGCCGCTCCTCAGGACAATCCTCCGAAGCGTTCATAAAAATAGGAGGCGGCTTCCGGGACATTATCGTCCTCGGCCTGCAGCGTCATCAAAATATACTGGTCCGCTTCCTTGTAAGTCAGCTGATAAATTTCATGGCAAAGCTCGTAGGCAATCGTGCCCGGCCAGTCTTCCGGCAACAGCTCCAGCGGTAGTTGCGGATCATGTAATTGCGCACGCCGGAAGGTGTGGATCAGCAGCGTGCGGATCGCGAAAGCCTGCTCCGGATCGAGTGCGCCGCGTGACTTCACCAGCTTCAGCAATGGCGCGAAACAGTCGATGAAATGCCGGTAACCCTCCAGCACCTTGTCCAGCTCCCAGCAGTGCGCCACCAGGTCGCTCAGTGGCCGGCTGCTGACCTGGTCCGACGCCGCCGCCGAATAAACAAATACCTTTCCCGTAACGTCCAGCCGCGCGAGAATTTCTTCCAGCGCTGCCGCCTTGCCGCCCGGGTGCGCGAAGATGCCGGGTGCGATCATGCCGAATCCTTCCCATAGCAATTCCTTGCGCAAGTTCGCCCGCTGCACGGCGCTGATGATTTCCGGCGCCGTCAGCAACATCGTCCAGCGGCCATCCCATTGCAGCTCGGTCGGCGCGTAGATACGCTTGTACGCGCGCTCGAAGCGGCGCAATCCGGGCGCAGTCAGCGTGTACAGGCTGCGCCGTCCTTCGCGCGACGCCTCCAGCCAGCCTTCCTCCGCCAGCCGGAATACGCTGGTCCGTACCAGCCGGTCGCTGATGCCGAAAGGTGCCAGCAGGGCAATGAGGCTGCCCAGCCAGACCGCACCGCCGCGCGGGGTGATCGAATCGCCGAACACGGTCATCACCACCGATTTGGAGCGAGGCGGATTGCTGTCCAGAAAATGCTGAATCCATTTATCGATCGAGGCGTTCTTCATTCGAAAGTGTGTATTGCGCGAGGCGTCATGGTCGCACGCCGTTTCTTATTGAAATGCATTTATAGCACAACAGTCTTGGACAAGATACGGGAATCAAAAATGATTCAATAAATACGTTTACATAAGTTATTGCGTATCATAATATGACTCGACGGCCGCAAGCCTGCCGGCGAAAACACTCGCCCCGCACGTTGCCGCATCCCAGGAGAATTGCAATGTACGCACAATTGGTTGACACCGGCGCACGCCAGCTCCGCTCGCTGGAACAGATGTCGCCGGAGGAAAGAGCCTTCCAGGAAAGAATCGATGCCGGCATCAAGATCGAGCCCAAGGATTGGATGAGCGAGGGCTATCGCAAAACATTGATCCGCCAGATTTCACAACATGCACATTCGGAAATCGTGGGCCAATTGCCGGAAGGGAATTGGGTGACGCGCGCGCCAACGCTCAAGCGCAAATCCATCCTGCTGGCGAAAATCCAGGACGAAGCCGGCCATGGCTTGTACCTGTATAGCGCGGCGGAAACACTTGGCGTATCACGGGACCAGCTGCTCAATGACCTGCACTCCGGCAAGGCGAAGTATTCGAGCATCTTCAATTACCCGACATTGACCTGGGCCGACATGGGCGCGATTGGCTGGCTGGTCGACGGTTCGGCCATCATCAACCAGATTCCGCTGTGCCGCTGCTCCTATGGACCGTATGCACGGGCCATGATCCGCGTCTGCAAGGAAGAGTCCTTCCATGCACGCCAGGGCTACGACATCATGATGGCGCTGGCGAGGGGCACGCCGGAACAGAAGCAGATGGCACAGGATGCGCTCAACCGCTGGTGGTGGCCTTCGCTGATGATGTTCGGTCCGTCCGACGCCGAATCGGTCAACAGCGCGCAATCGTCCCAATGGCGCATCAAGCTGTTCTCCAACGACGAGCTGCGGCAGAAGATGGTCGACCAGACCGTGCCGCAGGCGGAATATCTTGGACTGACGATTCCGGATCCCGACCTGAAATGGAACGCCGAGACCGGCCACTACGAGTTCGGCAAGATTGACTGGACCGAATTCAACAACGTCCTGAAAGGCAACGGTCCCTGCAACCGCGAACGCTTGCGGACCCGTGTGAAAGCCTATGAAGACGGTGCCTGGTTTCGCGATGGCCTGAACGCCTATGCCGACAAGCAGGCTGCACGTCAGGCCGCACAGGCTGCCTGAATGACTGTCGACAAATCGAGGCAAGAGCCGACGCATATTGACTGGAGAGTTTCATGAACAAGGAATGGCCGTTGTGGGAGGTGTTCATCCGCAGCCAGCATGGTCTCGCGCACAAGCATGTCGGCAGCCTGCATGCGCCGGACGCCGGCATGGCGCTCAACAATGCGCGCGACGTCTACACCCGGCGCAATGAAGGCACCAGCATCTGGGTGGTGAAGGCCGCCGACATCACGGCGAGCGATCCGTCGGACAAGGCGGCCTTGTTTGATCCGGCCAGCAACAAGGTCTATCGCCACCCGACCTTCTTCCCGATGCCGGACGAAGTCAAGAACCTGTAGAACGCGCCATGTCCGACCACAAATTTCAATACCTGCTGCGGCTCGCCGACACGTCGCTCATCCTGTCGCAGCGACTTTCCGCCTGGTGCGGCAAGGGACCGGCGCTGGAGGAGGACATGGCGCTGACCAACGTCGCGCTCGACCTGCTCGGCCAGGCGCGGCTCTGGTACGCGTATGCCGGCGAGCTGGACGCAGCCGGGCGCGACGAAGATGAGCTTGCCTATCTTCGCGACGCCCATGATTTCCGCAACCTGTTGCTGGCGGAGCAGCCCAACGGCCATTACGGCGACACGCTGGCGCGCCAGTTCTACATCGATGCATGGCACTATTTTCTGCAGAAGGCGCTCGTCCAGTCCGGCGACAGCCGTATCGCCGAGATCGCCGAAAAATCCCTGAAGGAAGTCACGTACCACGTGCGGCGCAGCAGCGACCTCATCGTGCGACTTGGCGACGGAACGGAAAAAAGCCGTGACATGATGCAGGCGGCCCTCGATGACCTGTGGATGTACACCGGCGAAATGTTCATGGCCGATGGTGTCGAGGAGGCAATGGTCGCCGAAGGTGCGGCACCTCATCCATCCGATTTGCGCGCACCGTGGCTTGCGTATGTGAAGGAAGTGTTCGATGAAGCAACGCTGATGATGCCGTCCCCGGAAACCTTCATGCAAAAGGGTGGCAAGCAGGGCAGGCATACCGAGCATCTCGGTTACCTGCTGGCGGAAATGCAGTTCCTGCAGCGCGCCTATCCGGGAGCGCAGTGGTGAGCGCAACATGCTCCATCGCACCGGCGCAGGTATGGGAATGGCTGGCGGACGTTCCCGACCCGGAAATCCCGGCAATCTCCATCGTTGACCTCGGCATTGTGCGTGATGTCGCGCTGGAGGGCGACGGCGAATGCACGGTCACCATCACGCCTACCTATTCCGGCTGCCCGGCGATGGCCGTGATCGCGGAAGCGGTAGCCGATGCATTGAAAAGCCACGGCGTCGAACGGGTGCGTATCCATACCCGGTTGTCGCCCGCATGGAGCACCGACTGGATGAGCGAGGCTGGCAAGGCGAAGCTGAAGGGTTACGGCATCGCGCCGCCGGTCGAGCAGGCGATCGATATCAGCGGCATCAGCCGCAAACGGAGCATGATGCCGCAAGTACCTTGCCCGCATTGCGGATCGCAGCGGACCAGCGTCGTCAGCCAGTTCGGTTCCACGCCTTGCAAGGCGCTGTATCAATGCGTCGACTGCCTGGAACCCTTCGATTATTTCAAGTGCCACTAAGCGATGAGTAAATTCCATGCGCTGACAGTCGCGGATGTCGTGAAGGAAACCCGCGACGCCGTCGTCGTCACCTTTGTCGTGCCGCCCGACTTGCAGCAGGCATTCGCGTACAGCCAGGGACAGCACCTCACCCTGCGCACGCATATCGACGGCGAGGATGTGCGGCGTTCCTATTCCATTTGCTCGGCGGTGCAGGACAAGTCCCTGCGCGTGGCGATCAAGCGTAATGCCAGTGGAATATTTTCCTGCTGGGCCAACGACACGCTGCGCCCCGGACAGGTGATCGACGTCATGCCGCCGATGGGGCATTTCAATACGCCCCTGTCTCCGGACAACCGCAAGCACTACGTCGGCTTTGCCGCGGGCAGCGGGATCACGCCGCTGATGTCCATCGTCAAGACCACGTTGATGGCAGAGCCGCATAGCCGGTTCACTTTGTTCTACGGCAACCGGGCGTCATCGACCGTTATTTTCAAGAGCGAACTGGGCGACCTGAAGGATACCTACCTAGACCGTTTCAACCTCGTCTATGTCATGAGCCGTGAGCAGCAGGATGTCGAACTCTTCAATGGCCGTATCACCGGCGAAAAATGCGAGGATTTTTTCAGGCATTGGATCGACCTAGGCGACGTGGATACCGCATTCATCTGCGGCCCGGAAGACATGATGCAAAGCGTATCGGCCGCCTTGCAGGCGCATGGCATGCCAAAGTCGAATATCAAGATGGAACTGTTTGCTTCAAGCATTCCGAAGCATAAGCATGTCCCGCGCGCGCAGGCGATGCCGGGGCGGCAGGAATGCGAAGTCACCCTGATCATCGATGGCCGGCACACCAGCTTCACGATGGAGAAAGACAAGGAATCGGTGCTCGATGCAGGACTGCGTCAGGGGATCGATATGCGCTATTCCTGCAAGGGCGGGGTATGTTCGACCTGCCGCTGCAAGGTGGTGGACGGCAAGGTGGATATGGATGCGAATTATGCTCTGGAGGATTACGAGATTGCACGGGGGTTTGTGCTGTCGTGCCAGAGTTTCCCGGTGACGGATAAGGTGGTGATGGATTTTGATCAGGATACGTGAGTGGGGTTTCGGTTCCTTCAAGCCTGCGAAGTGGAACTGATTTCGAATATTCGCTGACGGGTTCCCTCCCCCTTTCAGGGCACCCGGCTAGGGGGGAGGGTTAGGGTGGGGGTAGTGAGGTTGAACAACCACATCCTTTGGCTCGACTTCACGACCCCTGCGCGGGCCGCCCCATCCCAGCCTTCCCCCTAATAGAGGAAAGGAGCTTTACGGATGTCGTTACAACGGCCAGTCATTTTAAAAAGCCGCAAGGAGACAACAAATGCATTACCAGAACATCCTCTTCACCATCAGCGACGGCATTGCCCGCCTTACGCTCAACCGCCCCGACAAGCTCAACAGCTTCACCGGTGCGATGCATCGCGAGGTGCAGCATGCGCTCGACGCGATTCGCGCAGATCAATCAGTACGCGTGCTGCTGCTGACGGGGGCGGGGCGCGGATTTTGCGCCGGCCAGGATCTGGCCGACAGCGAAGTGGCTCCCGGTCCGGACGGCGCTGATCTCGGCGAAGCGATCGAAAAATACTACGCGCCCCTGGTACTCGCCCTACGCGCATTGCCCTTCCCGGTGATCTGCGCCGTCAACGGCGTGGCGGCGGGCGCCGGTGCCAACATCGCGCTCGCATGCGACATCGTGATCGCCGCCCGCTCTGCCAGCTTCGTACAGGTGTTCTGCAAACTTGGCCTGCTGCCCGATACCGGCGGCACCTACTTCCTGCCGCGCCTGCTCGGTACCGCCAGGGCCATGGGACTGTCGATGCTGGGCGACAAGCTCACCGCGGAAAAGGCGGAAAGCTGGGGGCTGATCTGGAAGTGCGTCGACGATGCGCAGCTTGCGCAGGAGAGCGATGACATGGCCCGGCATTTTGCAAGGGCACCGACGCTTGGCCTGTCGCGCATCAAGCAGGCGCTGTACGCCAGTCCGGCGAACACCCTGGAGCAGCAGCTTGCGCTCGAATGCGACCTGATGCGCGAGCTCGGACGCAGCCACGACTACCAGGAGGGCGTAAATGCCTTCATGGAAAAGCGCGCGCCGCAATACCAGGGAAAATGACCATGGCGATCGCATCATGAACGACCTTGGCGATTTGCCGCCGATGGACCCGCAAAGCCTGGCCGAAGCAGCCGGGCTCGCCATGTTTACGCGTGACCGGGCGACACAGGCGCTGGGCATGGAGCTGGCTGCGATCGGGCCGGGTTATGCGCGCATGACCATGCAGGTCCGGCCGGAGATGCTGAACGGTCACGGGACCTGTCACGGCGGTTTCATTTTTGCATTGGCCGACAGTGCATTTGCGTTCGCGTGCAACAGCTACAACCAGAATACGGTGGCGTCGGGCTGCAGCATCGAATACCTGAGCCCCGGCCGCGAAGGCGATGTGCTGCAGGCCGAAGCAGTCGAGCAGGTGCGCTCCCGCAAGACCGGCGTGTACGACATTGCAGTGACCAATCAGGACGGCACGTGCATCGCAGTGTTTCGCGGGAAGTCGTTTCAAATCAATGGAGACGTGATCGGCGCGGCGATGGACAAGGGGTGAATCGTCGCGGCGGTCGGTATAAGTTGGTATAAAAGAGGAGACGCATATGGCACATCGCAGACCGGAAGCCGGGGAACTGGAGCCGATCGAAACCGCCGGCAGGGACGAGTTGCAGGCATTGCAGCTGCAGCGGATGAAATGGTCGTTGCGGCATGCGTACGACAACGTGCCGCATTACCGCAAGTCGTTCGACGCGGCCGGCGTGCATCCGGATGACCTGAAGACGCTGGCGGACCTGTCCCGCTTCCCGTTCACCTACAAGAACGACCTGCGGGACAACTATCCATTCAACATGTTCGCCGTGCCGCGCGAGCAGGTCGTGCGCATTCATGCATCCAGCGGCACCACCGGCAAGCCGACCGTGGTCGGTTACACGAAGAACGACATCGATACCTGGGCGACCGTGATGGCACGATCGATCCGTGCCTCGGGCGGCCGTCCTGGCGATATCGTCCATATTGGCTATGGTTATGGCTTGTTCACCGGCGGCCTGGGTGCCCATTACGGGGCGGAGAAACTGGGATGCACCGTGATCCCGATGTCGGGCGGGCAGACCGAGCGGCAGGTGCAGCTGATCCAGGACTTCAAGCCGAGCATCATCATGGTCACACCGTCGTACATGCTGAACATCGTGGAAGAATTCGTGAGGCAGGGATTGAACCCCGCCGACACGTCGCTCGAAATCGGCATCTTCGGCGCCGAGCCGTGGACCGAGGCGATGCGCAGCGAGATCGAGGCCCGTGCCGGCATCGACGCGGTCGACATCTATGGCCTGTCGGAAGTGATGGGGCCGGGCGTAGCGAACGAATGCATCGAGAGCAAGGACGGTCCGGTGATCTGGGAAGATCATTTCTACCCGGAGATCATCGATCCCGATACCGGCGCGGTGCTGCCGGACGGCGAGGAGGGCGAGCTCGTTTTCACATCGCTGAGCAAGGAAGCGCTGCCGATCATCCGCTACCGCACGCGCGACCTGACTCGCTTGCTGCCGCCGACCTCGCGGTCGATGCGCCGCATCGGCAAGATCACCGGCCGCTCGGACGACATGCTCATCATCCGCGGCGTAAATGTATTCCCGACCCAGATCGAAGAACTCATCCTCAAGCAGCCCGATCTGGCGCCGCAGTACCAGCTCGTCGTGACGCGGGAAGGCCATCTCGACGAACTGGGAGTCAGGGCCGAAATGCGCATCGAAGCTGCAGGCAAGCTGGGCGCATCCGAGGTGGAGGCGCTGGCACGTTCGATGGAGCAGCAGATCAAGACATTCGTCGGCGTGACGACGCGGGTCAGCGTCGTGCGGCCGGATACGATTGAACGCACCGCAACTGGAAAGGCCCGGCGGGTGATTGATAAGCGGCCGAAATAGAAGCGTTCAGCATTCCCGGCCATTCGAGGGCGAATAGCCGATTCGGCAAGAAGGTGTGACGCGGAAACAAGCCTCGGTTAAGATGTGCCCGCCTGATCAACAGGCGCTTACTGCACTCTTTCCGCGAGGCTGGCTTGAAAGATAAATTTCTCTTCGTTGTCATTTGCCTGCTGTTCGGCATTGCCTTTTCCGCAGCGGGCCTGTTCGGCGGCTTGCTGCCTGTGCAAGGCATGCTGGCCAACTGGCACAAGACGCAATCATGGGAACCGGTGTCCGCCCAAGTGCTCGACACCGAACTCAAGAGCAGCCGCAGCAGCAAGACCACCACCTACAAGGTAACGGCCCGATATCGGTATGAATACTGGGGCAAGGCCTATGAGGGCTCGCAGGTCGGGTTGTCGGATTCCGGGTGGGACAACATCGGTTCCTGGCATACGGACTGGCATGAACGCCTGGCGCAGGCGAAAGCCGCCGAAACGCCGCTGACGGTGTGGGTGAATCCGGTTCGTCCCGAACAGGCAATCATCGACCGCGATATACGGTGGATGCAGCTGGTCTTTCATATCCCATTCGCAACACTGTTTCCTGCCGTCGGCATCGGGGCATTCTGGATGCTGTGGAAAACACTGCGTGCGCCGGCGGATGGCCCGTTACCAAACCTTCCCCGCCGGAATTCCCGTCGCATTCTTTCGGACGGCAGCAATGCAAAACGCGGTGTCTGGCTGTTTGCAATTTTCTGGAACCTGCTGAGCTTTCCGATAGCCGGCGTTGCACTTGCCGACGCAGAGCGCCAGGGTGGCCTCGTATGGGTGGTTCTGATCTTCCCTCTGGTCGGCCTCTACCTTTTGTATGCCGCCGTTCGCAGCACGCTCGCATGGCGGCGGTTCGGAGAACTGACCTTGTCGCTGGCATCTGCGGCGCCCCGGCTCGGTGAAGTCATTGGCGGACAGATCCGCTTCGCCAAGCCTGCCGAACCCGACATCACCTATCTTGTTTCGCTGGTCTGTGAACAGGTGGATAACACCGGTGAAGAGACCCGCTACCGCGTCGTGTGGCAGCAGCAAAAGCCGGTTCGCCGTGTCGGCGAATCCATCGTCTTTGCATTTCATCCACCCGCCAGCCTGCCGCCATCGTCGGAAACCGAAGGGCAGCACCATCGCTGGCAGATACGGGTGCAGACGGAAGATCTCGCGCTGGACCGGGCATTCGATATCGTCATCGATCGCGCAGATGAGGGCAATCCGGCAGCCAACGCACCCGTCGCACCCATCACCGCCGTCCCGCGACCGTCATCTGAGCGCCGCGCGGATGGCGCCGCAGGCACCACCAAGAGGACCGAAATTCCTCCACACATTGCGGCGGTCAGGCGAAGCGGCAACGGACTGGAGATCAACTATCCCGGAGGCCGCGACAAGGGCATGGTGTTCACCCTTGCCGCCGTCGCCGCAGTCTTCCTGCTGATCGCCGCCTGCGTGCCGTCATCCGGCATGCAGGCCTTGCTGTTCCGTATTCTGCTGCTGGCAGTCGGTGCGGGGCTTGCCGTTGCAGCGGTGTACTTCGCAACACACAAACGCAGGGTCACGGTGATGCGAGCCCGGCTGACCGTTGACGATAAATGGCTGCTCGGTGACCGCACCTCCAGCATGACGGCGGCAGAATTGCGCCGCATCGACGTCTCGGTCGGCATGACGAAAGTGGTAGGCAATCGCCGGACCGATTTTTACCGTATTGTCGCTGTCCGGCGCGACGGCATGGGAGCAAACGTCACCCTCGGCAGCGGGATACCCCATGTGGCGGTCGCCGAGGCGATCGCTGCCGAAATCAGGAGTGCGCTCGGTGCCAATGCCGGTGTCCACGCGCTGCAAGCGGGCGACTCGCTGATCGCCAACGCAGGTCATACCGGCCCGGCACCGCACTGGGCACGCAGGCTGAGAATGGCGATGACCGGGCTTGCGTTTCTGTTTGTAGCCGCATTCATCTGGGATGCGGGCGAACCCTTCTTCGAATCCGGCACGCCAGTGCGCTCCGCGGTGACTGCGGGACAAGCCGGCGTTGACGACGATTTGATGACTCTCTTCGATCGGGGCGATATCGAGCCGCTTCGGAACGCATTCAGCAACGGGGCTGACGCCAATGCCTTTGCGGAAAATGGCTCATCGCTCCTGATGATGGCGAGCGCGCGCCGCAACATGCCGCTGGTGCGCCTGCTGCTCGAGCATGGCGCCGATGTCAACGCGCTCAACCGCAGTCCGATACCCGGTAAGGCGGGCCGCAATGCGCTGATGGTGGCCTTGTACGAAGCGGATGTGGACATTGCGAAGGTGCTGATGGACGCCGGTTCACGCACCGATATTGCGGACGGGCATGGATGGAAAATCGTGCATCATGCAGCGCGGCGTGGGTGTATCGCCTGCATGCAGATGCTGAAGGAGCGCGGTTTCGGGCTGAATGAAGCGGCACCCGGGAGCAGGGGAGAAACGCCGATGATGGTTGCGGCGCAATTCAATCATCCTGAGTTGATCCGCTGGCTCATCGATCATGGCGCGGATCCGCGGGCGCGGGACAGGCACGGGGAAAATGTATTTGGCTGGGCGCGCTTTTTCAATCAGCGGGCGGCGATGGACGTGTTGAAGGCGTATGAGGGTGGGGTTTGAGAAGTAGGGTGATTCGAAGTCGTCTTCGCGTGGCGAAGTGAAAAGGTTGTAAGCGAGCCAGCTCCCTCCCCCTGATAGGGGGAGGGGACAAGGTAGTTACGTGCTTCTGAGTGCATTTATCACACCCGCACCCACTACCCCATTCACCTCCCAAACAGCCACTCAAACATCCCGCTTGCGCTCCTTCTCCCACAACACATCGCTCCCACCCGCATACCGGTTCAGCACCCGCGACAATACGAACATCAAATCCGACAGTCGGTTCATGTACTGGCGCGGCTTGTCGTGGATGGTTTCGGCATTGCCCAGCGTGACGATCGCGCGCTCGGCGCGGCGGGCGACGGTGCGGCATACATGCGCCTGCGCCGCGCCGCGCGAGCCGGCCGGCAGAATGAAATCCTTCAGCGGCGGCAGGTCGGCATTGTATTTTTCGAGCAGGGCGTCAAGGCGCGCAACATGCGATTCGGTGATCATCGTATAGCCTGGAATGCACAATTCGCCGCCGAGGTCGAACAGGTCATGCTGGATCGATACCAGTTCCTCGCGCAACACCGGCGGCAGGTCCTCGCATAACAGCAGGCCGACATGCGAATTCAATTCATCCACATCGCCCATCGCATGCACCCGCAGGCTGTCCTTGCCGGTGCGGCTGCCGTCACCGAGACCAGTGGTGCCGTTGTCGCCGGTGCGTGTCGCTATCTTGGAAAGTCGGTTGCCCATGATGATTCGGAAAGAGTAGGAGACACCCGAGGATACGGCAAAAACGCCGCTGGCGAACATTCTCCGTCAGAGTAGAATCGATCCATCCCGAGGAGATGCCATGAACCATCCAGCTGATTTGTCCGGACTTGCGCGGCCGGCAACCGAAGCCCTGCTCGCAGACCTGCGCGCCGTCTTCGGCGAACGTCTTTCTACCACCCGTGCGATGCGCGAGCACCACGGTCGCGATGAATCTTCCTACGATCCGATGCTGCCCGATGCGGTGGTGTTCGCCCACACCACCGAGGAGGTGGCCACGGCGGTGAAATTATGCAATGCCTGCGGCGTACCGGTGATTCCCTACGGCACCGGCACTTCACTCGAAGGCCATGTGCTGGCATTGCAAGGCGGTATCACCATCGATCTGTCGCAGATGAACCGCGTGCTGGCCATCCACGCCGAGGACCTGACGGCCACGGTGCAAGCTGGCGTGACCCGCAAGCAACTCAACCAGGAAATCCGGGATACCGGCCTGTTCTTCCCGATCGATCCGGGTGCCGATGCTTCCCTGGGTGGCATGGCAGCCACCCGTGCGTCCGGCACCAACGCCGTGCGCTACGGCACCATGCGCGAAAATACGCTGGCATTGACCGTCGTGACCGCCGACGGGCGCATCATCAGGACCGGCACCCGGGCGCGGAAATCATCCGCCGGCTACGATCTGACGCGCATCTTCGTCGGCAGCGAAGGCACGCTCGGCATCATCACCGAAATTACCGTCCGGCTGTATCCACAGCCGGAAGCGGTGTCCGCCGCGGTCTGCTCCTTTCCCTCCGCTGCCGATGCAGTCAACAGCGTCATCCAGACCATCCAGATGGGTATCCCGGTGGCAAGGATCGAGTTCCTCGACGAAAACAGCGTCCGGTCGATCAATGCGCACGACAAGCTCAACCTGCCTGAAAAGCCGCTGCTGCTGTTCGAGTTCCACGGCAGTGAAAACGGCGTGCGCGAACAGGCCGAGGTCGTACAGGAAATCGTCGGCAGCCATCAAGCGATCGGCTTCGAATGGGCCGTGCGGCCGGAAGACAGGTCGCGCCTGTGGGCGGCGCGGCACAACGCCTATTTCGCCATGCTGCAGATGCGGCCGGGCGGGCGTTCGATTTCCACCGACTGCTGCGTGCCTATTTCCCGTCTCGCCGAATGCATCCTCGACACCAAGGACGATTGCGAAAAGAACGACATGATCTATTCCATCATCGGCCATGTCGGCGATGGCAATTTCCATGTGCTGATGATGGTCGATCCGAATGACCCCGACGACATCGCGAAAGCGGAGGGCGTCAATGCCCGCATGGTGTCGCGCGCGATCGCCATGGACGGCACCTGCACCGGCGAGCACGGTGTCGGCATGCACAAGATGGATTTCCTGGTGCAGGAGCATGGCGAGGAGGCGATCGAGACGATGCGTACGCTCAAGCATGCGTTCGACCCGAACAACATCATGAATCCCGGTAAAATCATCCACTGGTAACCCCCGAGGCTTGCAGGGGCGCGGACGGGGCCAATCTCAAGCCTGTGGTGCTCACCGTACCTGAAGTACGGTTCCGCTCCGCGGCTTGACCTTGGCTCCCGTACGCGTCCCTGCAAGCCTCGGATATGTGGCTGATGTCGGGTATGTGATGTTCACGTTGCTCAAGTACGGTTGCGCTTCTCGGACCAACCTTGTCGCCTGTAAACGCGCATGAGCCAGGGCTTGTCTCGTTGTGCTGCATTTCTTCTTTCACGATTCTTCTAAGCTTTTATGGCAAATCGCCTTCCCCCGGTTCACGCGCTTTCCGCCTTCGAGTCGGCCGCTCGCAATGGTTCCTTCGCCGTCGCGGCGGAAGAACTCTGCATTACGCCGTCGGCGCTGTCGCATCGCATCCGGCTGCTGGAGGATTTTGTTGGCGAGCGGTTGTTTTTGCGCGACGGGCGCAGCGTTACCCTGTCCGAATTCGGGCGTCGCTACCTGGATGTGGTGCGGGGAGCGTTGCGTGCGCTGAGCGATTTCCCGCTGCCGCATCGCAGTGCACCGGCGCAGCCGCGCATCAAGGTGACGGTGCCGCCCACCTTTGCACGCTATCTGCTGGTGCCACGATTGTCGGATTTTACCGCCCGGTATCCGGATATCGCGGTGGAAATGTTCCTGTCGGTGCCGCTGTATGACCTGAGCCTGTCGGAAAGTGATGTCGAGGTGCGTTTCGGTGCAGGTAATTATCCCGACATGGTGATCGAAAAGCTGTTCGAGGAACCGACCTTTGCGGTGGTGAGCCCGACGTATCTTGCGAAGGTCGGGCCGCTGGAGAAACCGTCCGATTTGCGCAAGGCCGTGCTGCTGCGCTCGGCACTCGAACCCTGGCAACCATGGTTCGAGGCAGCCGGACTGGACTGGCCCGAACCATCGTCCGGGCTGCGTCTGGACGACCTCGGCCTGCTGCTGGAGGCGGTCCGGCATGGGTATGGCGTCGGCCTCACGCGGCAGCATTTCGGCCAGCAGCTGATCGACAGTGGCGAGATCGTGAAATTGTTCGATGTGCAGCTGGCCTCGCCGCCGCATGCTTACTATGTGGTGTATGAGCAGACGGGGCCAAAGCGGCCGGAGGTGGTGGCGTTTATTGATTGGATGCGGATGACGTTTCGGAGTCTTTAAGTTCGCGAAATGGGGTCATCTCCTCACTTGTGGGCGAAGACGGCTCGTCTTTCTAGTGACCTCTGGCTACGGAGTGTCTCCTGTGATGCATCACCTCCGTCATTCCCGCGGAGGGTTTTGCAGGGAATTCGGACAGCATGCTGTCTGCCTGCGAAACGGTTCTAGTTTGCAATCCAGTACGCGCTCTGCAAGGGAGAATCCAGAGCGACGGAGTATCTCCGGCAGTACAACGGCTGCAGTTCTTCGAAGAGACTAGCCGGGACTGGCCCCGGCGGGCCACCTCCTTTTTTGCTTCGCCAAAAAAGGAGGCAAAAAAGGGCTGGAGCACTGCTCCAGCGAGGCGAGGACGCTGCCCTTCGGGTGCCCGAAAAAGAGGGCGCCAAAGCGGGAAGCGAAATAAGCTCGCCTTCGGCTCAGACAAATTTCGCTTCTTTATCCGCTTTGGCATCCTCTTTTCCGGCAGCGTCCAAGCGGAATTCAACAACCACAGCCTCTTTGGATTGACGTAGTACGATTTGTGTTCTGCCGGCTCATGCGCCACCACATTACATCTTGAGCAAACGAAACTGACCCGTGCATGCAAGGCAGTACTGAGAAGCAATATTAAAATATCTGTTTTGCAACAAATGCATCCATCTCCCGCGCTGAAATAATTTCACCCCACGCCCTCAAGCTTTTCAGCCGCACCCCAGACGCTTTTCGATACACTCGTACACAAGTCATATTGCGCCCACGCGCCCAGGAACCCACCATGAATGCTCCCGCCACTGCCCAGTTCACCGCCGCGCGTCAGCGCGAGGTTGTCGATGCGTTGCGGGCCGTCGTTCCCGAAGGCTGCGTGCTGTTCAACGAAGAAGACACCCGGCCGTATGAATGCGACGGCCTTGCCGCCTACCGGCAGCTGCCGATGATCGTGGTGCTGCCGGAGACGGAGGCGCAGGTGGTTGCTATCCTCACCGCCTGCCGCCGACTCGCCGTGCCGATCGTGCCGCGTGGCGCGGGTACCGGCTTGTCGGGCGGCGCCATGCCGATTGCCGATGGCGTAGTGCTGTCGACCGCCAAATTCAACAAGATCGTCAAACTCGATCCCTATTCCCGCACGGCAATCGTTCAGCCTGGCGTGCGCAATCTCGCGATTTCCGAGGCGGCCTCGCCGCACGGCCTGTACTACGCGCCCGATCCATCCTCGCAGATCGCCTGCACCATCGGCGGCAACGTTGCGGAGAACTCCGGCGGCGTGCATTGCCTGAAGTACGGACTCACCGTGCATAACGTGCTGCGGGTACGCATGGTGACCATCGAGGGCGAAGTGGTCGAACTTGGTGGCGGCGCGCTGGATTCGCCTGGCCTCGATTTGCTGGCGGTATTCATCGGGTCCGAGGGCATGCTCGGGGTGGTGACCGAGGTGACGGTGAAGCTTGTACCGAAGCCGCAACTGGCGCGGGTCATCATGGCCTCCTTCGACGATGTGGTCAAAGGCGGCAACGCGGTGGCCAGCGTGATTGCCGCCGGCATCATCCCGGCCGGACTTGAAATGATGGACAAGACCTCATCGCGGATGGTGGAGCCGTTCGTGAAGGCCGGCTACGACATCGATGCGGAAGCGATCCTGCTGTGCGAATCGGATGGCATGCCGGAAGAAGTCGAGGATGAGATCCGCCGCATGTCGGAGGTGCTGCAGGCGTCCGGCGCGACCGCGATCGCCGTCTCGCAGAACGAAGCGGAACGGCTGAAATTCTGGTCCGGCCGCAAGAATGCCTTTCCTGCCGCCGGCCGCATCTCGCCCGACTATTACTGCATGGACGGCACCATCCCGCGCAAGCGGCTGGCCGAGGTGCTGATGCGCATTACCGAGATGGAGAAGCAATACGGCCTGCGCTGTGCGAACGTGTTTCATGCCGGCGACGGCAACCTGCATCCGCTGATCCTGTTCGATGCCAACCAGGAAGGCGAATTCCATCGTGCCGAACTGTTCGGCGCGGCCATCCTGGAATTGTGCGTCGAAGTCGGCGGCACCATCACCGGCGAGCATGGCGTCGGCATCGAGAAAATCAATTCGATGTGCGTGCAGTATTCGCCGCAGGAACGCGACGCCTTCTTCGCCGTCAAGCGTGCCTTCGATACTGCCTTCCTGCTCAACCCGGACAAGGCCATTCCGTCGCTGCATCGCTGCGCCGAATACGGAAAGATGCATGTGCAGCGGGGCCAGATGAAGTTCGCCGACCTGCCGCGCTTTTAAGGACGCCGCCTGATGAACGACATGGAACAGGCATTGCCTCATTTCAAGGCCGCGATCGCGTCCGCCACCGCAAGCAAGCGCGCATTGCGCATCCGCGGCGGCGGCAGCAAGGACTGGTATGGCCAGGCGCTGCAGGGCGAACCGCTCGATACGCGCGGCCATATCGGCATCGTTGCCTACGATCCGACCGAACTGGTGATCACCGCCCGTTGCGGCACACCGCTGGTGGAAATCGAGGACGTGCTGGCGAGGGAAAACCAGATGCTCGCATTCGAGCCCCCGCACTTCGGCGCCGGTTCGACCATCGGCGGCGTCGTTGCCAGCGGCTTGTCCGGGCCGCGCCGGCAGGCGGTCGGATCGGTGCGGGATTTCGTGCTCGGCGCGGTACTGATGGATGGCAACGGCGAGGTGCTGCACTTCGGCGGGCAGGTGATGAAGAACGTCGCCGGCTACGATGTATCCCGCTTGCTGGCCGGTTCGCTCGGCACGCTCGGCCTCATCCTCGAAGTGTCGTTGAAGGTATTGCCCCGTCCACTGCTGGAGACGACGCTGCGGTTCGAGGCGGGTGAAGCGGATGCGATCCGGCGGTTGAATGAATGGGGCGGCCAGCCCTTGCCGATTTCCGCCAGCGCATGGCATGGCAACCTGCTGATCGTGCGCCTGTCGGGTGCGGAACCTGCGATCAATGCGGCGCGCCTGCGGATGGGGGGCGAGGAAGTGGCGCAGGCCGAGCCGTTCTGGGCAGCGCTGCGCGAACAGGCCAATCCCTTTTTCACCGACCTGGCGGCATCGGAAAACCTCTGGCGTCTGTCGGTGCCGTCGCATGTTCCGCCGCTGTCCTTGCCCGGTGAGCAATTGATTGAATGGGGCGGCGCGCAGCGCTGGCTGAAGACCGGCGCGGCCGCAACCGCCATCCGTACCGCCGTGCAGCAGGCTGGCGGCCACGCGACGCTGTTCCGGGGCGGCGACAGGAGCGCGGGCGTATTTCATCCGCTCGCGCCGGCAGTGGCAAAGATCCATCGGAACCTGAAAAATGCGTTCGATCCGGCAGGGATTTTCAATCCGGGACGGATGTATCCGGACTTCTAGAAAGTGTTTTTAAGGCTTGTCGTCACGGGGATGACAAGAAAAATGCACCGGCACTGACGAGAAACATGTCGGGTTTTCATCACGCGCTTCAGCGCAGCTCGACAACACCATAGACCAACATGCAAACGAACCTGGCTGATTTCATCAAGGACACCCGCGAAGGCAAGGAGGCTGATGCCATCCTGCGCAAATGCGTGCATTGCGGCTTTTGCACCGCCACCTGCCCGACCTACCAGTTGCTTGGCGACGAGCTTGACGGGCCGCGCGGACGCATCTACCTGATGAAGCAGGTGCTGGAGGGCAAGCCCGCCACCCGCAAGACGCAGCTGCATCTCGACCGCTGCCTGACTTGCCGTAACTGCGAAACTACCTGTCCGTCCGGCGTGCAGTACGGCCGCCTGGTCGACATCGGCCGCAAGATCGTCGACCAGCAGGTGCCCCGTCCACTGTCCCAGCGCATCGTGCGCGAGGCATTGAAGGAATCGCTGCCGCGCAAATGGATGTTCACGCCGGCGATGAAGATAGGACAGATGGCACGTCCGTTATTGCCGAAAGCGCTGCGCAACAAGGTGCCCGCCAAGCAGCATGCCGGGACATGGCCGCGCACGCAGCATGCGCGCAAGATGCTGCTGCTCGACGGCTGCGTGCAACCATCAATGGCGCCGAACATCAATGCCGCCACCGCGCGCGTGCTGGATGCGCTTGGCGTGCAGTTGATCGTCGCGCCCAGGGCAGGCTGCTGCGGCGCGATCCGGTATCACATGAACGACCATGACGGCGGCCTGAACGACATGCGCAATAACATCGACGCATGGTGGCCGCATATCGAGGCCGGCGCAGAAGCGATTGTAATGACGGCATCCGGCTGCGGCGCGACGGTGAAGGAATACGGCCACCTGCTCGCGCATGATTCCGCCTATGCGGCGAAAGCCGGGCGCATATCCGAACTGACGAAGGACCTGAGCGAAATCCTCCCGGATTTCCAGTCGGAACTGGCATCGAAGCTGGAAGGAAAGATCGGCAAGCGCGTCGCGTTCCATCCACCCTGCACCCTGCAGCACGGCCAGCAGATCCGTGGCAAGGTGGAAGGCCTGCTCGGCGCCGTCGGCGTGGATGTCAAATTGTGCGCGGACAGTCATCTCTGCTGCGGATCGGCAGGCACCTATTCGGTCCTGCAACCGGAACTGGCCTACCGGCTGCGCGACGACAAGCTGGCCAAGCTGGAAGCAACCAGCCCGGAGATGATCGTATCAGCCAATATTGGCTGCCTGACCCATCTGCAGTCGGGCACCGAGACGCCGGTCAGGCACTGGATCGAACTGGTGGACGGGGCATTGTCGAAGGCGGCCTGACCCTGGTTAATCGCCTCGTGCGGCGTTCCGGTTAAAGTTGCATCCAACCGGAAGGGCGGTCAACGCCGTTCCGCACAACCTGACCGACGAGGCGACATGATCCGCACCATCACCACGCTCCTGCTGTTCCAGACCATCGGCGAGGGCATCGCCTTCGCGTTGTCCCTGCCCGTACCCGGTCCCGTCATTGGCATGGTGCTGCTGTTCATCTACTTGCTGGCCGCGAAGGGGGCGGTCGACAAGCTGGCGCCGGTCTCACTGGAGCTCCTCAAGCATCTGTCGCTGCTCTTCATTCCCGCCGGTGTCGGCATCATGGTGCATGCGCAGCGAGTGGCGGCGGAATGGCTGCCGATCGCACTGGCGCTGGTCGCCAGCACCGTGGTATCGATCGCCGTCACCGCCGCCGTCGTGCGCGCCTTGCAAAAATGAATGCCGGCCTGACCGACATCTGGGTTTACCTGTCCGCCTCGCCGCTGCTCGGGCTGACGGCGACGCTGATCGCCTACCAGGCCGCCTATGCCATCTATGCCCGTACCCGCTTCAATCCGCTCGCCAATCCGGTGGCGATCGCGGTGGCCCTGCTGGTGGCCGTGCTCACCCTGACCGACACGCCTTATGCCGTCTATTTCGATGGCGCGCAATTCGTGCACTTCCTTCTAGGACCGGCGACCGTTGCGCTGGCCATACCGCTCTATCAGCAGGTCGACAAGCTCAAGCGCAACTGGTTTGCCTTCATTGCCGCCACCGTGCTCGGCAGCGCTGCAGCGATCACGACCGCACTGCTGATTGCCTGGAGCTTCGGCGCGTCGCGCGCGACCGTGCTGTCGCTTGCCCCGAAATCCGTCACGACGCCGATCGCGATGGGCATCGCGGAAAAAATTGGCGGCTTGCCGTCACTCACCGCCGTGCTGGTGATCCTTACCGGCATTCTGGGTGCGGTGCTGGCGCGCGCAGTGCTCAACCTGATGAAGGTGACCGATCATGCGACACGCGGCTTCGCGCTGGGCGTGACGTCGCACGGCATCGGCACTGCCCGGGCATTCCAGGTCAGCGAGGAAATGGGGGCGTTTTCCGGCCTGGCGATGGGCCTGTCCGGTGTAATGACCGCGCTTCTGCTGCCGTTGGCGATCAGGATGCTATCCTCCGTTGCATGACATTGCATGGCGGGTGTGAAGTGACTTACCGACTGGTAATTTTTGATTTCGACGGCACGCTGGCCGATTCCTTTCCCTTCTTTCTCGGGGTGCTCTCCACCCTGGCGGATGCCCATGGATTCAAGCGGTTCAACGGTGACGACCTCGATGTGCTGCGTGGAACGGATGCGCGCCAGGTGATTCGTCAAGCCGGTCTTCCCGCCTGGAAAATACCTGCCGTCGCACGGGATTTCCGCGCGCTCATGGCGGAAAGCATCGATCGGATTCACTTGTTCGACGGGGTAGGGCAGATGCTGCACCGGCTTGCGGGGCGGGGCATGCAGCTTGCCGTCGTGACCTCGAACTCGATCGATAACGTCATGTCGGTGCTGGGGCCGGAAAATACACGGCTGATCGCTCACTACGAATGCGGGGCGTCGCTGTTCGGCAAGCGGAGCAAACTGCGGCGCTTATTGAAGGCGACCGGGGTTCACCCTGCGCAGGCCCTGTGCATCGGTGACGAATTAAGGGACATCGACGCGGCGCATGCGGAGAGCATCGACTTTGGCGCGGTCGGATGGGGTTACACCAAGGCGGAAACGCTGAAGGCGCGATCGCCGAAACTGGCATTTGCGCGTGTCGAGGAGATTGCCGACGTGTTGCTGGATACGCGCAGCCTGGCAGGGGATGGGATGCTGCGTTGAAAAGATGGGGAAATTAATTTTGCTGTGTTTCAAATTTCAGTGCAGCGATAACGTTGAGTGAAGAAGAGGTCAGCGGATTACCCAGTCACTCCGCCAACAGTCGCTCAATATCCTTCATCAAATCCTCCGGCGCGGTCTGCGGCGCGTAGCGCTTGTACACCGTGCCGTCCTTCTTCACCAGAAACTTGGTGAAATTCCACTTGATCGCTTCCGAGCCCAGCAGGCCAGGCGCCGCACTTTTCAAATGCTTGAACAGCGGATGCGCGCCGTCGCCGTTGACGTCGATCTTGGCAAACAGCGGAAAGGTCACGCCATAATTCTTCTCGCAAAAGGCACCGATCTCATCCGCCGAACCGGGTTCCTGCTTGCCGAACTGGTTGCATGGAAATCCGAGCACCTCGACGCCCTTGTCCTTGAATTGCTGGTAGACCGCTTCCAGGCCCTTGTACTGCGGCGTGAACCCGCAATTGCTGGCGGTGTTGACGATCAGAAGCACCTTGCCGCGGTACGAGGCGAGATCGACCGGCACACCGGCCAGGCTGTCAGCCTTGAAGTCATGGATGGTGGTCATAACGCTGTTTATACGATTCCCAACTTATACGATTCCCAGGTGTTCGGTGCCCTTGCTCAGGTCGCGGCCCTTGGCTTCCTTGCCGCGCAGCTTGATCGACAGCCGCAGGTCATTGACCGAGTCGGCATTGCGTAAAGCATCTTCATACGAAATCTTGTCGGCTTCATAGAGATCGAACAAGGCCTGGTCAAATGTCTGCATGCCCAGTTCGCGCGACTTCTTCATGATTTCCTTGATCTCGTGCACATCGCCCTTGAAGATCAGGTCGGAAATCAGCGGCGAATTCAGCATGACCTCGACAGCGGCACAGCGGCCCTTCGTGTCGCGCAGGGGCAGGAGGCGCTGCGAAATCATTGCTTTCAAGTTGAGCGACAGGTCCATCAGCAACTGGCCGCGGCGTTCTTCCGGGAAAAAGTTGATGATCCGGTCCAGCGCCTGGTTGGCGCTGTTGGCGTGCATGGTGGCCAGGCACAGGTGGCCGGTCTCGGCGAAAGCCACCGCGTAATCCATCGTTTCGCGGTCGCGAATCTCGCCGATGAGGATGACGTCTGGCGCCTGCCGAAGGGTATTTTTCAGTGCCGCACCCCAATCGTCGGTATCGACGCCGACTTCGCGCTGGGTGACGATGCAGTTTTTGTGCGGATGAATGTATTCGACCGGGTCCTCGATGGTGATGATGTGGCCGTAGCTGTTCTCGTTGCGATGGCCGACCATGCCGGCCAGCGTGGTTGACTTGCCGGAGCCGGTCGCGCCGACCATGATCACCAGTCCGCGCTTGGTCATGGCGATATCCTTCAACACCGGCGGCACGCCAAGATCATCGAGCTTGGGGATAGTTGTGGTGATGGTCCGCAGCACCATGCCGACGCGGGCCTGCTGCACGAATGCGGATACCCGGAACCGGCCGAGCCCACCGGGGCTGATCGCGAAATTGCATTCCTTGGTGGCTTCGAATTCGGCCGCCTGCTTGTCGTTCATGATCGCCCGCGCCAGTTCGATGGTATGCGTGGCCGTCAGCGGCTGGTTCGACACTGGCGTCATCTTGCCGTCAATCTTGAATGCAGGCGGAAAGTCCGCGGTGATGAAGAGATCGGACCCGTTCTTGCTCAGCATCAGCCGCAGCAGGTCATGCATGAATTTGGTGGCCTGTTCGCGTTCCATGTTTTTTCCTTCTTCAAGAAGATGCAGGCGGACGCTAGCGTCAATTCGTCATTCCCGCCCCCAACTACCTCATTCGAGGGCAGGCTGCGGCGGGAATCCAGGGATGCACTGGCTACGCAATTCAGGTAAGTGGCGCATCTCTGGGTCCCCGCCTTCGCGGGGACGACAACTTATATGTGAAATAAAGGCAAATCGAATGGGTTACCCCGGGAAATTCTCAGGTGTCTTCGCCGCTGCACGCGCGGTAGCCGAAGAAATCACGTTGCGCCGCACCAGGTCGGTCAGGTTCTGGTCCAGCGTCTGCATGCCCAGGTTGCTGCCCGTCTGGATCGCCGAATACATCTGCGCAATCTTTGCTTCGCGAATCAGGTTGCGGATCGCCGGTGTGCCGAGCATGATCTCATGGGCGGCGACACGTCCCGAGCCGTCCTTGGTCTTGAGCAGCGTCTGGGAAATGACCGCCTGCAGCGACTCGGACAGCATCGCCCGCACCATGTCCTTTTCTTCCGCTGGAAATACGTCGACGATACGGTCGATGGTTTTTGCGGCCGACGACGTGTGCAGCGTGCCGAACACGAGGTGGCCGGTTTCGGCAGCCGTCAGCGCGAGGCGGATCGTCTCCAGGTCGCGCAACTCGCCGACGAGGATGGTATCCGGGTCTTCCCGCAATGCCGATCGCAATGCGTTGTTGAACGACATCGTATGCGGCCCGACTTCGCGCTGGTTGATCAGGCATTTCTTGGATTCATGCACGAATTCGATCGGGTCTTCCACCGTCAGGATGTGCGCGTATTCGGTTTCGTTGAGGTGATTGACCATCGCCGCCAGCGTGGTGGACTTGCCGGAGCCGGTCGGGCCGGTCACCAGCACCAGGCCGCGGGCCTTGAGCGCCAGGTCGGCGAAGATCTTGGGGGCATGCAGTTGCTCCAGTGTCAAAACCTTGGAGGGAATCGTCCGCAGGACGGCGGCTGCACCGCGATCCTGGTTGAAGGCATTGACCCGGAAACGCGCCAAGCCCGGGATGGCGAACGAGAAGTCGCACTCGAGGATTTCTTCATACGCCTTGCGCTGGCCATCGTTCATGATGTCATAGATCATGCCGTGCACATCGCGGTGTTCGAGAGGCGGCAGGTTGATCCGGCGTACGTCGCCGTGGACCCGGATCATCGGCGGCAGGCCGGATGACAAATGAAGGTCGGACGCGTTGTTCTTGACGGCAAATGCGAGTAGTTCGGAAATATCCATAGTGGCTCTATAATCCCAGGGCCGGCAGCAATGCCGTTAGCGAATTCATCATACAGGCGAAATGTTGCCTGTGGAAAACGATTATGTCTCCAATCTCCCACAACTTGCAAGCCGTGCATGAACGCATCGCAACAGCCGCGCGGCAGGCATCGCGGGATCCGGGAGAGGTCCGTCTGCTGGCAGTGTCCAAGACCTTCGGCCCCGATGCGGTGCTCGAAGCGGCGCGGGCGGGCCAGCATGCCTTTGGGGAAAACTACGTGCAGGAGGCGCTCGACAAGATGACGGCGGTGCGTGCGATGGCACCGGAATTGTCCGTGGAATGGCATTTCATCGGACCGATCCAAAGCAACAAGACGCGGGCGATCGCCGAGCATTTCGACTGGGTGCATTCGGTGGACCGGGAAAAAATCGCGCAGCGGCTGTCCGAGCAGAGGCCGCCGCATTTACCTCCCCTCAACATCTGCCTGCAAATCAATATCAGCGGAGAAGCCAGCAAAAGCGGCGTTGCGCCGGAACAGGCTGCCGCTCTCGCACAGGCCGTTGCCCGGCTGCCGCGCGTGGCATTGCGCGGACTGATGGCGATTCCCGAGCCGGCATCCGGATTCGATCAGCAGCGCGAACCGTTCCGGCACTTGCGAGAACTGCAACAACGCCTGCACGCGCAGGGCGTTTCAATGGATACCCTATCGATGGGCATGTCGGCGGACCTGGATGCGGCGATTGCCGAGGGCGCGACCATTGTCCGCATAGGGACTGCAATTTTCGGACAACGACACTATGAAAAATAACTTGAAAATCAGTTTCATCGGCGGTGGCAACATGGCGACCGCCTTGATCGGCGGCCTGGCCGGCAAGCTGACCGACGGCGCCAACATCCACGTTGTGGATATCAATGCCGACAGTCTTCACAAACTGGCCCAGCAATTTCATGTCACGACCGCGCAGCAGATCGGTGAAGCGATTGCGCACAGCGACGTAGTCGTGCTGGCGGTCAAGCCGCAACAGATGAAAAGCGTGGTGGCGCAGTTGCAGCCGTTCGTCGCTTCGCAACTGGTGATATCCATCGCTGCCGGCATTCGTGCCGCCGACCTGTCGCGCTGGATGCACGGCCATACCGCCATCGTGCGGGCGATGCCGAACACGCCGGCCCTGATCGGCAAAGGCATCACCGGCATGGTGGCTTTGCGAGGCGTATCGCAGGAACAGATCAACGCAGCCGATGCCATCATGCGGGCAGTCGGCCCTACCGTGTGGCTGGAAAACGAAGCGTTGATCGATCCGGTCACCGCCGTGTCGGGCAGCGGGCCGGCCTATGTGTTTTATTTCCTCGAAGCGATGCAGCAGGCCGCGGAGGAAATGGGTCTGACACCGGAACAGGGCATGGAGCTGGCGATCGCCACGTTCAGCGGCGCCGCGCAACTGGCTGCGCAATCGGCCGAACCGGTGGCGGTGCTGCGCGACCGCGTCACATCCAAGGGTGGCACCACGTACGCGGCACTGACCAGCATGGAGGAAAGCGGCGTCAAGGATGCCATCATCCGTGCAATGAAGGCGGCTGCCGCACGGGGCAAGGAAATGGGCGAGGAATTCGGCCGGGATTGATGCGCCCGCCATGCGGCGGATGGCCGAAACGCTCTTATCTGCCGCGTCGGATCAGAAATCCCAGTATCAGTCCGGCTGCAGCGCCGATGCCGACGGCCTGCCATGGATTTTCCTTCACATACAGGTCGACCGCTTCCAGCGTTTCACGGCTGGTCGCCAGCAACTGCTCTTCCAGCGGACCGTAATTTTCCATCGCGTTTTGCAGGGTTGATTCGAACTTTGCCCAGGCGGAGTCATGGCCGGAATCCTGTTGCTGGCCGGCGTCAGCGCTGTTTTTTTGAATCGTGTCCATGCTTGTCCTTCGAGCGGGTTGTTGAAATGGTTGATTGATTGTAGGCAACGACATCTGCCTAATCTTGCGACGGATCAAGGATTGCAGCGTCAAGCGAGCGCATAGTCAAGCGCAACACCAGCAAACACCGCCGCACCCAGCCAGTTATTGTGACGAAATGCCGCGAAGCAGCCCATGCGGTCACGTTCGCGGATCAGCTTGTAGTGATACAGCGCGCAAGCGGCGGCCACGGCCAGGCCGGCGATGAACCACGCACGCAAGCCGTACTGCCAGCCGACCAGCAGGGTGATGGCGAAGCTGATTGCATAGCACAGCATCACTGCCGCCACGTCGAAGCTGCCGAAGGTGATGGCCGATGTACGAATGCCGATCTTGAGGTCGTCGTCGCGGTCCACCATCGCATACTCGGTATCGTAGGCGACGGCCCAGAAGATGTTGCCTGCCAGGAGGAGCCAGGCGGCGGGCGGTACTGTGTTCTGCACGGCGGCGAACGCCATCGGAATGCCGAATCCGAAGGCAATGCCGAGATAGGCCTGGGGAATGGCGAAGAAGCGTTTGAAGTAAGGATAGCTGGCGGCAATCAGCACTGCTGCTACCGACAATTGCTTGGTCAGCGCATTCAGCGGCAGGATGAGTGCGAATGACACCAGCGCCAGCGCTGCCGCGACAGCGACCGCTTCCCAGCCCGCGATCCGGCCGCTGGTCAGAGGCCGCTGCGCGGTGCGTTTGACATGCCGGTCAAAATCCCGGTCAGCGTAATCGTTGATCGCACAACCGGCCGATCGCATCAGCACGGTGCCGAGTGTGAAGATAAGGACCAGCTGCCAGTCCGGCCTGCCGGCGGACGCGAGCCAGAGCGCGGTGAGCGTCGGCCACAGCAAGAGTAGGATGCCGATCGGCTTGTCGAGCCGGACCAGCTGCACATAGAGTGAGAATCGGTTCATGGTGCGCATATTGCACTGCAAAAGCGAATTATAAGCGCGCCATGTGGTCTTTCAGTTATCGTAACGCGACTGTCACATCAGACATATAACATTCAAAAATTTGGAGACAACAAATGCAATTCAACTGGAAACCGGTTCTGGCGGCGGGCGTAGTGGCTGCCTTCGCGGGTCAGGCACATGCGGCGACCGAGATCACCTGGTGGCATTCCATGACTGGCGCACTCGGCGAGCGCGTGGCGGGACTTGCGGATCAATTCAACAAGAGCCAGTCCGAGTACAAAGTTAACCCGGTCTTCAAGGGCAGCTACGACGAAGCCATGGCAGCCGCGGTTGCCGCTTACCGCGCCGGCAATGCGCCGCACCTGCTGCAGGTATTCGAAGTGGGCACGGCAACGATGATGTACTCCAAGGGCGCGGTAGTGCCTGTCGCTGACGTGATGAAAGCGGCGGGTGAAAAATTCGACGCGTCGGTGTATGTGCCTGCGGTAGCGGGCTACTACACATCGCCGAAGGGCGCCATGGTGTCCTTCCCCTTCAACAGCTCGACGACGGTGTTCTACTACAACAAGGACATGTTCGAAAAAGCCGGCTTGGATCCGAACAAGGCGCCGGCGACATGGCAGGAAGTACTGACTGCCGCGGCCAAGCTGAAGGCCAGCGGCGAAAAATGCGCCTATACCACCGGCTGGCAATCGTGGGTGCACATGGAGAATTTTTCCGCCTGGCACAACGTCGAATTCGCATCGAAGAACAACGGTTTCGGGGGATTGGATGCGCGCCTGAAATTCAACAGCCCGTTGCATGTCCGGCATATCGAGAACATGGCGAACTGGGCCAAGCAGGGGTATTTCACCTACGGCGGCCGCAAGAATGAACCGGAGGCGAAATTCTTCTCCGGCGAATGCGGCATGCTGACATCGTCCAGCGCAGCCTATGCCAACATCTCCAAGAATGCAAAGTTCAAGTTCGCCGTTTCCGCATTGCCGTATTACGCCGACGTCGCCGGCGCGCCGCAAAACACGATCATCGGCGGTGCATCGCTGTGGGCGATGAGCGGCAAGAAACCGGAAGAGTACAAGGGCGTGGCGAAATTCTTCAAGTTCCTGTCGCAACCGGAATTGCAGGCAAAGTGGCACCAGGAAACCGGCTACCTGCCGCTTACCACGGCTGCTTACGATATGACCAAGAAATCCGGCTTCTATGAAAAGACGCCCGGCACCGACGTGTCAGTGCAGCAGATGATCGTCAAGACCACCGACAAGTCACGCGGAATCCGGCTCGGCAACTTCGTGCAGATCCGCACTGTGATCGACGAGGAACTGGAAAACGTCTGGAACGGCAAGAAGACCGCAAAGGAAGCGCTGGATACGGCGGTCAAGCGTGGCGACGAATTGCTCGCACGGTTTGAAAAGGCCAATAAATAAGCCATTCAGGCGCTGCCGGGTCAGATAAGCATCGCAATGGAATGAAGGATTCTCCGCGGGTCGGGAATCCTTCGGCCCTGCATGCTTACCGGCAGGCAGCGACTTCCTTTTCACCCTGATCGGTTGGCGCATTCCTGCGCCCACGTTTCCGCATATCGTCCCGTACCATGGAAAAACGCGCTCGATTCAAATCGCCCTGGCTGCCGTATGCGCTCGTCGCGCCGCAGATCGTCGTCACGGTGCTGTTCTTTTTCTGGCCGGCGGCGCAGGCGCTGTACCAATCGGTGTTGATACAGGATGCCTTCGGCATGTCGACCCAGTTCGTCTGGTTCGACAATTTCAAGGATTTGTTCAACGACGAGAATTACCTCGAGTCGTTCAAGACCACTGCCGTATTTTCGATACTGGTGGCGTTCATCGGGATGACGCTGTCGCTGATCCTTGCCGTTTTTGCCGACCGCATCATCAAGGGTGCGGCGGTCTACAAGACTTTTCTGATCTGGCCGTATGCGGTATCGCCGGTCGTGGTCGGCGTGCTGTGGCTGTTCATGATGAGCCCGAGCCTGGGCATCATCGCCCATCTGCTTGCCCGTATCGGCATTGAATGGAACAACCTGCTCAACGGCACGCACGCGATGATCCTGATCGTGATGGCCGCAGTATGGAAGCAGATCAGCTACAACTTCCTGTTCTTTCTCGCCGGCTTGCAAGCCATTCCCAAATCCCTGATCGAAGCCGCCGCAATCGACGGCGCCGGACCGGTGCGGCGTTTCTTCACGATCGTGTTTCCGCTGCTATCGCCGACCACCTTCTTCCTGCTGGTGATCAACATGGTGTATGCCTTCTTCGACACCTTCGCGATCATCGAGGCAACCACCCACGGCGGGCCTGGAAAGGACACCGAGATCCTGGTGTACAAGGTATTTCAGGATGGCTTCAAGGGCGGCGACCTCGGCAGCGCGGCGGCGCAATCGGTGATCCTGATGGTGATCGTGATTACGTTGACGGTGCTGCAGTTCAAGTATGTGGAAAAGAAGGTGCAGTATTCATGAAGGTGCCTACGTTTGAACTTCTCCTTATTAATTCCCTCCCCCTCGTAGGGGTAGTGAGGTCGAGCCATCGACTGCAATTGCTCAACCTCACTACCCCCATCCCAGCCTTCCCCCTGACAGGGGGAAGGAGAAAAATGACTTCGTAAGAATATGATTGAACGCCGTCCCATCCTCGACCTGATAAGTCACCTCGTGCTGATCATCGGCGTGGTGATCGTTGCTTTCCCGATGTACGTCGCCTTCGTCGCCAGCACCCAGACCGCGGAGCAGGCAGCGGCGGCCCCGCTGTCGCTGATTCCTGGGGACCAGTTCATCGCCAACTATTCCGCCGTCATCATCAAAGGGGCATCGGGCAATGTCTCGGTGCCGCCGGTGGCGCACATGATGTGGGTGAGCCTGGTGTCGGCACTGGCGATCGCCATCGGCAAGATCACGATTTCCATGCTGTCGGCATTCGCGATCGTGTATTTCCGCTTCCCGGGACGGTCGCTGTTTTTCTGGATGATTTTCCTGACACTGATGCTGCCGGTGGAGGTCCGCATTACGCCTACCTACCAGGTGGTATCAGATCTCGGCATGCTGAACAGTTATGCGGGGCTGACGATCCCATTGATCGCATCGGCAACCGCGACCTTCCTGTTCCGTCAGTTCTTCCTCACCGTGCCTGAAGAGCTCGCGGAAGCGGCGCGCATCGACGGCGCCGGGCCGATGCGGTTTTTCAAGGATGTGCTGTGGCCGCTGTCCCGAACCAACGTGATCGCGCTGTTCGTCATCATGTTCATCTACGGCTGGAACCAGTACCTGTGGCCCTTGCTGATCGCCACCGAGCAGAATATGTACCCGGTCGGTATCGGCATCCGGACGATGATTTCCGGCGGTGACGCGGCGGTGGACTGGAACCTGGTGATGGCGACGCTCATCCTCGCCATGCTGCCGCCGGGCCTGGTCGTGGTGATCATGCAGCGATGGTTTGTGAAAGGATTGGTCGATTCAGAAAAATGACATGGATGTCCACCGGAAGCGGCCATGTCACCGCCGCGCAGCAGGCGGCGGTCCGGTACGGTCTTAACGAAATTCCCGCATCGAGGAACCAATAACTACATGGCACAAGTTCACTTAAAAAACATCACGAAGACGTACGGCAAGGGCGCGAAGGCCCTGCAAGTCATCCACGGCATTTCCATCGACATCGCCGACGGCGAATTCATCGTCATGGTCGGACCATCCGGTTGCGGCAAATCGACCTTGCTGCGGATGGTGGCCGGACTGGAGGAAATCACCGGCGGCGACATCGTAATCGGCGAGCGTGTCGTCAACGAACTCGAACCCAAGGACCGCGACATCGCGATGGTGTTCCAGAACTATGCGCTCTATCCGCACATGAGCGTCTATGAAAACATGGCGTACGGACTGAAGATCCGCGGTTTTTCAAAGAGCGATATCGACGCCCGGGTGCAGAAGGCCGCCGGCATTCTTGAACTTGGCGCCTTGCTGCAGCGTACACCGGGCCAGCTGTCCGGCGGGCAGCGCCAGAGGGTGGCGATGGGACGCGCCATCGTGCGCGAGCCGGCGGTATTCCTGTTCGACGAACCCTTGTCCAACCTGGATGCAAAGCTGCGGGTGCAGATGCGCCTGGAAATCCAGAAACTGCACCGCGCACTCGGCACCACGAGCCTGTATGTGACCCATGACCAGGTGGAGGCGATGACGCTGGGGCAGAGGATGATTGTGATGAACGCCGGCAGGGCGGAGCAGATCGGCACGCCGGCTGAAGTCTATGGCAAGCCAGCCACCGCGTTCGTCGCCAGCTTCATCGGCTCGCCGCCGATGAACCTTCTGCACGGCACGATCAGCCGCGACGGCACGCAGTTCGATCTCGGGCATGGTGCGGCGATTGCGTTGCCTTCATCCTGTTCAGCATTGGCTGGACGGGAATGCATGCTCGGCGTGCGGCCGGAGCATCTGATCCTGAACCGGCCGGGCATGCCGCTGCAGGTCGAGATGGTCGAGGCATTGGGAGCGGATGTGCTGATTCATGGATTGGCTGGCGGCCAGCCGGTAGTGATTCGCGCCGCGGCAGGCACGGCTGCGGAAGCGGGGCAGCAGTTGACTGCGGGATTTGAGGCGGGGGCGTTGCACTGGTTTGATATGCAGACGTCGAAGCGGATTGAGTGAGATAGCCGCAGTCAGCAGGCAGTCATTTGCGCGGCCTTACCCCACGTCCTGCCTGGCAAGGCAGGAAGATTCAGCGGGCGCAAGGCAGTGATTTGCAAATTCCCCGCTTTATCCCTCCGCCGTCTCCGCCTCACGCAGCATCTCCGCTCCGTGCAAGTCGCACGACAGCACTGCATCCCGCACAGCCTCAATCGCCGCGCGTCGGGTGAAGCTTTTTCTCCAAGCAATCACCACCCGGCGTGACGGACCGGGCTGGACGAAGGGAACGTAGCGCAGCATGCCGTCCTTCGACCGCATGTCGGGTACCGACGCCAGCGGAAGGATGGTGATGCCGATGCCGGATGCCACCATGTGGCGAATCGTCTCCAGCGACGAACCTTCGAAAGTGCGGGCAATCCCGTCGCCCGTGGTGGAGAAGCGCGACATTTCCGGGCAGACTTCCAGCACCTGGTCGCGGAAGCAATGCCCATTTCCCAGCAGCAGCATGGTTTCCGATTTCAATTCTTCCGCGCGGATGGCGTCGCGTCCCGCCCATGCATGATGCTTTGGCAATGCGACGACGAAGGGTTCGTCATACAGCGGCTGCACCATCAGTCCCTGGTCTGCGAACGGCAATGCCATGATCGCGGCATCCAGCTCACCCTGGCGCAGCATTTCGATCAGGCGGACGGTGAAATTTTCCTGCAAGACCAGCGGCATCTGCGGCACCCGTTCGATCATGGTCTTCACCAGGGGCGGCAACAGGTAGGGGGCGACCGTATAAATGACGCCGAGGCGCAACGGCCCCGCGAGCGGGTCCTTGTTCTGCTTCGCGATTTCCTTGATGGCGGCGGTCTGTTCCAGGACGCGCTCGGCCTGTGCGACGATCTGCGCGCCCAGCGGCGTCATCGAGATTTCCGTTCCGCCACGTTCAAAGATGACCACGCCAAGTTCGTCTTCCAGCTTCTTGATTGCCACCGACAGCGTTGGCTGGGCAACGAAGCAGGCTTCCGCCGCATGACCAAAATGCTTCTGACGGGCGACGGCGACGATGTATTTCAATTCAGTCAGAGTCATGATCGATCTCGTAGGTGGGCGTTGGGCGTCTTGACGAAACAGCAATCAAGCCGGGGCAGTCGATAGCCACAGTATAAATACAAATAGTGATTTGTCGTCCTTCAGCAGAGGCCGGGAAGTGATATTCGCTGGCGCTCATACCCGCAGGAATTCTTCCCGCCCGCCGAGCCATCGTTCCAGGTGAGCCTGCACCGTGGCCGGATCGCTCTGCAACAAGGTCTGGGCCAGGTCGCGCGCCTTCTCGACCAGCCACTGGTCGGTCTGCAGGTCGGCAAAGCGCAGCATGGCCTGCCCGGATTGCCTTGCGCCAAGAAATTCGCCTGGCCCACGGATCTCCAGATCCCGGCGTGCAATCTCGAAGCCATCGGTGGTTTCGCGCATCGTCATCAGGCGCTGTTTCGCCACCGGTCCCAGGGGGCTTTGATAGAGCAGCAGGCACACGCTGGCCGCCGATCCGCGTCCCACCCGTCCGCGAAGCTGATGCAGCTGGGAAAGGCCGAAGCGTTCCGCATGTTCGATCACCATCAGCGACGCATTCGGCACATCAACGCCGACCTCGATGACGGTCGTGGCAACCAGCAGGTGAACGTCGCCGCCGATGAAGGCATCCATCACGGCCTGTTTTTCCGCCGGCTTCATGCGGCCATGCACCAGGCCCACGTTCAGGTCGGGGAGGGCGGCAGACAGTACTGCGTGGGTGTCGGTGGCGGTCTGAAGCTGCAGCGCTTCCGATTCCTCGATGAGCGGACAGACCCAATAGACCTGCCGCCCCTCCAGCGCCGCGGCGTGGACCCGCTCAATAACTTCATCGCGCCGGTTCTGGTCGACGATGCGGGTGACGATCGGCGTGCGGCCCGGCGGCAGTTCATCGATCACCGACACTTCCAGGTCGGCGTAATACGTCATCGCCAGCGTGCGCGGGATTGGCGTGGCCGACATCATCAACTGATGCGGCACCATGTCGGCGCCGCTGGCGCCCTTGTTGCGCAATGCCAGCCGCTGGCCGACGCCAAACCGATGCTGCTCGTCCACGATCACCAGCCCGAGCTTCGCGAATTCGACCCCTTCCTGGATCAGCGCATGCGTGCCGATCACGAGATGCGCATCGCCCGATTCGATGCGCGCCTGCGCCTCGGCCTTTTCCTTTTTCTTCAGGCTGCCGGTCAGCCAGGCAACACGCACGCCCAACGGTTCCATCCAGGTCGCGATCTTCCGAAAATGTTGTTCGGCAAGAATTTCGGTGGGAGCCATCAGGGCTGCCTGGTAGCCGCTGTCGATCGCCTGCGCGGCGGCCAGAGCCGCCACCACCGTCTTGCCGCTGCCGACATCGCCCTGCAGCAGGCGCTGCATCGGGAATGACTCCTTCAGGTCGTGCCGGATCTCCTCCAGCACCCGTTGCTGCGCGGCGGTGAGCTTGAAGGGCAACGCCTTCAGGAACGACGTGGACAGTTCTCCGATGCGCGGCAGTGCCGTTGCGCCCCTGTTGCGCCGTGTTGCCTGGGCGCGTTTCATCGAGAGCTGCTGCGCCAGCAATTCATCGAACTTCATCCGTGCCCATGCGGGATGCGAACGTTCCATCAGGGCGTGTTCGTCGACATCGGCAGGCGGGTTATGCAGCAGGCGCACCGATGCTTCAAATGGTTCCAGGCCGAGTGACGCCCGCATTTGCTCGCCAAGGGTATCCCGCCAGTCGATGCGGGACATGGCGCTGGCAATTGCCTTGCGCAGGAAGGCTTGCGACAGTCCTTCGCCGGCCGGATAGACAGGCGTCAGTACGGAAGGCAAGGGATCGCCTTCCTTGACCGGCTTGTAGGTCGGATGCACCATCTCGGCGCCGAGGAAGCCATGCCGGACTTCGCCCCGTGCGCGCACCCGCACGCCTTCGGCCAGTTGCTTGGTCTGGCTGCCGTAGAAATTCAGGAAACGCATGACCAGCGGGCCGGACTCGTCGGCGATGGTGACCACCAGCTGGCGCCTAGGCCGGTACTGGACGTCACAGGATGTCACCACGCCTTCGACCTGCACCGCACTGCCGGACATGAAGCCGGCCTCGGCAATCGGCGTGACGATGGTTTCGTCCTCATAGCGCATCGGCAGGTGCAACACCAGATCCATGTCCGTGCGCAGGCCGAGCTTTGCCAGCTTGGTTTGGCTGGTATTGGCGGGCGATGCGGGTTTTCGCTTCGGTGCGGGCATATCGGTAAAAGGTCGGCAGGGCGTAAAATAGCGGGTTATTGTAAAAGCGCCCGATGTTGTATGTCGTAAGCCGAAAACGGCAAACCAAAACGGCATGCAATTTTGCAAACCCCGCAACCATAGCAGTTCCCGCTGCCCTCCGATACCGCCGGTAATCCATGTATTCGCTTTCCGATTTCGATTTTGACCTGCCGCAAGCGCTGATCGCCCAAACCCCGCTCGCCGAGCGCAGCGCTTCGCGTCTGCTGCACGTTGACGGCGATGCGCTGCACGACCGCGCGTTCACCGATATCGTCGACCTGGTGGCGCCCGGCGACCTGCTGGTCTTCAACGATACCCGGGTGCTGAAAGCGCGCTTCTTCGGCGTCAAGGCCAGCGGCGGCAAGGTCGAGGTGCTGGTTGAACGGGTGCTGGACCAGCGTACCGTCCATGCACAGGTCCGGGCATCGAAATCGCCGTCGCCCGGCAGCACCATGCGGTTGGCGGACGCATTTGACGTTGAGGTAGGCGAGCGTGCAGGCGAGTTCTACAACCTGCGCTTTCCCGCCGATGTATTCGACCTGATCGAGCAGCATGGCCGGCTGCCGCTGCCTCCCTACATCGACCACGCCGCCGACGCGTTCGACGAACAGCGTTACCAGACGGTCTATGCCAGCCAGCCCGGCGCAGTCGCCGCCCCCACTGCGGGTTTGCATTTCGACCAGCCGCTGCTCGACCGGTTGCGGGAAAAAGGCGTGCGGATCGCGTTCGTGACGCTGCATGTCGGCGCCGGCACCTTTCAGCCGGTGCGCACCGAGAACCTGGTGGAACACAAGATGCATAGCGAGTGGTACACCATTCCGCAGGCGACGGCCGACGCCGTTCGCGAAGTCAGAGCAGCGGGCGGTAACGTGATCGCGGTGGGCACCACCAGTTTGCGGGCATTGGAATCGGCATCGCAGTCGGGCGATCTCCAGCCAGGCAGCGCCGATACCGCGCTCTTCATCACGCCAGGGTATCAATTCAAAACGGTGACGCGGCTGATCACCAATTTCCATTTGCCGAAATCCACCTTGCTGATGCTGGTGTCGGCGTTTGCCGGCTACCGGCAGATCCGTGCCGCCTATGCGCATGCAATAGCAAGCCACTACCGCTTCTTCAGCTATGGCGATGCCATGCTTTTAACTTGTTCGGAACGGGGTGCCGAAACGCCCGGCGCCGTCCGGCAATGAACGACCAATGCTAAATTACACACTACTCAAAACCGACGGCAATGCCCGTCGTGGCCGTCTGACCCTCAATCATGGCGTGATCGAAACGCCGATCTTCATGCCGGTCGGCACGTACGGCACGGTGAAGGCCATGTCGCCGCTCGAACTGAAGGAGATCAACGCCCAGATCATCCTCGGCAATACCTTTCACCTCTGGCTGCGTCCCGGCCTCGACGTGATGGCGAAGTTCGGTGGGCTGCACAAATTCATGGGCTGGGACAAGCCCATCCTCACCGATTCCGGCGGCTTCCAGGTGTTTTCGCTGGGCGCGATGCGCAAGATCACCGAGGAAGGCGTGAAATTCGCGTCGCCGATCAATGGCGACAAGCTGTTCCTGTCACCGGAAATCTCGATGCAGATCCAGCGCGTACTGAATTCCGACATCGTCATGCAGTTCGACGAATGCACACCCTATGAGATCGACGGCAGGCCGGCGACCGAAGAGGAGGCGGCGCGATCGATGCGGATGTCGCTGCGCTGGGCGAAGCGCTCGCGTAACGAATTCGACAAGGAAGAAAACCCGAATGCGCTGTTCGGCATCGTGCAGGGCGGCATGTTCGAACGGCTGCGCGACGAATCGCTCGCCGGCCTGCAGGAAATTGGCTTCGACGGCATCGCCATCGGCGGCCTGTCGGTCGGCGAACCGAAGGAAGACATGATGCGCGTGCTGGAACATGTCGGCCCGAGGCTACCCGCCGACAAGCCGCATTACCTGATGGGCGTGGGCACGCCGGAGGACCTGGTCGCCGGCGTTGCGAACGGAATCGACATGTTCGACTGCGTCATGCCGACACGGAATGCCCGCAACGGCTGGCTGTTTACCCGGTTTGGCGATATCAAGATCAAGAATTCCCGCTATAAAGATGAGGAAAAACCGCTGGACGAGACCTGCGGCTGTTATGCATGCCGCAACTTTTCACGAGCCTATCTCTATCATCTGCATCGCGCCGGGGAGATATTGGGAGCCCGTCTCAATACCATTCACAACCTGCATTACTACCTCGACCTGATGCGGCAAATGCGCGAGGCGATCGAGGCCGGGCGTTTTCAGGCATTCGTGTTGCAATTCAGGACAGATCGCAGCCGGGGTGCCTGACTGTCGCGGGAACAGGAGTAGTGGTAAAGAAACGGATGTCCCGATGTAGAATGACGGGTTATTTAAATCAACGATCTGGAGTCAAACGTGTTCATATCCAACGCCTATGCACAATCCGCCGCTGGAGCGGAAGGCAGCCTGATGAGTTTCCTGCCCATCATTCTGATGTTCGTGGTGCTGTATTTCCTGATGATCCGTCCTCAGATGAAGCGTCAGAAAGAACAGAAAGCCATGATGGATGCATTGACGAAGGGCGATGAAGTCGTTACCGCAGGCGGCATACTCGGCCGGGTCACCAGGGTCACCGATGCCTATGTCACATTGGAAATCGCCAACGGCACCGAAGTCGTGATCCAGAAAATCGCCGTCGCAACCTTGTTGCCAAAAGGCACAATCAAGGCGCTGTAATACCAGTCCGCCTGCCTGCTCAATATCAAAGCTGCAATCCGTTTGCATACCTTGATGTCGCACTGAATGCTGAATCACTATGAACCGCTATCCCATCTGGAAATACATCATCATCGTCATCGCCCTGCTGTTCGGCGTGCTCTATACGGTGCCCAACTTTTTTGGCGAATCGCCGGCGGTACAGATCAGCAGCGCCAAGGCGACCGTGAAGGTGGACAATTCCACCATGTCGCAGGTCGAATCGATCCTGTCGAAGGCGAGCCTCAAACCTGAAGGCGTGTACTACGAAGCCGCCGGCACCCAGGGCTCGGTCCGTGCGCGTTTCACAAGCACCGATGAGCAATTCAAGGCCAAGGCCCTGCTGGAAAAAGAGCTCAACCCGGACGCCGCCGATCCGACCTATACCGTCGCCTTCAACCTGGTGCCGAATACGCCGCAATGGCTGCAAAGCCTGCATGCCTTCCCGATGTATCTGGGCCTCGACCTGCGCGGCGGCGTGCACTTCCTGATGCAAGTCGATACCAGGGCAGTCGCCAACAAGCGCATGCAGGGCCTGCAAGCCAGCGTCCGGTCCCAGTTGCGCGAAGAGAATGTCCGTCATGCCGGCATCAGCCGCAACGGCGATGCGATTGAAATCCGTTTCCGCGACGCCGCCACCCGTGACGCCGCCCGCAAGGTGCTGGCCTCCCAGATGGGCGATCTGCAACTGCAGGATGCGGCCGAAGGCGCCGACCTGAAACTGGTTGCCACCTTCAATCCAGCAGCCCTCAAGCGGACCACCGAAGAAGCGGTGCAGCAGAACATCAGCACCTTGTCCAAGCGTGTGAACGAACTCGGCGTCGCCGAGCCGATCATCCAGCGCCAGGGCGCCGATCGTATCGTGGTGCAGCTGCCGGGCGTGCAGGACGTGTCGCGCGCCAAGGACATCATTGGGCGCACCGCCACGCTGGAAGTGCGCATGGTCGACGAATCGGTGGCGCGCGGCACCGAAGAAACCGCCGCGGTGCCGTTTGGTTCCGAGCTGTTCAAGGTCGGCAAGGGCGCACCGGTCGTGCTGTACAAGGACCCAATCATCACCGGCGATTACATCTCCAGCGCTTCCGCCAGCTTCGACCAGAACCAGCAGCCGTCGGTCAGCATCGACCTGAATGGTGACGGCGGCCGCCGCATGCGGGAAGCCACCCGCAGCAAGATTGGCAAGCTGATGGCGATCGTGCTGTTCGAGAAAAACAAGGGCGAGGTGCTGACCGTCGCCACCATCCGCGACGAACTGGGATCGCGCTTCCAGATCACCGGCATGGGCTCCTCGGAAGCCGCCAACGACCTCGCGCTGCTGCTGCGCGCCGGATCGCTGGCCGCGCCGATGGAAATCATCGAAGAGCGCACCATCGGCCCGCAGCTTGGCGCCGACAACATCCAGAAGGGCTTCAATTCGACGCTCTACGGCTTTGCCGCCATCGCCGTATTCATGGTCATCTACTACCACCTGTTCGGTTTCTTCAGCGTGTTTGCCCTGGCGGTCAACCTGCTGCTGCTGATCGCGGTGCTGTCGACGCTGCAGGCGACGCTGACTTTGCCCGGTATGGCGGCGATCGCCTTCACGCTCGGCATGGCGATCGATGCCAACGTGCTGATCAATGAACGAATACGGGAAGAGCTGCGGGCGGGCAATTCGCCGCAGGCGGCGATCGCAGCCGGATTTGACCGCGCCTGGGCGACGATTCTCGACTCCAACGTCACCACCATGATTGCCGGCCTTGCCCTGCTGATCTTCGGTTCCGGTGCGATTCGCGGCTTCGCCGTCGTGCATTGCCTTGGCATCCTCACCTCGATTTTTTCTGCCGTCTTCGTATCACGTGGCATTGCAAATCTCTGGTATGGCCGCAAGAAGAAGCTGGCCAGCATATCCATCGGCCAGATCTGGAAGCCGGGACAGACCTAATTGACGAAATAACTGTTCCTCTCCCTTTGGGAGGGGTGACATGAAAAGGATTGAGCATGGAGTTTTTCCGCATTAAAAAAGATATACCGTTCATGCGCCACGCATTGATATTCAATGTGATTTCGGCGCTGACGTTTGTGGCAGCGGTATTTTTCCTGTTCTACAAGGGCCTGCACCTGTCCATCGAATTCACCGGCGGCACGGTCGTTGAAGTGACGTACCAGCAGCCCGCCGACCTCGAAAAGGTCCGCAAGACCATTGAAGGGCTGGGATATGCCGAATTCCAGGTGCAGAGTTTCGGTACGGCGCAGGACGTGATGATCCGCCTGCCGGCGCAAAAAGGTATCGACGCCAGCCAGCAGAGCGAGAAGGTGCTGGCCGCACTGAAGAGTCAGGACGCGGGGGTGCAGTTGCAGCGGGTCGAATTCGTCGGCCCGCAGGTCGGCGACGAGCTCGCGCAGGACGGCCTGCTGGCGCTGGCCATGGTGGTGATCGGTATCGTGATCTACCTGGCCTTCCGCTTCGAATGGAAATTCGCCGTTGCCGCGATCATCGCGAACCTGCACGATGTGGTGATCATCCTCGGCTTCTTCGCCTTCTTCCAGTGGGAGTTTTCACTGACCGTATTGGCCGCTATCCTGGCGGTGCTTGGCTATTCGGTCAACGAATCGGTGGTGGTGTTCGACCGGGTACGCGAAACCTTCCTCGACCGCCGCAACGGCAGGATGTCGACCGCCGATGTGATGAACCATGCGATCACCAGCACGATTTCCCGTACCATCATCACGCACGGATCCACCGAAGCGATGGTGTTGTCCATGCTGTTGTTCGGTGGCGCGACACTGCATTACTTCGCGATCGCGCTGACCATCGGCATCCTGTTCGGTATTTATTCGTCGGTGTTCGTAGCCGCAGCCGTCGCGATGTGGCTGGGTGTGAAACGCGAGGACCTGATCAAGCCGGTGAAAGAGAAGGACGAAACCGACGGCGCCGTGGTCTGACGCCGCACACTGAAAAAAAGCCAGTCCGCGGACTGGCTTTTTTTATGGATGGGCGATGCACCGCAGATGTTCAGTGATCGCTGTCCGCAATACCCGCCTGCAAATGCATCTTCAGCTTGGCCAGTTCTTTCTCAAGCGATGCGTAGTCCGCTTCGCCGTAGGCGGAGAATGACTTTTTGCAAAACTGGACATGGGGTGTAAAAACCCGCTCGAATTCACGCACGCCCTTCGCCGTCAGCCGGACGATGGTGCTTCGCCTGTCCTCCGACCGGGTTACCCGTTTCACCAGGCCCTTGTCCTCCAGGCGGTCGACGACGCCGGTCAGGGTTCCCTTGGTAATCAGGGTTTTCTCGCCCAGTTCCTTGAACGACATGCCTTCCGTATTGCCCAGCGTGGCGATGATGTCGAACTGCGCCGGCGTCAGGTTCAGGGAGCGGACATGGGAACCCGATATTTGTTCAAACGCCTGGTAACACTCCGCCAGAAGCCGGATGCTGCGTAAATATCGTTCTTTCATGTCGTTGGAAGAAAGAGGAGAGGGAAGGCCGGCACCGAGGTGTCGGCCAGATTGCTGATCGTGGTCAGTCGGCCTTGAGTGCCTCGACCTGAATCGCGAGCTTCACTTCAGGTGCAAAACGCGGCGTACCGTAATTCAAGCCGAAATCGGTACGCTTGAATTCGCCCGATGCATCCGCGCCGCACACTTCGCGCTTGAGCATCGGATGCTCGATGCACTTGAATTTATTGATCGTCAGCGTCACCGGCTTGGTTACGCCGAGCATGGTCAGATCGCCTTCGACCGTAACCGGTTGATCGCCGTTGAACTTGATTGCCTTGCCCTTGTAGGTAATCGTCGGGAATTGTTCAACGTTGAACATATCCTTCGACTTCGCATGATCGTTCATCTTCTGATGGCCGAAGTCGATCGAGTTGGCGTCGATCGCAATGTCCATGGTGCCGGTCTTTGCCGCGCGGTCGAGATTGATCTTGCCGCTGGTCTTGGTGAACTTGCCGCGCCAGACCGAGATGCCCAGATGATCGGCCTCAAAGCTCGGATAGGTATGGTTCGGTTCGATGTTGTATGTCTGCGCGAATGCCGAAGTGGCGCCTGCGGCGAGAAGAATGGCGATAAGGCGTTTCAATTGCATGTTGATTTCTCCGGATGAAAGATGGATACGGCGTTGTGAACGTTGATGCTGATGCTTTTATTGTGATGCGACGACACGAAACTTGATCAGGACTTCATCGGCCACCATGCTGGTGTCCTTCCATTCGCCCTCGCCGATGTTGTAGGTCAATCGCTTGATCGGCAGGGCGCCTTCGAATACCTGGGCATTTCCCTCTTTTTTCACCGTCAGCGGAAAGCTCACATCGGCGGTTTTGCCTTTGATGGTCAGTTTGCCGGCGACATCGAACTTACCGGCGGCGCCGGGCTTGAGGCCGCTGGATACGAAGGTCGCCTTCGGGAACTGGGCGGTATTGAACCATTCCTTTTTCTGGACTTCCTTGTTGTATTCCGCGTCGCCCAGGTCGAGGCTGGTGGTGTCGATCTCGATGCTGGCCTTCGATGCGTCGAGCTTTGCAGCGTCGAAGTCGATCTGCGCCGTGAACTTCTTGAACTTTGCTTCCACCGGGACGTTCATTTGCTTGAACACCGCGGAAACATTGCTCTTTGCCGGATCGGTCTTGAGCATGACCGCGGCAGCGGGCAGGGCCAGCGTCATGGCGAGGATTGCCGCACTTCGGCGCAGGGAGGGGTATTGGAACATTAATGATCCTTTCATGAAAACCGTCAGGGCAGCATGCGTTTGAAGACGCCGTCCCGATCGATGAAGTGATGCTTGAGCGCGGCGGCTACGTGAACGAGGACGCTGCCAAGCAGTACAACGTTAAGCCAGTAGTGAACTTCCTTGAGCAGTGCCTTCAACTCCGGATCCGGGGCGATCAGCACCGGCAGCGGAACGATGCCGAGATAAACCACTGGCACGCCGGCAGCCAGGCTGTAGAAATAGCCGGACAGCGGTACGGCAAACATCAGCACATACAGCAAGCCATGCAGACTATGCGCCGCGCTTTGCTGCCAGACGGGCATGTTGTCGGGATAAGTTGGTGCTGCATGCGTCAGGCGCCACAGGAGTCGCAGGCAGACGAGGGTCAGCACCGTGACGCCAAGCCATTTATGCCATGAAAAATACTTCAGCTTGGTCGGTGTAATGCCCGGGATATCGACCATGGTCACGCCGAGGGCAAACGCGGAGACGATCAGCAGGGCGATCAGCCAATGCAACATGATCGCCACTTTGGTATAGCGACGCGTTTCCATCCTGGCGGGCATTACGGCAGTATTCATCGGCTTTCATCCTTCCTTGCACCGTGTCCCGCGCGCTGATGCATCTATTGCATCGAAACGCGGCATGCCGGAATTGATTAGTTCAAATTAGGACTAATATAGCAAAAAGCCGGATTTGCTGTCGGCTGCCCGACAGGCGGTTGCGATGCAGGAGTAGGAGGATAGGGAGAGCCTGGATTGCTACCAGCTTGCAAGCGCTCCAGGCGCCGGGCTAGACAGAAACCGCGCGGAATCGACGGTTCATGCCTTGCCCGGAAAAGTGTAACGATGTCCCAATGCGACTGGTCGTCGTATCGGCATTAATGACTACACAGCCTTCGCCAGTTTCGCCGCATGACCGATGTAGTTAGCAGGTGTCATTGCCAGCAAATGCGTTTTTGCTTCATCCGGAATGGCGAGGCCATTGATGAAGTCGCGCAGCGCCTCGCGGGAAATTCCCTTGCCGCGCGTAAGTTCCTTCAACTGCTCGTACGGATTTTCGATGCCGTAACGGCGCATCACCGTTTGCACCGGTTCCGCCAGTACTTCCCAGGTGGCGTCCAGGTCCTCTGCGAGGCGCGCCGGGTTGACTTCCAGCTTGTTCAAGCCGCGCAGGCAGCTATCGTAGGCAAGCACGGCATAGCCGAATGCGACGCCGATATTACGCAGCACCGTGGAATCCGTCAGGTCGCGCTGCCAGCGTGATACCGGCAGCTTCTCCGACAAATGCTTCAGCAGCGCGTTGGCCAAACCCAGATTGCCTTCCGAATTTTCGAAATCGATCGGATTGACTTTGTGCGGCATGGTCGACGATCCGATCTCGCCGGCCTTGGTGCGCTGCTTAAAATAACCGAGGGAAATGTATCCCCAGATATCGCGGTTCAGGTCGAGCAGGATGGTGTTGGTGCGCGCCACCGCGTCGAATAATTCCGCCATGTAGTCATGTGGCTCGATCTGGATGGTATAGGGATTGAAGGTCAATCCCAGCCGCTGCTCGATCACGTTCTTGGAAAAACCTTCCCAGTCGAACGCCGGATAGGCTGACAGATGCGCATTGTAATTGCCGACGGCGCCGTTCATCTTCCCCAGGATTTCCACTTGCGCGATCCGTTGTTCGGCGCGCTTGAGTCGCGCCACCACATTCGCAATTTCCTTGCCAAGCGTGCTCGGGCTGGCAGGCTGTCCGTGGGTGCGGGACAGCATCGGCAGGTCTGCATTGGCATGCGCCAGCTCGGTCAGCTTGGCGATGACCGCCTGCAGCGATGGCAGCAGCACATCGTTGCGCGCCGCTTTCAGCATCATGCCGTGGGACGTGTTGTTAATATCCTCCGAGGTACAGGCGAAGTGAATGAACTCGGATGCCGCGACCAGTTCCGGCACGTCTTTCACTTTTTCCTTCAGCCAGTATTCGACCGCTTTCACATCATGATTGGTCACCGCTTCGATATCCTTGATGCGTTGCGCATCCGCTTCGGTGAATTCCGCGGCGAGGCGATTGAGCAGGGAATTGGCATTCGCGGAGAACGGCTTGATCTCCGAAAAGCCTGCTTCCGACAAGGCCTGCAGCCAGGCGATCTCGACTTTCACGCGGTGGTGCATGAAACCGGATTCGGAAAGGAGCGGACGCAGATTGTCAGTTTTGCCAGCGTAGCGGCCGTCGAGCGGGGAAAGGGCGGAAAGAGAGGAAAGCGGCATGATGATTGATGAATAGTGGCGGGATGCGATAAAAATGGAAGGAAACCGGGGCATGTGTTCGCACGGTATCAGCCGGGGAACAGGCGCAATCCGGCATTTTACCATCCGTGATTTCGTGGAAAATCGGGTACACAATCCGTGCCGGAATCGATGCGGCGCCGAAAATGTGTGCTGCCTCAATGCTATAATCGCCACCAATTCATACCATGTCCATCTATGAAACTCATCGGTTCCATCGCCAGCCCGTATGTACGAAAAGTCCGCGTTGTCATGGCGGAAAAGAAGCTCGATTATGAGCTCGTGTTGGAAGATGTGTGGGCATCCGACACCAAGATTCACCTTTCCAATCCGCTAGGCAAAGTGCCTTGCCTGATCATGGAAGACAGCGGCGCAATGTTCGATTCGCGCGTCATCGTCGAATACCTGGATACCCTGACACCGGTAGGAAAACTGATTCCTCCCAACGGTCGTGAACGGGCTGAAGTCAAATGCTGGGAAGCGCTTGCCGATGGCGTATTGGATGCAGCCATCCTGGTTCGCCTGGAAAGGACCAAGCGCAGCGAGTCGCAGCAGAGCGAAGATTGGATCAAGCGACAGATGGATAAGGTGCACGCTGGCCTGAAAGCGATGTCGACCGGTTTGAAAGATACGCCGTTCTGTGCCGGAAATCACTATACGCTGGCTGATGTAGCGGTCGGTTGTGCGCTTGGGTGGCTGTCGTTCCGATTCCCGGAAATTGATTGGCGCACCGACTATCCGAACCTCGCCAAGCTGTTCGACAAGCTGTCCGAGCGGCCGTCGTTCAAGGACACGGTTCCGGGATAGTAAGGCCGCCGGACCGCATTGGGTCCAAAGAGCATCATGTGAAAAAGCCGTCAGACGAATCCGTCTGACGGCTTTTTTATTTCTTTACTCTTGTTCGACTACCGGTCACCGGGAGCCGGGATGCAACATGGAAATTATTCGTCCATCTGGGATTGCAGGTAATTCTGCAGGCCGATCTTGGTAATCAGGTCGAGCTGGGTTTCAAGCCATTCGATATGCTCTTCAGTGTCTTCCAGGATCTCGCGCAACAGCTCGCGTGATATGTAGTCGCTGGCCGCTTCGCAGGCGGCTATGCCGTCCTTCACGGTTTGCTGCGAGGCGCGTTCCAGGTCGAGGTCCGCCTGCAGCATCTCCGGCGTTGCCTCGCCGATCATCAGCTTGTTCAATGCCTGCAAATTCGGCAATCCATCCAGCATCAGGATGCGGTTGATCAACTTGTCGGCGTGCTTCATCTCGCCGATGGATTCGTCGTATTCCTTTTTGCCCAGTCGTTCGAAGCCCCAGTGCCGGTACATACGTGCATGCAGGAAGTACTGGTTGATGGCGGTAAGTTCGTTGGTCAACTGGGTGTTCAGGAACTTGATGACGGTAGGATCGCCCTTCATGGAAACCTCTTTGCTGGATAGGGAAGATGCGCCGGCGAAAGTCTGCGGCTTTGTATGGTCAGGATGATACCGCAATCAATGGGTCATGCGATGGAATCGTTCCGCCACACCTGAAGATTGCCGGCGAGGTGCGTAACGTTGCGCGCCGGCATGGAGGGATAAAAAATTTGAGCGTAATTTAAGCGTGTACGACCGTCGCGTCACTTTCAGAACATTGGCGTTTCCGTCAGAAAGACGATCGCAATGTGTTTACGGATATGCTGTCTCAGGCCTTGTCGATCGATTGCCAAAGCGTGCCGAGCTTACTGCAGGTGCCACGCAATTCATCTGAGATAATGGGTGGCTTTGCCAGCGCACGCAGATGCTCGATGACGGCCTGTGTCCGTCGCAAGGTCAATCCTTCCAGGGCGGAATGGCTCATGGATTGCAATACGACAGCCAGTGCCATCTGCACTTCCAGGCGACGGTCGAGTGACATGGTCTGGTCCACGGCCTTATTTTTTCTCGGGGTCTGTCACGAAGCCGATTTTTTCCAGGCCGCCGGCCTGTGCCGCCGCCATGACCTGCGCCACTTTTTCATACTGCGTCGTACGCTCGGCGCGAAGGTGCAGTTCAGGCTGCGGCGACTTCTTTGCCGCTTCCTCGATGCGCGTTTGCAACTGCGGCAGGTCCACCACTTCGGTGTTCCAGAACAGCTTGCCTTCGGCGTCGATCGCCAGATTGATGTTATCCGGCTTGATGTCATTGGGCTGGCTGCTTGCACGCGGCAGATCAATCTTCACGCCGTGATTCATCACCGGGATCGTGATGATGAAGATGATCAGCAGCACCAGCATGACGTCGACCAGCGGCGTCGTATTGATTTCCGGATTGAAGTCGTCTTCGGAATCCGACAAAGAACCCATCGCCATCATGCACCCCGGATCGCAAACAGTTTGGCGCCAGCGGCGGCATCGGCATCGCTGCTCTGCTCGGCGCGGGCGCCGGTAACGAACAGTGCATGCAGATCGAAGCCGAACTTGTTGACACGGGCAAGGAGTGACTTGTTGCCGCGCACCAGTGCGTTGTAACCGAATGCCGCGGGGATGGCCACGGCAAGCCCGAGTGCGGTCATGATAAGCGCCTCACCTACCGGACCGGCGACCTTCTCGATACCGGCCTGGCCGGAAGTGCCGATGGCCACCAGCGCATGATAAATACCCCAGACGGTGCCAAACAGACCGACAAACGGCGCGCTCGACGCCACCGATGCCAGCACGGCCATGCCGGACTGCAGCTGAGCCGACGCTTCGTCGATGGCCTGCCGCAACGACAGCGTGATCCAGTCGCTGACCGACAACTGGTCGTGCAGATGTCCCTTGTGCGCGGTGTGATGGCGCATCGCGCCGACGCCCGCCTGCGCGACGTCAGCGAACGGGTTGTTCTTGCCGAGAGTGGCCAGTCCTTCGGGAAGGCTGGTCGTATCCCAGAATGCATGTCCGGCGGCCTGTCCTGCACGACGGTAGCGCCAAAGCTGCAGTGCCTTGGTCACGATGACATACCAGGATGCGATCGACATGACCAGCAGCATGATGGCCACGCCTTTGGTGACCCAATCGCCTTGCATCCATAAGCTTTCCAGTCCGTACGGATTGTGTTCCATGTTGTTTCCTTAACTCGCTATTTGAAAATTGATTGGCACGATGGCGTATGCCGGAACCGGCTTGCCGTCCTCGATGAAAGGCTTGAATAACGCCCGCGACACTGCCTGCCGCGCCGCTTCGTCGAGGCGGGCGGAGCCGGAAGATTTCTGCACTTCGATCTTTTCCGGACGGCCTTTATCGTTGACCAGCACGCGCAATATCGCCTTGCCTTCCTCGCCCATGCGCTTGGCCAGCGGCGGATATTCGGGCTGCGGCGCCTGCAGGTACTGGATGCCGGACGTTACTGTTTTCGGCTGGGCCGGCACCGGTGCCGGTGCGGGCACAGGGGCGGCCGGTACCGGCGCTGAAGGTGCCGTGGCAGCAGGCGGTACCGGTTCCGGCGGCGCGGCGGCTGCCTGCGTGGGAAGTGCGGGCTCCTCGATGGCTGCCGGCACCCGGGTCGGTGTATCCGTTTTCTTGGGGGTGGGCTTTACCTTCTTTGGCACCGGTTGCGGCTTCACCGGTTCAGGCGGAACGGGACGCGGTTGCTCGACAACCGGCGTTGGCAGGGGCACCGGCTCGGGTGTCAGAACCGGCGCAGGGGCGGGCGCTGGCGTGATGAATGTCGCCATGATCTCCCTCGGGGCCGATTGCTTGGGCTGCGGTTTGGAGGGCGCTTGCAGGATGTACAGCAGGCCTGCATGGGCGAGAATGATTGCGCCAAGCGGGCCGATCCGATTGAGCGAGAAGCGTGGTTGCGAGTATGCGCCGCCGGCCGGCAGGAACGCGGTGTTCATGCGATTCTCAAGCAGCCATCGGATGGAAGATCATCGGTTGGGATTCGAGCTGCCGTGCCGCGCTTACGCATTTGCGCAGTACCTCCTTGGCATGGGGATGGCATTTGCCGCAGCACGTGCCGAGGCCGAGGTGTTCGCGAATCTGCGGCATGCTGGTCATGCCCGCATCGACTGCCTGGCGGATAGTTCGATCAGAGATGTTGTTGCAGATACAGACGATCATGCCAAAACCTTGCTTTCCTGTTAATGATGTTCGGTAAATTAAACGTCACTGCTTTGTATCTCCGGCGCCGCACGCACGGTGCCGGAGAAATTGTTGTTCGTGCTTCAGACTGGCCTTGTCCCAACCGCGAGCCTTGAGAAAAACGCCATGCGCTGTGGCCGCGGCATGCTGCGCTCGACTACGGATGCCCATTGGTCGGCCAGCTGGTGGCAGGTGGCCCGCAATACCGGCGCCAGGTCGGGCAGGTCGGCCAACGCCTTGAAATGGCGTTCGATCACCGCTGCGAGCTTGGTGCACTCGCTTGTTTCATGCAGGTTGGCGGTGTAATGGGACATCAGGTGCAAAACGGCGGAAATCAGCAGTTCGGGTTGCGCCGGGGCGTTGTTCGGCTCAAGCAGAACGGGGTTCATCGTTTCGATAGCCATCAAATCTCCTTCGTCAGGTGTTCTGCTGGCTACCGCACATACTCTTTGCGGTTGGCTGGCCGGGGTGGTTGGGGGCGGCAGGACCGCGCAGTGCCTTCATGACTTCCAGGCCTCTACGCAGTCAGGATCAGCTTGTTCAACTGGGTCAGCCGCAGGCGGTAGATCCTGCCATGGTGCTCAATTTCGACTTCACGCATCTGGCGAAACAGATCCTCGCTTTTGATGCGTACGACGGATGCCGGCGAATCCGAACCTGTGTCCGGTTTGCCGACGGGCAGGCGTTTTTCCGATAATTCTTGTGCCATGTCAGACTTTCTGGAGGATTTCTGTAAATGCGAATAGTTCGTATTTAGATTATTAGTTAAATTGATTTGGTTTGCAAGGCTTTTGTGTAGAGAGGAATCAAACGGAAGTGAAAACAACGTCGGTGCGGCAAAGGAGTTCGCTGCTTTCCATTTGGGAAAGTGGTGCTGACAATACGGCTTGGGGGGATGGGGACAGGCGGACGTGCAACTATTTCGGCCATCACGGCGCGGCATCAACCTGATCTTGTGCACGCACGCGGCAGGCAAGCGTTACGCAGGATGGATCGGTAACCGCACGGATTCAGAACGGCAGCGGGAACTGCCGGGAAGGGATGACTTATGCCGCGGCCTGATGAATGATGCCGCCGCCCAGGCACACATCGCCGTCATACAGCACCGCTGATTGGCCTGGAGTGACTGCCCACTGCGGTTCGGGAAAATGTAATGACAGGTCGTCGTGGATGTCGGCGGCGTCGCAGGCGACATCGGCCTGACGATAGCGGGTTTTCGCGTGCAGTCGCCCGGCAGGCGGCGGCTCGCCGGCGACCCAGCTCAGCTGATTGGCGGTGAGCGAAGACGACAGCAGCCAGGGATGATCGTGTCCCTGCACCACGTACAGCGTATTGTTTTCGACGTCCTTGCGCGCGACGTACCAGGCGTCGCTGCTGCCTTCCGCGTTCTGATACGACTTGATGCCGCCCAGGCCGATACCCTTGCGCTGACCCAGCGTGTAGAAACTCAGGCCGACATGCGTGCCGACCGTGGTCCCGTCCGGTGTTTTCATCGGTCCCGGCTTGTAGGAGAGGTAGCGGTTCAGGAAATCCCGGAAAGGTCGTTCGCCGATAAAGCAGATGCCGGTTGAATCCTTTTTCTTCGCATTCGGCAGGCCGATACGCTCGGCGATCTTGCGCACCTCGGTCTTCGGGATGTCGCCTAGAGGAAAGAGGGTTTTCGACAACTGCGCCTGGTTGAGCCGATGCAGGAAGTAGCTCTGGTCCTTGCTGGCGTCGAGCGCCTTGAGTAATTCGAAGCGGCCGGCATTCGGACCGGAAGTCACTTCACGCACCCGTGCGTAATGGCCGGTGGCGATCAGGTCAGCGCCGAGATGCATGGCGTGGTCGAGGAAGGCCTTGAATTTGATCTCGGCGTTGCACAGGACATCGGGATTCGGCGTGCGGCCGGCCTGGTATTCGCGTAGGAATTCCGCGAAAACCCGGTCCTTGTATTCGGATGCAAAATTGACGGCTTCGATATCCACGCCGACCACATCGGCGACGCTGGCCGCATCGATCCAGTCCTGGCGGGTCGAGCAGTACTCGGAATCGTCGTCGTCTTCCCAGTTCTTCATGAACAAGCCGATCACCTCATAGCCCTGCTCTTTCAGCAGCCATGCGGAGACCGACGAATCGACACCGCCGGACATGCCGATGACGACTTTTTTCCTGCGTGTCATTTCACAAGGGCCAGCGCAGGCGGGTCGGCCGGACGCAGCACGCCGATGGCATCCGGATGGGTGTACAAAAAGGACAACGGTGCCCGCTTGCCAGCAAGGTAATCGTCGACACAACGCAATACCAGCGGACTGCGATGCTTTTCCTGGCAGGTCAGCATTTCCTCGCGCGTCATCCAGACGGTGCGCAGGATGCCGTAATCGAGCGGCCGGTCATGGCTGGCGCCGAGTTCGCCGGCAAATGCAAACCGGAGATACGTCACTTCCTGCCCGGTGCGGGATGACAGATAGCGCGACATGTACAGGCCCACCAGTGCCGTCGGCGTGAAATCGACCGCCGCTTCTTCCAGCGTTTCGCGTGTCACCGCCTGCTCCAGCGACTCGTTGGGATCGAGATGGCCGGCAGGCTGGTTGAAACGGATGCCATCGCTGGTTTCTTCTTCGACCAGCAGGAAGTGGCCATCGCGCTCGACGATTGCTGCAACGGTGACAGAGGGTTTCCAAACGTCAGTCATAGTGTCCTCGAAAGTGGGCGCCATTTTAACCGCGGTTATCGCCCGGCTGCATTCTTCTTTGCATGCCATGCGGGTAAAACACGAATAATCTGCCGGATGAAGCCGGTTATGATTGATTTTCGCTAACTGGCATTAGCTGGTTGATCAGTCTTCGGTCAAAAACCCTGCTGAATGAAGGGCGTTGGGCTTTTTTGATCATGTTGCCAAATTATTTATGGCAAAGATGACAACCATGGCAAGATGTCGGTCTTCAGATTAGTAGAAAACTATAAAAAAGAACGGTTGTGCTAATTTTGGTATTGCGTGTAACATCTGCGCACCAATTTTCAAAAAGACATGGGAAAAACACATCAGGACCGACAGCTGATGCGTCAGTCGTTCGATTTCAGCTAGATGAGGACGCCCGCCGCTATTTAAAGCTTTGTCAATTGAACTGTCCGTTACACCCGATTTCGCCGCGGTCCCAAGTACGGCGGCTTGTTATGCGTCATCAGGAGAAGAAATGCAACGCATCATGCTCAGGTCGAAAATCCACCGCGTGACGGTCACGCAGGCCGACCTGCACTATGAAGGTTCATGCGGCATCGACCAGAATCTGCTGGAAGCCGCCGACATCAAGGAGTTCGAGAAGATCGAGCTGTATAACGTCAACAACGGCGAGCGGTTTTCCACCTATGCGATCAAGGGCAAGCGGGGCAGCGGCGAGATTTCCCTGAATGGCGCGGCGGCGCGGCGTGCGCATCTCGGCGACCTGTTGATCATCTGCACCTATGCACCGATGAATGAAACCGAAGTCGAAACCTATGTCCCGAAAATCGTCTTCGTCGATGAAAAGAATCAGATGACGGGACTGAAGAAGTAAGAACAAGAAGCAAATCAAACAAGGACATGCCCTACGCTGTCCTGGTCCGATTCCGAAAGAGGCAGCAGGACGCCAGCCGGTTCTGCGAGATTGAAAACAGTTAAATAACCAAGAGGAAAGCGTATGCCGTTAATCATTGGAGTGCCAAAAGAAGTCTTTCCGGATGAAAAGCGTGTCGCAACCGTTCCCGAAGTCGTGGAAAAGCTGATCAAGCTGGGTTTCTCGGTCGCTGTCGAATCCGGCGCCGGCGATGCCGCCAATTTCAGCGACGATACCTACCGCGCCGCCGGCGCGCAGGTGGTGCCGGGTGTGGCGCAGCTATGGGCCGGTTCGGATATCGTATTCAAGGTACGGCCGCCCACCATCGAGGAAGTCGGCCTGATGCGCGAGGGCAGCACGCTGATCAGTTTCATCTGGCCTGCGCAAAACCCTGACCTGATGCAGCGGCTCGCGGCGAAAAGAGTGACTGTGCTGGCGATCGACGCCCTGCCGCGGACGCTTTCCCGGGCCCAGAAGATGGACGCATTGACGTCCCAGGCCGGCGTTGCCGGCTATCGCGCCGTGATCGAGGCAGCCAACGCATTCGGCCGTTTCTTTAATGGTCAAATTACCGCTGCAGGCAAGGTTCCGCCGGCCAAGGTCTTTATCGCAGGCGCAGGCGTGGCCGGCCTGGCTGCAATCGGCACTGCAGCCGGCCTCGGCGCCATCGTGCGCGCCAACGACACCCGTGCCGAAGTGGCCGACCAGGTCGTGTCGTTGGGCGGTGAATTCGTCAAGGTCGATTACGAAGAGGAAGGCTCCGGCGGCGGCGGCTATGCCAAGGTGATGAGCGAAGGCTTCCAGCAGGCCCAGCGCGAGATGTATGCGAAGCAGGCCCGGGAAGTGGATGTCATCATCACCACGGCGCTCATCCCGGGCAAACCTGCGCCCAGGCTGATCACGGCAGACATGGTGAGGAGCATGAAGCCGGGCAGCGTGATCGTCGACATGGCGGCCGAGCAGGGCGGCAATTGCGAATTGACCGAACCCGGACAAGCCGTGGTCAGGCATGGTGTAACCATCGTCGGCTACACCGACCTGGTCAGCCGCCTGGCGAAGCAGTCCTCCACGCTGTACGCGACCAACCTGTTCCGCCTCACCGAAGAGCTTTGCAAGACCAAGGACGGCATCATTAACGTCAATATGGAAGACGATGCCATACGCGGCCTGACGGTCATCAAGGATGGCAGCATCACCTGGCCGCCTCCACCGCCGAAGCTGCCGGCCGCACCGCCCGCCGCTGCCAAGCCAGCGGTCGTACAGGCCAAATCGCATGGCCATGGCGCGCCCAGCGCACCAGCCTCCGGTACCAGCACCGCCATCATGTTCGGCGTCGCCGCTGCGGTGTTCTGGTTCATTGGCGCGTTTGCACCGCCGGCCTTCCTCGGCCACTTCACGGTATTCGTCCTCGGCTGCTTCGTCGGTTACATGGTGGTGTGGAACGTTACGCCCGCATTGCATACGCCACTGATGAGCGTTACCAATGCGATCTCCAGCATCATCGCCATCGGCGCGCTGGTGCAGATCGCGCCGCCGCTGGCGGCCGGTGCCGAGAGACCGGGCGACTGGATACGCTGGCTGGCGGTGATTGGCATTGTGCTCACTACGATTAACATGTTCGGCGGATTCGCCGTGACTCGCCGCATGCTGGCGATGTTCCGCAAATAAGGGAGCGCTCCATGTCTCAAAGTCTTACCGCAGTCGCCTATCTGGGCGCGACCATCCTCTTCATCCTGAGCCTGGGCGGCCTCTCCAATCCGGAGACCTCCCGCCGCGGCAACCTGTACGGCATGATCGGCATGACGATCGCCGTGCTGGCAACCGTGTTCGGCCCCTCCGTCACCGCCGCCGGCCTGCCGTGGATCATCGGCGCGATGCTGGTCGGTGCCGCCATCGGCCTGTACGCCGCCCGCACGGTGCAGATGACGCAGATGCCGGAACTGGTGGCACTGATGCACAGCCTGGTGGGCCTTGCCGCTACGCTCGTCGGTTACGCAAGCTACATCGATCCTGCCGCCTCCGCCAACTTCACCGGCCCCGAGAAGATCATCCATGAAGTGGAGATCTACATCGGCATCCTGATCGGCGCGGTGACGTTCTCCGGCTCGATCGTCGCCTTCGGCAAGCTGTCCGGCCGTATCGGCGGCAAGCCCTTGCTGCTGCCCGGCCGTCACCTCCTCAATCTCATCGGCTTGCTGGTCGTGCTCTATTTCGGCTACCTGTTCCTGCAGGCGCAAAGCATCGACGCAGGCATGACGCCCCTGATCGTCATGACGGTCATCGCGCTCCTGTTCGGCATCCACATGGTGATGGCGATCGGCGGCGCCGACATGCCGGTGGTGGTGTCGATGCTTAACAGCTATTCCGGCTGGGCGGCCGCAGCGACCGGCTTCATGCTGTCGAACGACCTTCTAATCGTCACCGGCGCGCTGGTTGGTTCGAGCGGCGCGATCCTGTCCTACATCATGTGCCGGGCGATGAACCGCAACTTCCTCAGCGTGATTGCCGGCGGCTTCGGTGGCGATGCCGCCAAACCGAAAGCGGCGGGCGATGCAGCGCAGCCGGAAGGCGAGGTCTCTCCAGTGACGGCCACCGAGACCGCCGAGATGCTGCGCGAAGCGAAGAACGTGATCATCGTGCCGGGCTACGGCATGGCGGTCGCGCAGGCACAGCATACCGTCTACGAAATCACCAAGACCCTGCGCGAGAAGGGCGTGAACGTGCGCTTTGGTATTCATCCCGTTGCGGGACGGATGCCGGGACACATGAACGTGCTGCTGGCGGAAGCGAAGGTGCCTTATGACATCGTGATGGAAATGGACGAACTCAACGAAGACTTCCCGGACACCGATGTCGCCATCGTCATCGGCGCCAACGACATCGTCAACCCGGCCGCGCAGGATGATCCGAGCAGCCCGATCGCCGGCATGCCGGTGCTTGAAGTCTGGAAGGCGAAGACATCCATCGTCATGAAGCGCAGCATGGCTTCCGGTTATGCAGGCGTCGATAACCCGCTGTTCTACAAGGACAACAACCGGATGCTGTTCGGCGATGCGAAGAAGATGCTGGACGAGGTATTGACGGCGCTGAAGACGGCCTGACAGATGCAAGGCAGTCAACGAAAAGGCCGCGCATGCGCGGCCTTTTTAATTTGTGTTTGCAAATTGACGATCTTGCGATGCCTGCGAAAATGGGTAGGCAACAGCAGGTAAGCGGCAGCAGGTAAGCCACAGCGTGTCATGCTAATCTCGCGTTTTGCGGCGCGCTTTTTTGTGAGCGCCGTTATGGCAGGGGGCTCGCCCAGCACAATTTCAAGGAGCATAGAAGCACATGAGTCGCGCAATGCAGACATACCTCGGCAGTTGTCACTGCGGCACAGTACGTTTCGAAATCGAGACGGACTTCCCGGAACTCACGATGTGCGACTGTTCGATATGCCGTCGCAAGAACGCGCTCATGGTCAAGGTCCACGAAAGCAAATTCCGGCTGCTTGCGGGCGAGGAAGCGCTTACTGAATACCAGTTCCACACCAGGACGGCCCGGCATTTTTTCTGCAAGACATGCGGCGTCTATCCGTTTCACCGCAAGCGCGTTACACCCGACAATCTCGGCATCAACGTGTTTTGCCTGCACGACTTCGATCCTGAGGGTATCCCGGTGCGTCAAGCGGTTGGGGCGGCCATGCCATGAGCATCAAGTGCGGGGTGATTGCCGAATCGATGTTGTGACATCTTTTACCGGGTTTCATTCAGCATGCCGTTCACGCTCTCGCATCCCGCAGCCGTTATCCCCATCAAGCGATATTGGAAAGGCGCCAATCTTTCCGCGCTGGTCATCGGCAGCATGGCGCCCGACTTTGTCTACTTCCTCAGGATAGGCATTTCGGGGCCGGTGAGCCACAGCCTGTCGGGAATCCTTTCCTTCTGTGTGCCTGCCAGCCTGGCGGCTTTCCTGATTTTCCATCTTCTGATCAAGCACCCTCTCTGGCTGCTACTGCCGGATTCCCTGCGTGACCGGCTTGATATCCATCCCTCCGGTTGGCTGCCGGCGTCGCCCGCGTCTTGGGCGGCCGTTATCGCTTCGGCGGCGTTGGGCGCCGCAACACACGTTGCCTGGGATAGTTTCACGCATGCGAACACGCACGTTGTTGCGTACTGGAGCTGGCTAAGATCGACGATCGGCCCGGACGACGGTCCCCGCATTCCTCTTTACCAGGTCCTGCAGCACACCAGCACTGTATTGGGACTATGGATTCTTGCCGCTGCCTTGCGCAGGTGGTTCAAGGCAGCACCGGTTCACCGGCATCACACCAATCACTTGAGTGCGAACTTGCGCACGGCGGTTGTCCTTATGCTCCTAATCTCGGGAACGCTCGGTTTGCTGGTGGGTGCGATGACTGTTCCGGATGCCGCCCTGGAGCGGATGATATTCAAAGGAATTGTAAAAGGTGTGCAGTGGTTCGCTGTCGCGACCCTCCTGTACTGTGTCCTGATGCACACATATTTGGTCGTTCGAAGAAATGGGGGCTAAGCGGGCAGTTGCGCTGGTGATGGTTGTTCCCCACGGGAGAACAGCACAACCGCGCACTATTAGATATTGCGGCAATCCATGTCTCAGACGATGCGTTATTTCAAGGTGATGCCTGGGCAGGACATGTCCCGCAGGCCGGAGTGGTCCGCGGGGCGTTCTTAATGATGAATGACGGTATCCTTTTGCCGGGTCATGGTGTCGACGGGCCGGTATGCCGCTTCTGCGGCGGCAGAATCGATGTAATCCAGGAAGCGGATTACCTTCCCGTCCCGCATCGTACTGATGTGCACCCAGGGTGTGTCATAGGTGCGGCCGGTGGACTTGACCCGCCATGTCGCATTGCCATAAACCACTACCTTATTGCCGTCTGCCAGGAACTCGGTCGGTTCAAACCGCTCGGCATCCTGCGATTCGCTTAACTTCTGGAAAAATTGCGCCACCCCGGCCTTGCCGTGATAGTTGCCGGCGAAAGGAACATATTCCGATTCCAGGGTGCTCCATTCGACATCGTCCGCATAAATTTCCAGCACTTTCGGAATATCCCCCGCGATGAACGATGCATACACGTCCCTTGCCAATTGCTTGTTTTCCTCGCTGGTCATGATTGTCTCCTTGAAAGCGTGACCCCTTCCTCTCTGTAAGAATAGCGCCATATGGTTTTGATTGACCCGGTCGTCGAGGCCTGTGGCAATGGCTGCCACCAAAGGAAAAGCATGCCTTCGTCAATGGTGCTTCCGGCGAACGACGGCAATGATGTCGTCATCTACGATCAACGTCGCAATGGAAGGCAATACCGACTAGGCCGGATGCAGTGCTGCGGAGGCTGCCTGCTGCCTCTGCCGCAATACAACCAGGGTGTCCGCCAAACATTTTCGCATCGGAACAGTTTGTTGCCAGCCCAATGTTTCCTTGATGCGCCGGTTGCTCGCATTCCACCGTTTGCCCTTCAACATGCCCATCAGCTCGGCGGAAACCGTACGTGGCGAGTGCAGCATCCGATGGTTAAGCCGGTCGAACATCGGCATGAGCGGGACGAGAAAATCGGGCAGGGTAAGTAGCGGCAACGGCACGGCGGGATCGAGCGCATGCAATACCTGCAGCATGTCGCGAAAACTTGGCAGTACATCGTTGCAGACAATGAACCGGCCGCTGCAATCCTGTTCCGCCGCAAGCAGATGGGCAGCCGTAACATCGCGGACATCCACGAGCGGGAAATTGGTGTCGGGCGCCGCCATGCGCATGCCGCCCAGAACCATGGCTTCCACAAGATCGATCGACGGCGTGTTCTTTTCAAACCCCGGTCCAAGGATGGCGCCGGGAAGGATGGTTACCAGATTGATGTTGCGTTCCCCGGCCACCCGCCATGCGGTTCTTTCTCCTTCCGTTTTTGCGCGGACATACGGCACACGCAAGTCACTGGTCCATTGACTTTCATCCGCGGGAGGGGCGCCGGGCGGCGTCAGCGGTAACGTGACAACCGAGGATGTCAGTATGACTTTCCGCACTCTCGTGTCGGCCGCGCATTGCATCACCATCTCGGCTCCCTTGACCGAGCTTTCGAAAATTTCCTGGGCGCGTCCTGTTGCGATGTAGGCATATACCGCAGCCACATGAAAAACCAGATCCATTCCGTCCATGGCTGCTTTCAGCTGATCGCCGCGGCTCAATTCCGCTTCCACGATTTCCACGCCGGGAAACGTGCGCAATCGTGCTGTTTTGCTGGGGTCCGTGACGGATCGGACACTTGCGCGGACCGTGTGGCCGGCATCGACCAGGGCGGCAACAAGATTAAATCCAAGATGTCCGTTTGCTCCTGTCACAAGTACTCGCATGGCACACCTCGGAAGTGAGATTGTTACCCAAATAAACTTGTCGATGAAAGCCGGCTCTGGAAAACCGCTGCAAGGAAAAGCGATGAGGATGAAGGTAGTCTACGAAGCGCGGTGGGTCTTACAAGGTTTTTCTTCATAAATCAGAACGCGACTCCGGAGATGTCGGTGGCGGCAGATTTGTCGAAGAGGGCTGCAGGCGCAGCGTTCCTGTCGAAGTGCAACGGGTAGGTCTGAAGCTTACCGCTTGCCGAACATCATCTGTTCCGCCAGCAAGCGCTTGGCCGGCTTGATCGCATCGACGAGCCCGAGCGATACACCCAGCATCGCCTGTGTCAAGGCGCCATCCGGAGCGCTCGCGAAAATTTGCGCCATTGTGTCCGTAAGGCGGATTGTGAGGCTGCGGTCGCTTTGGCGCTGTGTGATGAAGCGTTGGAGTGAAGCGGGCGATATGTCCCTGGATAGCAATTGCGCCAGCACGACGGCGTCGCGCAAGCCAAGGTTCAACCCTTGGCCGGCAACGGGATGCAGCGTCTGCGCGGCATTGCCGATGGCAACCGTTCTTGCGGAAACCGTGCTCTGTGCGTTCAGGCCCAGGGGGTAGGCGGCGCGTGGCGTCACTGACGTGAAACGACCCAGGCGTGAACCGAACGCGCTTTCCAGTTCAGCGAGAAAAGCGGCATCGGACAGGGTTTGCAGTTGCGAGGCGGTGTCGGGACGGACACACCAGACCAGCGCATAGCCGTCGTCCTGCGGCAGCAATGCGAGCGGGCCTTCAGCGGTAAATCGCTCGAATGCCCGGTGCGCAATCGGCGCACTGACGGCGACATGTGCAACGATCGCGGTTTGTCTGTAGTCGCGCCGAATCGATTTTTCCACCTGTTCGGAAAATGCGCCGCCCTCTGCCTGCACCACGATCTGCGCCGTGAGAGGCATACGGTCAGCAAACTGAAGTCTGACTTCGCCGGCATCTTCGGTCGATTGCATCACGTGCGCCGGCCGCAGGGATTCTATGGTGGTACGCTGCAATTCCCTCGCCAATGCAGTGACCAGCGTACCGTAGCGGGTGACATAGCCAAGGGCAGGCACGCCATGCTCTTCCCGTGTGATGAGCGTGCGGCCAAAGTGGCCGCGACGCGAAACATGGATCTGGTGAATCTCGCTGGCGGCAAGCGGCCATGCACCGATCTGCTCGAGGATCTGGCGGCTGCCGAACGACAAGGCAATCGAACGCGGGTCCTGCGCGGCCTGCTCGACGGGTTTCGCGTCGATCACCGCGATGCGCGATGCCGGGAGGCCGCGCTTGACCAGCAACAATGCCAACGCGAGTCCGACCGGCCCGCCGCCGCAGATTGCGATGTCGTAATCGGTCGTCATCGCGCGTTCAGTGCCGCATCAGTGCTTCGATATCTTCCACGCTTTTCGGCACGCCGCTGGTGAGGATCTCGCAACCGTCAGCGGTGACCAGCGCGTCATCCTCGATGCGGATGCCGATGTGCCAGAATTGTTCCGGCACGTCGTTCGCCGGTCGAACATAGATGCCGGGCTCCACCGTCAGCACCATGCCGGGCTGCAGCGCGCGCCAGGGTTTTTCTTCGCCCTGTGCCGCGTCGCGGGCCTCGCGGTATTCGCCGACATCATGCACATCCATGCCCAGCCAGTGGCCGGTACGATGCATGTAGAACTGCCGGTAGGTGCCTTTCTCGATCACGTCTTCCAGGCTGCCGACCTTGTTCTTGTCGAGCAGGCCGGTGTCCAGCATACCTTGCGCGAGGACCTTGACCGCGGCATCGTGGCCGGACATGAAATGCTTGCCCGGGCGGGTGTCGGCAATGGCGGCAGCCTGTGCCGCCAGCACGACCTCGTAGAGCGCCTTCTGCGGGCCGCTGAACTTGCCGTTACCCGGAAAGGTCCGGGTGATGTCGGACGCATAGCTGTCGAGTTCGCAGCCGGCATCGATCAATACCAGGTCGCCGTCCCTGATCTCTGCATCGCCTGCGCGGTAGTGCAGCACGCAGGCATTGGCGCCGGTGGCGACGATGGAACCGTAGGCCGGAAACTGCGATCCATGCCGGCGGAATTCGTGCAGCAGCTCGGCTTCGAGCTGATATTCCCGCAAGCCGGGACGCGACGCACGCATCGCGCGGCAATGCGCTTCGGCGGAGATCGCGGCCGCACGCCGCATCAGGGCGATTTCATCAGCATCCTTGAACAGCCGCATCTCGTCGAGCAGCACATGCACGTCATGCATCGCCGATGGCGTCGCCACGCCGGCGCGCGCTTGCATGCGCACCGCCTGCAGCCATTGCTGGATACGGGTATCGAGCTTGTGGTCGCTGCCGAGCGAATAGAACAGCGCAGGCGCATCGGCCATCAGTTTCGGCATCTCCGCATCCAGCGCCTCGATGGCAAATGCGGCATCGAAGCCGAATTTCTCACGCGCCGCCTGCGGGCCGTAGCGATAGCCGTCCCAGATTTCGCGCTCCAGGTTTTTGTCGCGGCAAAACAGGATGGTCTGATCGGTCTTGCCGGCGACCAGCACGATGACCGCTTCCGGCTCGGTGAAGCCGGACAGGTAGTAGAAGTAACTGTCGTGGCGATAAGGATAATCCGCATCGCGGTTGCGCATCACTTCGGGCGCGGTCGGAATGATGGCCACGCCGCCGCCTTTTTCATGCATGTTGGCGAGCAGTCTTGCGCGTCGGTCGGCATAGGGTTTCATGGTTTCATTCTTTCAACGATGGGTGCATTCAATTGCGCCAGGCGCTCCGGGGTGCCGACGTCGGTCCAATCGCCGCGATACAGTTCTCCGCCGACCTGGCCGCGCGTCGCATACTCGCGCAGGATGGGTGCAATCTGCGCCGATTGGCCGGCTTCGATGGCATCGAAGATTTCCGGCCGGTAGACGCCGATACCGGAAAACGTATGGCGCGGGTCGCCTTCATTGGCGATCGAGAAGCTGTGCAGCGCGAAATCGCCTTTCGGGTGATGCGCCGGATTCTTCACCAGGTACAGCCAGGCCACATCGCGTTTATCGGCGGGGTGCGGGTTGCCCCACATGTCGTTGTCCTGCAGCGCGGTCTTGACCTGTTCGTAATCGAAATGCGGGCAATACACATCGGCGGCGATGGCAACAAAGGGCTCGTCGCCCAGCAGGTGGCGCGCCTTCGCAATGCCGCCGGCGGTTTCGAGCGCGGTGCCTTCCGCCGAGTAGACGATGTGCGCGCCGAATTGCGCGCCGTCGCCGAGCGCTTCCTCGATCATGTGGCCGAGATGCGCATGGTTGATCACGATATCGGTGATGCCTGCACGCACCAGGTTCAGGATATGCCAGACGATCAGGGGCCGCCCTCGCACCTTCAGCAGGGGCTTCGGGCAGGTATCGGTGAGCGGACGCATGCGCTCGCCGCGGCCGGCGGCGAAAATCATGGCTTTCATTGGTGTGCCTTAATCAGAAGGTCTGCCGGTCAGAAGGTATAACCGACTTGCGGCGCTTTTTCTTCGAGCTGATCCAGCAGCCGTACCAGCGGCATCAGTTCCTTGTAGCGGGCGGCGGCCTTGCGGGTGTATTCCATCACCAGCGGCAGGTCCTTGAGATAGGCATCCTTGCCGTCGCGATGGAACAGCCGGGCGAAGATGCCCAGTACCTTCAGGTGCCGCTGCACGCCCATGAACTCGAAGTCCTTGTAGAAGGCGTCGATGTCACTGTTGACCGGAAGGCCGGCGCGCTTGGCGAGTTCCCAGTACCGGATCGCCCAGTCGAGCACCATTTCCTCATCCCACTGGATGTAGGCGTCGCGCAGCAGCGACACCAGGTCGTAGGTGATCGGGCCGTACACCGCATCCTGAAAATCGAGGATGCCGGGATTGCCCTTTTGCATCACCATCAGGTTGCGGGAATGATAATCGCGATGCACATACACCTGCGGTTGCGCAAGGTTGTTGGCAAGAAGGGCGTCGAACACCTTGTTCAGCTCGGCGGTCTGCTTGTCGTTCAGAGTGACGCCGAGATGTTTGCCGATATACCAATCCGGGAACAGCATCAGTTCGCGCAGCAGCAACGCCCGGTCATATTCCGGCAATACGTCCGGCTTGCTCTGCGACTGGATCAGCACGAGCGCTTCGATCGCATCGAGATACAGCTTGTGGGCGGTGTCATGATTCAGTTCGTTGAGGTAGGTCGTCGCGCCGAGGTCGGACAGCAGCAGGAAACCGTTGTCGACATCCTGCGCGAGGATGCGGGGTACGGAGGCGCCGGTTTCGCCGAACAGTTGCGCGACATGAACGAACGGGCGTACGTCTTCCTGCGGCGGCGGGGCGTCCATCACGATCAGCGTTGCATCGGTATCGGATCCCGATACGGAATCGGCATCAACACGGAAATAACGGCGGAAACTGGCATCGGAAGAAGCGGGGCGGATTGAATCCACTTTGACCGGATTGCCCGGCAGCGCGGACAACCATTGCTTTAATTGAACGAGACGGGGATCGGGGGAGTGCTCTAGGGACATGGACAATACGGTTGAGGGCAGTGAGTTCCCATATAATAAGGGATTCAACTCAAAAAATCGCCTGCCAGCCTTTCTTTTCATGACCTGGTTTCCCGCATTTACTCCCTCGCAACGCCTGCTTCGTTACCTGACTGCAATCGTTGCGGCGGCATCGGCGCCATCGCTCGTGGCAGCGCAGAATTCCCCCAAAGGGATCACCGAAGAAGAAAAAAACGCACCTGCAAATGTCAGCGCTGAAAAAATGACCGGCCGTCCCGATCGCGACGTCGTGCTCGAAGGCGATGTCGAGATCATCCGCGGTCCTACCACCGTCAATGCCGATAAGGCAACGTACCGTGTGGCGGAAGACGAAGTGGAAGCGGTCGGCAATATCCGCATGCGGCGCTTTGGCGATACATACACCGGCGATGAGTTGCGGTTCAGGATGGATGCAGGCGAAGGCTATGTGCTGCGCCCGACCTATCAACTGGAATTGAACAATGCCCAGGGAAGCGCCGAGCGGATCGATTTCGAAGCGCGCGACCGCGCCACGATCACGGAAGGTTCGTACAGTACCTGCGAAGGTCCCGATCCCGACTGGTACCTGAAGTCCGGGCGGCTCAACCTCGATTCCGGCCGCGATATCGGCACCGCCTACAACACGGTGGTCTACTTCAAGGGCGTGCCCATCCTTGCTGCACCGGCGATGTCCTTTCCCTTGTCGGACGCACGCAAGTCGGGCTTGTTGCCGCCGACGGTCGGCACCACCAACACCGGTGGCCTGGAAATTACCCAGCCGTATTACCTGAACATCGCACCCAACCGCGACCTGACGCTCTACCCGCGCCTGATTGCGAAGCGTGGCCTGCAGCTTGGCGCCGAAGGACGTTATCTGGGCGAAACCTATGGCGGCCAGACGAGCGTCGAGGTCTTGTTCAACGACCGGCAAAGCGGCACCGACCGCTATGCGATTTCGTCGGTGCATACGCAAAGCCTCGCGCCCGGCCTGTCCTACTCGTGGAACCTCAATTCCGCATCGGACGACAACTATCCAAGCGACTTCGCACGATCCATCACCAATGCATCGCAGCGGCTGCTGCCGCGCGACATGAACCTGTTGTACAGCACCGCCTACTGGAGCGCATCGGCCCGGCTGTCGAATTTCCAGGTATTGCAGGACCCTATCGTACCGATCACCCGCCCGTATGACCGGCTGCCGCAACTGACCTTCCAGGCAGGGCGGCAGGATGTAGCCGGTTTTGACTGGAACGTCGATTCGGAACTGACGCGGTTTTGGCATCCGGACCTGGAGCGCGGCGACCGCATGTTCATCAATCCGCGGATTGCCTATCCCATCCTCCGACCCGGGTACTTCATCACGCCACGACTGTCCTTGCATGCCAGTGCCTACAGCGTTGACAACCGCACACCTGCGGCCGGCCGCAACCTTGACCGGGTGGTGCCGACGTTCTCGGTGGACAGCGGACTTGTGTTCGAGCGCGACACCAAATTCTTCGGCCAGGCGATGACGCAAACGCTGGAGCCGCGCCTGTTCTATGTGCATACGCCGTATCGCGACCAGAGCAGATTCCCGATCTTCGATACCGCGGAAGCCGACCTGAGCTTTGCCCAGTTGTTCAGCGAAAACAGGTTCATCGGCAATGACCGCATCAGTGATGCCAACCAGCTGACCACCGCGCTGGTGTCGCGCTACATCGAGCCGAGCGGCGCCGAGCGGGCACGCTTCGCCGTCGGCCAGCGCTTCTATTTCGATGAGCAGCGGGTTACGATCGGCGGCGTGCGCAATGAAAGCCGGTCGGACTTGCTGATTTCCGCTGCCGGTCGCATTTCCAACGAACTTACCGCCGAAGGCAACGTCCAGTACAGTGAAAGCCTGCGCAACACGCGCCGCGCGAATTACGGCGTGCGCTGGCAGCCGGGCCCGGCCCGCGTGCTCAACCTGCAATACCGCCGGGACCAGCCGAACCGGCTGGAACAGGTCGATGTCGCCGCCCAATGGCCCCTCGCGGCACGCTGGTACGGCGTCGGGCGAATCAACTATTCGTTGCCGGACCGGAAGGTCGCGGAAGGCTTGCTCGGTTTCGAATACAAGGCCGACTGCTGGATCTTCCGCCTCGTCGGCCAGCGCACGCCGACTGCGACCGGGCAGGCAACGTCGGCACTGTTTTTCCAGCTCGAGTTGAGCGGTTTAACCCGTCTGGGCTCCAATCCGCTGGATGCATTGCGCTCCAGCATTCCGGGCTATCAGCTGATCAACCAGCAAAGCACCCCTTAATCACGTATTGCGGACTTTTCCATGAAACTTCATCGCTCCAGGCAAACATACAGAACCGTACCGTCCAGCCTTTCGCTGGCCGGCATTTTCCTGATTGCAGCGGCGGGTGTGGTGTCCGACGCATCGGCCCAGTTCAAGCCAGGTCTCGGGCCGGGCATTCAGGCGCCTGCTACCACGCCCGGATTCACACCGCCAGGCGCAGTGCCGTCCGCACCGCCGGCATCGGCGCCCGCGCAGGCCGCCAAGCCCCGGGTACAGTTGGCAGATGCCATCATCGCCGTCGTGAACAACGAAGTGATTACCTACCAGGAATTGACGGACCGGACACGCATGGTTGAGCGCCGCATGAAAAACCAGGGTATTGCCCTGCCACCGCCGGCGGAATTGCAACGCCAGTTGCTGGAACGCATGATCGTCGATCGCGCCCAGTTGCAGCTGGCAAAGGAAGTCGGTATCCGGGTGGACGATCTCATGCTCGACCGGGCAATCTCCCGCATCGCCGAGCAGAACAAGATGTCCTTGCAGGAATTCCGCGACCGTCTCGAACGCGAAGGTACGCCGTTCAACCGCTTCCGTGAGGAAATCCGCGAGGAAATCATCCTACAGCGGCTGCGCGAGCGTGAAGTCGACAACAAGATCCAGATCAGCGAGTCGGAGGTCGACAACTACCTCGCGGTGGACAAGAGCGCTGCGCAGAATCAGCAGGAATACAACCTGGCGCAGATCCTTGTGCGCATCCCGGAGAACGCAACGGCAGAGCAGATCGCCGAGCGCCGCAAGCGTGCGGATGAAATCCTGCAGCAAGTGAAGTCGGGGGGCGATTTTGCCAAGATTGCTGCAACCTATTCCGATTCCAGCGATGCGCTGACCGGCGGCGACCTTGGCTGGCGCAACCAGGACCGGCTGCCGCAACTGTTTGTCGACACGGTTGCCGGCCTGAACCAGGGCGATGTGTCGCCCGTGGTGAAAAGCGCGAACGGTTTCCACATTCTGAAGCTGGTCGGCAAGCGCACCGCGAGCGCAGCGGATAGTCCCAATGCGGCCGCGTCGGTGCAGCAGACGCGCGCGCGCCATATCCTCATCAAGACCAACCAGGTCGTCACGCCGGCCGATGCGCGCCGCAAGCTGGTCGAGATCAAGCAAAGGCTGGACAACAAGGCCGCCAAGTTCGAGGATCTGGCCAAGCTCTTTTCCAATGACCTGTCGGCATCCAAGGGCGGCGATCTGGGCTGGATCTATCCAGGCGACACCGTTCCCGAATTCGAGCGGGCGATGGACGCCCTCAAGCCAGGCGAGATCAGCGAACCGATCGAATCGCCGTTCGGCTTCCACCTGATCCAGGTACTCGAACGCAAGAAGGACGATGTATCGAAGGAGCGCCAGCGCCTGATCGCCCGCCAGGCGATCCGCGAACGCAAGCTCGACGAGGCGACCAATGAGTGGCTGCGCCAGTTGCGTGACCGTGCCTATGTCGAATACCGCTTCGACAACGTCGATGCGCGCTGATCGTTCGGTCGCAACGCCGTGAGCCGCCGTCCCGCCATCGCCATCACCTGCGGCGAACCCGCCGGCATCGGCCCGGAGATTGCGATCCGGGCGGCATGGGATCTACGGTCCCAGATCAATAGCGTGCTGATCGGCGACTCCGCGTTCCTGTCGATGACGGCAGCCGATATCGATGCGTCGATCCGCTTGACGGCGGTATCGTTGCAGGCGGTGCGCAACAGCGGCCTTCCGGACTTTCCGGCCGGACAAATCGCCGTGATCGACTGCCCGCTTTCAGCGCACGTCGTTCCCGGGACGCTCGATGCGCGTAATGGCCGCGCGGTGCTGGATACGCTCGACATCGCGATCGAATGCGCCCTGCAGCGCCGGGTGGAGGCAATCGTCACCGCGCCCTTGCAAAAAAGCACCATCAACGACGCCGGGGTTCCTTTTACCGGCCATACCGAATACCTCGCCGAAAAAACCGGCACGCCACAGGTCGTCATGATGCTTGCCGGTGGAACGCCGCCTTTGCGGGTGGCGCTGGCGACGACCCACCTCGCATTGAAGGATGTGTCGGCGGCGATCGGTTTTGACAGCCTGATGCGCACGCTGGACATCATTCATCACGACCTGAAAACCAAGTTCGGCCTTGCATCGCCGCGCATTCTGGTTACCGGGCTGAATCCGCACGCCGGGGAGGGGGGGTATCTCGGACGCGAGGAGATTGACGTCATCACTCCCGTCATCCATGCCGCGCGCGCGAAGGGCATCGATGCCACCGGCCCGTATCCGGCGGATACGCTGTTCCAGCCAAAATACCTGCAGCAGGCCGATTGCGTGCTGGCGATGTACCACGACCAGGGCCTGCCGGTGCTGAAGTACGCCAGCTTCGGGCGCGGCGTCAACATCACGCTCGGCCTGCCGATCATCCGCACGTCGGTTGACCACGGCACCGCGCTCGATCTGGCGGCCAGGGGCATCGGCCATGCCGACCACGGCAGCATGATGGAAGCGATCGGCATCGCAGCACAGATGGCAAAAGCGGCACACGTGGGCCAGCCGACCCAACCGGCCCTGCCGGCCATGTTTCCCTCCGTCTCTTCCTGATTCGATGAACCACATTCCCCGCAAGCGCTTCGGTCAAAATTTCCTCACCGACCACGGAGTCCTGCACGACATCATCCGCGTCATCGATCCGCAGCCGGACGATGCGATGGTGGAAATCGGCCCCGGCCTCGCCGCCATGACGCGCCTGCTGCTGGAGTCGCTCAAACATTTGCACGTGGTCGAGCTCGACCGCGACCTGGTCGAACGCCTGCGGAAGAATTTCGACCCGGCCAGGCTGATCATTCATGCGGGCGACGCCCTGCAATTCGATTTCGCCTCGATCCCGGTGCCGGCGGGGCAGCGGCTGCGCATCGTCGGCAACCTGCCCTATAACATCTCCAGCCCGCTGCTGTTCCATCTGACGGAGATTGCCCCGCAGGTGCAGGACCAGCATTTCATGCTGCAGAAGGAAGTGGTGGAACGAATGGTCGCCGAGCCCGGCAGCAAGACCTACGGGCGCCTGTCGGTGATGCTGCAATGGCGGTATCACATGGACCTGATGTTCATCGTGCCGCCCACCGCCTTCGATCCGCCGCCGAAAGTCGATTCGGCAATCGTGCGCATGATCCCGATCGCTCAGCCGCTTGTCTGCGATGAGGCGATCCTGGAACGCGTCGTCACCAAGGCCTTCACCCAGCGGCGCAAGGTATTGCGAAACTGCGTGGGCGAACTGTTCACCGAAAACGAATTGATCGATGCCGGCGCCGATCCGCAGGCACGTCCCGAAACCGTGCCGCTGGAGCAGTTCGTTGCGATGGCCAACCTCCTGCAGGCGCGCTGAGCCGGCTACTGCGCCTCCGGCCTGCCCGGTGAAAGCGACAGGATCGCCTGCCGGTCGGTCGCAAACAGGCGGTCGCGCTGGAGCACGGCGATCATGCCCGCGCCCTCCAGCACATCCCACACCTGTTTCTTTATCCCGGAAAAGTACAGTTCGATTCCTGCGCCCTGCAGGCTCGTCCGCAGCGATTCCAGCATGTCGATACCGCTCGCGTCGATACCGTTGATCGCACTGGAACAAATCAGGACCCGCCGTACCTCGGGATGGGTACGGCAGTGTTCGTTGATGAAACGCTCGAGCGCAGCGGCAGTAAGGAAGTTGAGCGCGGCGTCAAGGCGAACCGCCAGCAGGTCCGGCGCCAAGGGCGGCAGGCCAAAACGGTTGCGGTCCCGAAGCGTACCGTCCGGATGCAGGCTGACTTCAATGACGCGCGGTGCGGTCAGCCGGTACAGGTAGACCGCCATGGTGAGGCCGACACCGGCGAAAACACCCCAGTGCAGGCGCGGCATCGAGAACAGGGTGACCATGAACGTGGCGATGGCGATGCCGCCATCCACCCGCGACACCGCAAACACGCGCCGGATTGCCGCGACATCGATCAGGCCGATCACCGGCACGATGATCATTGCCGCCACGACCGAACGCGGCAGGTGGAAAAGATAATCGGTCAGGAACAGCAAGCTGAACAGCACGCACAATGCCGCAAACAGGTTCGCCCATGCGCTGACGGCACCTGCATACAGGTTCAGTGCCGAACGCGAAATCGATCCGCTCACCGGAAATGCACCGCTGAAGCCGCTGGTGATCTTTGCCAGCCCCTGGCCGATCAGCTCCTGGTTTTCATCCCAGCGCGCATTGGTTTTACGGGCAAGCATGCGGCAGCTCGACATTGCCTCGGTAAAGCTGATCAATGCCAGCACCAGAGCCGCCGGCCACAATTCCTGGTGGCTCGCCAGCGGAATAGGCGGGGGTAAGAGCAGCGACGGCAACCCGGATGGAATCGCGCCGATGACGGCGCCGCCGCGGCTCGCGTAGTCAAATGCGATGCTGGCGGCGATGCCGATCAGGCTGACCAAAAGGATCCCGGGCGCACGCGGCAGAAAGCGTTTGAACCCGAGCAGGAGCAGCAGCGCCACGCAGCCGAAGAGGGTCGGCCATGTCATGTGAACAAGCGGCGTCTGCCAGAAAAGAAGGTCAGGTGTACCGAGCAGCGCGGGAATCTGCGACAGGATGATGATGATGGCTGCGGCATTGATGAAACCAGCCATGACCGGCTGCGATACCAGGTTGGCGATTCGGCCGAGCTGGAAAGCGCCCAGCAGGAGCTGGAAAATCCCTGCATAGATGGCCAGCCAGATTGCGAGCGCAATCCATGTTTGGCTACCCGGTGAGGCCAGCGGCGACAGCGCGCCAAAGGATAACAGGCTGGTCAGTGCGACCGGCCCGACGGCCAGCAGGGCGGACGAGCCCCACAAGATGCCGATCAGCGCCGGGAGCAGCGCCGCGTACAGCCCGGTCTGCGGCGGCATGCCGGCCAGCGTCGCATACGCGACTGCCTGCGGGATGAGCACCAGGCCCACGCTCAGGCCGGCCCATGCATCCCGCCGCAGCGACGCGGGGGTGGGCCGGGGCCATTTCAGGAATGGCAGCAGTCGGACGAGCAGGGCGCGAGATGTCATGATTTTCCGTTATGAATGCCCGCCGCACCGGCCGTCATCCGGTCATGGAACCATCGGCTGTTTGCGATCGCGTTTCCACTTGATGGCATCCAGCGTCTGGTTCATCACCGATACCCGGTACGAGGTAGACGGGTGCAACGCGGTATGGCTGTTCGGCGAGGTCGATGGATGGCTTGCCGCCAGCCGCTTCCAGAAATCGACCGTGCCCGTGGTGCCGTAGCCGGCGCGGGTGAGCATGTACAGCGACACCTTGTCGGCGGTCGCATCAAGCACCGGCGAGTAGGCTTGCAACGCCGGCATGGCGACAGGGGCAGTCCGGTCGTCCCGCAGCACGCGAAGCTTGTCGATCGTGCTGCCCATGCGTGGCCGCGGCGTTCGCGTCAATGTGTTGTGGGCGATTTCCTTGGCGAGCGCATAGGCCAGTTCCTCATCCGTGCGGACAACATTCAGCATGCCGCGGGTGATCAATACACGGAAACCATCTGCGTAACTGTTCACCAGATCCGAATCGCCGAGTTCAATACCGAATGCGCAGGCATTGGTCAGCGGCGTGGCGATGCTGAGCTGTTCGCCGTTGCGCTCCACGCTGAGCGTCACGCTGCTGCGGTTGCGCATCGCCGCATTGACCAGCACCGCGCCGTCGCGTTCCGCATTCGGCCCTTGCGGCATTGGTTTGCCTTCCACCGCCAGCAGGACATCGCCCTTGCGGATGCCGCTGCGTTCGGCGCCGCTTCCCGGCAGCACGTCCATTACCTTCAACTGCTCGTTCAGTCCCAAAGCAGACTGGGCTTCGACGGTAAATCCCTTGCCATAGGAATAGCGTGTCTTGGCGGTCAGGCCGAGCAGATTGCGTGCCTGCCGTTTGCACAATTCCGTATTTTCGATCAGCAGCGGTGCGGCCACCCGGTACAGACGGCTTTGCTGGTCGGTCCAGCCGCTCAGCAGGGCTGCCTTTTCCGGCGAGGGCGGCCGTTGCGGAGGCGTCGTGGGCTGGGCTGGATGGCGCGAAGGAAGCGGCGCGGTCGCGGTCGCTCCTGCTGTGTCACCCGGCACAGGCGGCGTCGTCGAAGTTGGTTGTACCGCGCATGCCGCCAGCACGGTCAGGGGAAGTATCGACAGACGCCTGAAGCAGAAAGCAGAATGAAGGAAGGAGAAGCGTATCGCCATAGGCAGGAGCATCAGGAAACAGGGTTGATCGATAGAATCGCGGGCAAGCTCCAGCGTTGCGCTTTGTGCAACGGCGGAACCATGACGCCGGACGTGAGCCTAAGTACGGCCACGTGTACTGCTGTGCGCCGGCAAGCGTTCCTGTGCGCCGCAATGCGCCGTTGCGCTACACTGCTTCCGAAACCCGGGCAAAGCAGGGCATATTATATTGCCTCGACATCAATCACGGCATAGACACCACATTCTGATGAAAATCCTGCTCGTCGAAGACGATCTCATGATCGGCGAAAACATCCAGATCGCCCTCGACGGTGAAGGCATTACGGTCGACTGGGCGACGAGCGGCAGCGAAGCCGAAGCAGCGGTCGGCACGCAGGCATATGACGCGATGCTGCTCGACCTCGGCTTGCCGCAGAAGGATGGCATCGAGGTGCTGCGCGGATTGCGTGCCCGCGGCAATACCCTGCCGGTGCTGGTCATCACCGCGCGCGACACCGTGCCCGACCGGGTGCGCGGCCTCAATAGCGGCGCGGACGATTACCTTGTCAAACCGTTCGACCTCGAAGAACTGATTGCCCGGCTGCATGCCCTCGTCAGGCGCGCACGCGGACGCACCGAGCCGGTCTATCGCAACGGCGACGTCGAGGTCAATGCTGCGACCCGGGAAGTCATGACCGAGGGCCGACAGGTGATCCTGTCGGCGCGCGAGTGGGCGATCCTGGATGCGCTGATCGCCCGACCCGGCGCCATCCTGTCGCGTGCCCAGCTGGAAGAGCGGTTGTACGGCTGGTCCGGTGATGTCGAAAGCAACGCGGTCGAGGTCTATATTCACGGGCTGCGCAAGAAGCTCGGCCAGCAGCTCATCATCAATGTCCGCGGCGTCGGCTACATGGTGGAAAAGACATGATCCGCTCGCTGCGTGTCAGGCTGCTGCTCCTCCTCGGCGCGGCGATCACGATCGCCGCCGTGGTGCAGTTCATCACATCCTTCCGCGTGGCGACCGAGAAGGCCGACAAGCTGTTCGACTATCACATGCAGCAGATGGCGATCGCGCTGGAGGATAGCGGCTTCGAGAGCGCCGAATGGCCGAAGATGTCCGATTCGGACGATCCTGGATTCGATTTCGTCATCCAGATCTGGACCGACGACGGCGTGCGCGTCTATCAATCACGGACCTACCGCTCCTTGCCGCCGCGTACCGCGCTCGGTTATTCCAATGTCAAACTCGATAACGGCGACTGGCGCGTCTATACGGTGCAGACCGACACCCGGGTGGTGCAGGTATCGCAGAAGATGCAGGCCCGGCACGATCGCGCTTTCGAACTCGCGCTGTCGGCGGTGTGGCCCGTGCTGCCGGTATCGCTGCTGCTGTTCGCCGCTGCCTGGTGGGTGGTAACCACGGCGCTGTCGCCGCTGAACCGGATCGGGCATGACCTTGCCAACCGCAATGCCGATTCGCTGGCGCCGGTGTCGGATGAGGGTGTGCCGCAGGAAGTCTCGCTGCTGGTCGGCGAACTGAACCTGCTGCTGGCGCGCATGGCGCAATCGCTGGAATCGCAGCAGCGGTTCGTGGCGGATGCCGCGCATGAGTTGCGTTCGCCGCTGACCGCACTCAAGTTGCAGGTCCAGACGCTGGCGCGAGCCAAAGATGATAATGCGCGTGAACATGGCATTGCCCGGCTCCTGGGCGGCGTGGACAGGGCGTCACGCCTTGTCGAGCAACTGCTCGCACTGGCGCGCCAAGATCCGTCCGTGAAGGATTTCGAGCGTACCGTAGTGTCGCTGCCCGCCTGCATCGAACAGGCAGTGGCCGACGTTGCGCCGCTGGCGCTGGCACGGCACATCCACCTGGAATACGATGGCCTGGCGCCTGCCGTCATCAGTGGCGATCTCGACAGCCTGCGCATGATGATGCGCAATCTGGTCGATAACGCGGTGCGCTATACCCCGGAACACGGCAGGATCCGCATCGGATTGATGACGGAAGGCGACGCCGCATTGCTGCGTATCGAGGACTCGGGACGCGGCATCCCGGAATCCGACCGCGAACGGGTATTCGATCGTTTCTACCGCGTGCCCGGCACCAGTGCCAGCGGTAGCGGCCTCGGACTGGCCATCGCCAAGGCAATCGCCGACCGCCACCAGGCCAGCATCGAACTTGCCAAATCGACTCTCGGCGGACTCGCGGTCCACCTTACCTTCCGGCCGATCCTTGACGACGCCCTCTCCACACCGTCCATCAGGCTCGGCTCCGCCACTGCCGCCTGATCTTTACACGGCGCACCGGCGCAATATGTGAGCTAAGGCTCCCCTAAGCTTCGTCGTGCATTATGGCAACCGTTTTGCCGACTTGCCGACCGTGTGCACGGTAGTCGCAGACTTTCCCGCCGCACTCCGTCGCCGGTTTCGGCGCCATCAATCTTTTTCAGCCCGTCCGGATTCCCCAAGGCGGACGGGTTCTTTTTGTAAACCACCTTCTGCCGGCAGGCGCGTGATGCATTGCCACTCCGGCATCAACTTGATGATGAAGCAGCAGCGATTCCCGGCGATGGGTTTGTCGCGTGATCATCTCGGGCCTTCCATTGCGGAAGGCAATTTTTCAGTGCCTCGCGCAGGCTGCCGCTCACCGCAAGATAGGAAGACCATCTTCATGCTGCTCCGATCGTTCCGACTCTCATTGCTCAGGTCCGCCCTTAATCCGTATCACGGTTCGCGCATCGTTCCCGACACGCCGCCCGCGAGTTTCTAGCGCATGACCATGGCACGGGAACACATCCCCGGCGACGTGCAGCGCTTCATCCTCACCAGCATTCCGTCGGTCCCCTTCCTGGAAGCGATGCTGCTGCTGCGCAGCGGCGCGGACACGGACCGCAGCTATGATGCCCGGCAACTGGCGCAAGGCCTTTACATGAGCGAAAAGGCGGCACACGCATTACTGGTGGAACTGCACGAGGCCGGCATTCTTGTCGCCGACGTTGGTGACGATGCAGAGAACGTCCGGTATCGGTATCAGCCCGCTTCCGACGATTTGGACGGCATGATTACCCGGCTGGCTGACGCCTATGCAAAGAACCTCGTCGAGATCGCCAACCTGATTCATTCGAAAGTCGGCAAGAAAGCGCAGCAGTTCGCGGACGCTTTTCTATTCAGAAAGGACGGTTGAAATGGCGGCATTGATTTATGCATTGTGCGCGTTGACCGCTTCGCCTGCAGCGCGCTGCTGCTGCGCAGCTATGCCAGAACACGCCATCGGCTGCTCTTCTGGAGTGGCCTTTGCTTTGCCGGCATGCTGGCGAATAATCTGCTGCTGGTCGTCGACCGGGTGCTGCTGGCGGGTGCGGACTTGCTTGTCTGGCGTCAGGCGGCAGCGCTGATAGCGCTGCTGCCCCTATTGTATGGACTGATCTGGGGTATGGACTAATCTGGGGCGAGGAGGGAAGCCGTATGAGTGAAATTTTAGTTGGTGCCACGGCCTTTGCCGCAGCCGTCGCCGGGTTGTTCTTCCTCCGGTTCTGGAAGAGCACGCGAGACCGTTTCTTTCTCTACTTCGCGCTGTCTTTTTTCATTGAGGGAGGCAATCGCCTGCTGATCGGCGCGCAGGCAGAAGCCAGCGCCGGCATCGCGGGATACTTCTTCTACTCGTTGCGTTTGCTCGCCTATGGCCTGATCCTGCTAGCCATCTGGGAGAAGAACAGGCACTCCCGCAGAAGCAGATAGCCTGCCGGCGTGTCGCTCCGATCCACGAGCCGACGACCAGTCAGGCCGCCTTGCGTTCGATCAGCTCGATCTTGTAGCCGTCAGGATCCTGCACGAAGGCGATCACCGTCGTGCCGCCTTTTACCGGGCCTGCCTCGCGGGTGACGTTGCCGCCCGCAGCCTTCACCGTGTCACATGTCTTGTAGGCGTCTTCCACCGCGATGGCAATATGGCCATAGGCTGTTCCGATGTCGTAGCTCTCGGTGCCGTAGTTGTAGGTCAATTCCAGCTCGGCGTGATCCGGATTGGTGCCGTAGCCGACGAAGGCCAGTGTGTATTTCTGCTCCGGGCGATCGGTGGTGCGCAGGAGCTTCATGCCGAGCACCCGGGTGTAAAAATCGATGGAGCGCTGCAGGTCGCCGACGCGCAGCATGGTGTGAAGAATTCGCATGATGTATTCCTGATAGCGTCTGCAATAGTCAAAAAATCGGCAGGGTTTCCGGTGCATGTTCGCGCAGCGCTTTTTTTGCCGACTGGAATTCCGGAAAGACGGATTGTACGGTCGACCAGAAACGCGGGCTGTGGTTCATTTCCCGCAGGTGCGCGAGTTCATGCGCCACCACGTAGTCAATCAGCGGCAGCGAGAAATGGATCAGCCGCCAGTTGAGCCGTATCCGTCCGTCCGCGGTGCAGGATCCCCATTGGGTGGTCGCGGACGACAGTGAGAATTTCTGGTAGGTGACGCCGAGCTTTTCGGCATACACCGGCAGCCGTTCGGCGAAAATCCGCTTGGCCTCGGTTTGCAGCCAGCCCTGTACGCGGTCCTTCAGTTGCTGTTCTTCCGCGTCCGGCGGCAGGCATACCGTCAGCTCCCGGGTGTCTTCGTTGAAGGCAATGCCCGCTCCCTGTTCCGCGATGATGCGCAAGGTGACGTCGCTACCGAGATAGGGGAGGGAAGCGCCGTCGGACCACTGCATTTGCGGCTGCATCCGGCGGGCGGAGCGCTCGCGCCGTTCGACGAGCTTGGCAAAAATCCATCGCTGCTTTTCACGGATCGCGCTTTCGATCTCCGCAATCGTCACCCACTTCGGCGCGGTGATACGCAAGCCTTCATCGTCGATCAGGAAACCGATCGACCGGCGCTTCGAACGCAGCAGCCGGTATTCGAGAATGTGATCGAGCACCTGTATGCGTCGCCGTGGCGTAAGGGAGACGGTGCCGCCGTTCCCGGCCGGTGCCGGGAACAATTCCGGTATGCCGGCGGGCGGCGAATGCGGTTGCGAGGGTTTCGATTGCGAGCCGGGCTCATGCTTCGGCGCCGGCTTGTCGACCGCCGGCTGCGAAGAACATTCAGGCGAAAAAAAATCGAGTTGCAGTGCGAGCTGCTGTGGATCAGGCGGAGTCTGGCGAAGCAGCTTCAAGGGTATGGGTGACTTTGTCGTTGGAATAGATGCCGGGCGAGGAAATCACCCGCATTTCGGATTCTATCCATTTTTCAACTTGTTGCATGAGCTCTGTTGCAGAACGGCCCTGCGGCGAGATCGGCTTGCCGATCGATACGGTGATCAGGCCAGGTTTCTTGATGAAGGAATTCTTCGGCCAGCATTCGCCGGAGTTCGTCGCGATCGGCACCGCCAGTGCATTGGTCTCGATGGCGAGACGTGCGCCGCCGCTCTTGTACTTGCCCTGGCGGCCGACCGGTATGCGCGTGCCTTCGGGAAAGATGATGATCCACTGGCCGTCGGCCAGGCGTTTCTTGCCCTGTTCGACCACCTGCGCAAACGCATCCTTGGTCTTGCTGCGGTCGATCGGGATCATGCGCATCAGCGCGATGCCCCAGCCGAAGAACGGAATGTAGGTGAGCTCTTTCTTGAACACGAACACAGGCGGGCGCGGCATCGTGAAGCAGTAGAAGATCGTTTCCCAGGCCGACTGGTGCTTGGACAGCAACACCACAGGCGCATCCGGCAGGTTCTCCATGCCCTTCACCTGGTAACGGATGCCGCAGATGGTTTTCGCGGCCCAGATGATGAACACATTCCAGCGGACGGTCATGTAGTAGCGCCGGTTGTACGACAGGGGCGCAAACAGGAAGCACAGCGGCGCCCAGATCACCGTGGCGACGATCATGACGAGAGAGAACAGCAGCGAGCGAATGAACATTGTGATGCTTGACATCGAAACTCCGGAATGAGTGGCCGCGCTCAGCGCGCGGAACCGCTGGTGGACTTCAGCAAATGGTCGACGACGGCTGCCAGATTGGCATGCACCGTGGTGCCCGGCGGCAGGCCTCCCTTGGCGCGTGTCTTTTCACCCTTGCCGGTCAACACCAGGTAGGGCGTGCAACCGGCGACAAAACCAGCCTGCAGGTCGCGCAGGGAATCGCCGACATTCGGCACGCTTTTCAGATTAACCTCGAAACGCTGTGCAATTTCATGCAGCATGCCCGGCTTCGGCTTGCGGCAATCGCAATTGTCGTCCGCCGCATGCGGGCAGAAGAAAACGGCGTCGATGTCGGCGCCGGCCATGTGCGCGGCGGTATGCATCTTCTGGTGAATGGCATTGAGCGTCACGAAATCGAAAAAGCCGCGGGCAATGCCGGACTGATTCGTCGCCACCACAACCCGATAGCCAGCCTGGTTCAGCCGTGCGATCGCCTCCATCGAGCCCGGTATCGGAATCCACTCGGCCGGCGACTTGATGAAGTCGTCGGAATCGTGGTTGATCACGCCGTCGCGGTCGAGGATGATCAGCTTCGTCGTCGCAACGGGTGTCATGCCGCCAGCTTGGAGATGTCCGCCACCCGGTTCATCATGCCGTGCAGGTTGGATAACAGCGCGATGCGATTGTTGCGCAACTGCTCATCTTCTGCCATCACCATCACGTCGTTGAAGAAGGCATCGACGTTATCGCGCAGATGCGCCAGCGACTTCAGCGTGCCGGTGAAGTCGCCGCCGGCGAACGCCGCATCGACCTGCGGTTTGAGTTTCTCGATGGCGGTGAACAAGCCTTGTTCCGCCTGTTCCTGCAACAGGTTCTGTTGTACGGTGCCGGTGGCGGCCGCCGTCTTTTTCAGGATGTTGGTGATGCGCTTGTTGGCAGCGGCGAGCGATTCCGCTTCAGGCAGCGCGGCGAAGGCTTTCACCGCATCGAGGCGCTCGACGATGTTGTCGAGACGGTCCGGGTTCTGGGCGACCACGGCTTCGATTTCGTTCTGCGCAAAGCCGCGTTCGCGCAGCAAACCGCGCAGTCTGTCGAACAGGAATGCGGTGATGTCGGCCTTCTGGTCTTTGAAATTCGAATTGCCTTCAAACAAGGTCGCGGTTGCGGTCAGCAGCTTGTCAATCGACAGCGGCAGGCGTTTCTCGACCAGCATGCGCAGGATGCCGAGCGCATGGCGGCGCAGCGCGAACGGATCCTTGTCGCCCGTCGGCTGCAGGCCGATGCCCCAGATACCGACCAGGGTTTCCAGCTTGTCGGCCAGTGCCACAGCGGTGCCAGTTGCCGTTGCCGGCAGGGCGTCGCCAGCGAAGCGCGGCTGGTAATGCTCGGAAATCGCCTGCGCCACTTCTTCATGCTCACCGTCGTGGCGTGCATAGTAGGTGCCCATGATGCCCTGCAATTCCGGAAACTCGCCGACCATGTCGGTCAGCAGGTCGGCTTTTGCCAGCAGCGCGCCGCGCTCGGCCAGTGCGCTGTCGTTCCCCAGCAGTACGGCAATCTTGTTTGCCAGCGCCTTCACGCGGTCTGTGCGTTGTCCTTGCGTGCCAAGCTTGTTGTGATAAACGACGCTGGCCAGGCCAGGCACCCGGTCAGCCAGTTTTTTCTTCTTGTCCTGCTCGAAGAAAAACTTCGCGTCAGACAGGCGCGGTCGCACCACACGCTCGTTGCCGCCGATGATGTGCTCCGGGTTGGCGGTATCGAGATTCGACACGATCAGGAAGCGGGAGCGCAGGCGCCCGCCTGCATCGGTCAGCGCGAAGTATTTCTGGTTGGTCTGCATCGTCAGGATCAGGCATTCCTGCGGCACGGACAAAAACGTTTCTTCAAAATTGCAGGCGTACACCACCGGCCATTCGACCAGCGCGGTCACTTCATCCAGCAGCGCTTCCGGCATCAGTACTGCATCGCCGCCTGCCTTTTCCAGCAGCGCCGTGCGGATTTTTTCCTTGCGGGGCGTCACGCCGGGGATGATCCTGCCTTGCGACTGCAGCACATCCGCATACGCGTCCGCGTTGGCGATCTGCAGTTCGCCGGCTGCCAGGAAACGATGGCCGAGCGTGGTGCGTCCGGCTTGCAGCCCGAGCAGCGTGACCGGCACGATATCTGCGCCATGGAGCCCGATCAGCTTGTGCGCAGGGCGGACGAACTGCACGGTGGAGCCGTCCGGACGCTGGTAGCTCATCACCTTGGGAATCGGCAGCTTGGCGACGGCGTCTTCCAGTGCCGCCTGCAAGCCGCCCTGCAGCGCCGAACCGCGCGCGGTGTACGTGTAAAAGAAGCTGTCCGCCTTGCCGTCAGGCGCGCGTTCGAGGTCTTGCGGCCGGATCTCGCCGGTGCCGGCGGTCTGCGCCAGCGCTGCCAGTTTTTTCAGCAGCGGTGCCGCGGGCTGACCCTCGGCATTGAGCGCAACCGATACCGGCAGCACCTTTTCGCGGATCGACTTGTCCGGCGACATCGCACGCACATCGGAGATCGATACTGCCAGGCGTCGTGGCGTGGCATAACTTGTTGCCACGGAATCGGCTTCCAGGAATCCGCGTGACATCAATCCGGCGGCGATGCCCGAGGCGAAGGCCTCGCCCAGTTTCGCCAGCGCTTTCGGCGGCAGTTCTTCGGTAAGCAGTTCTACTAATAGTGTTTGATTCATTTTTCTTGTCGCTCCCGCACAAGCGGGATTCAGGTAATGACCATCAACGAGGCGGACCTCAAGGCTTCATGCGTTCATCGGGCGATTTAATGCGGCCGCGGCGTCACGCCGCCTGCCGCGCGTCGCCGCACATCGGGAAGCCGAGCTTCTCCCGCGACTCGAAATATGCCTGTGCCACCGCCCGCGACAGATTGCGGATGCGGCCGATGTAGGCGGCGCGTTCGGTGACGGAAATGGCGCCGCGGGCATCGAGCAGGTTGAAGGTGTGCGCGGCTTTCAGGATCATCTCGTAGGCCGGCAGGGCGAGCGGCACTTCCAGCAGGCGCTTCGCTTCGGATTCGTAGTTGCCGAACAGCGAAAACAGGAACTCGGTATTCGAGTGTTCGAAGTTGTAGGTGGACTGCTCGACCTCATTCTGGTGGAACACGTCGCCGTAGGTCAGGCGCTTTGTGACGCCCTGTTCCTGCCATTCCGTCCAGACGAGGTCGTACACATTCTCGACGCCCTGCAGGTACATCGCCAGCCGTTCGATGCCGTAGGTGATTTCGCCCAGCACCGGCTTGCAGTCGAGGCCGCCGACCTGCTGGAAATACGTGAACTGCGTGACTTCCATGCCGTTCAGCCACACTTCCCAGCCAAGGCCCCAGGCGCCCAGCGTCGGATTCTCCCAGTCATCCTCCACGAAACGCACATCGTTCTGCTTCAGGTCGAGTCCGAGCGCTTGCAGCGAACCAAGGTACAGATCGAGAATGTTTTCCGGCGCCGGCTTCAGTACGACCTGGTATTGGTAGTAATGCTGCATGCGGTTGGGGTTCTCGCCGTAGCGGCCGTCTTTCGGGCGACGCGACGGTTGCACATAGGCTGCGCGCCAGGGCTCCGGTCCGATCGCGCGCAGGAAGGTCGCGGTATGCGAGGTGCCGGCGCCAACTTCCATGTCGTAGGGTTGCAGCAGTGCGCAACCTTGCGCATCCCAATACTCTTGCAGCTTGAGAATGACTTGTTGAAAAGTGAGCATTTTTTGTTCCCAGGGACGGGGCCGAGGGTTGGTGAAGGGAATGACGAAAACCGACAATTCTAGCGGGTTTTGTCTTCCTCATGCGATTTACCAGGCTGCCTGCGGCTCACCAGATAGGCTGCCGCGAGCATCAGGAACGCCAGTGCTATTGCGGGCTTGTTGCCGTACAGGATATAGGGCGTGTAACCCTGATAACCCTGGACCGTGGCGCTCAGGGCGTCGCGCGTGTAGGGCGCAAGCTGCGCCTGCACCCGGCCTTTCGGGTCGATGACTGCGGTCGCGCCGGTGTTGGTGGCGCGCAGCATCGGGCGCCCGGTTTCGAGCGAACGCATCTGGGAAATCTGCAAATGCTGGGGCAGTGCGATCGAATCGCCGAACCAGGCGATATTGGACAGGTTGAGCAGCATCGTCGCCTGCGGAACGGCCGATCCGGACGAGCGGCTGGCAGCGATCTGCGCTGCAATTTCCTCGCCAAACAAATCCTCGTAACATATGTTGGGCAGCACCCATTGGCCTTTCACCGCGAAGGGCAGCTGGATGGTCTTGCCGCGCATGAAATCTCCCAGCGGGATTTTCATCATGTCGACGAACCAGCCGAAGCCAAGGGGTACAAATTCGCCGAAGGGTACCAGGTGATGCTTGTCATAGCGATACGTCGCCGGCGCGATGGCGTTGCCTGAGGGTATGCCGGCTGCGACGGGCGCGATCCCGATCGCGCTGTTGGCGTACAGGGACGGTCCATCGCTGAGAGGGACGCCGAGCACAAGGTGACTGCCCGACTGCTGCGCAAATGCCGACAATCGCGGCAAATAATCCGGCGGCAGCAGGCGCGACAGCATTGGAATCGCGGTTTCCGGCGTGGCAATCAGGTCGGCCGGCGCTCCGCTGATCATGTCGTGGTACATCGACAGCGTGGCATAAATCCGGTCCGGCGCGAATTTCATTTCCTGCGGCACATTTCCTTGCAGCAGGCGTACGGAAATCGGCGCGCCGCTGGCCTGCGTCCATTCCACCGCCCGCAATCCGGTTCCGACGATGAGAATGCCGCCAGCCAAAACAGCGGCCATTCGTTTGTGCGGCGCCAGCACCAGCGCCCCGGCAATCACCGCGGACAACAGGGCCAGCCCATAAACGCCCACGACCGGCGCGAATCCCGCCAGGGGTCCGGCACTGTGGGCATAGCCGCCGCCCACCCAGGGGAATCCGGTGAGCACCCAGCCGCGCGCCCATTCATTGAGTGTCCACAACGCGGGCAGCAACAACAGCAGCGACACCGCCGGCCCGGCTGACCACCGCTGGCGCAACCAGGCGGCAAGACCCATGGCGATCGCCGCATAGATGCTTAATGCAACGCCCAGAAGCACCACCGCCAGCGCCGCCATCCAGCCCGGCAGGTTGCCGTACTCGTGCATGCTGATGTACAGCCAATGAAACCCCGCGATCAGCCAGCCCGACCCATAGGCCGAGCCGATCAGGGCGCTGCGCCGTACCGATGCCTGCCGCAGTACCAGAGCAAACAGCAATGCCAGCAGCAGGGTTTGCAGCGGCCACAGGCCGAAAGGGGCGAACGCGAATACATTGGCCGCTCCGGCGACGAACGCGAGCGGCACCGCGAAGCGCGAGATGGACGCAAGCTGGTTGCGAGGAGTCACGGGGGAGGTCCGGAGGAGGGAAGAAATCGGCGGCATGGCGGCGCGCATCCTGTCAGGGACAGGTGTTGGATTGTGGGGATCAATCAGTCCATCCGGCAGTCGCAGGGTGCGGGTCGCGCAGCGATGCGACTGCGACGGAACTCGTGCGCATGGCGGACCTTACTGCGTTTCAGCCGGCGCCGGCGGCAACTTGCTGACCATGAGGAGATGCACCTGCCGCGCATCGGCGCGCAACACCTCGAAACGGAGGCCGCCCATGTCGAATACATCACCCTTGTGCGGCACGCGGCCGAGATGATTCGCCACCAGGCCGCCGATGGTATCGACGTCGTCATTCGGAAACTCGGTGCCAAATGTCTCGTTGAACTGCTCGATCTCGGTCAGCGCCTTGACCCGCCAGCGCTGGCCACGGCCGCTGTCCTTGAGTGAAAGGATGTTGTCGTCGGTGTCGTCCAGATCATACTCATCCTCGATGTCGCCGACGATCTGCTCGAGCACATCCTCGATGGTCAGCAAGCCGGCCACGCCGCCGTATTCGTTCACGACGATCGCCATGTGGTTGCGGTTGGCGCGGAAGTCGCGCAGCAGCACATTCAGGCGCTTGGACTCGGGGATGAAGACCGCCGGGCGCAGCATGTCGCGCGGATTGAAGGATTCATCGGCGTAATAACGCAGCAGATCCTTTGCCAGCAGGATGCCGACCACCTTGTCACGCTCGCCATCGACCGCCGGAAAGCGCGAGTGGGCGGTTTTCAGCACCAATGGCATCCATTCGCCGATCGGCTTGTTCAGGTCGATGACATCCATCTGTGAACGCGGAACCATGATGTCGCGCGCCGACAGGTCGGCGACCTGAAAAACGCCTTCGATCATCGACAATGCGTCGGCGTCGATGAGGCTGCGTTCGTGCGCGTCGTGCAGGATCTCGAGCAGCTCGGCGCGGTTTTCAGGTTCAGGGGAAATGAGTGCGGTCAGGCGTTCAAACAGTGACCGTTGCGGTTTGGTGTCAGAGAATTTGGCACCACTAGGGTGATCTTGCATATGGCGGAAAGCCGTCTTGCGACGTAGTTGCTAGAGAATATAGGATACAACAAATGCGCCCCGAAACCGGAAAATCAACCGTTTTCCTAGGTCGGGATCAAGCCTCGGCATAGGGGTTGGCATAGCCCAATGTTGCCAATATTTCAATTTCAAGCTGTTCCATCTCGACCGCTTCCTCTTCCTGCTCATGGTCGTACCCCTGGGCATGCAGCACACCGTGCACCACAAGGTGCGCAACATGGGTTTCCAGCGGCCTTTTCAGTTCGTCGGCCTCCCGTTGCAACACATCGGTGCACAGGATGATGTCGGCCTGCGTCACCTCACTGTCTTCATCTTCCGTGTAGGCGAACGTCAGGACGTTGGTTGCATAATCCTTGCCCCGATAGTCCCGGTTCAACGTGCGGCCTTCGTCGGCATCGACAAAGCGGATCGTGAACTCCGCCGGGGCGAACAGCGCTGCTTGTGCCCAGCGCCGCAGATGCGCCCGGGAAATAATGTCCTTCAACCGTGGATCAGGATATTGCACCGACAGCGCAAGCTTATTTTTTGAGGGCATTTTTGAGCAAAACGCTGCGGGTGGCCGGCGTCGCTGCATCATAGGCATCGACGATGCGCGCGACCAGCGGATGGCGAACCACGTCGGCACTGGTGAATTGAGTAAATGCAATGCCACGGACATCGGCAAGAATCTTGACCGCATCCACCAGACCGCTTTTCTGGGTGCGTTGCAAGTCGATCTGGGTCACATCACCAGTAACGACTGCCTTGCTGCCGAATCCGATGCGTGTCAGAAACATTTTCATTTGTTCTGGCGTGGTGTTCTGCGCTTCGTCGAGGATGATGAATGCATGATTCAGCGTACGGCCGCGCATGTAGGCCAGCGGCGCAATCTCGATGGCTTGCTTTTCAAACATCTTCTGCGTGCGGTCGAAACCCAGCAGGTCATACAGCGCGTCATACAAGGGCCGCAGGTAAGGGTCGACTTTTTGCGCGAGGTCGCCGGGCAGGAAGCCGAGCCGTTCGCCTGCTTCCACCGCCGGCCGTGTCAGCACGATGCGCTTGACCGCATCGCGCTCGAGCGCATCGACCGCGCAGGCCACCGCCAGGTAGGTTTTGCCGGTACCGGCTGGGCCGACGCCGAAGGTGACATCGTGTTCGAGAATCGCTTTCAGGTACTGACTCTGGTGCGGTGTGCGGCCGCGCAGGTCGCTGCGCCTTGTTTTGAGCACCGGATCTTCGGTGACCAGTTCATCTTCATCGTCGGCGGCCTCGTCGTCCTGCTTCTCCGCAGCGTCGGCCTTGCGCCGGCCGGCGCGCTGTTCGACCAGCGCGAGCTGGATATCTTCGACGGAAATGACCTTGTCGGCAATGGCATAGAACTGTTCGAGCAATTCCACCGCCTTGGGCGCATTGGCGCCGCCGACGACGAATTTTTCGCCGCGGCGGAAGATGGTGACATCAAGCGCCGCAGAAATCTGCCGGAGGTTTTCATCCATCGGACCGCACAGATGGGCGAGACGGTTGTTGTCAACCGGCTGCGGGATGAATTGTTGAGGCTCGGAAGGAGTTTTTGTCTTCAAAATGATGTGAATAGTGGTCGTTGTCTGGTGAGATTCACTGTTTGATAACAAGTTCGCCACGCAGCGAATACGGGAAGGCCTGCATGATCTCGACATCGACCATCTGGCCGATCAGCCGCGACCCGTTCGGACCGGCGGCAAAGTTGACCACGCGATTGTTCTCGGTCCGCCCTTGCAAATCGTCACCACCCTTTTTGGCCGGGCCTTCGACCAGGATGCGTTGTACCGAACCCACCATGCTCTGGCTGATGCTGCGCGCATTCGCTTCGATCGTTGCCTGCAGATACTGCAGGCGCTTGAGCTTGACTTCATAGGGCGTGTCGTCCGGCAAGTTGGCGGCCGGCGTGCCCGGGCGGGGGCTGAATACGAAGCTGAAACTGGTGTCGTAACCGATATCGTTGATGAGCTTCATCAAGGCATCGAAATCCGCCTCTGTTTCGCCGGGGAATCCCACGATGAAGTCGCTGGACACGGCAATGTTGGGCCGAACCTCGCGCAGGCGGCGGATGACTGACTTGTATTCCAGTACCGTATAGCCGCGCTTCATCGCCATCAGGATGCGGTCGGAACCGTGCTGGGCCGGCAGGTAAAGATGATCGACCAGCTTCGGCACTTTCGCATAGGTATCGATCAACCGCTGTGTAAATTCCTTCGGATGGCTGGTGACGAAGCGGATGCGTTCGATGCCGGGTATGTCGGCGATGTACTCGATCAATAGTGCAAAATCGGCAATGTCACCGTCTTCCATCGCGCCGCGATAGGCGTTGACGTTCTGGCCCAGCAAGGTGATCTCCTTGACGCCCTGGTCGGCCAGGCCGGCGACTTCGGCCAGCACATCGTCGAAACGGCGCGACACTTCCTCGCCGCGGGTATAGGGCACCACGCAGTAGCTGCAGTATTTGCTGCAGCCTTCCATGATCGACACATAGGCGCTCGCGCCGTCCACCTTGGCCGGCGGCAGATGGTCGAACTTCTCGATTTCCGGGAAACTGATGTCGACCTGGGAACGGCCGGTCGAGCGCCGCGCCTGGATCAACTCCGGCAGGCGGTGCAGGGTCTGCGGCCCGAATACCACGTCCACGTATGGCGCACGCTTGACGATCGCCGCGCCTTCCTGCGATGCCACGCAGCCGCCAACGCCGATCACGAGGTCAGGATTGGCACGTTTCAGTTCACGCAGGCGACCCAGGTCGGAAAACACCTTTTCCTGCGCTTTTTCGCGCACCGAACAGGTGTTGAGCAGAATGACATCGGCGTCTTCCGGCCGCTCCGTCTTGACCAGGCCGTCGGAGGCGTTGAGTACGTCCGCCATCTTGTCCGAGTCGTACTCGTTCATCTGGCAGCCGAAGGTCTTGATGAATACTTTTTTGGGCATGAATGTCCAGCAGGGTAAATCGCTATTTCGGGTTGGGCCGGCTTTGTTCTTCCCGCGTCAGGATCCAGACCCGGTCGATATCGCCTTCCAGGTTTTCGGTGTAATACACGGGCAACAGGCTGCCGCGCAGCGACGCCGGCATTTCGATCATGTTGTCCTGATTCCAGATGCGAGCGCCGGCTGACAGGGTGCGGCTCTTGCCGTCGATTACGATCTCGGGATAGGGCGCCGGCGTCATGCTGCCGCGCTTGATATTGGGTGGAAAAGGCCGCTCAAGCGCGGACGCGGCCACCGAGATGACGGCCGACAGAAGAAAAATGAAAAGACGCCGACCCCGCATACTCACCTCGATCATCGCAAAAATCGTTGCCGCGTCGCAGAAACGGTTGCCGGCCATATGCCGAAACCCGCCTTGGGAGGCACGCTTCGATGCCGGTTTCCGGCGTGCGGTGGGGTGGGATTATACCATCGGGGGTTCCGGCGCCGGTGCGTTCCATCCCTTGACTTTGCTATCCAGCGACGGATAGCTTGCACAACGAAAAAGCTGGCACTACGTCCACATCAGGCATGGATGACGAACATCACTTCAGACACAATGCTGGCATAACGAAAACGAAGCGGCAGCGCATCTGCCCGACAGAAAACGGAAAGGGAAAACCAAGTGGCGATACTCGTAGATTTCAAAAACGCATGGCACGACAAGCATACCGATGCGCAGAAAGACCTTTGCAGGGAATTCGGGAATGCAGTCCTCTCCTGCGCGAAGATGGCTGCAGTCCACATGGGCGGCGCGGACTTCAGCTCGTCGGGTGCACATGGCCTGAAAGCGGAAAGCCGCTTCTTCAGCGACAATCCAAAACCCCATCGCTTTTACCGCGCATCGGCCGGCTCCACCATCGAACGCGCCGTCTATCAATACCTGATCGCCGGATTCAGTGGCGTAGAAGTCCAAAAAAACGTCTATAAGTCGTCGCTCTCGGATCTCGTCTTCGCCTTCGAATTCACCGGCAACCTCGACGGCCATTTCCCCAGCAGCTTCAAGAACTCGCGACCGGACATCCGGGTGTCATTGGGCAAAGGCAACGACGGCGTCGTCTATGAAGTCCTGTTTGACCTTACGTCGGAGAAGCAGCAGGGCCACATTCTCGACAAGGGCGACAACTGGGTTGCGAAGGCCAATATCCCCTACATCGCCGAAGTGCTTTGGACCGATCACGACATCATGCACAAGAGCTAGTGAGTTGTCGCCCTGGCGCATCGAATTGCAGACAATGAGAACGGCGGGTCCGGCAGTCAAAAGCGCAGGCATGGCCGCAGCCAAGCTGCGCTTTGTTCCTGGCGTGAAGCAATCGCGTTGCTCACATCATTTGACGAAACTGCGGAGCAGTACCTATGGCCCGCCGTACCGGAAACCGTCGGGTAGTTGCCCGCGTCATGGAGTCATGCGCCACTTTCGAACACTTATCCGGCTCATCCATGCGCACTGTTGTCAATATTCGGTCGCTGTAAAACCACCGCGAAAGTTTTTGAAAGGCAACAAAAAACCCGCAGCTTCATGATGAAGACTACGGGTTTTTGTGCCTCGGCGAACTTCGCCGGACGTGTTCTTGGTGGTGATAGGTGGACTTGAACCACCGACCCCAGCATTATGAGTGCTGTGCTCTAACCAACTGAGCTATATCACCAAAACAGCCGCACATTATCCTTTGTGCAGTGCGTGCTGTCAAGATCGCGGCGGGGTTTCTCTTGCCCTCTGGACCGTTTCCAGCACTGCTGCCGGGGCATCCGGTTGCAGGCAATCGATGACGATGCGATCCGGCATTGAGCGCAGCCACGTGAGTTGGCGTTTTGCCAATTGCCTCGTGGCGGCGATGCCTTTCTCCCGCAATTCCGCACGGCCGTATGCGCCATCCAGGTACTCCCATGCCTGCCGGTAGCCGACACAACGCATCGACGGCAAGCCGAGGTGCAGGTCGCCGCGCGCGCGCAGCTTCTCGACTTCCGCCAGCAATCCGCCGTCTTTCGCATCCAGCATGGCGTCGAAACGGCTGGCGATGCGGGCATGCAGCACCGCGCGGTCGGACGGCTCCAGCGAGATCGGCAGCAGGTCAAACGGCAATTCGGTTTTTGGTACGCGTGCCAGCAATGCCGACATGGGCTGACCGGTCAATTCGATGATTTCCAGTGCACGCTGGATCCGTTGCGCATCGTTGGGTTTGAGGCGTGCCGCGGTGTCGGGGTCGAGTGCGGCAAGTCGTGCGTGCATCGCCGGGATGCCGATGTCGGCCGCTTCCCGGTCCAGCCTTGCCCGGACTTCCGGGTCTGCCTGCGGCAGATCATCGAGGCCATCGCGCAATGCCTTGAAATACAGCATGGTTCCACCGACCAGCAACGGCAGGCGGCCTCGCGCGGCGATTTCCTTCGCAAGACCCACCGCATCCTGCCGGAATTGCATGACCGAGTAGGCATCCGCCGGGTCAAGGATGTCGATGAGGTGATGGGGGACGGTGGCACGTTCTTCGAGCGATGGTTTGGCGGTGCCGATGTCCATGCCGCGGTAGACGAGAGCGGAGTCGACGGAAATGATTTCCGTTGGTACATGCCGGGCGATTTCCAGTGCGGCTGCCGTTTTTCCGGACGCGGTGGGGCCCATCAGCCCGACGACAATGGGTTTTTGCATCAGGCTGCTTTCGCCGCCGCACCACGCGGGATGCGCGCTGCCGCGAAAATCAGCACGCCCAGTGCGCAGGAAATGAAGGCCAGTGGATAGAGCGTGCCATTGTGGGTCGCCCCGACCACGCTGCCGACGATGAATGCGACGGTCATGTAGAGCGCGCCCATGAGCCCGGCAGCCGTGCCGGCCTGCTGTGCGAACGGCGACACGGCGCCAGACTGGGCGATCGGAAAATTGATGCCATGCGCGCCCATGGTGAAGAACATCGCCGCGAGCAGCAGCGACCAGTGCGCCACGCCTGCCGCGACCGCGGCCAGGAAGAATATGCCGGAGACCAGCGACACGATGCTGCCGATGCGCAGCCCGCCGTCACTGCCAGCCTTCGGCAACAGGCGCCGGCATACCAGCGTGCCTGCCATGTAGCCGGAGACGCCGAAGGCGAAGCAGTAGCCGAACCACGCAGTGGGTACGTTGAGCACGCGGATCAGCACGAACGATGAGCCGGAAATGAAGGCGAAGATGGCGCCGTAGGATAGCGCGCCCGGCAATGCATGTGCCCAGAATTCACGCGCACCGAGCACGATGCGGTAGTTGACCAGCAGGCCCGACAGGCGCGTCGCCTGCGGGTCCTTGTGCATATTGGTTTCCGGCAGCCGGAGAAAGGTCGCGGCCATGACTGCTGCCGATAGCAGACCGAGCGCAGCGAAAGCGGCCCGCCAGCCGAACGCCACCTGCAGGTAGGAGCCGAGGATCGGCCCGAGGAGCGGCGCGAGCGATAGCCAGGTGCTGACCTTGGCCATGACCCGCATGCTGTCTTCGCGGGCATAGGCGTCGCGTACGATGGCGCGGGCGATGACGACCGCCGAGCAGCAGCCGAGCGCCTGCAGGAATCGTGCGGCGATCAGCAGTTCAATGGATTGCGCGAATCCGCACAACGCGCTGGCCGCGACATACAGCGTGAGTCCCCACAACAGCACCGGACGCCGCCCATAGCGGTCGGACAGCGGGCCGATGACAAGCTGCGCGCCGCCGAAGCCGATGACGAACAGCGACAGGGTCAGCTGCACCGTGGCGGCCGGGACGGCGAAGCCGGTTGCCAGGCTGGGCAGAGAAGCAAGGTAGAGATCGGTCGACAGCGGTTGCAGCATCAGGAAGGTAACGATGAGCAACAGGATGGGCGCGCCTGCGAAGGGCGCCAGCGGACGGGGTTCGGTGCTCATTGTCCGCGCAGGAAGAGTTTGTCGAGATCGGACAGCGCCAGTTGCACCCAGGTCGGGCGGCCATGGTTGCACTGGTCGGCGCGTTCCGTGGCTTCCATCTGGCGCAGCAGTGCATTCATTTCCGGGATGGTCAGCGTGCGGTTGGCGCGCACGGCGGTGTGGCAGGCCAGCGTGCCGAGCATTTCGTTGCGCCGTTCGACCAGCACCCGCGAACCGCCGAATTCGCGCACGTCGCGCACCACGTCCCTCGCGAGGGTTTGCGCATCGGCATTCTTCAGCAGTGCAGGAATCGCGCGCACCGCGAGCGTGGTGGGCGACAGCGCACTGATATCGAAGCCGAGTGCCTGCAGTGCTTCCATGTTTTCTTCAACCGTCCCCACTTCGACCGGATCGGCATGGAAAGTGACCGGGATCAGGAGCGGCTGCACCTGCATTGCATCGGCATCCAGCGCATTCTTCAGTTGTTCGTACAGGATGCGTTCGTGCGCTGCGTGCATGTCGACCAGCACCAATCCATTTGTGTTTTGCGCGAGGATATAGATGCCGTGCAATTGGGCGAGGGCAAAGCCCATCGGAAATTCTTCCGGCGGTGTTTCCCGTGATTCAAACGCGGCGGCTACCGCAGGTGCTGTCCCGGCGGGCATTTGCCGCTGTGGCGCATCGCCGGAAAACAATGCACCGTAATCCGCCATGGTTTGCGAAACGCCGAGGGCAGGCGAGAATTGCGCGCCGAAGCTGCTTTGCCGCTGCTCGCGCAGCCACGGCAATGTGCCGGTGCTTGCCGGTTGCGGTGCGGGCGCACTGCCGGAGGTCTGGGCCAGCGCCCGGCTGACCGCATGGAAGACAAACTGGTGCACTGCGCGGCTGTCGCGGAAGCGCACTTCGACTTTCGATGGATGCACATTCACATCCACAAGCGCCGGATCCAGTTCGAGTCCGAGTACGTAGGATGGATAGCGGTCGCCATGCAGCACATCCTGATAGGCGGCGCGTACCGCATGGGTAAGCAGCTTGTCACGCACGAAGCGGCCGTTGACATAGAAATATTGCGCGTCGGCACGTGCCTTGGATGCGGTCGGCAGGCCGATGAAGCCGTGCACCCGCAACGGCCCGGCGCTTTCATCGAGCGACAGGCGGGCATTGGCGAATTCATTGCCGAGAATATAAGCGCTGCGCTTGTCGATTTCACTGGTATTCCAGTGGTCAATCGTCTTGCCGTTATGCGTCAGAGAGAACGAGACATCCGGGCGCGACAACGCGATGCGGCGGACCACTTCGGCACAATGGCCGAATTCGGTTTGCTCGGATTTCAGGAACTTGCGCCGCGCCGGCGTGTTGAAATACAGGTCGCGCACATCGACTGTCGTGCCGAGCGTGCCCGACGACGGGGTCACCTTGCCGTCATGCGAGCCGCTGATTTCCGAGGCATGCGGCGCATCGGCGGTACGTGACGTGATCGTGACCTGCGCCACCGAGGCGATGGACGCCAATGCCTCGCCGCGAAAGCCGAGGGTGCCGACGTTTTCGAGGTCGGACAACGACGCGATCTTGGACGTCGCATGCCGGGCGAGGGCGAGAGGCAGTTGTTCGGGCGGGATGCCGCGGCCGTTGTCGGTAATGGCAATGCGCTTGACACCGCCTTCCTCCAGTCGCACGGTGACCGCCGTTGCGCCGGCATCCAGCGCATTTTCAAGCAATTCCTTGACGACCGCACAGGGACGGTCCACCACCTCGCCTGCGGCGATCTGGGAGATGAGTTGGTCGGGAAGCGCCCGGATCGGGCGGACGGGCGAGTGTGGAGCATTCATCCGACGATTATACCGCCGGCAAAAATTGGCCTTCGGTCGTCGTTTGTTACTTCTGCGTCAGGGAAAACCCGATTTTGCGGCGTCTCGCGGAGGTTGGTTGCCGAAGATCAATTGTTGTAGTCACTGCAATTGAACCGTCGTGTGTGTTTTCGCGGCATTCAACGGGGCGGTAATAAATTTGATGCAATTCCCCGACATACTGCTGAATGCCGATAGTTCCTTAACGCTTAACGGTTGCTATGGACCTCGTCCTGTTAAAACTCTTCCCATTCCGCATTGTCCGTCGGAGTCTTTACCGACGGCGGTAAGGCAGGCTTGTTGCCAGTCCTCCGGACTGCGGCAGGCGTCAATGCAGGTTCTTTCGCGCGTATGGGCCTTGCCGGCCGTGCAGCAATGCCGGATACTTTTGGGCTGCTCACCGCCCGCATCGCATTCCCTTCCATCTTGAAGACACTGACCACCTGGGACAGATTGCCTGCCTGTTCCTGCATCGACCCGGCAGCCGCAGCGGCTTCTTCCACCAGCGCCGCGTTTTGCTGTGTCACATTATCCATCTGCGTAATCGCCTGATTGATCTGCTCGATGCCGCTGGTCTGCTCATGGCTGGCGGCGGCGATTTCGCTGATGATGTCGGTGACGCGCCGCACGCTGGCGACAACCTCGTCCATCGTCGCGCCGGCCTGGTCGACCAGCTTGGCGCCGGCTTCGACCTTTTCCACCGAATCGCCGATCAGCGCCTTGATCTCCTTGGCGGCAGCCGCCGAGCGCTGCGCGAGGTTGCGCACTTCAGCCGCCACCACGGCAAAGCCGCGTCCCTGTTCGCCGGCCCGTGCCGCTTCCACGGCGGCATTGAGTGCGAGGATATTGGTCTGGAAGGCGATGCCGTCGATGACGCCGATGATGTCGACGATCTTTTTTGCCGACTCGTTGATCGAACCCATCGTATCAACCACCTGTGACACCACTGCGCCACCCTTGATCGCCACTTCCGAGGCAGTCGCCGCCAGCTTGTTGGCCTGGCTGGCATTCTCCGCATTGTGCTTGACGGTCGACGTCAGTTCTTCCATGGATGAAGCCGTCGTTTGCAGCGAACTTGCCTGTTCCTCGGTGCGGACCGACAGGTTCATGTTGCCGGCGGCGATTTCACTTGAAGCGTGGGTAATCGTGTCGGTGCCGTTACGCACCTCGCCCACGATCCGCACCAGACTCTCATTCATATCCTTCAGTGCCTGCATGAGCTGGCCAGTCTCGTCTGTCGATTGCACGTCGACGTGCGTAGTCAGGTCGCCGTCCGCCACACGTCGTGCAACGCCGACCGCGCTGCGTAGCGGGCTGGTGATGCTGCGGGTGACAAAGAAAGCGATCAGTATGCCCACGAGCAGGGCGGCACCGGTCAGCGCAAGTGTCAGTAAAAGGGCATTGGCATAGGCGCTATCTGCTTCGACTGATGTCTGTTGTGCCAGGGCCTCCTGCCGCTTGACGGTTTCCTCCATCGCTTCGAGCCACACCCGCTGTGTCGGCACCACATTGGCAAGCAGGACGGGAATGACGTCACCCTGCTTGAGCGCCAGTGCCACCGCCTTGTCGATCCATGGCTTGGCCTCGGCCTGGCCTGCATCGATCTTGTCGAGCAAAATCTTATCGTCTGCGCTATTCATCAGCGCACGAAGCGCTTGCATGCTTTGCACATACTCCGCATTCGCCGCTTCCATGAGCTTCACTTCGGTCTTGATCTCGTCTTCCTGCGTCATGACGGAGATGTTGCGCACCACCACGCCTACCGTCATCACGGCGTGGCGCATGTCGTTCAACTCTTTGACGATGACGTTGTTCTCGTTGATGACCTTGTCCAGGCTGCCGTGGATATTGGCCATGCGAGACAGGCTGGCCAGCGCCAGCACCATCATCAGCAGCAATACAAGTCCGAAGCCCAGGCCCAGCCGGGTGCCGATGTGAAGGTTGCGAAGTTTCATGATTCTCCTGTATGGCGTCCGGACAGGCGGCGCAGGCGGTGGAGCATATTGCCCCACGATTGCCGGCAGTCACATGGACGCCTTGATTGTTGTTTTTAGATGATTGGCGCGCTTGGTGATACGTCCCGCACAGTACCGCGGATCAGTGTGCAGTCAGCTGGTCGATAAGGCCGATGTCCGCGCCGGACATCAGCTTGTCGATATCGATGAGGATCAGCATGCGTTCGCCGATGGTGCCGATGCCGATCAGGTGCCCGCTCTCAAAAGCACCGCCGAGGTCGGGTGCCGGCTTCATCTGATCGGGCTTCAACGTCGTGACATCGGAAACGCTGTCCACCACCATGCCCACCACCCGCGAGCCCATGTTCAGGATGATCACCACGGTGAACTGGTCGTAGGTCGGCTTGCCGAGATTGAACTTGACGCGCATGTCGATGATTGGAACGATCACGCCGCGCAGATTGATGACGCCTTTTATGAAGTCCGGTGCGTTGGCGATGTGCGTCACCGCATCGTAGCCGCGCAGTTCCTGGACCTTCAGGATGTCGATGCCATACTCCTCCTTGCCGAGCGTGAAGGAGAGGAATTCGCGTATGCCGTTTCCTTGCGCATTGCTGTGTTCAGTTACAGGGGCGATGCCGGTGCTTGTTTGCAGCATGTTGTGTCTCCCTGAAAGAAGCCGTCGTTTCAATGCATGGTTGAACGATCTTGTCGGATATGTGTTGCGGGCAGGCGAAGTGAACTTGGGTTAACGCCAGTTCAATCACCTGTGGCATAGCCTATATCAAAAGCCGGTTTGTTCCAATGTGGAAAGTGCGGATGGCGCAACGCCAAATAGATCACCGACTGTCAATACCTATTTAACGGCAGCCGAATGGCGACCTGAAGCGGCCAGGCAAAGAAATTTCGCGGCAGGGATACAGTTGGCCGGTTTGCTCGCGCGCACGTTCAGAGCCGTCTGAAAATGAACGCCCGTGCCGATTTCGGGCCTGCGCTCCCGCGCTCGGCCCCGACCCGCTTGCCACGGTGTTCGGCAGTTGCTTACATCAGCCGGTTTTTGGCCAGGGGCGGGTTCTTGGCGAAATACTTCCGGATGCCGGTCAACACCGCTTCCGCCATCTTGTCCTGATAGGCGTCATCGGTGAGCTTTGCTTCTTCTTCGGGATTCGAGATGAAAGCGGTTTCAATCAGGATGCTGGGAATGTCCGGCGCCTTCAGGACGGCGAAGCCGGCTTGTTCGACGGCAGCCTTGTGCAGCCGGTTGATACCGCCGATCTCTGCCAGTACCGCCTTGCCCAGCTTCAGGCTGTCGTTGATCTGGGCGGTCGTGGACAGGTCCAGCAGGACGCTGGCGAGCAACTTGTCCTGGCCCTTCAGGTTGACGCCGCCGATGAGGTCGGCCGAGTTTTCCTTGCGGGCCAGCCAACGGGCGGCGGTGGAACTGGCGCCCTTTTCCGACAGCACGAACACCGACGAACCGCGGGCGGTGGTCTCGATCCAGGCGTCGGCGTGAATTGACACGAACAGGTCGGCCTGCACCTTGCGCGCCTTGCCGACGCGTACGTGAAGCGGCACGAAATAATCGCCGTCGCGCGTGAGCATGACGCGCATGTTCGGCTGTTGCTCGATCTTGGCCTTCAGGCGCTTGGCAATTGCCAGTACGACATCTTTTTCCCGGCTGCCGCCGCGTCCGATCGCGCCGGGGTCCTCGCCGCCATGTCCCGGGTCGAGGGCGATGGTGATCATGCGGGTCAATGGCGACGGTTTGTCTTCGGCCGCACTGGATCGCGGAGGTGCAGCATCCGGCTTGGTTTCGGCGACAGGCGGCGGTGCGGCCGGCGTGTCGGCCGGTTTTTCGCGCGACCATTCGCCTTTCATGATCAGGGCTGCGATCGGATCGGGTGGATTGACCGGATACAGATCGAAAATCAGACGGTGCTTGTATTCGCCGATCGGTGCGAGGGTAAAGACCTGCGGATTGATTTCTTCCTTCAAATCGAAGACCAGCCGCACCACGTTCGGCCGGTTCTGGCCTACGCGCACCTGCTGGATATACGGGTCGTTCGGCTGAATTTTGGCGACCAGTTCCTTCAGCGTGGCGTTAAGTTCAAGGCCTTCGATATCGACGACCAGCCGCTCCGGATTTTTGACGATGAAATGGCTGGTCTTGAGGTTGGTATCGTTTTCAAGTGTGACACGGGTGTAATCGTCGGCCGGCCAGACGCGCACCGCCATGATCTGCGCTGCCTGCGCAGGCCGGGAAGCGAGGACGGAGATGAGAAGTGTGCCGCCGGCTTTGAGAATCGTGCGGCGGCGTCGTGATGTCACTAGTTTGGTGCGAATTTCAGTCGGTCGAGACATTGAATACCCTGGTCGGACAACCCTTGCAATTCTACATCACGCCCTGTGCCGGAAACTTGCAGGAAGGCATTGATGTCGGGCGGGGGCAACACGGGTTCGCCCTTTTCGGGCCATTCAATGATGCAGATCGTATCGGCGTTGAAATACTCGCGGAATCCGGCGTCGAGGAACTCTTCCGGTCCTGCCATCCGGTACAGATCGAAGTGGATGACCTCGATCGGGCGGCCGGCGATAACAACCGAATAGGGCTCGGCCAGCGTATAGGTCGGGCTTTTGACATTGCCGGCATGGCCTGCCGCATGCAGCATCGCACGGGTGAGTGCAGTCTTGCCGGTGCCGAGATCGCCGTGCAGGTAGATGGTGAGGCCGGGTACGAGTGCGGCGGCCATGGCGGAGCCCAGCGCAGCCGTCGCGGCTTCATCCTGGAGGTGGGCTTTGAAGTTCTGCATCTCGTAAAATGACTGTTTTCAATTGACGCGGCATGCGAACGGCATCTGACAGCCACTGCCGCGACTGTTGTCTTCCTGCAAGCGAATTGCCTTTTCCATGATTGTGACCGATACCGATTTATCCGCGCTGGCGCTTGCCATCAAGGCATGGGGCCGGGAGCTTGGCTTCGCCGAAGTCCGCATTACGGATACCGACCTGTCGGCAACCGAGGACGGGCTGCAGGCGTGGCTCGCTGCCGGCCATCATGGCGACATGGATTATATGGCAGCCCATGGGATGAAGCGTGCCAGGCCGGCGGAGCTGGTGCCGGGTACGTTGCGGGTCATCACCGCGCGCATGGACTATTTGCCAAGAAACGCAGGCGACGACTGGCGTGGCAGGGAGGAAAAGCGTGCCGGCGATCCGTCCGCCGCCGTGGTGTCCGTCTACGCGCGGGGGCGCGACTACCACAAGGTATTGCGTAGCCGCCTGCAGCAACTGGCGCAACGCATCGAAGGTGAAATCGGCGCGTTCGGCTACCGGGTGTTCACGGATTCGGCGCCGGTCATGGAAGTGGCGCTTGGCAGCAAGGCCGGCATCGGCTGGCGCGGCAAGCACACCTTGCTTCTCAACCGCGAGGCCGGTTCGATGTTTTTCCTTGGCGAGCTGTTCACCGACCTGCCGCTGCCGCTGGATGCGCCGGTGAGTTCGCATTGCGGCCAGTGCAGCGCCTGCATCGATATCTGTCCCACCCAGGCAATCATCGGCCCCTACCGGCTCGATGCCCGCCGCTGCATTTCCTACCTGACGATCGAGCTCAAGGGCAGCATTCCACTGGAATTGCGCGGCCTGATTGGCAACCGGGTGTACGGTTGCGACGATTGCCAGCTCGCCTGCCCGTGGAACAAGTTCGCGCAACCGTCCGGCTTACCGGACTTCGACGTGCGCAACGGGCTTGATGATGCATCGATGGTGGAACTGTTCGGCTGGAGCGAGGAGGAATTCAACCGACGGCTGGAAGGCAGTCCGATCCGCCGCATCGGGCATGAACGATGGTTGCGCAATATTGCGGTAGGGCTGGGCAACGCGGCGCGGGATGAAGCACATTCGCCGGAGATCGTTGCGGCCTTGCAGTCCCGTGCAGATCATCCGTCGGCACTGGTGCGCGAACACGTGGCCTGGGCGCTGGAAAGGCATGATGTGGTTTGAATATTGGACAGAATCCAGCGTCTACAGTACCAACCCCAGCCACAACGGCAGCGTCACCGCCGACACCACCGTGCTGGCCGATACCAGAAATGCCACGAACGGTCCGTTGCCGCCCATGCGTGCAGCCAGCACATAGGCACTGGATGCCGTCGGCAGCGCGCAAAACATCAACAGGATCTGCATCTGCAGCGGCGGCAGGCCAAGCCAGCGTCCGGCCAGAAAACCGGCCAGAGGCAGCACCAGCAGCTTGACCGCAAGAAAATAGGCTGCCATCCCCTTGGCTTCGTGCAGCCCGGACAAGCGCAAGCCGGCGCCGACTGTCATCAGGCCTGCGGCAATCGATGCGTTGCCCATGCGGGACAGCGTCGCCCCGATGATGTCCGGCATCTGCAAGCCGGAAAGGTTGAACAACATGCCGCCCGCGGTTGCCAGCAGCAGCGGATTCTTCGCCAATTCCTTCAGTAAGCCGCCGCCTTGCGGCACCAGCGCATGCACCGCCGCCATATTGCACAACGGAACAGCGAAGCCGATGATCAGTGCCATGAGCGATGTGCCCTGTTCGCCGCCGAGGCGGGAGGCGATCGCCAGGCCGATATAGGAATTGAAGCGGAACGCGGTTTGCACGCCGGATTCAAAGACCATCGGCCCGGCACGGAACAGGCGTTTCGCCAGCCACCCGAGGGCGACACCGCACAGAGATGCGGCGATCGCGGCCTGCACGAGCTTGCCGGTGCTGTCGAAATCGAGCGGCGTGCGGGATGTGGAGTAGAACAGCAGTGCAGGGAACAGCGCGTAATACACCAGCTTCTCCAGCCCGGCCCAGAACGATGCGCCCCAGTCGGTGAACCGGGCCAGCAGGAAGCCGATGAGGATCAGTGCGAAGTCGGGGAAGAGAAGGGTGGCGATGGACATAAGTTAATTGGCAGGGCGCTATCGTGCTGCGCCCGGCCTGGCGCGGCGATTGGGGATTACTTCAGCAGCCGCGCCAATTCCACCGCCGTCTTGACGTTCATCTTGTCGAAGATATGGGCACGATGGACTTCGACGGTACGCATGCTGATGCCGAGCTGATCGGCGATGACCTTGTTCATTTTACCGGCAAGGATCAGTTCCAGCACTTCGCGTTCCCGCGCCGACAGGGCCTGAAGGCGGGCCTGCACCGCGGCCGCCTCGCCGGCCTGCCTGGAGGCGGCGAATGCTTCCTGCACCCGATCCATCAGTTTGTTGTCGTTGAACGGCTTCTCGAAAAAGTCGAACGCGCCGCGCTTCAGGGTATCGACCGCCATCGGCACATCGCCGTGCCCGGTCAGGAAGATGATGGGAAGCCGGTGCGTGAGTTCCCGCGCCGCCAGCAACTCGAACAGTGCAACGCCGCTGATGTCCGGCATGCGCACATCCAGCAGGATGCACTCGCCCTGTACGTCGAAGCTTTGCCAGCCTTCCAGCGCGTTCAGGAACGCTTCGCCACTGTCGTAGGCTGCAGCCGGTATTCCGCGCGACCTTGCCAACCACGTCAGCGAGTCGCGGATCACTTCTTCGTCATCCACTATGTGCAGCATTCGGTCTCCAGCGAATCTGCCCGGCTTGTGCCGGACTTATCATGTTCTCGTCCAGCCAGGACGTTGCGTCGTCCGGCCGATTATGCCAGAACGGGTTTCCCCGCTGCATCTATTTGCTCATTGCTGTTGCAGGGATGGTCTCCACGGCCGGCAGCGAAAATCGGAAGATGGTGCCGCCGGCCGGATTGTCGGCATGTGTCATCGTCCCGCCATGAAATTCGATGGCGGTGCGGCAGATGTTCAGGCCGATGCCCATGCCTTCCGCCTTGGTCGAAAAGAACGGCGAAAACAGGCGCTCCGCCACTTCCGCCGGAATGCCATGGCCTCGGTCGATGACGGAAATGACGACATTGGTCTGCGACGGCGACTCCTCCTCGCGTTCGGCGACGATGCGCAGGCTGCGCCGCTCCGGTGCCACATGCTGCATCGCCTCAATCGCATTGCGCGTCAGGTTCAGCAGCACCTGTTCCAGCAAGACGCGGTCGGCCAGCACCGGCGGCAGCCTGGACGAAACACTCGTCTGGATGGACACGAAGAATTGTTGTGCCTGCAGCTCCACAAGCGGCAGCACACTATCGATCAATGCCTGAATTGACACCTTCTCGCGCGCCGGCTCGCGTTTCTTGACGAACGCATGCACGCTGCGAATGATGTGGCCAGCGCGTTGCGCCTGGGCGCTTGCTTTTTCAAGCGCCGGCTTGAGCATCTCGATGTTGACATCGGCAGGCGAGGCCGCGTTGTTGATCAGGTTGAGCGCCCCGGTGGTATAGCTGGAGATCGCCGCCAGAGGCTGATTGATCTCGTGCGCGAGCGTCGATGCAATCTCGCCCATGGTTGCCAGCCGCGCGCTGGCCTGCAATTTTTCCTGCTGCTGGCGATTCAGGTCCTCGATGCGCTTGCGGTCCGAAATATCGAGGATCGATCCCATCCAGCCGGTTTGCTTGCCGCTGTTGTCGACCAGCGGCGATTCGAAAATCAGCACCGGGAATCGTTCGCCGTTGGCCCGCTGGAAGATTGTCTCGAAACCCTGGTCGGTAACGGTGCCCGCCAGCACCTGCGAAAAGCGCTCCCGGTATTCCTCCATGGCTTCCGGCGCCCAGTACGGCATCGGCGGCATTTTGCCCAGCAGATCCTCCGCCGGCATACCTACCATGCGGCAGAAGGCAGGATTGACGTACGTGACGCGGCCTTCCAGATCGCGCGCCCGCATGCCGGTCACCAGCGAGTTTTCCATCGCGCTGCGGAAAATGACCTGCTGCCGCAATGCACCCTCCGCCGCGAGGCGGCGGTTGATGTCGCGCCACAATGCCCACAGACTCCAGAGCAGGCCGATGGACAGGGCGATCACCGAGCCGACCAGCAGGTTAGGCAGTAGTTTTGGTGCACTCTTGACGCTGTTCGTACGCAGCGTCAATCGCGCGCCCGGCAGGTCGAGTGCGCGCAAGTGAGTATAGACGCCGCGTCCCGGACCGCCGGCGGCACGTTTGGCGACCATCACGTCGTCACTGTCGGTAAGCTGGATTTCATTGTCCTGGGCGAACCACCACGGCACCATTTCATCCAGGATGCTGGGAACCGAATAGCTGGCGATCAGGCTGCCGATATACCGGTCACCCGTAAACAGCGGCAGGTGATAATCCATCAGCAGCGGGCCGGTCAGGCCGGGCGGCGGCGCCGGCTGGCTGTATTGCGGTGTCCTTGTGCCGCGCGCAGTTTCCGCCGCCGCAAGCGAGTTGCCCGGCAAGTCCTTGAGTGCCAGCGGCGCATCATCGGTCGACTCCATCAGCCGGTCCGCATCATCAAACAGCGCGATGCGGTTGAGTTCGCGGTTGTTGCGGATCAGGCTTGCCATCCGGTCCTGCAAGCGCTTGCCGTTCAGGTAACCGGCGCTGATTTCGTTGCCGATAAGACGGATGTTTTCCTCGTTGCGGCCGATCTGGAACCGGATGGTCTGTTCCACCCACAGGGTGTCGGCGATGAGCTGCTCCTGGCGTTCGTTGGCTTCCATCTGCTGCGCCTGCCATGGCAGCCATAACAAAATGGATGCGAACAGCAGGACCAGCAGAACCGGCAAAAACCAGTGAAGCGGCTGGCGGCGGCTAAGGAAGCCGGTTCTGGAATTGAGCGAAAGGGTAGGCATACCGATACCGGAGAAATACGGCTGTTTAAACAAATATAATGCAGCCGGCGGTGCCGCCCGACGGCAATTCCAGCCAAGTGTATCCGACGAGCTGCCGCTTTCGGCAGCCCGGCGGCGTGGATTGTGGTTATCCACAGTTGTGAGCCGGAGGCGGGATGCAGAGAATACCCGAACGCCCATGCTTATATTTGCCCTATTTTCCTGTTGGGAACTCAATGAAGTTCAGCCTGACGTGCGGAGTGAGATTCAGTGCACTGCTTGTTGCGGTCGCTGCCTTGTCCCTGAATAATGCGGCACGCGCGGATGCGCCCATCGTCATCAAGTTCAGCCATGTCGTCGCAAGCGATACGCCCAAGGGCAAGGCGGCTGAACGATTCAAGGAGCTGGCAGAGCGTGCTACCAAGGGGCGGGTCAAGGTAGAAATCTATCCAAACAGTCAGCTCTACAAGGACAAGGACGAGCTCGAAGCCTTGCAACTGGGCGCGGTGCAGATGCTGGCTCCATCGCTGGCCAAGTTCAGCCCGCTTGGTATCCGCGAGTTCGAGGTTTTCGATCTTCCCTATATTTTTCCTACCAAGGAAGTCCTGTATCGCATCACCGAAGGGCCTATCGGCAAGGAGCTGCTGGACAGGCTTCAAACCAAGGGCATTACCGGGCTGGCATTCTGGGATAACGGGTTCAAGGTGATGTCGGCCACGCGGCCGCTCAAGGTGCCTGCCGATTTCCGGAACCAGAAGATGCGCATCCAGCCTTCAAAGGTGCTGGAAGCGCAGATGCGCGCGCTCGGCGCCATTCCTCAGGTCCTCGATTTCAGCGAGGTCTACCAGGCGCTGCAGAGCGGCGTTGTGGATGGCACCGAAAATCCGCCATCAAATTTTTATACGCAGAAGATGTACGAACTGCAGCCGCATGTAACGGTATCGAACCATGGTTACCTTGGCTATGTGGTGATTGTGAACAGGAAGTTCTGGGAAGGGCTGCCGGGCTCGATACGCGTCGAACTTGAGGGGGCGATGCGGGAGGCGACCCAGTACGCGAACGCGATCGCACAGAATGAAAACGACCGGGCGATGGAGGCGATCAGAAAGTCCGGCAAGACTGTCGTGCACCAGTTGACCGACAAGCAAAAGGAGCAGTGGCGTGCAGCGCTCGCTCCGGTGCATCGTGAAATGGAGGCCCGCATTGGACGTGACCTGATCGCAGCCGTCAACAGGGAGGCGGCGCGGGATGTTACGAAGGATGCTGCCAGGAAGCCAGCTGCCTTGATGGGCCGGTGAGAGTGTCGCCTTTTCCGCATGCTGTTTCTTGGGCCGCATGCGGTTTTCCATCCAGTTCTCCAGCCATTGATCAAGGAAGGCGCAGAAAAATTATGTTATATCAAAGGCTTGCGGGTTGATGCTTGTCTGGCACGTTGTCTGCTAAACAAAGCCTCGATTACCTTTGACGACTGCACGGAGTGTCGTCGTCAAAGGTAATCAATGCCCAGGAAGGGGGATGCCGAGGCAAACGTCGCCGCGACTACCCTGCTTGCCGGAGCATATTTGGATATTTGCAAGCGATCTCAAAACCAGGAGACATGACATGAAATCACGCAAACTGCTGTTCGCAATCACTTTCGCCGCCGGTGCTGCAGCGATGGCCTCGGCCCAGGCGCAAAACTTCCCAACCAAGCCGATCAAGCTGATCGTCCCGTTCGCACCGGGCGGCACGACCGACATCGTTGCTCGTATTGTGGGCGATAAACTTGGCAAGGAGCTCGGGCAGGCAGTCGTCATCGAGAACCGTGGCGGTGGGGGCGGCAGTATCGGCGCATCGGCCATCTCGAAGGCAGAACCGGATGGCTACACCATCGGCGTATCCACGGTATCAACCCATGCGGTCAACGCGGCTTGCAACAGCAAGCTCGGCTATGACCCGATAAAGGATTTTGCGCCGATCACCAACATGGCGCGAACACCGAACGTGCTGACGGTGAATCCGAAATTTCCTGCGCAGGACTTCAAGCAATTCCTCGTCGAAGTGAAGAAGAATCCCGGCAAACTCAACTACGCAACATCCGGTACCTGCAGCATCCAGCATATGGTCGGCGAACAATTCAAGGCATCCACCGGCACCTTTATCCTGCACATTCCGTATCGCGGGGCAGGTCCGGCGCTGAACGATCTTCTCGGCGGCCAGGTCGACATGATGTTCGATAATCTTCCGTCGTCGATGTCACATATCCAGTCGAACAAGCTGCGTCCGCTGGCGATCGCATGGAACAAGCGTCTGGATGCAATGCCGAATGTGCCGACCTTCGCCGAACTTGGCCTCAAGCAGGTCAATGATCCTGCCTGGTATGGCCTGGTTGCGCCGCCTAAAACGCCGGACGATATCATCAAGAAGATCAACGCTGCCGCAGTCAAGGTGCTCAACATGCCGGATGTCAAGGAACGGCTCATGGCGAGCGGCGCAGAGCCTGTCGGCAACACGCCTGCAGAGCATGCTGCCGAAATCAAGGCTGAGCTTGAGAAGATGAAGAACCTCGTCAACAAACAAGGCATCAAGCTGGACGGCGCCTGATCAGTACATCAGCGCATCATCGCTCCTCACCCCCGGGGAGCGAACAGTTCTCGCCTGGGCCGGTCAGTTCAGGCTCAGGCGGGAATGCGGATCCTCCTCGTCCCATTTCCCTGAGGAACGCCGAATCACTCAGCGGCATCCATCACGAATCGACCGGAAAGTCCGGTTAGGTCAAAACTGCGGCTTTCCACAGTTGTAACCCCTGTTCGAGCAGGGAATAATGCGCCCATGGAAGCTTCCGCCGCCCTTGTCGCTTTGGGACGGTACACCCGGATTTCCGTAGCGGCGCGCGGTCGTGGCCGTTTAATTTCTGGTTTAGTGACAACTCATAATTGGAGAGACACCGATGAAACTTACATTGCTCCGGACAGTTGCCGGTATTGCGCTGATGACAGGCGCCATGGCTCACGCGCAATCGGATTACCCCACCAAATCCGTCACCATGATCGTGCCGTTCGCGGCCGGCGGACCGACCGATACCGTAGCGCGCCTGATCGCACAATCGATGTCGAAAACCCTGAAGCAGCAAGTCATCGTGGAAAACGTTGGCGGTGCAGGCGGTACCATCGGCGCCGCACGCGTGGCCAAGGCAGCGCCGGACGGCCATACGATTTTCCTGCATCACATCGGCCACTCGACCGCACCGACGCTGTATCGCAAGCTGTCCTATGACGCCATCAATGACTTCGAGCCAGTCGGCCTGGTGACGGATGTCCCGATGACCATCGTGGCACGCGGCAACTTCCCTGCCAAGGACCTCAAGGAGCTGATCACCTACGTCAAGGCCAACAAGGACAAGGTCACCTATGCGAACGCGGGCGTGGGCTCGGCATCGCATCTGTGCGGCATGCTGCTGATGAGCGCGATCGGCACCGATGTGACCACTGTGCCTTACAAGGGAACCGGCCCGGCGATGAACGATCTCCTCGGCGGACAGGTTGACATGATGTGCGACCAGACCACCAACACCACCAGCCAGATCAAGAGTGGCAAGATCAAGGCTTATGCGGTGACCACCAAGGCGAAGGTCGCTTCGCTGCCTGAACTGCCGACCGCAAACGACGCAGGATTGCCGAACTTCGAGGTTGCGGTATGGCACGCTGTCTATGCGCCGAAGGGCACACCGAAACCTGTGATCGGCAAGCTGGAGGAAGCGCTCAAGATCGCACTGAAAGACGGCACCGTCAAACAGCGCTTTGCAGAACTGGGCACCGAGCCTGTCGCGGAAAACCGTGCCACGCCGGATGCGCTGCGCACCTACCTGAAGGCAGAAATCGACAAGTGGGCACCGGTCATCAAGAAGGCCGGCGCATACGCTGACTAAGTGCGCGAAGCAGGCACGAGATAGAAACACCGGCGGGATCACGAAACAGCGAGGAGGCTTTTCGTCATCCCGCCACCAACCACGTTGGCTGAGCGATATCTCAAGTCTCAGGTTCCAATATGGCCCTGCATCCACGACGTTGCAAAATTGCGTACGGTCACAGCGATTGTGATGGACGGCAATTCTGGCAACAAGTGTGTTCGCAAGTCATCTTGTACATTTCGAAGCGTTTTCAATTCATAATCTATCCGGCTTGACGAAATCATATTTGGCTGGCCGGTTTGCCTTGTTGGGCCTCAAGACCCGCTGTATATTAAAAGCCTGACAACATAAAAAGGAGAAGACACCGTGTCATCATTCATACGCAACCCCAAGGAATTCTGGTCGGGGATCATGTTCATTTTCTTCGGGGCGGCGGCACTCTATATTGCCCAGCAGGACTATCCGATGGGCAGTGCAGGCAGAATGGGACCCGGGTATTTTCCATCTGTGCTTGCCGGGTTGCTTACCCTGGTAGGCGCTGTCGCAGTGGTTCGCTCCTTGTTCAGGCCGGGCGAAGCGGTCGGTAACTTCGCCTTCAAGCAAACCTTTCTCGTGCTCGGTGGCGTCCTGCTGTTCGCCGTGCTGGTGCGCACCGCTGGCCTCGTGGCCGCAATCCTTGCCCTGGCCATCGTCAGCCTGTACGCAAGTTCGCAATTCCGCTGGAAGTCCGCGATCATCTTCGCCATTGCAGCAGTCATATTCTGCGTGCTGGTATTCGTAAAGGGACTTGGCGTGCCGATGCCCATCATTGGTTCGTGGTTCGGATACTAACAGGGGACAGGCATGGAATTATTCAATAATCTGGCACTCGGATTCGATACTGTCTTCACAGTCACCAATCTGCTTTACTGCCTGTTGGGCGTTTTCCTCGGAACCGCGATCGGGGTCCTGCCGGGCCTTGGTCCGACGGCGACCATCGCGATGCTGCTGCCGGCAACCTTTGCATTGCCGCCGGTATCGTCGCTGATCATGCTGTCCGGGATTTATTACGGTTCGCAATATGGCGGTTCCACGACCGCCATTCTCGTCAACCTGCCGGGCGAATCGTCCTCGGTCGTCACTGCGCTTGACGGCTACCAGATGGCGCGCCAGGGGCATGCCGGCAAAGCTCTTGCCACGGCGGCACTCGGTTCGTTTTTCGCCGGCAGCGTTGCCACCTTCCTGCTTGCCATCTTTGCGCCGCCGCTTGCCGATCTGGCATTGAAATTTGGTCCGGCGGAGTATTTTTCGCTGATGGTGCTGGGCCTGGTCGCATCGGTCGTGCTCGCACATGGTTCTCTGCTGCGCGCCATCGGCATGATCCTGCTGGGCCTGCTGTTCGGCCTCGTCGGAACGGACGTCAATTCCGGCACGCCGCGGTACACCTTCGACAGTCCCAATCTTGCCGATGGCATCAACTTCGTCGTGGTGGCGATGGGCATGTTCGGTATCGGTGAAATCATCCGTAACCTGGAGCAGGAAGAGACTCGCACCGTGATGGTGAAGAAGGTCCAGGGCCTGATGCCGAGCAAGGAAGACTTGAAGCGCATCGTCGCACCTATCCTTCGCGGTACGGCGCTCGGGTCCGCACTCGGTATTTTGCCGGGTGGTGGTGCGATGCTGTCCTCGTTCGCCGCATACTCGATCGAGAAAAAGGTGTCGAAGAACTCGGCCAACTTCGGCAAGGGCGCCATCGAAGGCGTTGCTGCGCCTGAGGCTGCCAACAATGCCGGCGCCCAGACATCCTTCATCCCGATGCTGACGCTCGGCATCCCGTCGAACCCGGTGATGGCCCTGATGATCGGCGCCATGATCATTCAAGGCATTCAGCCGGGTCCGGCGGTCATGACCGAACAGCCGACCCTGTTCTGGGGCATCATCGCCTCGATGTGGATCGGCAACTTCTTCCTGATCGTGCTGAACCTGCCGATGATCGGCCTGTGGGTACGCATGATCATGGTGCCGTATCACTTCCTGTTCCCCGCCATCCTCATCTTCAGCAGCATCGGGGTGTTCAGCCTGAACAACAGCGAGTTCGACATCTACATGATGGCCCTCTTCGGTCTGTTCGGTTACCTGTGCGCCAAGCTGGAAGCGGAACCGGCACCATTGATGCTCGGTTTCATTCTCGGGCCGATGATGGAAGAATACCTGCGGCGTGCGTTGCTGCTGTCCCGCAGTGATCCGATGGTCTTCCTGCAGCGCCCGATCAGCGCCACCATGCTGGCGCTGGCTGCCATCGCCTTGGCCGTGGTGCTGTTGCCTGCACTGCGCAAGAAACGTGAAGAGGCGTTCGTCGAATGATGGCAATATCCATGCGGTGCGCTTGATACCGTATTGACCTCCGGACGGCATGCTTCTTATGGAAGCATGCCGTTTTTTCTTATGGCGCCGCAATTATTCTGGTTTATCCTAATGCCATGAACGCGCAGCCCAATACTGATTTGTTTTCCGCCATCGTCGAAGCGCCATTCGGTGCCATCGGCATCCGAACCGAACCGGGCGTGGTGAAGGAACTGGTCTATCTGCCACGCCATTTTGAGGAAAAGCCGCCGGCCGACAAGCTGGCTGAACTCGCCGCGCAACAGGTTGAACGCTATTTCAAGGAGCCCGATTTCCAGTTCAACCTGCCGCTGGCCCCGGTCGGTACTGCCTTTCAACGCAAGGTGTGGACAGTGATCTCTGCCATCCCGCGCGGCGAAGTGCTTACCTATGGCGACGTTGCCAAACGTATCTGTTCCGCGCCGCGCGCAGTCGGGCAGGCTTGCGGCGCAAACTGGTTTCCGTTGGTCATTCCCTGCCATCGCGTCACGGCCTCCGGCGGTCTGGGCGGATTTTCCAATCATGATGACGAAACCGGTTTTCATCTCGGCGTGAAGCGGTGGCTGCTCGCGCACGAAGGCATCGAGAAATACCGATGAATGTCGTAACGGATGCAAGCCTGACGAGCCAGGCAGCGATCGATGAATTTTGCGACACGCTCTGGTTGGAAGATGGCCTGTCGAAAAATACCCTGGAAGCATATCGTCGCGATATGAGTTTGTTTGCAACCTGGCTGCAGGCGGAACGCGGAAAGATTCTGTACGACGCGCAGGCGGAAGACCTGAATGCTTATTTTGCCGCCCGCCACGACAGCACCAAGGCAACATCGGCGAATCGCCGGCTGGCGGTACTGAAGCGCTTTTACCAGATGGCATTGCGGCAGAACCGTGTTGCGAGCGATCCCTGCCTGAGAATGAAATCGGCCAAGCAGCCGCCACGGTATCCGAAGACCCTGTCGGAGGCGCAGGTAGAAGCGTTGCTCGCCGCGCCGGACATAGCGACCCCGCTCGGGCTGCGCGACCGCACGATGCTGGAACTGATGTATGCAAGCGGCTTGCGCGTATCGGAGCTCGTGCTGCTGAAATCGATCGAGCTGGGAATGAACGAAGGCGTCCTGCGCATCACGGGCAAAGGCGGCAAGACCCGCCTTGTGCCGTTCGGCGAAGAAGCGCGGGCCTGGATTGAACGCTATCTGAAGAATGCGCGTGCCGTCATCCTCAACGGCCGCATCGACGATGCGTTGTTTGTCACCGCACGCGGCGGCCCAATGACACGGCAGATGTTCTGGACGCTGATCAAGAAACATGCGCTCAAGGCCGCGATCAATGCGCCGCTCTCGCCGCATACCTTGCGGCATGCATTCGCGACGCATTTGCTGAACCACGGTGCCGACCTGCGGGTGGTGCAGCTGCTGCTTGGCCATGCCGATATCTCCACCACGCAGATATACACCCATGTGGCGCGCGAGCGCCTGAAGAAGTTGCATGCGGAGCATCATCCGCGGGGATGACCGGCCTTCATGCCAAGGGGGACGCGATGATTGATCTTTCCACGCTGGCGGTTTTCCTGCTCGCCGTTCTGGCGCTGTTTCTGTCGCCGGGTCGGAATATGGCGTTTGTTCTTTCGCACGGCATTGCCCATGGGCCGCGCGGCGGATATGCCGCTGCACTCGGCATTGCCGCGGCCGACCTGGTGCACACCATGTTCGCGGCTGTCGGTATCACCGCGCTGGTTGCCGCATGGTCGCCTTCATTCGATTTGCTGCGTTATGCAGGAGCGCTTTACCTCGCATGGCTGGCACTGCAAGCATTCCGCCAACCCGGCGATGCCGTGATCCCGCACAGGAAAAGCGGATCGCTTGTGCGGGTATTCAGGATGGCGATGATCAACAATCTGCTCAACCCCAAGGCCTTGCTGTTCTTTATCGTATTTCTTCCGCAATTCGTGGATGCCCAGCGTGGCGATGTGCAACTGCAATTGCTCGCATTGGGCGTCATCCTGGCCGTCGCCGGCCTTGCCTTCAATATGGTGTTTGGTGCATTCAGCGGACAGGTCGGCAAGTTCATTGAACGCAATCCGCACGCTGCACGTTACCAGTCACGGTTCCTCGGCAGCGTACTGGCCGCGCTGGCGCTGCGCCTGCTGTTGCTGGACCGGCCCGCCGGACGTTGACGTACTGCCGCTTCGCCCCATTGTGTAAGCGGCGATTGATGCGTCTGTCAAAGCGGGCGCCTCAAAGAAAGGGTCCTGACGGCGACAGTCGACGTGTCATTCGTTCAGGACTATTGCTGGCTAATGCTGCCGTTCCCACTACTGGCTAGGGACATGCTCGGCGCGTGGCTGATGATCAGTCGATTGCCGATGCAGGTTAAATCTTGAACGCCCGCCGGCTGTCCGGCGTGACAAGGTTGATATAGTCGGGATGCTTGCGGATATAGGCAGTGATGAACTGGCAGACCGGGATGACCTGCTTGTGCTGGCTGCGCACATCATCGAGTGCCTTCTGCGCGAGCTGCGACCCGTACCCCTTGCCTTCATGTTCGGATGCGATCTCGGTATGGGTGAACATCACGGCGTCACCCATCATGTTGTATTCGGCGTAGCCAAGCACCTGTTCGCCATCGACCAACTCATAGCGATGTTTGTCCTGATTGTTGCGCAGTGCGGGATTGCTCATCGGTGCTCCTGGTGGCTAACGGGGTCTCGGCGTGCAGATGTCCGCCGTGGATCGGCAAGAGGGTACAACCTTAAAAGGCTGCCTTGCCGGGCGTTATACTTTCATGCAGATCATTATGACTAAAATTATGAGGAGCCGTCTTGCGTATTGCCGATCATTGGAAGGAAATTCAGCGCGTCGTACAGCACGGACAGGCTTCGAGCTTGTATTGCTCGATTGCATCGGCCAGTCCCGACGGCATCCCGAACATTACGCCGATTGGAACGGTATTCCTGCGCGACAACGGCACTGGCTTTTATTTTGACCAGTACACCAGCCTGCTGTCACAGAATCTTGAAACCAATCCGAATGTGTGCCTGATGGCGGTGAATGCAAGTGCGAAGTTCTGGTTTCTTTCCCTATTCGGCGGTCGCTTCCGATCTCCGCCGGGGGTACGCCTTTATGGCACGGCCGGTGCGCTGCGGCCTGCGACCGAGGAGGAACTGCAACGTGTGCGTCGCCGCGTCGGCCTGGCAAGACGGCTGAAGGGCGGACGAATGCTGTGGTCCAATTTTTCTCATGTGCGGGATGTGCAGTTCACGTCCTTCCGGCCGGTACAGTATCCGGTGATGATGGATGGCATGTGGACGCAGCGGGAAATAAAATGACGAACAAGCTGATGTCAGCATGAGCCCGGAAAAGCAGCTCGACATCATCATCCGTGGCAAGGTTCGCGAGGCGGTGAACGCGCATCTTGCCGGCGATTGGTCGGCGCTGCCGACATTGTTTACGATTCCGCGCGAGATGTTCGACGCGTGGGCCGACAGCATCGAGCTGCCGTATGGCAGAGTATCGAACAGGATATCCGGCGCCGACGGCGTGTATGTGCTGCAGGATGCCGAGGGCTGGCTGGTCTTTGAACAGCGCAAGGGCGTCCACCTCAACGGCGAACGAATGTATCCCAGCTACAGGCAGGCAAAGCGGGCAGCATTGTCGCTGGCGTATCTGAGCGTCCTGCGCGGCGCGGTATAGGCTTGTCGGCGATGGCAAGGCTCTCCCCAGGCTTGTCAGGTCGCGCATTCCGGTTTTGAGTTATGTTGTCGGTCATTCAAACAAAATTCAGGAGACAGGAAGCAATGAATGCCACACCCGTATCGGCACCATCGACCGGCAACACGGAAACCGGCACCCTCCATTCATTCCGTGCCGAAGACGGTGCGGAAATCCATTACCGCCATTGGTCATCTGCCGCTGCACCGACGGCCGTCATCCAGATCGTGCATGGCGCAGCCGAGCATAGCGGCCGCTACGAACGCTTTGCACGTGCACTGGTCGGTCAGGGGTATGCGGTGTATGCGACTGATCATAGAGGTCATGGCCGCACCCGTATCCGGTCCGGCGAACTCGGCGATGCAGGGCCGGACGCATGGAACCGGTTCGTGGAGGACGAGCGTCAGCTCAGCCAATCCATACGCGGCAACCATGCCGGTGCAAAGCTGGTGCTGTTCGGCCACAGCATGGGATCGTTCATCACCCAGGACTACATCACGCGCCACGCTCATCTTCTCGATGCAGTCATCCTGAGCGGCACCGCCTACGGTCCCCCGCCGCCGAAGGAGGCGATCACAGCGCTGAATGCAGCGGCACAGGCCGCACCGCTCGATCCCTCGCAAATCTGGTCAAACCGATTTGCCGATTTCAATAAACCTTTTACCGGCAAGCCGGGCTTTGAATGGCTGAGCCGCGATCCGGAGGAAGTCCGCAAATACGAGGAAGATCCTTTGGCAGGGTTTCCATTTACGAATGAACTGGTGCGCGATTTCTTCCAGGGCATGGCATTGCTGCGCGACCCTGTACGCGAGGTGCGCATACCCGCCGATCTGCCGGTGCTTGTCATCCAGGGTGCGCTCGATCCGGTGGGTGCCAACCTGCAGGCGACGCATGCACTGCTCGACCGCTTCAATGACCTCGGTCTGACACGCGTCAGCCATCATTTCTACGCCGAAGCGCGGCATGAATTACTCAACGAGACCAATCGCGACGAAGTGCAGCGCGATGTGCTGCACTGGCTTGCATCGGTCCTGAAGTGATCGCAACGAACAACCAAATGAGGAAATATTCATGACAAACAATACGCAAACAGCCGCGCTGGATTTTCTTGTCAGCAGAAGCGATTTACATCAATGCAGGAGCGTACCCGCCGCAGTCACCAGGGATACGGCGCTGCAAGCCGGGCAGGTGCTGCTGAAGGTCGATCAGTTTGCCTTTACTTCCAACAACGTTACGTATGCCGCTTTCGGCGATGCGATGTCGTACTGGAATTTTTTCCCTGCCGAAGAGGGCTGGGGCAGAATCCCGGTCTGGGGCTTCGGCGAAGTGGTCCGTTCGGAACAGGAAGGCATTGCGCCCGGCGAGCGCTTCTACGGCTATTTCCCGATGTCGTCCTATGTCGTCGTAGAACCGGAGCGCGTCGGAACGTCCGGCTTCTACGATGGCGTGGCGCACCGGAAGCCGCTGCATCCGCTTTACAACCAGTATTTGCGCACCAGCGCGGATCCCTCTTACCAGGAAAGCCGCGAAGCCGAGCAGATGCTGCTGCGCCCATTGCTGGTGACCTCTTTCCTCATCGACGACTTCCTGTTCGACAATGGATTCTATGGCGCCAACGCCGTCATTCTGTCCAGCGCCTCCAGCAAGACATCCTATGGATTGGCGTTCATGTTGTCGCGCCGTCCGGAAAGGACTTACCGGGTGATCGGACTGACATCGCCGGGCAATGTGGAATTTGTGAAGAATCTCGGTTGCTACGACGAGGTGCTGACTTACGACCAGTTGACATCGCTGCCCGCCGAGACGCCGGTGGTGTATGTCGATATGGCGGGAAACGGGGAAGTGCGCAGCGCGCTGCACCATCATTTCTGCGACAACATGAAGTATTCCTGCGCGGTCGGCGGCACCCATTGGGAGCAGCGGGGCGGCGCCGGGAACCTGCCCGGCGCGCGGCCAACGCTGTTTTTTGCGCCGGCGCAGGCGAAGAAGCGGGCAGCCGATTGGGGGCCGCACGGTGTGCAGGAACGTTTCGGCGAGGTCTGGCGCGCATTCCTGGCGGAGACGGAAGGGTGGATGAAGGTAACCCGGCAAAGCGGACCGGATGCAGTTGAACGGGTTTATCACGACATGATCGACGGTCGCGCCCGGCCTGACGAAGGTCATGTGCTGTCGCTATGACGTTGGCATGTAAAGGCGACGCCAAATAAAAAACGGGCCGCAGATGCGGCCCGTTTTCAGGGTAAAGCGAATTGCCTGACGCTTACTTTGGCTTACTTGGCCTTGCGGATACCCGAAGTAGCCTTTTCAGCAACTTGCGAGAACTGGGTCACGGCGTTGTTCAGGTTGGCTTCCAGCACTTCAGCAGCTTGCTTGGTTGTCTTGGTGAACTGCTCGTAACCTGCATTGGCGTTACCGATCGCGGATTTGAAAATCGCGACGACATTCTCGGAACCGGCCGGTGCGTTCTTGGATACGTCCTCGACCAGTGCGGAGACCTTGCGGCCTGTTTCAGCGATGTGCTCTTCGGTCGCACGGGTAAACTCGGACTGCGCGCTGGTCGCGATGCCAGCCAGGTGACGGCCGTAAGCGATTGCCTTGGCAGCGGTCGGCTGTGCCTGCGCTGCGGTCAGCGAGAAGAATTCCTGCGGGTCTTTTGCGGAAATCAGCTGGCGTGCGGTGACAGCGGAGTCTTCCAGCGATGCCTTGGCTGCATTCAGGTTCAGGTCAGCGATCTTTTCCAGGCTTTCAAAAGTCTTGGAAGTCAGTGTGGTGAAAATCGCGAGCTGGTTTTCGAAGTTGGACTTGGCGGCGTTGACGAATTGTTCGTTGATTGGAAACATGGTTTTCTCCTGAGGGTAAGGAAATCTAGGAATTAAATGGGAGCGCCGGATCTATTGTGCGCTGCAACAAAGGCTATTCTAAAGACTAAAAATCGGATGTCAAGAGTTTTTGGTGCGATGCACAAAAATTCTGTACATGTATTGCTTGAAAGCAAAAAAAGCAATTCCTTCATGTAATTTAATTGCCAGTTTGATGTCGATTTAATATTGTTTCAGGTGTTGTTTGGGGTTCTTCGATCCTCTTCCGGCCATTGCAAACCTGTGTCTTCCTGCATAATGTGCACCACTTTCAATACGCATCATTTCCATGGCAAAGAAGGATCATGTCTCCGAAACCCCCGCGACCCAGTTCTTGCGTAAAAACCGGATCGCTTTTTCCGAACACCCTTATCAGTATGAAGAGCATGGCGGTACCGCCATCTCCGCCCGCGAACTCGGCGTGGACGAACACCATGTAGTCAAGACACTAATCATGCAGGACGAGGCCGCCAAGCCGCTGATCGTGCTGATGCACGGCGACCGCAAGGTATCGACCAAAAACCTCGCCAGGCAAATCGGCTGCAAGGCCGTCGAACCCTGCAAGCCGGAAGTGGCGAGCCGCCATTCCGGTTACCTTGTGGGCGGCACATCGCCATTCGGCACACGCAAGGCAATGCCGGTTTACGTCGAAGAGACCATCCTGGAGCTGGACAAAATCTACATCAACGGTGGGCGACGCGGCTATCTGGTCGGCATTGACCCCAAACACCTGGCGTCGGTGTTGCCGGTAACAGCGGTGCACTGTGCGCTGGACGAATAAATAAAAGCAACTGATCAAGGGAGAGTATGAATACCGTTCTATTTACAATCGCCGCCTACCTGCTGGGATCGGTTTCCTTCGCGGTGGTTGTCAGCATACTATTCGGACTGGCCGATCCACGCACATACGGTTCGAAGAACCCTGGCGCGACCAACGTGCTGCGTAGCGGCAACAAGGCCGCCGCTGCACTGACCCTGCTAGGGGATGGTTTCAAGGGGTGGCTTGCGGTCTGGCTCGCGTCGGAGTTCGGAGCGCGATTTGGCGTCGACGATAGCGGCGTCGCGCTGGTATCAATCGCGGTCTTTGTTGGTCATTTGTGGCCGGTGTTTTTCCGGTTCGAAGGCGGCAAGGGTGTCGCGACCGCGCTCGGCGTGCTCGTCGGCCTGAACGTCTGGCTGGGACTGGCCACCCTGATCACATGGCTGGTGATTGCCTATGCATTCCGCTATTCATCGCTGGCGGCACTGGTCGCGAGCGTCTTTGCGCCGTTTTACTACGGCCTGCTGTTCGGCACCAACATCAAACTGCTTGCCGTGCTGGCAATGAGCGGCTTGCTGATCTACCGGCACCGGCAGAATATCGCCAACCTGATGGCCGGCAAGGAAAGCAAGATCGGCAGCAAGAAGAAGTAATCCCTCAAGCCCAATCACGAAACAAATCGACGGAGCCAGCCATGCTGAAAAGTCACGCATTCGAACGTCAATGGTTACCCACGGACTATGAGGGCATCGAGCGTAGCGTCCTGCGCCTGAACGATGGCGGCGGCCGGACATCACTGGTGCGGCTGGCGGCCGGCAGCAGGTTTCCGCGGCATGCGCACATGGGCAGCGAGGAAGTGCTGGTCATCGAAGGGACGGTATTGATCGGCGGCGCGACACTGGCGGCCGGAGACTACCTGTATACCGAAGCGGGCGAGGAGCACGACGTACAGGCATTGGAAAACGCCGTCATTTACGTCGCCTCGCAAAAGCAGACGCCGATCGTCGAAAAATAACGACGAGACCGATGACAATTTAATTCGGGCGCAACTCGTCGAGCGGCCAGCGCGGCCGCACGTTGAAGGCGTAGTCGCGCCGCGCTGCTTCGGGATGCACCTGCAGCCGCATCGCACCCGCAAAAGCGATCATCGCGCCGTTGTCGGTGCAGAATTCCAGCTCGGGATAGAACACCTCGAATCGCCGCTTGACCGCCGCGTCATTGAGCGCCGCGCGCAACTGCCGATTGGCGCCGACGCCACCTGCGATCACCAGCCTTTTCAGACCGGTCTGCTTCAGCGCCTTCAGGCACTTCGCCACCAGCACGTCGACGATGGCATCAACGAAGGCCCGCGCGACATTGGCCTTGTCCTGTTCGCAGATATTCGTAGTGTGATTCTTCACTACCGTCAGCACCGCCGTCTTCAGGCCGGAAAAGCTGAAGTTCAGATCCTTCGAATGCAGCATCGGACGTGGCAGATCGTAAGCGCCGGGATCGCCGAACTCGGCGAGCCGCGAAATGGCCGGTCCGCCCGGATACCCAAGCCCGAGCAGCTTGGCGGATTTGTCGAAAGCTTCGCCTGCCGCGTCGTCCAGCGTCTCGCCGAGCAACTCATACTGTCCGACGCCGTCCACCCGCATGAGCTGGGTATGGCCGCCGGAAATCAGCAAGGCGACGAATGGAAAGGCCGGAGGTGTTTTCGACAGCAGCGGTGACAGCAGGTGTCCTTCGAGATGATGCACGCCGAGCACCGGACGGTCGAGCGCCAGGCCCAGGCCGCAGGCGACCGATGCGCCGACCAGCAAGGCGCCGGCGAGGCCGGGCCCTTGGGTATAAGCAATCGCATCGATGGCGGAGCGTTCAATCGCGCTTTCGCGCAGCACCTGTTCGAGCAGCGGGATGGTGCGCTGGATATGGTCGCGCGAGGCCAGTTCCGGGACGACGCCGCCGTATTCCTGATGCATCGCGATTTGCGAGTAGAGCGCATGGGCGAGCAGGCCGCGTTGGGTGTCATACAACGCAAGGCCAGTTTCATCGCAGGAGGATTCGACGCCGAGAACGATCATGTGGGCAAAATGAAGAGGGGAAAGAGGTGGCAAGCTTTTTGCAGCGACCCGTCATTGTAAAGGAAAGCCCCGCAGGTCCGCACACGCTGCCAATCTTGAAACAAGCCCACCATGACCGACTCCAAACAGCTGAAAATCATTGTCATTAACTCATTGGTCGCCCCCGAAGGCGCGGACGAGGCGGCGCAGGAGCAGGCCGAACGCGCACGTGCCCTGCGCATCGGCTTGCTGGAAGCGGGCTACAACATCCTTGCAGCCTTGCCGCCGGACGGCGACTTCGAGGAACAGATCACCCAATTGCAGCCGGATCTGATCATCGTCGATGCGCAATCGGATGCGGCATTGAAGAAGGTGGTGGCAGCAACCGCCGATGCGCGGCGACCGATCGTCTGTTTTACCGAAGACGGCGACAAGGCGAAGATGCACGCAGCCATCGAGGCCGGCGTGTCTGCCTACGTGGTAGCCGGACTGTCGGCCGAGCGGGTAAAGGCGGTGCTTGATGTGGCCATGGCGCGGTTCGAAGTCGACCAGAAACTCCGCGTGGAGCTCAGTGAAACCAAGGTAAAACTGGCCGAGCGCAAGGTGATCGAACGCGCCAAAGGACTGTTGATGGAGCGGCACCATTGTTCGGAAGATGACGCTTACCGCAAGCTGCGGCGACTCGCGATGGACAAGAACCTGAAGCTGTCGGAAGTGGCGCAACGTATGCTCGACGTTGCCGATTTGCTTATTTAGAGACGTCTTCTGCCATCTCAACCCACACCTTGCGGACTTGTCCGCTCAGAATGCCGCATCGCCAGAAACTGCGCCCTGTTTTGATGCGTTGCACAACCCCGGTGCATCACTTCACCACTTTTATGGCGAAATGCCCGTAATCAGGATGTGTGCCGGCGCTGTGAAGCGCGATATCGCTGGCACACCAATTGCAGATAAGACGACAGTGCCAATGGCGGCGCGACGATCAGCAATACCGTCTTGACCAATGTCGGTCAAGGCATTTGGACAAAGGCGTCCGAGTCGGATGAGCTCAGCTCATGCCGCTCGGACGCCTTTTTTTTGCCCAGTGCGAATTAACTCATGAGGAAGTCATGACAACGAACGATACAAAAACCAATTTGACCCGCCGCAGTATTCTGAAGACGGGCGCGGCTGTCACCGCAGCAGGGGCATTCGGCGCATTGGCAACGCAGGGGGCGTGGGCCGCGGGCTCCGACAAACCGGAAAAGGAAGAGGTCAAGGTTGGCTTCATTCCACTGACCGATTGCGCATCCGTCGTGATGGCATCGGTGCTTGGTTTCGACAAGAAGTACGGGATCAAGATCGTGCCGACCAAGGAAGCATCCTGGCCCGGCGTGCGCGACAAGCTGGTCAACGGCGAGCTCGACGCGGCGCATGTACTGTACGGCCTGGTCTACGGCGTTCACCTTGGCGTGAGCGGTCCGAAGAAAGACATGGCGATCCTGATGACGCTCAACAATAACGGTCAGGCGATCACGCTATCGAAGAAGCTGGCCGACAAGGGCGCGGTCGACGGTCCGTCGCTGGCCAAGCTGATGCAGACCGACAAGCGCGAATACACCTTCGCGCAGACATTCCCGACCGGCACCCACGCGATGTGGCTGTATTACTGGCTCGCGTCCTACGGCATCGATCCGATGAAGGACGCAAAGATCATTACCGTGCCGCCGCCGCAGATGGTCGCCAACATGCGCATCGGGAACATGGACGGCTATTGCGTCGGCGAGCCATGGGGCCATCGCGCGATTGCCGACGGTATCGGCATCACAGGCGTGACCACGCAGGATATCTGGAAGGACCATCCGGAGAAGGTGCTTGGCACCACGGCCGAATGGGTGAAGGCAAATCCGAATACGGCGCGCGCCATGACGGCCGCGATTCTGGAAGCGGGCAAATGGATCGACGCTTCGCTGTCCAACAAGAACAAGATGGCGGAAACCATCGCCAACAAATCGTATGTCAATACATCGGTCGACGTGATCAACCAGCGCATTCTCGGCCGTTACCAGAACGGCCTGGGCAAGACCTGGGACGATCCCAACTACATGAAGTTTTATAACGACGGCGCCGTGAACTTCCCGTACCTGTCCGACGGGATGTGGTTTCTCACACAGCATCGCCGCTGGGGCCTGCTCAAGGATGACATCGACTACATGGCGGTGGCCAAATCGATCAACCGCATCGACATGTACAAGGAAGCGGCCACCATGGCGAGCGCCAGCGTGCCGAAGGATGTGATGCGCACGTCCAAGCTGGTGGATGGCGCGGTGTGGGACGGCAAGAATCCGAAGGCGTATGCCGCTTCCTTCAAGATCAAGGCACAGGCCAACGCTTAAAACTTTCAGAATGGAGTCGTCATGAGTGCAGTAATGGACACGATGTTGAACAAGCCGGCGCCGTCGGCACCCTTGATCGGCGAATCGCCACCGAAGAAGGCGGAAGCCGAGGTTGCGAATACGGAAAGCCGGCGCCGGCGCGTGGTTGGCGCCGATGCGCCGCTGATCGGCGGCAGGAACAGCCAGGCACGTGCGGCACTGCTTGCCGTTATCGCACCTGTTCTCGGTCTTGCCTTTCTCGTGCTGGTATGGGAAATCGTCGCCGCGAAAAACGCCGGCTTTCCGACACCGGCGGCAACCTTCCAGGCGGCGATCACGCTCTTTTCCGATCCGTTCTACCGCAACGGCCCGAACGACCAGGGCATCGGGTGGAATCTGCTGTCATCGCTGCAACGGGTCGGCCTCGGTTTCGGCATGGCGGCAGCCGTCGGCATCCCGCTTGGTTTCATGATCGGCCGGTTCAAGTTCCTGTCCGCGATGTTCAATCCGATCATCAGCCTGCTCAAGCCAGTGTCGCCGCTGGCATGGCTGCCGATCGGCCTGCTGGTTTTTAAGGCTGCCAATCCGGCCGCGATCTGGGCGATTTTCATCTGCTCCATCTGGCCGATGATCATTAATACGGCAGTCGGCGTACAGCGCGTTCCTCAGGACTATATGAATGTCGCCAAGGTCCTGAACCTGTCGGAATGGAAGATCGTCACTAAGATCCTGTTTCCTTCAGTGCTGCCGTACATGCTGACCGGCGTGCGACTGGCCATCGGCACCGCCTGGCTGGTGATTGTCGCGGCGGAGATGCTGACCGGCGGCGTGGGCATCGGTTTCTGGGTCTGGGACGAATGGAACAACCTGAATGTGCCGCACATCATCATCGCCATCGTGGTGATCGGGGTAGTCGGCCTGCTGCTGGAGCAATTGCTGGTGACCATCGCAAAGGCATTCACGTATGAGGATGTGCGCAGCTGACGCTGTTTGCGCCGCTTTGACATCACCTGATCATTAAAGGAAATCCCCATGGACAACAACAGCAAATTCATCGAAATCCAGAAAGCGGAAATGGTGTTCCACACCAAGAAGGGCACATTTCACGCGCTGAAGGACATCAACCTGCAAGTGAAAAAAGGCGAGTTCGTCACGCTGATCGGCCACTCGGGATGCGGCAAGTCGACATTGCTGAACCTGATCGCCGGCCTGCTGGATGCCACTGACGGCATGCTCCTGTGCGCCAATCGCGAGATAGCCGGGCCGTCGCCGGAGCGGGCGGTCGTGTTCCAGAACCATTCGCTGCTGCCGTGGCTGACCTGCCATGAAAACGTGTATCTGGCGGTGGAACGGGTATTTGGCGCGACCGAGAACAAGGCGCAGCTGAAGGCGCGTACCAAGTCCGCATTGGCCCTGGTGGGACTGACCGCTGCGGAACACAAGCGCCCGCACGAAATTTCCGGCGGCATGAAGCAGCGGGTCGGTATCGCCCGTGCGCTGTCGATGGAGCCGAAGGTTCTGCTGATGGACGAGCCGTTCGGCGCGCTCGATGCGCTCACCCGTGCTCACCTCCAGGACGAACTGCTGAAGATCGTCGCGAAGACGAATTCGACGGTAGTGATGGTGACGCATGATGTCGATGAGGCGGTGCTGTTGTCGGACCGCATCGTGATGATGACGAACGGACCCGCCGCGACCATCGGGGACATCGTGAACGTACGACTCGAACGGCCGCGCGACAGGGTGGCGCTGGCACAGGACCCGCTGTATGTGGAGTACCGGCGGTCGGTGCTGGAATTCCTGTATCACCGCCAGGCGAATCCGGCGGTGTTGAAGGAAGCGGCGTAGGGATTCACGCCAATGAATATAGGAAGAGCTCCTTCCCACTGTCAGGGGGGTGTAGCAGGGGTTTCGCGGGGCACTGCCCCGCGCCTGCGGAACGGATTGCGCGTAAGCGCAATCCTCTTGGTTGGGATGGGGCGGCCCGCGCGGGGGTAGTGAGGTGGAGCTAACGCATTTAGTAAATCAACCTTCACACCCCCACCCTAACTTTCCCCCTAAAAGGGGGAGGGAACAGGTAGCAAAACGATCAACCGCGACCGCACTCACCGCACCACAATCAAATACAACAACAGCAAATTCATCACGATCGACATCACCGCCACTGCGCGCCATAACGACAGCGGATCCCGCTTTGCCAGTGGTGTCGCCGGCAACCCCGGCAGCGGATTCGCCGCACCCCGTTCGAGCGCCAGCAAAAACTCCTCCGCCGTTTCGAAGCGGTCCGAAGGGCTGCGCGCCACCGCTTTCAGTACCACGTTCTCCAGCCATACCGGCACGTCGGGCCGATATCTGGTCAGTGGCATCGGATCGCCGAAGCGTGGATTCTGGAACGGTTCGATCTCGCCATACGGATAGCGCCGCGTCAGCATCAGGTACAACGTCACGCCGACCGCATAGACATCGGTACGCGGTGACGGCGGCTCATGCTCGAACTGTTCCGGTGCCAGGAAAGAGGGCGTGCCGGCCTGCGGCGCTTCCAGCGGGGCGTCCGCTTCCAGCCCGGAGTACGCCACGCCCAAATCCAGCAGGCGCAATTCACCGTCGATCCCGAGATGCACATTGGCCGGCTTGATGTCGCGGTGGATGATGCTGCGCCGATGCAATGCGCCCATCGCGCGTACCAGCTTCTCGCCGTGCCCAATCACTTCCGGCACCGTGAAATGCGTGCCGGCGTCCAGCCGCTGCTGCACGGTGTAGCCGTCGTGCCAGGTCGTGAGGTAATACAGGAAATTTTTTTGTTCCGGCGCGATCACCTGCGGAAAGAAACGCGCGACGACCCGCTTTGACAGCCATTCCTCGTGAATGAAGGCAGATCGTTCACGCGGATCGTCCGCTGTTTCAGGCTGCAAGGTTTTTAATGCCATTCTGCGCTGCGTACGCGGATCCACCACCCGGTAGAGCAGGGTGGCGCGTGAGGAATGCACCAGCGCCTCGACTTCCATGCCATCGATGATTTGCCCCGGGCGTAACTTGGGCAATGCCGGCAGCTGCTGCGCCAGCGACAGGGCATCACGCAGGTTTTCTTCGGGCAGGCCGACAACCTTGAGCACCAGGGCGCTGGTGTTATCGGTGGATCCCCCAGCCAATGCGGCATCCACCAGCGCAGTGGCAGCGCTCTCCGCATCAAGGCGTCCCAGTGCCACTTCCGACAACAGGCTGGTGATGTCGTATTCGGTCATCCATGCCCACACGCCATCCGATGCGAGCAGGAAGACATCGCGTTCGCGCAGCTCACCCATGCCATGGTCGATCGCCAATCGCGAGTCAAGGCCGATGGCACGCGTCAGGACATGTTGCATCTCGGGCCTGTCCCATACGTGGTCGGTGGTGAGGCGGGTCAGTGCGCCACCGCGCAACAGGTACAGCCGCGTGTCGCCGACATGGGAAAAGTAATAGAAGCCGCCGCGCAGCACCACGGAGGTCAGCGTGGTCGCCATCCCGGCCAGTTCGCGGCGCGCCGAACCCTGTTTTTGCACCCAGCCATTGATTGCCTTGATGACGCGGTCGAGCGCCTGGGTAACCGGCCAGGTGTCGGGCGTTGCATAGTAGTCGGCGAGCAGGCCGCGCACCGTGTACTCCGCCGCTTCACGACCGCCGTCGTTACCCGAAACGCCGTCGGCGATGGCGGCGATCAGGCCTTTGGTGGAGAGTTCCGGCTGGTCCGGCGTGACCATGCCGACGAAATCTTCGTTGCGTTCGCGGGGGCCGGCGAGCGTGGCATGTCCGGCGGCAATGGTAAGCGGCATGAGAAATTGCTTTCGGTTGACGACAACCGATTCTATCGCCCCGCCTTAAATTTTTGCGGATGTCATCGCCGCACTGCCCCACGTCGTGCGCCAGCGTCCCTTTACGACCGACAAACCGAGCAATGCAGCGACTGCCAGCGATGCGAACAACACAAGCCCGAGTTGATAGTTGCCCGTGAGCTGCTTTGAGTAACCGAGGCTGGACGCAAGATAGAAGCCGCCGATGCCGCCCGCCATGCCGACCAGGCCGGTCATCACCCCAATTTCCTTGCGGAAGCGCTGGGGCACCAACTGAAAGACGGCACCGTTTCCTGTTCCCAGGGCCAGCATTGCCAGAACAAACACAATGACGGCGGTGGTAGCCGATTGCAGGCCGAAACTTGCAATGAACAGGAATAGTGCTGCGAAAACATACATTACTGACAAGGTCTTGATGCCGCCGATGCGGTCGGCGATCCGCCCGCCGAGCGGGCGCACCAGCGAACCGGCAAATACGCAGGCAGCGGTGAAATAACCTGCGGTGACCGGCGACAGGCCATACTGGCTGTTGAAGTAGATCGTTAACGAGGAGGCAAGCCCGGAGAACCCGCCGAAGGTGACGCTATAGAAGAACATGAACCACCACGCGTCCTTGTCCCTCAGCACATGCAGGTATTCGACCAGAGATTTCGGCGGCGGCGCCGACGGCGCATCCTTCGCGAACACCATATAGACCAGCAGCGCGATGCCAAGCGGGATCAGGCACAGGCCGAACACGTTCTGCCAGCCGAATGCAATGGCCAGCGCGGGCGCGAACAATGCGGCGAAGGCGGTGCCGGAATTGCCTGCGCCGGCGATACCGAGGGCGGTTCCCTGGTGCTCGGGCGGATACCAGCGCGATGCCAGCGGCAGGGCGACGGCAAACGCCGCACCGGCGACGCCGAGCAGCACGCCGAGGAACAGCAGGCTTTGATAACTCGTCAACTGGCCGAGCCATGCCCAGGTGACGCCGGCGATGACGACCAACTGTCCGATCAGTCCGGCTTTCTTCGGCTTGAGGTGGTCGACCAGCACGCCCATGACGATGCGCAGCAGCGCGCCGGCCAGCAGAGGCGTTGCCACCATCAATCCTTTCTGAGCAGGAGTGAGGCCGATGTCGGTCGATATCTGAACAGCGAGCGGACCCAGAATCACCCAGACCATGAAGCTAAGATCGAAATAAAAAAACGACGCCAGCAATGTCGGCGTATGGCCGGCTTTCCAGAATGAGGTCTTTTGCATTCGATGCCCTTGATCCAATAGTGTGAATGTGATGAGTGGGCCTGCACGATGCAAGTGCTATGCCACTCACTTTCCGTGCGTTCCGTACTGCCTTTGACGGTGCGGCATGCACCGGAATATGGATTGCATCGGATCGAATTGCGATGTTGCACCCGTACGGTGCGAATTGCGTCACATCATGGTGCTTGCAGACGCTGCGGAGAAGGTGTGACAAATGGCACTCCTCTTGCTTATGACTGTTCACGAATTGTTTATCGCTTCAATGGCGAAGCTGAAAGGTGAGGAGCTTTAATGAAGAAGCTGAAACTGGTCATGGTGGGGAACGGCATGGCCGGGGTGCGCACACTGGAAGAATTGCAGAAGATCGCCCCCGATATCTACGACATCACGGTGTTCGGCGCCGAGCCGTATGCCAACTACAACCGCATCCTGCTGTCCCCGGTGCTCGCCGGCGAGCAGACCGTCAAGGACATCATGCTCAATGATGTCGACTGGTATGCGGCAAACAACATCCAGCTCCATCTCGGAAAGAAGATCACACGGATCGACCGCGTCAAGCGCATGGTGATTGCAAAAGACGGCACCACCGCCGAGTATGACCGCCTGCTGCTGGCCACGGGATCGAATCCCTTCATGCTGCCGGTGCCCGGAAAGGACTTGAAGGGCGTCATCTCCTACCGCGATATCCACGACACCAACGCGATGATCGAGGCCGCGCAGGTGCATACCCATGCGGTGGTGATTGGCGGCGGTCTGCTCGGGCTGGAAGCCGCCAACGGACTGAAGCTGCGTGGCATGGATGTCACCGTCGTACATCTGCCCAACTGGCTGATGGAACGCCAGCTCGATCCGGTCGCCGGCAAGATGCTGCAGAAATCGCTGGAAGACCGCGGCCTGAAATTCCTGCTGGAGAAGAATACCCAGGAACTGGTCGGCGACGAGAATGGGCGCGTGAAGGCCATCCGCTTCACCGACGGACTCGAAGTGCCAGCGCAACTGGTGGTGATGGCGGTCGGTATCCGGCCCAATACCACGCTGGCCGAATCTGCCGGGCTGTATTGCAACCGCGGCATCGTCGTCAATGACACGATGCAGACCTACGACCCGCGCGTCTACGCCGTCGGCGAATGCGTGAACCATCGCGGCACCGCCTACGGGCTGGTTGCGCCGCTGTTCGAGATGGCAAAAGTTTGCGCGAACCATCTTGCGAATTTCGGCATCGGCCGCTACCAGGGATCGGTCACGTCGACCAAGCTGAAAGTCACCGGCATCGACCTGTTCTCCGCCGGTGAATTCATGGGCGGCGAGGGCACGGAGGAAATCGTGCTGTCCGACCCGATCGGCGGCGTGTACAAGAAACTGGTTCTCAAGGACGACAAGCTGGTGGGTGCCTGCCTCTACGGCGACACGGTCGATGGCTCCTGGTATTTCCAGTTGCTGCGCGAGGCAAAAAATGTGGCGGAGATCCGCGACACGCTGATGTTCGGCGAGGCCAATACCGGCCGTCCCGGCGATGTGGGGCATGAAGGATTTACCAAGGCCGCCGCGATGCCGGACACCGCCGAAGTCTGCGGCTGCAACGGCGTCTGCAAGGGCAGCATCGTCAAGGCGATCAAGGAAAAGGGCCTGTTCACGCTGGAGGACGTGCGCAAGCATACCAAGGCGTCGGCGTCCTGCGGCTCCTGCACCGGCCTGGTGGAACAGATCATCATGTTCACCGCCGGCGGCGACTATTCGAGTTCCAGCAAGGTTAAGCCGCTATGCGGCTGCACCGACCATACGCACCAGAACGTGCGCGATGCGATCAAGGCCAACAAGCTGCTGACGATCGCCGCCACCATGCAATTCATGGATTGGCGCACGCCGAACGGCTGTGCGACCTGCCGGCCGGCGATCAACTATTACCTGCTGTCGACCTGGCCGCACGAGGCAAAGGACGATCCGCAATCGCGCTTCATCAACGAACGCGCCCACGCCAACATCCAGAAGGACGGCACCTACTCGGTAATCCCGCGCATGTGGGGCGGTGAAACCACCGCGAAGGATCTGCGCCGCATCGCCGACGTGGTCGACAAGTACAGTATCCCGACGGTGAAGGTCACCGGCGGCCAGCGCATCGATCTGCTCGGCGTGAAGAAGGAAGACCTGCAATCGGTCTGGAAGGATCTCGACATGCCGTGCGGCCATGCATATGCGAAGGCCCTGCGCACGGTGAAGACCTGCGTCGGCTCGGAATGGTGCCGTTTCGGCACCCAGGATTCGACACTGATGGGGCAGCAGCTCGAGCGCGCGTTGTGGAAGATGTACGCGCCGCACAAGGTAAAGATCGCCGTATCGGGTTGCCCGCGCAATTGCGCGGAATCCGGCATCAAGGATGTGGGCGTGATCGGCGTGGACTCGGGATGGGAAATCTATGTCGGCGGCAACGGCGGCATCAAAACAGAGGTTGCGCATTTCTTCGTTAAGCTCAAGACCCACGAGGAAGTGCTCGAGTATTCCGGCGCCTTCCTCCAGCTGTATCGCGAAGAAGGATGGTACCTGGAGCGCACCGTGCATTACCTGGCGCGGGTAGGGCTGGATTACGTCAAGAAGAAGGTGCTGGAAGACGAGGCGAACCGGAAGGCCCTGTATGAGCGGCTGCTGTTTTCGCTAGACGGCGAACCGGACCCGTGGCACGAGAAGGAAAAGGCGCTGGTGGATACGCGGCAGTTCGAGCCGTTGTCGGTGTAACAAATAACCACCAGCCGGTTCCCTCCTCCTCTCAGGGGGAGGGTTAGGGTGGGGGGTAGTGAGGTTGATCGAATGTATGCACCAGTTCAACCTTCGCACCCCTGCGCGGGCCGCCCCATCCCAGCCTTCCCCCTGAAAGGGGGAAGGAGCCGTCCGAGGCGTCTTGTCACGTCGTTGATCAAATTCAGGCTCTGCAAAACTTCACATTCACCACCAAGGAACCTCCATGTCCCAACAATGGAAAGCCATCTGCAACGTCGCAGATATCCCCGTGCTCGGCGCGCGGGTCGTTCACAGGGCGAAGCAGCCCAATGTGGCGATTTTCCGCAATGGCGAAGACAAGATCTTCGCTCTCCTCGATCGTTGCCCGCACAGGGGCGGCCCGCTGTCCCAGGGCATTGTCTTCGGCGAGCGGGTCGCGTGTCCGCTCCACAACTGGAACATCCAGCTTGATTCCGGTTGCGCGACCGCGCCCGACGAAGGATGTACGCAAACATTCAGCGTGAAGGTGGAGGACGGGCTCGTCTATCTCGACCTGCAGGAATTGAACGTCACATCCTCCGAGGCTGAAACCGCATGACTGCATTGCGCGACACCAAGGCGACCTGTTGCTATTGCGGTGTCGGATGCGGCGTGATTGTGCAGAGCGATGGCGAGAAAGTGGTCGGTGTCCGCGGCGACCCTGATCATCCCGCCAATTTCGGCCGCCTGTGCACAAAAGGCAGCACCCTGCACCTCACCGCAAAACCCGCGCTGCAGCAACAGGCGCGGGCGCTGCATCCGGAAATGCGTTTTGACCGTAGCGATCGCCGCGAGAAGTCATCCTGGGATGCGACGATGGACTATCTCGCCCATCGCTTCGCCGAAACTATTGCCACGCATGGACCGGACAGCGTCGCGTTCTACATTTCAGGCCAGCTCCTGACGGAGGATTACTACGCGTTCAACAAATTATCCAAGGGCCTGATCGGTACCAACAATATCGACACCAATTCGCGCCTCTGCATGTCGAGCGCGGTGGCCGGCTACAAGCAGACACTGGGCGCCGACGCGCCGCCGGCGTGCTATGAGGACATCGATCACGCGCAAGTGATTTTCATCGTCGGTTCCAACACGGCCTATGCGCACCCCATTCTGTACCGCCGCATCGAGGACGCGAAGAAGAACAATCCGCGCCTGAAAGTGATCGTCGCCGACCCGCGGCGCACCGACACCGCCCGTGAAGCCGACCTGTTCCTGCCGATACTGCCCGGCACCGACGTGGCGCTCTTCAACGGCATGCTGCACATTTGCCTGTGGGAAGACCTGATCGACACCGCCTATATCGAGGCGCATACCGAGGGCTTTGCGGAATTGAAGCGCACCGTGCGCGAATACACGCCGGCGTATGTTGCCGGTGTGTGCGGCATCGACGAGCAGGACCTCATCCGTGCGGCACGCTGGTTCGGCGAGTCGACGGCATCGCTGTCCCTGTACTGCCAGGGGCTGAACCAGTCCTCGTCCGGCACGGCAAAGAACGCGGCGCTGATCAATCTGCACCTCGCCACCCATCAGATCGGTAAGCCTGGGGCGGGGCCGTTTTCCCTCACCGGCCAGCCGAACGCGATGGGTGGACGGGAAGTCGGCGGGCTGGCAAACCTCCTGTCGGCACACCGCGACATGAGCAATCCGCAGCATCGGGCCGAAGTCGCCGCGCTGTGGGGCGTGGACGACGTTCCGTCCAAACCGGGCAAGACGGCGGTGGAAATGTTCGAAGCCGTCCGCACCGGCGATATCAAGATCGTCTGGGTCGCCTGCACCAACCCGGCCCAGTCGATGCCCGACCAGAAGCTGGTGCGCGAAGCACTGAACAAGGCGGAGCTGGTGATCGTGCAGGAAGCCTACAAAAGCACTGTCACCGTCGATTATGCCGACGTGTTGCTCCCGGCCACGACCTGGAGCGAGAAGGAAGGAACGGTCACCAATTCCGAACGGCGCATCACCCGCTTCAAGCCGGTGCTCCCGAAACCGGGGGAAACACGCCACGACTGGGAAATCGTCGTGGACTTCGCACAGAGGCTGGAACGGTTGACCGGCAGGGAAAACACCTTGTTTTCCTACACCGGCGTGGAGCAGATCTGGAACGAGCATCGCGAGAGCACCCGGGGCCGCGATCTCGATATCACCGGCCTGTCGTACCGGATCCTGGAAGAGCAGGGGCCGCAACAGTGGCCTTATCCGGAGGGTGCATCCGAAGGCAGGAAACGCCTGTATGAAGACGGCGTTTTTCCGACCGCCAGTGGCCGGGCGAAATTCGTCAATACTGCTTACCAGCCGGTTGCCGAAGCGATCGATGCGCGATATCCATTCCGTCTGACAACCGGCCGCCTGCGCGACCAATGGCACGGGATGAGCCGCACCGGCACCGTCGGGCAATTGTTTTCCCATGCGTCGGAACCGGCGGTGGTGCTGTCGCAGATTGACATGGATCGGCGCCTGATCGCAGACGGCGACCTGGTGCACGTCACCAGCCGGCGCGGCACGCAGATCCTGCCGGCCATCGCCGGTGACGACATGCGTTCCGGCCAGGCCTTCATCGGCATGCACTGGGGCGAGGAATATGTGTCGGGGCGCGGGCATGAGGGCAGTGGCACCTATGGCGTGAATGCGTTGACGGTGTCGGCGTTCGATCCAAGTTCGAAGCAGCCGGAGCTGAAGCATGCCGCAGTGAAAATCCTGAAGGCGGAGTTGCCGTGGCAATTTCTGGTCTTCGGATGGGTAGACGAGGCGCAGGCGCTGGATCTGCAAGCTGCGATGCGTCCGTACATGCGCCAGTTTGCTTATGCATCCTGCACCTTGTTCGGCCGTGACAAGACGGGAGTGCTGTTTCGTGCCGCCGATGATTATCCGGCCGCCGCCGCACTGGTAAAGGACATCGAATCCCGCTTCAGCATCGTTGGTGCCGGCGTGCTGCGCTATGACGATCCGCGGCGCGGAAACGCCCGGCACATCCTGCTTGACGACGGCAAGTTAAAAGCAGTGGCGCTCGCCGGGGATATTTCGGCGGAGCGCTGGCTAAAGGAATACCTGCAAGGCGACCAGCCGGTGTCCGCGCTCGGCCGCATGCTCCTGATGCCGTCGTCCCAGGCACCGAAGGGCTTCAAGGCCCGCGGACGGGTGGTCTGCAACTGCTTCAATATCAGCGAGATCGATATCGGTGATGCTCTCGACAAACAGGACTGGATCAACCGCGGCACGCCGGAAGCAGCGCTTGCTTCCCTGCAGGAAAAACTGAAGTGCGGAACCAATTGCGGTTCCTGTGTACCGGAAGTGAAAAAAATGATTTTCCAGCGGATGTCGGCGAAGGCGGCTGCGTAGCATTATCATCGCGGGAACCCCTGCCTTTGGATATCGTTTGCTCATGGAATCTATTATTCACCCCGACCCGTTCCCGATTGCCCGCTTCATCAAGGAGATCGGGCGCGGGAAGAAAGGCGCCCGCAGCATCTCGCGCGATGACGCCCGCCAGCTGTATGCCGCGATGATCGATGGCCGCGTGTCCGACCTGGAGATGGGCGGCCTGATGCTGGCGATGCGCATCAAGGGCGAGTCGGTGGATGAAATCGCCGGCTTTCTCGACGCGGCCGAAGCATCGTTCGAGCCGCTGCATGCGCCCGCAGGCGACTACGCGCCGATCGTCATTCCCAGCTACAACGGCTCGCGCAACCTGCCCAACCTGACGCCGCTGCTGGCCCTGCTGCTGGCGCGGGAGGGCGTGCCGGTACTTGTGCACGGGGTCACCACCGATCCGGGCCGGGTCACGACGGCGGAGATCCTGGCCGAACTCGGCCTGCCGTTTGCCGACAGCGTGCAACAGGCACAGGCCGGGTTCGCCGAAGGCCGCCCGGTGTTCATGCCGATCGACGTGCTGGCGCCGCGCCTGGCGCATCAGCTGTCGTTGCGGCGCATACTCGGCGTGCGCAATTCGACCCACACGCTGGTCAAGATCATGCAGCCGTTCGCCGGACCGGCACTGCGGCTGACCTCGTACACCCATCCCGAATATCTCGAGTTGTTATCGTCCTACTTCACCACGGCCGTGCCGCCCGAACGCGGCGATGCGTTCCTGATGCGCGGCACCGAAGGGGAGACAGTCGCCAATCCCAAGCGCGCGCAACAGATTCAATGGTTCCATGAACACGCATGCACCATTTTGGTGGAGAAGCAGGCGGCGGTGGACGAGATGCCGCCCCTGCCCGAAAACAGCGACGCATCCACCACGGCGCGCTGGATCCGCCAGGTTTTGGAGGGTGTGCAGCCGGTACCGGCGCCAATCGTTGAGCAGGTGGAACATTGTTTGCATGTTGCAAGGGAACTTCGCAACCGGACAATTTTTCACCATGACAGTGCACGCTAAGGTCTATCTCGTCGGCGCCGGCCCAGGCGATCCGGAACTCCTGACCATCAAGGCAGCAAAAACCATCGGCCTGGCCGACGTGATCCTCGTCGATGATCTGGTCAATCCCGCCATACTGGAACATGCGCGAGCGGATGCCCGCATCGTGCATGTCGGCAAACGCGGCGGCTGCCAGTCGACGCCGCAGGAATTCATTGAACGGCTGATGATCGGCGAAGCCCGCAGCGGGCGTTGCGTGGTGCGGCTCAAGGGCGGCGATCCCTTCATGTTCGGACGCGGCGGCGAAGAGCGCGACCATTTGCAGGCCGCCGGCATCGACGTCGTCATCGTCAACGGCATCAGCAGCGGCATGGCGGCACCGGCGGCGATCGGCGTCCCTCTGACGCACCGAAGCTGGAGCCAGGGCGCGGTATTCGTCACCGGCCACGGCAAGGATGCGGCGTCCAATCCGGACTGGTCGGCATTGGCGAAGCTCAACCTGACGCTGGTGATTTACATGGGGGTCGCCCGCTGCGGCGACATCCGGAACGCACTCATTGAAGGCGGCAAGCCGCCATCCACGCCGGTCGCAGTCATCCATGCCGCCAGCCTGCCGTCCCAGGCGCACCTTGTAACGACGCTCGGCGAGTTGACGGAAGCGCTGTCCGCCTCCGGACTCGCCAGCCCGAGCATCATCGTCGTCGGCGATGTGGTGCGATGTGCGGAAGAATTTGCCGCGCAGCCGGCGCGATTGAGCGCAAGCAACTAAGCGCGCGGGCACCTGCCCGCTGCCGACACGTTAGAATCGCGGCTTGCTTTCAACTCCACAAGCCATGGCGAAACAATTCGATGTTGCGGTAATCGGCGCGGGCGCGGCCGGAATGATGTGCGCCGCGGTCGCCGGCCAGCGTGGCCGCAAGGTCGTGCTGATCGATCATGCAACCAAGCTTGCCGAAAAAATACGCATCTCTGGCGGCGGCCGCTGCAACTTCACCAATCTGTACGCGGGCCCGCAACACTACCTGTCAAAGAACCCGCATTTCTGCAAAAGCGCGCTGTCGCGTTATACCGCCCAGGATTTCATTGGATTGGTGAAGCGCCATCGCATCGCCTACCACGAGAAGCACAAGGGACAATTATTCTGCGACGACTCTGCCGAGCAGATCATCGACATGCTGAAGGCCGAGTGCACGACCGGCAATGTCGCCTGGCGCATGCCATGCAAGGTCGAGGCAATCGGCAAGACCGGTGAGCGTTATCGTATAGATTCAGAAAGTGGGGCGATTGAAGCCGATAGTGTCGTGATTGCCACCGGTGGCCTGTCCATCCCGAAGATCGGCGCAACCGACTTCGCCTTCCGCATCGCAAAGCAATTTGGTTTGAAACTGATCGAGCCAAGACCTGCTCTGGTGCCGCTCACCTTCGATGCTTCCGGCTGGCAACCCTTTGTGCCGCTCGCCGGTGTAGCGCTGGAGGTCGATATCGAGGCGGGCGAAAAGAAATCCCGTGGCCATTTCCGTGAAGACCTGCTGTTTACCCATCGCGGCCTCTCCGGGCCGGCGGTATTGCAGATATCGAGTTTCTGGCAGCCTGGCGCTGCGCTCATCCTAAACCTGGTTCCGGAGATGGATGTCGCGGAAATGCTTATTGAAGGCAAGGCGGCTTTAAAGAAAAACCTTGGCAACCTTCTTGCACAATGGCTGCCGTCGCGCCTGGCCGACGGCTGGTTGGGCGCTAACGGCTTTCGCCACGACGCCAGAATAGCGGATATGCCGGACAAGGAACTGCGCCGTCTCGGCAGCTCGCTGAACCGCTGGACCTTGCAGCCCAACGGCTCGGAAGGCTACCGGAAGGCGGAAGTGACACTGGGAGGCGTCGATACGCGGGAGCTGTCGCAACAGAGCATGATGGCAAACAAGGCGCCGGGCCTGTACTTCGTCGGCGAAGCGGTGGATGTCACCGGCTGGCTCGGCGGCTACAACTTCCAGTGGGCATGGTCATCCGGCGTTGCAGCGGGATTGGCGGTTTAATAACGGTGCCAGTGCGTTGCACGCGGGTTGCAGCGCCGCCCACAACGTTCCGCTCAATTTTCTTTTCTTTGGGATTTTAAGCTGCTATACTCGCCGTCTTTCCCTGAAACCTCGGTTTGAGTTTACATGACCACAATTCGCCTTAAAGAAAACGAGCCGTTCGAAGTTGCCATGCGCCGCTTCAAGCGCACTATTGAAAAAACCGGTCTTCTGACCGAGTTGCGTGCGCGCGAGTTTTACGAAAAGCCGACCGCAGAGCGCAAGCGCAAGCTCGCCGCTGCCGTGAAGCGCCACTACAAGCGCATCCGCAGCCAGCAATTGCCGAAAAAGCTGTACTGATTTCCGACCGCACACCAGCTGTGCGGTCAAATGCAAACCCGCTCCGGATGGCCGCAGCGGGTTTTGGCGTTTAAGGCTGGTGCTCTTTGCTGGCTGTCAATCCAGGGCCTGCACTTCAAGTGCCAATGCATGCCGCAGTGCAATCGCATCATGCCGGAAGCGGAAGCATTCTTTCGCGCCATCCTGCTTCGCCGTATATAGCAGCCGATTCCTGTCCTTACCGTGGACGGTGCATCCATACGTGCAAGAGCGCAATGAATGCACATGCCTGTCGGGCCTTGTGATAATCGGTTTTTTCCTCATATTTATCGATATTCGTCGACTCTGGAGCCTGCATGAGCCTGAAAGAACAAATCACTGAAGACATGAAGGCCGCAATGCGCGCCAAGGACACCGCCAAGCTCGGCACCATCCGCCTGCTCACCGCCGCCATGAAGCAGAAGGAAGTCGACGAGCACATCGAACTGACCGACGCGCATGTCCTTGCCATCATCGAAAAGATGATCAAGCAGCGCAAGGATTCGATCAGCCAGTTCGAAGCCGGTGGTCGTCAGGATCTCGCGGATATTGAAAAAGCGGAGCTCTCCGTGCTGTCGACCTATATGCCGGCAGCCATGTCCGATGCAGAAATGCAATCTGAAGTTGCTGCGGCGGTCGCACAGGTCGGCGCTGCCGGGCCGCAGGATATGGGTAAGGTGATGGGTGTGTTGAAACCGAAACTGGCAGGACGGGCCGATATGACGGTGGTTTCGGGGTTGGTGAAGGCTGCATTGTCTAAATCTTGATCTGGCTTAGGAGAGCGCCGCGCGCTGATCATCGGCTGTGATTCCACAATCTTTCATTCAGGATCTGCTCAACCGGGTCGATATCGTCGACGTGGTAGGCCGTTACGTGCAGCTGAAGAAGGGCGGCGCCAACTACATGGGCTTATGCCCGTTCCATAACGAAAAATCTCCCAGCTTCACCGTCAGTCCGACGAAGCAGTTTTACCACTGCTTCGGCTGCGGTGCGCATGGCACGGCAATCGGTTTCCTGATCGAATACTCCGGTCTTGGCTTCGTCGAAGCGGTGAAGGATCTTGCCCAGAACGTCGGCATGATCGTACCCGACCAGGATCGCTTGCCGCCCGCCCAGCGGGCGGAAGTGCAGGCAAAGAGCCTTGCACTCTCGGACGCCATGACGCAAGCCTGCGATTTCTACCGCCAGCAGCTACGCGGTGCCCAGCACGCGGTGGCCTATCTCAAGGGGCGCGGGCTGACCGGCGAAATCGCCGCCCGCTTCGGACTCGGATACGCCCCTGACGGTTGGGACAGTCTCCGCCAGGTGTTTCCCAACTATGATGCACCGCAACTGGTCGAGGCAGGTTTGCTGATCGAAAAGGGCGACGAAGACGGCGGGCCGCGCAAGCGTTACGACCGCTTCCGCGATCGCATTATGTTTCCCATTCGCAACACAAAAGGGCAGGTCATCGGCTTCGGCGGTCGTGTGCTTGATGGCGGCGAGCCGAAATACTTGAATTCGCCGGAAACACCCTTATTTCAGAAGGGAAGCGAGCTTTATGGCCTGTTTGAGGCCCGCCAAGCGATTCGCGAAGCCGGTTATGCACTGGTTACCGAGGGGTACATGGACGTTGTTGCGCTTGCCCAGCTTGGATTTCCGCAAGCAGTCGCAACGCTCGGCACAGCCTGTACGCCAACCCATGTACAGAAGCTCCTCCGGCAGACGGACCACGTGATTTTCAGTTTTGACGGCGATGCGGCAGGTCGTCGCGCCGCACGGCGAGCGCTTGATGCTTGCCTTCCGCATGCATCCGACAACAAAACCCTGAAGTTTCTGTTCCTTCCGGCCGAACACGATCCGGACAGCTATGTCCGTGAACTGGGTACGGATGCATTTGAGCAACAGGTGCGCGACGCGATGCCATTGTCGCAGTTCTTGTTGAAGGAGGTGACGGCAGACAATGATCTGAGCACCTCTGAAGGGCGTGCCAAGGCCCAGTTCGACGCCAAGCCCCTGCTTCAGGCGATGCCTCCGTCCGCATTGCGGCTGCAAATCGTGCGCAGCCTCGCCCAGATGACACAGACAACGCCGGCAGAAATCGAAGCGTTGTTCGAGCTTGTGCAACCGGTTGCCCGGACGAAGATTGCGCCGCCACGCACCAAGCGGACGCCGCCGATGGGATTGGAGCGCCAGATCATACGGTTGCTCGTCGTGCATCCGGCACTGGCATCCGAGCTTGATCAGGCGGCGATTGATGCGATGACCGGGCTCTCTCCGGACAACGCGGCAATGCTGACCCAGCTCCTGGAAGCGTGCCGGGCACTGGGGCCACAAGCCAATTTTGCTGCACTGGCGCAGCAATTAAAGATGGGAAACAGCGATTTTGACGCATTAATCGCCGAAGTTGCTGCCGAACCGGAGTCGGAAATCGCTACGTCGCGTTTGGAGCTTGCCGGGGCGATTCGGCAGACTAAAATGCAATTATTGAAAGCAGAAATGGATGCTTTGGCAGCTTCCGGCCTAGGAAACGACGAAGCGCGCAGTCGATATCGCGAACTGTTCCAGCAGCAAGAGCAACTCCGGCGCCAGGCAGAGGTCGAAAACGTATCACGCTGACGGTTTTGTTTACAGATTGCACAGCTTTGAGTTGGAGCAACATTGCTCGCTGTGTTATTATTTAAAGCTTTTGATTCAAGGCCTTAGAGTAATTCGTTTGGCGAATTGAATTCCAAGTCGGAATGTTCGGGATAATCGCGCGGGCGACTACCAAGCCGGTTGAAGCACAAATGTATTCATAGGCTCCGCATACGCACTTTTGTTGCGCAATGAGAGCAATCCAGTTGGAATTGATCCCATGGCGAACGCAATGAAAAAAACCGCGAAAACCACCGCAGACGCAAAAAATTCTAAATCGGCTGCAACTAAACCCGCTTCGGGCAAGTCGATGGCAAAGCCTGCCGTCAAGAACTCTGTTGCCGCCCAATCAGTAAGCAAGGTTAAAACGCCAAGCAAAGCTGCGACGAAATCGGCCGTGAAGACCGTAGCGAAACCGCTGGATACTGTACCGTCGTCCAAGGCTAACCCTTCATCCAAAGCCGCTGCGAAGCCGGCTTCCGAGAAACTGAAAGCTCCTGTGACAAACAAGAAAACCGAAACAACGACCGTTGCCAAACCTCCAAAGGCCCAGGCGAAGGCCGAGCCGAAGTCTGAAGCAAAAGTCATGGCGGTCAGCCAGACCACCGATGCCGCTGCATTGGCGGCAATCGACACATCCAGCTATGTGCTGCCCTCGGTGAAAGTGCCGGGCCGCCGCGGACGCAAGCCAAAGGAATTCCAGCCTGAGAACGAAGAAGTCGCGGCACTCAATGCGGTTGAACGCGCAGAATTGAAAGCCGCCGATAAAGCCAAGGCAAAAGACCGCAAGGCCAAGGAAAAAGCGCTGCTGAAGGACGCATTCTCGTCCGACACCGAAGCCACCGAAGAGGAACTCGAGCGCCGCCGCCAGAAACTGAAGACGCTGATCAAGCTCGGCAAGGAACGCGGATTCCTCACATATTCGGAAATCAACGACCATCTGCCGGAAAATATTGTCGATCCGGAAGCGATCGACGGCATCATCGGTACGTTCAACGACATGGGCATCGCTGTCTACGAGCACGCGCCCGATGCCGAAAGCCTGCTGCTGTCCGACAATGTCGCCACGGTTGCCAGCGATGATGATGCCGAAGCCGCCGCGGAAGCCGCATTGTCTACCGTGGATTCCGACTTCGGCCGTACCACCGACCCTGTGCGCATGTACATGCGTGAAATGGGCTCGGTCGAACTCCTGACGCGCGAAGGCGAAATCGAGATCGCCAAGCGGATCGAGGACGGTCTCAAGGACATGATCCAGGCCATTTCCGCCTGCCCGACCACCATCGCAGAAATCCTCGCGGCGGCCAGCCGCATCGAAAAGGATGAGATGAAAGTGGACGAAATCGTCGATGGCATGGTTGATATGGACGCGCCCGAGCAGACCATCGCTGCCGCAGTCCCTGCCGCTTCGGCCGACGAAGAAGACGAGGACGAAGACGAAGAAGGCGAAGAGGAAGAAGAAGAGAACAACGCATCAGGTGCGGCCGGCTTCTCCGCTGAACAGCTTGAGCAGCTCAAGCGCGATGCGCTGGATAAATTTAGCGAGATTTCAAGCCAGTTCGACAAGATGCGCAAGGCGTACGAAAAAGAGGGCTACAACTCTAAGCCCTACGTCAAGGCGCAGGAAACGATTTCCAATGAATTGCTGAGCATGCGATTCACCGCCAAGTTCGTCGAAAAGCTGTGCGACACGCTGCGTGGCCAAGTCGACGAAGTACGGCATATCGAAAAGCAGATCCTTGATGTCGTGGTGAACAAGTGCGGCATGCCGCGCACGCACTTCATCAAGACCTTCCCGGGAAATGAGACCAACCTCGACTGGATCGATGGCGAAGTCACGTCCGGCGAGGCTTACAGCACCATCTTGGGCCGGAACGTGCCGACGGTGAAGGAATTGCAGCAAAAATTGATCGATCTGCAAGCGCGCGTCGTGCTGCCACTTCCGGATCTCCGGAACATCAACAAAAAAATGGCCGCCGGTGAAATGAAGGCCCGCAAGGCTAAGCGCGAGATGACCGAAGCCAACCTGCGTCTGGTGATTTCGATCGCGAAAAAATACACCAACCGCGGCCTGCAGTTCCTCGACCTGATCCAGGAAGGCAATATCGGTTTGATGAAAGCGGTCGACAAGTTCGAATACCGCCGCGGCTACAAGTTTTCGACGTATGCGACATGGTGGATTCGACAGGCCATCACGCGTTCGATCGCCGATCAGGCACGTACCATCCGTATCCCGGTGCACATGATCGAAACCATCAACAAGATGAATCGCATCTCCCGGCAGATCTTGCAGGAAACCGGTGCGGAGCCAGATCCGGCGACGCTGGCGATCAAGATGGAAATGCCGGAAGACAAGATCCGCAAGATCATGAAGATCGCGAAAGAGCCGATTTCGATGGAAACACCGATTGGCGACGACGACGATTCTCATCTCGGCGACTTCATTGAAGACAACAACACGCTGGCGCCGGCGGATGCGGCACTGCATGCATCCATGCGTGGGGTGGTCAAGGACGTGCTCGATTCGCTGACGCCACGCGAGGCAAAAGTACTGCGCATGCGCTTCGGCATTGAAATGTCCACGGATCATACGCTGGAAGAAGTCGGCAAACAGTTTGACGTCACGCGTGAGCGTATCCGGCAAATCGAAGCAAAAGCGCTGCGCAAGCTGCGCCATCCGTCACGCTCCGACAAGCTGAAGAGTTTCCTTGAAGGCAGCTGATCTAACTGAGTACAATATGCAACTTTGGTTCAGGCGCCGCATGCTTTGCGGTGTGAGCCAAGTTGCAGTCGCAGTTGGGTAGATCCAGACTTTAAGGGCCTCTAGCTCATGCTTGGTTAGAGCAGCGGACTCATAATCCGTTGGTGCCGTGTTCGACTCACGGGAGGCCCACCACAAACAAAAAGGGTTAGCCTTGGCTAACCCTTTTTCAATTCCATCTCGATCCACATCGCATACATGCCGCCAGTAGTAATAGGCTCGACGTTTTCTACATAACTGCGTTTGTAGAAAGCGGGGCTGCCAGCAATGAAATAGCGCGCAGCAATTGCTGTCCATCCACCGGCTTGACAAGATACTCATCAAATCCGGCATGCAATGCTTTGGCCCGATCTTCGGGCTGGCCATATCCTGATAACGCAATCATGCGCGGTATTGGCCGGTCGCGACGCTGCTGGAGCTGGGCGACAAGCTCGAAACCATCGATGCCTGGCAAGCCGATGTCGCAAATCAGGAAGTCATACGGGTTCGTCGTTGCCATCGCAAGCCCGCGCAATCCATCGGGCGCGGTATCGACGACATGGCCTTCGAGTTCCAGCAGCATTTTCAAGGTATCGCTCGCATCGAGGTTGTCCTCTACCAGCAATATCTGGCAGCGGCCTGGCTGCGCCGCCTGCCGCGTCGACGGCGTCCCATCGGACGGCGCGATCGCGTGTGCAGGCAGGGTCACGCGGAAGCTGCTGCCGTATCCGAGGCCGTCGCTTTTCACCGTGATGCCGCCTCCATGCATTTCAATGATGCTTTTCGCCACTGTCAGGCCGACGCCCAATCCACCTTCGGTACGGGCCAGGGAGCGCGGTCCCTGCGTGAAGAGATCAAATATATACGGCTGCACGTCCGGTGCAATGCCGCTGCCGTTGTCCGAAATCGTGACGCTTACGATATCGCCATGCTGCTCGACCGTAAGGCCGATCAGTCCTTCATCCTGCGTATATTTGGACGCATTGATCAGCAAATTCGAAAACACCTGGGCGAGCCGCACGAGGTCGCCCTCAATGGTCAATGCATCGAAAGGGGCGCTGATCGTCAATTGCTGCGAGCGCTTGTCGATCAACGGGCGGCTGACCTCGACAGCACGTTCGATGATGTCGGTGAGCGAGACTGCATGTTTCTGCAGGCTGATCTTTCCGCTGCTGACGCGGGACGCATCCAGCAGGTCATCGAGCAGGCGGGCCATGTGCTGGACCTGCCGGCTCAGGACATTGTGCACTTTTGGCAGCAATGGATGAGCGGCGGTAATTCTTTCGAGGACAGTGGCAGCATTGCTGATCGGGGCCAGCGGATTGCGGAGTTCATGCGCGAGCATGGCGAGAAACTCGTTCTGGCGACGGTTGACCGCTTCGGCTTCGTCGCGCAGCGTCTGCGCCTTGACCGTTGCCAGAACAAGGTTCTGATTGGCGGTGCGCAACTGCGAGACAAGATTTTCCAGCGCACCGATCGCCTGCTGGGCATCGTTCGATGCCGCGACTTCGGAGATCAGGTTGTCGATGGCATCCTGCAAGCGATTGCCGTCCGGCCGTAGTTTTGTGTGCGGTTCAGACGCATCGACAGGAACCTGGATGGCCTGGTCGTCCGGGTTGTAACGTCGCCTGCCGTCATCAGTCATGTGTGCTTTCTTCGCTTATTCTTCTTTGTCGATAAACGGCGGCTGCTTCGTCGCCTGACCTGACACAATGTTTCCATAATTTCGCAAGGTATTGCCGATCACCAGCCCATTGTCGGTGATCGTGAACTGCCTCATTTCAGTGCTGTGCGTGCTGCCACGCACTTTGGGGACCATGATCATGCGTTTCAGCTCGCCGTCGCTTTCGAAGAATCGCAGCGCAACGACGGCGTCGGTCAGGAATGCCTTGTCTGACGATACAAACTTGGCCTCACCGTACTGTGCCGCCGGCTCCGTGGTGATGAGAATAGTCACGCCCCGGGCCGTCAGATTGGCGACCATGCGGTACATCGCTTCCATGAAGTTGTGGCGGAATTCCGGAGCGATGACCAGCTCCAGTGTGGAAAGCGAATCGATGACCAGTCGCTTGGTTTGCAGAGTGTCGATGGCGTTCAAAAGATTGTCGACAACTTCCTCGATCGATAGTCCGAGCGAGCGATTCTCCATGATTGTCACCTGGCCGGCGCGCACAAAGTCTTGCAGCGGACTGGTCATTGCCTGCCCGATGCTGCGTTCCAGCGATGCAATCAGCCCGTGTTCACCGTTCTTTGCGCCCTCGGCGAGAAAGGCCGTCGCAAGCATGGTCTTGCCCGAACCGGAGGGCCCGGAAACCAGCAGTGAATATCCTCTTGGCAAGCCGCCGCCCAGCATGGCGTCAAGTTCGCTATTGCCCATGGCGACCCGGTACCCGTTGCCGGTATCCGGTATGCGCGATTGTTCGCTGCGGCCGGGTTGAAGTACGCGAGGATAAACCCGCAGTCCATCGTCATTGATGCGGAAAGTGTGCAAACCGTCGAGGTGTGCTTGGCCGCGCATTTTCACGATGCGGATTTTGCGCACGACATAATTGTCATGCAGGCTCTGGGATAGGCTGATGAGGCCGTCCGCGACGGTAAAAATGGGACTGGCGTCCGATTCCGCATTCGGATATTCGCCGATCAGGAAAGTCGTGGCTTCCCAGGTGGCCAGCTGGATTCCCAGTGTCTGAACGAACTGCTGAATATCCGCAATACCCTCGTTGCCGGACTTGGCGGTATGCACCACCGACTTGAACGAATCCACGAAAATAAGGCTGGGCTGGAAGTCCGCCACTTCATTGAGAATGCGTGAAAGCACGCCGCTGAACCCGTCGTTTTTCAGATCATCCGACAGATTCACATAACGGATCATCGATCCGACCTTATCGATGTCGAAGAATGAATATTGCTGCTGGTAGCGCAGCATCTTGAGCGGAGGTTCGCCAATGACGGTAAAGAACAATGCTTTTCGGTGCTGCCCGACAAGCGAAAACATGATCTGGTGCGCCAGCGTTGTCTTGCAGCTGCCCGGCGCGCCTGCGATGACGTTGAACGAAAACTCGGTAAGACCGCCGCCCAGAAGGGTATCCAGTCCGGGGACGCCCGTAGGCAGTTTGCCTAAAACCACCTTGTCACTCATTTCCGGAAATCCTTTCCACTGATGGTATTCGACTTGTCATTCCAGGCCGAATGCAAAACACGGGAAGTGAGCGACTCCCCGATCAGCGTTGATAACAATTCGGTAAATGTAGCCAGCAATAGCTTGCTTGTGCGAGCAGCGTCAGAAGCATCCATCTGCCCAAGCTCTCTTTTTAATTTTTCGAACAGCGATCCGAGGGGTTGTGCCGGGCTGGCTGCCGTCAGGCCGGAGCATTGCGGAAGTGCAAGATGGACAGCCCGTGCGTACAGGGATTGGAAGCCGGCTTCGCCAATCAGCGGCGTCAGATGGAAGGCAACCCGTTCCCACGACCAAAGGGTGCGTGCCGCGATACCTTCAGCGTCGGTTGCGCCCCCGGACCCCGGCGCAAGTACCTCGACAATCATCTGTTGACGCTCTTCGTGAGTCATACGCATGGCGCTATAGAAAATTTCTTAATTCTTTGGCGCGGCAACTTGCCGACAGGGACACGGCAAGTACAGCAACAAAGCATACCGATAGAGGCAGGTTGCAGGCACTCTTGCGTCAACCGTCAGCCAAAGGAATGCGCATTCTAGCACCGCATTACGGCCAATTAATTTTTTGATTATCTGCTTGTTGAGATAAACAAAAGCACCTTTCGTCATGGCAGTCCTGCGTGATCTAGGCGAGATAATCGTCGGTTTTGTCTGGTACAACCGCTATTCCCGAGAGTACGGAATCGCAGGGCTTTTTTTCAGCGGGTGCAATTTTTTTTCATGTGCATGGTCTGACCGGACAACCTTCGTGATGCCAGATGCGGAAAAGCGCCTGATGTGATAGATCAGGCAGCAGAAGCGTATAATGGCTGGCTGTTCAATTGGGAAGTAGCGGTTCCAGGCTGCTTTTGCTTATTTCTTAAACGCAACTACAGACGGTTGCGGTCGCCGCTCCAGCGACGGCCTGGCCGACCGGCAAACCAGCGTGTCCAAGCGCTTTCGGTCCGTCTCCGCCAATCAGTGCCGTCATCAATCGGTGAACCCTATAGATACTATGTCAGACACTTCGTTAGCACCTGCGCAAAATACCGCTCCGGCCGTTCGTTTTGAAGATTTCGGACTGTCGCCCGACATTTTGCGTGCGCTTGCCGACCAAGGCTATATTCATCCAACGCCCATCCAGGCAGAAGCCATTCCCATCGTCCTGCAAGGACGGGATGTCATGGGCGCCGCCCAGACTGGCACAGGCAAGACAGCGGGATTTTCGCTGCCGATCATTCAATTGCTGCTGGCCAATGCAAGTCATAGCGCATCACCCGCGCGGCATCCGGTGCGCGCGTTGATCCTGACGCCGACGCGTGAGCTGGCCGACCAGGTTGCCGATAACGTCAAGGCGTATTCCCGCTACACGCCGTTGCGATCGACCGTGATCTTCGGCGGCATGGACATGGCACCGCAGACCGCCGCATTGCGCGCCGGCGTTGAAATCGTCATCGCCACGCCCGGCCGGTTGCTCGACCATGTGCAGCAAAAAACTGTGAGCCTGTCGCAGACCGAAATCCTGGTGATGGATGAGGCCGACCGCATGCTCGACATGGGTTTTCTGCCCGACTTGCAGCGCATCATCAATCTGCTGCCGAAAGAGCGGCAGAACCTCATGTTCTCAGCGACGTTCTCGCCAGAGATCAAGAAATTGGCGTCCAGCTTTCTCAAAAATCCGGTCACGATCGAAGTGGCGCGCAGCAACGCCACCGCCGACAACGTTACGCAGGTCCTGTACAAGGTGGAGGAAGAGGCCAAGCGCGATGCGGTCGCGCACATCATTCGCCAGCGCGGGTTGAAACAGGTGATCGTGTTTTCCAACACCAAGATCGGCGCTTCGCGCCTGGCCCGTCATCTGGAAAAGGAAGGCGTGAAAGCGTCAGCCATCCACGGCGACAAAACCCAGGGCGAACGGATGGCGGCGCTGGAGGCGTTCAAGCAGGGGGCGATCGAAGTGCTGGTTGCGACCGATGTCGCTGCCCGCGGACTCGATATTGCCGAGTTGCCATGCGTGATCAACTTCGACCTGCCGTACAACGCCGAAGATTATGTGCACCGCATCGGCCGGACCGGACGCGCCGGCGCATCGGGTGATGCGATCTCGCTGTACACCGACAAGGACACGCGCCTCCTGGTAGACATCGAAAAGCTGATCAAGCATACGATCTCCAAGGTCGATCTCGCCGGCTTTGTGCCGCAGCGTGCTGCTGAGCGCCGTCCGCGACGCGAGGATGCGTCCTCCAGTCCGGCACCGTCGAGCCCGAGCAGGGGATCACAATACGGTCGTGGAAATGGTGGCGGCTATGGCGGACGCAAGGAAAAAGTCGATCCATGGTTCCTGAAGCCGTATGAACCCCAGCAAAGCACGGCGGCGGAAAACGACATCGACGGCGATCATCAGCCGGGTACGAAGCCGCAAAAACCGAAAGTCGCGGCGCTGCTGGGCGGCATTCCAAAACGCTGAACCGACATTCGCTAGCAGGCTGCGAGCATCATCGCTGTAAGCTGATTGGCTGCTATCCAGTATTGAACCGTCTGTTCCATTGGGATATGGCGGTTTTCCAGAATGTGTCGATCGACGATGCGTCGCCGGCCTCCAACTGCAAAAAACGGGCTGCTGCAATCAACTCCTCCAGCGGACGCTCTGAATTCAATGCAGTCGCCCCGGTCTGCTTGGACAGTTTTTCCCCTCGCTCGTTGACGACGACCGGCACATGCAAATATGCCGGTGTCGGCAGTTGCAGTAATCGCTGCAGGTAAATCTGCCGCGGCGTTGAATCCAGCAGGTCCTCCCCGCGTACCACGTGCGTCACGCCCTGGTCACCGTCGTCAACCACCACAGCAAGCTGATAAGCCCAAAATCCATCCGCGCGCTTCAGTACGAAATCGCCCACCTCCGACGCCAGATTCTGGCAAACCTCTCCCATCCAGCGGTCCCGAAAGCAAATGCGCCCGCCCGTATCGTCCGGAACGCGTAAGCGAAAGGTGCGCGCCACCTTGCCCGGCGCCAGTCCGTTGCGGCATGTGCCCGGATAAATTGCTGCGCCATCGGCGGCAAGGGTGGTGAGCGAATCGGCAATTTCCCGCCTCGTGCAGCCGCATGGATAAGTGTGATCTCGCAAACGTTCAAGCGCATCCTGATAGAACGCCTTGCGGTTGCTCTGCCAGACCACTTCGTTATCCGCTTGCATGCCGAAGGCGGCAAGCGTTTGCAGGATCGACTCCGCCGCACCGGGTACGGTGCGCGCTTCGTCGACATCCTCGATGCGCACCAGCCATGTACCCTCGTGCGCTTTCGCGTCGAGGTAGCTCGCCATCGCCGCCACAAGTGAACCGAAGTGCAATGGGCCAGTGGGCGACGGGGCGAAGCGACCGATGTAGTGGTGGTTAGGCGTACCCGGATCGGGCAACGCGGTCTGGATCGAATTCATGTGGAAATGGGGAAAACGGCGGCGTGCGGAAAATTATGCCCTTATTTTTTGCGTAACAGTCCCAATATTAAAACTGATATTCACAGTCACCCAAAGGGAAAGGAACTGATCATGATTGAACTGCGCAGAAGTGAGGACCGGGGCCGCGCAAACCATGGATGGCTCGATTCGCATTTCAGTTTCTCGTTCGCGGATTATTACGATCCGGAGCATATGGGATTCGCACCGTTGCGCGTCATAAATGATGATCGAATTGCCGGCGGCACAGGATTCGGCATGCATGGGCACAGGGACATGGAAATCATCAGCTATGTGCTCGAAGGTGAACTGGCGCACAAGGACAGCATGGGCAACGGCAGTGTCATCCGTCCGGGTGACGTGCAACGCATGAGCGCCGGCACCGGCGTGCGGCATTCCGAGTTCAATCATGCGCAAGATCGCGAAACCCACTTGCTGCAGATCTGGATCGAGCCGCGCGAACGAGGCATTCCGCCTGGCTATGAGGAAAAGCATTTCGATGAAGCGGAAAAGCGGGGGCGGCTGCGCCTGATCGCCAGCCCGGAGGGACGCGACGGCTCCGTCACTATCCATCAGGATGCGACGGTATATGCTGGCTTGTTCGATGGTGACGAGGACGCCGAATTGGAGGTTGGGTCAGGGCGGCGGGCGTATGTACACGTCGCACGTGGAGAGGTTCGTATCAATGGTGTTGCACTTCACGAAGGCGATGCATTGAAAGCCGTAGACGAGCCGCAGATCCGAATCATGGAAGGACGGCAAGCGGAAGTACTGGTGTTTGTTCTGCCCTGAACGCTGCTCCGATTATTTCGCTAAGACTTGTACCGCTCCCTTCTCCTTCTATAGCAAGACCGGTTGGGAGCGGTGAATGTTGATTGCCGGATCCAGCCACGCGCACCCGGCGAAATTTTCGTGGCTGATGTTCATCACGGTGAACACCAGGGCAAGGTCTCGCCACTCGTAATTGTTTACGAGATGGGTTTCTGTGCTGGAGAGGGCTGTCGCAATCGAATAGCTTCCCGGACCGAGATTCATCTGGAACGTGAATCGATAGGTCAGCTCTTCTCCAGGCTGCGCATTCTGGATCGGCAATTCCTTGAGAAACGTATTGGTGCCATACATCGCCTGGCCCAGTCTGTCCTTGATCATGTAACCAAGCACCAGATGAGGGATAGTCGCCTTGACCGTTACCTTGATGCTCAAGGTGACCTTGCTTCCCACATCGACGACTTCGACTCTTTCGTCCTGCTCGTTCAGAAGCGCTATATCGGTTACTGTCGCTTCCCCAGTGCCCGACACGGTCTGTACCTTGCCGTCGGAAAGCTTTTCCTGCCGCACTGTCTGGTTCTCGCGTTCGGCAATCATCGCATTGTAGAAATCCATGATTTCTTCCGGCTCGCCTTCCTTTGCAAGTCGGCCCGCATCCAGCAGGATTGCACGGTCACATACCGATTGAATGGCCGCCTTATCATGTGACACGATCAGTAATGTCGTACCGGCTTTGCGAAATTCGCGTATGCGATCAAAACTCTTATGCTGGAAATATGCGTCGCCGACAGAAAGGGCCTCGTCGACGATCAGAACGTCCGGACGCCTTGCGGTGGCAATGCTGAACGCCAGGCGCATCTGCATGCCGCTGGAATAAATGCGCACCGGCTGATCGATATAGTCACCGATTTCCGCAAATGCTTCGATCTCCGGCATCAACCTCGTGATGTCTTCACTGCTCAGCCCGATGAGTTGTCCTGCCATGTAGGCATTCTGGCGGCCTGTAAAGTCCGCATGGAAGCCCATGCCGAGTTCGAGCAGCGCAGCGACCCGCCCGGTGATCGTGACATTGCCAGTGGTCGCTTGCGTTGTCCCGGTAATCAACTTTAGCAACGTGCTTTTTCCAGCGCCGTTGATGCCGATGACGCCGACAGCTTCGCCGGGCGCCACCTTGAAACTGATGTCCCGCAAAACCCATTTCAGCTGGTGCCGCGCTTTATTGGATGGGAGAATCCATTCGGCGAGCCTCGACCAGCGATTACTGTATTGTTTATAGGCTTTGCCCAGGTTGTTGACGTCAATACTGCCCATGCAATCCATTCAATCATGCGCACACGAGTGCGAAATTATGGTTTTCCGAAGCAATGGAATGGCACTATCTGTGCGGCAGACGTGCAGATGCCCGGAAGGTGTTTTCAATCTGCCGACTTCAATGACGCGTCATCGCAGTCGGCGAGTTGTCTATTTTCCCATACGAAGCGCGATGGCTTCCAGTATTAAGTACCCTGGACCAGTTTTTGTAGCGCATCCGGCTTGACAATGATCAAGCGGTGGGAGTCCTTCTGGACTATGCCTTGCTGCACCAGGGTAAGCAGGGCCCGCGTGACGGTCTCGCGGCTGGTGTTCACCATGTTGGCAATGTCTTGGTGCGTCGGTAGATTTTCGACCACTTCCACGTTGCCTGACCCTTTCTGCTTGAGGAGTACCAGGAAGCTGTAAATACGGCGTGATGTGTTGTGTATGCTCAGCAGGGCGCGGAACTGTGAATCGCGATGAATTTTTTCTGCAAGATGGCGCAGCATATGATTCGCAACGGAAGGCGAGTGCGAGAAGAGGTGCAATGCCGTCGCGCTCGGGAGAAAGGCGACGAGCACCTCGCTCAGTGCCACCACCGATGCGGAGCGTGTGGAATTATTGATGACTGCAATTTCACCAAAAAACTCACCGGGAGCAAGCATCCGCAAACCGATTGCACGGCCGTCCTCAGTGATGTCGACCACCTGCAGCTGACCCAGAAGAAGAAACAGCAGGCTGTCTCCGATGCCACCCTTCTGAAGTACGATGTCGCGCCGGTTGTAGCGGCGAATCCGTATTTCTTTCTTGACCATATCGAGCTCATCGTCGGTCAGGTTCGCCAGCAACGGAATCTTGCGAAGATGAATCTGGATATTACTGATAGGGGCCTTTTCTTTCGAGCCGGCCAGCGCTTCTGGCATATCCTGAATGACAGGGGCGCCATCGCTTGAAGCGGTTGTTTGCTTGCTTGTCAACGCCATTCGATGTTGCTCCGATATATCTTGATTCAGGAAAACATTATATCAATCGGCCTCCGGTAAACCACCGGCCAGGGGACACGTTTGCAGCTTAACGCAACAAGTGGACGCCTAAAAAAGCAGCAGCTATGCCGGCGGTGTTGGCAACCAGATCACGCCAGCAAAAACTTCTGCCCGGTATCCACGCCTGCAACGCTTCGATCGCCCAACCCGCACAAAACAGGCCCGCAGACCAGAAAAGCAGTTCGCGATAGGTTTCCGTAAATTGGCCGGCAAGGAAAGTGAGCATTGCAAAAGCAAGGAAGTGCAATAACTTGTCGTTGGGCAGGAGCGGCAGCCAGCGGGCAGGCATCAGGCAGCCTGCCGTAACGGCCATTGCCGCGCTTGTAAAAGTCAGCACATCCCAACGTATCAAATCTGGCCAGTTCATCAAGTATTTTCTAATGCCATCGACATGGATATTCTTAGTCATTCATGCGCAGGGCATACAAGGTGTTGGGTTTTTCCTTGCCACGCAGGAGCACCTCTCCCAGTTCGATGAAGCGATGCCGCTTTGCCAAATTGACAGTGCCCTGTCCGATGATGATGTCATGCGGCTGCCTGCGTGCGACATCTTCGAGGCGCGAGGCCACGTTCACACTATCGCCTACCGCGGTATACACGCTGCGTGACGGCGTGCCGAAATTGCCGGCCATTGCCGTTCCGCTCTCAATGCCGATGCGCACGCGTAACGGCGGCTTGCCTTGCTGCTGTCTCTCTGTACTTAATTTTCCGACTTCCTGCACAATCGCCCGCGCCGCATCAAGCGCCAGGTCGGCATGGTCCTCAATGGGAAGCGGTGCGCCCCAGAAGGCCACCAATCCGTCGCCGGTGTACTTGTCCAGCGTACCCAGGTTGTGCAGAACCGGTCGCGTGAGACATCCAAGAAAATCCCGGGTCAACTGCGCTGCCTCTTCAACGGAAAGTGACTCGACCTGGCTGGTATAGCCTTCCATGTCTGCAATGAGCGTCGTGACATTCCGCTGCTGGGGAACAAGCGGATTTTCAAGTCCGCTTCGCAGCAATTCGTCAACCACCGATTTCGCTACATACTGATGCAACGTTCCCAGCAAATGTCGTGATTTGCGCTGAGTAAGCTGCCAGTCCAGGGGTACGGCCACGGCAAGCAGGAAGAAGGTAGATGCCAGCGGGCCGCTTGCGGAAAAAAGAGCATCGTGTGGGCTAATCCAATAAGCGAACAGGAGCCAAACCAACGATGCACCAGCCAGCAACGCGATGTTCGCCACGGCCGAGAGACGGGGGAACGTGTACGCCGCCAGCACGGCGACGATGACAGTGAACAGCAACGCAATCCATCGCCCTGGCCAGGGTGCCGGCATGGCGCCGGACTGCGCGTCCAGAAGGCTAGTCAATGCGGCCGCATGGACCAGTACTCCCGGAGTCGACGTATTCAGGGGAGTTGCGACACGATCCGAGAGGCCCAGGAATGATGAGCCGACCAGCACCAGTTTGCCGGCCACGAGGTCTGCCGGTACGCGCATGTTCAGGATGTCTGCTGCTGGCGCCACCGTATATGCGCTCCACTCTCGGCTGTACGGCACTCTCCATTGGCTTTGTGCAGGCACAATCTCACTGGTTTTGGCGCAGCAATTAAACAGCGCCAGCGCCAGGGTCGGATGGAGCCGGTTCTCGAATTTCGTGAAGGTTGGCAGGCGGCGGATCATTCCGTCCTGGTCTGGGATGAATCCGATGTTGCCAAATGTTTTTGTCTGTGCGAGGCCGGCGTGGTTGCCGATAAATCCGCTGGCTGGTATGGGTTTAATACCGAATGCGACGTCTTCGGTGGCTTGGATACCGCCGTTCAGTGTGCCGACACGAAGCGGCGCGGAACGCACGGTGTAATCGAAAGCCTGCGCGAGAACGAGCGGTCCGGTTTTCGCAAACATCGCCAGGCGCTCGTCACCTTCTATATTTCCCGGTTCAGGTAACACGAGGTCGAGTGCAACGCCCTTGGCGCCGTAAGCCGCGAGCAGGTTCTCTGCCAGATCAGCCAACCTTTCCCTCGGCCAGGGCCATGGCCCGATCGCCGCCAGACTGGATTCATCGATATCGACAACCAGAATGCGTGATTCGGGCGCATCGGAGGCCCGGGCGCGGATGAAATGATCCCGCAGCCATTCATTCGCCAAATGGGTTTCGCCAGGAGTTGTAAGCCATTGCGACCATGCGGTAATCATGATGGCCAGAAATGCAATGAGGGTTCGCAATGTGCCAGGCGAAAAAACAAACCTGCGGAATTGAGCCGAAAACTTCATATGCGACTTGCGCAATCGATCAGGAGGCGTTGTAAAGTTGCCACTGAAGAACGAACGAATTGATGGACGTCAAGTATAGCTGTATCTCTTTGTTGACGGACGTGTGTCTGAAAAGGGAATTGTCGATGTCTGCCCCGTTTTTATGCATCTGTCTTGCTTTAAAAGCTCGATAACGTCTGATTTCATGAGCAAATTTTGCCAATTTGGAATATTTGTGTTAGTTTTCAAGAACATCCCTCTATAGATCGAATAGCCATGCTCCGCCGCCTGTATCTGTTTTTCCAGAGTGCCGTATTGATCGCAACCGTCAGCTTGGCGCATGCCCAGGACGCCAATGTGGGCAAGGTTGTCTTTGTTTCCGGCGAAGTTGAATTGTCGGCGGCATCCGGCAACCGGCCCGTTCAGGTAGGTGACACAATCCAGCAAGGACATGAACTGATTACCAAGGCGGGAGGATACGTGTATGTCAAGACAGCGGATAACGGCTTCATCAGCCTGCGTCCGAATTCTGCTGTCGTATTTGAAGTTTTCCAGTATTCGCCGGACAAACCCCAGGAAAGCCAGTTCAAGACCAGCCTGAAATACGGGGTGATGCGCAACGTTTCAGGCGTGGGCGCCCAGAGTGCGAGGGATAAGTACCGCCTCAACACGCCAGTTGCCGCAATCGGCATTCGCGGCACGGACTTCACTGTCTATGCAACTCCCGACGTGACAAGGGCAGCGGTTACCTCGGGCGGCATTGTCATGAGCGGCTTCAATGCCGCCTGCACCCCTGGCGGGAGCGGGCCATGCAGCGGAGACCAGATCGCCGAACTGTTCGCTCAACAGCAGGCCGGCATGCTGCTGCAATTGCGCCGCGGCGATTCTCGTCCCGCGCTGCTCGACCGCCAGTCGTCCCATCTGCAGCCGGACAGCGTCGCGCCACCCCTGCCAAATGAAAAAACCGAAAAATCCGCAAAGGCGTTGCCGTTGGGCCCATCAGTCGTCACTACTATCGCCGGCGAACAGGCAATCATCGTGCGTCAGGGGTCCGGACTCCAGGAAAAGCTGAACGGGGTGGTATTGCCCAGCCAGCCAACGATGCCGAATTTGCCCCCGGTGACGGTGGTGGAGCCGGTACTGCCGGAGCAGCAGATCAACTGGGGACGATTCACGCGACTGATCGGTGAGTCGCCTACCGCCGAACTTCCGCTGGAAGCGCTGATGAAAACCGGCAACAAAGAGCTGGTTTTTTTAAATGCGTCAGGCGTGGGTATTGGTCTGGTGCGGGATCAGCGAACCAACATGGTGCTGCCGTCCTCAGGTGTCTATAGCTTTGCGTTGCAAAATCACGAGAGCTACATAGTCAATCAGTGGAATGAGACAGCGACCCGCGCCGAGATAGAGAATGCCTCGCTCAATATCGACTTCAACCAGCAGCGCTTCAGGACGCAGTTCCAGGTCAAGACCAACGCGCATCAAGTTAATGTCCAATCTGTTGGCAGTATTACCGGCGATGGAAAAATGATGAGCGACCAGATCGGATCGACGGCCGCGATCCAGGGTGCTTTGGCAAAAGGCGGGGAGCAGGCAGGCCTTCTGTACAACCAGACCATCAACGAGCGTGAGCAGGCAATAGGAGCAACTTACTGGAAAAGGTGATGTGCTGCAGGGTAGGCAGCGCCATGCGGTTGTGAGCCAATTCGGCACAGGCACTATTCCATGCACAGCGGGGCTTGCCAGGGGCCGTGACCAGGACCTTGCCGGTTTATTTATTGGTTGCGAACCCTGTTTCCCTGCTTTTGCAACGTGGCCGCGGCGGCGTCACTCCCTGCTACCGCGCCGGTCCGCCACTTCAAAACCTCTAAAGTATGCGATATCATGCAGCCCGTAACGGGATGCATGCCCCATGGCATTTCCTGCATAGTCTTCATCCCTCCGAACGCTTTCCCCATCCGGCATGAACGCAGTCAAGGCGTGCCATCGGCTGTTCCAGCAATGATCGACAATACTTTTGAAAAAGCGCGGGTAAAGATTGATGGCCTCAAACAGGGCTAGCCTCTGGAGAAGGCTTGCCTTACTCTGCTGGACGGTATCGTCGATTGCGACTGCGCAGCCCGCGCCGGCGGAACCCGACCTGTACCAGGAAGCGTTGCAGCTTCTTGAGCAAGGAGACAGGCTTGGCGCCATCGAGCGTTACAATCGTCTGCTGCAAACGCTGCCCAATCATGCCGGTGCCTGGCTCGACCTTGGCTTGCTTTATTGCGAGCAGGGCGACGTGGGCCGGGCGCATCAAATCTTCGATCAGGTGGAAAGCCGTTTCGCGCCGCCTCCTGCCATTCGCGAACTGATCCAGCACTACCGCACGGTAGGGTGTGTTTCCAATCCCGCCCCGATCGCCCGCTGGTTGGTGACTATCAGCGGCGGCCATACGAATAATGTGAATCACGGCTTGAGGAGTTCGGAAATCGATCTTCCTCTTATCGGGACATCGCTTATTCTGGACAAGGCTTACCTGCCGCGGTCCTCCGCCACGGCTGCGATTGGCTTAAATTATGTGCGGCCGCTCAAGTCGCTTCCGGGAACGCAATGGTTCGTCAGTCTCACACAAAAGCATTTCGCCAGCGTGCAGGAATACAACCAAAGCTCGTTCCTTGCCGGATTGACGCATCAGCGAGCAATCGGCGCATGGTCGCAAGAGTCCGAGCTGGTGGCTACCTACCTGTCGCTCGGAGGACGCACGCATCAAACGGGTTTTCTCGGGCAAACGGGATTGTGGATGCCCGTCACCGGCAGCGGAAAATTCCGCTTCGGCGCAGAGGTCGCTGCCAGCCGCTGGAATTATCCTCGTGACCCGCTGTATACCAGCACCATCGTCGAAGGCAGGGTCGCCGCCAAATGGGCGCCGAGCGAACGAGTACTTGTGCGCGTTGCCTTCGGTCCGCTTCTGGACCGTGCGGAACAATCGCGCCTCGGACTTGACCGCAAAGGTTATAACCTGACCTTGAACGGTCAATGGGCAGCTTCCGATACGCTACGGCTGGACGCCGGTTTTCGTCAGCGACGACAGCAGGACGAAGCCGTCTACAGCCCGCTATTCGGTGAAATCCGACGCCGCAGCACGCAGCGGCAGTGGGTAGCGGGCCTGCAATATAAAAGTAGCGCGGCAGCTCCCGGGGCTTGGCGACTCGAATGGGAACGTGCGCAGAGCCGCGACAATATTCCCTTGTTTCCCTTCTCCAGTCAGACACTGACGCTGAGCTGGCAGTATCAATGGGATCAGTTCTAGAGGCCTGTGAGGACGGACTGTCGACGCGTCGACGCGCCGACGTCGGAAAATCGTCCGGAGAGATCGCGTGTTGAAGGCATGCCGCATCAATATTGATTGAAGAATCGCCTCCCACTCTGCCATGTTCCGGCAATGTATTGAGGGCTCGTCGCCAGTGCGATTGACACATTGTCATATTGGAGTTGCACATCCACATCGAATATGTTGCAATAGCGCAAACTAAAAGCATGTCGTTTTAATCAGATTATCTTCACTATTGGCTATGGCAAGAATATCGGCAAGTGATAGCGCAGTTGGCCTGGATATGACAAATATTCCGCAATTCGGCGGCAATATCGAGGTCAACTCCGGACTCATTATCGTTACCTACGCGTCTCATACGCAGGAGTACTACGGTTCCTTTTCCTTCACCCAGACAGAAGTGCGCGGGACATTGTCCTCGACCCACTACAGCAATTCGCTGACCGGGTTGAAGTACTCCGCAACAGATTTCACATTTGACGCAAATCTCGCAGCTTCGTATATCGTTACCGAAAATGCCCAGCTTCTTATCGCGTCCGTCATGGAAGGAAGCGATCAGGTGATTGGTTCCAGTTCTGGCGATATCCTGTTGGGATTTGAAGGAAACGATCAGATCACCGGCGGGCTTGGCAATGACGTCATTGCCGGCGGGACCGGGACTGATTTGGCAGTCTTCAATCGCCAACATGCCGAAGTAAACATTGTGCGGACGAATGATGGAATGACAGTCGGCCTGAAGTCTTCCAACGGCGACACGGATGCCCTGTTCGAGGTAGAAAGACTCCGTTTTACCGACAAGGACATCGCTTTTGATGGAACTGCAGCCGCAGCCTACCGCCTTTACCAGGCAGCTTTTGACCGCAAGCCTGACACTGTGGGGCTCGGGTACTGGATTGCCCAGTGCGACAAAGGCCTGAGCCTTTACGACGCCGCCTGGAACTTTATCAATTCTGCGGAATTTGCACGGCTCTACGGTACCAACATTTCAAATGGTGCCTTCATTACCGCGCTATACGACAACGTATTGCATCGCGCGCCGGACCAGTCGGGTTTCAATTACTGGAACGAGATGCTTTCCACCGGAAAGGTGAGCAGGCACGCAATGCTCGCCGAGTTCAGCGAAAGCCCGGAAAACCAGGCGCAGGTCATAGGCTCGATCCAGAGTGGAGTCGAATATACGCCTTTTGGTTGATAGCGCGTCCGCTGGCTGTTGCGGTTGGTCTAATGTACGCGGTACTAGCAGAGCGACCGCCTGTCCATCACTGGGCTTGCAAATTGAGTTTAAGTCCGTTGGATTCAATGGGGTCCACGGCATACTCTCCCTTTTCAAGAAGCATTCGTACTCGACAAGTCACTACGGCTTAAGCATCAAGTCATAGTCCGGTCAATATTGCGAAAACACAATCCACCTTCCACCCTTAGCTGGACACCGGTCCCTCCGGTGGCAGCACATATTGTCGGAGTGGTAAACTTGCGGCTTGAAAATAGTCAACGACCCGGCAATTCCTGACTGCCCATGCAGCAGGCCGGCGTTATCATGTGCACGAAACTGACCCTGTTCCCCGCGTACCGCCTCGGTTTTCGTCATCAACAGAACAACCCGACCCGCTCACAAGCGCGCAACAATGCCCAAGCTCCATACTCCGAATCACGATATTCCCGCTCTTGAACAACGGTTGAAAGACTTGCTGGAGGCGCCGCCCGAGCGGGTCGTTGCGTTTCCGCCGAAGCCCGGCTTGCCGCAGCGCCTGGTTCGCCGCTTTGCCGCGTCGGGCCCGTTGCCACGCAAGATCGTCAATGGCATGAAGGCATGGAAGCTGACCGGCTATTCGCTGCGCTGGATCGTCCTGAAGATTCCGATGGTGCGCCCGGTGGCGGTTCGGATCAGGGGGCGGCTTCAGTTCAGGCGCGTGGTAATGAACCATTTGCTGCGCCTGGACGATCACGTGCGTCAGTTGAATCACCAGCAGTCCGTCAATTACAAGCGACTCGAAAACATGCTGCGTGACAGCAACCAAGCGATGACGAATGAATACCAGGTGCGGCTATCGGAAATGCGCAACGAATTGGCCAGCGCCACGGACACTCTGACCAATACCGTCAATACCAATTTGGCCAATACATTAGCCATGCTGGACAAAGTGAACGCCACGACACAGCAACGCCTGACGCAACTGGAGGCTGGCGGCACCGCAGTCGCCGAGAAACCCGATTTTGCTGACTATTACGTCTCGCTCGAGAACCTGTATCGCGGCGAGTCGTCCGCAATCGAAGAGCGCTTCGAGCCGTACCTGAAATTCATTCGTGATGCAGGCGCCGGTACGCTGGATGCGCCGGTGCTCGACCTTGGGTGCGGAAGGGGAGAGTGGCTGTCGGTGCTTCGGCGCGCCGGTTTGAATGCCATCGGCGTTGATTCCGATGCGGACATGCTGGCCGAAGCACGCGCACGGCAGGAACACGTGGTGCAGGGTGATCTGCTGCGCTTCATCGAGGCAGCCGCCCCGGAAAGCTACGGCGCGGTGACGACTTTCCAGGTGGTCGAACACCTGCCGTTGGAAGTGCTGATGCGGTTGTTTGCCGGAGCCGCGCGCGCGCTGAAACCGGGAGGAGTGATCGTATTCGAAACCCCGAATCCGGAAAACATCCAGGTCGCGTCGTACAGCTTCTGGCTCGATCCGACCCATGTGCGTCCGCTGCCGCCGCCGCTGCTCGACTATTTTGCTCGCTACTTCGGCTTCATGGACGTACAGATCGTGCGCAGCCATCCCTGGCCCGCTGAGCTGCATTTGACGGAAGATACCCCGGCCAACCGTCATCTGAACAAGCTGCTGTTCTGCGAACAGGATTACGCCCTGGTGGCACGGAAACCGATATGAATGGAATGAAGATCAAAGCCGTCTGGCCCGTATTGGAGGCAGGCGGTGCCACGCGACGTTATGCCGATGCGTTGCAGTGCCGCTTGCAGCAACTCGGGTTCGCTACCGTGAATGCGGATGAAGAAGCGCCGCTATGCCTGGCAATGCGCCCCGAAGGATACCCGGCACCCCTACAGCAGGCAGGCGACGAACGCTGCATCGAAGCCGTGCCCTGCCTGTCCGCAGGCGCCGAGAACCCCGCGGGAAGGATGCCTTACCTCTTCGACGAGGCGGCATTCTGGCGCAGTCTCCCGCCGCCGCTGGCGACTCACGAAGTACGCGATTGGTTTTCATTCGTTGCAATCGCAGGCAAGACCGGCGGCGAGGCACAGCAGCTGGTTCGCATCAAGCAGCGGCTTGCGCATCTTGCGCCGCGGCCGATCCGGTTCACCGTCCTGGATGGGCAGCCGGATCAGTTGCTCTATCGCGAGCATGACATCGAGTGCGTTTCAAGCCAGGGCGATGCTTATGCCAGGGCACTGCAGGGCGCTGATGCCATTCTGCTGGACGCCGCCAATGCTGGAGCACATCTGTATGCGGCATCGTTATGTGAAGTACCTGTCGTGATCGCCATGTCCGGATCGCATCGCTATCCGGGCGCCGGCATAGGCGTTGCCGACGCGACGCCGGACGAGCTGGCCGGACTGATGTTGCTGGTGTCGACCGATCCGCCTGTGCGCCGCCGGACGCTGGATACACAGGCGCAGTTGCGCCGGGCTCATCAACCCCAAGCGCAGAGGGATGCACTGGCGCACTGGCTTGCATCGGCGGGCGTCACGCTGCCGGAGCGCGCCGTCACGCAATCAGGCGATGCTGCGGAAAAGCCGGTGTACCGCGTCGAGGGCGTCTTCGACTCGAGCTACAGCCTTGCGATCGTCAACCGGCACCTGGCAATGGCGATCCATGGGGCGGGGCAGCGAGTCACCCTGCATACTTATGAGCAAGGCGATGCGCCGCAGCCAAATTTTCATGCCGTCGAACAGCCGGATCTCATCCACGACATGTGGCAACGCAGCCATGATCCGCGTCCGCCGAGGGCGTCGCTGCGCAATGCATGGCCACCTGTGGTGCGCGACATGCGAGGCGCACGTCGTGTGCTTGCCAGCTATGCGTGGGAAGAAACCGCGTTTCCCGAGAAGTTCGTCGAAGAATTCAACCAGACCCTCGATCTGATTGCCGTCGTGTCCAGCCAGACTGCGCGCGTATTGCGTGACGCCGGCGTGCGCACGCCGATGGCGGTCGTGGGCAACGGAGTCGACCATCTGCTCAATATCGAGCCGGCGCCGCTGCCGCGTGAACTGCCGTCCGGTTTTCGCTTCCTGCATGTGTCGTCCTGCTTCCCGCGCAAGGGCGCCGACGTGCTTCTCCGCGCCTATGGTCAGGCGTTCCGTCGCTCCGATGATGTCACGCTGATCATCAAAACCTTTCCCAACCCGCACAACGATGTCGCCCGCCAGCTTGCGGACTGGCGCGTGCGCGATCCGGAATACCCTCGGGTGGAACTGATCGAGGAAGACTGGACCGGCGAGCAGATCGTCGGCCTGTATCGCGCCTGCCAGGTCCTGGTTGCACCCAGCCGGGGTGAGGGATTCGGATTGCCGGTGGCCGAAGCCATGCTGCAGGGTCTGCCGGTCATCACGACCAACTGGGGTGGACAGCTCGACTTCTGCAATGACGAAACTGTCTGGCTGATCGACTACAACCCGGAGCTCGCCCAAACCCACATCAATCTGCCGGATTCGCTGTGGGCGGAGCCGAGCGTGGAAAGCCTGAAGCAGCGGCTGCAGGAGCTCCACGCACTGCCGCAGCCCGAGCGTGACCGGAAGACCGAACGCGCCCGCAAGCAGATCCTCGATCGCTACACATGGCGGCAAGTGGGCGAGCGCACACTTGCCGCGCTCGCGGCCATCGACGCGCTGCCTGCGCCGTTGCCGCAGCCGCGCATCGGCTGGATCAGCACTTGGGGCAGCCGATGCGGTATTGCCGCGTATTCGTCCCACCTGAGCGCGGCCTTTCCAGTGGATCGCCTGAACGTCTATGCGCCGCATAACGAAACCGTCGAAGTGATCGACAACGCCAACATCTCCCGCAACTGGCTGCTGGGAACAGGCCAGCTCGACCACGTCGTGGAGCAGGCCCTCTCGCACAAGCTGGATGCGCTGGTCGTGCAATTCAACTGGGCCTTCATGTCGCTCGAAGCGCTCAGCAACCTGATCGACCGCCTTACTGCCAACCGGATCAAGATCTATGTTTTCTTCCACAACACCAGCAGCGACATCACGGCAAGACTGGCCGACATCCGGCCGGCATTGAACCGCTGCGAGCGGCTGCTGGTGCATTCGGTGGGCGATATACAGCGGCTCAAGAAGCTGGGCTACAGCGACAACGTCACCCTATTTCCGCTCGGCGTGTATCCGGTCAGGCTGCCTGCCCCGGCCACCCTGACTACGCAGAGGCAAAGCCTCGGCCTGACGCGCAAGAAAATCGTCGCCACCTACGGCTTCCTCATGCCGCACAAGGGACTGTCGGTCATGGTTGAGGCCTTGCCGCGCATCATTGCCGCGCACCCCGATGTGCACCTGCTGATGGTGAACGCGATCTACAACGAGGAAACCTCGGGGCCGGAGTTGCAGCGCCTGCAAAGCCGCATCGCAGCGCTAGGTCTGCGCGACCGGGTCACCCTCAAGACAGACTTCCTCCCAGAAGAGGAATCGCTCGGCCTGCTGGCCATGGCAGACCTGATCGTCTTCCCGTATCAAGCGAGCGAAGAATCATCCTCGGCGGCAGTCCGGATGGCGCTGCTGGCTGAACGCCCGGTCGCCGTCACGCCGCTGTCGATCTTCTCCGACGTGGCGCCGTCGTGCGCGACGCTGCCCGGAACCGATGCCGACGCCCTGGCAACGGGAGTAAGCGCACTGATGAAGGAACTGGGGCAGGAGGGGAGGGAGCAAGCCTATATAGACAAGGCACGCGATTACGTTACGCGTCACAACACAAAGCGGCTGTCCCGCCGGTTGTACAACATCATTGATGGGTGTTTTGTGCAGGGAATGCTCGGGGGTTGATAAAATTTCAACAAAGCTGGTGCCGACTTGTTGTCTTCAATATTGAAAAGTCTGCCTTTGCTTATAAAGAGTAAGTGGCTGGAAAATTACTAGAAACCTAGTTTGGTGAATTTAACAGCCGTCCCCTGAACCCCAATCCCACCGGATACTTCCACCTAATCCAACTCCTCCTACGTAAGGTCCCCTCCCCCTCGCAGGGGGAGGGCTAGGGTGGGGGTAGTGAGCCCAAACTCTCACTACCCTTCGCCAACTTCAAACACCCAGAGCAGTCACAACGGTTCCATACCCATTCAAGCGGCGATCAGCCCGCAATTGCTTCTTAAATCTTTCAAGAGATCCCCTCGTCTAGATCCAAGCCAAAGAAGCTATATATCTACAAAGCAAGCCCTGGCTTTTATCCATATCGCGTCCAAACCGCGAAATCCGTCCTAATTAAGCCCAAAACCCCACCCAAGTTGCAATAAAGCCACTTTTACCGGCATAATGCGCACGCGCCATGCTTGCTCCCGTGAAATATCCCGAAAACAAGCATGGCGAAATGTAGCTGAATACCGTCCCATCACTGGAAAACTGCATTATGTACATATTTTGTTGCGGCAATGCTGCATTGTGACAACCGTCACAACCTTAAAAATGCATTACGGTATGATTCGCTTCAGTAACAAACGGACTAAAAGTTTCAAGTAGGAAATTCAAGCCCTTTGGTACCGGAGCAACAAACTTAAACTTCCTAGGAGTAATTCAATGGCTGCATCTGCACATTACGCTACAGTTCAACAACTGTACGTTGCTTATTTTGGACGTCCGGCCGACAAAAACGGTCTTGAGTATTACGCGTCTGTTCTCGACACAAACCCAAACGGCCTGAAAGCACTGCTGCACGACTTCGCTGCTTCGGCTGAATCCACAGCGCTGTACGCTCAGGCAACTATCGCCGGCAAAATCGCTGCAATGTACGAAACAATGTTCGGCCGCGTCGCTGACGCTGACGGCTTGGTTTACTGGACACAGCAAGTGCAGTCCGGCAAGGTCATCCTGTCCGAAGTTGCTTTCACAATCGCATTCAACGCACAAGCAGCTGACAAGGCAATCTTCGCAGCGAAGGTTACCGCTTCCACAGCATTTACAACCGCTCTGAACCTCACACCAGAAATCCTGGCCTATGAGACTCAAGCTGGTGTTGGCCGCACATGGCTGAAGCCTGTTGTTGACGCAGCGACTGCAGCAACTGTTGCTGCTACTGCTGACGCAACAATCAGCGCACTCGTCGCTAACGGCGGCAGCGGCTCCAAGAAATTCCTGACCAACGGCACAGACGTGCTCGAAGGCAGCGTGTTCGAAGCAGGCCTGGTGTACACACCGTCCGGCGACGACCGTATCAACGCTCTGCAGAGCGAAGACATCCTGACTGGTACAGCAGCATCCAACGTGTTGAACGCCACTCTGGGCAACAACAACGACAACGGTGCAGCATCCGTTACACCAACTCTGAAGAACATTCAGACAGTCAACCTCGACATCACCGGTAACACAAACACACTGGACGTGCGTTTTGCTGACAGCCTGCAGAATGTTGCTATCAACAAGCTGACAGCTGAAGCTGGTAACGCAGTGACCGTGGCAAACATCGGTCAGCCTGCTGCAAACCTGACCGTCAAGAACAGCGCCCTGGTCGACAACACCGTGACATTCAACTACGTCACTGGCGTTTTGGCTGCTAAGAACGCTGCTGGTACAGCTGCTGGCGGCAACGTTGGCAACATCGCTATCGAGAACGTCGCCCTTGCTGCATTGAATGTTGGCAACACAGGTAATACAGAAGGCTTTGAGACTGTCAACCTCACTTCCAAAGGCAATAACACTGTCAAGGTACTGAACGTTGTCGACGCAGAAACCGTCACCATCACTGGTTCCGGTTCGCTGAACATGGTCAACAACACACAAGCTGCTGAGCGTGTTGTTGTTGGTGCAGGTGGCGTGACTATCGGTGACGGTATCGGTATCCGTACTATCGACAGCACTGGCTTCACTGGCGACGTCAACATCAATATCACTGCAGCAACTGGCCCACACAACGACCCGGGCAATTCCGGCAAGGTGTTCCACTCTGTCGTAAAGACTGGCGCTGGCAATGACACACTGTGGACTACAGCAGCAGTGACAGGCACAGCAGTTGGTGGCGTGACAACGCTGTCCGACACAATCGACGGTGGCGCTGGTACAGACACACTGCGTACATACGCTGGCGTGACCAAAGACGCAAAGATCACCAACGTTGAAGCACTTGAAATGCGTGGTACCTCCGCAGCTGCATTCGTCAATGCATTCGACGCAAACCTGGCTTCCGTCCTGGTTCGCAATGAAAGCGGTGCCCCTGCTCAGACATTCACTCTGAACAACACAACCAAGGCATTGGCTGAAGGCGGCAAGATCTTCCTGAACCACTCCACAACTGGTGGCGGTGCAGATACAGTTGACGTTCGTCTGGCTGATGGTTCCGGCGCAAACGACACTGTTGTGCTGACTGTTCAAAACGACCTGAACACAACCACAACCTACAACTACACTCTGAGCGCTCAGAGCCAGTTGAAGGCAGTTCCGGGCACAGCAACTGCTGCTCAGATCGCTGCAACCAAGATCGAAAACGTTACTATCAACGACAACGACACAGAGACCAACACTCTGACACTGACCCACGCTGCTGATCACAATGGCAAGGTCATGCTGACTGGTGGTACTGCTGGCCTGGACTACACAGTTGCAAGCACATTGATCGCTAAAGAAGTGTTCGCTGAAGGTCAACTGAGCAATCTGCGTTTGACAGTTGGTGTTGCTGACCAGAAGATCGCTCTGGGCGCAGGTAGCGACATCCTGACATTCCAGACTCTGGACAGCTTCAACGGTCTGGACACGATCACTGATGCAGGCGGCGTTGACACAGTTCGCGCAGCATTCAGCAAGGACGTGACCGGCACACCAGCACTGGCTAACATCGAGAAGCTGCACATCGTTGCCACAGAAAACGTTGCAATCGATATGTCCAAGGCGACAACTGTTTCCGAACTCGCAATTCTGTCGAATCAGGCTGTGAACGGTGATGGCGACCTTTCCCCGACAACTGCTGAGCCGTTCGGTATCGCGGCTGGTGTTGAAGCAACTGACATCATCACATTGAACAACACAGCACTGTCGACACTGAACTTCTTCGGTGACAACGACACCGTTGACGAAGTTGCACCTGTTGTTCCAGTATCAGAGTCCGGCGTGCACATTTTCAACGGCGTGACACTGGCAAATAACACAGGTGACGCACTGGCTGTAAGCATCAACAGCTCGATCGATCCTGCTGCAGGCGCTACTTCCTATACAACAGGTCAGTTGACTGCTCATGGCGTTAAAAACATGACTGTTACAGTTGGCAATGAACTGGCTATCGCTGCTGGCGCGACTGCAAGTGCAACCACTACAACAATCAACAACGTCTTTGGCAAAAACCTGGAGACTTTCACCGCAACTGCAAACGGTTCCCTGACACTGGGCGTCGTATCGGGCACAGGTCTGGCTAACACCATGACTTCGTTCGACACAACAAACGTCAAAGGCGCACTGAATGCACACGTTATCATCCTGGGCGACAACGCCAAGGTGAATCTGGGTAACGGCGCGAACACCTTCAATGCACTGGGTTCTGCTGGTAAGGGCGTGACCATCACTTCCGGTTCCGCTAACGACACCATCACTGGTACTGCACAGTCCGACACAATCCGTGGTGGCGCAGGTAACGACGTCATCAACGCAAACCGCGGCGACAACATTGTTGAAGGCGGCGCAGGCGATGAGACAGTCACCGCAGGCGACGGCAACAACACCGTATCCTTCGGTTCCGGTCACTACGAGACTGCACAGATCAACGTGTCGTCCGCTAACGATGCAAGCAAGGCGAACAACAGCTTCTCGCTGGCTGGTACTACCGCACGTCTGCAGATCGACGTGACTGGTGACGGATTGGGCGTTGGCGACGTGGATTACACAGTGGCAGTTGGTAACGGTTCCGACCTGACGCTGAACTGGCAAGGTGGTACGTTCACTGCAGCTTCGTCGGTTCTCGATGGTCGTTTGGCAGTGGTTGACGTTGTTACAGCAGCGACCAACAACTCTGACCTGTTCATCGATACAGCTGCAGGTGCTGCATTCACATCACAAAACGGTGGTGCAGGTAACGACGTATTGATCGGCTGGAACACTGCAGCTACATACACCATGACTGGCGGCGCAGGTAACGACGCGCTGATCTCGGTCGGTGGTGCTGACGTGTTGACCGGTGGTATCGGTGCTGATCGTATTGTGATCGTTGAAGCTGCTGCTGCGTCTGATACTGTTGCAATCGCTGACGGTGACTCCATCGCATCTGGCTTTGACCAAGTAACAGGCTTCGCAATCGCTGGCGCAAATACCGATGACGTGCTCGACCTGGCAGCAATTACTGTTGCTGGTAACGTTGCAGCGTTCAACGGTACTAATGTAGGTACGCTTGGTCAGGCAAACTTCGTTGCTGAGCATACAGTTGCAGCCGGTATCGTCACCTTCGGTAACGATGATGTAACAGCCGGTCTGCAGACTGTATCCGTATCGTCTGTAGCAGGCGCTGGCCGTATCTCTCTGGATGCTGCAATCGCTTACCTCGTCGCTAATACTGCAAATCTGGGCGTCGGCAACACAGTCGCCTTCGGTTATGACACTAGCGGTGATGGCGTTGCAGACAACACTATCGTCTTCCAAGACGGCGCTGCTGACACAGTAGTTGAGCTGATCGGTGTAGTTGGTACTTCGGTTGCCGGCTTCGCTAACCTGGCTGCTGCACAAGCTGCCAACGTTGCAGGCACGATCGAACTGATCTAAGCAACATAAGGCTGCTCCACTGCACAACAGTGGAAACGCACTTGAAACCGCCCCTTCGGGGGCGGTTTTTTATTTGGAACGTCAATATTGTCATGCGTGCCAGTACCGTAAAAACCGACAGACAGTCTGTTTGAATTCGTTATACTGTGCGGCTTTGCAGTTCGCCTGTCCCGAGCATTCTTTCATCGATTGCGCTGATTTGGTGCGTGATCGCCAGCGATATCGACCGTTCTATTCTTTTTGATAGCACGTAAAGCTGCCACAGCATTGCTGTGCGGTTCGATACAACGACAGTCGCGGACCGTGTCAATCAGCGGCCTGGCAACGAGGCCATTTTTTGTGCTTTTTAATCGTATTTTGATGGAGGGACTATGCAGGACTGGACCGGCGGCTACGTAACGGATATTGAATACACTTCGGGTTTCTATAGAGAGCTGGCGCCCACTAACATGAACTTTGCGTCGCTGCTCCGCGGCTTCGCAACGCCTTCCTCTTCCGAGCCGTACACTTGGCTCGAACTGGGCTGCGGAAATGGCTTGTCTGCCAATGCACTTGCTGCCAGCAACCCGCAAAGCCAGTTTTATGCATTTGATTTCAATCCCATACATATCCAGAATGCGCAACGGCTGGTACGTGATGCTTCCATCAAGAATGTGTCCTTTTTTGAGGACAGTTTCGAAGAGGCATTCAAGCGTGATCTGCCGCCGATGGACTACATCGTCCTGCATGGCATATACACATGGGTGAACCGTGAAAACCGTGCCCACATCGTCGCCCTCATCCGCAAGCTGCTGAAGCCGGGCGGCGTAGTGTATGTGTCATACAACTGCCTGCCGGGTTGGGGAAGCAAGGCGCCGCTGCGCCGGCTGATGACGGAAATCGCCGCACGCAAGGGCGGACTGGTGACGGAAAGGGTGAAGGCAGCACGTGACTTCCTCGGCACATTGAAGGAAGCAGGCACGCGGTACTTCGCGCAGAATCCGCCCGCACAGCAAATGGCCGACAGCATCGTGACGCAAAGCGTGAACTATCTTGCCCATGAATACATGAACGCGGATTGGGACCTCTTCTACCACAGTGATGTGGCGGCCGACATGAATGGTGCAAAGCTCACCTTTGCTGCATCCGGTACGCTCATAGAGAATTCCGATGAGGCATCCCTCAGTCCGCAAACTGCCGAACTTGTCAGGCGTGAAACCGATCCGGTCATGCGTGAATTGCTGCGGGACTTTGCCGTCAACCAGCAGTTCCGCCGGGATCTGTACATTCGTGGTGCACGACGTTTGATGACCAATGAATTGATCGCGCAGGCGAAGCGCCAGCGTATCTGCCTGATTCGGCCGCGCTCGGAGTGCTCCCTGAAAGTCACGATTCCGGTCGGCGAAGCCAACCTGGCTCCGGCCGTCTATGATCCGATTCTGGATGCCCTGGTGAGCGGGCCGAAGACAGTGGGCGAGCTTGCCGAGATTTCCAAGGCGTCCCTGGCTGCATGCATGAACGCAACCACCCTGATGTGCTCGATCGGCTACACGCATCTGATGCTTGAACAACCGTCGCCCGAAGCAAAGGCCAGCTGTAACGCATTCAATTCCGCTGCGCTTGCACGTGCTGTGGCAGGAGAGGAACTACAGGTGCTGGCGGCCAGCAATCTCGGTACAGCGATCAATGTAGGACCGGTCGACCAGTATTTCCTGCTGGCGTACCTGAAGAAGGCACCCAACCCGGCGGAGTTCGTCTGGAGCATCATGCGTGCTCTTGACAAGCGCCTGGTCGAAAGCGGCAAAACCATCGAAACGGATACTGATAATCTGGCAAAACTCCAGGAACGTGCTGCCGAATTCGATCGCGTTTCGCTTCCGTTCTACAAAACCGTCGGTATTGTTGCTTAACCGCCGCGTCAAGACAGTCCTGTCACCTGCAGGCCGATCGACGTCGGCCTGCATCTCCTGATTGCAGCTCCATCCATCCCGCGATGGGCTGTTCTACCCCCTTAACAACGATCCGCATTTCATGGAAATGCAGGGTCTTTTCACGCTTAAACGGACAAGATCGCGCATTTTGTACTGTATTGACAATAATTCTTGTCACATTCCGTAGTCGAATTTGTATCCACAAAAAAACCTTTCGTGCACGCACTTTCTGTGTGTTAAGCTTCAGTCTTTGTGATCTACGTCACATTTTTTGACAATATTTCCGTTTTGAAAGAAGTTGGCCGTCGTTTTATTTCAGGCGGCAGAAACGTATTGGCAAATTTGCGGCGCCGAGCGTGAATCGTCATGCGGCTTCGCTTCCGACGATCCAATTCTTCGCAGTTCATTGCACGTGACTATCGAGATGAAATCCAAACTAAAAATTCCAACAAACGAAATAGCACAAACGCTGGCCGGTTTCAAAGGTGCCTTCCGCACCGTCGGTGTCTTCAGCGCCATCATCAACCTCCTGATGCTCATACCGTCGATCTACATGCTTCAGGTGTACGATCGCGTCCTGCCAAGCAGGAACGAGATCACGCTGCTGATGCTCACCCTCATGATGCTCGGCGCTTATGTCCTGATGAGCGCGCTCGAGTTCGTCCGCAGCTTCGTGCTGATCCGCGTCGGTGCCCGCCTTGACATGCAGATGAACAAGCGGGTCTATACAGCCGCCTTCGAGCATAACCTCAAGCGCGCCGGCACCAACGCCGGGCAAGCCCTGCAGGACCTGACGAATATCCGCCAATTCCTCACCGGGAACGCGCTGTTCGCATTTTTCGACGCGCCATGGTTCCCCATCTACCTGGTTGTTATCTTCTTCTTTGATCCGCTGCTGGGCGTCTTCGCGGTGGTCGGTTCGGTAACGCTGCTGGTCCTGGCGTACGTGAATGAGGTCGTGTCCCGCAAACCCCTGGCCGAAGCAAACACGATGGCCGTTGCGTCGACCAATCTGGCGACGAACAATCTCCGCAACGCGGAAGTGATTGAGGCAATGGGCATGTTGCCCAACCTGATGAACCGCTGGTTCAAGCTGCATGGCAAATTCCTGCAGCTGCAGGCAGAGGCAAGTGAAAAAGCCGGCATCGTCCAGGCCATTACCAAATTCGTCCGTATCTCCCTGCAATCCCTGGTGCTTGGTCTCGGCGCCATGCTGGTCATCGAAGACAAGATGACCGCAGGCATGATGATCGCAGCCTCCATTCTCATGGGGCGGGCGCTCAGTCCAGTCGAGCAGGTGATCGGCGCGTGGAAGCAGTTCGGCTCGACACGCAGCGCGTACAACCGCCTTACCGAACTGCTCGACGCGAATCCGGCACGGGAAGCAGGAATGGAATTGCCTGCTCCGACCGGTGCCATTTCCCTAGAAACTGTTACATCAGGTCCGCCGGGCAGCAAGGTACCGGTGATCAAAGGTTTATCCTTCGCCATCCAGCAAGGCGACGTTCTTGGTCTGATCGGACCGAGCGGCTCCGGCAAGTCGACGCTGGCACGCCTGCTTGTCGGCGTGTGGCCTGCTATCCATGGCAAGGTACGGCTGGACGGTGCGGATATCTACCAGTGGAACAAGGACCAGCTCGGACCGCATATCGGTTACCTGCCGCAGGACATCGAGCTGTTCGGCGGAACTGTCAGTGAAAACATCGCCCGCTTCGGCGATATCGACCCCGAGCAGGTGATTCTCGCGGCCAAGCGTGCCGGTGTGCATGACATGATCCTGCATTTCCCGAACGGCTACGACACCCAGCTGGGTGACGGCGGTGCCGGCTTGTCCGGCGGCCAGAAACAGCGCCTTGGCCTGGCACGCGCCATGTATGGCGACCCGGCCTTGATCGTGCTCGACGAGCCGAACTCCAACCTCGACGATGTAGGCGAGCAGTCTCTCGTCACTGCAATTGCCGACCTGCGCCAGCGTGGCAAGACGATCGTGCTTATCACCCATCGCATGAGCATCATCGGTATCACCAACAAGCTGCTGTTGCTGCGTGACGGTACGGCACAGCTGTTCGGCCCGACCAGCCAGGTACTGAATCAATTGACGCAAGCCGCCCAGCAAGCGCAACAAGCACAACTCGCACAACAAAAAGCACAGGTCGATGCCCGGGCAAATCTTGCCGGCGCAACTGCAGCAACTGAATAGGAAGAGCAATGAGAAAACTATTTGGCAATACGGATGAAGTTTCCGACGTTGTGGCACACAAGGTGTCGACGATGGACGTGAATATCGATGAAACCAGTCATGCCCGGCTGGGTTGGCTGATCGTCCTGCTAGGCGTCGGCGGATTCATGTTGTGGGCATTGTTCGCACCCCTGGACCAGGGCATTCCGGTGACGGGTACGGTGACGGTCGCATCGAACCGCAAGGCGGTACAGCACCAGACCGGCGGCACGGTCGAGGAAATACTGGTCAAGGAAGGGGATGCCGTGAAGGCCGGGCAGGTCCTGGTGCGCATGAATGACGTGCAGGTGAAATCAGCCGCCGAAATGACCCGGGTGCAGTATTTCACGGCACGAGCGGCCGAAGCGCGATTGATTGCGGAGCGCGATGGCAAGAAATCCGTGGCTTTTCCGCCTGAACTTGAAAGCGCCAAGAACGATCCCCGTGTCGCCAACAACATCACGTTGCAAAGCCAATTGTTCTCATCGAGACAGTCTGCGCTTCAGAGCGAGGTCGCTGCTGTCGAGGAAAGTATCGCCGGCCTCAAGGCGCAGGTGCGCGGACTGGAAGAATCACGCGACAACAAGAAATTGCAACTCCAGTTCCTGAAAGAGCAGCTCGAGGGCATGCGCGACCTTGCAAAGGAAGGATACGTCGCACGTAACCGACTACTTGAACTTGAACGTACCTATGCGCAGGTCAATGGTGCAATTTCCGAGGACATCGGCAATATCGGACGGGCGCAGCGACAAATCGGTGAGCTAAGCATGCGCAGGCTCCAGCGCCAGCAGGAATACCAGCGCGAAGTGCGCACGCAGCTTGCCGACGTCCAGAAGGAAGCCGAAGCACTGGAGAACCGCTTGAAAGGGCAGGACTTCGATCTCGGCAATGTGCTGGTCAAGGCACCTGTGGATGGCATCGTGGTCGGCATGAACGTTTTCACCCAGGGAGGCGTGGTAAGCCCCGGCTTCCGGATGATGGATGTGGTTCCGAGCGACGACCCGCTGATCATCGAAGCGCAGGTGCCGGTGCATCTGATCGATAAGGTCCATGCCGACTTGCCGGTGGATCTGATCTTCTCCGCATTCAACCAGAACAAAACGCCAAATGTGCCTGGCCTGGTGACCCAGGTCTCCGCCGACCGCTTTACCGATGAGCGAACCGGTATGCCGCACTACCGGATGAAGGCCAAGGTGGCGCCGGAAGGCATGCCTATCCTCAAGGATCTGCAGGTCCGCCCTGGTATGCCAGTCGAAGTCTTCGTGAAGACGGGTGAGCGCACGATGATGAGTTATCTGTTCAAGCCGATATTCGACCGTGCAAAAACGGCATTGACAGAGGAGTGACCGTGGCGAGTATTCTGAAAAAGCGGCTGCTGGTTTCCATGCTCGCAGCAGCCTCGATGTTGCAGGCGAACAGCGCATCGGCACTCGGGTTGCTGCAGGCATATGAAGCGGCGTTGCAGAACGACCCGGTCTACCAGGCGGCGGTGCACGAGAAGGATGCGGGGCAGCAGAATGTGAAGTTGGGACGATCCACGCTGCTGCCGAATCTGGCTGCAAGCTATTCCAACAATAAGAATCGTGCCGACATTACCGAGCCAAATATCCTCGGTGAGCAGACGACCAGGCAGCCGGTCTATACCAGCTCGGTCGCAGCACTGCAGCTGCGCCAGCCGATTCTGCATCTGGAAGGCCTGGCACGTTACCGGCAAGGTCAGGCCCAGACCAACTATGCCGACGCACTATTCTCTGCGCGAGCCAAAGATCTGGTAATCCGACTCGTCAGCGCTTACGCCGAAGCACAGTACACCGACGACCAGCTGGCATTGGTCACTGCACAACGTGATGCATTTGCGGAGCAGATGCGCATCAATGACCGCATGTTCCAAAAGGGCGAAGGCACCAGGACCGATGTATTGGAAACTCGCGCCAAATATGATGTGGCCGAAGCGCAGGTCATCGAGGCGCGGGACAATCTCACCACCGCGCGAAATACGCTGGCAGCGATCATCGGCAGCGATGTGACGCAACTCGATGCGTTGTCGGACAATTTCCGTGTGCAGCCCATGCAACCAGAAAGCTTCGACGAATGGCGGGCTATTGCACTCGAGAATAATGCCGAAATCGCAGCCCAACGCTATGCAGTGGAAGCGTCCCGACAGGATATCAACCGAAACCGTGCGGGCCACGCGCCGCGTATCGATCTGGTTGCAGGCCTAAGCAAGAACAAAGGGGAGACCCTGAACACCGCAAACCAGGAATCTACCGTGCGCAGCATTGGCGTTCAGGTCAACATCCCTTTGTACTCGGGTGGCTATGTGAATGCGGCGACCACCCAGGCTGCGTTCAATCATGAGAAGACCAAGGCCGATCTGGATGCGACGACGAAAAAAATTCTTGTCGAATTGCGCAAGGAATACAGCCAGGTGCTGAGCAGTGCACCGCGCATCGACGCACTGGTCAAGTCGGTGGAGTCGGCCAGCTTGCTGATCAAGGCGACCGAACAAAGCATCAAGGGCGGCGTACGCATCAATCTCGACTTGCTGAATGCACAGCAGCAGCTGTTCACGGCGAAGCGCGATCTGGCGCAGGCGCGTTATACCTACCTGCTGAGCTATCTTCGCTTGCGCAATGCTGCGGGCACATTGAGCGCGGATGACTTGCGCGTTGTGGCTGGCTATTTCGTAACAGGCCGCTAACATCTTTCCGGCTTGACCATTCTGGTCAAGCCGATTTTCTGCAGATTCACCCCTTATCCAGCTTCCTTGGTGACGAACGTCACATTCCAAGCGCAGCTTACCTGCCATGATTCGCGGTTTCGTACGCGATCCGGCGACTTCTCTATCCGCCATCGCCGCATGATTGACCTCGCTTGATCATAGGAAATTGCCTTGGCTGCAGAAAACTATCACGCAACTGTTCAACAGCTGTACGTCGCTTATTTTGGGCGGCCGGCCGACGTCATCGGACTGGACTACTATGCACGCTTGCTTGATTCGCGTAACGGCGATGCGAATGCGTTGCTGCATGATTTTGCAAGTTCACGCGAGTCTTCACTGCTGTACAGCCAGGGCTCCGCAGAGCTGAAAATCGAAGCAATGTACCAAACCATGTTTGGTCGTCCTGCGGATGCGGAAGGTTTGGCGTACTGGGCCCGGCAAGTCGAATCTGGCACGGTAATCCTGTCTCAAGCCGCTTACGTGATTGCTTTCAACGCGCAGGCTGCCGATAAGGCGAGGTTCGCTGCAAAAACCGCTGCGGCAATCGAGTTCACGAAAGCGATCGACACGACTCCCGAGCTGCTCGCCTATGAACGTGTGGTTGAATATGGAAGAAGCTGGCTGGCGCCGGTAATCAGCGACGCATCTGCCGCTATCGCAGTAGCAGGCATCAATGGCGTCATAGCCGAAATGATCGCTCGTCCGGAAATCAAATTTCTGACTCACCTAGCGGACCATCTCGAAGGATCCATTTTCGAAGCGCGCCTGATCTATAACCCTGCATGGGATGATCGCATGCCCTCTCTGCAAAGTGAGGATGTGCTTACAGGCACAGGAAGCTGGAACGAATTGACGGCTGTTCTCTATGAAACGTACGACTGGGAAACCAATTCGGGATTCACAGTAAAGCCCACTTTGATAAACATTCACGCTATTAATCTGCAGGTTCACGCCGATTCAGATGCGGTTGACTTGCAGCGAGCAAGCGGCGTACAGAAAATCAGTATCGATGGAATCTCGGCGTATGCTCGACCGCTGTTCGGCATCGCTAATATCATGCAGGTGACGAATGATCTGACCGTTCAAAATGCCATGGATGGACAGAAGAATGTTTACTTCAGATATGCCGACGGTGTGTTAGGCAATGTTTCTGCAACAGGCGGTGCTGAGTCGCTCGACTTAACTCTGTCGCAAGCAAGCCTGGGTCATTTATACGTTGGAGGCAATAATGGAAATGACGGCTTTGAAAAAGTAAAACTGCAGATTTCCAACGACGTCTTTGTAAAAAAACTAGAAATCAACGATCTGGAAGATCTCGCTATCGGCGGCTCGGGAAGCCTTTCCTTACTGAGCACCGAAATACAAACTACCGATTTACGGTTGAGCCGGACTGTACTTTCAGGAAACGGTGGGGTACATGCAGGGAACGGAACCGGCATTCGTACCATTGATGCCTCCGCGTTTTCAGGAACGATGGAAATCGACATCAGCAACGCAGTCAAGCGCAAGTCAAGTGTGACCGGCGATACCATTCTTTACCCGACAATCACCGGCGGTTCGGGCAACGATACCTTCTGGGTCGATGGAAACATCAGTGCGGCATCCGCAACCCAGCTGACCAGCATTGATGGCGGCGCAGGGACAAACACCTTGCGTACTTATGCCAGCATCCTACCTGGCGGCGGTATCGATCCCAGGCTGACCAATATTCAATTTCTGGAAATGCGCGCAGGAGGAACAATTGCTGATCTGAGCGCTTTCGATGCCGCGCTTCAACAGCTGATCGTCAGAGACGAGAACATGGGCGGCGAAATCACGCTCAATAGCGTAAGTGCGACCCTGGCGGCAAACGGCGGGATCACTTTCCTGCGACCGTTTACGTACGCCCACGGACAAAACACGTTGAGCATCCGTCTGGCAGAGGGGAGCGGCAAGGATGATCACGTCTCCCTGGTGGTAAAGGGCGATTTGAGCAACAGCTCCGAATTTAATTACCGATTGAATATCGATGTTGATAATGCGATTCAATCGGTGGAACACATCACGATTGTCGATGCGGATTACGCCTCGAATATCGTTTTTCTTGGAAACGCGGTTGAACATACCAAGTCATTGGTCTTGTCCGGTGGTGGGGTTGGAAACAGTTTCTCAATAGCAGACACGGTCCACTCCACAGTTGTGGATGCATCATTGCAGAAAAGTAATGTGCAACTGACGGTAGGAAGCAATGCGTCAGCCGCAAGCGGCATAGGCCACACAATTACACTCGGCTTAGGTGTCGATACACTGGTCGTTGCAGGTGCTGCGGATGTCATCACCGGCGGAGCCGGCCCTGACCGTATCTACATTGCCGAATCAGTCGCGGCACAGGATATCCTGAAAATAGCCGACGGCGACTCAGTCCTGTCAGGCCGCGACATCGTGACCGGCTTTGGCGCGGCGGGTGCCGCGACGGACGATGTGCTCGACCTTGGCACGATCACGGTTGCCGTCGATACCGCGTTGTTTGATGGCGCAAATGTCAATGCTCCGGGAACGATGACGCTGGCTGTTGCGGAGCATGCAATCAGCAAAGGGGTCGTCACTTTCGGCAACAGCGATGCCGCCCCAGGGCTGCAGGCTGTTGTAGTTTCATCCATCGTCGATACCGGCCGTGTTTCGCTGATATCCGCGATCGACTACCTGGCTGCCAACGTGGCGAGTATCGGCGCTGGAAGCACGGTCGCTTTCGCTTATGACGCGAATGGCGACGGCAAGACGGACAGCACTATAGTGTTCCAGGACGGCGTGCGCGATACCGTCGTGGAACTGGTGGGAGTGATTGGAACGTCCGTCGGCGGATTTCTCAACGCACAGGCCGCAGCTGGAACCGATGTCACGGACATGATCAAGATCATCTGAGGACATCCAGTTCTTCGGCTGTCAGCGCCAGCTCGGGCATGGAAGCAATACCCTTGAACTGGCCAATGATGAATGATTAGGCACCCGTCTGCGTGAAGGCGATCTGCCGGCAATTTCATGAAACGAATGTCAACATACTGCGGTTGATCCGACCGTATCCGGCAAACAGCCGGTATATATCGGCGTCTGTTGCTCATCAGCCATTTTCGCCGACGCGGGACAACGGTAAGATGAATCACTTTATTTCCAAAGGGCAATATCGTGATTCCGTCAACAGGTATTAACTCGATCGATTCACTGCTTGGCGATTACAGCTGGAAACCGTCGCCAAATACTACTGCCAACATCACATACAGCTTCATGACCCGGCTGCCTTCCCGCGCGTCGTCGGAAGATGCATTCGGCTTCTCCCCCATGTCGTCGTTGCAGAAACAGGCCACGCGCGAAGCATTGAATAAGTGGTCTGCGGTGGCAAACCTGACATTCACGGAGGTTGCATCAGGCACCGGGCAGATTGAATTCGGCTCCAATGACCAGATGGGTGTCAGTTCCGCTTACGCGATCAACACCCACAACTACAGCACGATCACGCAGTCTTGGATCTACCTGAATAACAAGTCCTCATCCAGCTTCAATTTCGCCGAGGGTTCCTTCGGCCCGATGGTGCTAGTCCATGAAATCGGGCACAGCCTCGGACTCAAGCATACGGGCAACTACAACGCTGGCTCCAGCGACCTCCCGGACGGACCGTTTCTGCCGGCAGCGACAGAAAATACTGACTATTCAGTCATGTCCTACAACGACGGAAATGCATCGGCTGCACTGGATCACTACCCGTCGGCACCCATGCTCTATGACATCCAGGCGATTCAGTACCTGTATGGCGCGAACCGTAACTACCGAAGCGGCGCGGACGTGTACCGGTTCATGGATGGTTCGGGGCCGCAATGCGTGTGGGATGGCGGCGGTATCAATACCTTCGATATGTCGGCATGCACGAATGCCACCATCATCAATCTGAATGCCGGGTCCTTCAGCTCGACGACGAAGAACCTGGGCAATATCTCGATCGCGTACGGCGTGGTGATCCAGAACGCGATCGGTGGCGTGGGCAACGATGTCATTTACACCAACATGGCCGACAACAACATCCAGTGCGGCGCGGGGGACGACACCATCGTCCTGTCGGGCGGCGCGGATACGGTACAGGGCGGTGCCGGCATGGATACCGCCGTCTTCGCCGGGAACCGGGCCGGATATACGATCACAAGGACGGGCGACAGTTATTCCATCAGGCAGGGCGACGGTTCGAAAGGTACCTACGTCCTTACCGGCGTAGAGCGGTTCAAGTTCGACGACGCTTCGCTGGCCGCCAATGTGGCGCCCGTTGTCGCGCAGCCCGTCGCGGACCAGCAAGTCATGCTGGGAAATTCGTTCCGCCTGTCCGTTCCCGTGGGTACGTTCACTGATGCCGACGGGGATGCCCTCACGTACAAGGCGACGCTGCAGGACGGCTCGGCACTGCCGGCGTGGCTGGCATTCAATGCCGCGACGCTGTCGTTCTCCGGCACGCCGTCCAGCAGGGACCTCGGACCGGTGTCTGTCCGATTGACGGCAAGCGATGCAGGTAACACCGCGGTATCCGACGACTTCCTTATCAACGTATTCACCAGGGGCGTGACGCTTTCCGGTACGCAGGGGAACGACCTCTTTGCGGCCGGCACAGGGAATGACGCCTTTACCGGCAACGGGGGCATCGATGCCGTGCTGTTTGGTGGCAAGCGTGCCGATTATGCGGTCAATCTGACGGAAGGTATGGCCACAGTCAGTGACCGTGTCGGCACCGGCGGTACCGACACGCTTTCCGGGATCGAGCGGATACGGTTTTCCGATACGGCACTGGCCCTCGACACATCGGGCAATGCAGGCCAGGTGCACAGGCTTTACCAGGCGGCATTCGACCGGACGCCCGATACGCCGGGCCTCGGCTATTGGCTGCACTATCGTGACAAGGGCATGGACCTGGTCGAGATGGCGTATTACTTCCAGACCTCCGCCGAGTTCAACACGCTGTATGGGTCAGCGGTGACGAATCCGGAATTGGTGACGCTGCTGTACCAGAACGTTCTCGACAGGGCGCCGGAAAGCGACGGCTTCAACTACTGGGTGAAGGAACTCGATGCCGGACGGATAACTCGTCCTGGCATCCTGGCGTACTTCAGCGAAAGCGCCGAGAACCAGGCGCAGATCGTCGCATCGCCGCAGGATGCGATCGAATACATTTATTTTTCTTAAGCAGCCGCTTCCGCTGCCCGCATCTCTTTCTTGCAATGCGGGCAGGATTTCCCCGGCACATAGTACGGAGACAATTGCTCGCGCGGTGTGACCACCGCGCGGCAGGCAAAGCATTGCGCCGTCTGCGTCGCTTCCAGCTTCGGATTGAGTGCAGTGCGGTAGTCGAAGACGAAGCAATCGCCGGTGTAGTGATCGCCGCCGACATCTTCGAAATATTTCAAAATGCCGCCATCCAGCTGATACACGCTGTCGAAGCCGACGTTCTGCATATGAATCGCGGCTTTTTCGCAGCGGATGCCGCCGGTGCAGAAGGTCACCACCGTCTTGCCGTCGAGTTCATTCTTGTGCTGCGCGATCACATCCGGAAACTCGCTGAACTTTTCAATGCGGTAATCGATGGTGTTGTTGAAGGTGCCGACGTCCACCTCGAAGGCATTGCGGGTATCGACCATCACTACCGGCTTGCCGCTGTCGTCATGGCCCTGGTCGAGCCAGCGCTTCAGGGTTTTCGGTTCGACGGCGGGGGCGCGTCCTTCCTCCGGTTTGATCAGCGGATTCTTCATGGTAATGATTTCCGCCTTGAGTTTGACCAGCATCCGGGTGAACGGCTGCTTATCGGAGTAACTTTCCTTTACCTGGAGGTCCGCGAAGCGGTCATCGGCGCACAGCCATGCGAGAAATTGATCGATCGGTTCGCGCAATCCGGCAAGAAACAGGTTGATGCCTTCCGGGCTGAGCAGGATGGTGCCCTTGAGGCCAAGCTCTTCGCACAGCGCGCGAAATTGTGGACGTTTTTCGACGGTGTCGTTGAACGTAATAAACTTGTAAGCGGCGATATTGACGTAGGGTTTTTCGGACTGCATGGGGGCCAAATTCGGTAAGTCATTGATTTGGCGTCATTATAAACTTGGATGCGCTGCATGGCTTATCTTCGATGCGTGAAAGCCTGATTTCGAGTGAGGAAAATGCCGCCGTGATTGCCTCGTGGAAGCAGTTCGCCCATGTAAAATAGCACGATGACTTCGCCGCAATTTATCCATCTCCGTCTCCATTCCGAATACTCGATCGTCGATGGCCTTGTGCGCATCGACGACGTCGTCAAGGCCGCCGCGCAGGACAGGCAGGCCGCACTGGCGATCACCGACCTGGCCAACCTGTTCGGCATGGTCAAGTTCTACAAGGCGGCGCGCGGCAAGGGTGTCAAGCCGATTGTCGGCTGCGAAGTCTGGATCACCAACGATGATGACCGCGACAAGCCGTGGCGCTTGTTGCTGCTGGTAAAAAATCGCACCGGTTATCTTCAATTGTGCGAACTCCTCACCAAGGCATGGTTGACCAACTTGCATCGCGGCCGCGCCGAATTGCGCGCCGAGTGGCTGGAGAACGGCGCATCCAGCGGCATGATCGCGCTGTCCGGCGCGCATTGCGGCGATGTCGGCATGGCGATCGATCACGGCAACATGGCGGCCGCCGAACGGTGCGCAACGCGATGGGCCGAGATTTTTCCGAATCGTTTCTATATCGAAGTGCAGCGCTACGGCCAGCCGAACATGGAGAGTCATGTGCGCCATGCGGTGGCACTGGCGGCGAAGCTGAAACTGCCCGTGGTCGCGACGCATCCGATCCAGTTCCAGACGCGGGAAGAATTCATCGCGCATGAGGCGCGCACCTGTATCTCCGAAGGTGAAATCCTCGCCAACCCGCGCCGCGTGAAGCGCTTCAATGAGGAGCAATGCTTCAAGACGCAGGCAGAGATGGCGGAATTGTTCGCCGACATGCCGGCGGCCATTCAGAACACCATCGAGATCGCCAAGCGCTGCAATTTGCAACTCGAACTCGGCAAGCCGAAGCTGCCGAATTTCCCGACGCCCGAAGGCGTCACCATCGACGAATTCCTGGTGATGCAGTCGAAGCAGGGCCTCGACGAGCGCCTGGTGCAGTTGTTCAAGGACGAAGAGAAGCGGGAGAAGGAGAGGCCGCGCTATGAGGCACGCCTGAAGTTCGAAACCGACACCATCATCAAGATGGGGTTTCCGGGTTACTTCCTGATCGTGGCCGACTTTATCCAGTGGGCGAAGAACAATGGTGTGCCGGTTGGACCGGGCCGTGGCTCCGGCGCGGGTTCTCTGGTCGCCTATGCGCTGAAGATCACCGACCTCGATCCGTTGGAATACAACCTGCTGTTCGAGCGCTTCCTGAATCCGGAACGGGTATCGATGCCCGACTTCGATATCGACTTCTGCCAGGAAGGCCGCGACCGCGTGATCCAGTATGTGAAGGATCGCTACGGCAAGGAGGCGGTGTCGCAGATCGCTACCTTCGGCACCATGGCTGCCAAGGGCGCGGTGCGCGACGTCGGTCGCGTGCTCGACATGGGCTACAACTTCTGCGACGGCATCTCGAAACTGATTCCATTCAAGCCGGGCAAGCTGGTCACCATCGAAGACGCGATCAAGGAAGAGCCGCTGCTCGCCGAGCGGCTGGAAAAGGAAGAAGAGGTCAAGCAATTGCTCGATCTCGCCCAGCAGGTCGAAGGCATTGCGCGTAACGTCGGCATGCATGCCGGCGGCGTGCTGATCGCACCGGGCAAGCTGACCGATTTCTGTCCGTTGTACACGCAGGGCGGCGATGCCGGCGTGGTGTCGCAGTACGACAAGGATGATGTTGAAGCGGTCGGCTTGGTGAAGTTCGACTTTCTCGGCCTGACCACGCTGACCATTCTCGACCGCGCGGTGCGCTATATCAAGCAGCTCGATCCGGCGATGGCCAACTTCGACCTGGCGAAGCTGCCGCTGCGCGACAAGCCCTCCTACGAACTGCTGACCAAGGCGAAAACCGTCGCCGTGTTCCAGCTGGAAAGCCGCGGCATGCAGGGCATGCTGAAGGACGCGCGGCCCGACCGCTTCGAGGACATCATCGCGCTGGTGGCGCTGTATCGTCCGGGCCCGATGGACCTGATCCCGGACTTCTGCCGCCGCAAGCACGGCGAGAAATTCGAGTATCCCGATCCGCGTACCGAAGGCATCCTGTCCGAGACCTACGGCATCATGGTCTACCAGGAGCAGGTGATGCAGATGGCGCAGGTCATCGGCGGCTACTCGCTCGGCGGCGCGGACTTGCTGCGCCGCGCGATGGGTAAGAAGAAGGCGGAAGAGATGGCGGAGCATCGCCAGATTTTCCGTGAAGGCGCGGCGAAGAACGGCCTGTCGCAGGAGAAGGCCGACGAGATCTTCGACTTGATGGAAAAGTTCGCGGGCTACGGCTTCAACAAGTCGCACGCCGCCGCCTATGCATTGCTGTCGTACCACACTGCTTACCTGAAGGCACACCATCCCGCCGCGTTCATGGCAGCCAACTTGTCGCTGGCGATGGACGACACCGACAAGATCAAGATCCTGGTGGAGGATGCAGTCGATATCTGTGGACTGACCTTGCTGCCACCGGATATCAATCAGTCGGATTACCGTTTTATCCCGGTCGGCGAGCCGGGCAAGAAGGCGACGCAGATCCGCTACGGCCTCGGCGCAGTGAAAGGCTCGGGACAGAATGCGATCGAGGCGATCATCGCCGCGCGCAAGAGCGGCCCATTCACCGACCTGTTCGATTTCGTCAAGCGGATCGACCGGCGCCAGATCAACCGCCGCACCATCGAGTCGCTGATCCGTGCCGGCGCGCTCGACTGCTTCAAGCAGGATCGCGCGGTGCTGCTCGCTTCGGTGAATTTTGCGATGGAGTGCGCGGAGCAGGCGGAAGCGTCGGCCAACCAGGTCAGCCTGTTCGGCGGCGACGACAGCGACATGGAATGCCCGCCGGAATACGTGAAGGTGCAGCCATGGACCGAGAAACAGCGACTGACCGAGGAAAAATCGGCGCTCGGTTTCTACCTGTCCGGGCATTTGTTCCATGCCTACGCGGAAGAGGTGCGCAAGTTTGCCCGCACCAAGCTCGCCAGCCTGGAACCGTCGCGCGACGCACGGGTGATCGCCGGAGTCATCACGTCGGTGCGCACGCAGATGACCCAGCGCGGCAAGATGGTGATCGTCACGCTCGACGATTCCACCGCCACGGTTGACGTCACCGTCTACAACGAGCTGTACGACCCGAACAGGAACCTGTTCAAGGAAGACGAATTCCTGGCGGTCCTGGGCAAGGTATCGGAAGACCGCTTCAACGGCGGCTTGCGCATCAGCGCGGAGAAGGTGATGGATATCGCCACCGCCCGCATCCAGTTTGGCAAGCAGTTCGCGCTGTCCTTGTCGGGCCAGGTGGATGCGGCACAGATCAAGACGATTTTGTCGCCATACCGGTCGGAGTCGGGACTGCCGCTGACGATGCGCTATACGCAGCAGGGCGTTGGGTGCGAGATCCGGCTTGCGGATGAGTGGCGTGTGGCGCCGGCAGATGCGTTGCGGCAGTCGCTGGTGGAGCGGCTGGGAGCGCAGAGTGCGGTGGTGGAGTATTGAAGAGGGTTGGAGGTGCATGCAATATTTCGCGGCGCTTCAGTACCCGCATCAAATCGCACACCCTTGTAAGATTCCCTCCCCATTCCAGGGGGAGGGGTAGGGGTGCAGCAGGGGTTTCGTGCAGCATGCTGCACGCCTGCGGAACGATCTTCGCTTGCAAGCGAAGATGCGTCCTGCAAGGAGGGGTAGTGAGATCGAGCTACCGGATGCAATTGCTCGACCTCACTACCCCCATCCCAACCTTCCCCCTGCAAGGGGGAAGGAGCTGGCCGAGGAAGGTTTGACTAGGGCCAGCTTGGTTGTCCTAAGTTTTCTTTAAATTGCTAACCTAGAAGCCACTCACACCACACTCCGCACACCCTCCACCACCAACCCCTTCAACTCCGAGCACTTCCCCTCCGGCACCGTAAGCCGCTTCCAGCTCCGCCGCAGATACGTCCCGTCCGGATGCGGCCCCATCTCAAATCCCATTTCGAACAGCAGCGCGCGCATCGCCTCATTCTCCGACAGCACATCGCCATCCATCCGCTGTACCCCGGCTGCGCGCGCGACGCAGGTCAGGTTGTGAAGCAGCCGGCGGGCGATGCCGGCACGTTGCCATGCATCGTCGACCACGACCGCGTATTCGGCGACGTCGGGGGCCGCAACGACGACATACTGCGCCATGCCGACGGCCGTTTCCTCGCCATCCCGCAATACCACGGCAAGCAGGGTGAGCGCGCGCATCGGATCGGCCTGGGTGAATCGCTCCAGCATGTCCGGCGGCAGTTCATGGGCGGGGTAGAAGAAGCGCTGGTACCGGCTTCGCAGCGACAGGCCGCGTACCAGCGCCTGCATCAGCGGCGCGTCGGCGGCCCGAGCTACCCGGATGCGGATGGCGGTGCCGTCACGCAACCGCCAGGTGTCATGCAGTTCCCGCGTCGGCAGTAGCGCCTTCAGCAGCGGCTGCAGCGACTGGCTCCATTTGACGAGCGACGGAGAAAGGTCGGCCATGACATCCTCCGACTCAGGCAAACAGTGTGCGGGCGGCGGCCAGCACCGGTTGCATTTGCCGTCCGAACGGACGCTGCGAGGGCGCGGCATCGATGCGGACAGCGGCCCTGTCGAGCGGCGTCAGCAGGGTGTCGCTCGGACGGTCGATGACAAAGCTTTGGCCGGCTTCCAGCACGATGTCCCGGATATCGCCGTCCTGGGTGATCCAGACGGCGCCGTCGATCGCATGGACGGCCGATCCGAGGGCGCCGTGCAGTTGCAGATGCTGGTCGGCGCGCAGGCGGACGATGTTCCCCCTGGCAGCCGACGGCAGATTTTCCCTACGTACCGGCCTGGATGGCAGGCGGTCGGTAAATAACATGGTGGCATTCATGATCAGCTCCTTCGCTGGTGAACCGGGATTGCAGGAATTGTGTCCCTGTGATGCACATTATTGGTTGGTTCCTGGAGCTTTACAATCCGGCAAAATGGAATAAGATTGTTCTCATCTGAGAACAATAGGGGTGATCATGGAACGGCTGGATGAAATGATGACGTTTGCGAAGGTCGTGGAAACGAAGAGTTTTTCCGCTACCGCGCAGGCGCTCGGCACATCGAAATCGCTGGTCAGCAAGCAGATCAGCAACCTGGAAAGCGCCCTGGGCGTGCGCCTGCTGAACCGCACTACGCGCCGCATGAGCCTGACCGAGATCGGTGCCGCTTATTACGAGCATTGCGCCCGGATCGCGCAGGAGATCGATGCTGCCGCGGAAACCGTGACCCAGCTGCAGGCGGAGCCGCGCGGCGTGCTGCGACTGACCTCGCCGGTGATCTTCGCGTCGCTGCACCTGGCGCCGGCAATGCAATCCTTCCTGAAGCGTTATGAAAACGTCGAGATCGAGCTGAACGCGAGCGACCGGATCGTGGATATCGTGGAGGAGGGCTATGACCTGGCGATCCGGATCACCGATCATCCGGCTCAGGCCATGGTGGCGCGCGTCATTGCGCCGGTGCGCTGGGTGACCTGCGCTGCTCCGGCCTACCTGGAGCGATATGGCATTCCGCAAACGCCTCAGGATCTGCTGCAGCACCGCTGCCTGGTTTACCATGGCATCCCGGCACTGCCCAGCGGCTGGCACTACCGCATCGGCAACAAGGAAGTGTCGCTGCCAGTGACCGGCAATTGCCGGGTCAATAACTCGGAAGTGCTCCTGCACCTGGCGCTGGACGGCATGGGGATCATCATGTTCCCAACCTACATCCTTGGGCCCCACCTGAAGAGCGGCAGGCTGCAGATCATCCTGCCGGACAGTATCCCCAATCCCGATATGTCACTCTATGCGACCTATCTGCCGAACCGGTATATGCAACCGAAGGTGCGCGCCTTCATCGATCATCTGATGGAGCACTTCGGGCCGCAGCCGCATTGGGACGAGTTTTAAACCACGTTGCCCGACAGGTGCGGGCAATGGCGCATGAGGGTATTACGCGGCGATGCGCTCACCCGCTGCCGGATGATCGCAGAGCCCGATCTCGGCACGGATCAGCCCGGTCCGCATGCGTTCTTCCACCCGCTTGCGGTTGACCGATTCGGTGGCGCGGGTGTTTTCCCGGTGCCACAGGTGGAATACCTCGGTCGAAAATGCGCCGCCCTTGCGCCGCACGCCGTGGCGCGCCAGGCGCAGTACCAGGTCGGCGTCTTCATGGCCCCAGCCGACGAAGCTTTCGTCAAAGCCGTTGACGGCGGCATAGTCGCTGCGCCAGAGGGCGAGATTGCAGCTCTTGATCCGGCTCCACTTGACGGAACGGTAATGACGCAGCCGGCTATTCGGAAAGGAGAGCAGGGGTATTGCCTTGTTGGCATGGCCCGCCAGCCGCTGCAGCAGCCAGTAGCTGAAGCGGCGCGCATGGATGGCTGCCGGTGGTTGCTGCGACAACAGTTGGGCAGTGAACCGTTCTGACAGCAATACCCTGCTGCCCGATACCATGAAGCCGCGTTCAGCCAGCAGCCGGTGACGCGCGACGAAATCCGGCCTGGGAATACAGTCGCCGTCCAGGAAAATTAAGTACTCGCCTTTCGATGCATGCACGCCAAGATTGCGTGCCGCGGAGGCGCGGAAGCCGTCATCCGGCTGCCATGCATGCACCATGCGTTTCGGACCGCCCGGCGGCAGGGGACGGAAGCCGTCGATCGTCGAGCGGGTCGCATCGGTCGAGCCGTCGTCCGCGATGATGACTTCGAAGTCGGGATCGGTCTGCGCCAGCAGGCCACGGAGCACTGCTGCCAGCGCGTCGGGGCGGTTGTAAGTGGTGACGATGACGGAAATCAGCATGAATGCGCTTGGCAGGCTGTCAGGGCTGCGAACTGGGCTGGCCGTCGTTCTGACTGATCAGCCAGATCTTGAGATAACGGTAATAGCTGCCCTCGGCATTGGAGATTGCCAGCGCGAGGCCATGGGAGCCGTCCAGGAAACCGAGCTTGAAGAAATAAGTGCGCATGAAGGCCCACCAGCCGTGCAACACTGCCTTGCCGACGCCGGCGCGCTTTCCGCGTGCATAGGCTTGTTGTGCGGAAAGCGTGGAATAGCTGTCCACCTTGCTAAGGACCTGCGAGTAGTTGCGGAAGCTGTAGTGCAGCATATGCGCCTTCAGCCGCTTGACCCGGCCGTCCGCGACCAGCCGCTCATGCACGATATGGTCTGTAAAACGCGCCTTGCCGCGCTTGAACAACCGCGTCACGTAATCCGGCGACCAGCCGGAGCGGCGGATGAATTTTCCGCAATACCAGGAACGGCGGGAAATTTCGAAGGCATCGGCTGCGGGAGATTGGCTGGCGACGACGGCGCGTATTTCGTCCGCCAGTTCCGGGGTGATGCGCTCGTCGGCATCGATCGATAGCACCCAATGACCGGTGGCGGCATCCAGTGCGCGGTTCTTCTGCGGTCCGAAACCCGGCCAGTCCGGGGTCTCGATGACCTTTGCGCCCGCGGCGCGGGCGACCGCAACGGTGCCGTCGGTGCTGCCGGAGTCCACCACCACGATTTCATCGGCGAATGCGACCGAGGCCAGGCATTCGCTGATGTTATGTTCTTCATTTTTGGTAATGAGAATGACCGATAGCCGGATGGTTTTGCCGTCGAGGTTCGCCGTCAATGTCATCTTGATTTCTCCGCGGAAGGAGCCCGAATTATACCGGCTGATGTTCGGATAAAGTGTGCCGGCCGGCATCCCTGGCCGGACTTCTTCCCGGTTGTGAACTAAGTGGTCAGAACGGCCACCTATTCATTGATCGCCTGACCACAAACGGCAAATTCATCAGTTGTGCAGGCACTGCGCCGGAAAAGACGGTGTGCCTGCACTTGCATATGTGTTGCAGGTCGCTCACGGTTCGCCGGAAGTCCGTGATCATCGGCATCATGCTGCGGAAGGAAGGCGGTGACGATCCTCTATAATCATTGCCGCACAGACACCGGCCGATTGATGGTCTGACATCGGCCGGACAATTCCGGCGTGACACCGCGACAGTGGTTCCGTCTTTATCAGGCACGATCCGGCATGGCGTGGCGCCAGGAGAGAGGTGCTTGCGTGTCCCGAATATTTATCCACCAGCGAGGTACTTCATGATTTTGCCAACACATCTGGTTCGGCTGTTCCGAATGGTCAGGCCGTACCGCGGGCGGCTGGGCCTGGCCTTCCTCGGGATGATCGTGACGGCGATGACCGAACCGATGTTTCCGGCGGTGATGAAGGAATTGCTGGACAACGGCTTCGTCGGCAAGCCGACCTTCAATCTATGGCTGGTACCGATCGCCATCATCGGCATTTTCGTGTTGCGCGGCATTTCCACATTCACGACCAGTTACCTGATGACGTGGATAACGACGCAACTGCTGAACACCTTGCGCGGCCAGATGTTCGCCCGCATGCTGGATATCTCCGCCGGTTTCTATGCCACGAATTCCGTCGGCAAGGTCATCAACTCGATGATGTTCGAAGTGCAGCAGATCGTCGACATGATCCGCAATGTGCTGACGTCGCTGATCCGCGATGCGTTGACGGTCATCGTGCTGATGGCCTTTCTGATCTGGCTGAACTGGCAGCTCACCATTGTCGCGATCGTCCTGATCCCGCTGATCGCGGTCGTCGTGCGCATGACCGGCAAGCGCCTGCGCAAGCTGACCCGCGAATACCAGGAAGTCAACGGCGAACTGACGCAGGTCATCGAGGAGACCACGCGTGCCAGCCAGGTAATCAAGATTTTCGGCGGGCAGGACTTTGAAAAGAAGCGCTTCGCCGAGCGGGCGGCCAAATTGCGCCGCTATTCGATGCGCATGGCAAGCACCTATGCCGCGACCGTGCCGATTACGCAGACCATGGCATCGTGCGCGGTCGCGGTAGTGATTGTGATCGCCCTGATCCAGTCCAGTCAGAACCAGACCACCGTCGGCGGTTTCGTGTCCTTCATTACCGCGATGCTGATGCTGCTGGCGCCGCTCAAGCGCCTGGCGGAGATCAACGGTCCGCTGCAGCGCGGCCTGACGGCGGCGGAGGCGGTATTCAACCTGATCGATGCGCCGCCGGAGCGCACCAACGGCAAGAAACTTCCGGAGCGCGCCGCCGGCAAACTGCAGTTCATCGATGTCGGCTTCGTCTATCCCGGCCAGAACCAGCCAACGCTGTCGCACATCAACCTGTCCATCATGCCCGGTGAAACCGTCGCATTCGTCGGGATGTCCGGCGGCGGGAAATCGACGCTGGTCAACCTGGTGCCGGAATTCCATCCGGTGACCAGCGGCGAGATACGGCTCGATGGCGAGCCGATTCGCAACCTGTCGCTGGAAAGCCTGCGTGCGCAGATCGCAATGGTGAGCCAGAACGTGGTGTTGTTTGACGATACGGTTGCCGCCAACATCGCCTATGGCGACCCGCAGCCGGATATGTCGCGCATCGAAGCCGCAGCGCGCGCGGCGCACCTGGGTGATGTGGTTGCCGGCCTGCCGCAGGGCCTGATGACGCGGATCGGCGACAACGGCAACCGCCTGTCCGGCGGCCAGCGGCAGCGGCTCGCCATTGCACGCGCGATCTACAAGAACGCGCCGATCCTGATCCTGGATGAAGCGACTTCCGCACTCGATACCGAATCGGAGCGTGCGGTGCAGGCCGCACTGGACATGCTGATGCAAGGCCGTACCACGCTGGTCATCGCCCATCGGCTGTCCACCATCGAACGCGCGGACCGCATCGTCGTGCTGGCCGGCGGGCAGATCGTGGAAGCCGGGTCGCACGCGCAGTTGCTGGCGAAAAACGGCATGTATGCCAACCTGTATCACCTGCAATTCGCGAAGGATGCCCGGACGGTGTGAACGCAGGCGTCCGTAGTTATATGCATCCTGCAGATTGTGCGGGCATGCCTAGGTGCATGCCTGCAAAGGCGTCAAATCATTCCAAAATGCCATTTCAAGGTCTACAATTCCTTGGCAAGCATGTATCCCATAATCAACGGTGTTTGATAAATCTCAAGGTTTACAACATTTTTGTTGTCGTCCCGGCTATTGCCATTGATTTCCGAATCCTTATAATGACTGCTAGAAATCATTTGCCTGAACTCAATTCAGAATCAACAAAGTTTGATTCAGATCATTCCGGAGGCGTCGTGGGAAATACACAAGATAACCTGGTGACTTTCATCGAAACCGAATCCCCGCGCTTCAATTTCAACAAACTGCAAGCTGCTGCCTGCATGGCGGCTTCCGCGGCGGTGAGCGTTGGTCTCATCGCGTGGATGGTCAGCGCGCTCTCCTGAGTTTTCTTTTTGCTTCAGGCTTGCCTGAAGCAGCCTGCATTCATTCCGTCTTCAACCCGGAATACAAACCCACTTAGTGATCCATCAGGTGCGCCATGTCGTTCAGGGCGTTTCCTGCGCAGTGCCTTTGCCAGACTTCCACATCCTCGCTCGTCTTGCCGTTGACGTAGGAAAAATGCGCTTGCTGGTATTCGCCGGTCACATCCTTCACCTTGTATTCCAGGCAAACCACGCTGGCATTGTCATTCGCTGATATGCGCTGCCAGACCAGCGCGCTCGGGTCGGGCAGCGATTTTTTCACGCTTGCCGCAATGGCCGCCGTCATGGCGGTGCGGTGGTTTTCGCCAACCTTGGGTACTGGCTTCGCCGGCCTGGCGGCAGAATCACCGGAGGAATCCGGGGCGGAAGCATAATTGTCCCGTGCGGACAGGATGTGGTCCGGGCGAGTGATCCATGCCGTGGCAGCGGCGCTGCAAGCAACGACGACCATCGCCACCCAGGCCGCCTTCCGGCGCGACTTCCTGCCAGGCTTTCTGTGCTGCCTGACCAGGTTGCTGGGCTTGCCGGGCTTATCGGGTTTGCAATAGGGGCAGGACTTCGCCGCCGTGCTGTAGATCTTGTCGCACTTCTTGCATCGCACCAGTGCCATGTGCTCTTCCTTTCGCGCCCGGCATCCTGGGCCCGGCTATTTCAGGAATTGCGTTGCGACCACCACCCATGCGACGCCGGCAGCGATCGAGGCCCATATAAACCGCTTTCGTTTTGCAACCCTGAGTTCATGTTTGACTACGCGTCTTTTCTTGAAGTCCACCTCTTGTGTGTCCACCGTCTTTCCCATAAGCGATATCGAAACACCTGATTGTCTGCCACATCCGGAATCCGTTATTGATCTGCTGCAAACCACTTGGCTGCCTGCGCGATCATGCCAAATCACAACCATGGCCGCAAAGGACGAAACCGAGGTGATGTGAAGGAAACTGCAGCCGCAAAACGTCAGGACACGTTACTGTTTCAGGATAGCCGCACTGAATGCCTTCAATGCGATCGATATCGAATCGCCCGGCTGCACGCCTTGCAATTCGTCCTCGAATGCGACGACTTCCACCACCTGTTGTCCCACTAGCAGCGAGACGATATGAATGACTTCCTCGCGCCGTATCGCCAGCACCTGAGCATTGATGTTGAGCTTGCCTTCCGCCCGCTGTTTCAGGAACAGTTCCGCCGGGCTGCCCGAGCGGACAAACCGTCCATGGTCGATCTGCAGCACGCGGTTAGCCAGCTTGAACACTTCGCCGATATCGTGGCTCACCATCAGCACCGTCATGCCAAAGCGCCGGTGCAGGCGCGCGAGGTCATCCTGCAGGCGTGCGCGCATTGCCCCGTCCAGCGCGGAAAGCGGTTCGTCGAGCAGCAGCAGCGCCGGCCTGCGGGCGATGGCCCTTGCCAGCGCGACCCGCTGCTTCTGCCCGCCGGACAAGGCGCCCGGCAAATGGTCACGCAAGCCGGCGAGACCGGTCAGTTCCAGCAATTCATCGATCCATTGCATGTCGGTCTTTCCGACTGCATAGGCGATGTTATCCAGTACGCTGAGATTCGGGAACAACGCGTAATCCTGGAAGACGAAACCGATCGAGCGCTTCTGTGGGGGAAGATTGATGCGCTGCTGCGCGTCGAACCATGTCACGCCATTGACGACGATGCTGCCGCTATCCGGCGTGCCCAGTCCGGCAAGCATGCGCAGCAGCGTCGTCTTGCCGGCGCCGGATGGGCCGAACACGGCGACAAACTCCGCGTTGTCGATGGCGGCCGACAGATCGATCCGCATCGGTCCCGCAGGGCTGCCCACCGTCCTGGAAAGCGTGAATGCCAGCATGTCAGACCGCCTTCCATTTCCTGTTCACCATGTACACGGTGAGCAGGATGGCGAAGCTGACGATGAACAGCACCGACGCATAGAAATTCGCGGCGGCGTAATTCAGGCTTTCCACTTCATCATAGATCGCGATCGACGCGACCTTCGTGACGCCAGGAATATTCCCGCCGATCATCAGGATGACCCCGAACTCGCCGACGGTATGGGCGAAGCTCAGCACCGTGCCCGACAGCAGTGCCGGCTTGATGTTCGGCAGCAGGACGCGGAACAGCGTGACGATGTCCGGCTTGCCGAGCGTGCGGGATGCCTCCAGCAAGGAGGGCGGCAAGCCCTGGAAGCCGGCCTGCACTGGCTGCACCATGAACGGCAGGCTGAAAATTACGGAGCCGATCACCAGTCCTTCGAAGCTGAAGACCAGCTTGACCTGCAGCCATTGTTCCAGCCAGGCGCCGAACGCATACTGCGGGCTGAACGCCAGCAGAAGGTAAAAGCCGAGTACCGACGGCGGCAGTACCAGCGGCATGCTGACCAGCGTCTCGACCACTGGCTTGAAGCGGGTGCGCGTATGGGCGATCCAGTAAGCCAGCGGCACGCCGATCAGCAAAAGGATCAGGGCAGTGATGGCGGACAGGCGGAAGGTCAGCAGCAGCGGCTGCCAGTCGAAACTCATGTCGCCTCGTCCGGCATCAGGGTCATCTCGTTGGCCTTCACCAGGCCGTCGACACAATCGCCGACCGCCAGCTGCAGCGCCTGCGCGGAACGCGTCGTGACGACCGACCCGATGCGATGGCCGCCGAACTCCAGCGTCACGCGGGTAAGCAGCTTGCCGTTGTCGATTGCGGTCACGACCGACGGCAGGCGATTACGCATGCTGATCAAGCCGGACAGGTTCTTTGCCAGCGCTACTTCCATTTCCTTGAACAGCATCGTGACCGGCTTGCCGACCGGCCACGAAACGAGTTCATCGCCGGCGCTGACCAGCGTCGCGGTGAGGCGATGACTGCCGACATGCACATCGACGAGTGCGATGCTGCCGGCGGTTTCAATCGCTGCGATGCGCCCCGGCAAGCGGTTCATGGCAATTGATATCCATAGCGTTCCAGGATGCTCCTGGAAGCCGGGCCGAGCAGGAATTCATGGAACTGCTTCGCCAGGGCAGGGTTGTTCTTGCGGCCATGGGCCAGGATCACCGTGCCCTGTGCGATCGGTTGATAGGCCGTACGGGGGAGATCGATCCATTTTCCCTTCCCGCGCATCTCCGGCGCGACGACGACCGACTTCGCCGTGAAGCCGGCATCGGCCGCGCCGGAATGGATGTATTGATTGGTCTGCGAAATGCTCTCGCCGAAAACGAACTTCGCCTTGAGCGCATCGTCCAGTTTGAAACCGGCCAGCGCCTTCATCGTTTCACGTCCATACGGCGCCACCTTCGGATTGGCGATGGCGATCTTGCGCACCACGTCGCTGCGCAGCGTTCCCTGCCAATCCGCCAGGTCGATGTCCTTCATCGTCCACAGGACCAGCGCGCCATAGGCATAAATTTTCGGTGCGTCGGCGTGGCCTTCGCTGTGCAGCTTCTCCGGGAATTCCATATCCGCCGACAGGAAGACATCGAACGGCGCGCCGTTCATGATCTGCGCGACGAACTTGCCGGAAGAGTTGTAGACCGGCCGGATATCGTGCCCGGTTTCCTTCCTGAAGGCGGCGCTGATCTCGTCGAATGCGTATTGCACATTGGCGGCGACGGCGACGGTCAGCGTGGCCGCGCTCGCGGCTTGGGAAAACATCAATGCGATCAGTGGCAGGCAGGTTTTCATGTGGGTGGCGTTGGTTGCGGTCGCAGCATTGCCCAGATCATGAGGCCAACGTATTGTATCAGCGGGTGAACAGCGGGCTTCGATGGCCATGCCCTCGGCGCACGCCTGGATACGGTGCATAATCGGACACGGCGGCAGGCATCGGCGACGGAGCGCATCCTGGAGAGAACGTTCCGGCAACGACTTCAATTGCAGACCGCGATAACAGACACAGGTAACAGACACAGGCAACGGAGACAGAGAGCATGGCAATCGACTTCAGCCGTTCATGGATGAACGACGAACTGGAAATGGTGCGGGACACGGTTATCCGCTTCATCGAGAACGAGATGGTTCCCGACGACGAAGCCGCACGCAAGCGCGGCCATGTCGGAAAGGAAATCTGGCGCAAGGCGGGCGAGCTCGGCCTGCTCTGTGCGGACATACCGGAACAGTACGGCGGAGGTGGCGGCGACTTCCGCCATGAGGCGATATTCTGCGAGGAGATGGCGCGCCGCAGCCTCACCGGCATGAATGCGTCGGTGCACAGCATCGTCGCCCACTATCTGCTCAATCACGGCACCGAGGAACAGAAGCAGCGCTACCTGCCGCGCATGGCGCGCGGCGAGCTGATCGGCGCCATCGCGATGACGGAGCCGGGCGCCGGCTCCGATCTGCAGGGCATCCGCACGCGGGCCGAGCGGCGCGGAGACGGGTATGCGATCAACGGATCGAAGACCTTCATCACGAACGGATTCCTGGCAGGGCTGGTACTGGTCGTCGCAAAGACCGACCCGGCGCAGAAGGCGAAGGGCATGTCCATCCTCATCGTGGAAACGAAGGACAAGCAGGGCTACCGGATCGGCCGCCTGCTCGACAAGATCGGGCTGAAGGCGCAGGATACCGCCGAGCTGTTCTTCGACAATGTGCACGTAGGCGCCGACGATGTATTAGGTGGCGTGGAAGGCAGGGGCTTCCAGCAGCTCATGGGCGACCTTCCCTACGAGCGCACGATCATCGGCGTGTCCGCCGTCGCCGCAATGGAAGGCGCTTATGAGGCAACGCTGCAATACACCCGCGACAGGGAAGCGTTCGGCCAGCCGATCGGACAATTCCAGAACACCCGGTTCAAGCTTGCGGAAATCGCAACCCAGGTGAAAGTTGCCCGGGTATTCGTCGACCGCTGCATCGAGGACCTGGTTGCCGGAAAGCTGGATACCGTGTCGGCCTCGATGGTCAAGTACTGGACCAGCGATCTGCAGAACAAGGTCGTCGATGAATGCCTGCAACTGTTCGGCGGCTATGGCTACATGAATGAATATCTGATCGGGCGCATGTATGTCGATGCACGCATCCAGCGCATCTATGGCGGCACGAATGAAATCATGAAAGAAGTGATCGCGCGATCGTTGTAGTTGCCACGTGCCGGCGCCGCATGCTTCGATGAAATGCTTGCTGCTTCAGTCGATGCGAACATTCCGCTGCGGGACGCCGATGCCTCTTTGGCCATGGTGTCTTGCATGGGCCAACAAATGCCGAGGGAAGTGTTCGATCCATCCAAACAATTTCGCTCCTGCATGCAATCGGCCGAAAGCATCCGGCCCGCCTTCCTTCCCGGATTCCTCATCTATATCAACGACTTAGATTAATGCATCGGCGTGAGGCGCATGCTGGCATGCCCTGTGCTGTTGTTCGACCAGGCACGACGTACCGCCTGCATCCATCGAACCCACAGGAGCATCATCATGAAACCCGCGCTGATAGTGCACGATCTTCCGAACAATACCGAGCTCGACAGGCGATCCATGTCCGCGATCGTCGGCGGTTTTTTTGCCCTGCTCTTTGCCTGCAACTACAAGAGCTACGACGAACGCGTTGGCGAGTCCGAATGCAACAACGGAATCTGCGTGCCGTACCAGGATGAAAGCGGAAACTACTGATGCGGTTCTTACGCAACAACAGCAATGCATCACGCAGTGCATCGGGTTTCGCAATCGCGGACACCGCAGCAAGCGCTTTGTTGCTTTGCCTACACCGGACTATCAACATCAAGTTTGATCAAGCTCGAATTTGGTTCAACGCGGTTGCGCTTATCCAGGCCCTGCTGGGCTTATAGTTCACCAGCCACGTTCGCAGCGATCAGACATATCACTATCGTGTCTTGTATCCGCGTTCGTCGGGACCATGAACCGGTCAGCGATTTCCAGCCAGAAAGCGGAAATCGATGCCGGCGCAGGTACTCGCCGGACATGGATTCTCCATCACCCAAGGAGCAGATCAAATGGCGGCAATTGTACGTATCGACGATGAAACCATCGAAGACAACGACTTCATCAAGAACCTGAAACTTTCCGGCCAGTTCGAGGGATTGATCGATCAAGTGGTCCGCGACAGGATCACCGTTCATGCGGCGAGGAAGCAGGGCGTGCGCATCTCGCCCGATGACATCCAGGAGCGCGCCGATCAGTTCCGCCGGATAAAAGGCCTGCATCGCGCGGCGGATACCAATCGCTATCTCGATGCCCTTGGCGTCAGCCTCGATGACTTCGAGGCCTTCATCACCGATACCCTGTGCCAGGAAAAGATGATGCAGCAGGTGTGCAACGACGCCGCCATCAATGAATATTTCCAGTTGCATTCGCCGAAGTTCGACAGCATCGAGATCAGTCATATCGTGCTGGATTCCGAGGGCAAGGCGAAGGAAATGATTTCCATCCTGAATGACGATCCGGACAGCTTCGAGGAAATGGCCGCCGAGCATTCCCTTGCCGATACGCAGGCGAAGAGCGGCCTGATCGGCAAGGTGCTGCGGGGATCGTTGCGCAGCGATATCGAGGCCAAGGTATTCAATGCGTCGGAGGGCGACCTGCTTGGCCCGTTCCCTTCGGCGGACCGCTCGTCCTTCGAGATATTCAGGGTGAATGCCAAGCATCCGGCCACCCTCGATGAAGAAACCGTCATCCAGATAAAGAGCCTTCTCCGCGAGCAATGGCTGATGGCCCGGGCACAGGAACACATCATCGAAGTCTGCTAAAGGAGTTTCCGGCGCACGCGCGCCGGCGATCGTTGTGTGCTCGTTGCGTTTGCCAAGCGGCACTGCCGGCGGAATGCCGGCAACCGATGCAAGCTTTCAATCAAGTGCGCCGGCAGCAGTCCTGCAATTCCATGCAGCCCCGGAAAGGCATTATGGATACACCATCAAAATCGCACTCCCTGGCGAAATTCCTTGCATCGGTGGAGATCGTTTCGTCTTTCACGCTCGAGGAACTGGAGCGGCTGGCCGAACATGCGGAGTCCAGGTTCTATGCGTTCGGCGACACCATCTGCAACGCCGGCGATCCGGCCGGCGGACTGTACCTGATCAAGTCCGGATCGGTGCGGATGTTCACCGAGGAAAATGGCAGGGAAATCAGCATGGGCGTGCGCAAGGCAAACGAAGTGTTTGCCGAGATCGCCATGCTGCGCGATTACCATCATGAATCGTCGGTACGCGCATCCGGCAAGGTCGAGGTGGTATTCATTCCGCGCCCGGCGATCGAACCGGTCCTTGCCGGCAATCTTTCCGCAGCGGCGTTCATCAGCAGTTACGTGGCGATCAATTCGGCCGGCGGCTTCGTGGCGCGCATGTTCGACCTGCGCAACAAGGTGAGCAAGAAAGAGCTGGAGGAAATGATCCTCAGTGTCGGCGTCAAGCGTGCCGCCGCCGGCAAGGAAATCCTGAAACAGGATTCGCGCGAAGACCGGCGCCTGTACGTCGTGCGTCACGGCGAGGTCCGGGTGGTGCGCAACGAGGAAGGCACCGACTATCCGCTGGCGACCCTGCGCCAGGGCGAGATCTTCGGCGAAAAGGCCTGCCTGATGCGGCAGGAGCAGGTGGCGACCGTCATCGCCAATACCGACACGACGCTGCTCGTCATTCCCGAGAAGACCGTGCACTTCCTGCTGGAGCGCAACCCGAAGCTGCGCGAGGTACTGGAAGAGCGCACCCGCGTTGTCGAAAGGGAAGTGCAGCGGCAGAAAAAGCTGGCGGAGCGGCGCAAGCGGCCGGTGCTGCTCGATCTGCAATCGAAGCCGCAAATGGGCGAGCGTGTCATCCGCCGCTTTCCGCTGGTGGAGCAAGCGGAGGAAATGGATTGCGGCGCGGCCTGCCTTGCCATGCTGTGCCGGCACTACGGCATCCAGATGACGCTCGGAAAGCTGCGGGAACTGGCGAACGTCACGACGCAGGGTGCGACGCTGGAAAGCCTGGCCCGTGCCGGCGACACGCTCGGTTTCACGACGCGCGGCGTGCAATGCACCTATGAGGCGCTGCTGGGCTTCGACCTGCCGTTCATCGTCCATTGGGAAGGTTATCACTACGTCGTCGTGTACGGCGTATCGAAGCAGCAGGTATGGATGGCGGACCCGGCGCTCGGTTTTCGCAAGATGAGCGTGGAGGAATTCGAGCGCGGATGGCATGGCACCTGCCTGGTATTCACGCCGGGCGACAACCTGGTCCAGCTCGAAGTGGAACGCTCGCCATGGATCCGTTTCATCGGCTACCTGCGTCCCTACAAGAAGATCCTCGTCAATCTCTTCATCGCGACCTTCGTGATCCAGGTATTGGGCATCGTGCCGCCGGTGATCATCCAGAATGTGTTGGATGGCGTCATCGTGCACCAGAACTTCGGCCTGCTGCACCTGCTGATCACCGGCCTCGTCGTATCGACGGTGTTTACACAGATCATGACGACGATCCGCGCCTATCTCGCGAACTTCATGGTGCGCAACATGGACTTCGCGATGATGTCGCAGTTCTTCAAGCACACCATGTCGCTGCCGTTTTCCTTTTTCGCAAAGCGCAAGGCAGGGGACATCCTGGCGCGCTTCGAGGAGAACATGACGATACGCTCGTTCCTCACGGAATCGACCGTGACGACGGTGCTCAATCTGCTGATGGTGTTCATCTACTTCACCATCCTGTTTCTTTACAACGTGAAGATGACGCTGGTGCTGATCGCGTTCGTGATACCCATCATGCTGCTGACGGTGCTGGTGACGCCCAAGATCAAGAGTTATGCACGGGAGGGATTTGCGACGGCTACCGATGCGAAGGCCTACCTGATGGAAACGCTGGGCGGCGTGGAAACCATTAAGGGCATGGGCATCGAGCGGCCCATCCGCCTCAAGTGGGAAAAGAAGTATGCGAAGTCGCTCGAAGTCCAGTACCGCGCGCAATCATTCAACATCCTGGTGTCGCTCGGCAGCCAGTTGCTGCATGCCGCCACCACCATCGCCATCCTGTGGGTCGGCGCCAACCTCGTCCTGGCGCGAGAACTGACCATTGGCCAGCTGATCGCGTTCAATGCGCTGATGGGCAGCGTGCTGGCGCCGCTGATGGGGCTGGTCGGCCTGTGGAGTCGGTTGAACGATGCCGGCGTGGCCATGGAGCGTCTCGGCGACGTTCTGGACATCGAGCCGGAACAGAAGGCAAGCGATCTGTCGTCGCGTGTGCTGCTGCCGGACCTGCGCGGGGATATCAAGCTCGAGAACGTGTACTTCCGCTATGGCGGCAATGACGAACCCTATGTGCTGGAAAACATCAACCTGGAGATCAAGCCGGGGGAGCTGGTGGCCATCGTCGGGCGCAGCGGTTCCGGAAAAACCACGCTTGCCAAGCTGCTGGTCGCCTTCTATCCGCCCACCGAGGGAAAGATCATGGTGGACGGCTATGACCTGAGCATCATCGACAAGGAGTACTACCGGGCGCAGGTGGGTTATGTCATGCAAAGCAACCTGCTGTTCTCCGGCACGCTCGCGGAAAACATCGCCAGCGGCGATGAAAGCCCCGATCGCCGCCGCATCGAGGAAGTCGCGAAGATGGCGGACGCCCATGCGTTCATTGCGAAGATGCCGATGGGATATGAGCAGATCGTCGGCGAACGCGGCGTCGGCTTGTCGGGCGGGCAGATCCAGCGCCTGTGCATCGCCCGCGCGCTCTATCACGACCCGCACCTGCTGGTGTTCGATGAAGCGACATCGGCGCTGGATACGCAATCGGAAAGCAATATCATCGGCAACATGCATGAAATTCTGAAAGGGCGTACCGCGGTCATCATCGCGCATCGCCTCAGCACCATCATGCAGGCAGACAAGATCCTGGTGCTGTACGAGGGATCGGTCGTCGAACAGGGCCGCCACGACGAACTCGTCGCCCGGCGGGGAATGTATTACCAGCTCGTTCAAAAACAACTCAGCGCGGCATGAAAATACTCGACCAGGATGATGATGGCGGCTCGGCGATCTCGCACGCGGGCCTGATTGAAAAAATAGAGATTCTTCGTTCATCGCTGCGATGGGCGTCGCGTCTCGAACGGACGGATATCGACAAGCTCCTGCGGCAGGTCACGGTGCTGCGTGACGAAGTGATGCAGATATCGCACAAGGAGCGGTTCGTCCGCGCAGCGAGTGCGGAACTGCCAATGATGCCGCCGGTGCCGCAATCGCAAGGCGAACGGCGCAAGGCGTTGCTGGCACGCAGCTTCGTGTTCGAAGGCATCTTCGGCGACAACCCGAAGCTGCTCGACTCGCTCGAGGTCGCCGAAAAAGCGGCCCCCACCGACCTCCCTGTCCTCATCGATGGTGAAAGTGGCACCGGCAAGGAACTGATGGCAAAAGTGATCCATGCCAACGGATCACGTGCCGACAAGCCGTACATCTCGGTCAACTGCGGCGCCATTCCCGACAACCTGCTGGAATCCGAACTGTTCGGCCACAAGAAGGGATCGTTCACCGGGGCGGTCAACGATCGCCGCGGAAAATTTGAAAGCGCGCACAAGGGCACCATCTTTCTTGATGAAATCGGCGAGTTGCCGCTGGCCGGGCAGGTCAAGCTGCTGCGTGTCCTGCAGTCGCATGAAATACAGCGGGTCGGCTCTGACGAGCCCATTCCCGTGGATACGCGGATCGTCGCCGCCACCAACAAGAATCTGCGTCGCCTGATCGAGCAAGGCACGTTCCGTGAAGATTTGTTCTACAGGCTGAGCGTGATCCATCTCACCCTGCCCGCACTGCGCGAGCGCAAGGACGAGATTCCGTTGTTGCTGGCCTACTATGCCGACGAGTCGGCGGAAACGCTGAAGCGGCGCCCGGTAAAAATGACGCCGCGTCTGCGCGATTTCATGATGAACTACACCTATCCCGGCAACATCCGCGAGCTGCGCAATCTCGTCTACCGCATCGCCTGCCTCGGAGGGGAAATCGCCGACATCACCCATCTGCCGGAAGACATCCGGCCGGCGCCGCCGACCGCTAGTGCCGGCATCGGCGCCGGCGTCATGCAACCCTTGCCCGCATCGACGACGCTCTCCGCGCTACCTTCGTCGCTCACCGACGCCAAGCGTGCCGCGAGCGACGAGGCGGAACGCGCCTTCCTCGAACGCGGCTTGCGGGAAACGCGGGGCACGGTGGCCGAACTGGCCAGGCGCTGCGACATGAACCGGTCGCATTTGCAGATGCTGCTGAAGAAACATGGCATTCATTCGAAGGATTTTCGGGTGCGGCAGCCGGAGACGAACGGGCGGGAGTCGGGGGCATGAGGAAACATTGCGGGCACGCTTGCTAAACCCGACTAAGTGGAAACAAAGTGGCTGTGGCTGTTGAAATCCGCTGTGGCGCTGCCGAGGAAGTGGCGTGCCTAGCGGATAAAGAAGCGAAATTTGTCTGAGCCGAAGGCGAGTTTATTTCGCTTCCCGCTCGGGGCGTCACTTCCTCGGGAACCCCGAAGGGGCAGCGACTTTGCGGTCGCCTTTTTTGCCTCCTTTTTTGGCGAAGCAAAAAAGCAGGTGGCCCGCCGGGGCCAGTCCCGGCTAGTCTCTTCGAAGAGACCAAAGAGTTGCATCACCGGAGACACTCCGTCGCTCTGGATTCCCGCCTTCGCGGGAATGACGGGCAAGGAGACACGCCGTCGCACTGGATTTCCCCTTGCGGGGCGCGCACTGGCTTGCAAGCCAGTACCGTTTCGCAGGCGGACAGCATGCTGTCCAAATTTCCTGCAAAGCCTTGGGCGGGAATGACAGCAGTGAGTATTACCGTAGACACTCCGTCGCTCTGGATTCCCGTCTTCAAGGGGATGACAAGGGTTCGGCAGAAGTGTGCGACAGAAATTCATGTAGCACTGATCGCGCATTCGCCCCGACTGGCATACACTGCCAACTCATACCCACTCAATTCCCAAGCCACACCCCAGAGTTCCCCATGCTGAAATTCCCCAACACAAAGTCACTCCTCCTCGCCGCCCCGTTCCTCATCTCCAGCGCCATGGCCGCCTCGCTGGCCGACCTGTCCAACGCCGACGCGTCGAGCGGACTGAAGGCCGCGCTGGAAAAAGGCTCGGTCGCCGCCGTCGAGAAACTGGGCGTGCCGAACGGCTTCCTGAACAACGACAAAGTCAAGATCAAGCTCCCGCCCATCCTCGAAAAAGCCCGCCCGGTACTGAAAATGACCGGGCAGGGACAACAGCTCGATGACCTGGTGGTGTCGATGAATCATGCGGCGGAGTCGGCAGTGCCCATGGCCAAGCCGCTATTGCTCAATGCCGTCCGGTCGATGTCGGTCTCCGATGCCAAGCAGATCCTCACCGGCGGCGACACATCGGTGACCAACTTCTTCCGCGACAAGACGTCGGCACAGCTTGCGGTGAAATTCCTGCCGATCGTCAAAAAAGTGACCGACCGCTCGGACCTGTCGGCTAAGTACAACGGCACGATGGCCCAGGTATCGAAACTGGGCATCGGATCGCAGCAGACGACCGTGGAAGATTATGTGACGCAACGGGCGCTCGATGGCCTGTTCACCATCATCGCCGAAGAGGAGCGCGCAATACGAAGCGACCCGGTCGGTACCGGCAGCAAGATCATCGGCAAGGTCTTCGGTGCCTTGAAGTGATCGTCCGCAATGCGGATCAGTTCCTCGCCTGCGTGGAACTGTCCGCCTTGTCGGCAAAGACCATCTTGCCGTTTTCGGTGCGCTTGTCGTCCCTGAACTCGCCTTCCCAGTAGCTGCCGTTGGCCCAGGTGTAGCGGCCCTGCCCGTGAGAGCGGCCCTGCACCCAGGCGCCCTTGTAGACATCGCCGTCGCGGAACCACAAGGTTCCCTGGCCGTGCGGCATGCCGTCCCTGACATCGCCCTGATAGCGTATCCCATTGGCGTATTCGATCGTGCCCTTGCCGTTGGGCGCGTCCTTCGACCAGTCGCCGGTATACCGCTGGCCGTTGTGCCAGGTGAACTTTCCTTTCCCTTCCTTGACGCCCTTGACCAGCGTGCCTTCAAACCGGTTGCCGTCGGGCCAGATGATCCTGCCGGTTCCGGACAGGATGCCCGTGACCGGATCGGAAACAAAATCGCCAATCAATGTCTGGTCGCCCGCCTTCATGGTCTTGCGGCCGGCGGCAGGCGACTCGGAGGTGGATTTGGTCTCGCTATCCGACTCCGTGCGCGACTCCGTACGCGCTTCCGTGCGTGTGTCGGTGCGTGCAGCCGGCGCGGAAGGGGACAGGGGTTTCAGGTTGGCCTGGCGTTCCGGCATCCGGGGTTCGTTATTGACGGCTGCCGACTGCGCAGGCTCGCGGGCTTTCGCCGCCGGTGCGGGTGCCGGGGATTCGGCAGGAGCCTGCTCGGCAGCCGGCGTGGACGGTTTGACGGCGGCCAGCTTATCCCGCGCCAGCGCAGCGAAGCGACCTTGCGGATACTTGCGCAAGTAGGATTCGTAGGCAGGTCCCTGGTTGATTGCGGTTGCCATATCCCACATCTTCGATTCGGCGGCCCAAGGCGACTGCGTCGCGCCGGTGCTTGCCGCAGCGGCGTTCTCTGACGCCACATTGTCCTCGTTTCTGTTGTCCGGCGTCCTGCTTGCAGCGGCCTTGCTTTCGATGGACTTGCTTTCGACAGCTTTGGTCTCGGCAGCTTTCGTATCCACGGCTCTCGGACGTTGCTCCGGGACTGGAGCCGGCGCCGCCGCTGCCTGCATCGAATCGAGCTTGCGCCGTGCGATGGCGGCATACTGGCCTTGCGGGTATTCCCGCAGGTAGTTGTCATAGTCGATGGCATTGTCCGCCACGACAGTCCGCCGCCAGAGTTTCTCTTCCGAGGAAGAACGCGATGGCGCCGGTACGGTTTTGGAGGCCGCCGGCTCCGCCGCCTGCGGTTCATCACCGCGCGGCACGGCTGCCGGCCTGTCCGGTGCCGATGACGGCACGGATGCGGCTTGCCGGACCTGGCCCTGGACGGAGGCCTTCCTTGCCGCAGTTGGTGCGGGCGCTGCAGGCTTCGGCGCTTCCTCTTCCGTCACGCCGCTGCCACCCGACGAGTCCTGTACCGATGACTTGTCCGACAGCGCAAGCGGTGACATGACCGTTTCGGAATTTCCGAAGTACAAACCCGAAGCCAGTCCTGCGACAAGAACACTGCCGGCTGCAATCCATTTAGGCCATGAACCCGTGGCGGCATGCATTCTTGCCGCCACCCGCTGCAACGGCGAGACAGATGCAGTCTTTCCATAAGGTTCATGCATGTCGGAGCGCAGGCGGGTGCCTGCCTGAGAAGCATGCCGGGCATTCCCGGTCGGGACGGTGGCATCGATGCGGCGGGTCGCCTCGTCTTCCTGATGCCGTTGCGAGCGCGTCGGAGGCATGGAGCGCGGAATGGTCTCCATCAGGTCCAGTGAATGACGCAGTTCCGCAATCGACTGAAAGCGATGTTCGGGCTTCACGGCAAGCGCCTTGTCGATGACTGCCAGGAAGTTGGCGCTGTACCTGTCCTTGCCGGCGATGCGCGCCGGCACCAGCTCATCATGAACGATGCGCGCGACCGATGGCGGCGGCGCCATGCCGGTGATCAGGTAATACACCACGCCGGCCAGCGCATAGATGTCGGTCCACGGCCCCTGGCGCAGCCCGCCGTTTTCCGCGTATTGCTCGATCGGTGCATAGCCCGGCTTGAGAATCACCGTCAGGCATTGGGTCAGATCGCCGATCACCATGCGTGCGGCGCCGAAGTCGAGCAGCAGCGGCCGTCCGTCCTTGAGCAGCAGGATATTGTCCGGCGCGATGTCGCGGTGAAAGCATTGCGCGCGGTGGATGGTCTCGATCGCATCGCAGAGATCGGAGAGAAGCAGCCTGATCCAGCTTTCATTCGGCTTGATCCGGTGTTCCTTCACCGCCTGCCGCAGCGTGACGCCGTCGTAATAGGGCATCACCATATAGGCCGTGCCATTCTCTTCCCAGAAGCGATGTACTTTCACGAGAGCAGGCGAGTCGAACTGCGCCAGCATCCTCGCTTCGTTGACGAAGCTTTTCAGGCCGACCGAAAAAGCATGACTGTTGCGTTGCGACTTGACTGTCACGGCCATCTTGGCGTTGCGTTCCACCAGCCCGGACGGCATGTATTCCTTCAGGGCGACGCGGCGGTTGAGCGAGTGATCGTAGGCCAGATAGACGATGCCGAACCCTCCTTCGCCGATCAATCCCAGGATCTCGAATTCGCCGAGGTGGGTTCCGACAGGAAGCGCCACACCGGGATGCTCCTCGCTGCGGGTGTGGGTTTGTTGGGCGACGGCCTGACTGCGCGTCCTGCCCATGTGGTTGTCATGATTCATATCGAACACCTACCGTTTCATGATCGCCGTCCCGGGCGAACGCGGTTTCTTCGGGTCTGGTTGCCAACGTCGCCATGGCAGTCGCCTGCGAAAGCGAACTGCCACGGCAGGCTATCCATACAAGAAGCTTGCCAGCACGGTCGGACTGGTCGCGGACCGCGCGTCGCCGGGACATGGCCGATGATTCGCAAACATCCTGCCGCGGCTGGAATGCGGGAGTGTCTGGGCCCGGCATACTTGCGATGCGCATGCATGGCCATTGACACGCGACGGTAGCCTGCACGCGCCGTGCAAGGGCGTAGAAGAAGCAGACCGGCATCGTGCCACCGAATGCCGCACGCTTTTTTGGCCGAGATCATGGTGCAGTCATCGAGACGCTCGCTGATGCGAAATGAACCTGTATGTAGGCTGGCATTTGCTGTGGGTGCGGCAAGACGCATGGCGTACGGAAAAGCGTGTCGCGGTGCCGGTGAAGAAAAACCTGGGAGAACTGTTGGGTGCAGATTGACACTTCCTGCGGCCTGCGGTGCGAAGCGTTGGAATTTGCACGACATGTCTTGAGGTGTCATGGGCTTGTCTGCTTGAATGAACTGATGCCATGGTTCGCTTTCGTCACGATCGCGTGACAGGTTGCACTAACACGCCGGTGCTTCCTTGCCCAAGGCATTGCAAGCAGCGCTTGCTCCATGGGACATGAGTGTGTCATCTGATACATGTCCTTCGCAACACTCTGCGCGAGGACGTCAGCCACTATTCGAGGGAGGACTTTTCGTGAAGGGAAACGAGTCAGGAAGAACAGCGGCCACTTCATGCCTGGCAACATCCGTCATGCGACACGAATGGCGTCCGAAACTGAACGGCATGACCCTGTGCCGCTGTGCTACAGCGCCGGATTCAGGACAGTACGCTCCGTGCTGAACATGTCTTCCGCGCGCACCACCACCACCGAGATGTTGTCGCGCCCACCGCCCTGGAGCGCCATGTCGGTCATCGCTTCGACAGCATCGCGGCAGTCGCGGGAGACGAGCGCCTTGCGGATATCCTCCTCGGGAACTTCGTTGCTCAAACCGTCACTGCACAGCATGAACATGTCGCCATCGAGAACATCCATCGTCTCTTCGTCCAGTTCGAGGTACTCGGCCACGCCGACGGCGCGCGTGATCAGGTTGCGGGCCACATGCGTCATGGCATCCTCGTCGGTGAGTTGATGCCTGGACATCAATTCCTCTATCTGGCTATGGTCGCGCGTGAGGCGGCGCAAGGTTCCGCCCCGGTAGAGATAGATCCTGCTGTCACCCGCCCACAGGTAACCGCAGCGGTGGCCATGCGCAAGCAGGACGACGACCGTGCTGCCGATGATATGCGCGCCGCGGGTTTCCGCTTCCGTCAGCAATTGCCGGTTGACAGTCTGCAGCCGGTCGCGTGCATCGGTCATCAGCTTGGCGAGGCTGGGCGCGGGCGGTAGCTGGTTGAGGCTTTCGATGACGAGGCGGCTGGCAAGATCGCCGAGCGTATGGCCGCCCATTCCGTCAGCCACTGCCCACAGCCCGCGTTCCGCCTGATCGAGGCACGCATCTTCGTTGATCTGCCGCACCCGGCCGACATGGGTGCAAGAGGCCGACAACCATTGGAGTCCCGTCGTGTCGATCATGGCAACCTCGCTCGTTCAAATTTCTTAACCGGCAACATGGCCCGGCGGCGCTGCAGTGCCGTGGGCCTCCCTGCCTTGCGTGTGCTGCATGGCGCTCAATCCGCCGCTACTTGATGTTGGTGCTCCGGTTATCCGCATCGACATTGATGGCTGCGTTTGCGCCGGTATTGTTGACTTCGATCGACTGGAACTGGTTGATCATCTGATCAGCGTAATTGTTGATCTGGAAGAAGTTGATCGCCTGTCCCGTTCCGATGGCGCTGCTGCTGAACGGCCTGATCCATCCATACACCCATGGAGCGCCACCGCCCTTGATAGCGGACATCGCTGCACGATCTAGCTCGCGATCGGTGCGTAGATCCTTGATGGTGAGTGATGACATGTTCGTCTCCAAAGTATCGGTTGTTTCGCCGGCCGTGCTAACGATCGGCTTTGTTCTGGTACTACAGGGTAATGCCTGCATTGGCCCATTGGGAAGGATTGACGTTCAGGTTGAGCGGACCGAAGCCGGCGCCGATCACCCCTACATTGTTGAGCGCATTGACTTGGACATTCTGCAGTTGCGCAATGTTCTGGTTGACGCCGACATTGACATTGGCGATCGGACCCAGTCCGGCCAGCCAGGAATTGCCGCCGCGGACCTTGCTCATGGCGCAGCGGTCGAGTTTCCTGCTTTCCGGCAAATCGCTGATGGTGAGGTTTGACATGGTAGTTCTCCTTTTGTTGAGTGGGAGGCGGCGCTGGTAATGTCCGCCTCCGCTGTGCGATTAACCGAAATGGATGTTGTTGGAACCGGTCTGCGTCGGTGTGACGGTGGAGTTGATGCCCTGTGCAAAGGCAACGTTGTTGCCGTTGTTGACTTGGGTGTTCTGGCTCTGGCCGAGTTGCTGGCTGGCGTCGAACTTGACGCTGCTGGCGTCGAAGTCGAAGCGCGGGGCGGCGTAGGCAGGCATGCAGTAGGCATAGCCGCCCTTGAACATGCCGCCATGGATGGCCGACATGGAGGAAGCGTCGAGTTCGACAGCGCGGGACAGGTCTTTGATGGTCAATGCGTTCATGGTGATTCTCCTGGGGATGATGAGGTAAGTGATCTAAGTAAGTATTGGTGTCGGTGACGCAAACGATCAACGGAAGTTGATGTTGTTGGAACCAGTCTGTGTCGGTGTCACGGTCGATTTGATGTCGCAAACGAAAGCTGCATTGTTGCCATTGTTGACTTCGGTGTTCTGGCCTTGGCCTAGCATCTGCGATGCGTCGAAGCTGGTCGAGCTCAGGGAGACGCTCGAATGTGCAGGCCAGTTAAACGAAGGAAAGCCTTTGCCGGTGCCGCCGTGCACGGCAGCCATGGATTTGCCGTCGAGTTCGATGGACAGGGACAGGTCTTTGATAGTCAGTGCTTTCATGATGATTCTCCTAAGGACGATGCGTTAAAAAATAAATGGTGTGGATATTGCTGGTCGATATCAGGTGGCGCGAACGATCAACGGAAGTTGATGTTGTTGGAGCCGGTCTGTGTCGGTGTCACGGTCGATGTGATGCCGTGTGCAAAGGCGACGTTGTTGCCGTTGTTGACGAGCGTGTTCTGTTCCTGCATCAGTTGCTGCGAAGCGCCGAAGCTCAGGTCGCTGGAGGTGTAGCTGAAGCTGGGGCCGAAGGACGGCAGAGTCAGCGAGCCGCCCTTGAACATGCCACCGTGGACAGCGGACATGGAGGATGCGTCGAGTTCGACAGCGTGGGACAGGTCTTTGATGGTCAGTGCTTTCATGGTGATACTCCTAAGGTTGGTTGGTTTGGGTGGTTGGTGCGGTTTCTGTCGCACTCGAGGCATATACAGCAGGGACTGTGCCAGCACTGTTCAAGGGTGTGCCCATACCGCGCAACCCATTGAAAATAAAGGGGGAAGCGCTTGGATTCGTTGTGCTTCGAGGAGATGTGCTTATCGTTGCGGCAGCGTAGGGTGATGGGTGTGAGCCGACACATGACGTGTCTGGTGTTTGAACGAATAAGACAGATACAGGAATGTGGCTTTACGTTTGAGGTGCAGGCTGTAGAAACAGCATTGGCGTGAAAAGGCACTGAGGAATCAAGGTGATTTCCAAAAGACCTGATCCTTATCAATCAGCCTATCGGTATGACAAATCCGGTTCAGAGGTGAAGTGATGTCTTCGGCGATTCGGCCAAGATGTGTGACTTCATCGTCGATGGCCTCTATGACGGGTGGAATGCTGCTGGTGCATTCTGGAGAAGCACTGGAACGGCGTTCGAATTGGCTGTGGAAGAAATCACATAAAGCTCTTCGAAAATTCGCCCCTCAAACCTTTTTTTGTGGAATCATCGGCATATTGATATGCGGCAACTATTCACTTGGCGTCTGTCCTAAGTTGTGTCTGCCGAATGCTTGCCAGAAGGGCCTGAGACTAGGCGCAGTGATCCTTAAGAGGCATAACGCAGTGATGTTGAAAATCCATAGCGATCATATTTTCAGGTCCAGGAAATGTTGCTGTCCTGCTTATCAAGCGGTGGTTCTGGCAGGTGGTGATTCGCTAAAGTACTGAGCTCGAAATATCGCTGACCATATGCATATGCTTTCCGCAAGACGTATCTCGCTCATCAATGGCATGAGAGTTTTGCTCTCAGGCGTGAATGCATGCGTCAGCCGTGCCTTGGCACGGCCTGGAAGTATGGCTAGGGCTGTGGCGCATCAGGTGATCGTATTCGTTTCCCTGTTGTTGATCGCGATCCAGGTAATTATTTTCGTTGTGATCGATAGCGCCGTTTCGGCCAATGCACAGCACAAAATTCAGGAAGAACTGCAGGTCGGAGAACGAATTTTTCTTCGTCTCCTGGACATCCGGTCACAGCAGTTAATCACGACTGCAACGATTCTGACGTCCGACTTTGCATTTCGGCAGGCGCTCATGACGAGCGACAAGGGCACAGTAGCATCAGCGCTAAGTAATCACGGATTGCGGATCGGCGCTTCGAAGATGATTCTGGTTTCGGCCGATAACAAAGTGGTGGCAGACGCCTCGGCGTCCGATGGCATATCGGGAGGCAGCCTTTTTGCTTTTCCCGATCTGATAGCCGACGCAGCGACAACCGGCAGTGCATCGACTATCAAATTGATCAATGGCGTTCCGTACCAACTGGTCATCGTACCGGTATTGGCGCCTGTCCCTGTCGGCTGGATCGTTCTGGGTTTCAGTATTGACGGCACCCTCGCCGATGAACTCGGCGTGCTCACCTCGTTGGAGGTCTCTTTCGCGACGTGGAAGAAGAACGACGGCTGGCAGTTGGCAGCGAGCACCATGCGTCCACAGTCGAGGGAGCGCCTTCTGGACGCGCTCAGGCTGACTGTGCCGGAGAATACGACTCGCAGCATTCCGAACCTGTCTGGAAACGATTACGTGACGTCGGCATCCACGCTCACGTTGGGCCATGACGGCGTTGTCATTGCCATATTGCAGCGATCACTCGGGGAGGCGACTGCACGATTCAATACGCTGAGGATAATAATGCTGATTTTGGCCTCGCTCAGCCTGGGTTGCACGATCATCGGCAGCATCATGATTGCCCGCAGTATTTCGCGGCCGGTTACCGCGCTTGTGGATTTTGCTCGCCGGCTTGAGCACGGCGATTATGAGCAGCCCCTTCCGAAAACCCGCGCCGATGAACTTGGCGAACTCGCTTCGGCATTAAATAACATGCGCTCGGCGATTTCGGCGCGTGAGCAGCAGATCAAGGCGATGGCTTACCACGATGCCTTGACCGGGCTTCCGAATCGGGCCTTGTTCAATGACCGGCTGAACCAAGCGATGGCAGCCGCACGCCGGCACAATCACCCGGTCAGCGTCATGCTCATTGATCTGAATCGATTCAAAGAGGTCAATGATACGTTTGGCCATCACGTCGGTGATCTCCTGCTGCGCGAAGTCGGCATACGCCTGCGGGGCGCACTTACCCGCGCCTCGGATACAGTGGCGCGGCTCGGCGGCGACGAATTCGCGGTGCTCTTGCCTATGGCCACGACCAAGATGGCTGAGAGCGCCGCGCGAAAAATCCTGCACTCATTCGAAGATCCCGTCACCATCGAGACACATCTTCTGGACATGGAGGGTAGTATCGGCTTGGCAACGTATCCGGAACACGGGGAAGACCAACATGTCCTGATGAGTCATGCTGATGCGGCGATGTACCATGCCAAGCGCAAACGTCTGGGAATTTCCATCTACGTGCAGAGCGTCGACGCAAAGCTCGAAACGGATATGCGGCTTTCTCTGTTGTGCGAGTTGCGCCGAGCCGTGGAAATGGATGAATTCGTTGTCTACTATCAGCCTCGCGTCAATCTGGTTGATCGTCACGCTTGCGAGGTGGAAGCGCTCGTCCGATGGCAGCATCCAGCCCGCGGATTTCTGCCGCCAAACGAGTTCATTCCATTCGCAGAAGAGACCGGATACATCCGCGAGATTACCTATTGGGTCATGAACACGACGTTCTCGCAATCGGTCCGCTGGCGTGCCCAGGGACTGCCGGTTGCCATCTCGATCAATCTATCGGTACGCGATCTGCTCGGTCCGGGAATCGTTGCGCGGTGCGGTGAACTGCTTGCACGCCATGGCGCTTGTGCACAGTGGTTCACGCTGGAGATCACCGAAAGCGTGATTATGGAGGATGCGGAGCAGGCTCTCTTGACAGCGCGTGAACTGCGTGAAATGGGATTCAATCTGTCGATCGACGACTTCGGTACCGGCTATTCCTCGCTGGCCATGCTCAAGCTGCTGCCCGTGGCGGAACTGAAAATAGACCGTTCTTTCGTCATGAACATGGTCACTGATGCGCAAGACATGAGCATCGTTCGTTCGGTGATTGACCTCGCGCACAACATGGGCGTCTTGGCCGTGGCCGAAGGCGTTGAATCGGTGCAGGCGCTCGAACTTCTAGCGGAAATGGGCTGTGATGTCGTTCAGGGGTATCACATCTGCAAGCCGGTGCCTGCTGAGCAGCTGGAAGAATGGCTGATCCGTCACCAAAATTCAAACATCCTGGTAATCGGTCCTGCAGCCGTATAGGGGCCGCGATGCATTGCCATAGGGAGACGATGAGATGACACGATGGAAATGGTTAGTGCCTGTCTTGCTCGGGTTTCATACTATGGACGCTTGTGCTGGATGGCTTGACGAAGTCGGCATCGAGTTGCGCTTTGACGACAACATCACGCGCGCGCAATTGGATGAAGACATCAAGAGCGATGCCGTATTGGATGTATCGGCCGCCGGCGGCATGGGGTATCAGTTGACTGACAACAGCAGATTGTCGCTGACTCTCTCACTGTTAGCCTCTGCTTACCGGAACTATCCTGGCTTGAATAACCTGAATGCCGGGCTTGATCTGACGTACCGCTGGAAATTTGGGTTCGGTCCTTATGTCCCGGAACTGCATTTGTCGGGAGGAGCGACCCGCCTGCAATACAATGACTCCATGCGCAACGGCTGGTTATACGCTGGCACAATCGGGCTTTCCAAGCGGCTGTCGGACCAAGCGGGCCTTCGGATCGCCTATCAGGTGGAACAGCGCAAGTCCGATACTGTCGCCGCCCCTATTTTTATACCTTTTCTACCTCCCATAGCGGCAGATGTATTCGATCTCACGAGCCGCAACCTGAGCTTCGGTGGGGAATATTCCTTTCATCCTGACTATGTGCTTTCCGCTTCCTATACCATCCGTGACGGCGATATTGTTTCGACGACGCTGCGCAATATACCAATCTTACTTGCGTCAAACGCGCTCGCTGAGGATCCCGTGTTCGGACCGGAGAGATTTGCCTACAAAATGCAAGCCCGAACCAACAGCGTGAGCCTGGGTGTAAGCCGCGTCATCGGCAGGCAGACATCCTTCACCGTCGGATACGCTCATCATGTCAGTCGTGCAGAGGGCGGGATTAACTACAAGTCAAACCTGGTTCGCGCCACTTATTTATACCAGTTCTGAAAACATGAAAAACATCTTGTGCACAAAGAGATATCGAGAGGCATGCGCGAGCGTTGCATGGGCTTTCTGTTTCAGCCCTGTCGTGGTGCAGGCTGGAGAAATTCATGCCTTGGTGCGAGACAAGGCGGGAAACGCGGTCATGGATGCGGTAGTGGTTGTCCTGCCAGCAAACAAGGCCGCAAAAAGCATGAGTAGTGCGACGTCGACGGTCATTGTGGATCAAATCAAAAAGGAGTTCGTTCCCTACGTACTACCGGTGCAGATCGGCACCGCCATCAATTTCCCCAACAAAGACAATATCAGTCATCACGTCTATTCCTTTTCGCCAGCGAAGACCTTCGAACTGCCCCTCTACACGGGTATCCCTGCCGCGCCGGTCGTTTTCGATAAAGCAGGCCCCGTGATTCTTGGATGCAACATCCATGACTGGATGGTTTCCTATATCTACGTGTCTGAAAGCCCTTACTTTGCCAAGACCGGAGCGGACGGCAAGGCCGCCCTGACTGATCTGCCGCCCGGAAATTACGCCATCCGTGTCTGGCATCCAAGATTAGAGGGCAAGGAAGAGGCAACTGAACAGAAGATGACCATCCCGCCTACAGGGACAGTTAAAACCGTCTGGGACATAGGACTTATGCGTGAATTTCGCATACGAAGGGCTCCGATTCCGGGACAGGGGGGCTATCGATAAGGGCCATTATCAGCCTAACCGGTATGACACATCCGGTTCATAGGTGAAGTGATGGACCGAAATATGTTGGCCATTGGTCCCCGTCCATTGGAGGCTGCCGATCACGACATGGGCTGCCAGGAAAAATACACGCCGTTCAGGATGGTGGCCGAGGACAGCGCACTTGACTGCACCTAGAGCGCTTTCGGCCTGACTGTACCGCCGATCCCGGACGCTTTGCCAGCGGCACGGTGTTGTGTGGGGCCGCCGAGGCTTCCTTGCCATGGCCGGCCATGTCGCGTCAACACCCTTGCAGGCGGATGCCGTTTCGCGGGCGGGCAGTATGCTGCCCGAGTGCTCCGCTCCGCCCTTGTTCCGCAGGCAAATCATCTCGGCCTCGTCTGGCACAGTCAACCGAAAGCGCTCTAGTCTTCGGCGATTCGGCCAGGATTAGTGACGTCGTCGTCGATGGCCTCAATGACTGGCGGAACGCTTCCGGGGCATTCTGGATTGTCTCGCGTCCGGCGGACGCCTTGTATTGCATCCCGCCGAACACGTCCAAATCAGGGAGTTATTCCATGGACGATCCTAAAGACGAGAAGTAGAAAAGAAGAGACAGAGAAACAGGCGAAGCGAGGAGCAGAACCAAAATAGAAAAAGGGCACAGCGGCTTGCACGGTCGCGAAACCAGAAACATCGCCATGCCCCTTTCACCAGCGCGCTTCCTCAAGAAGCCGCCGCGCCGCCATTCAAGCGATTACTTCGTCTTCTTCCCCGCTGAAGGCGAAAGCGTATTCGTCATCCCCGCCGGATAGTCGATGATCCGATTCCCACGCGGCGCCGTCACGATTGGCAAGCCCAAACTCCCACGCGTACGCGCACCGCCCGTAATGGCAGTCATTGCTTCACGATCAAGGTCGACACTGTTGGCCAGGTCTTTGATGGAAATGTTAGCCATGATGGTTCCTTAAATAATTACTTGTAAACAGGTGCGGCTTCCCGGTTCCTTCGAACAGGGAAGCCTGCCGCCGATGCTGCCGCGGTATCAGATAGCAATAGCCGCATTGGCCCATTGGGAAGGACTGACGTTCAGGTTGAGCGGACCGAAGCCGGCGCCGATCACCCCTACATTGTTGAGCGCATTGACTTGGACATTCTGCAGTTGCGCAATGTTCTGGTTGACGCCGACATTGACATTGGCGATCGGACCCAGTCCGGCCAGCCAGGAATTGCCGCCGCGGACCTTGCTCATGGCGCAGCGGTCGAGTTTCCTGCTTTCCGGCAAATCGCTGATGGTGAGGTTTGACATGGTAGTTCTCCTTTTGTTGAGTGGGAGGCGGCGCTGGTAATGTCCGCCTCCGCTGTGCGATTAACCGAAATGGATGTTGTTGGAACCGGTCTGCGTCGGTGTGACGGTGGAGTTGATGCCCTGTGCAAAGGCAACGTTGTTGCCGTTGTTGACTTGGGTGTTCTGGCTCTGGCCGAGTTGCTGGCTGGCGTCGAACTTGACGCTGCTGGCGTCGAAGTCGAAGCGCGGGGCGGCGTAGGCAGGCATGCAGTAGGCATAGCCGCCCTTGAACATGCCGCCATGGATGGCCGACATGGAGGAAGCGTCGAGTTCGACAGCGCGGGACAGGTCTTTGATGGTCAATGCGTTCATGGTGATTCTCCTGGGGATGATGAGGTAAGTGATCTAAGTAAGTATTGGTGTCGGTGACGCAAACGATCAACGGAAGTTGATGTTGTTGGAACCAGTCTGTGTCGGTGTCACGGTCGATTTGATGTCGCAAACGAAAGCTGCATTGTTGCCATTGTTGACTTCGGTGTTCTGGCCTTGGCCTAGCATCTGCGATGCGTCGAAGCTGGTCGAGCTCAGGGAGACGCTCGAATGTGCAGGCCAGTTAAACGAAGGAAAGCCTTTGCCGGTGCCGCCGTGCACGGCAGCCATGGATTTGCCGTCGAGTTCGATGGACAGGGACAGGTCTTTGATAGTCAGTGCTTTCATGATGATTCTCCTAAGGACGATGCGTTAAAAAATAAATGGTGTGGATATTGCTGGTCGATATCAGGTGGCGCGAACGATCAACGGAAGTTGATGTTGTTGGAGCCGGTCTGTGTCGGTGTCACGGTCGATGTGATGCCGTGTGCAAAGGCGACGTTGTTGCCGTTGTTGACGAGCGTGTTCTGTTCCTGCATCAGTTGCTGCGAAGCGCCGAAGCTCAGGTCGCTGGAGGTGTAGCTGAAGCTGGGGCCGAAGGACGGCAGAGTCAGCGAGCCGCCCTTGAACATGCCACCGTGGACAGCGGACATGGAGGATGCGTCGAGTTCGACAGCGTGGGACAGGTCTTTGATGGTCAGTGCTTTCATGGTGATACTCCTAAGGTTGGTTGGTTTGGGTGGTTGGTGCGGTTTCTGTCGCACTCGAGGCATATACAGCAGGGACTGTGCCAGCACTGTTCAAGGGCGCACCCATATCGCGAAACCCGTTGAAAATAAAGGGGAAGATGCGATTTGATGTTAATTGGTCCAGCGTTCGCACAGTAGGAATGCAGGGTGCCGCTGATGGGGCCAACCCAACAGTCAACACTGTTAGTGTTTGACTGGATACGACACATCGAATGCAGTGCATGGATGCATGACGTCTTCGCCATGAATGGCATGCGTGTGATGACGGTGCGCTTAAAAAATAGGCACGACTCCTGCATGTCACCACTGATCGCACCGCGTGCCTATATATAGATGCATGGACTAGGCAACGCTCGATACCAACCCACGGTCAGCCGTGATTTTTCGACATCAAAATGCCGTCTCATCTGATTTCAGACAAATGGCGGCGATTGGAGACGCCGACAATGAAGCTCAATTCCCATGGCTAGCATTGCAAACACGATCTATCGCTTTGAAAGCGGCAACCTGACCAATAGCGAACTGTTGGCGCAGGTGGATACCTTATTGGCCACCGATAAGGCCAACTCCGCTCGCCTGAAAGTGATCCTCGACGACGAGCGCACCAAGACGCTGTTGCCCGCCGATGTGCTGAACGAATTGCGCAATCGCATCGACGAACCGTCGCATCGTGACCCGAACGATCCCGCCAGCACAGCCATGCAGGCGGATACCTCGGGCACCCAGTCTTACCGCAACGATAAAGCCCGCCCGGCGCCGGTGTTCGGTGGCGCGGATGACGAGGAAGCCGAACGGATGAAAGGCATCGGCGAATCGCTGAATGGCCGTTTCGTTCTGGAAGAGTGCGTCGGTTTCGGTGGCATGGGCACGGTGTACAAGGCGCTGGACCTGCGCAAGCTGGAAGCGTCGGACCGCAACCCGTATATCGCCATCAAGGTTCTCAATGTCCAGTTCCGCGGACATCCGAAATCGCTGATCGCCCTGCAGCGTGAAGCCAAAAAGGCGCAGACGCTGGCGCATCCGAATATCGTGGCCGTGTATGACTTCGACCGCGACGGCACGACGGTCTACCTGACGATGGAGTACCTCGACGGCAAGCCGCTGAGCCACATGCTGCGCAACCCGGAATTTACCGGCATGGCATTCGACAATGCGATGCGCATCGTTGCCGGCATGGCAAGGGCGCTTGCCTATTCGCATGAACGGGGCTTCGTGCACTGCGACTTCAAGCCCGCCAATGTCATCGTGACGGAGAAGGGCGAAATCAAGGTCATCGATTTCGGCATCGCCCGCGTGTTTCGAACGCCGGTCGTCGAAACGGAAGTCACGGTATTCGATCCGGGCAGCCTTGGCGGCCTGACGCCTGCGTATGCGAGTACCGAGATGCTCGAACATCGCGACCCCGACCCGCGCGATGATATTTACGCGCTCGGCTGCATCACCTACGAATTGTTGACCGGCCGCCACCCGTTCGACCGCCTCACCGCGACGCAGGCAAGGAATGCCGGCATGAAGCCGCAACGGCCGAAGAATCTCGGCAATGCGCAATGGCGTGCACTCAGGAACGCGATGGCATTCGAGCGCGATGCCCGCACGCCGACCGTGATGCGCTTTCTGGAAGACATGGGTATCGAACACCGGAAAAGCGGCTCTGCCGCGATGCTCGTGGCGACGACCATGCTGGCCACGCTCGTGGCAGGCGGCGCCGTGTACTGGTTTGTTTCTCCCGGTGACAGGGCCGGGCGGCCGCCGATTCCGGATGCGGCGGAAAGCGTGACCGTGGAGCCCGCACCGACGACCGAGCCGGCGACGCAACAGGCAGCGCCCGCGCCGGCGGCGCAACCGGTAGCGCCGTCCACCGTGGCCTCGGTCAACCAGGCGCTGGCGCGCATTCCGTGTTCCGCGCTCATCGCCACGGAACAGAACGACAGCATGCGCGTGGAAGGGTTTGTTGCTGCAAGCTATGGCGCGGCGCGCGTGAAGTCCATGCTCGAAAGCACACCGGGTGCGCGGCCGGTGGCGCTGGAGGTGCAGCAGGTCAGCGAGGAAAAGTGCGGCATCCTCAATCTGCTCGCGCCTTACTGGACCGCACACCGCCAGGCCGGCGGACGCACATCGATTCATACCCGGCCACGCGATGCCCGGCTGATGGAAGGCGAAAAGCTGATGCTCGATGTCAATACGCCAGGCCACGTGTCCTACGTCAACGTCGACTATTACTCCTTCGACGGCAACGTGGTGCATCTCGTCCCGAGTCCCCGCGCCAGGGCGAACCAGGCACCGCCGAACTATTCGGCGACGATCGGCGGCCTGACGAACTGGATCGTATCGAAACCCTTCGGCACCGACCTGATCGTGCTGCTCGCTACGCCCGTGCCGCTGTTCGATCCCCTGCGGCCGGTCTCCGAAAACACGCCGGCGTACCTGACCGAAGTCGGGAAGCGCCTGGCAAGCATCGCGGAAAAAGAGGGCAGGGAGAAAATCACGGTTGATTTCCTGCAGGTCACGACGAGGCCGCGCGCGCCCTGATCCGTGCCAGCATCGACTCGACCGCAATGCCCAAACCGCTCTAGTCGATCGATCTGGCGACGCGGAAACCGTTTTGCGAATGCCGCACGCCGGCATCGTACTTGAAGCGCGTCGACGAGGGCATATAGCGCGCATCCTCGCGCCATGATCCGCCGCGTATCACCCGGACCCGGCAGTTCGGCAGTTCGCGTGCGCGTCCGTCCGGGGGGGCGCCGGCATGGGAGCTGTGCCAGCAATCCGCCACCCATTCCCAGACACTGCCGTTCATGTCGTACAGGCCGATGGGATTCGGTGCGAACGATCCGGCTTCCGCAGGGCGGTCTTTCTGCCACGGTTCGCCGCAGTCCTTGCAGTTGGCCATTTTCGGACGCATCTGGTCGCCCCACCAGAAGCGGGTGTTCGTTCCGCCCTTGATGGCGAGTTCCCACTCGGCCTCGGTCGGCAGGCGATACGGTTTGCCGCTGGTCTTGCTGAGCCATTGCACATACTGTTGCGCGTCGTCCCAGCTGACGTCCCGCACCGGGCTCTTCGCAACCTTTTCATCGCCGGCAGGCAGCTTCTGGCATGCGCCTGCCTCGACACAGGCAATCCATTGTTCGACCGTCACTTCATACTTGCCGATCGCGAACGGCTTCTTGATCGTGACCTGGTGCGCCGGCTTCTCGCTCGGATCGCTGGTATTGCTTCCCATGGTGAATGTGCCGGCCGGCACGCTGATCAGCACCGGGCATGCGGGACAGTCCTTGATCTCGCCGGCAGCCGGTGGACCTGATGCCGCCTTGTCGGCGCGCTGTTCCGGTGCGGCGGCAGGGGCAGCGGATTCCGCCTGCTTCGGCGCGGGAGCAGCTGGCGGCGGCGCGGGTTTCGTCTCGGGACTCTTCGCTGCCGGCGGCTGGCGCGGCCGCTCGGGAGCGGGCTTCGCTGGAGGCGCCGATTCGGTCGCCTGGGCGGGCGCCTTCGGCGCGGCCTGCTGCGGTGCGCTTTCCGGCTTGGCTGGCGCGGCAGCGCGCAGCCTTGCGATGCGGGCGCGGGCCAGCGCCGCGAAGCGTCCGTTCGGATAGGTGCTCACGTAAGCTTCGTAGTCGCTCGCGTGATTGCTGTCCTTGATGGATTCCCAAAAAGAAAGTTCGTATTGTTCATCGCTATCCTTCGGCAGGATGGCGCGGCTGCGGAGCACGTCTACCTCCTCGGGCGCCGCCGCATGAAGTGAAGGTATCGGTGCGGCATCAGCGGGGACGAAGCGGTAAGCGGCCAGTGCCGACCCGGGAGATGCGGATATCCAGGGCACTTGCTGCCCGCCCGTCGCGCGCTGCACGCCCGACGCCACCCGCCTGAATAATTCGTCAAGGTCCTGTCCCGGCACGGCGATATGCTGCAGCAATTCCGCGGTGAACATGCCGTGCCGCTTTCCGTCCGCCGCAAAGGAACCGCGCCCGGTGGCGAAGGCGAGCAAGGTGTCTTCATGCGGTAACCCGTCAGCCGCCTGCAGCAGGCCGGCATCCGTCGGACGCAGCGGATCGTTGAGGCAGATATCCAGGATGACCATGTTGCGTCTGCCGGACCGGGGCGCGGACATTTCCCGTAGAACGCTGCGCAATTCCATGCCGGTCGACAGCAGAGCCGCCGGTGCATCGCCCGCTGCGCCGCTGTCGACGGGAATCAACAAGGTATTGCCGGCGCTGGTGGCGCCGTGCCCGGAGAAATAGAACAGGCCGACGCCGCCTTGCCGGAGATGTTCACCGAAGCGGCGCGTCGCATCCTGCATCTGCTGCAAGGTGGCATCTTCATAATGCATGACGTCGAAACCCAGCGAGCGCAGTGCGTTACTTACGGCATGCGCGTCACGAATCGGGTTGGATAGCGGCGCCGTTTCATAACGGCCATTGCCGATCACCAGCGCGAGTTTTCTTGCATCGGACTTCGCCGTGTTGGACAAGGTTGTTTCAGGCTTTACAGTATTGGACAAGCTTGTCGCATCGCTCGGCGGCAGCCAGGCCAGCAATGCCAGCATGCAGAGCAAATGAAGTCCGTGCCATGCGGTTCGACGATTCATATTGGAATTCCAAGGTTACTGTTCTGATCCGGGCCTGCGCAGCGCGCCGCCTGTCGTTTACTTTTACCTGGTGCCATGAAAAGGACGGCATAGTTACCTTGCTCTATCTTTGACTTTAGTACGTAAGCCATTCTGTTCAAAATCAAACAGTCAGCAGTATTTGGATTACTTCGAAACTCTTCTGATTTAACGTTAACCACGTTTCGCATCGCAAGCCGGACCGCTTCTTACTTGCCAATGCAAACCCTCGCGAACGGTCGTCGATGCGCCTGCGAGGCGATGATTCTCATAGGAGGATGCAAGCATGCTGAGACAAATCGGCTTCGGGATTCTGGTGATCGCGGCATCCTCCCTCATGCCTGCATCGGCGCAACGCACAACCGCCGCAAGCGATGCACAGGTCTACTTCATCTGGCCTTCTGACGGCGCAGTCATCAGCGGCGGAAAGTTCTGGGTGCGCATGGGCCTGCGCAACATGGGTGTCGGGCCCAAAGGTGTAAAGCTTCCGAACGTTGGCCACCATCATCTGGTGGTCGATGCCGAACTGCCTCCATTCTCGGAGCCGATTCCCTCCGACAGAAACCATTTTCATTTCGGGGCAGGGGAGACCGAGGCGAGGATCGAACTTCCGCCCGGAAAACACACGCTGCAGTTGCTTCTCGGTGACCATGATCATGTGCCTCACGAGCCGCCGATACATTCGAAGAAGATTACGATCACCGTGCGGTAAGGACAAAAAGGAAAGTGGGGATAACAACATGGGGGCGATCATGAACAAGCTACTTGCTGCCGCGGTACTCATGCTTCCATGCCTCATGGCCTTCGCCGGCGGGACCCCGGCACCGCCGAATGCCTATCTCTATATAGGCTGGCCCAACAACGGAGAGGTAATCGCGGCGGGCAAGCCGTTCCGCGTATGGTTCGGCTTGCGGGACATGGGTGTCGCGCCGAAGGACGTCAAGTATCCCAACACCGGACATCATCATTTGCTGGTCGACACCGATTTGCCCGCTGCCGACCAGGTGATTCCGTCGGACAGGAACCACCTGCATTTCGGGGCGGGCGAGACGGAGACGATGATTGAGCTGGCTCCGGGCAAACACACGCTGCAACTTCTGATGGGTGACGACAAACACATTCCCCATAATCCACCGATTTATTCGAAAAAAATCACGGTGATCGTGAAGTAAAAAGCCGGGAAGGCTTGTGGCATGCGCATCGGCACGGTATTTGCAAAGAAAGCCAAGCAAGGGAGCAGTGGAAGTGACGGTGCCGGCTTGATAAACAAGCATCCATAACGAGCGGCGGCGCCGATTGAAGGCGGCAAGATGGAACACGGGACAGCAAACGCCGACGCCAACGGCGCGGTGACGGCCTATCTGGAATGGAGCGGCGACGGGACTGCCAGGCCGGTGGTGTTTCCGATTCATGATGAAGTGGTGATCGGGCGCGAGCCGCAGGATTCGCTCGGCGCGGAAAAATACTTCTGCATTCCGAAGCACACCATCAGCCGCCGCCATGCCCGCGTCCGGCGCAGGAACAATACCTGCTACGTCGAAGACCTGCATTCCTTCAACGGCACCTTCGTGATGGGCAAGCGCCTGGCTCCTGGAAGCTGGCATCCGCTGCGCGACGGTGACGAGCTGATGGTGTCCTCCGCGCAAATCGTCTTTCACTCGCTGATCGTGCCTTCCGGCGACAGCATGCCGACCATCATCGCCCGCTCGGTCGATGCGGCCGATCTCACCCGGTTCATGAAAAGCGCGCCGGATGTGAGCCAGGGCGACATGCAGCGGGTCGTGAAGAAGCTGCATGCGATGGCGCAGGTCAGCATTGCCCTTGGCGTGGTCAAGGACAGCGCGACGCTGACGGAAAAGATCATGGATTTCATCTTCGAACTTTTTCCGCTGGCCGAACGCGCATTCATCGCCCTGCGCAAGAACGAGGGCGAGCCGCCGGTGATGGTCGCCGCGCGTCGCCGCGACGGCAGGGATGACGACCTGAAGTCGGTGCGGCTGTCGCGCACGCTGATGCAGGAAGCGATGGTGAAGAAGCACTCCATCCTGTCCGTCGATACCTTGTCGGACCGGCACTTCGGCGTGCAGCACTCCATCATCGCGCAGGCGATCCGCAGCGTCATGTGCGTGCCGCTCATCCTGGAGAACGAGTGCCTCGGCCTGATCCAGGTGGACACTTCCTCTGACCCGTATGCATTCAAGGAGCAGGACCTCGAAATGCTTACCGGCGTCTGCGCGGAAGCGGCGGTGGCGCTGAAGAATTTCCAGTTGTATTCCGAAATCGAAGGCCTGCTCGACGGCTTCGTGCGCGCGTCGGTGCAGGCGATCGAGGAACGGGACCCGGTCACGGCCGGCCATTCCTTCCGGGTCGCTACCTATGCCGAGCATTTCGCGCGGGCGGTAGACTGCACGGAGGAACCGGTTTTGCGGCAAGTCCGTTTCAACCGGGACCAGTTGCGCGAGATCCGCTACGCCGCCTTGCTCCACGACTTCGGCAAGGTGGGTGTGCGCGAGAACGTGCTGCAGAAAGAAAAGAAGCTGCATCATCACGAGATGCTGCTGCTGGAGCATCGCTTCAAATATGCGCGGGCCTGTCTGGAAAAGCAGGCTTATCGCCGGCTGGCGGAAATGCATGCGGAGCAGGATTTAAATATCACCGCGTTCAGGCAGATCAAGCGCGAAATCGACCAGGGCCTGCAGCTTGAATTCGACCGCCTCGATACTTTCCTTGATTCGATACGGCGGGCCAACGAGCCTTCCATCTCGGCGGGCGAAAAAGCATTCGACCTGCAACATATCCTCGATTATGGCTGCCATGAATCGGATGAGACTTTCATGCCGTTGCTGGGCCGGTCGGAGTTCGATGCGCTGGGCATCACGAAAGGATGCCTGACGCCGGAAGAGCGGCAACAGATCGAATCGCATGTGGCGGATTCCTATTCCTTCCTGATCCTGATTCCATGGACGAGGGACCTCTCGGGCGTGCCGTCGATCGCGCACGGACACCACGAGAAGCTTGACGGGTCCGGCTATCCGATGGGCCTGCAGGGCACGCAGATCAGCACCCAGACGCGCATCCTGACGATCTGCGACATCTACGATGCGCTGACCGCCTCGGACCGTCCCTATAAAAAGGCCGTGCCGGTGGAAAAGGCGCTGGACCTGCTGTCGGCGGAATGCCGCGCACAGAAGCTCGACGCCAACCTGTTCCGGGTATTCGTCGAATCGAGGGCGTGGGAAGCCACGCAGGACCGATCGGCCGCCACCCCCTGATCAATCCCGACAACACAGACATGGACTGGCCAATCTCCATCGGCTCGACACCGGGATTTCCGCCAGGGATGAGGACACAATGATGAACACCTTACTTTCACACGACACGATGCCGAAGCGAGGGCCACGGATAGCCCCGCATGCGGATATGCTCCGGCGGAGATGCGCCGTTGCCGGATTGTGCACCGCCTTCCTCGGGGGCTGCGCCGATATCAGCATGCAGCCTTACCAGCGCCCGGAAGCGCCGATGAAGGCTGCATGGACGGAGCGGCCCGAGGCGACCGTATCGCCGACGACCACCGTCACGCTCGACTGGTGGAAGGAGTTCCGTGACCCCTATCTCGATTCCCTGGTGGTGAGGGCGATCCAGAACAACGTCGACCTGAGGATTCTCGCCGCCCGCATCCGGGTGGCTTCTTCGCAGATCGGCGAGGTGCGTGCCGGCGCGCTGCCGACGCTGGATGCCGGCGCGGGCGCCAGCTTTGAAAAAAGCACCGGACAGAAGTTCTCGAAGAGCTTCAGTCTCGGCACCCAGGTCAACTGGGAAATCGATGTATGGGGCAAGGTGGACAAGGGCGTGCAGGCGCAGACCGCCCAGTACCGCGCCAGCGAGGCGGACTGGCGCGCCGGATATTTGAATCTCGTGGCAGGCGTCGCCACCACCTATTTCCAGATCCTCCAGCTCGATCAGCAGATCGACCAGCAGAAGCGCACGCTCGCGAAAAGCCGCGACATCCTCACCACGTATGAAGCGATGCATCGGTCCGGCCTCCTTCCCAATACCCGTGTACTGCAGCAGCGCGCGGAAATCAACCGGCTCAGCAACGATGCGCTCGAGCTGGCGCGCGGAAGGGAGCTTGCGGGCAATGCGCTGGCGACCCTTCTCGGCGTACCGGCGGGCGAGTTCCGCGTGCCGGTTGGCTTTCTCCAGGACATGGTGCAGCTGCCGCCGGTGCCGGCGGGCTTGCCGGCCGAGCTGCTCAAGCGCCGGCCGGATGTGGTCGCGGCCGAATTCCGCGTGCTGGAGGGCTATAACATGGTCGGCCAGGCGAAGCTGGCGCAGCTTCCTTCCATCAGTCTCACCGGCCGGGGCGGCTCATCCAGCTTCGCCCTGACCGACCTGCTGAAATCATTCACCTTCGGGATACTGCCGAGCATCAACATTCCGATCTTCGACCCGAGCGTCAAGGCGCGTATCAAGACCACCGAGGCGCAGACCAAGGTCGTGGAAGAGGAGTACCGGCGTACCGTCATCGGCGCGCTGGAAGAAGTGGAAAATTCGCTGGTCAACCTGGATGCCCATAAAAAGCAGCGCGTCGAACTGCAGCAGCAGATCGACAACCTGCAGGTGGTGGCGGCGCAGATCCGGGCGCAGGTGAAGGAGGGCGTGGTGTCGCAGCTTGAAGTGTTCGAGACCGAGCGCTCGCTGCTCGGTGCCCAGCTTGCGCTGCTGGCAAATCATCAACAGATCCTGTCCGACACCGTCACGCTGTACAAGGCGCTCGGCGGCGGCTGGCCTCCGGTGGAGGTTTCCGCGGCCGGCACGACATCTGGAACATCGGGGCTCGCGGAGGCGGCAAATCAAAATGAAAAATGATTCCGCGGTGATTGCGGAGAGGCCGCCACGGGCGGAGCAGGGGTTCGCCGATTTCGACATCGTGCTGGAGCCGGTGTCGCACCCGGACCTCGGCGAAATACGCATCGAAGACAACCTGTTCGCCATCGGCCGTACCGAACCGCCGTTCGTCACCTATCCGCAGGACAAGGTGGCGGACCTGTCGCGCCGGCATGCCCGGATCTTTTGCGAATATGGTGTGGTGTACATCGCCGATCTCGACAGCAAGAACGGCACCACCGTCAACGGCGTCAATATCCAGCAGAAGATCAGCAGGCTGCATGACGGCGACGAGATCTGCTTCGGCCGATCGCTTACCTACCGCGTCAGGCTGGGCACGCGCGAGCGTGCGCCGCGGCATACCGACCGCCTTGTCAGCATGACTTTGACGCCGGAGAAGGCCGACACGGGGATCCAGCCAATCGTCATCACCCAGCTTCCCTTCCTCGTCAGCAAGAGCGACGATGTGTTCGGCCGCTACAAGAACGACTTTCCGCACCAGGTGGAGTATCTGTCGCGCCGGCATGCGCACATCTTCATGCGCGGCGGTTCGCCCTGCGTGGAAGACCTCGGCAGCACCAACGGTACCTTCGTCAACAGCAAGCGCCTCGAAGAGCATGCGGTATGCCTGGCCGATGGCGACGTGGTGGCCTTCGGCGGCCATCATTTCGTCTACACCGTCAGCTTGCAGAAAGACACCACGGCGATCGATCCGACCGTCACCAAGATCAGCGACCCGCCACCCAAGGTGATGCCGGTGGTGCCGGACGCGATGGACAAGACGACCTTCATTGCCGCGCCGGATTCATTCCTTGAAATCTTCTGCATCGAACCGGCGGGACAGGCGGAGGACGAGCCGGTCAATGAAGAAAAGAAAGAGGCTGACGGTGCAGCAAGGGAATCGCGCAAGCCGCGCGCGAGGGGTAAATTTTCTTCGATGGTGCGGGGCGCCGCGCAGGCACTGCACGATGGCGAGCGCACTACCAGGCGCCGCGGCCGCTGGTGGGCGGCGATCGCATTCGTGCTGCTGACTGTGGCCGGCGGATGGGCTTACTTCCATACCGGTACCGAAAGGCAGTTGCAGGACATGGTTGCCCAGGGCGACCACGAGCAGGCCGCGCTGCTGGCCAGCCGCGTCCTGGAGAGCGATCCCGGCAACGGCGGATTGCAGGCGCTCGGGACGGAGGCCTTGTTGAAGGCGCATGTGCCGGCCTGGCTCAAGGCGCTGCAGGCGGGCGACTTCGCGCAAGCCGCCGCGATGCACGCGACGATGACGCAACTCGGCGGCAGCAACAAGGATGTGCAACCGCTGCTGGCCGAACTGGAGTGGATGGGTAAGCTGAGCGAATTCGCCGCCACCCGGAAGCAGGCCGATGCGCCGATCAGGATCTTTGTCGATGAGGAACGGATCAAGCAGCTGCTCGCGTACTGGGATGAGGACACCAGCGGACACCAGCGATCACTTGCGCGCATCGTGACGCATGTGCCGGAGTTCCGGGAGCCGTATGCGACTGCGTTAAGTCATCTGCGCAGGCTGCAGAGCGAAAACGCCGTGTACCTGACGGCGATCGACCGCCTCAAGTCGACCATCGATACCGAACTCGGCCGTGACAGGCCGGAGGCGCTGACCGTCGTGTTCAACGACTATGCGGAAAAGTATCCGCGCATCGGCGGGATGGACCAGCTCAAGCGCGACCTGCAGCACTACATCCGCATCGACAGTGTACTGCGCGACCGGAACATCGGCCCGCTGGCCCATTACCTGGAAGCCGCACAGTTCACGACGCCGCCGTTCAAGGCCAAGTTGCAATCGATCGCGTCGACCGACCGGCTGCCACCGCCCGACATGCTTGCCCGTTACCTCGACGTATCGAAGGCGTGGAGCCGGGGAGACACGAAAGCGGCCTTGTCAGCGCTGGAGAAAATGAAAGGCGGCGCGTGGAACGACAGTGTCGCCAGCGATCTGGCACGCCGGCAGAACGTGGTGAAGCAGTTTGCGGCATTGCAGGGCGCACGCAGCGAAAAAGGATTCGACGAGCGTCTCCTGGCGTTCTACGGCGTGCTCGATCCGCGTGAAGACAGTTACTTCATCCGCGCCGTGGAAAGCGACCTCGTCGCCAACAAGGCCAGGGTGCTCAAGCGTGCCGAGGAAAAGGTCACGCGCGCCGCGGCGCTCTGGCGGGAATACCAGGAGAACGGTGCGATCGATGCAGGGCTGCGCATCGAATCCGGCATATCGGAGCGGTTCCGTTCGCAGGCCGGGCTGTTGTCGCGGGCGCATGATGACGTGGTCCAGGGAGTACGGATTCACAAGCAGCTGAAGGCGGCGCAGCCGGCGCAGTGGGACACGCTGCGGTACGAGATCGAAGCGGAGATGACGCAGCAGCGCAGTGCCTTGCTGGGCGTGCAGGGGAATCCGGATGGTACGGCGGTGAAGGCGAAGGTGGAGTTGTTGAAGGTAGGTGGGGGGTAGAAATACATTCCCGACAAAAGCTTGTCTTCGATGATCGATGTACTGCGGAAATCAGAAAAGTGTTGAAAAGGGTTTGTGAAAGGGATTTGCGAAGTGCACTCAAATGTAGTGGAAGAGTTCAGCGATTGATTCGGATGAATTGGCCCTTAGTATGAAATTAATTTTAAGTGCTACAACCAGTGCTAAACGGTTCCCTCCCCCTATCAGGGGGAGGGCTAGGGGCGCCCGGCGTAGGGTGGGGGTAGTGAGGTCGAGCTATTGCATGCGTTGGCTCAACCTTCGCACCCCCATCCCAGCCTTCCCCCTGCAAGGGGGAAGGAGCCCGTTCGCTTACAACCTTTCCACGTCGCCGCCTGCAGGCGGCTCCGATTCGCGTGGCACGAAGCAATGCTTCGTGAAATCCCGCACTCATCCCCTGCAAGGTGGAAGGAGCTCGTTCGCATACAACCTTTCAACCTCGCCAGAACCCACTCTCCCAACCGGAGCACCCCAACCATGAAAGACGCCCCCCTGAAACCACTCTCCGAAGCGCTCGAAGACCACAGCGCCGAAGGGATCGCCCTGCTCAGCTCCGAGCCGTGGCGGTTGATGCAGGCGGTCGTCCTGACGATGCTGGGCCTTGTGCTGACCGCGTTGTGCTGGTCGTTCTTCGGCCGCGCGGACGTGATCGTGTCGGCACAGGGCAGCCTGATGCCGGACTCCGAGGTGCGGCGCCTGTACGCACCTATCGATGGCGAGCTGGCGAACCTGTACATCGCGTCCGGCCAGCCGGTGCTGAAAGGCGACGTCGTCGCGCGCCTGAATGCGCGCGGTGCAATCGAGGCGGCGACACGGGCGCTGGAAGCGCAGTTGAAGCTGGAAGATGCTGAGCGTGATTGGAAACAGTTCCCGGAACGCAAGGCGATGCTGGAACGTCGGGTGGCCGCCCTCAAACAGCAGATCGAGGTGGAGGAACGCCAGCATGAGAAGCGCATGGCCGACGGGACATCGAAGCTGTCCGAAGGACAGCGGGCGCAAGTGCAGGAGGCGCGGACTAATGTGGAGGAAGCCCGCCGCGCGCGCGATGCCGCCAAGGACGAGGCCGACAAGTTCGCCCGCCTGCTGTCGCTGCCGGGCGGCGGCGGCGTATCGGAACTGCAGGTGCAATCCAAGAAGAATGCCTATCAGGCCGCCGAAAATGCCTACCGCATCGCGCAGGCGCGCCTGAGCGAAACCGGGGCACGGCAAAGCCTGGAGTTCGAGCAGGCAAAATCCCAGCTCGAAGTCAGCGGGCAGGAGCTGGCAAAGCTGCGCCTGCAGTACGAGGCGGCGGTGCGGGAGATGACGAGTGCCGAGGACAAGCTGCGCCTCCAGGTGCAGACTGCGCGCCTGCTGGCGGATGCGGCCGCACGGATCCGTTTCGAGAACATCGACAAGGACAATTTCCTGCTGGTCGTCGCGCCGGTCGATGGCGTCGTTACCGATGTGATCTCGACCCAGCCGGGCGACAAGGTGCAGGCCAATACGCCGCTGGGCGGCATTGCACCAAAGAATGCGCGTCCCATTCTGAAGGTCGAGATCCCGGAGAACGACCGCGGCTTCCTGCGCGAAGGCATAGCGGTGAAGCTGAAGTTCAACGCCTTCCCGTACCAGCGCTACGGTCTGATCAACGGCACGCTCGAATACATTTCACTGACGACGAAGCCGTCGCTGGAGGATAAGCGCCCGGTATATGAAGGACGGGTCAAGCTGGAGCAGGATCATTACACCGTTGGCGAGCAAAGCTATCCGCTGCGCTACGGGATGACGGCGACGTCGGAGATGGTGGTCCGCCAGCGCCGCCTGATCGACCTGGCGCTCGATCCGTTCCGGCAGATCGGCGGCTAAGCAGGCAGGCGGGTCGCTAGCGGATTGCCGCGGCAGGCAATGACACAGGAAGCCGGCATCCGCAGTGCGCCACCTGCTTCGTGCCTTCCCGCGTGAATGCGGCTCTGCCTACGCCGCTACGCCGCTTTCGTCGCCAGATGCGACAGCGAGGCGACGAGATCCGCGAACCGCTGGCCCTGGATCATGATGTGGTCGCGAAGAAGCGCGGCCGTGCGGTCGCCATCGCCCGACACGATGGCATTAACGATGTCATCGTGCTCTGAAAACGAGGTCGCGATCCGGTTGCGCACCCGCAATTGCAGGCGCCGGTAAGGCCGCAGGCGGCGGTGCAGGTTGCGCGCCTGCTCGGCGAGAAAGGTGTTATGGCTACCGGTATAGATCTGGTGGTGAAACACCTCGTTCAGATAATAGTAGTTGTCTGCATCGCCCGATTCATGCGCCTCCCGGCAGGCTTCGTGCGCCTTGAGCAACTCCGCATGCTCCTCGGCGAACATGCGCCGCGCGGCAAGCCGGCCGCACACCGCTTCCAGTTCCGCCATCACCTCAAACATTTCCACCAGTTGCTGCGGCGTGATTTCCGCGACGACGGCGCCGCGCCGTGGCCGTATGACGACCAGTCCCATGGAGGCGAGCTGGATCAGCGCTTCGCGGATCGGCGTGCGGGATACCTCGAAACGCGCAGCCAGTTCGGTTTCATCCAGGTGCTGGCCGGGACGCAGCTCACCGACGGCGATTTGTTCTTCGATGGCATCCCGAAGGAATTGGGAACGACTCTTCATGAATACAGGCAAGAAAATGGGTTGATGGTCAGGTAACTATACTTGGCGACGCTTTGTGTATACATCATAGGTCACAATGTATTCGCAAAACGTGTTCTTGCATGATTGTGGCATTTCCTATGTAACCCGCCGCCGTAAATTGAGGTATTCCGTTAGCAATTATGCAAAAGAAGAGTGGTTTTTGAGATTTATCAATCGAATTGCATATTCAAAAAAGGTTTATGTATACATGAAACAGCATTTTGTATAAATTTACCGAAAACAGACCGCCAAGCGGCACCGATCAACCTCCTTTCTGGTGGAGACAACCATGATGTTCAAACGCGCATTGCTTCTGTTAGCCGGTCTTGCCTTCTCAGCCACCTGTGCCGCGCAGGCCTGGCCAGACCGTCCCGTCACCATCATCGTGCCGTTCCCCGCAGGCGGCGGTACCGATGCCTTTGCGCGGCCCTTGTCCGCGCAATTGAGCAAGCAGCTCGGCAAGACGGTGATCGTCGATAATCGCGGCGGCGCGGGCGGCACGCTCGGTGCCAGCGTGGCATCGAAAGCGCAGCCCGACGGCTACACCTTCTTCATGGGCGCCGCGCACCACGCGATTGCGCCGTCGATCTATCCCAAGCTCGACTACGACATCCTGAAGGACTTCATTCCCGTCGCCCTGGTGGCAACGCCGCCGCAGGTCATCGTGGTCAATGCACAGCAGGTGCCGGTGAATGACCTCAAATCGTTTGTCGAATATGCGCAGAAGAACCCGGGCAAGGTGAATTTCGCCTCTGCCGGCAACGGGACATCGCACCACCTCGCCGGCGAGCTGTTCAAGATCCAGACCAAGACCCAGTTGACGCATATTCCCTATCGCGGCGCCGGCCCTGCCTTGCAGGACCTGGTAGCGGGGCAGGTGCACATGATGTTCGACGGCCTCGGTTCGTCGGCGGCCCATCTCAAGGGCGGCAGGATCAAGGCGCTGGCGGTGGCGTCGTCCAAGCGCGCACCGGGCTTCCCGGATATTCCCACCGCAGCCGAGGCAGGCGTCCCGGACTACGAGGTGTCGACCTGGTATGGCCTGTTCGCGCCCAAGGGCACGCCGCCTGAACTCGTGGAGCGCATGTCCGCCGAGGTGAAAAAGGCGCTGGCGACGCCGGAGCTGCAGGCGAGCTGGACCAATGCGGGATCCGAAGTACCGACGATGTCGCGAAACGAGTTCGGCAAATTCGTCGCATCCGACGTGAGCCGGTGGAACAAGGTCGTGAAAGCCGCGAACGTCAAACTCGACTGACGCCAGCACCAAGCATCAACCCGAGCCGGAGAAACCCATGGGCGCGCCCGACCGCATCTGGAATCAACAGCAGGCCAACCGGGCGGTCCGCCTGGAACGCGTGCGTCGCGCACTGGGCGATGCCTTGTCCGGAAAGGCGTGCCCGGCGGGCCGCATCGGTGACCTGCTGCATGCGGTGCTGGAGCCGGGAGATCGTGTCTGCATCGAGGGAAACAACCAGAAGCAGGCCGATTTCCTAGCCAAATCGTTGGCCGGTCTCGACCCGGCGCGCATCAACGGGCTGCATATGCTGCAGTCCGTCATCGCGCTGCCGGAGCATCTCGATGTGTTCGAGCGCGGCATTGCCTCCCGCCTGGATTTTTCCTTTTCCGGGCCGCAGGCAGCACGCCTGGCGCGGCTGACGGCGGCGGGAAAGCTGAACATCGGCGCGATCCATACCTACCTCGAACTGTTCTCCCGATATTTCATTGACCTAACCCCGCGCGTGTCGCTGGTGGTCGCGGAAGCGGCCGACCGGCACGGCAACCTCTACACCGGGCCGAACACCGAGGACACGCCGGCGATCGTCGAGGCGACCGCATTCAAGAGCGGCATCGTGATCGCCCAGGTCAACCGGATCGACGACAGCCTGCCCCGGGTGGATATCCCGGCGGACTGGGTGGACTTCGTCGTCCAGTCGCCGACGCCGTATTACATCGAGCCGCTCTTCACCCGCGATCCGGCGCAGATCTCCGAGATACAGGTACTGATGGCGATGATGGCCATCAAGGGCATCTATGCCGAGTATCGCGTCGAGCGTCTCAACCACGGCATCGGCTTCGACACCGCCGCCATCGAGCTGCTGCTGCCGACCTATGCCGAGTCGCTCGGCCTGAAAGGCAAGATCGCCAGGTACTGGGCGCTGAATCCGCACCCGGCGTTGATTCCGGCGATCGAATCCGGCTTCGTCGAATCGGTGCATTCCTTCGGCTCCGAGCTCGGCATGGAGGCCTACATCCGTGCCCGGCCGGACATCTTTTTCGTCGGGCCGGACGGCTCGATGCGCAGCAACCGCGCGATGTGCCAGGCGGCGGGGCATTACGCCTGCGACATGTTCATCGGATCGACGCTGCAGATCGACCTGCAAGGCAACTCGTCGACGGCCACCACCGGCCGGGTCGCCGGATTCGGCGGCGCGCCGAACATGGGCGCGGATGCGCGGGGGCGGCGGCATATCAGCCCCGCATGGCTGCAGGCCGGAAAGCAGGCGCGCGAAGGCAAGAACATGATGCCGCGCGGGCAGAAACTGGTGGTGCAGATGGTGGAAACCTTTCGCGAGCACATGCATCCCGCCTTCGTGGAGAAGCTCGATGCATGGCAACTGGCGGAACAGGCTGGCATGGCGATTCCGCCGGTCATGATCTACGGCGAAGACGTCTCCCACGTCCTGACCGAGGAAGGCATCGCCAACCTGCTGCTGTGCCGAACCGACGAGGAGCGCGAGCAGGCGATCCGCGGCGTCGCCGGTTACACCGCGGTCGGTCTCGCGCGCGACCGGCGCATGGTCGAGAACCTGCGCGACCGCGGCATCATCCGGCGTCCGGAGGACCTCGGCATCGACAAGCGGCTGGCCACGCGTGACCTGCTCGCCGCAAGGAACATGAAGGAACTGGTGCGGGCGTCGGGCGGGCTGTACGACCCGCCGAAGCGCTTCAGGAACTGGTAGGCACATCATGGAAACACTGACATTCCGCTTTGAACACGGCAACCGCAAGAGCAGCGCGCAGGCGCAGCTGGTGGGCGTCGTCAGTTCCGGCAATCTCGAAGTCCTGATGGAACCGGCAGCGTTGGGCGGCGCCTGCGAGATCGAGGTCAAGACCGCCGCCGTCGGATTCGGTGCGATCTGGAATGCCGTGATGACCGACTTCCATGCACGCTGGCCGCTTGCGGATACGCGCATCTCCATCAATGACATGGGGGCGACCCCCGCAGTGGTCAGCCTGCGTCTCGACCAGGCAGCCGAATCAATGTTCCAGGGGACGCCATGAGCAGCTATCTCGAATCCAATGCCCGGGAGCGCATCCAGCGTCTGCTCGACCCGGGCAGCTTCAGGGAAATCCTGCCGCCCGCCACACGTTTCACCAGTCCCCATCTCGAACAGCTGAATGCACCGGTATCGTTCGATGACGGTGTGGTGATCGGCAGCGGGCGGCTGCATGGCACGACGGTGCTGGCAGCGGCGCAGGAAGGCGGATTCATGGGCGGCGCGGTCGGCGAGGTACATGGCGCAAAGCTGGTCGGCCTGCTCAAGCGCGCCGTCATTGAAAAGGCCGGCGCCGTGCTCCTGCTTCTGGAAACTGGCGGGGTGCGCCTGCATGAAGCGAATGCGGGATTGATCGCCGTGTCCGAAGTCATGCGCGCGGTACTCGATACGCGCGCCGCAGGCATTCCGGTCATCGTTCTGATCGGCGGCGCCAACGGCTGCTTCGGCGGCATGGGCATCGTCGCCCGCTGCGCCAACGTCATCATCATGTCGGAAGAAGGGCGGCTCGCCATGTCGGGGCCGGAAGTCATCGAGACGGCAGCGGGCGTGGAGGAATTCGATTCGCGCGACCGCGCACTGGTGTGGCGTACCACCGGCGGCAAGCACCGCTACCTGCTCGGCGATTGCAACCTCATCGTGCCGGACGAGATCGACGCTTTCCGCGCTGCCGCGTTCAGTGCGATGCAGGACGCGGACCGGTCAGAGGTGGCGCTCACGCTCGCCGAGCTCGACGCCGAACAGGAACTTCTGCAGCAACGGCTTGCAAGGTTCGGCGGGCATTCCGATCCGGTCGAGATCTGGACCGACCTCGGCATCGCCGATCCCGCCGCCGTGCCCATGCTGGATGCCGAAACATTCACCGCGGTTGCCCGCGCACATCGGACAGGAAGCTGAACATGGACTGGCAGACGCTCGCCTCGCATTTGTTCCCGGAGGGACATGACATCGCCGAACAGGCATTTTTCCTGTCCGGTACGGCAACCGTGTCCGGCCGGACGGTGACGGTGATCGGCACCACCGGGCATACGCCGATCGGTGTCGAGATCGCGCTGGCGCAGGCCAGGGCGGTGCTCGATACCGTGCGCTCCCATCCCGGCCGGCCCATCATCATCCTGGTCGACACGCAGGGCCAACGCCTGCGGCATCGCGATGAAATGCTCGGCATCAACAGCTACATGGCCCATCTCGGCAAATGCATCGAGCTGGCGCGACGGCGCAATCACAAGGTCATCGGCCTGGTGTACGACCAGGCGCTGTCGGGAGGATTCATCACCAGCGGCCTGCTGGCCGATGCCTGCTATGCGCTGCCGGACGCGACCATCCGCGTGATGGGCCTGCCGGCGATGGCGCGCATCACCAAGGTGCCGGAAGACCGGTTGACCGAACTGGCGAAAGACAACCCGGTGTTCGCGCCCGGCGCGCACAACTATTTGCTGATGGGCGGACTGGAAGCGATCTGGAACAACGATCTCGCCGGCAACCTGCAGCGGGCGCTGGACACGGCGACACAGGCAGACCGGCGCAGCGAACTCGGCGCGGCGCGCGGCGGCAGGAAATGGTCGCAGCGGGTCGTGCAGGCGGTACTGGCGGAAGGCCATGCTCGCGCGGCATAGTCTTGCCTGGCTGACGCCGGAAGGATGGCGGGCGGCCGAGGCGGCGAGTGACAGGGATTGCCGTGACGCGATCGCACGGTGGCGGCAGGCGGACTGGCCCACGATCGTGCGCAGGCGCGACGCGGATGCCGGGGATGAGCAATGCGCTGTCGGGCTCGCACTGCCACCAGACCCGGCGAGCGGCCTTAAAAAGCGGATCGCATTGCAGGCGTCTCTTGTCCACGTCGATAAAGTATTGCCGCCGCTGGCGATGGAAGAGGCGATTGCCGAAGCACCGTCTCCGTGGCGCAGACCTCTTGCCGACCTGGACCGTTCGGGCCGCAGTGCAGGCATGACGCTCCGTGTCTATGGTTCACTCGCGCTGCAAACGCTCACCGGGCAGGCCTACCTGACCGCGTCGTCGGATATCGATGTCCTCTGCTATCCGGTCACGCGGGAGCAATTGACCGTGATGCTCGGGTTATTGCAGGCGACGGCGGCGCATATGCCGCTCGATGGGGAAATCGTTTTTCCCTCCGGCCAGGCAGTGGCGTGGAAAGAATGGCTGGCAGCGGAAAACGGACCCACCGGCGTACGCGTCCTGGTGAAGGAATGGGACGGCGTCTATCTCGCGAAGCTTTCGGAATTGCATGACACGCTGGAGACGGCATGACGAACGACATGGCCACGGTTTCGGATTCTCTTGCCGGACGATTGCCGCCTTCGTTGCGAAGGGACCGGATCGCGGACAGGGCGTTCAGCGCGGAGGTCGGGCGCATCGCGATCACCAGCCTGTATGACGAACTCGTGCTTTACCCGAAGCCGGGCCTGGTCTCGCTGGTCGACAACGGCAGCCATGACGACATGACCGCCGAGACGTTTTTCCGCAGCCTGTTCTCGTTGCGTCACTATTTCGTCCGGATGACCGAAGCAGGCCAGCGCAATGCGCCGTTTCATGCGTTGAAGGCGCTCGGCGTTGCGGCCGAGGAACGCATGTTGCGGGCGACCGGCGGCATCAATACGCATCGCGGCGCGATCTTCGCGCTTGGCATGCTGTGTGCGGCTGTCGGTCATTGTCGTGGCAGGCAGGTGTTGCTTTCCCCGTCGGCGATCAGGCAGGCGCTCATCGGCGAATGGGGCACTGCACTGGTTGCGCATACGCGCCATGGCGATGCCGGGTCGCATGGATTGCAGGTGGCAAAGCGGCATTCGGTCACCGGCGCGCGCGAGGAAGCGGCGCTGGGCATGCCTTCGGTGTTCGAGGTGGCGTTGCCCCGTCTGCAGGTCACGATGGCGACGACGGGATGCTGGGAACGGGCGCGCATCGAAGCGCTGTTTGCCTTGATGGCCTCTGTCAGCGATACGAACGTGTACTACCGGGGCGGGGAAGCGGGCGCACAGGTCGTGAAATTGTGTGCGAGCGACTTCCTGGCGCGCGGCGGAACGGCGGCGGCGGACTGGAAGGCGTATGCGATTGCCTGTCACCGGTACTTCGTGGAGAAGAGGCTGTCGCCGGGTGGGGCGGCGGATTTGCTGGGGGCGGGGTGTTTTGTATATGGGGTGGTAGGGCGGTTTGGGCGGGTGTCGTAGCGACTGCGGCACTTTTTATCTCCGTAAGGTTCCCTCCCCCTTCCAGGGGGAGGGTTAGGGGCGCCCGGCGTAGGGTGGGGGTAGTGAGGTTGAGCAATCGCATGCAGTTGCACGACCTTCACACCCCTGCGCAGGCCGCCCCATCCCAGCAAAGAGGATCGCGCTTACGCGCAATCCGTTCCGCAGGCGAACGGCATGCCGTTGGAAACCCCTGCTACACCCCCCTGCAAGGGGGAAGGAGCCGGTTCGCTTACAACCTTTCCACGTCACCGCTTGCAGGCGGCTCCGATTCAGCCGGCGCAACGCGTGCGTTGCGAAACCCCGGCTTCATCCCCCTGAAGGAGGAGGGAACCCTGCGGAGCGTGCTTGAGCGGCATCTGACTTAACTCATCACTACATTTACACCCAAAGCAACCCCGCGGAACACCACCATGACAAAACATCTCGCATTGCTGTGCCCCGGCCAAGGTGGCCAGCATGCGCGCATGTTCGACGTTCTCGGCAATGCCTCCCATGCCGGGACTTTCCTGTCCGAATGGTCAATCGAAGAAAAAATCGCCCTCCCGCTGGACACCGCGCTGAACAACACCGCCGCCCTGTTTTCCAACCGCATCGCCCAGCCGCTGGTCGTCGCTGCGACACTCGCCACATGGCAAGCACTGAAACCAGTCCTCCCGCCGAGAGCCATCGTCGCCGGCTACAGCATCGGCGAGTTGTCCGCCTACGCGGTGGCAGGCGCCATCACGCCACCCGACGCGCTGTCGCTGGCGGCGGTCCGCGCCCGCCTGATGGACAGTTGCGCCAACGCTACGCCACAAGCCCTGCTGGCAGTGAGCGGGATGATCCTGGCATCGATCGCTGAGTCTGCCGCACGCGCCGGATTATTCATCGCCATCGAAACCGGCGCAGACAGCGCCATCGTCGGCGGACTTCGCGAGCATGCACTCGCGTATGAACAAGAACTGCTAAAGGCCGGGCGTGCGGCGACGCTTCTACCCGTCGGCATCGCGTCGCACACGCCGTTGATGACGCCTGCCGTAACACCTTTTCTGGAAGAACTGCACAGGATGCCTTTCACGGACCCTGACCATCCGGTCATTGCAGGCGTTTCTTCCGAAGTCATCCGGCGCAAGGCCGACGCGGTAAGCACGCTCGCGCGCCAGCTCAATGAAACCATCCGGTGGAAAGACTGCATGGATGCCTGCGCGGAGGCAGGCGTCACCATCGCACTTGAACTGGGACCGGGTGCCGCGTTGTCCAACATGCTGCGGCGCGCGCATCCGCATATCGACTGCCGGTCCGTCACAGATTTTCGTTCCCTGGAAGGAATCAGGAAATGGGTGGACCGTCACTTCGACGAGTAACGGTCATACCCATGCATTACCGAATATCACCGAATTGGGAGGAGTACCAAAACAATGCGATGGGCCAATCCACAAGCTGTGAATAAGGCGCCACGCAATCGATCTTGCGGCGATGTCTGCCGACCACCAATCAACTGGAGACCAGAATGATGCACGCTCAATCTTCCCCCCGACAAAAACGGATGCTGCTCACCCTCACCGCGGCTTGCTGCGCGGCAGCGTTCACGCTGCCTGCGCATGCGCGCGTCACGCGTATCGTCATCGATGACCAGAAGCCGCTCGCCAATGCGGCCGGGCAGACCATCGCCTATGAACAAATCTCCGGGCGCGCATTCGGCGAGCTCGATCCGCGCGACCCGTTGAACGCGGTCATCCAGGACATCGAGCTTGGCAAGGACCCGGACGGCAAGGTGCGTTACGTCGCCAGCTTCGTGGTGACCAAGCCGGTCAACATGGGTCAGGCCAGCGGCCTGCTGTGGCACGACGTGCCCAACCGCGGCGGTCCGACGACCATCGTCGTGGCCGAGCGCAACAATGGCGACATTGGACTCGCCAGCGCCTGGCAGGGCGACAATGCCGGCACGGTCACCACCGGCCCGGATGGCCCGACGGCGTCCGGAACGCTGGTCCGCGACAATATGACGGTCGACGGCCGTCATTGGCTCAAGGTGCCGATCGCAAAGAATCCGGATGGCTCGACCATCACCGGCCTCGTGTTCGGCCGCATCATCAACCGCTCGGGTGTCGCATCCCAGCCGCTGATCGTGCAATCCAATCCGGTCCCGTACCAGCCCGTCACGCTGGACAACAGCCCGGAATACGCGAAGCTGGTGACCCGCACCGGCGAGAGCATGGAAGGCGTGGTGACTGGTGAGGCCGAGGTGCCGCGCACCGATTGGGCATGGGCGCGCTGCAGCGAAAGCAATCCCTTCCCGGGCACGCCGGACCCGACGCAGATCTGCGTGAAGGGTGGCTTCGATCCCGCCAAGCTGTACCAGGTGACCTTCAAGGCGAAAGATCCCTACGTCCTCGGCATCGGCTTCGCAGCCTGGCGCGACGTCGGTGCATTCTTCAAGACCGCCGCCGCTGACGATAGCGGCACGGCCAATCCGCTCGCAGGGCGCGTCACCCATAGCATCGCGCGCGGCGTATCGCAATCCGGCAATTACCTGCGCGGATGGCTGCACATGGGATTCAACCAGTCCGAAGATAAGCGGCAGGTGCATGACGGCATGTGGCCAATCATCGCCGGCCGGCGCATCGCCCTGAATTTCCGCTGGGCGCAGCCCGACGGCGTTCTGGAGCTGTATCAGGCCGGCAGCGAAGGACCGCAATGGTGGAGCAAGCATCCGGACCAGGTGCGCGGCCTGCCGCCTGCCGGCATCCTCGATCGCTGCGAAGCCACGAAGACCTGTCCGAAGATCGTCGAGCATTTCGGCTCGGCGGAAGTATGGGCGCTGAAACTTACGCCGGAATGGGTAGGCACCGATGCCCGCAACGATCTGCCGCTGCCGGGTAATGTGCGCCGCTATTACATCGCCAGCTCCACCCACGGCGGCGGCGCCGGCGGATTCAATACCAGCCTGAACCCGACACCGGTGGCCAACTGCCCCGGCAACAACTACGGCTCAGCCGTGCTGCCCGCCAACCCGGTACCGCATACGCAGACAGTGAATGCCCTGCGCGTGCATTTCCGCAACTGGGTCATGAAGGACACGACACCGCCCGACAGCATCTATCCGACCCTGAACGGCAGAAGGGCGGACGGCGAGCAAAACCGTGGCCGCAACATCCCCGACCTGGTGGAAGCCAACAAGGAAGCGATGGGCTTCCCCACCATCCCCGGACTGCGCCCGACCGCACCCGAGCCCGGCTTCATCATGCCGGTGCTCGACTATGACTGGGGCCCGCTCTTCAACTACACCGACGCATCCGGCGTTCCGACCAATGCGCCACCGCCGATCAAGCAGGTCATCAAGATGCTGGTACCGCGGGTGGATGCCGACGGCAACGAGGTAGGCGGCGTCCCGGTCGTGCTGCTGGATGCCCCGCTGGGCACATACCTCGGATGGAACATCACCGCCGGCGGCGCGCGTCCGTTCCACGCAGGCCAGATCTGCAACTACGTCGGCGGCATGGTGCCGTTCGCGAAGACAAGGGCGCAGCGCCTGGCAAGCAACGATCCGCGCCCGTCGCTTGAGGAACGCTACGGTTCCCATGCGGGGTATGTGGAAGCGGTGAAGAAAGCGGCGGCGAACGCGATGTCGCGCGGCTTCCTGCTGAAGGAGGATGCCGATGCGCTGATTGCGGCAGCGGAGGCCAGCGATGTGTTGAAGTAATTGACGGTGTCATCGCCGGGAGGATTGCGCAGGCGGAACGGCCGGCGCGGTTTCTTCCGGCATGGAGCCGGTCGGTCGCACGCGAGCACAAAGAGAGAAGAGTCAGCCCGGGATCTCTCGCAGGATGATGCCGTGATGTTTTCTGAAGGTACCTGCACCTTGCTGCATAAATAGAGGCTTGTCGTCCCCGTGAAGACGGGGACCCAGAGATGCGTCACGTTCCTCGTTTGTGTGGCCGGTGCATTCCTGGATTCCCGCCAACGCCTGTCCTCGAACGAGGTAGTCGGAGCAGGAATGACGAATAGATTGCATAACGCTTTTAAGAATTGGCTTCCAGTATTCAGAACAGACTTGATCAGAATTTGCACGGTTATCTGCTGGATATGAACAATTTTTTCGATTCAAATAAAAACGCCAACCCAAATGGATCGGCGCTGCAAACATCGGGTTAATGTGCGTGCGAAGTATCGGAAGGAACATTGCCGGCCTGGCTCGGCATGTGAGGGATTTCAGGCGGCATGCCGTCCTTGAAAAACTGGCGCAGCTGCTGCCGCAGTTCCGGCGAATCGCTGTGATGGTGCACCGAAACGGCATGGTCCACCGCAGCTTGCAGTAACTCGTCCTCATTGTCGGCCGAGATTGCAATCGAACAATGCATGTCACTGGGTACTTCCCGGCAATCGATAAATTTGCGTGTCATGATCAGCTCCTCACAAAAAGAGCAGGCACGGTGCCTGCCCATTTCAGTATAGGCAGCCGGTGCAATCCGACGGTGATAAATAAATTGCGGAGGATGGCTGGTATCCGCGCAGGCTATGTGGACGCATTGAAGAACTGGCGGCGGACGTGATCGTGCGCGGATGTCTGTTGCAGGAGAATGCCAAGCTGATTGCGGCGACGCAGGGCAGCGATGTGCTGAAGCAGTCGCCGAAGCACGTGTCCAAAGTGGCCGGCAATCTGCCAGCCACACCGGTGCAATCCATATCTTGATCACCTCGCCTGTATCCGGAAAGGATCCGGCAGGCTACCGAAGGCATGCCGTAGGGCTTCCATCCTGCTAGCGGCGGTTGGCTCGACAATGTCCTTTCGGGCAGGGACTTATTTCATGCGATCAATGGGTGACATCACGCCATGGCCGCCACGGTTCAATACATGCAGGTAAATCATCGTCGTCGATACGTCGCTGTGTCCAAGCAGTTCCTGCACAGTACGGATGTCGTAACCGGCTTCCAGCAAATGCGTAGCAAAGGAATGGCGAAAGGTGTGGGCCGTCACCCGCTTGGTCAGCTTTGCCGCCTCGACGGCCCGCTTGATGGCACGCTGAAATGTCTGCTCATACATATGATGACGCCGGACGATGCCGGAGCGCGGATCGGTCGATTCATGGTCCGAAGGAAAAAGCCAGAACCATCCCCATTGCACCGCTGCCTTTGAGTATTTGCGCTCAAGAGCATCGGGCAACATCACACCGGGGCGGGAACCGGCCCGGTCCGCATCGTAAAACTGCCTCGCCCGTACGACCTGCTCCTTGAGCGGTGCGATCAGTGCAAGCGGCAGCATCGTGACCCGGTCCTTATGGCCCTTCCCATCGCGAATCATGATTTCACGCCGACCGAAGTCTACATTCTTGATCCGCAAGGTCATGCATTCCATCATTCGCATGCCTGTCCCGTACAACAGTCTGCACATCAGGGCATGAATACCTTTCATTTCATCCAGAACTGCAGTCACTTCCCATTCGGTCAGAACGGTCGGCAGGCGCGGTGGCCGATTGGGCCGGTAGATATCCTGTAGCCATGGAAAATCGGTTTGCAGAACCTGCTTGTATAAAAACAGCAACGCGCACAACGCCTGCTTGTGAGTGGAAACGCTCACATTGCGTTCATTGGTAAGGTGCGACAGAAAAGCCGAGACCTCCGTTGCTCCCATATCCATGGGATGCCGAAGGCCATGGTAGCGGATGTACCATCGGATCCAATAGACGTAGGCTTCTTCCGTCCGTAAGCTATAGTGCTTGTCGCGGATGCAACGTTTGACTTGTTCAAGGAGTTTCGGTGGCTTTGCAGCAGTGGGCAGGAAAGCCGTATCGCTGGTGTGTATGGAAGGTGTCTGCATTTCGCGGTTATTTAGTGCTGTATGGAAAAACAGTATATTGACGAAATGTAGTTCTGACAGCGCTTCTCAGCTGTTTAATATTCCGGGTTAGACGGACAACTCGCCAGGTTAGACAGAAATTTTTTCACCCTAATTGAAATTAGGCAGCCGACAGAGTGCGCATAGATGAAGATAACGGATGATCAGATCGACCAAGATGCCTTGGCGAAAATTGGAGCCGAGGCGAACGATTTAATCCGAGCAGGGAATATTCGGGCGTTAGTCGAGCGATTTGGCTATGCCTTGGCCTTTGGACGGGACCCAGTTGCTGCGGTCGAAGCTGATCTAGCGACTTCGCGTTCTCGAATCGCAGCCGAACCGGCTGCGAAGGATTGTCCTTGTCAAGACGTGGTGGTTAGATACTTTGAGCCAAACTCTGCAAATCTATTTGCGGTCATTGAGTGTTCTGCCTTAGTTGAAAACTGCGCAGCAGTCCGAATGGATTTGATTGTCACCTCGGCAAAAGGAGAGAGATATGTGTATTTGGAGGACATCTTTGCGACAGCCTAACTTGTCATTCGACCCCGACGCTTTCAGCGCCGGTCAACTCCGACGTTAAAAGTCATGGACCGTCGGTGGGGATTCATTGGTAAAGCGGGAAAGGCAATAGCCTTTACGGCGACCGGTCTTGTTGGCAGCTATTGGGTTTTCTTTGGTTGGATGGTGTATGCATCGCCGTTGTCGTATGCCGAGATGGACATAAACTACGACGGGAAGGTCGAATTTTTCGAGGCTGACTACGCGTCATCATACGGAGAAAGATCAGTCAAAAAGGCTGGATTGAAATGCATCGAGTACTTTGCTTACAAGGACGGATTACCATTGAAAGTCGTGTGCCCGAAATGACGTGCGCCGTGACTTTTAACATTCCATTCAACGGCGACGCCTTCGACGCACGTCAATGAAACGTTAAATGGCTCAAGGAGATCAGTTGCTCGCAATCCGCTCGACCACCTCAAATCGTGCGCTTCATATTGGCGGCGCTCGGGGGAGTTCTATCCCTGTGAGGCTAACTGGTTTTCCTGTCACAGCAGATACGGAAGTATGGTTTGAAACCGGCGATGTTACCGCGCTTACAAATTTCTTCGCCGAGCTGGGGCAGATGCAGTGTCCGTGGCAAGGTGTAAAGCGGTGGGAATCACTAGAGGGTGATTTTCGGCTGTCTGTCACTTGCAGTTCGTTGGGCGCAATTCTATTTCGCGTAGAACTTCGAGGACTTCAAGGTGCTCCTGAAGAGTGGCATGTTGACGTCGGTATTGAATCAGAGTTTGGACAGCTGGAACAGTTGGCAAAGGAAGCGGAAGGATTGAGGAATGTGTAAGCCGCCATTTAACACAGGGTTTGACACCGACATGCAAGCGTGCCGGTCAACACGGCGTTAGACATGATGCATTCAGATAGCGATATGCCGTTTTTTATTTCGACGGAGAAGCGCCCCGTCTCGGCAGACGAGTTTGAGACGTTACGAAAAATTGTGGCAAGCGAGGTACCCGAGCGCGGAGTGGAGTTAGAAGGTCTTTTAGTAGTCGGGCGGTGTGGCTGCGGCACATGCCCGACCGTGTTTTTCCAGCCGCATGGAAGTGGCAGCCAAGAGCGGGAAGTTGCCTCTTATATGGGTAAAGAGCCGAATGGTGGAGTCGTTGGAGTCGTGTTGTGGGAAATAGATGGGCAGTTCTCGCAGTTGGAGTTCTATTCAATGGATGGACACGAGCCTTGGTCGATCCCAATAGTTAATACGCTCGAGAGGCTTTGAGGCATGTCTGACATTTCAATACACAGGGACCCTGCAAAAAGCTTCGATAGAGTCGCCTGCCCGTGTTGCGGCTACCGTACGCTGGACAATCGCGGCGATGATGAGATCTGCCCAGTTTGTTACTGGCAGGACGATGGGCAGGAGGATACTAATGCGGGGGAAGTGTGGGGTGGTCCGAATGGTGACCTGAGCCTGGCACAGGCGCGTAAGAATTTCGTGGATTTCGGTGCATGCGAGAAGCGATTTGCAACCTTCGTGAGGCCTCCAACAAGCGGGGAGCGTCAACCAAATGCCTAACTTGCAAATGAACCCCGACGGCTTCGCCGCCGGTTATCTCGGACGTTAGGTTTCAAATGGATCAACGTGCATTGCTAGTTTTTCTTGATGCTCCGTATGCGTCATATAAGCCAGCGCTAGCTCCCGCACAGGACGTCATACTTGCTGCGCTTCGTTGGCCGACCCATAGCTGGGCAGATCAGGCGATTTCTTGGCTTAACGAGGGCGCTCCTATGGATGAAGAGATCGCGGAAGCACTTGAAGCATTAACGGAAAAGAAAAAATATCCGCAGCAGTTGCGTCACAAAGCGGCAGAAATAGCGAGGAAATGGCGGCACGACAGTACTTTGCCTAACTCGCGGTTCGACACCGACGGCCAAAGCCGCCGGTCAACGTAGTCGTTAGAACGCATGCCCAACTCAAATGCTAATGCTGCTGCATGGGTTGATGTCCTGGCTAAACGGCCAGAAATCCCATTTTCGGCAAGACTAAAGGAGCACTTTCAGTCGGCAGTAATTACTCGCCTGTGCGACTGTGGATGCAACTCGTTTGGCTGCTCAGTGCGGGAGCCAGATAGGCTGCAGCCGCTCGGCATATCTGGTTTGAAAGGTGAATTCTTTGAGGTCGCGTTTTCTTCTGATTTCGATGAGCCGATAGATATCGTCTTCTATTGCGATGAGCAAGGCTGCCTTTCCGGTATAGACATTCACTTTGGCGTATCGAACTCTGGACCAATGCCAGAAAAGGTGGTGCTGGGGAAGGTGCTTTATACAATGCCGGGGAGCGTAGATGCGCTCTAACATTCCAATGAACCGGGACGCGCTGCGCCGGTTATCGCAACGTTAAACCTAAAAATATATATGCGAATCGAATACCGCAATAAGTTTGCTGACATTCTTCTCTTCAATGCTGTGCATCAGTTTCTTTCGCTTCCTTTGCAGGGGCTCTACCTAGGTTTAGGTGCATATATCTTTTATTCGGAATCGTTCGGTAGCAGCTTGACCTTGGCTTCTATTACAGCTTTGCTTTGGTATCTGGTTTTATGGATATTTCAGCTGCTGTTTAACGTTGCCTATCTTTTTTCGAGAAAAAACGGTAGCGTACTTACCGACCACTTAGTGGAAGTGCGAGATGATGCTCTTCTTGAGCAAACGAAGTTTAATAAATCTTTGTTTTATTGGACCGGTGTAGTTCGAGCGGTATCGCGGCCGGGATTTGTCGGGATTTACGTAACTCCGCACATTGCCCACATTATTCCAAACCGGGCGTTTAAGTCTGGGCAACAACGCGCTCAATTTATTGCTGTATTAAGGGAGCGAATCAGTGCAGCCAAGGAAAAAGTTTAACTCGTCGGTCAACACCGACTCGGCGAAGCCGAGCCGGTTACCTCAGCGTTATACGACTCCCAACCCGTGATGCTGGCAACTCTTCACTATTCGGAAGCTCTCGTTCGAAGCGCAGTTGCCGCGTTCTGGTGGCGCACGGTCGGATGGAAGCTTGTCCTAGCGTTTCTGGTTCTCGCGGGCTGCCTTGGTTACATGCTCCTAGTCGGCGACCGCTCGTGGTTCGTGGGGGCGATGGGGGCTGTCCTTGGGCTAGGGCTGGTGTTTTTGGCGGCACTCTATCTCGTGCATCTTCGTAGTTCCCTTGAGCGCTTTCATCGCATGAAGATAAAAGAGGCTACGCTAAAGGCCGACTCAGACAAGCTCACGTTGGTGTCTGACGTCGGCGCGTCGGAATTGCGGTGGTCCGCGGTGAGTGATGTTTGGCGCTTCGAACAATTCTGGCTGCTGTTCTTTTCGCGCGCCCAGTTCGTCACCCTCCCGGTGGCAGACCTTGACTCAGAGTCGCGAAACTTCATTGCGGATAGGGTACGAAGCAATGGCGGAAGCGTCGCATAACATGTCAATCGACGCGGCCCCACAACAGCAGCCTGCGCCTTCGCCGCCTATGTTGGTGGTCCGGTCATCTTCAAGTTAGATACTTAAACAAATTAAGAAAGAAATATTGTGGAAACAACATTCATCAGCTTTTTGCCGATGCTCATTATGCAGGCGATTTATGCAGTCTTCGTAGCGCAGATTGCAAAAAGAACCGGCAGGAGTGTGCCCGTTTACGTGATCTTGTCCCTCATCCCGATCGTAGGCGCATTCTTCTTTATTTACGTAATGTGGTCGACCGTTCTTCGAGTACTTGATTCGATTAACGAGCTTAAAGCTCAGCAAGGCAAGCAAACATAGCAGGGGCAAAGACCATGGACACTCAATCTAACTTGTTGCTGGACGCAGGCACGCAAGCGTGCCGGTCAGCTCGGCGTTAGTCCACTTTGGAAACGCAAATGGATGTTACCGCTGTCAAAGAACATTGCAGCCGATTTCCCGGAGCCTCGTCAAAGTTGTACGGGCCACCCAGCAATGTGCTCGTCTACTTCTCTAGCGGCAAAAAATTTGCCTACTTCAAGACCAGCGAGCCGGAACAGTGGCGTTTTAGCATTCGCACAACCCCTGAGCGCTTTTTGGAGTTAACTGACTTGCCAGGAATCAAGCCGGCCCGATATATGGCCAGATTTCACTGGGTCACAATCGTGGATGTCAGCGCCGTTCCTGTCGATTACCTTCGAGAGCTAATTGAGTGGTCCTATACCACGGCGATCACGCGTCCCAGAAAGGCAGGAGCCCGTCGCCATGGATAAGCGGCCTAACATGACGGTCGACGGGGAATCGCCGATAACGGCTCCACTATTATTTGCGACGGTGGCGGCGACCCCGTCACCTCCACGTTAGAAGACTATGCGCAGTCGGTTTTTTCTTCCCTTGGCGTTCGCGTGGTGTTCCATGCCTGCATTCTCTGATAGCTATGGCGGCGCAACAGGGATAAATGAAATGCACCAAGCGGTCGTAGTTAGCGCAGAAGCTGAAGAGATTATTTTGTATGCGTCTGTGGCTGCCCGAAAGGCTGGGAGGCAACAAGCGGTTTTTCGATTCAGAGATGAGTGCGAATGGACAAATGAAGGAACCGTTCTAGACTGCGGCAAGGGTGTGAAATCGCCATTGGCAGGCGCCATGTTCGAGCGGCGCTTGTCTAAGAATCCAAAGCACAAGAATAATTGTGGGAACCAGGCCGAGATCCTGGTTTGTAGGACTGGCTGCACATCACGGGTGCCAAAGTATCTCAAGGAGCACCAGTGGGAATGCTAAAACCATGTCAGCCGCCATCTAACAAGCTAGTCAACCCGGACGCCCCAGGGTGTCCCCTTGGGCGTTGGTAACACCCACGTTAAACAAAGAGCATTCAATGATATTAGAAGTGGCGATACTTGACGTTCGAGAAAACCAAGGCCAACAGTTCGAGCTGGCCTTTAGTGCAGCATCGGCAATTATTTCGAGCATGCCAGGATATGTCACTCATCAACTGCAGCGCTGCATCGAGAAAAAGAATCGCTATGTTTTGCTTGTGACTTGGGAAACGTTGGAAGACCACACCGTCGGGTTCCGTGGATCGCCGAAGTATCAAGAATGGAAGAAATTGCTTCATCATTTTTATGATCCATTTCCAACTGTCGAACATTACCAGGTTGTATATGAAAATCCCGTTTGACTCGTCGCCCGACTCGGACAGAGGATCATTTTTCCCGCTAACGATGACCTATCTCTCTCCACCCGTAAAGGGAGACATAGGTCATGCAGCAATGTGGCGGCAGTGGCCTTGGTGGCGCAACATGCCAGGATGATATGGGCTATGCCGGCCAGAGGACGGAATACAGGGCGGTGGCGTAACATGCCGGCGAAGATCAACCAATTCACCAAACGACCAGGGAGTATCCCACCGACGATTGCAAGCAGCGGTTGATGGACAATGAGTCGAACTCTCGCAAGCAAAAAGCCCGATGACGCTGATGGTCGCAGCAAGGCCGCTTTAACTGATGAGGCAGCTTGTGAACCACGAGCGTGATCAGAGACAGTGCCGCCGGGCACCACAGTAGGCCGGATGGATGCGCGCAGTGGTTCTCATTTCAACAAAAACCAAAAGCGCTTGCATCATGGAGGGAGTTCGTCGTCCCAACGTAAAAGGACAATCCATGCCGAAGCAATTCAAGCTCAGTAAAGAGGAAATCAGGCCACTGGTCACGGGATACGGGGGATGTATCGCCAGCGACAAGATCACGGTCGAGGGATTTTCAGTTGGTTTTATGTACCGCGAAGAGCCTGTCAACAATATGGACAGCGGCTGGCGCTTTATGTCTGGTTATGAGGACGAGACCTATATGGATGACTCCAGAAACCATTCGGTTTATGAAGTGAACACCATCGCGAATTACGATCCCTCGATCATCGGTTTCCTGGATTCTCCTGTAGGCAGCGTGTATGAAAGGCCAATGGAGTCCATGGGGTTCGTTGCTGTCGGTAATTGGGTGCCACCAGAGGAATGAACATGATTCTGAACATGCCAATGAGCGCAGACGCCTTCACGGCCGTTTCTCTGTCATATTCGCTCTCATGACGCAGTGCAGTAATAGCGCGGGTGCCGCATCCGATCCACTGGTTCGCATCTGCGCTTATGTCCTAGGTGGCATCTGGATCTTTCAGGGTTTGGTGCCGAAGCTGCTTGGTCCGCACGCAGACGAAATAGCGATGATTCGGGCAGTCGGCGTCCCGCTTGCCTACGCTCCCGTGATTGCGCACGTCAGCGGGCTTCTGGAGATTGGGCTTGGGCTTTGTATTATTTTGCTACGGGAGAAGCCACTGATCTACGGACTGTCGAGTGCGACTATATTGGGGTTGTCCCTCCTGGTTGTCGCATCGTCGGCGAGCTTTCTTTTCGGTGCCTTCAACGCTGTCACCATCAATGCGGCCATGCTCGCGTTGGCGGCGATCGCCGGAATTCGATTGAACGAAATCGGGCGTGCGAATTAACACGGCCGTCGATGCGAACGAACCCACGGCACGCTGTTGCGTGCCCGTGGTCGCCGGTCACTTCTACGTTAGCGGCATTCCTGACACTTGGTTGATTTATGCAAATCCGTAAAGCCACAACCTCAGACCTGCCGACTCTCGCAATGCTTGTCAGTGAGTCGAACAAAGACGTTGCAGATGACGCCTAATCAAGCGATTGGCCTTTTCCGTATATGCGTTGCATGCCTGCGTTTGCCGCTCATGTCGAACGTCCGGTTACATTCGCCATGGCGTTTTTACCTTGAAAGACCATCATATGCCAACAACAGACACCATTGAACGTTTCATCAAGCGCGTTGAAGAAGGCGCTCATGCTGAGGCTTGCGAAGAGTTTTATACCGAGGACTCGTCCATGCAGGAGAATCAGGCCCCGCCGAGAGTTGGACGCAATGCGCACGTTGCGAATGAACGAAAAGTGCTCGCCAGGGCAAAGTCCGTCGAGTCACGGTGCATACGCCCCGTTTTCGTTGCTGATGATAAAGTCGTTATCCGCTGGATATTCCGTTTCGAGTGGCTCGATGGGACCGTCACGGAGATGGAGGAGTTGGCTTATCAGCGCTGGGAAGGTGAGCAGATTGCGGAAGAGACGTTCTTTTATGACCCGGCGCAACGCGTACCTCGCAAGCCAGCCGCTTGAACACAGGGTGCGGATGGTGCCTGATCATCCCATCGAAAGAGTGCAGGGCTGGACTCTGCATTGCCTCTGTGTCAAATTGCGGGGGTATTGGACCGATGCAGCGTGAAAAGAAAATGGAAGTGCTTGTTTCGCTCATAGTTTTTCTGCATGAGTAACAGACCTATCCTGGTGACAGCAACAGCCCATTCCGCTGCCGTACTACTGGTGTGCAGTGCTGCCAGCAGCTTGTGTTCATTGACGGCTCTTGAATTCAGCTAGGGAGTGCTTGAACAATTGCGAGCAGCGCTGCAGGCCACAAAGATTCGTTCAAAACGACGTCTGTCAGCCTGGCTGCCGGCCAACCGTTAAAGCAGCAGTATTTACATCAAAATGATGTCGTACTGTTCCTGGTGATACAAGGTCTCCACCTGCAGCGAAATCGGTTTGCCGATGAAGTCGCCGAGCATCGCAAGATGCGGCGATTCTTCTTCCAGAAACATATCGATCACCACCTGCGAGGCAAGGATGCGGAACTCGCGCGGATTGAACTGCTTCGCCTCGCGCAGCAGCTCGCGCAGGATTTCATAGCACACGGTGCGCGCCGTTTTGACCTGGCCCTTGCCACCGCAGGCAGGGCAGGTTTCGCAAAGAATATGTGCCAGCGATTCGCGCGTGCGCTTGCGTGTCATTTCCACCAGGCCAAGCGCGGAGAAGCTGGAGACCGATACCTTGGTGCGGTCGCGTGACAACGCCTTGTGCAGTTCTGCCAGCACCGCGTTGCGGTGCTCGGCGCTTTCCATGTCGATGAAGTCGAGGATGATGATGCCGCCGAGATTGCGCAGCCGCAGCTGGCGGGCGATTGCATGGGCGGCTTCGAGATTGGTCTTGAAAATCGTGTCGTCGAAGTTGCGGCCGGTGACGTAGCTGCCGGTGTTGACGTCGATGGTGGTCATCGCTTCGGTCTGGTCGACGATCAGGTAACCGCCGGATTTCAGGTCGACGCGCCGCCCGAGCGCACGCTGTATTTCCTCTTCCACGCCATACAGGTCGAACAGCGGCCGTTCGCCGGTGTAATGCACCAGCTTGGACAGTACCGACGGCGTGTAGGTGGTGCCGAATTCACGCAGCTTGACGAAATTTTCGCGTGAATCGACCTGGATGGTGGAGGTGTCGTCATTGACGAAGTCGCGCAGCACGCGCTGGGCGAGGCTCAGGTCCTGGTACAGCAGCGAGGGGGCGGGCTTGGTCTTGGCCAGTTGCGTGATCGTGGCCCATGTCTTGCGCAGGTAGTCGATGTCCATCTGCAGGTCGGCGTCCGACGCTTCCTCGGCCATCGTGCGGATGATGAACCCGCCGCGTTCATCGGTCGGGACGAGCCGCTTGACCTTTTCTTTCAGCATGTCGCGTTCCGCTTCGTTCTCGATACGCTGCGAAATGCCGATGTGCGAATCCTGGGGCAGGTAGACCAGCATCCGGCCGGCAATCGATATCTGCGTCGATAGCCGCGCACCCTTGGTACCGATCGGGTCCTTAATGACCTGCACCATGATCGACTGTCCGTCGTAGAGGAGCTTTTCGATCGGTGTCGGTACCGCCTGGGACGATGATGGCGTGTCATGCGGGCGCGCTTCCCAGATGTCGGCCACGTGCAGGAAAGCCGCGCGCTCCAGACCGATATCGATGAATGCGGATTGCATGCCGGGTAGCACCCGCGCCACCTTGCCGAGGCAGATATTGCCGGCCATCCCGCGTGACAGCGTACGTTCGACATGCAGTTCCTGCACCGCCCCCTGCAGGATCAGCGCGACACGGGTTTCCTGCGGCGTGATGTTGATGAGGATGTCTTCGGTCATAGGATGGTGATGCCTGCCTGATGAAGCAACTGTGCGGTTTCGTGCAGCGGCAGGCCCATGATGCCCGAATGACTGCCCCTGATATGCTGGATGAAGACGGCTGCCATGCCCTGGATGCCATAGCCGCCTGCCTTATCATACGGCTCGGTCGTGGCGCAATACGCCTTGATCATCGCATCGCTCAGTACGGCGAACGTCACGTCCGACGTCTGCAGGGTTTGGTGGGTTGTTTCATCGCGCCTTACTGCCACGCTGGTCAGTACCTGGTGGGTGCGTCCGGACAGCGCCCTGAGCATGTCGGCGGCTTCGGTGGCATCGGCCGGTTTGCCGAGGATGCGGCCGTCGATCGTCACGGTGGTGTCGGCTGCCAGCACGGTGCGTACCGGCAGGCGCCGCCATAGCATGGTGCTGCAGGCGTACTCGGCTTTGTCGCGTGTGACGCGGGTAACGTAATCTTCCGCCTTCTCGCCGGGGAGGACTTCTTCGCTGACTTCCGGGCCGCGCGGCGATTGGTCCCTTAGCAGCAGCAGTTCGAAGTCGACCCCGATTTGCCGCAGCAATTCGCGCCGCCGGGGACTTTTGGATGCCAGGTATATCTTGTTGTCTGCCGGTTTCATCAATGTCTACACTCGGTGGTAGGGGTGGTTTTGCGTGATCGACCACGCGCGGTACAACTGTTCGGCGAGGATCACCCGCACCATGGCATGCGGCAGGGTCAGGCTGGAGATTCGTACCAGCATGTCCGCGGATGCCTTGAATCCGGCATCCAGGCCGTCTGCGCCGCCGATGACGAATGTAACATCCCGGCCGTCCTGTTGCCACTGGGTCAGCATTTGGGCCAGTTGAGCAGTCGCAATATCCTTGCCCCGCTCGTCCAGCGCGATGATGCGGGCACCTTTGGGAATGGCCGCCTCGATCTTGACACGCTCCTGTGCCATGACCGTTTCTGCCGTCCTGCTTCCGGAGCGATCGACCGGCTTGATTTCCTTGAGCAGGATGCGGCATTCGGCCGGCATGCGCTTGGCATATTCATTGAACCCGTCCTCGATCCAGGCGGGCATCTTGTGGCCTACGGCGGCGATGACGAGTTGCATGGTGTGCCTAGTTCTGCAGGGCGGGCAGCTGCGGCACGCCAGTGGGCAGGCGAAGCCGCATCGGAATCTTGTGCAATGGTTCCGCCGAGGCGTACCGTTCGCATCGGCAGGACGGTTCCCGCAATGCGCTTGCCCCTGCATTGTTCTGCACGAACATCATTCCTGCCAGCACTGTTACCTTTTGCTGCAACAGAGAGGTTATTCGGCAGCCTTTTTTCTTGCCGGCGCACGCTTGGCCGGAGCTTTTGCGGGAGCTTTCTTCGGCGCGACGGACGCGCTTTTCGGTGTCGCTACCTTGACGCGGCCGCCGGTCGGTATCTTGGCGGCGGTCTTTGCCGCAGTCTTGGCGGGCGTCTTGCGGGCGGGCTTTTTCGGTTCCTCGTCATCCACCGTGGTCTGGCTGGCGGCGATGTGGCGAGTCGTCTTTCTTGCCGGTGCTTCGTTGCCGTCTTCGGACGCGGTACGCTTGGAGGTTCGCTTGGCGGCGCCGAGTTTGATTTCCTTTTCGCCCCAGATTTCTTCCAGGCGGTAGTAGTCGCGGATCGCCGGCTGCATGATGTGAACCACCATGTCGCCCAGGTCCACCAGTACCCACTCGCCGGTGTCTTCGCCTTCGATGCTGACGATGGTGCCGCCGTTTTCTTTTACCTTATCCCGTACTGATGCGGCAAGTGCCTTGGTCTGGCGGTTCGAAGTGCCGGAAGCGATCGCCATGCGGTCGAACAGGCTGGTGAGATGCACGGTATCGTAGGCGCGGATGTCGTGACCTTTGACGTCTTCGAGTGCATCGATTACCAGGGTTTGCAGTTTTTTAATATCCATTAGTTTCTATAGAGGTGATGTTGTTTTATATAGTCTAGCACCCCATGCGGAATCAGCGAGTCAGGCTGATCGCCGCTGTGCAGCGCAGTGCGGATTTGAGTTGAGGAAACATCGATTGCCAGGTTGGCAGCGAAAAACATCAATCCATGCGGTGTGGCGCGGATCTGGTCGGGTGTTGCTGTGCGGCGCGCAATTTCATGGGCGACTTCGGGCGCGAGGTCCATGGTTTCAACGCCGAATCCGGGCCGCGACGCCGCGCAGACATGCGCATGATCAAACAGTTGCCGCCATCCATGCCAGGTATGCAAACGCTGCAGCTGGTCGGCGCCAACGAGCATCATAACGGAAGCTTCCGGGCCGACTTCGGCACGTATCGTGCGCAGCGTATCGACGGTGTAACTCGGCCCCTGTCGCAGCAGTTCCTGCGTATCGATGCTGACCGGCATGGAAAAGCCGCCAAACGCCAGGCGGAGCATCGCAACCCGGTGCTCGGCGCTCGCCTGCAATGGCTGCTTCTGCCATGGATTGCCGGCCGGGATGATGCGCAGCTCGTCCGGGAAGAGCAGCTTCGCGAAGTAATCCGCCAGCGCGACATGGGCGTTATGGACCGGGTCGAAGCTTCCGCCCAGCAGCGCGATGCATCGGCGGTTCATGCGCTCATACCCAATTCCTGTGAATCAGGAAATCGGTGTACAGCTTTGCTTCCGGGCTGTTCTCTTCCGGCGACCAGTTGTACCGCCATTTCACGATCGGCGGCATTGACATCAGGATCGATTCGGTTCGCCCGCCCGATTGCAGGCCGAACAGCGTGCCGCGGTCGAAGACGAGATTGAACTCGACATAGCGTCCGCGCCGGTAGGCCTGGAAATCCCGTTCGCGTTCACCGTACGGCATGTCCTTGCGCCGTTGCAGGATTGGCAGGTAAGCATCGAGGAAACCGTTGCCGACGCTTTGCATCATCCCGAAGCTGTTGTCGAAGCCCAGTGCATGAAAGTCGTCGAAGAAAATACCGCCGACGCCGCGCGGCTCCTTCCGGTGCTTCAAATAAAAATAGTCATCGCACCATTTCTTGAAACGCGGATACAGATCGCCGCGGAACGGTGTCAGCGCATCCTTGCAGGTCTGATGGAAATGGGTCGCGTCTTCCTCGAAGCCGTAATAGGGCGTCAGGTCCATGCCGCCGCCGAACCACCAGACCGGGTCCTTGCCTTCCTCCGTCGCGTTGAAGAAGCGCACGTTCATGTGGACGGTAGGGACATACGGGTTGCGCGGGTGGAATACCAGCGATACGCCCATCGCTTCCCACTTGCGGCCGGCGATTTCCGGGCGGTTGGCAGCGGCGGACGGCGGCAGGCTGTTGCCGCTGACATGGGAAAAGCCAACGCCGGCGCGCTCGAAGACATTGCCGTCTTCGAGCAGGCGGGAGATGCCGCCTCCGGCGATCGGTCCTTCGCCTTCGGGGCGGTGCCATTCGTCCCTGATGAAGGGTTTACCGTCGATTTCTTCCATCGCCTGGATGATGCGGGATTGGAGGTCGAGGAGGTAAGTTTTGACTTGGTTGGTGTTGATGGTCACGGAAGTGTTGGCAATAATTAAGTCGCCGTTTGTAGAGTTGTCATTTGTAGAGGCTTGTCATTTCCCCGCAGAGTTGTGCAGAAAATTCGGACAGCATGCCGTCCACCTGCAATACAGTACTGGTTTGTAATTCAGTACGGACCCTGCAAGGGGGAATCCATGGCTACGGAGCGTCTCCCATCCCATGCCTGTCATTCCCGCGTAGGGTTTTGCAGGGAATTCGGACAGCATGCTGTCCGCCTGCAAAACAGTACTGGCCTGCAAGCCAGTACGCGCCCTGCAAGGCGGAATCCAGAACAACGGAGTGTCTCCGGTGATGCAACACATGCAGTTCTTCGAAGAGACAAGCCGGGACTGGCCCCGGCGGGCCACTCACTTTTCTTGTCTCACCAAGAAAAGTAAGCAAAAGAAGGGCTGCAGCATCGCTCCAGCGAGGCGAGGACGCTGCCTCTGCGGGATTCCCGAAAAACAGGATGTCAAAGCGGGAAGCGAAATAAACTCGCCTGCGGCTCAGACAAATGTCGCTTCTTTATCCGCTTCGACACCCTCTTTTTCGGCAGCGTCCAAGCGGCACTTCAACTCTTCCGGCGCGATCTGCGCAGGTTGAATTCTGTTTCGTAGCTGCTCCATCCCGGCTTGGTATGGGCAGACATTGGTGGAATGTTCACCCCGGCCGCTTCAATGCCCGCCAGCCAATATCCCTTCGATACTGCATGCCGTCAAAACGGATCTTGTCTACCGTGTCGTAGGCATGCTTCTGTGCGATACGCACGCTGTCTCCGAGACCGACCACGCACATCACGCGGCCGCCGGATGTCACAAGTTGTCCGTCCTTTGTTTCGGTGCCGGCATGGAAGGTGACGCAGTCCGGGGTTTCGTCCGGGATGCCGGAGATGACATCGCCCTTGCGCGGTGCATCCGGATAGCCGCCTGCGGCCAGCACGACGCCAAGCGCGGTGCGGCGGTCCCATTCCAGTTCGACCGCGTCGAGCGTGCCGTTCACCGCGTGCTCCATCACGCCGACCAGGTCGGTTTTCAGGCGTGCCATGATCGGTTGCGTTTCCGGGTCGCCCATCCGGCAATTGAATTCCAGCGTCCTTGGATTGCCGCGTGCGTCGATCATCAGGCCGGCGTAGAGGAATCCGGTGAAGGGAATGCCGTCCTTCATCATGCCCAGTACGGTCGGGTTGATGATCTCGCGCATTACGCGCGCATGCAGTGACGGGGTAACGATGGGGGCCGGCGAGTAGGCGCCCATGCCGCCGGTGTTCGGCCCCTCGTCATTGTCCATGAGCCGCTTGTGATCCTGGCTCGTGGCCAGCGGCAGCACGTTCTTGCCGTCGACCATCACGATGAAGCTGGCTTCCTCGCCATTCAGGAACTCCTCGATTACCACCCGTGCGCCGGCGTCACCCAACTTGTTGTCCGACAGCATCATGTCCACTGCGGAACGCGCTTCGTCGATTGTCAGAGCCACTACCACGCCCTTGCCGGCGGCGAGGCCATCGGCCTTGATCACGATCGGCGCACCCTTCAGGTTGATGTAACGGTGCGCCGCCTGCACGTCGGAAAAGGTCTGGTAGTCGGCGGTGGGGATGCGGTGGCGTTTCATGAACGCCTTGGCAAAGTCCTTCGAGCTTTCCAGTTGCGCAGCTTCCTTCGTCGGACCGAAGATCTTCAGTCCCTGGTCGCGGAAGATATTGACGATGCCGGCTGCCAGCGGCACCTCGGGCCCGACGACCGTCAAGCCAATGTTTTCCTTGATCGCGAATTGCGCCAGCCACGCCGGATCGGTGATCGGGACGTTTTTCAAGCGCAGATCGCCTGCCGTGCCGCCGTTGCCCGGCGCGACATACACCATCTGGATCCGTTCGGATTGCGCAAGCTTCCAGGCCAGGGCATGTTCGCGGCCACCTGAGCCGACTACGAGAATTTTCATGGGATAACGATCTGTGTGGGTGGTGCAGGCACGCAGGCCTGCACGACGTTAGGTAATTCGGTGCAACGGGTAATGACTGCAATGTTCACTGTTCGATGATGGCATTGGTATAGACCTCCTGCACGTCGTCGAGATTCTCCAGCGCGTCGAGGAGCTTTTGCATCTTGACCGCGTCGTCGCCATTAAATTCGGTCTCGGTCGCCGGCTTCATCACGATTTCCGCCACCTCTGCCTTGAAGCCCGCCTTTTCGAGCGCGTCCTTGACCGCGGAAAAATCATGCGGCGGCGTAATGACTTCGATGCCACCCTCGTCGTCCGTCACCACGTCTTCCGCGCCGGCTTCCAGTGCCGCTTCCATCAGCGCATCTTCATCGGTGCCAGGCGCGAACAGCAACTGCCCGCAATGCTTGAACAGAAAGGCAACCGATCCTTCGGTACCCATGTTGCCGCCGTACTTGGAAAAAGCATGCCGGACCTCGGCCACGGTGCGCACCCGGTTGTCGGTCATGCAATCGACGATGATCGCCGCGCCGTTGATGCCGTAGCCTTCGTAGCGGATTTCTTCGTAATTCGCGCCGTCCAGGCCGCCGGTGCCGCGCTGGATCGCGCGGGCGACGTTGTCTTTCGGCATGTTGGCGTCGGCTGCCTTGTCCACCGCCAGGCGGAGGCGGGGATTGCTGGCGATATCGCCGCCGCCGAGGCGTGCTGCTACCGTTATTTCCTTGATGAGGCGAGTCCAGATCTTGCCGCGCTTGGCATCGGTGGCAGCCTTTTTATGCTTGATATTGGCCCATTTGCTATGTCCAGCCATGAGGGATCTTTCGGATGTGGGGTATGCTAGATTTCGGCGGCGCTGTCAGTGTGTCACTGCCAGATTGGAATTTTGGCCATTTTGCATGGTCCGAAATAAAATAGTTCACCGCTCGGATACAAGCCGGAAGTTTACCATACCGATACCCATATAAATCTCCCAGAAAGTACCCACTCCCATGCCCAATCCACTACTGATCGCCAAGAACCAGGACAAGGAACTGGCCCTGCTGCCCAGCCTCGCCAACCGGCACGGCTGCATCACCGGCGCCACCGGTACCGGCAAGACCGTGACCTTGCAGGCCCTGGCGCAGGCCTTATCGGGCATCGGTGTGCCGGTATTCATGGCCGACGTCAAGGGGGATCTGTCCGGGATCGCGATGCCGGGATCGCCGAGCCCGCGCATCAAGGATCGCCTGACCCTGCTGAAGCTGGACGAGCCTGCCTGGGAGGGCTGTCCGGTGACATTCTGGGATGTGTTCGGGGAGAAAGGCCATCCGGTACGGGCAACCATCTCCGATCTCGGCCCCTTGCTGCTGGCGCGCATGCTGAACCTGAATGACACCCAGCAGGGCGTGCTGCAGCTCGTGTTCAAGATCGCTGACGACAACGGCCTGCTGCTGCTCGACATCAAGGACCTGCGGGCCATGCTGCAGCATGTGGGCGAGAACGCATCCGAATTCCAGACCGAGTACGGCAACATCTCGGCCGCCAGCATCGGCGCCATCCAGCGCGGGCTGCTGTCGATCGACGAGCAGGGCGGCGATCTCTTCTTCGGCGAACCGATGCTCAACATCGAGGATTTCATGCAAACCGACGCCAACGGCAAGGGCGTCGTCAATATCCTCGCGGCCGACAAGCTGCTGAATTCACCGCGCCTGTACGCCATTTTCCTGTTGTGGATGCTGTCGGAACTGTTCGAGGACCTGCCCGAGGTCGGCGATGTTGACAAGCCGAAGCTGGTCTTCTTCTTCGATGAGGCACACCTGCTGTTCGATGAAGCGCCGAAACCCTTGCTGCAGAAAATCGAGCAGGTGGTGCGGCTGATCCGCTCGAAGGGCGTCGGCGTGTATTTCGTAACGCAAAATCCGCTCGACATTCCCGATACTGTCCTCGGCCAGCTCGGCAACCGGGTGCAGCATGCATTGCGCGCCTTCACGCCGCGCGACCAGAAGGCGGTGCAGGCGGCGGCGGAAACCTTCCGGCCCAATCCGCAGCTCGATACCGCGCAAGCCATCACCGAACTGGCCGTCGGTGAAGCACTGGTATCGTTCCTGGACGAAAAAGGCCGGCCGCACATGGTGGAACGCGCCTTCATCATCCCGCCGGCCTCCCAGCTCGGTCCGATCAGCGACGAGCAGCGCAAGGAATGCCTGGCCAATTCGGTGGTGGCCGGGGTTTATGAAAACACGGTGGACCGGGAATCCGCTCATGAAAAGCTCAAGGGACGGGTGGTCAAGCAGGCAGCGCCGGACAAAGCCACATCGAAGTCCGCGCGGACGCAGCAGCCAGAGCCTGTAGCCGAGGAGGGAAGTGCATCGTCCGGCAGCTCGATGGGCGATATGTTCGGCAATGTCATGGGCGGGCTGTTCGGGTCCGGCGGCAGCGGGTCGCGACGCAAGGACACGGTGGTCGAGGCAGTCGTTAAGTCGGCGGCCCGCAGCATTGGCTCGACGGTCGGGCGGGAGATCATCCGCGGCGTGCTTGGGTCCATCATCAAGAAACGATAAGCGTGCGGTAAGCGCCGCTTTTGTCGTATGCCAATGTGAAAGACCGGGCCGCGAGCGGCGCAATGTGCGCATTTGCGGCCCGTCGTACAATCGAGGGATGACTTCCAGCGCAATCCAACCCTCCGCCAGACAAGCATTTCTTACCGGCCTCGCGATCGCCATCATCGGCGCGATTTTCTTTTCTGCAAAAGCGATTGTCGCCAAGCTGATCTATCGGTACCAGGTCGACGCCGTCACGCTCATCACCTTCCGCATGCTGTTTTCACTGCCGTTTTTTGCCGTCGTCGCGGTCTGGAAGGCACGCACCGCAGTCCCCCTGAGCAATAGCGATCGCGGCAGGATCGTCGTGCTTGGCCTGCTTGGCTATTACCTGTCGAGCTTCCTGGATTTTCTCGGCTTGCAATACATATCGGCCGGACTGGAAAGGTTGATCCTGTTCCTGACACCGTCATTCGTCCTGCTGATCTCCTTCTTTTTCCTGAAGAAAAAAATATCGCTGGTGGAGTGGCTGGCGCTCGGCGTCGCCTACCTCGGCACCGTCATGGTATTGATGCACGACGCTCGAAACGGTGGCGCCAATGTCGCTCTGGGAAGCGCACTGGTACTGGCCAGCGCGGTCTCCTACGCACTCTACCTGCTGATGTCCGGCGAACTGGTGGCGCGGGTCGGCGCCTTGCGGCTGGTGGCTTACGCGATGTGCGTGTCCAGCGTCGCGTGCATCGTGCAATTCTTCCTTTTGCGTGCGCCGGCTGAACTGCTGCAGCCGATGCCGGTGTATGGCTTATCCATGATCAACGCCGTGTTCTGCACCGTGCTGCCGGTGTTTCTGACGATGGTCGCGGTGGAGCGCATCGGTGCGGCGACGACCTCGCAGGCCGGCATGGTCGGCCCGGTATCGACCCTGTTCATGGGCGCAATGATTTTGGACGAACCGATCACCGCCATCCAGCTTGCAGGCACCACGCTGGTATTGAGCGGTATTTATTTGCTGTCGAAAAAGAAAGCATAGGAGAAGACATGAATTTTGGAATCAAGGGCAAGACCGCGCTGGTGTGTGGCGCGAGCAAGGGGCTGGGACGCGGCTGCGCCGAAGCGCTGGCGGCCGAAGGCGTGCAGGTGACACTGGTGGCACGCACGGCCGATGTGCTGGAAAACACGGCGGAAGAGATCCGCCGCGCGACCGGTGCGATCGTCCAGGCGGTGGCCTGCGACATCACCACGCCGGACGGCCGGGCGAAAGCACTCGCTGTCTGTCCGCAGCCGGACATACTCATCAACAATGCCGGCGGCCCGCCGCCGGGCGATTTCCGCGACTGGACGCGTGATGACTGGATCGCCGCGCTCGACGCCAATATGCTGACGCCGATTGAACTGATCAAGGCTACCGTCGACGGCATGATCGAACGCCGCTTCGGACGTATCGTCAACATCACTTCCGGTGCGGTCAAGGCGCCGATCGATATCCTTGGTCTGTCCAACGGCGCGCGCTCCGGCCTGACCGGTTTCGTTGCCGGGCTGGCGCGCAAGACCGTTGCGCACAATGTGACCATCAACAATCTCCTGCCCGGCCAATTCGATACCGACCGCCTGAAGAAAACGCTCGGCGCGTCGGCCAGTGCGTCCGGCAAGACAATCGAGCAGGTATTCGAGGCGCGCAGGCAGCAGATTCCGGCGCAGCGTTTCGGCAATCCGGAGGAATTTGGCGCTGCATGTGCCTTCCTGTGCAGCGTGCATGCAGGGTATATGACCGGTCAGAATATATTGCTGGATGGCGGGAATTATCCGGGGACTTTTTAAGGGTAAGGCGTTCAAAGGAGAAGCGGTCGTTGTTGCTGCGTGGAGGCAATTCTCAAGACGGGCTTGGTCGAGGCAAAAAATCGCCGTCCGGGTCTATGACACCTCTGTAGAGCTCCTTCCCCCTTTCCGGGCGCCCGGCTAGGGGGAAGGTTGGGATGGGGGTAGTGACGTCGCGTTGCAGCATGCAATCGCTCGACATCCCTACCCCCACCCTAGCCCTCCCCCTGGAAGGGGGAGGGGACCTGCCGGAGGAGTGCTGACGCTGACGCGATTTTCGGACCACGTCCATCGGCATTTTTTCACGCTATAAATCCACACTTGACTTCAAGACCGCCGTTTCCGGATCCATTCATTCAATAGCCTTCTTAATCAGCCGCACCATGAATAAAAAACGCATCGCTCTCATCGCCCACGACAAGAAGAAAGACGACATGGTCGAGCTTGCCTCCGAGTTCGCCGACCTGCTGCGCCAGTGCAACCTGCTCGCCACGGGTACCACCGGCAAGCGGCTGTCCCAGGAAGTCGGCCTTAATGTCGAACGCAAGCTGTCAGGCCCCTTCGGCGGTGATTTGCAGATCGGCGCCGAGCTGGCGGAAGGAAAGATCGATTGCGTGATTTTTTTGCGCGACCCGATGACACCGCAGCCGCATGAACCCGATATCAACGCACTGGTGCGCGCCTGCGACGTGCACGATATTCCCTGCGCCACCAATGTGTCCACCGCACGCCTGCTGCTGCAGCAACTCGTGCCGCATCACCCGGCACATGGACATTCCCATAAATAACCACCCAGGCAAGGAGAAACCAAGATGGCAAAAGCAATCAGGATGACGGCGACCGGCGGTCCGGAGGTCATGGAGTATGTCGATGTGGAAGTCGGCGCGCCAGGGCCCGGCGAAGCGCGTGTGCGCCAGGCGGCAGTCGGGCTGAATTACATCGACGTTTATTTCCGCACCGGTGCCTATCCGCAACCGCTGCCTGCGGGGTTGGGCATGGAAGGCGCCGGCGTTGTGGAGGCGGTGGGTGAGGGCGTGACGCATGTGAAGCCGGGCGACCGCGTCGCCTATGCCGGACGCCCGCCCGGTGCCTACGCCGAATTGCGCAATATGCCGGCATCCGTGCTGGTCCGGCTGCCGGACGGAATCGACTTTGAAACCGCCGCCGCGATGATGTTGCAGGGCCTTACGGTTCAGTACCTGTTTCACCGCACCTTCCCGCTGCAGGGTGGCGAAACCATCCTGTTCCATGCCGCTGCCGGAGGCGTCGGCCTGATTGCCTGCCAATGGGCACGGGCCCTCGGCGTCACCATGATTGGTACGGTCGGTTCGGATGACAAGGCCGAACTGGCGAAGGCGCACGGTTGCACACACACGATCAACTACAACAAGGAAAACTTTGTCGAGCGTGTCAAGGAAATCACCGGCGGCAAAGGCGTGCCGGTGGTCTACGATTCAATCGGCAAGGATACGTTCACGGGTTCGCTCGACTGCCTGTCGCCGCTTGGCATGATGGTGAGTTTCGGGAGCGCGTCGGGGCCGGTGCCGCCGTTCAGCCTGAACGAACTGGCATCGCGCGGATCGTTGTTCGTCACCCGCCCGAGCCTGTTCGCCTATAGCGCCAGGCGCGAGGATCTCGACAGGATGGCGGCCGATCTGTTCCGCATGGTCGAGAGCAAGAAAGTCGTCATCAGCATCAACCAGCGTTATGCGCTCAAGGACGTGGGTCAGGCGCACATCGACCTGGAATCGCGCAAGACGACCGGTTCCACCATCCTGATTCCCTGATCGCCATGAAAGATCCGCTCGACAATCCCATGAATCATCCACCCGATCAGCCGCCTACCGGGGGTGACGGGCCACCCAGGTTCGGGCGCCTGCTGCTCGTGCTGGTGGCGGCGGTGGTGCTGATCGGCGTATTGACGTTCGTGGCTGAACGCGCCTATTCCTGATAGTGTTGTCAGCCTGTCAAGTCAATCTGATTTTGATCAGATAAATGTCATATTTCGTACAGGAAATGGTAAAAGACTAGGTTTTATTGCCTTAATGCAATAAAATCGTCTTTACCTTCCCTAGTGCGTCCCATGGCAGAGCCTCTCACCCGCCCGCTCGAGCAAGTCCTATCGCCATCCGGCAGGGCGGCGCTATTTAGCAAGCTGGTATCGGTTGCGTCGGTCGAGTCGGCGCGCCAGCTTGAGGCCTTCACTGCCAGGCTCTGCGATGCGCTCGCCGCTCAATCCGATCAGGGCGGGCAATCCGCCGATGCCGACATGGCGCGCAACGCGCTTCAGCACCTGCGCCGTGGCACGGCGACGTTTCACAGGCTGGTATCCACTTGCCTGACCGATGGCCTGCTGCAGGAAATCCGCGCCATCGGGCAACCGGCCAAACCGCAACCCGAATGCGAGGCCATGGACCTGTCGCTGGTGACCTTCGAGGCCATGGAGCAGAAGGTCCTGCTCGACAACCTCGGCCAGGCACTCGAAGACTGCAACGCCGACACCCTGCATGCGCTGAACCTGCGCATCGCCCATCTGCTGCAGCGTGACGAGATCGCCACCGGGCAGAATCCGTTCCGCCCCGGAGTCTTTCTCAAGGCCGTGTCCGACGCCTGGAGCCGCTTCGATCTCGCCGGCGCCCAGCCAGTGGTGCTGCGGCAGCTTCGACCGGACGTATTCCTGGCGCTGGAGCCGGTCCTGCAAGCGCTCAACGACACGCTGGTCAGCCATGGTGTATTGCCGAAACTGGCCAGCGCCTACCGGCTGAAAAAAACCGCGAAAAGCCGGCGCCACCTGCCCCTGTACCAGAAGCTGAACCAATGGCTGTCGCCCGGAGGCGGCCAGGATGGCAGCGCCATCAGCCCGGCCTTGTCCGGTTATCTGAACGATATTCAGCCGCACATGCCGGAACCGCCCAAAGGCAAGGCGGCCGCCATCGATGCGTCGCTGTTGCGACAGATTGGCAAGAACGCGCCGCGCGGCGCTCTCACCCAGGCCGACCGCAATGCGATCGAACTGCTGGCCAAGATGTTCGATTTTGTGTTTCGGGAGGCGCACATCCCGGCCGACATTAAGAGGCTGCTGGCACGGCTGCAGGTGCCGGTGCTGAAGGCGGCACTGGCGGACCAGGAATTCTTTTTCGTCGACAGCCATCCGGCGCGCCGGCTGGTGGAAACCGTGGCGAGTGCGAGCGTTACCTGCGATCCGGCCAAGGGACAGGATGACCCGTTGTACCAGATGATCGAGCAGGTGGTCGAGCGGGTGCAGCAGGAATACGACCAGCAAATCGAGCTCTTCGACACCGCCGCCACCGATCTCGAATCCTACATGGCGCGCGAAGCGCTGGCGGACGACGACGCTTTGTCGCGGGCCATCGCCGACGCGGCCCGCCAGGAAAACATCCAGCGTTCGAAGGAACTAGCAGATAACGATGTGGCGATGCGCATCGAATCCGGTGAAGTGGCCGGGTTCGTCGAAACCTTTCTCGAATCCCAGTGGGTGCGCATCCTCGGCCTCGCGCACAGCGTGCAGGACAGCAAGCCGGAAGTGCTGCAAAGCGCGCTGAAGACCATGGACGACCTCATCTGGAGCGTCAAGCCCAAGACCAGTCCGGAGGAGCGCAAGCTCCTGCTGAGCCGGCTGCCTTCCATGCTATCGATGCTCAATGCGTGGCTCAACGTCGTGAAATGGGATGGCCCGGACAGGGTGAATTTCTTCTCCCAGCTCGCGGAACGCCACGCATCCATCGTCCGCACTCAGGTCGAACTTGTACCGCGCTATGAATTCGAGTTGGCGCTGAACGCAATGGAGCGCGCAAGTGAGCGCCGGCTAACAAAGCGCGCGACCGAACAGCCGGCGATTCCGGTGGATGAATACGTGCATATGGTCGATGCGCTGGAGTCCGGGGTTTGGCTTGATTTCTACAGCGACGACGATGTGCCGTCAAAATGCAAGCTCGCATGGATCAGCCCGGGCCGCACGCGATTCATCTTCGCCGGCAGGCCGGCGGGGCAACCGTTCACGATGACGTTCGAGGATCTGGCGCAGACGTTCAGGGAAGGGCGAGCGGAGGTGGTGAAGGCCGAGGCAGTGATGGATCGGGCGCTGGGGGCGGTGCTGGAGGAAATCGGACGATAGGATGAAGCCGGGGTTTCGCAACGCACGCGTTGCGCCGGCTGAATCGGAGCCGCTTGCAAGCGGCGACGTGGAAAGGTTGTAAGCGAATCGGCCCCATCCCCGTTGTAGGGGGGTGTAGCAGGGAATTCGAACGGCATGCCGTTCGCCTGCGGAACGGATTGCGCTATGCGCAATCCTCTTGGTTGGGATGGGGTGGCCCGCACAGGGGTAGTGAGGTCGAGCAATCGCATGCAGTCGCTTAACCTCACTACCTCTCCCTGCAGGACGCATCACTGCGTGCAAGCGCTAATCGTTTCTAGGCGTGCAGCATGCTGCACAAAACCCCTGCCTCATCTCTAACCTTCCTCCCTGTCATGGGAGGGGCCGTTCAAAGAACAGTTGAAAAGAAGCGCATTTCCACACTCGCTTAACCCCTTACTGCTCCATCTTCAACTCGATCCGCCGCGGCACCCCGCTCGGCCCCGGGAAATCCGCAAATGCACTGCGCACCATGTACGGCATCACTACCGGCAACGATCCGTTCGTACCCTCGCTGACCACCGTCACTTCATACAAATTCCTGTTGTCCGATACCCGTGCCAGCTTCACCTTCAACTGCCGCGTAAACACCTGGAAGCTCACATCCCGCTGCTCAATCATCGGAGGACCGTACCAGAACGGATCGTAGAACGGACCGTAATAACCGCGGCGATAGTAGCCGGGCCAGGGTGGCCCCCAGAAAGGACCCGGCCAGTAAGGTGCGACCGCGACCGGCTCGATCACGCGCACGTCACGTACGCTGACGCCGTACTCCAGCGATGCCTTCAGTTGCGCCGCTTTCGCATTCCCGGCTTCCGTAAAACCGAGCCGCTTAAGTTCATTGCGCACCAGGTTTTCATAATTGCGGTACTCCAGGTTGTTGTCCTGTTCCGGCGTACGCTCGAACACATACGATTTGTCTTTCAATTCCGCAGGCCATTCATGGAATGCAGTCACATTGCTTTGCACCGATGTGGTTGCGCACCCGGTCAGCAACAGACTGAAAACCATCAACCATAAACCCGACATCCAGCGTTTCATTCCCGTTCTCCGACGTGATACACGATGATCAAACAAGCCTGTTCAGGACAATTGTTAAGATCGGATGACCGCAAGAAAAAATCCGTAAGTATTTGTAATTTCGCTGGAATCGAAGGTTCAGCGGGGATTTTCGAAAAACACATAATTGGTCCCGTAATCGCTGATCTCGAAATACACTTTCTTCTCGCCCTGATCGACGACCATGTTCAGGTTTTCATCCATCACGCCATAGCCGAACCGGTAGGGACGCGGCCTGTTATCGTCGGTGCCCATCGCCGTCGACAGCTTGTCGATCTGCACGAAGCGCCGCACCACTTTCTCGCCCGCATAGATTTCCAGAACGCCATTCGTGCCCGTCCAGTTCTGTACCGATCGGCTGATCGTGTTTTGTTGCTCCTGCGTACAGGACGCCAGAAGCAACGATGCTGCTGCCACGACCGGGACCACGAATACCGCAAAGGTGTTTTTCATTGAACTGCGCTCCATCTGCTCAGGTTGGTAGAATGCCCATTTTGCGCCAATTCCTCAGGATTCGACATCCCTATGCGTACCGACACCCCACAGACCATCTACCGCAAGGACTACAGCCCGCCCAGCTATTGGGTCGACACCGTGGAAATGGGTTTTGACCTCGATCCGGAAAGCACCCGCGTCGCCACCCGGCTGACCATGACCCGTAACCGCGAGAGCCGCAACAAGAGCATCGTGCTCTACGGCGAATCGCTGCGGCTGGTACAGCTGCGGATGAACGGCAAGCAGCTCTCCAAGCGGGCCTACGCGCTCGGCCATGGCACTCTCGAAATTTTCCGCGCACCGGACCAGGTCACGCTCGAAATCGAAACCATTACCCAGCCCGGCCTGAACACCTCGCTGATGGGCCTGTATGTGTCCAACGGCAACTTCTTTACCCAGTGCGAAGCAGAAGGCTTCCGCAAGATCACCTTCTTCCCCGACCGGCCCGACGTGATGTCGAAGTTCACCGTCATGCTGCGCGCCGACAAGGAAAAATATCCGGTGCTGCTGTCCAACGGCAACCTGATCGAAGAAGGGGATCTCGGGGACGGCCGCCACTACGCATTGTGGGAAGACCCGTTCAAGAAGCCGTCCTACCTGTTCGCGCTCGTCGCTGGCCAGCTCGTCTGCCAGGAAGAGACCTACCGGCTCAAATCCGGCCGCGAAGTGCTGCTGCAAGTCTGGGTGGAAGAGGGCAATCTCGACAAGACCCAGCATGCGATGGACTCCCTGAAGAACAGCATCCGCTGGGACGAGGAGCGCTTCGGCCTCGAACTTGACCTCGACCGCTTCATGATCGTCGCCGTCGGCGACTTCAACATGGGGGCGATGGAAAACAAGGGCCTGAACATCTTTAACACCAAGTATGTCCTCGCCAATCCGCGCATCGCCACCGACGCCGATTTCGCCGGCATCGAATCGGTGGTCGGACATGAATACTTCCACAACTGGACCGGCAACCGCGTCACCTGCCGCGACTGGTTTCAGTTGTCGCTGAAGGAAGGCCTTACGGTCTTCCGCGACCAGGAGTTTTCCGCCGACCTGATCGGTACCGCCAGCGGGCGCGCCGTCAAGCGCATCGAAGACGTGCGGGTGCTGCGCCAGGCGCAATTTCCCGAGGATGCCGGCCCGATGGCGCACCCGGTGCGCCCCGACTCCTACGTCGAGATCAACAACTTCTACACGGTCACGATTTACGAAAAAGGCAGCGAAGTCGTGCGCATGTACCAGACCCTGCTTGGCCGCGATGGCTTCCGCAAAGGCATGGACCTGTACTTCGCGCGCCATGACGGTCAGGCCGTGACCTGCGACGATTTCCGTGCCGCGATGGCCGACGCCAATGACCGCGACCTTTCCCAGTTCGAGCGCTGGTATAGCCAGGCCGGCACGCCGCGAGTCAGCGTCGAGACACGTTACGATGAAGCCGGCCGGAAATACGAAATGACGCTGTCACAATCCTGCCCGCCGACACCGGGGCAGGTGAAGAAACTGCCGTTCCACATCCCGGTCGCCGTCGGCCTGCTCGACCGCAGGGGCAAGGACATGCCGCTGTACCTCGATAGCCAGACACTGGAAAGCGACGCTCCCACAACCATGGTGCTGGAGCTTACCGAGGACAAGCAGACCTTCGTCTTCGCCAATGTGCAGGAGAATCCGGTGCCGTCGGTGCTGCGTGACTTCTCCGCGCCCGTCATCCTGGACATTGACTACAGTGACGCCGAACTCGCCTTCCTGATGGCCAACGACAGCGACCCGTTCAACCGCTGGGAAGCCGGGCAGCGCCTCGCCACCCGCCGCATGCTGGCAATGGTGGAAGCGGTGCGCGACGGTGCTGCGCCCGACGGGACCGGCCTGGACGATGAAGTATTGATCAACAGCTTCCGCGCCACGCTCAATGACGAAAGCCTCGATGCAGCCTTCCGCGAACTCGCGCTCACGCTGCCATCCGAAACCATCATCGCCGAACAAATGGCGGTGATCGATCCGCATGCCATCCATGCCGTGCGCCAGAACCTGCGGCGCACGCTTGCCAAGGCGTTGCGCATGGACCTGATGGTGGCCTATCAGTCGAACCGCACGCCCGGCACCTACAGCCCGGACCATATTTCGGCTGGCCAGCGCGCGCTGAAGAACCTCGCCTTGTCCTACCTCGCCGAGCTGGGCGACAGCGATGTGCATCTTCAGGCCCAGACGCAATACGACAACGCCAACAACATGACCGACCGCATGGCCGCGCTGTCTGCGCTCATCAACAGCGACGCGCCCGGCAAGGATGCGGCGCTGGCTTCGTTTTATACCGACTTCGAAGGTGAGGCACTGGTCATCGACAAATGGTTCATGCTGCAGGGCATGTCGCGCACCACCGACGTGAACGCGGTGTGCGAATTGATGAAGCATCCGGCGTTCTCGCTCAAGAATCCGAACCGCGCCCGCAGCCTGATTTTCAGCTTCTGCAACGGCAACCCGTCCCGCTTCCATGCCGTCGACGGCAGCGGCTATGCGTTCTGGGCCGAGCAGGTCATTGCACTCAATACGCTCAATCCGCAGGTGGCCGCACGACTGGCACGCACCCTTGATCGCTGGCGCAAATACACGCCGACGCTGCAGGAGCAGATGCGCGTGGCGTTGAAGCGTGTGGCGGGGACGAAGGGATTGTCGAAGGATGTGCTGGAGGTGGTGACGAAAGCGCTGGCGCCGTAAGGTATTGCAAGTGCGTGGTGGTGGCGCGAATTCTGGTGCGGAGCCAGGAAAGTTCCTTCCCTCTTACAGGGGAAGGTTGGGGTAGGAGTGGCGAGGTTGAGGCGTCAAATGCGATTTCTCGACCGCATCACTCCACCCGAGCCTGCTTCCTGACCAATGCTCCGTCATGGGGAACCCGGTCTCTGCCCAAATCGAAAAAGATTGTATCGAGCGCTTGCCGGGCAATTCACAAAAACAACAACCGCACTTTGCGCTACCTCGAAACATTCCTTTCAGCAACGATGTAATCTACTGCGACAACAAATCCGGCGCCAATCCGAAAACAGAGAAAAACACACATTCACCCCTGTCATTCCCGCGAAGGCGGGAATCCAGAAGCACATAGCAAACCCAAGCCAAGCCCGACAACCGATCCAAGAACTCTCCACAATAGAACCCGCCAACACGGAACCAAGCCCATGAAACGAGTCAGCCTCACCCAATACCTGGTCGAAGAACAACGACTGCATAACAAGATCCCGGCCGAACTGCGTCTCCTGATCGAAGTCGTTGCCCGCGCCTGCAAGACCATCAGCCATTCGGTCAGCAAGGGCGCATTGGGAGAAGTGCTCGGCAGCGCCGGCAGCGAAAACGTGCAGGGCGAAATGCAGAAAAAGCTCGACGTCATCTCCAATGAAATGCTGCTCGAAGCCAATGAATGGGGTGGCCACCTCGCCGCGATGGCGTCGGAGGAAATGGAAGGCATCTTCCCGATCCCGAACCGCTATCCAAAAGGCGAATACCTGCTGCTCTTCGATCCGCTCGACGGCTCCAGCAACATCGACGTCAATGTCTCCATCGGCACCATCTTCTCGGTGCTGAAGGCGCCGGAAGGCATGAGCGCGCCGACCGAGGACGCTTTCCTTCAACCGGGCAGCAAGCAGGTCGCCGCCGGCTACGCGGTCTACGGCCCGCAGACGGTGCTGGTGCTGACCACCGGCGACGGCGTCAACTGCTTCACCCTCGACCGCGAAATGGGTTCCTGGGTCCTCACCCAGCGCGACATGCAGATCCCGGCCGACACCAAGGAATACGCGATCAATGCCTCCAATGCCCGCCACTGGTATCCGCCGGTGCAGCGCTACATCAATGAACTGCAAGCCGGCGACACCGGTCCTCGCGGCAAGAACTTCAACATGCGCTGGATCGCCTCGATGGTTGCCGACGTGCACCGTATCCTCAATCGCGGCGGCATCTTCATGTACCCGGCCGATGCACGTGAACCGGACAAGCCGGGCAAACTGCGCCTGATGTACGAAGCCAACCCGATGGCTTTCTTGGTAGAACAGGCCGGTGGCGCCGCGACCAACGGCAAGCAGCGGATCCTCGACATCCAGCCGAAGAAACTGCATGAGCGGGTGGCGGTGTTCCTCGGATCGAAGAATGAAGTGGAACGGGTGACTGGTTATCACCAGGAGGGATAAATACCCGTTGAAAAGGCTTTCGGCCGCTTGATCATAAGCGTTCGCATGCGCGCGCGGAAGAGAATGCCGACTTGAGGTCGGCTTCCATCTCCTCCTGACCAAGAGTTGCCTGGCGCGTCGTTTTCAGCACGAAGCCAATCATTGAAATCGAGCTACGGCACCTCACTACAAGCTTAAGTTGCGGCAAGCCGGAGGGTGGCAAAAGAGGTAACGATTTTGCTAGAATATTTGCGAATGCTGATGTAGCTCAGTCGGTAGAGCAACTGATTCGTAATCAGTAGGTCGGACGTTCGATTCGTCTCATCAGCACCAGTATCCATATGACGGCTTCCGGCAAGGGAGCCGTTTTCACGTCTGCTGTTCAATGCAGAAGGATGTCCAATCAACAGTTCAGAGAAGCTAGCAAACACGGCTTTCCACCTCTTATCCCTGTACAACCCCTGTACATTTTATCTTCTTGGACCTTCGTATCAGTTGGAGACACGCCATGGCGGTGCATCCGTCATTGGTCAAATGCTTTATTGCAGGTAGTCGGGAGTGAATTCGTGTGAGATGGTTACTTGTAAAGCCTGTATGGACCTTTGATTACTGGCTGTAACGTATTCTGCACTGGGTCCAATGCCTCCAGAGGATAAATTCTCTGATCCTTATAGAGATAAGGTCACAGGCAGCAGCAATGGGTATTCATTATGCTGGTTAGCGCGTTGAGAGCGGCGGCTCAACTCCTATCAAGAGGTTGTGAATAGCCGCTAAGTTAAGGACTGGAACTCAGGAATCAGGTAGGGTCATGAGGTAGACCCAAAATATTGAAACGTTAGAAACATATCTTGTTTCTCAATAGCAGTAATGGGCGAACGAATCCCTGCATTTCCGAGTCTCTACGCTATCGGGCATTGCTTATTGAGGAACGGTCTATGCGAATTTTGGTGGTGGAAGACGATGCGATCCTCGCTTTAGTGGCAGCAGAAGCACTGACAATCTTTGGACATGAGGTGATAGGACCAGCTTATAGTGCAGAAACGGCCCTTCAATTCGCTGCAACGCAGTCGCTGGACCTGGCGTTTATAGATATAAATCTTGCTGGCCACGATGAAGGCATTACCCTTGCACGTGACCTGCGAACTCGCTATGGACTTTTTTCAGTGTTCATCAGCGGGCAGATAGCAGTTGCCCGCTCTAACCGCGATGCGGCAATAGGCTTGCTGCGTAAGCCATACCGTCTTGAAGATTTAAATCGCAGCGCTGAATTTGCGCAGGCTTTGATTGCCGGGCAAAATCCACCGCCACCACCCATGCCTTCTGCACTTGAAGTATTCCAGGAAGCATCCCCGTAGAAATCAGGGAAGACAATGACCGTACCAGCAGACCAGATGATCACTATGGGTGATCATGAGTTTCGCGAACTTGCCGACAACGCGCCGGTGATGATTTGGCGGTCAAGACCTGACAAATTGTGCGATTGGTTCAACAAACCCTGGCAGGACTTTGCAGGTAAGTCTCTGAAAGAGCTGTATGGGTATGGGTGGGCAGATGATGTTCACCCGGATGACTTTGACCGCTGTGTATCGATCTATGAGTCTGCATTTGATGCCCGTCAGTCATTCACCATGCCGTATAGGCTGCGCCGCCATGATGGTGTGTATCGGTGGTTTCTCGATAACGGCGCGCCTTTTTACAGGGCAGGGAATTTCGCCGGATATTTCGGTAGCTGCATTGATATCACTGAGCAGCGAGAGCTAGAGGACCATCAGAGGACGCTGCTTGCAGAGTTGAATCATCGGGTTAAGAACAACCTCCAGCTGATAATTTCATTCCTGCAGCTATCGAAATTGAGGGCTGCAACTGACGAAGCGAAGACACTTTTGCAGGCTGCGCTTGTACGTGTGCATGGCGTCGGTCTGATACAGGATGAACTCTATAAAAGCACCAGTGGAACTGTCGATTTATCCGATTACTTGTCCAGCCTCGCACGTTCGATATTGAATATCGAAAATAATGGTGAGACTATTCTTGTTGCTGAAACTCAGTCGGTACGGGTGCCATTTGAGCTGGCTTCCAATCTTGGCCTCATTGTGAATGAGCTGATCACGAATGCTGTAAAGCACGGTGGTTTGGAGATGAATAAAGTCCATCTACGATTGCGGATGACCGATTCAAAAACGATTGAGATGATCGTTGCTGACAATGGCGCGGGCTTCAGGGATGTTGGTGATTTAGCAGGCAACAAGCCGGAAGGCATTCGCGGCAATAGCCTGATTGATGCGTTGGTACGGCGGTGCAATGGGACATTGACGCGTGAGAATCAAGACGGTGCAGTGGTGAAGCTGGCCTTGCCTTGGGGTGAGAACTGGCAATAACGTGCTGGCAGCCCTGCCGGTCCTCATGTGGAATGATGAATGGGAGGGACTCAAGCCCTGACATTGATGGGCCGTGGTTCGCATAGGGAAGAGTGGGCTTCTCCCTCTTTTAATCCGGCTACCTTCCCTACGCAAACCTGATTGAATGCATTGATGGCTTTAATCAGTTCGCAGCAGCGTTTTCTGCTGCCACCACATCAGCATCAGTTCCCTTTTTGAAGGTATCTGATATGCCCCATTCGTAGTGCCAGGAGCGTTCTAGCAAAGTCTAACTTATGACCGTATCCCGGAATTAGCAAGAAACAGACGAAGACAAAATGCCCGCATTTAGCGGGCATTTATAGGCTTTAAGCTTAAGCTGACTAGGCGTTTTTCTTCTTTGTCGACTTCCGACGGGAAGCAATGAAACCTAGCAGGCCCAATCCAAGGAGTGCAGCTGTCGCAGGCTCTGGCACTTGCGCGGTTGCTCTTACCAGAAATGTCTCGGAAAGTTCATTGTTCTGTGCACTTAGTGAAGCTAAGGGAGAGCGCCAAACATAACCATTTTCTATATCTCCGTAATCGCAATGATCCCAAGCGGTGTTGAAATATGTGGAGGCACATTTTTGTGGCGTTACAAATGCTGCAATGAGACTGTCCAAAGTTGAAAAAGATGTAGTCCACTGACTTACTGTTGCAAATTCAAATCCGGAATGCAGCTGTACAGTGCCGCAACTCGGATCTAGGCCAGCGCAAGGACCTGCGTAGACCCATTCGAAGCCACCCGCATTAACTATTACGCTAGCATCGGGAGCTTGACCAAGGAGAGTGAGCGCGTTTGCTGAGCTCACTGTGGCTGTCAGCGCTAATGCAACCGCAAGCTTTGCGAAAAGACTTTTAAGTATTGTTGGAGTGATCATGCTTAAGCCAGTAAGTAATTAATATAATTCTCTTAAGCAATTTTAGTGCCAAAATTAAATACTTATTTAAAATCAATAACTTGGGTTTGGTTCAGCAGCAAAATCAAAGGGTGGTGTAAAGAAAGTCGATAGAGACCGTGCGTCTCTAGGCTTGATTGCACAAGCCGTATTTATGTTTGCTAAAAATGATCCTTAGATTCCGGTTCCTCATCTCTGCTACTAGAAAAGTGAAGTCCAGTGCTTTGCTGCAAGAACTAGATGTATATCAATTATTAAAAACTTATTAACGTACTTTTGGTCATTAACCTGCCGCATTGGTAAATGTGGTTTTGCATCCGAACAAACCGTCAGGGGGATCGTAACCGCGTAATTGAACGCCCGGTTACATACCATGAAAGAAGAACAGGCTAACGGCTGCATGTGCAATGAGGGAGTCAACATCTACTTGGATTAACAAAATAATGAAGAATGTTTCTCTGACTCGACTTGCCGCCGCCCTGTTGTCGACCGTATTGGTTGCGTGTGGCGGCGGAGGGGGTGACACGGCTCCAGCAGCTAATACTGGTGTTACAGGAGCTAACCCGGCATCGTCTCCCTCACCATTAACACCGCCTGCAACACCGGCTCCTGCACCTGCATCTGAACCGGCACCCGCACCTGCACCAGCACCTGCACCCGCACCAGCACCTGCTCCAGCACCCTCACCAACTCCTGCACCTGTACCGGCACCGACTCCTGCACCTGTACCGGCGCCAACTGTTTTCTCTGCAACGTTGGTTACGGCTCCGACTGCACCGGGTTATGAGTTTTCCGGAACGCCCCTGAACTTTGCCGTCAGCGGTACCGGATTGCAAAACGTGGAACTGGTGTCAGCGAATGACTCGTCCATCATCTATGGCCGTTTTACGGTCTCATTCGATGGAACCTCAGCTACCTTGACTACCGCCTTCGGTCCCTATTCTTCCTACAATGTCCGTATCCTTGCATGGGACGCGCCACCTGGGCAGGCTGGGCGAGTCATCGAGGTAATGCCGCCGACTTTCTACACAGTCCGTCATAACCTTGGTTGCGCATCTGTTCCCAATTCCCTTTGCACCCGTCCTGCGCCTTAGTTTTATCTGCCCGGTCATCACCCATCGCATGACCGGGCAAGTTCAATTTCGGGACGGGAGTGTATTCACACAATATTGCTTTAACCGTTTTGTTCTAATGGGCGCCTTTGTCAATGCGTTGGCAACCTGCCTGCAAAGGTATCTGTGGCGGTCCCAATAGGCTCTGACTTGCAATTCATCGCCTCAGCAGCAGGAAAAGAGCCGCGAGTGAATTCTGACAAACGAAATCGGATCCAGTCCCTCCTGGGGTTCATTCCTAATTGAAACTTGCCTAATTCATCTCGCAGGCGCAACCATTGCCTTGGCCAACGAGAATGGCGGGCCATCCGGATTGGCACGATCGCGCAACACGCCTTGGGCGAAGCAGAAGTGCTTTGCCGAACGTACCACTTGCGCCTCGAATGCCAACGAAGGACTGGCCAGCGCCAGATTCAGAAATTGCACAGACAAGTCCAGCGTGACGACGACATCCGTGTCGTACTGGCCCAATCCCGCCAGGACGAATGCTGCATCAAATCCGGCGGCAATGACGCCGCCGTTGACTGCCTTGGTTCCGCCACCGCCGAGTGCACCGGCCTCCATTCTGGAGAAAGTAATGATCGCAGTGCCCGGTTCCTCGAATGCGCCTTGAAAGCCGAACCAGACAATTTCATCTCGCATGTTGAAAGCGCGGATTTGCGTTTCGCGCTGTTCTGCCGATAGTCGAAAGGGGGTGGGGATCGTATTCATGGCTGATGCTAAAGATTTGCGAGAACCGGTGAGGAATCAGCACATTACCAGCAAACTAAAATTGTTGCCGGGCCCCATTCTCTGCCCATCATTGGTTGTGAATGTACGAACCGCTAGCGAAAACTTGTTCACCAGTCGTGCTCCAATGAACAAAGCGTGGCCTTGCAGAAACTGTTCCGCCCAATTCGAAAGATCGGTGCCTGATCAATGTGTTTCAACATTAATTTTTCGCATCGCATCTTGCTGCATTGAATGACATTCAATGAAAACGCAACGTCCCGGCGCTGCTATATGCGAAGTCCCTATGCATGGGACTGCACTATAGGCATGATGGTCAGCATGGACTAAGGAGGACCTATCATGGAAATGATCAGTACGCGGACTCTGTCGGAGCATCTATGCACTCTTGCCACGGTGCTGGAAGCGGAAGCGCTGCGTGCCCAGGCACTCAAGCTCCGGACTGGTCAGAACTTGTCTGCGGAAGCATCGGAACTGCGTATTCTGGCTGATCGGCTTTGGCAGAAGAATGCGGTGATTGAGCTTCCATCACTGCCCGTAGCACCCGGCGCGTTTTCCTTCGCCAGTTCAAGGAGTATCGAAAAGCGGCGCGCACGACGGGCGCCGACTACGTTGCTCGCTCCGGTGCATGGAATTCAAAGTGACTCTTTCAAATAGCTCGGTACGCAGCCGGCTTTCATCATCAACGATGCTTGCGAAGCGACGCAAGTTACCCCAGTTATGAGAGAGCATTGCAGATTTCGTCGAACCGGAGAGACGGACAATTCGTGCTGCGGTTCGTCATCACTTCTCCAACCGGCCAGCAGCGCGTTGATGCCGCACATGGACATCTTCGAATCGCGTTAGACTGCAAGTATTGTTTTGAGCTTGTGTAAAGCGGCTCTGCCCCCACCTGATAGCTACGGCTCGACACTTGTTATGAAATTCATATCGTCATCGTCGCAATCGTCGCAAGTATTGCAACTTGAAGACGATCGTACCTGTACCGCTCTGCCCCCGAGAAGTGCATGTAGATATTTTGCCAATCCTTTGATGCCGTTTATCCGAAGTGATGTAGCTGTAAACATCGCTTTTAAAGAAGTTGACCTGCTAATAGGATCTTTGGCGCAAAAGTAATGTCGCATGGAAGCCGAGCATGGAATTGCATGACGCAAGCGCCAGGCTTCTCGCCCCAGATTAACCACCATCGTAATTTGCCTACTTGTTGTCTTACCCAGGAGGACATGTGAATCAGAAGTACTCTAGGAACGCAATCTGGGCTGCCGTCGTCTTTGCCGTCTTCCTCGTATTCGGACAGATGAGCGGCCCCAGCAGCAACTCCGGCGCCTCGCCGATCGCCTACTCGGAATTGCTGAAAGAAATCAAGGCGGGGAACATCAAGGAGGCCACCATTGAAGGGGATAGGGTCCTTGCAGTCACCAACAGCGGTACGCTGCTGAAATCGACGGCAACCATGCTGGACCGCGGCCTGATCAATGACCTGATCGCCGCCAGCGTCAAGTTTGATGTGAAAAATCCCGAAGGCCCATCTTTCCTGTCCCAGTTATTCATCTCGTGGTTCCCGATGCTGCTGCTGATCGGCGTTTGGGTTTTCTTCATGATGAAATCGCAGGGCAAGGGCGGTCTGGGCGGTGCGCTGTCGGTCGGTAAATCCAAAGCCCGCATGCTCGACGAAAAGACCAATCACGTTACGTTTGCCGACGTGGCCGGATGCGATGAGGCGAAGGAGGAGGTCGGCGAGATCGTCGAATTCCTGCGCGAACCGAGAAAGTTCCAGCAGCTTGGCGGACGGGTGCCGCACGGCGTGCTGATGGTCGGTCCTCCGGGCACAGGCAAGACCTTGCTTGCCCGTGCCATCGCAGGCGAGGCGCGCGTGCCGTTCTTCACGATTTCGGGCTCGGACTTTGTCGAGATGTTCGTCGGTGTCGGCGCATCGCGTGTGCGGGACATGTTCAATAACGCAAAGCAGCATGCGCCCTGCATCATCTTCATCGACGAGATCGATGCGGTGGGTCGTCAGCGCGGTACCGGCATGGGTGGCGGCAATGATGAGCGTGAGCAGACACTGAATCAGCTCCTGGTGGAGATGGATGGCTTTGAAGGCAATTCCGGCGTGATCGTCATCGCGGCAACCAACCGTGCCGATGTGCTCGACAAGGCGCTGTTGCGTCCCGGCCGTTTCGATCGCCAGGTCATGGTCGGCCTGCCGGATATCCGCGGCCGCGAGCAGATCCTGAATGTGCATATGCGCAATGTGCCCATTTCGAAGGATGTGCGCGCCGATGTGCTGGCGCGTGGCACGCCCGGCTTTTCGGGCGCCGAGCTGGCCAACCTGGTGAACGAATCTGCACTGTTCGCGGCACGCCGGGACAAGAGCATCGTCGATATGCGTGACTTCGAGGATGCAAAGGACAAGATCATCATGGGTCCTGAGCGCAAGTCTGCGGTCATGCGCGAGGAAGAGCGACGCAATACGGCATATCACGAGTCCGGCCATGCCGTCGTGGCTGCATTGCTGCCGAAGGCCGATCCGGTTCACAAGGTCACCATCATGCCGCGTGGTTTTGCGCTTGGCCTTACCTGGCAGCTTCCAGAGCATGACCGGGTGAACATGTACAAGGACAAGATGCTGGAGGACATTGCCATTCTCTTTGGCGGCCGGATAGCGGAAGAGCTGTTCATGAACCAGATGTCGACTGGTGCCTCGAACGATTTCGAGCGGGCGACAAAACTTGCGCGTGCGATGGTCACCCGTTACGGCATGTCGGAAGCGCTCGGCACCATGGTCTATGTTGATGACTCTCAGGATCCGATGTTCGGCATGCAAACCACATCCGTTTCGGAAGAAACCCAGCAGAAAGTCGATGAAGAGATCCGCGGCATACTCGATCGCCAATATGCGTTGGCACGACACCTTCTGGAACAGAACCGCGATAAGGTGGAAGCGATGACGGAAGCGCTGCTTGAATGGGAGACGATCGATGCAGATCAGATCGAGGACATCATGAAGGGCTTTCCGCCGCGCCCGCCGAAGTACGGTGTGCCGGAAAAGAGAATCGGCAGGTCCGGTCCGGTCGCGCCGAATATCCCTGCGACGATCTGATCGTCCTGCTTCCAGCCTGACGCATGCCTGCATTTCCCTTGGGAATGCAGGCATTTTTTATGTGGGTTCGATCCTGCATCTACTGTGGTCCCGGCACGAACGAAGAAGGAAAAGCAATGAATTGCATTGAAGGATAGAATCAATGCCATCGTTTCTGCGCTTATAGCATCGCATGTCATCCATCTACTTCTATGAACCCGAACAAGGCCATGGCCTGCCGCATGATCCGTTCAATGCGATCGTCGGGCCGCGTCCGATCGGGTGGATATCGTCACAGGACGCGGAAGGGCGGTTGAACCTCGCTCCCTACAGCTTCTTCAACGCATTCAATTACACGCCGCCGATCATCGGTTTCTCCAGCATCGGTTTCAAGGACACCCTTCGCAATGTGCAGCAGACCAGGGAGTTCTGCTGGAACCTGGCAACCCGTCCGCTGGCGGAAGCAATGAACGCGAGCTGCGCACCGGTTGCGCACGGTGTCGATGAATTCCGGCTCGCGGGCCTCTCACCTGTTGCATCCCGCGTTGTCGCCGTGCCGCGGGTGCAGGAGAGTCCGGTATCCTTCGAGTGCAGGCTGACGCAGATTGTCCGCCTGCAGACCGTAAAGGGCGACGATGTCGATACCTGGCTTGTGCTCGGCGAAGTGGTGGGCGTCCATATTTCGGAGACCCTGCTGATCGACGGCAAATACGACACGGCTGCTGCGCAACCGATCCTGCGGGGCGGCGGGGCGGCGGATTATTTCGCGATCAGTCCGGAGGGCCGCTTCAGAATGATGCGCCCCAAAGCTTGATCGCCAATCGCGGACGGCATTGCGTATTGGGGGTTAAACGTACCAATTGTTGGTTACATGGCGCCGTGGTCTGTATCGAAAACAGCGACCGGCATGATTCACGAATGAAACTTTTTGGACAGCTTGGCGCCGAGAAGTCAGAATAGCGGTGGAGAATCCGGGTGCATGGCACTGCCAACATCACGGCCGGCCCATGTAGCACCGGGATTCTTCAAACCAGAAATCTTTTTAACAGCAATGCCAGATGTATAGAGGAGCTTCATGAACAAGGCAGAAATCATTGAAAAAGTCGCGACTGACCAGGACCTGACAAAGGTGCAGGCTAAGGCGATTGTCGAGCAGGTATTCGGTTTCGTGGGTGCGGACCTGAAGAAGGAAGGGCGCTTTTCCTTTCCGGACCTCGGCACTTTCACCGTGACCGAACGCGCTGCCCGCAAAGGCAGGAATCCGGCGACGGGAGAAGCGATTAAAATCAAGGCATCCAAGAACGTGCGCTTCAAGGCAGCGCCGTCATTGAAGGCATTGGTCGCGAAGGTAAAGGTCAAGTAATACTTGATGCAGGAAGGGGCGCATCAAGCGCCCCTTTTTCTTAGGAGCAGGCTGACCATCATGTTCTTCAGGGTATCGCCTGAATTGTCACCATTTACTTCGGAGCATCGCAATGAGAACCAAGAAAGTCAGGACAGCACAATCTCCCGTAGCAGATGGATTCATTAATGTGCCGGTGTCGAATGTCACCCGTGATGGCTTGCATCTCCTGAAGGAAGCCATGGGCGTCGCGAGCCAGGCAGAGGTCATCGAAAAACTGGTCGCCATCGGTGTGGCGATCCATCATGCGACACGCAGCTAAATCCTGAACATATGATGGCTGCGACGTACCTGCCCTAAGCTAGCGGAGCGTCATTCCAGGGCACCATTGCGTCGCGGTCGTGCGGATAGCCTCCAATGCCATGGAGCGCGGCGCCGTCCGGTGCTGTTGCAAAGCCGCATGCATGCCTTTCCGGGCATTTGCGGCAGGGCGTTCTTCAAGATGCGTCATCCTTTCGCCGGCCCGCGAATACACCGCCTGAGGCAAGCATGCCTGCCAGGGCCCAGAACACCGGCACCGTTCCCACCGCCGAACCAAGTGCGCCGAAGAACAGCGGCAAAACGGTCTGACTCGCATTGATCAGCGTCGAACGCACGCCCACCGCTTCACCGGTGCGGCCAGGCGGCGCTGTTTTGTGGATGAGGCTCATGATCATCGGCAGCGCCGAGCCGAGGCCGAGGCCAAGCAGAAAGGCCAGTCCCAGGAGCACCGGGACTGCATGGAACAACGGGAAGAGCAGGTAGACGAAGGCCGTGATCGCCAATGCACCTGTGAGTACGCGCCATTCCGGAAAGACCCGCGAGATCGGCCCCATGGCGAGGCGAACCACGAAGGTGCCGATGCCGAAGGCCCCCATGATCAGGCCGATGGTCGAGGCTGACAGGCCGATGCGCGCACCCTGGATCGGCACCATGAACGTAAACAAATCCCACCCCATGGACAGCAGGCCGCTGGCGATGAACACGGCCCGCAGCGGTGCATGACGCAATAAATCCATCACGCGTGCGCTGCTTGCCGGCGCCGCTGGTCTTGCGCGGGCATGGTTAAGCTTGCGCGTCAGGCCGAGAAAGATCAATGCGATTACGGGAAATGCGGCAAGCATCAGGAACGTGGCCGCATGGCCTGCCAGATCGATCGTGAAGCCGGCGATGACCGGCCCGAGTACGGTGGAGATGGAAAAGCCAAGGGCGAGGTAGGAGAAGGCGCTCGTGCGGTTCCTGGCGGTGCTCGCATGGCCGACGGCATTGTTGATGGCCACATGCGTCAGCATGAATCCGGAGCCGAGGAGCACGCTGGCGACGTACAGGCTCGAGAGCACGGGACGCATTCCCGATAGCACGGTACCGACGATCATCAGGATCAATGCGATCAGCGTCGGCTTGAAAACCCCGGTCCGGTCCGTCCACCTGCCCGCGTGCACGGACAGCAGCATCGGTATCACCGCAAGCAGGCTCATCAGGAATCCGACCTGCACCGGCGGCGCGCCGAGATCGATTGCAAACAGTGTCAGTGCGACGCGGCTGCCCGTGAAAGTGATGTGCGTCAGCACCATCATGGCGATCAGGGCGAGGAGGTTCAAGGCAGATAGGCGGGGTGCGCTGGGATGAAGTCTGCCAAAAGTATAGAGCAAAACCGCGAACGGGATTGCCGGCCACCGTCACGGTGCCGACTGCCGGCATGCAGCAAAGATGGAGCGATATGGGCCGCGCGGCGACATCAAGGCTTCGCCTTCGTCTCGGCTTCCTTCGCCAGCGAGGTCAGGATCTGGTAGGCGGCGGTCACGCGCGCATCGGCGGGAAAGTTTTTATTGGCGAGCATCACGATGCCCAGCTTCCGGGCGGGAATAAAGGCGACATAGGCGGCAAAGCCGTTCGTGGACCCGGTCTTGTTGATCAGCACCTCCGATTGCGGCGCTAACGGCGGGCTGAACCGGGCGATCTTGCTTGCTTCGAATACCATTGCGTTGCCGTTCCCCGCGAGGAGCTGTCTCAACTCGGTCGGATAGGGGTACTGCTCCCATACCAGGCTTTGCATCAGTTCCCCCGACTTGAAATAAGCGATATGGGTATCGTCAATCGCGCGCTGCAAGGCCGGGTCGATCTTGGCCAGTCGCATGTTCGCTTCAATGAAGCGAATCATGTCGAGCGCATTCGATTTCACCGCATAGGCTTCCAGTGCCAGAACGCCGGGACGCATGCGGATCGGCTGGTCGGTCCTGGAATAGCCTTGCGCATAATCGCGCATCTTGTTTGGCGGAACATGAAAGTAACTGTTGCGCATCCCGAGCGGACGGAAGATCGTCCGTTCGACAGCGCTGTCGAAGGAAGTCTGCATGCTTGTTGCGGTAACCATGCCGAGCATGCCGATGCTGACGTTCGAGTACATCCTGCGGGAGCCGGCCTGGAAATCCGGTTGCCATGCTTTCAGGTAATCGATTAACTGTTCGTCGTTGTCGATGCCGTCCGGGACCTGCAACGGAAGCCCGCCCGGTGTGTAAGTGCCGAGGTCGAGCAGGGTGGCGTCGTCGAAGCGGCTGCCGCGCAAGGCGGGCAGATGTTCGCCGGGATGGTCGGACAGGACGAGGTTGCCATTGCCCTGGGCGTAGGATGCCAGGGTAGCGGTGAAGGTCTTGCTGATTGATCCGATCTCGAACAGGGTGTCGCTCGTCACGCGGCGTTTCGTGTCTTTCGATGCGATGCCGTAGTGGTAGAAGTGTCGCTTTCCGTTGACCGTGAGGGCGACCACCATGCCGGGAACATCGTATTTCTGCATCGCAGGCCGGATGGCTTGGTCCACGGTCTCCGCGAGCGTCGGCTGATCGGCATTGCCGGCGGCATAGGCACTGGTTGCAAGGAAAAAAGCGACACCGGCGCATAGTTTCAACAGACGCATACGCTTGCCAAACCTTTCGTCACATTTATCGGTCAGGGCAGTATAACTGCGGCGTAAGACGATGCCTCGCGACGATCTGCCGGCAAACCTTTAACGTCCCGCACAACCGCTCTGCCTGATCTGCAGCTGGCGTAGAGGATGGCGCAAAGACCAGGCAAGCCACGCCCTTCATTTTCCGTTAATCAATTGCCATGTGCCCGGCACAAAGTTTGCTGGCGATCTACTCACGGAAACGCCCTCAGCAAGGGCGTCCGAACAACCATGGCGTGTCATCAATTGGGATGGGAGTGCGAAAGGGTGTACACGTTGCAGGCCTAGGCGCGGCGACGCGTCGTAGCGGGGCTACGGCAAGGAGCTGCAACAACGGCATGCGACGCGTAGCACCCTTTCCCGGAGGGTTCCTGCCAGAACGCGCGCTGGCGGTGTTGCATGGCTAGGGAAGGCGGCCAGCCGTCCCGTCGCCACGCGCCTTGCCACCACGCGTTCTGGCGGTAACGCATCTCCCAGCCCAATTGATGACACGCCCCAACACTTTTCACAAGAGAGAAGGGGTCGGATATGAGACAAGGTTTTGCAGGTTCACTGAAAATCGCCGGCATGCTCTGCGCCGGCATGCTCGCGAGTGCCTCCGTCTGGGCACAAACTAATTTTACGGCCACGTACAACGGCGCCAGTCCCGATGGCGGCGAATGTTCGAGCACGTATAACATTGTCGGCATGGCGCCGGACACGCCGGGCAAGCATCCGGTGTTCGTCTACATGGTCGGCACCTGGGAAAATTTTACCAATGCATCGGCGCTGGAAGCAGTCAGGCGCATGGCCGCCAAGGGCTACGTGGCAGCGACGGTCGAGTACGGAAATTCGGCCTTCGGCTCATGCAACGTGATCGGCGCCAAGGCGAAATGCGTCTTTGATCCGGACAGTGCCGTCAGCGCCGTCACGCAGATCTGTTCCCGCAAGGACGCCGACTGCCGCAAGGGCCTGGTCGTCGCCGGGTTCAGCCAGGGGGCGATCATGTCGATTCTCGCCAAGAACCACGATGCCCGTGTCCAGGCGGCATACGGGCTTGGCGCCGGCGTGCAATATGCGACGACCGATTTGCGCCAGTGTGTGGCGGATGGCAATCGTGCCTTGCCAAGCGACCGCCTGCGCATCGTGAATGGCGAGAACGACGAGTTCATGGGCGCAACGCCGATCACGGTTCGCAGCCAGATGCAGGAAGTCACCGGATTGAACTGCGGATTGACGGCGAATGGCTGCGTCAATCCCAACAACAGCGGCTGGCATATGGTGCAGCAACTTCGCATGTCGAGCGGACTGTCGGATCATTGCTATATGCGCAGCGCCGGATGCGGCAGCAGCGAAGAAGTGCTCCAGCCTGCATGGCAAAGCGGCAATGAACCATGGCATCTTGAACCCAACCTGAACTGGCTGACCAATTTCACAAGAAAATAGTCTGCCTGTCTGCTGTCTCTCCAGCCTCTGTCTGCCACACCGGTAGAAGAGGCTGGGCAAGCATGCTGGTAAAAAAACAATGCACGCGAATGCAAGCGCGCCATTGTTATTGCCGACATGTCATCCCGCAAAATCAGATGAAGGCCCTTCATCAGGTTGTCTCTGCTTTCTTTTGCATTTCCACTGAGAAAAGTTTGCTGCCGACAGGAACTATTTTCCTGTAGGAAATCTCTGACGTGAGTACGTTGATTCGTACACGCAGCGATGAACAGGTGCGGATTTCATGACTGCCTGTTAAGCCGGATGTCGCTCGTCCCATTTCACCACTGCCACGAAAGGCCAACGAGCATGCAATTATTGCCAGCACACTTTCATGCCGCGTCATCGAACGTCAGGCCGCTCCGGATTTCATCCTTCCAGCGGACAGAATATCTCGAGGAGAAGTTGCCTTTCACGGTACGCATGGTGAGTGATGCGCATGCGCTTTCGAAGGCGGTGGAAATTCGTCATGCCGCCTACAAGCGGCATGTTCCGCTGTTTGCCGAATCCCTGAAGGAGCCGGAGACGACTGATGCGGAAGATGGGGTCGTGGTACTGCTCGCGGAATCCAAGCTCGACGGCACCGCACTGGGCACGATGCGTATTCAGACCAACCGTTTCAAGCCGCTCAGCCTTGAGCAATCGATTGCATTGCCGGATGCGCTGGCAGGCCGTACGCTGGCTGAAGCCACACGCCTCGGCGTGACGGGGCAGCGTATCGGGCGCGTGGTGAAGAACGTGCTCTTCAAGGCGTTCTACATGTATTGCCAGGCCAACGGTGTGCATTCGATGGTGATTGCCGGCAGGGCGCCGATCGACCGGCAATATGCCCGATTGATGTTTGAGGATGTCTATCCCGAGAAAGGATTCATTCCCCTTCGCCATGCCGGCGATATGCCGCATCGCATCATGCAGCTCAAGGTGTCGGATGCAAAGGCGAAATGGCAGGAAGCCACGCATCCCCTGTACGACTTTTTCATCCGCACCTCGCATCCCGATATTCATATCGGCCGCGTGAAAAATAATGTGGTGCCGTTCGCACCACTGAAAACATTCGTGCTGCGGTAGTCGTTCACCTGCCGGGCGCCTGTTGCGCGCTGCGGTTTACAAGCCGGTGCCGCTCGCGACGTGCACCGTTTGCAGTCCCTGGAAGCGTGATGAAATGTCATGTCATCCGTCGCATTTGCACTCGGGTCAATTGACCTGCATCAAGCAAAGCCGACTTGTCTGTCGGCATACCCATTTCCCATAGACCGATTCGTAATTCTTTCCTATTCTGGAAAGAATATAAATTGCTTTTGGTCGCCCCTCGATGCCGTGGATCACATGCCATGGCGGAAGCGTCTGCCCGTTGCTTTATGCTGCCGGCAGCCACATCCCCGACCATGCTTGCGGAAATATGCTCCAACAGTCAGCACAGCGGACACCAACGGCATCATCCCTCCACGATTCACTGGACCGGTTCCTTTCGTGGCTGGGAACGTATGCGCTACCGGTTGCAATCGGCGTGATCTCCCTCGTTGCACTCACCGGCTGGCAATCGTATTTTCAGGTCGGGAACGCGCAGCAGCTCCAGTTCCAGTTCCTTGAAGAAGCAGGACCGCCGCTCCCTGCGGAGCGGGCCAAGGCCGCATTGCTTGCCAGGCCGAGCGTGGAGCGCTTCGACAGCGGGCGGTCCGAAGCGCCGTTCTGGTTCCGGTTTGCATTTTCCGACATGCCCGCCGACCAGGGCGTGACAGTCGAATTTCCTTCCCGCCACATGACTGAAATCACGTGCTGGGAAGAGGATACCTTTACGCTCGTTGGCGCGGCCACGCGCGCGAAGGCGACCGGCAACATCAGCATGGTGAAGGCGGGATTCGCACTCGGCCCCTATGCGTTGACCGAGACGTCATTCGTGTGCCGGGCACGCTTTGTCGGACCCGCCAGCCTGACGCTCATGCAATGGCCGGCCGAAGACCTTGCGGTATCGGCGCAAAAGTTTCATCGGGAATCCGGATTGCTCGATGGCGGTTTGATCGTGCTTGCGCTCTTCATGCTCATTACCGCACTGATCATTCGCCAGACCATCTATGTCCTGTTCTCCGCTTGGCTGATCGCCAATCTCAGGCTGGCCGCGCTGTCGGCCGGATGGGACGTGCAATGGCTGGGGCAGGCAGTGCCGTACCACCTGATCCTCGAGATGCGACTGGTGACCACCGCCGTCTATTACGTGCTGACCGTCACCATGTTCAGAACCCTGTTCCGCGATGATCTGATGCGGCTTGGCTCGCCCGTTCCGATGCGGCTGGTGCAGTGGATGTGCGTGGCGCTGCTGCTGCTTTCCGTCACCTTGTCGTACCAGGCATTCCTGCCGGTGCTGTGGGCGGCGTCGGTCATCACGGTGCTGGTCGTCGGGTTCCTGCTGGTCCGCATCCTGCTGGCCCGGCGTTCGCCGGTGGCGGTCTGGTATGCTGCCTCCTTCGCCATCACCATGGTGGCCGGCCTGTCCGAGGTCGTGTCCGCGGCGCTCGGCTTCCGCGGCACGATCGGGACGGTCAACAGCGTCACCGCCGCACTGTCATCCAGCCTGCTCGCGGCGCTTGCGGTCGCCGAGCACATCCGCATGGAGCACAGGGAACGGATCGATGCGCAGGAAGAACTGGAACATACCTACGAGGCCATGCCGATCGGTCTGTTCACGCTCGACCTGGAAGGGCGTTTCAAAAGCGCCAATCCGGCGCTGTCCAACATGCTCGGCGATGACGTGATGAAAAGCGGCGGTGCCGAGTGGGAACGCTATTTCAAGGCGGGCTCGTGGAGCGAACTGCTGACCATGGTGCACATGCAGCCCGACGGCGAACTGGAAATCGACGATGCCGGCCAGTCCGGCGCCGACGCGCGCAAGCGGTTTCTTGTCAAGGCCACCCTGGCGCGCGGAAAGATCGAAGGTTCGCTGCAGGATGTGACGGAAAAAGCCGCCGCAATACAGGAACTGATGTACCTCGCGGAGAACGACCCGCTGACGAAAGTGTTCAACCGGCGCGGCATAGAAAGCACGCTCGACCGCGCCATGCAGCAACTGGCGGAGGGCAAGCCGCTCGCACTGGCATATCTCGACATCAACCGCTTCAAGCTCATCAACAGCCTGTATGGCCATGCGGTCGGGGATGCGATATTGCGCATGGTGTGCGACCGCGTCAAGGGCATGCTGGCGACAGGACAGCACATGGGGCGCGTCGGCGGCGACGAATTCGTGATCGTCATGCCGGATACATCGATCCAGCTTGCCGCCTGGACCTGCCGGGGCATCATTGCCGCCGTCGGCGACCAGACCTACGGCATCGCCGAAAAGGCATTGCAGGTGCATTGCTCCATCGGCCTGATCGAGATCAGCGAGCCCACCCACATCAAGGACGCGCTTGCCCTGGCGGACAGTGCCTGCCGCGAAGCGAAGAAGGGCGCGCAGCTCGTGGTGTATGAAAAGGATGCGAATGTCTTCCGCCAGCGCGAAGCCGAGTTCTCGCTGGCGGAACATCTGTCCGGCCAGCTCGCGACGACCGGGCTGTATCTCGATATGCAGCCCATCATGTCCCTGAAGGACCCGCATGCGTCGCTCAACTTCGAAGTCCTGGTTCGCATGCGGGGCAGGGATGGCGCTGTCGTTTCCGCCGACCGCCTCATTCCCGCCGCCGAGGGCTACGGGCGCACCGGGGTCATCGATCGCTGGGTGATGAGCACCACGCTGGAGTGGATCAACGCGCACCTGCCGCGCCTGTCCAACACCCAATTCGTCTGCATGAACCTCAACGGCGCGTCATTGAATGATGAGCGCTTCGTCCGTGATGCATTCGACATGCTGGAAAGGATGCCGCGCGCGGCGAGCCGCCTCTGCATCGAGATCACCGAAAGCGTTGCGCTGCACGACCTCGGCAACACCCGCCATTTCATCGACCGCGTGCGCGGATGCGGCGCCAAGGTGGCGCTGGACGACTTCGGCGCCGGCTACACCTCGTTTTCCTATCTCAGGGACCTGCCTGCCGATGTGCTGAAAATCGACGGCAGCTTCATCGTGAACATGGTGGCGCATCCCGCAAACGTTGCCATCGTCGAGGCGATCGTCAGCCTTGCGCTCAGCCTTGGCATGAAAACCATTGCCGAATGGGCGGAGGACAACGTGACCGTGCAGACGCTGTCCGATATCGGCGTCGATTATGTGCAGGGATATGCGATCGCGCGGCCGCAGCGTCCGGAGAGTATCCTGATGGCGGCGTCGGCGGCGGCATTCATCCAGAATGCCGAACTGGCCTATTCGATGCGGCGGGTCAGCGCCTGACCGTAATGCCGCAGCCGTTGGCGCTGCATGCCGCGCATCGGGGCAGTGCAAGCGTCATTGGAGGCAAACCTCCGTCGCGTCGAGTACTGATTGCATTCCCTTATGTGCCGGCCAGTCGGCGTTGCATGTCTTTGCGCAATGCAGCCGCGTATTCCCGGAAATCCACTTCCAGCGTGTAGCGTGCCGAGCCCACATATCGCCTGGCGGTTCGCTCGGCATGCAGGGCGATTTCCCGCTCCATCGTTGCGCGCACCGGGAGCGCGGTTTCACCCGCCAGTACCGACGCCAGCCAGCGCGCCTGTATCTCCACCAGTGGAATGGTCGGGCCGATCGGCTGCACCAATCCGACCATGTACAGCCCCGGCAGATGCGGCGGCAGCATGCGCCGGTAGAGAGAGACGCTGCCGTCGCGCACTTCGAACAGGGAAGGATCGATGAATGGAAAGCTCGTCCGGTAGCCGGTCGCGTAAATGATGGCGTCCACCGGTGCGACCTGGCCGTTCTCGAACGCGACGCTGTTTCCGCGCAGTTCCGTGACATTCGGCGCGATCCGTATCCAGCCATGGCCGACATAAGGGAGCAACTCCTGGCTCAGGGTGGCATGTTCCTGCCAGATCGAATGCTTCGGGCGCGGCACGCCATAGCGGGCCTGGTCGCCGACGGCAAGAAACATCAGCCGGCGGATCAGCGTCCGCGTGATTTTCGTGGGCAGCTTCAGCTTGCGGGAAAAGAAGGCCGACCAGCGGTCGGTCGGAATGCCCATGATGTACTTCGGCATGATCCATGCGCTGCGGCGTGTCGACAGCGTCGTGCTTTTCGCCGCCTTGCAGACATCCACCGCGATGTCCACCGCCGAATTGCCGATGCCGACGATGAGCACGTTCTTGTCCCTGAACGGTTCGGCGGTGCGGTAATAGTGCGAATGCATCGCCGTTCCATCGAAGCTGCCGGGGAAATCCGGATAGCGCGGGTTCCACAAATGGCCGTTGGCGACCAGCACGGCGCGGTAGCGGCGCACTTCGCCGTCCTGCAGGCGCACATTCCATGTGCCGTCCGGTGACGGCCGAACATCCTCGACGCGCGTATTAAAGCGGATGTGCGGTCGGACGCCGAAACGGTCGGCATAGGCTTCCAGGTGTTCCATCACCTGGAAATGCGACAGGAAGTCCGGATAGTGATCGGCGATGGGAAAGTCGGAATAGCCAAGGTTGTTGCGGCTGGTATCGATATGCAGGCTGTGGTAGGCGGACGACATGCCGTTGTCGTTCTCGTAGCGCCACATGCCGCCGATGTCGGAGCCGATCTCGAAGCATTCGAAGGGAAGGTTCTTTTCCTTGAGGGCCTTGGCGGCCGCCACGCCGGATGAACCGGCGCCGATGATGCAGACGGGAAGGGATTCAGGTCCGGCCAAGCGCATTCTCCTTGTAGTCGTTGACGATGGCGTCAATCGATACGTCGCCGGCGATGCCGAGCCGCAGCGCGGTTTCCGATGTAAAGGCGCGGGGCCAGCCATCCACGATCCGCTGCATGGCGTCATCGCGTTGCCAGGCGATGCGGCTTCCGGCCTCGCCCAGCGCGGCGGCGAGATCAGCCGGCGTGACCGTCAGGGACGGCAGGTTCATCGCGCGGGTGGCGCCAAATGCGGAAGAGGGAATTTCCAGCGCACGTATCAGTCCGGCCGCGACGGCACTAACCGACGCAACCGGGAACCGGGTATCCGCATCCAGCGGACATACCACGCCCCTGCCGTTCAGCGTTTCGCGGATAAGCGCGGCGATGCGGTCCGATATGCTGGCGGTGGGCGGGCCCGGATGGGTCAGCACGACCGGCAGGCGCAGCACGCGGCCATCCAGGAAGCCCCTGCGCGAATAATCGTTGATCAGCAGTTCGGCCATCGCCTTATGGGTGCCATACGAGGTCTGCGGTGTTTGGGGGACGTGGTCATCCACCGTATCGGGCAGCCGGCCGCCGAAGGTGGAGATGGAACTGGCGAACACGAAGGCGGGCGGCCTGTCCAATCCGCGGCAACGTTCCAGCAGGCGCATCAGCGCATGCACGTTCACCTCCAGCCCATGTGCGAAATCCATCTCCGCATCGAGCGTGAGCGACGCAGCAAGGTGAAACACCGCATCGAAGCCGCCGGTGAATACCTCGTCGAGGAAGCGGTCATCGCAGATGTCGCCTTGCAGCATGCTTACGGGAATGCGGCCTTGTGCGGCAGCCGTCACAGGCCTGCTGTCGACCAGGACCAGTTCCGTGATCGGCCGCGCCGGGCCGCCGTGCGGATGAAGCACGCCGCGTGCAAGCAGCGACGCGCGTAGCCGCGTGCCGATGAAGCCTGCGGCGCCGATGACCAGAATCTTCATGGACAACTCCTGTGCAAACAGCAAGCGCATACAGATGCGGATGCGACCGCATGCCGGCTCTATCCCGCGGATGGGGCGGACCGTGGCCGATGCCAACTTGCCGGTCAGACAACGGATGCTACCAAAATTAGCAGTAAGCGTTTTTGATCAAAAGTGATTGCCGTTCCCGGGTGACCACATGCCTGTTACTCCGCCCCAGTTCGGCGAAGGCCTGCTCCGCCACGGAAAGGAACCGCGTCTCACTTTATTGTTACTCACATATAGATCGGCGTTAGAGTTGGGTGGGTTGTATTCTCGCGATTTCGGACGCAGGAAGAATAGCGGCGTTGCGCCACTATTCCGGTAGCCTGGACTTCCTGGCGCGGGATGGTCCGGTACGCGGGATCGGCTTGCAGCCGCAGCCTGCAGCCGTAACCTGATACCCAAGCCATGGAGCGCGACTTGCTCATGTTGGCCCTTCGCGCCACCAATGCGAACGAGTTGGTATGGATTCCGCGCATGCGCATCGCCACTCGTTGAAGTCTTCGTTAATCAAAATATTGAACAGCATGAAGATCTCATTTTTCAATTTCAAAGGGATACTGCATTGTTTTGGAAAAGATGCTGATCGACCTGAAAGACGTGATTCGAAGCTAGCCAGTGCCACAGACAACCCTCTCGATGTATTGACGGTAAAAGTACGAAACACCGGGGAGAAAGCCACTGCGCAACGTATTCGCAGCCACTTCATTGCGCTAGCAGAAAAATCAATGAAAAGCGCTGGGGCTGGGGATGCTGAAGCGACCAATATTGTGCAGGCTGCGCGAGGCGATGCGTCCTGGGCAGGCAAGAATGAAGAAGTGGCAAAGGAAGCGCTCAAAATGGTGAGGCTGGCGCTTTATAAAAAAAAATATGGCTCCTACAAATCCACAAACAAATTCAGGACAACTGACCCTTACCAGGAACTGAGAAGGGTGACTTCGGGTGAATTTTGTACATTCAAAAAATTTGAAGACATTGGCAGCCCGCGCGTCAGGTCGGCAATGTTATCCCGGAGCATATGGCAATCCACGAGCGTGAATTGCGATGGGCTCGCACTTTCGGCGCTGGATTTCATATCCCGCACTCATCCTAATGTGCAAGTATCTTCTGTTTCGGTCCCTGGCCATACATTGGCCCTGGTGGGAACCATCGATATCACATGTATCAATTCGCCATTCAGTGAATGGCCATCGCACCTTTATGTCTGTGACCCGTGGGCGAACATTGCTTGTCCTGCTCCTGAATACCCGCAACGATTCGCACAGAAAATGGAGAAGTGGGAATCCGAACATAAACAGATATTTTCCGGAGGCGAATGGCTCTCCCCGACAAACGAGAAGTGGGTTTCATGCGCAAAAGAAGTACCAACGATTTTTACGCGATTTACTTATAAGGATCATCAGTTTGTCGACCTGACGTATGTCACGGCGTCCGTTGAGTCGCCAACTACAAAAGCAGAAAGCGCAACGGCGAACAATTCCCGGGAAATCACCCCTTCTGCAAACAGGTAGGACGAACCAATCTCAGCAGGATGGGTAGTCCCCCAGCTTGGCTGTATCGAAGTCGTCAAGGCGAATGGGACACCGCTTTAAAACGCGTAATCCAGCCCGACGGTGATGCCGTTCCGGTTATAGAAGTCGCCCTGCCGGGTATGGCCGATCGCGTAGTTCGCCGACCAGCTGTTGTTCAGCCAGTGGCGTCCGAAGATCGCGATGGTGCGCACATCCGCCAGCACCACGCCCGTACCCACGTTCGATGCCTCGCGGCCGCCGGATAGCGAGATGCTGACCGAGTTCTTGTCGCCGTAGTAGTAGCCGCCGCGCAGTTCCGTGCTGTTGGCGCCGCTGCCGAAGGCGCGCGAGGGACGGAGTGCGACTGCCCAGCTGAAGTTGGAAAAATAATGCTCCAGCATCAGCAGTCCCTGGTTCACCCGCACATCATTGAATTCGGTGGTCTTGATGCCGCCATGGCCGAGCCAGCCGCGCGTGAATTCATACTGGAATGCGCCGCCCAGCGAATACTTTGCCAGCACGCGATGGGTCGGGCTGTAGCTTCCCTGGACGCTGCCGCTGAGCCTGGAGGTGAGCGGCGTCGAGTACATGCCGCTGATCTGGTTGTCGTCAAGGTCGAACCGGCTGGAACGCGTGAGTGCGCCGTCAAAGATGCGGCGGCCGCCGAAATTCTTGTTCAGCCGGAAGCTGTAGTCGCGCCAGCTCGGCTGCGTGCCGCTCAGGTTTTCATACGAGCCGGCGACGCCGACCATGGTGCGGCGGTCCGACGTATCGGGCGGCGGTGTCGGCGCGCCGGTACGGGCGGTGCCGCCCGCGCCGCTCGGAGACACACTGTCGGGTATCGGCGTTGCCTGCTGCGCCATCACGAACGGGGCATGGGCGGCAAGGACGAGGAAGGCTACTTTCATCAGGTTCATCTTTTTCTCCGGGTAGCCGCAGGCATGACTGCGAGATGCTGATCGGTACGGTCGCCGATCAATACGGCGATTAAAACAGGTAGTTCGACTCGTTGCAGATTCGCCAACGCGAAACGGTGAGTATAGAAGCTGTGTTTGCCGCAAAGGATGATCTAAAACAAATGTCTGCAGGCATTATTTGCATATCTGAAACTTTTGGTAACGACTGCAGCAACCTCGGTCCGCGAGCCTAGCGGGCATTCCGCACGAATTTGTCCCATCCCTTGTCGCCGCGCAGGAATTGCCAGGAGCCTCGCAGCCCGGCGTACACCAGGATAGGCCGGTACAGCAACAGGTCCATCGGACCCAATATCAGCAGCCTGCCCAAATCGCGCAGGCTGTAGCGCCGGTAGGCCTGGTCATACAACAGGATTGCCATGGTGGTCGGAATCGCGTTGGCGAAGATGACGGTGCCGAGGAAAAGCGCATACAGGGACCAGTCGACCTGGCCGAAAACGATGAGCAGGGCAAGAGCAAGGAATGACAGGGTCTGCATCAGCGGCGCGAGCGCTTCGAAGATGACGTAATACGGCACGCCGAGCATGCCGACGATGCCGTAACGCGGCTTCAGGAACATGCTCCGGTAATGCCAGACGGTTTCGAGGGTCACGCGCTGCCACCGCGCCCGCTGCCGCACAAGGGCCGACGCATTGTCCGGGCCTTCCGTCTGCGCCACCATTTCATGCAACGACATGATCTGGTACGGGCGCCCTTCGCGCAGGAATTTCTCGTGGATGCGAAAGGTCATCTCGATGTCTTCGCAGGTGAAATTGCTGGAAAAGCCACCGGCCTCGATCACCACATCCCGCCGCCAGACGGCGAACGCGCCGGGGACGCAGAGCATCGCGCCGAGCTTGCTCCACGCGAGCCGGTAGATGATGAAGGACCGCATCAGGTCCAGGTGCTGGAGCCTGCCGAGCAAATTGCGCTCGAGCGCGAATGGCCCGTGCTCCGGCTCTTCCTCCGCCGCGCTGCCGCTGGCGACTCCGGGGATGTGGCTGATGCCGTACAGGCTCGTCACGCCCACCACCACGGCAGGGTCCTTGACCACCAGCGCCATGGCTTTCAGCAGCGCGTCGCGGACATAGACGGTGTCGCCGTCGACGCAGCATACATAACGATGCCGGGCGAGCCCGAGCGCGCAGTTGATGGCGCTCGCCTTGCCGCCGTTCTTCTTGTGCACGACCAGCAGGCGCGGATCGATGCGGCTGCTGTAGCACTGCACGTTGTCGTATTGCGCCGGCAGGCGGCGGTCGGTGAGGTCGTGAGGCTCCAGTTCGTAGTGCTGGCGCAGCACGCCGAGGGTATTGTCGGTCGAGCCGTCGTCGACAAGGATGACCTCGAATTCCGGATAGTTCTGGCGCAGCAACGACGCCACCGCCGCCAGGACGCCGGCTTCTTCATTGAACGCGGCAACAAGAATGCTGACCGTCGGCGTGAAGCGGGACCGGGCGACGCCGGCGTGATCTTCGAAGCGCTGCTGCTGGCTGCGATAACGTCCTTCGATCAGCGCCAGCACCAGCATCGCCAGCATGACCAGCGCGACGAGTCCGGCGTAGGCCATCGATACCAGGAAGATCGCCTCCACCACTGTATTGAGCCAGGCAGGCACTGTCATCATGAACGTCTTTCCTCCGGTCTTGCATGCACGGGTGTTTTCTTTCCGAGAGTATGGAAATCGGCGAACGGCAGGGTCGGCAACTCGGTGGCATCGGCATCGGCGCTCTCGTCGGCAGCAGCCATATGCAGCGAATCGCCGGCCTGGGCGCCCCGGGTAGTGCCGGCCTGGTCCATTTCTGCAAGCGCTTCCCGTGCGGCCACGCGTACCCGCCACTCCGGATCGTCCAGCATGGCGGCGACCGATTCCCTGAAACCTGGCCAGTGGAAACGCGCCAGCGCCTTCACCGCATGCACCCGGACGAAAGGCACGTCGTCATACAGCAGCTTCAGAACCACCAGCGCCTCGTCGGATGCACCGGTCAGGCCGAGTGTCTGTACCACCACCTTGCGCACGGCGGGATCGCGATCGTCGGCCAGCCTGGCGATCTTGTGCAGCGGCACGTTCTCCTCGCTGTCCTTGCGCGCCAGCAGGGCCACGGCCCAGTAGCGCGCCTGGATCGTGTTTACATCGAGCAGCGGTTCGAGCAGATCGTTGAGCGGGATGGTGAACTTTTCCAGTTGCCGTGCAATGAAGGACGGCAGGAAAAGTTGCAGCCGCAACGCGGTCACGAGGATTTCCGCCGCGCGCTCATCTTGCAGTTGACCAAGAAAAACAATGGCATTCGAGACGACATCGGGGTCCTTGTCCTGGAGAGCGTCGAACAAAAGTTCATGGATATGGTCGGCCCTTGCCCTTGTCAGGATGCACAGGGCAGAGATGCGCTCCCACCGGTTGACGCCTGGTCCTGCCCACGAGGCTGCCGCCATCAGGCTTGCCGATCCCCAGTGCGACAACGCATGCTCGGCGAACGCGGTGGCAACCGGCGTATAGGGCGCGACATCGGTCGCGGTGCGGTAGACCAACGGCTTCGGCAATTGCGTGATGACGGGATTGCGGGGTTCGGCAGGTACGTCCGCCGTCAGCAGTAGCGGCTGTGCAGCGGGCGAGTGATCCAGCTCCCGCAGTTGCGATACCACCTTGCCCAGCCACCGCTTGCGGCGGTCGTGCCGCATCCGGCTTGCAACCACAAAGACGGACAGGCCCAACCATACGATGAATATGAACAGAAACAGGCCGAATTGAATCGAAAAAAAGTTCAACACACCCTCCGATGGGATAGGCCTGTGTCTTCCACCAGTCCGACGGTCGCAGCAGCCATTACGTTTTGGCCATCTGCTGTTCCATGATGAGGTCGATAATCTTTCCAAGGCCCACGCGCGGCTTGTATCCGGTTGCTTCCTCGATGCGCGTCAGGTCCGGGATACGCCGCTGCATGTCCTCGAAATTGTCGTCATAGGCGATATGGTAGGGAACGAATACGATCTTCGAGCTGCTGCGCGTTTTTTCCTGGACCAGCCTGGCCAGCTCAAAGATCGTGATCTCTTCCGACGCGCCAATGTTGAATATCTTGCCGTAATGTTCAGGCTGCATGATCAGCTGCTTCATGGCCCACACCACATCGCCGACGTAGCAGAAGCATCGCCGCTGGTTGCCGTCGCCGTACACCGTGATCGGTTCTTCCGCCAGCGCCTGTTCGACAAAGCGCGGCAGCACCATGCCATAGCGCGCCGACTGTCGCGGGCCGACGGTATTGAAATGCCGGCCGACGACGACCGGCAGCTTGTGCTCGCGCGCGTAGGCCAGGCAGAGGTGTTCGTCGATCGCCTTGCTGCAGGCATACGACCATCTGCCCTTGGTGGTGGGGCCGAGAACGAGGTCGCCATCTTCGTTGAAAGGGAGGTCGGTCGACTTCCCATACACCTCCGATGTGGAAGCGAGATAGACCACTTTCCCTTTCGCGCTGGCGAGTTCGAGGACAAGGTCGGTGCCGTTGACGATGTTGTGAATGGTCTCGATCGAGCTCGCCAATACGCGGCGCGTGCCGACGACCGAGGCGAGATGATAGACGTAGTCGGCACGGTCGATCATCTCCGCCATCCGTTCGCGATTGAGAATCGTATCGACCGCTATCGTGAAGCGGGGATGGTCGATGACCGAGTCCAGGTTCTTCAATGACCCTGTCGAAAGATCATCGATGACCTGTACCGTGTGCCCGTCCGCGATGAGGGATTCGGCAAGGTGGGAACCGATGAAGCCGGCGCCGCCGGTGATAAGAAAATTGCTGGACATCCGAAAGTATCTTTAATGTGGGCGACCGGAAATAAATGGCTTGGTGCAAGTAATTGCTACCGTTTTAGTCTGGTGCCATTGCCGGTACTGTTGGACGCCTCCACGATAGTTCAGCTCTTGTATGCGCTCAATAGAAAAGGGCCTTTGAAAGGTGAATACGAACCTGTTAGTTAACTTTTCTCAAGTGTTTCGTTGTTTTGAACGTCTTAAATCCGCGCGCTTCGTATGTTGAAGACCGGCGATGAAAACGCGTTCATGCAATCCTGTGTTCCCATGTTCTATATCGTTTCGGAAACTGTTATTTCTGGCCGTCATGGAAATCTATTCAAAACGCCCGGACCTTATTGATGAAGCGAAATCTTTTTCGTTGCCATGTGCAATTCTTCCGGTCATGCAAACCCGTTTAACCAGGCATCACTTGAAAGAAATAAAAGAAGCGTTGCGGAGAATCGCAGAACCCGAACGACAGGCGTCACGATCTGTCGAATCCGGTTTGACGATCCATCAAGGAGTGCGGCGATGAATTCACAGGAAAGAGAAGCTCTGCAGGATTTTCTCCACGAGCTGGTGCGTGCACGGGTGCAGCATAAGGACCCGGAAGCGGAGGCGATGATCCTTCGTGCGGTGAGTAATGTGCCGGATGCGCCCTATTTGCTGGTGCAGCGCGTATTGCTGCAGGAACAGGCCTTGAACGCTGCACGCCAGCAGATCGCATCGATGCAGCGACGGCTTGAATCTGCACTGCCGCATGACGGCTTCCTCAATCCCACCTCGGATTGGGGACATAGCGAATTTCGCACGCATCCCTCCCATGCAGGACATCATCCGGGATCGGCATATCGCCATGGCGAGCCGCGCAGGTATTTTGATTCACACATGGTGCGCCCGGGCCTGATGGGTGGCGGCGCAGGCAGTTTTCTCGGCACGATGGCAGGTGTTGCCGCCGGCGTTGCCGCAGGATCGTTTCTCTATCACGGCATCGACGACTTGCTGCATCACGATCATGAAGGCGGTGATGGCCGGCAGGAGTTTGCCGATATGTCCGGCGAGTCGGTGCCGCCGGAACGCTTCGCAGGCGATGCGGGATGGGATTCAGGCGATCGGGCTGGTGATGCGGGTATCGATGATGTCGGCCTGGGCGATGGCAGCGGCGATTTCCTGTAGATGCGATGATGCATGGCGCCTGTGGCTGCCTGCAAGCAGGCGATCCGGTTTCCATCCGCAACAGCATTGCCGCAGCATGCCGGTGTATCGCACCGGCGACTGCGATCGATCATAAGGGGCATCATGGGCAAACTTCCTGCATTTGCATTGTTATTGTGCTGCACCCTGACATCGTTTCAGGCGGCGGCCGCGCCGGAGAGCATCCCCGATGCCTCCTCCTCCGCACCTGTCAGCGCACGCGCGATTCCTTTGACGAACCTGGCGTCGGAACTGCGCAAAGGCGGATACGTGATTTATTTCCGTCATGCCGCAACCGACTTTTCCAGGTCCGACGGGGCGATGAAGGGGTATGACGATTGCGCCAACCAGCGCATGTTGTCTGGCGATGGCCGCACATCCGCGCGGGACATCGGGGAACGCATCCGTGCCTTGAAGCTGCCGATGGGCGAAGTGCTGGCAAGCCCGTATTGCCGCACGATGGAAACCGCGACACTGGCGTTCGGGCAGGCGACGCCGAAAGCCGAAATCCGTGAAAGCCAGGGCGGCGATTATGCAGGCCTGAAGCGGCTGTTCGCCACGCCGGTGGCGCAGGGCACCAACCGCTGGATAGTCGGGCATGGCACCCCTTACCGTGCGGTCGCCGGTCCGCCGCATCTGGCGGAGGGAGAGGCCGCCGTGATGCTGCCGCAGCCTGCAGGTTGGATCGTGGTCGCACGCGTGCCGCAGGAACAGTGGCAGGACATGCGCTAGAGGAAATACATAAGTGCAGGGGATAAGGGGGCGATACCGTTAAATCCCTGTCCGGCGATGCATGTCGGCGTGCCGGGCTGCGCCGTTTTGCGGCACAATCTCCGTTCGACGCGATTGCCGGCCGTGCTTGCGGTCATTGCACTCGTCCACAACCAATCAAAAAAGGATCGTATGAAACTGCTTTTCCCTCTTCTCTTCGCTGTCTCCGCTTCCGCCTTCGCCGCTTCGCATTCCGGAGCACCTGAAAAGCTGCCGTCCGGCGTGATCGTCGAAACCCTCAAGGAAGGCAAGGGCGAGAGTCCGAAGGCGTCCGACAAGGTGAAGGTGCATTACAAGGGAACGCTGGAAAACGGCACCGAGTTCGACAGCTCATACAAGCGAAACGAAGCGATCACCTTCCCGCTGTCACGTGTCGTCCCCTGCTGGACGGAGGGCGTGCAGAAAATCAAGGTCGGCGGCAAAGCCAAGCTGACCTGTCCGCCGCAGAGCGCCTATGGCACGCGTGGCGTTCCCGGGACCATCCCGCCGAACAGCACCTTGTTTTTCGAGATCGAGCTGCTGGCGATCGAAAAATAATCCGATATCGAAACTGGACATGCGGCCGGCATCGCGACGGATGCCGGTCGCATTGATTTTCCGCGCCCGCTCTATTAACGGCCGATATTCATATAGTCCTTGTTCTGCATGATTTCGTTGATGCCGGTGAGGTAATCGTTGCCGCTTTGATTCGGGTTCGGATTGCCGCTGACGTAATATCGCAGGCCGTTTTCCAGTCCGCCGTTATCTTCAATGCGCATTGCCGTATTGGCGGCCGCCACCCGAAGCTGAAGAATCGTGCTGTTGTTGTAGTCCTCGACGCTCACGGGCTGTCCGCCCACCCTCGGATCCGCTGGACCGCCGTGGCGCCAGATGCCGTCATCACCAAGGAATTGCCTGGATATCTGGCCAAGTCCGAGTGACGCGTTGTTCTGCGGGATCCGGTCTGTGTCACCCACCAGTTTCATGGCATCGCGGTAATCGCGGCTGAAGGCGCCCGACTCCTTCTGGAGCTGCGCGCGGAACAGGTTCGGGTCCAGGCCATACTCAAGCGCCACCTCGTCGACAGCCCGGCCGAACGACGCCTGGTCGACGATCCTTGCATTCCACGCCCTCTCATCCTCCTCGCCACGGTCGATCGGCATGAACCTGGGATTTGTCGTCAACTTCGCTTCTTCAAGATTCGTGGCATAGCTTCCCGGATTGCCGGCTGAAGGCAATTCCATGGAAGAAGAGAGGCTCGTCGTCCTGGAAAGATCGCCCGGCGCCGTAGCAACGAGTGATGGGGGCGACCGGAGGTCGGCAGGATTCGTCGCCGTGGGACCAAACAGACTTCCCATGCCAGAATTGCCGTTCGACAGGCCGCTGAGCCCGGTCAACACCCTCAGCAGCATCTGGTTGAACGATTCCATGAAGTTGCCTGAATTGCCCATCAATGGATTGAAGCCAAAATCCGGGAGCGGGCTGGTGTTGAAATTCAGGGGTGAATTTGCGCCAAAACTGCTGAACGGATCCCGAATGTCGCTCGGGTCGAACAAGCTGAATTGTCCCGATGGCTGGGCGAAGGTGCTGGCAGGAATAGGTGTTTGAAAAAGCGATGTGATGTTCGGTAGTTCCATATTCACCCCCAATAAAAATTGCCTGGCTTTTACGCGCCTTTGGACATGGGTGGTCGGTGAAAGCAGATTGTCTCCCGCGCCAGCAAATTTTTTCAGGAAGGGTGCGTAGCGTAAATTCCAATACGGAAACAAGACACTGGGTAACGTGCGCTTCATCCGGAGGTCGGGACTGGAGAATCGACTTTGCGTAGAATGCCATTCCTTTACGCCGCAATCGTGCCAGGCCGGAACGGTTGCCTGCATCACATGCAATGAAGAATCCCTTATTCACCCATCCCTCGTTCCGTTATTTCTTTCTCAGTCGCATTGCCTCCGCCGTCGCAAGCCAGATGATGATGGTCATCCTGGCCTGGCAAATGTACGACCTGACCAACAGCGCCTGGGACCTTGGCCTCGTGGGACTGGCCCAGTTCCTGCCGTCGCTGGTCCTGACCCTGGTCGCCGGCCAGGTAGCCGACCGGCTCGACCGGCGCCTCGTGATGGCCTGGTGCCTGGGGGCGCAGATGACGATTACCGCCTTTCTGGTGGCGGGAACGATGCAAGGCTGGCTCAGCCGCGACGCCATATTGCTGGCATCGGTCGCGCTCGGCATTGCCAAGGCATTTCAGATGCCGACGCAGCAGGCGCTGGCGCCGCAGCTGGTGCCGGCCACCGTGCTGCCGCGGGCGCTGGCAACGGTCTCGTCCGGCACCCAGGCGGCGGTCATCCTCGGGCCGGCAATCGGCGGCTTTGTCTATGTCGCCGGTGCGCAGGTGGTCTATCTGCTATCCGGAGTCTTGTTCGCGGCCGCCATCACGGCGATGTTATGCATCAGGATCCAGGAGGCGCCGCGCCCGCGCGAGCCCGTGACCCTGCAAACGCTGTTCGCGGGCATCGACTACATCTGGCGGCGCAAGGATATCCTCGGCGCGATATCGCTCGACCTGTTCGCCGTGCTGCTCGGTGGCGCCGTGGCGCTGCTGCCGATCTATGCGAAGGACATCCTGCATGTCGGCCCATGGGGATTGGGCCTGCTGCGCGGAGCGCCGGCGGTCGGCGCCCTCGTCATGTCGATTTATCTCGCGCAACGCCCGATCATGCGCAACGCCGGAAAAGTGATGTTCGGGTCGGTTGCGCTCTATGGCGTGGCAATCCTGGTATTTGCAGTCTCCACATCGTTCCTGCTGTCGCTGGCGGCGCTGGCACTGTCCGGCATGTTCGACATGGTGTCGGTCGTCATCCGCCAGTCGCTGGTGCAGCTCGATACGCCCAACGACATGCGCGGGCGCGTCAGCGCGGTCAACTCGGTATTCATCGGCGCGTCCAACCAGCTCGGGGAATTCGAGTCGGGAGTCACTGCCGCCTGGTTCGGGGCGGTGCCTTCCGTGCTGATCGGCGGCCTGGGAACGCTGGCCATCGTGGCGGCATGGATCAGGCTGTTTCCCTCGCTGGCCAGGCGCGACCGGCTGGTGTCGCCATCATAAAAAAACGTGCAGCGATCACCCGGTCGTGTGAAACGGCACCGGCGGCGCGTCTTCGCGTTCCCTGCCGACGCGCTCGTATTCCGAGATCACCTGGGCGCCGAACAGCAGCAGGCCCGCGCCGATCTCCAGCGACAGCAGCACGATGATCGAGGTCGTCAGCGAGCCGTACACCGTGCTGACCTGCGACAGGGTGCCGAAGTACCACACGAGAACATGGCGCGTCACTTCCCACAGCAGGGCCGCGGTCACGCCGCCGAGTAATGCGCGGCGCAGCGACAGCCGCCCGACGGGCATGACGAGATAGACCGAGGTCAGTACGAAGATTTCGCCGACCAGTCCGAGCAGATACAGCAATACGCCGGATACGCCGCCAAGGGACCAGCTTTGCCCGAGGATGCGCACGCTTTCCTCGCCCATCGCCTGCAGGCTGCCGGCCACCAGCGTCACCAGCAGCAGGCCGATGCCGAGCGACAGGATGTAGCAATACGGCAGGATTGCCGAGACCAGGAAGTGCCGCCGGTGAATCGCGACGCGATGAATGAAGATCACCGACATCGCGTTCTCCAGGACGGTGAAAGCGAGGGAACTGAAGAACAACATCGTTACCAGCAGCACCCAGCCGATCACATCGCGATGCGTCATGAAGTTGGCCAGCTCGATGAGGATCGGTTTGGACTGGCCGGGGATGAGCCATTCCAGGTACCGGCCGAGCGTCAATAGCAGTTCGGTCTCGTCGATGACGTGCGACAGGGCAATCACGATCAGGATCAGGAGCGGCACGATGGACAGCAGGGAGTAATAGGCGACCGCGCCCGCCAGCAGCAGCCCCTGGTTGGCGCGAAAGGCCTTCACCGTGCGCATTGCAAACATGCCGGGGTTCTTCCATACCACTTCGGCTTCGTGACTCAGCAGCATACAAAGACGCTTTCGGAAAGAGGTTGCATTGCCTGCGCACAAGTCAATGCGTCCTGGATGGATGCGGGAATGGCTCACGCACAGTGATTCGTCCGTGGCCCGGCCCAAATAGTTCAGTCCGTCAAGTCATGGCAGGTCATTGCCGGCCTGAAAAACCGGCTTTATCGCTTTAGGTTGATATGGATAAACACCTCGCCGGCGCAATCCGGCCGGTCAATCCTATAATCCAGATAACCAAGCCGCTATTGAAAGAACAAGCAAGGAAGCCATGGCGACGTGGGAGTGACAAAGAAATCGTTTCCAATCATAAAAACCCAAGGAGAACAGCCATGAAGAAATTATTCGCCATCATTGCCGCGCTGGCCTTTACCGGATCTGCATTTGCCGCGGCGCATACTGAAAAAGAAAAAGCGGCCGCCAGCGATGGGCCGAAGACGGAGCAGCAAAGCAAGATGGCAAGCTGCAACAAGGACGCGGCAGGAATGAAGGGAGATGAACGCAAGGCGTTCATGAAGGACTGTCTCTCCGCCAAGCCGAAAACCAGTGCCGCGCAGAAGGCGCAGCAGGACAAGATGAAGTCCTGCAACGCGGATGCGAAAGGAATGAAGGGCGACGAGCGCAAGAAGTTCATGAGCGACTGCCTGAAAGGCTGATGTAAGTGATGTAAGCGATACTGCATCAAGGCCCGCTCGCCCCGGGCCGTCTCAGGCAATAACCCGACCAGTCTTATCGCGTGCAAGCAAACCATCGGGGAGAGACTCAACCTCTTGGAGAATCACATGAACGGCATCACCACCCCCAACGGACGAACGGGAACTACCGGATTCCGCCTGGTTTCCATCGTCGTATCCATCGCCGCACTCGTCCTGTCGGGCTGCGCAAGCACGAATCTCGCGTCGGCACCGCACGGAGGACTGGCCCATAACCAGATCGCCGAGTATGACAAACCTTTCCAGGTCGATGCATCCGCCGAATGAGTCACGCGACGTGCAACGTATTCAGGTCCGGGCATCTTTCCGGACCTGAACAGGCCTGATCGAATCGGACTTTCGCCTTCAGGCAGCTATGTTGCGGCATACCCCATCCACATGCCGGTGATCCGTTCCGCAGCATCCCCCACCAACTACCAACCCAGGCAATACGGAATGCAGTGAACGGTATTGCATCCTTAGTTCCTGCGGGTCATCGTCATCCAGATCACTTGCTTCGTCCAGTTCGATATGGCTGCGCCGCGACGCGTTTGCGCGCATCGGCGCGGTAGCCGGTGCCACGCTCGACAGCGATTGCGGCAAAGCACATGAAATAGTCATCCAGTACCGTGGTCCGCCTGCTATTACGCGGCCGGCGCGGTACATCCGGCATGCCGCCCGCAGGCAAAATGCTGCGTGGCGCCAATCCCAAACCGCGCCTGCCGCATTCCGATCGGTTTGATTATCCTCAAGCCTCTCCGACCCTTCACTCCTACTATGGTTAAAAAAGCATAAGGTCGGCGTTCTCAGGGAGCTTCTACTTACTTTAGGCAAACAAGATGCTCCCCATTACAAGAGACATGGCGTTCGCAGGACGCTTATCCGTCTCCGCACTCGTGGTTTCACTGGCCGCATGCGGAGGAGACAGTGGCAATTCGCCACAAACCATTACGATGAACAACGGCGGCGCAGTACCAGCTGCCCAGTCGAACCAGGCAACGCCGGCGTCGAATTCCATCCGCGTCATTTCATCCAGGCCCGATACGGTGAGCGGCGGCGATGCGCTCGTCGAAGTGACGCTGCCGCCCGGCATTGCGAAGAAAGATTTCACGGTGACCGTCGGCAGCAGGGATGTAAGCGACAAATTCACCGAAACAGGCAGGGGCACGTTCATCGGACTGGTCGATGGCCTTGCCGAGGGCGTCAACACCATTTCGGTCAGGCCGGAAAGCGGCCGTGGCCTCGCCGGTTCGGTACAGGTAACGAATTACCCGATTACCGGCCCGATCTTTTCCGGCCCGCATGAAACGCCATTCTTCTGCGAAACCGACAAGTTCGCCCTGCCGGACGGCAGCAATCTCGGCGCGCCGCTGGACGAAGACTGCTCGATCAGGACACGCGTGGATTACGTCTATAGGAACACGGCGAATCCGGCTGCCTTCAGGCCGCTGACTAGCCTGTCCGCGCTGCCGTCGGATGTGGCAACGACCACGACCAACGAGGGCAAGCAGGTCCCGTACGTGGTCCGCATCGAAACCGGCACGATCAATCGCGCCATCTACCAGACATCGGTCCTGCATGATCCGACGAAGGAGGCGGCGCCCAGCTATGCCGTGAAACCGAACGGCTGGAACGGCCGGCTCGTCTATACCTTCGGCGGCGGCTGCACCGGGGGCTGGTACCGGCAGGGATCGACCACCGGCGGCGTCCTCGACGACAACATCCTCAAGCAGGGCTATGCGATGGCTTCGTCGTCGCTGAATGTCTTCGGCAACAATTGCCAGGACCTGACCGCCGCCGAATCGATGGCGATGGTGAAGGAACGTTTCATCGAAAATTACGGCCTGCCGCGCTACACCATCGGCTGGGGCTGCTCGGGCGGTTCGTACCAGCAACACCAGATCGCCGACAACTATCCCGGCCTGCTGGACGGCATCCTGCCTGGCTGCAGCTTCCCGGAGGTGTACTTTGGCACCGTGCACTCGATCACCGACCAGCGACTGCTGGGGAATTACTTCCGCAACCTGTTCCCGAACCAGTTCAACGAAGAGCAGCAGCGCCGCATCGCGGGCGTGCAGACGGTGAGGACGGTCTTCACATCGACCGTCTATAACGGTGCACTGCGCATTGCGCCGAATACCTTCTGTCCCGATGTCCTGCCGGCGAACCTGCGTTACAACGCGGTCACCAATCCGACCGGGGTGCGTTGCGACATTTACCAGCATACGGTCAATGTGTTCGGCACCGACCCGGCCACCGGCTTTGCGCGGCGTCCGCTGGATAACGTCGGCATCCAGTATGGCTTGCAGGCATTGAACGAAGGCGTCATCAACGTCGAGCAGTTCCTTACGCTCAATGAGCACATCGGCGGCTACGACCGCGACGCCAACTTCAACTGGCAGCGCAATACTGCCGACCTCGAAGCGACGCGGCAGGCCTACCAGACAGGCCGGCTGACCAACGGCGGCGGCGGGCTGCGGGATATCCCGATCATCGACTACCGTGCCTATACCGATGACCGGCCCGATGGCGATATCCATTTGCGCTATCACTCCTTCTCGATGCGTGAACGCCTGATCAAGGCAAACGGCGACGCCGGCAACCAGGTCATGCTGGTCGAGGATTTCCGTTACGGCTACTACTCCAGCACCAGCCCGCTGCTGCTGCATGCACTGGAGCAGATGGACCAATGGCTGGCGAACATCGCAGCGGACAGGTCCAACGTCAGCCAGCATCAGAAAGTGGTACGCAACAAGCCGGCGAGCCTGCAGGAAGGTTGCCTGACCCGTGATGATTACCCCACCTTCATCGTGGAAGAGCAGAGGATCGATGCCGGCCGATGCGCCGCGCTCTATCCTGCGCCCGCCTCGCCGAGGGCGGTGGCCGGCGCGCCGGTCGCATCCGATATCATCAAGTGCACCCTCAAGCCGGTGACGATGAGCGACTACACGCCTGCCTTCACCGCTGAACAGCAGTCACGGTTGAGGAACGTGTTCTCCGGCGGCGTGTGCGACTGGTCCAGGCCGGGCGTCGAGCAGCAGGGCCTGCGGGGCACCTGGCTGTCCTTCGGCGGCGCGCTCCGGCAGTAAAGCGGCAGTTTCAGGCACCATTCAGGCACCAGGAAAACGGCGGGCTTTCGGCCCGCCGTTTTTTTAGAACTCATTCCATAAATACCTTTACGGTACTCTTGTCACTCCCGCGAAGGGTGGAGCAGGGAATTCGGACAGCATGCTGTCCGCCTGCGGAACGAAACCGGCTTACAAGCCGGTATGCGCGCTGCAAGCGAGAATCCAGGAATGCCTTGGCTACGTAAGCGGAGCATCTCTGGGTCCCCGCCGCAGCCTGCCCTCGAATGAAGTAGTCGGGGGCGGGGACGACAATCCTATTTAGAAATGAGCTCTAGAAAAAAGGCCGGGCCACCGGAAAAAATCCGCAGCGATGGAACCGCATCGCCGTCCTCCGCCACTCATCCAGCAAGCGATCTCCACCCGGAGCGGTGATGCCGCCCGCCGACGCGTTGCCCAAAAACTGGAGCTCCACCTAATGCCCCGATTTTCTCATCCCGGCTCGAACCAGAGCCCTTTGCCCGGCCCCTCACGAGCGCGCCTCGAAGCGGTACAGGACAGTCTCCATTCCCCGCCCGGTGCCATTGGCACACTTTACAAATTTCACCATTCGCCGCATGTCAAGGCGAGAAAGAAGCACACCGCCACGGGCGACGCGACCAACGACATCGTCGACGAGCCTGTTGCATGGGGCAGGCCACACAGGCCTGCGCTCCCGGAGGAGGCACAGACGTTGCCGGAGCAAGCCGTCCTGCTGATGAAGATGCAGGCCGACGCGATTCGCGGCGAGGCCATCGGAGGCATGAGACGCAAGGACGCCCTGGCCCGCGAGATCGAGGTAACCGGCGAAGCGATCCGCACTCTGCAGGAGACGATCGCCCGTCTTCGGGACGAACTTTCTCCGACACGGCCGGCAGGGCCCGTATCCCCCGATGCTTAAGCGACCAATTCATGCATGCATAAGACAGATCGGCTGGCGCCCGTGATGCCGGGCTTTCATCAATATTTCAGGTAAAAAGAAATGGATCCTTTCGGACTAGGAACAGCCCGTGTTATCACCAGCATGATTCAGGAAGCGGTGTACCGGAAAAAGGCGAAAGCGGATGCTCCGGCAAGGGAGGGCCGGCCGGATGCCGGTGCGCAGCCTGTTAGAGAATTGGCCGCACCACGCAACGCCGGCTTGCGCCATACGCTGCAAACGCTGGCAAAAAAAATGTCAGCCCCGGATCTGGGCAAGATGGGGCAGCAGTTGCGCAAGATGGTGCCGCGCGGCAACCGGAGAAGCGAAACGATGCCGCCAGCCGCGGAACTACAGCAGGGTCCGGTATCCGTTCCCGCTGCGGGAACGGCGAAAAAGCTCAAGGCGCTCTTCAGGAAGAAAAGGAAACAGTCCGAACAGGGGGGCATGCCGGCACCCGCCGTGAAAGAAAGCCTGCCGGCACGAATGATGAACACGCTGCGGCGTCGCAACGCCGGGACGCGTTCCCATCAGCAGCCGGTGCTGGATCGCCGCCTCCTGCAAGAACTGGACGCCGCGATGCGGCAGGATCTGGCTTCCCTGTCGCCGGGGATGCTGGAGGATGCGGACATGGCGCCGATCCGACGATTGCGGGCCGCAGCGCAGCGCATCCTGCACAGCAGTGCCGTCACCGGGCGGGCAGGCTTGGCGACGCTCGTCGACGACCTGAAGGGAACAGTGGCTATGCGCGTGTTGTTGCAGTACGGCGAAAGGGCGGCAGTCAGTTCCTTCATGCAGCGCATCGTTCATTCAGACGAATTAAGCGGCGAGCAGATCGCGGAAATTCTTTCCGCAGGCAACATGACGGAAGCCGCCCATCCCGCCGGTTCATTTACAACTGAAATTGAGATCGAAGCGGAGCGACTGGAAGACGACGCGCCCATCAAGTTTCTGTTCACGCAGTGGTCCATCGACAGGGCCACCGCCGTCAAGGACCTCGTTGTGAACATTCTTCAATCCGGGCGATTGACGGCGGACCAGAAATCCCGTCTCGTGATCGGCGCACATCCCGGCGGCGCGGCACATGTCCACCTGCTGTTCACGGAACAATCGAACGCCATCGCCAAAGGGTATCTCGATACAATCTTCAACACCCATCGCCAGCACTTCTCCGTAGACGAACTCCGGACGCTTGCTGAGCGCATCGTAGGCGCATGCGTGCATGCCGAAGCGGAGAACACGCTGGACTTTGCGCGTACCTGGCGTACCAGATTCGAAAACACCATCGCCACGCTGGAATCCCCCTGGCAGATGAAGGAGTTGCTGCACATGGCATTGGAACGTGAAGCGCTCCGAGGCGCCAGGTCCGGCAAAGGCGGTATCGCATGGAACATTCCGTTATCGCAGGAACGGGCTCAAGTTGGCCAGCACGGCGGCACGACGTCGGCAGGTCACGGCCAGCCCAAAATGCCGAATGCAGAAGAATTGCAGCAACTGCGCGCGGAACTTGTCGGCTTGAGAGCGGGAAAAGGCGGTATCGCTTGGAATATTCCGACTCGCGGGAAGAATGCGGCAAGAACCGGCAGCGGCGAGCCTGCCGGCGAGGCCATGCCGGTGATGGGCACGCTGGTGATGGACACGCCGGACCAGCAGGAAGCCTATGACGCGGATACGGAAAGCAGCGATGAGGGATCGGCGCGACGGCGGCACCGCAACCGCTTGGATGACGACATGACGTTGACACGGGAACCGCCACCGCAGGAAGCCTATGATGCCGACACCGAATACGGCGATGCATCGTCGATAGGCCATCGCCGGCCGGCAGACTTTGCCGGTCATGACCAAACCACCCAACCTTCGCCGGGCCGTATCGGCGAGGTCCTGCAACGGGCGGATGAGGAAGTGAGAAGCCTCGACCGTGATATGCAAGCCATCGCCGAAGCCAACATGCAGGTGCGGGGCATCGTGCAGGGATTGTTCGAGCGGGTGCAGCGGCTTGAACGGCGGTTGAACCTGCCCGCCAACGGGAACGCCGGCGATACACCGGGTCCGGTCTACCTGTCCGGCACGGCACGCGGGCGGCCGGAGGATATTGCTGACGATGCCGGTGTGCCGGCGGATCCCAACGGGATGGCAATGCGATTGCAGGAAATCCTCGACGGCCTTCGAATCGACAGGAACGACGTCGCAGCCGGCTGCGATGCGATGATCGATTTTGTCGACAGGGTCGCGCAGATGGAAAAAGACATCGAGCAACTGGAAAACGATGTCATGCGCGCACCGAACCGGGACATGCTGGCGCAGGTCCTGACGACGACATGGCAAAGGCAGCAGATCTTGTCATTGACCCCTGGCGAGAACAGCAGGATCAACGAGCTGGTGCAACAGTTTTATGCTGACCAGAGTGGTGGTGATTGGTCAGCTCGGGTCGAAAACTTCCTGACGACGACGTATTTCGAACTGCAGCAACGGCCCGTCAGCCTGCTCGATAATCTTGCCCCCGGCGGGTGGCGGCCATCCCGGGACGATATGGCCACGCTATTGCCCCGGCTTGCTACGTCCGAGAGCCGTGCTGCCTTGCGAGGAGAACTAGCTAGGCAGATAGAAGAATCACGGGACAATTCCAGGCAGCAGGCGAAGAGTTTGATTCTCACGACCTTGCTCGACGAACTGGACGGCGACCAGGGGGGCGATGCCGGATCGGCGCCGCAATCCGGCGAGGATATCGAGCACAGGATCAGAGACCTGCGCGAGTCCTATGCACGACTGGAGTTGCGGAGCAGGAAGAACATATTTCTCGACGAACTCCGCACCCGGCTCGTGGCGGCGCGGTTGCCCGGCGCCTAATGCAGTAGCGGCCCCGTCGAGCCAATCGCATCCCACTGATGCCATATGGCAGGATCGCTCTCTTCAAAGCCGGTCAGGCCGTCCGGTGCATTGGCGCGCAGGAAGGCGGCTGATTGAAAGTGCCGCCTGGCCTCGTCATGATGCCCCTGCGCTTCGCAGGCCCGCCCCAGCAATTGCAGCGTGTTGGCCATGGCGTCGAATTCACCCGACTTTTCCCTGATCCGTGCCGCCTTGTCCAGATGCCGGCATGCCAGCGCGTGCTGGCCGAATCCGCAGAGCAGCACGCCGATGGCTTCATCGGTACAGGCAAGGCCGGTGTGGTCGCCTGTCTCTTCCTCGATCTTCCTCGCCTTGAAAAGCTGATTCAGCGCCTCGTGGTTCTGGTCCATTGCCGCGTTCAACTGCGCATAGCGGTATAGCACTTTCGCTTCGCCGCTGCGCAACCGTGCGGCGACGACGATGTCGAGCGCCTGCTGAAGCAGTTGGCGAGCGTGGGGGAAATCCTGCCGGGCCAGTGCTGTTCCCGCGAGGCTATGCAGCGCCGCCGCCTCATCCTCGGCATTGCGGACGGCGGGATGCCTTGCCGCGGCCAGCGCTTTTTCGTAGTACAGCGCCGCCTTCTCGGGGACGCCCTGTTCCTCAAGCAGCCTGCCAATGGAAAGCTGGGTGCGTCCCTCGCCGCCAAGATCCGCATTGGCGACATGGGTGGCGCAGGCTTCCTCCAGCAAAGTGCGCGCCTCGGCATACATCCGGTTGTCGATGAACAGGGCGGCGAGCTGATGCAACGTCTGGGCCAGGCTTGCCGCATCGCCTACCGCGCGCCGGATCGCCATCGCTTCCTCAAAACACTTGCGCGCCTGTTCGCGTTGATTCATTTCTCGATAGGACACGCCCAATTTGTTGAGCAGGGTGCCGAGGTCGTTCCTGCTGCCGCACGCCCGGCAACAGGTCAGCGCGCGTTTGAGGATGGCGGCCGCCTCGCCATGCCGGCGGAGCGATTGATAGGCTTCTGCCATTGCGCTCAGGCTGACCATCTCGTCATGTGGATTGCACAATGCGGCATGTATGACGTGCGCCTTCTCGTAGCAGGCGATGGCCTGCTCATGCTGCTTAAGCCTGACGTGCAACTGGCCAATACGAAAGGCACATTCCGCCTGGTGCGGGAGGTCGCCCTGTTCGCGCCACAGTTGCACTGCCTGCCGCCACAGGCCAAGGGCATGAACATGTTCCCCTGCAGCCTCGCAACGTTTCGCCTGCTCTTCAAAGTTAACCGCCAGGATGGCGGGCGAAGTGTCCTGATTCCGATCGTCGGCTTCCACACTGTTTCCTTTCCATGGATTCGCACCGGCTGGATCGATTGCCGGTCGCTGCACGCCGGGCAGGCAAGGGCATGCTCAGGTCTTGCAGCGTCGACGCTGCATTTGTGTGTGGTTTATCACCCTGGATCGTTCCTCCGGCGCTGTTGCGGCGAGCAGGGGGGTGGGGAAGGGAAAGTCGGTGGAAAGGGCCGGCGCCGGCTGGCCGGCCTGCCGCCCTGGAAGAGATGTGGGGATGATCGACTGGCCGGCACCGTGCCGGTCAGGCCGTCATTCCGGTTTCGGCAGGCTGCGCGCGTGGAAAGCGCAGTACAGCTTGTCCGGTCCGTGGCCGCGGCCTTTCTCGCATTGGTACTTGCGCAGCAGGCGGCGGCTGCTATCGATCATCTCAACGATGCAGCGGCGCGGATCTTCCGGAATACCCTGCGGATTGGCCGCGCTCATGCCGAACATCCGCTGCTTGAATAAATCGCTCATCGAACTCTCCCTGTAGCCATAACAATCTGCAATGTTGACGAATATAAATTACTCCTGCGAAAGAGGCAAAGGCCGTGACGAATGAAAGGGACATGGCCGGTCCGAAATCACACAACGTGCAACCAAAAAGGGACGCAAAGAGTCGTATGGATTGGCGTTATTAATAAAACAAGGAGGAGCGACGGCGTGCCATCTGCAGCATGGCGCAGCCGGAGCATGGAGCGCGGTCAGGCCGCGGCGCCGCAATCAGGAAGGATCAAGGCAATGCATTTGTTCAAGAACTTCACTGTCCACTACAAACGGAGACAAACGATGACATCTACCCCCGACCGCAGAAAAGGCTGCCTGGCCGCACTGGCGCTAATCGCATCCTTCATTGCCGCCCCTGCACATGCCGACTGCTTTCCGTCAAAATTCGGTCCTGATGACCAGATCGGCAACCTGAACTACGTCACGCCGGAAAAAACCAGGGAGGCGAGCAAGCTCATCAAGACCGGCAAATCGTATCGGCTTGGCATCGAAACCAACAAGAACACGCCCGCCTACGCGCCTCGCACCTTTGAATTGACCGTCGTCCAGCCGGGTCAGGAAAACGGCCCGATCGGTCCGACCCGGACCTCCTACAACGACGACATCATCAATGGCTGGGTGGGAATCGGTTCCCAGCTCGACGGTCTCGGGCATCTCGGTATCAATAACGTCTATTACAACTGCAACTACGCGCCCAACTTCGTGCAAAAGGATGGCCTGCGGCGACTTGGCATCGAAACCGTGCCGGCGATTGCCACCCGCGCGGTGGTGCTCGACATGACGGCCTACTTCGGCATGAATCCGGTGAAGGAAGGAACGGCATTCAATCGCGAGCAGATCGAAGGCGCGATGAAGAACCAGGGCATCAAGTCGATCGACAAGGGCGATGTCGTCCTGTTTTATACGGGCTGGTCGAAGCTGATCGGCAAGGACGACGCTCGCTACAGCGCCGGCGAACCCGGGCTTGGCATTGACGGTGCGCACTATCTCGCATCGCGCGGCGTCGCCATGGTGGGGTCGGATAGCTGGGCGGTGGAAGTGCTGCCGGCCGAACCGAATGCCGGCGCATTCGAAGTGCACCAAATCTTGCTGGCCATGAACGGCATCTACATCCTCGAAAACATGAACACCGAGGAAATGGTGAAAGACAAGGCATGGGAGGCGTTCTTCACGCTCGGCCCTTCGAGGATCACCGGTGCGGTGCAGGCAATCATCAACCCGATCGCGATCCGGTAACCAAGGTAGCGAAAGGCAGCGGCGGGCCGGCGTTGTTGCGGCCCGCCGAAGCAACAACATGTCGCACCGGGCTTGCACAAAGGGGTTTTTGTGAACAAACCGGAACCAGCAGTCCTGGACTTTCTCGCCGGCGGCAGTGAGATGGCTCGGCTGATGAATGCCCACGACTGGTCATCCTCGGCGCTCGGACCGCCGTCCACATGGCCGTGGTCGTTGCGGCGGATGGTGCGCCTGATGCTTGGCACGAAGTTCCCGATGTTCGTCCTCTGGGGACAGAGCCTGAGCTGCGTCTACAACGATAGCTATATCTCGGTCCTGGAACACCGCCATCCCGGCGCGCTGGGACAACCCCATGCGGACATCTGGCCGGAGCTTTGGCCGGAATTGGCGCCCTTCATTCAACGGGCGCTGACCGGCGAATCGACATTCTTCAAGAATCATCCATTGCCCATGCTGCGCGAGGGCGGCGCGCAGGCACGCTGGTTCACATTCTCGTTCTCTCCCGCCTTCGATGACGAAGACCATATCTGCGGCGTCCTCTGTGCCGGCAGCGAAACGACTGACAGCGTTCTCATGCAGCAGCAGTTGCGCGATGCCGAAACCAGCCTGCGCCAGCTCAACGCCACGCTGGAACAGCAGGTGGAGCAGCGCACCCGCGAGCGCGACCGCATCTGGCGCAATTCGCAGGACCTTCTGCTGGTGATCGATGCCGAGGGTTTCCTGAGGTCGGTCAATCCGGCCTGGACCACCATCCTCGGGTATCCGGCCGCGGAGCTCACCGACCAGCCGTTCCAGCCTATCGTCCACCCGGACGATATACAGCCGACCTACGGCGCGATTGCGCGCGCCCTGCAGGCGCCGCTGGTGCATTTCGAAGTCCGCATCCGGCACAGGGAGGGCGGATACCGGTGGTTTTCCTGGACTGCCGCCGCGGAAGAAAACCTGGTCTATGCGAACGGCCGCGACATTACGGCGCTGAAGGAACAGGCGGAGGCCTTGCAGCATACCGAGGAAGCGTTGCGCCAGGCGCAGAAGATGGAAGCCGTCGGCCAGCTGACCGGCGGCATCGCGCATGATTTCAACAATCTGCTCGCGGCGATGATGGGTAATCTCGAACTGATGGAATTCCGGCTCGCGCAAGGCCGCACGGCGGACCTGCTGCCATACCTCAAGTCGGCCGTGTCGGTGGTCGACCGGGCTGCTGCGCTCACGCATCGGCTGCTGGCTTTCTCCCGCCGCCAGACCTTGACCCCGAAGCCGACCGATGTCAATGAGCTGGTGACGTCGATGGAAGACCTGATCCGGCGCACTGCCGGTCCAGAAATCCGTCTGGAGACGGTGCTTGCTCCCGATCTCTGGCGCACCCTGTGCGATCCTCACCAGCTCGAAAGCGCCTTGCTCAATCTCGCCATCAATGCGCGCGACGCCATGCCCGATGGCGGCAGCCTGGTGATCGAGACGGCCAGCGTGCGCCTGGATGATCTCTATGTGGCCGGTCATGAAGGTGCTGCGCCTGGGCGCTACATACGCATCAGCGTGACTGATTCCGGCACCGGCATGGCGCCGGACGTGCGCGAGCGTGCATTCGATCCGTTCTTCACCACCAAGCCGATGGGGCAGGGCACCGGGCTCGGGCTGTCGATGGTCTATGGCTTCGTCAAGCAGACCGGCGGCACCATCCGTCTCTATTCGGAGCCGGGTCTCGGCGCAACTGTCAGGATTTACCTGCCCAGCTACGAAGACGAGGAACAGGCCGCGCTGGCGCCGCCACCGCCTGCCGTCAGCGAGGGCAACGGGAAACTGGCGAGCATACTGGTCGTCGAGGATGAGGAGGCGGTTCGCAGGCTGATCGTCGAGATGCTGCGCACACTCGGCCACCATGTGCACGAAGCGGCAGACGGCCATGAAGCGCTGCTGGCACTGGGAGCGTCCCGGCCGGTGGACCTGTTGATCACCGATGTGGGACTGCCGGGCGGCATGAACGGGCGCCAGCTTTCAGACGCGGTGCGGGCCTTGTATCCGGAACAGAAGGTGCTGTTCATTACCGGCTACGCGGAAAATGCAGCAATACGCAACGGGCTGCTGGAGCCGGGCATGGAAGTGATGACCAAGCCCTTTGCGATGGACGCGCTGGCCGGCAAGGTGGAAAGCATGCTGGTGCCGGCGCAGCGGTAGGCTGTGTCTGATACACCGCTGCGCGGTTCGGCGCTGATCAAACACGCCCTGGAACCGGCGTGCGTTGCTGTGCACGCACGCCGGCAGTCGCTGTAGCCTTAGTCGACCTTGGCGCCGGAGTCCTTCACCACCTTCGCCCATTTCTTGGTTTCGCTATCGATGTGAGCGGCGAATTGTTCCGGCGTGTTGCCGACCGGGTCCGCGCCCTGCGCGATGAGCTTTTCCTTCACCGCCGGGCTTGCCAGTGCCTTGGCGATTTCCTGCTGCAGCTGGTTGACGATCGGCTTTGGCGTGCCGGCGGGCGCGAGGATGCCGAACCATGAGCTTGCCTCGTAGTTCGCCAGTTCGCCGCCGGTCTGGGAGATCGGTGCGGCCTGCGGCAGGGCGGGCGACGGTTTGCTGCTCGTGACGCCCAGCGCCTTCAACTGGCCGCCCTTGATGAAGGGCATGGCGGACGGCAGGTTATCGAACATCACCTGGACCTGCCCGCCGACGAGGTCGGTGATGGCGGGCGATGAGCCGCGATAGGGAATGTGCACCATGAAGGTCTTGGTCTGTGTCTTGAACAATTCGCCGGCGAGGTGGATCGAAGTGCCGTTGCCGGAGGATGCCATGTTGACCTTGGCGGGATTCTGCTTCAGATACGAGATCAGGCTCTTGACGTCGGAGATCTTGTTCTTGTCGGCGAATTCCGCATTCAGCACCAGCACGTTCGGCACCGCCGCCACCACGGTGACCGGCGCGAAATCCTTGACCGGGTCATACGGCAGTTTCGTGTACAGGGACTGGTTGATACCGTGAGTACCCACGGTTCCCATCAGCAGCGTATAGCCATCCGGAGCGGCCCTTGAAACGATTTGCGCGCCAATATTGCCTCCCGCGCCCGGACGATTGTCGATGATGAATTGCTGACCCAGCGCTTTGCTCAGTTCGGCGCCGACCGCACGGGCCAGGATATCGGTGGTGCCGCCGGCCGCGAACGGCACGACAATCGTTACCGGCTTGGCCGGATAGTTTTGCGCATGGCCGCTCGTGGCACCGACGACGCAGGCAAAAGCGACGGAAGCCGACAACAGGTGGCGGAAACCCATCTTGAATCTGTTCATTCTGTTTATCTCCTAATATTTTTCTGAAAAGACGGCATGCGGATGTCACCAGATTCCGCGGTGCGGAACCTTGTTTTGCGATGCAAGCAATATAGTAACGCAGGCTTTCAAATCGCGAACAATTGGGTTTTGTCCTCCGTCTCTCCTTGCACGCATCGGTAGCAAAGTCCTTTCTGCTATTGGACTACGGCTATGCATGTATGTCGCAATCTTCACCCATTCGAGTTAAAAGAAACTTAAAGCGATCTGGTCTTTTGTGTCGTTCCAATTGCACGCTGTTGTAATAAAGGGAGTACCGATCGGCGACCTGATCAAGGCAACTGCGGCTCGGCTGAAGATGGATATGCAGCACTCTTCCGGGTCTCGGCATGGAAGTGGTGATGCAGATCAACTGTCTGCAAGGAAATGCGAACCCGCGCTGCGTTCGCGGATCATTCCTATTTTAGGAATCAGGACGGAATCGTGGACCCGGAGGATTTCGTTGCCAATATCATTTTCGTGATCATCGCAGTATTGCTGGCAGCTTATCTTTTTGCATCCTGATGGGCGCGAGAATGCCGGCACCACATGCTCAACCTTCCGGCATGGAACTTGCACCGCTTTTCGGGTCTTCAATCTGCCGGAAGAAAACATGCGTCCTTCAGACCAAATGATCGAATCGCTGATTGCTTCGTTGAGCGATGAGGCCAGTGAAAAGGACCGACACCTTTTTAAACTGGCCTTGCGGCAACTGGTAAAAATTGCAAAAGCGGAACAAGTGCAGGCCATCGAAGAAGATTTCGATGCGGTGTACAAAGTGCTCAGTCTCCGCTAGCGGCCGCGATGGAGTGACCGGCGCCGGATCGTTGTCGCATTCAATTTGTCGCGCCAGATCCGGCGTTCCGGCGCTCACCATTCACGCGCATTGTCATTTCGTAATGCGCAGCACTTCCGCTGCCAGCGTCGCAAAACACGGCTCCAGGCCGGCGACCGTCTCAGCGTGGCAATAGACCCCGACAGGATGGCCGGTGCTGGCGCGCTTGCAGCGCTGTGGGGCATCCTCGGAATTCGCCATGCATTTCAGCAGGTTCTCGCCGGTGTCGTCCGGCGTGGAGTGGGGCGCATTGACGATCTTCAGTAGAGGGCCGAGGCCGATCGTAAAGACATGGATGCCTTCCGCGCGCGCTTTTGCAGCCATCGCTTCCACCAGGTTCTTCGATGCGCGGTTCACATTCATCCACGTGGCTTGCGGTGTGCTGGTGTCGTTGGTGACCGCGCGGGGGCCATTGGTCACGATGGGAAATTCGCGGTCCGCCGGGTGATGGGCGTTGTACCAGTCGGGTATACCCTGCGGGGACAACGCCGCCGATATATTCCTGTCCTTGTTGCAGGTACCGGCCGCTTGCGAATTCTGCCTGGTGTGATCGCCAAGGCCTGTCGGCTGGCCGATTGCCATGCCGTCGGCAGTGCCGATCACGCCCGGCCGGTTGCACTCGGCTGGATTGCGGAAGGTAAAGCGGGATGCGAAGGAGTTGGGCGTGCCGTCGGAGAAAAAGACGATGACCCGCATGCTGGAACGGTCCCGCGGCCCGACCCGGTTGAGCTGGTCGCGGCCATGCCAGAATCCCTCCGCCGAATTGGTCAGGCCGGAGAACTCGTATGCACCGATTTCACGCTTTACCCGCTGCTTGTCGAAACCCCTGCTCGAACCGGTGTGGATCGGCACATCGACCTCCGCGCCCCAGGAAAAGTGAATCAGCGACATGCGATCGGTCGACGCGCTGAAGCGGTCAAGAAACGCGGCCGAGCGCTGCCTGACCTGGGATGCCACCGGATTGACCGATCCGGAAGTATCGACCACGAACGCCATGTCGAGATCCTTGCGGATGGATTCGGCAGAGGCGCTGATATCCAGCATATCGAATCCCATGACGCCCATGAGCGTCACCGGCACCCTGGCACGGGCGCTGGCATTGACGGTAATGACGCCGGGCCGCGGACTGTCGAAGGTTACGCCCGGTGCGTCGAGCGTGGCAAGGGAGCCGAGATAGCCGGCCGGGTAGTTCGCTGCGAAAAAATGCCGGGCGGCGCGTATTGCGTTGGCCTGCTGTTCCGCTCGCGTCTCGCCCTGCGCCGCCGCACGCGCGCCGGCCACTGCGGCGGCATCGACTGCCGCATTCAGTTTGCCCCGGATGAGGTAGCCGAGCCCCGAATCGATTGCCAGCCCGGCTGCGCCGGCCAGCAGCACCATCGATATCGCCAGCACGACAAACACCTGCCCGCGCTGCTTGTTCAAGTTGAATGCTTTCATCGCTCACTCCGTTGAGTCCGGCCGCGCATCAAAATACGGTCATCGCATACAGGTCGGGATCGAGATCCGGCGTCACGATGTTCGCGCCAAACAGCAGCGGAAACTTGTAGAAGGTTTCGACCAGGTACACCATGTCGCCTTCGTCCAGCTTCCCGCGCAGCAGATCCACCTCAGGCGCCGACGCCGGCGCCGGCAGCCCGCCGCAACTGCCATCGGCGCGCCAGGCGGTGCCGGCAGCGCCGCAGTTCCACACGCTCTTGCCCGGCGCGATCGTGTCGTGCGTTCCATTGACCCAGCGATGCTGCGCAACCACCACATTGCGCACGATGCCGCCGCTTTTGCTGGCGAGTATCCTGGTGATGCGGATCGATCCGTTCCTGCGCATGTCCAGTGGCGGCGCGGTGGCCGCCAGCGCCGCCATCACGGTCTGCTCGTCCATGCGGGTACGCGAGGCCAGGTTAGCCCCTTCGCGCGACATGGCGACGAGGATGGCATTGGCCTGCAACACGCGGGCAAGGTCCACCACAGGAAAGGCAAGCAGGAGCAGAAGAGGCAGGCACAGCAGGAACTCCACGGCTGCGCCGCCGCGTGCGGCGTCGGGTCGATGTTTCATGGGAATGCCTCATTGCGCATGGTTGCGGCGACCGAGAAGGCGTACTTCCCGTCCTTGAAGAAAGGCTGCACCAGCGGGGTCATCAGCGGCCATACGCAGTCGAGGCGAAGCACCATGATCTGTCCCGCCGCGCCGAACATGCCCGCGGTGTATTTCGACGAATCGCCGTAGCCGATGCCGTTGATGCGAGGCTGCACCCGGTCGTACAGTCCCATCGAACTGTCCTTGATCCGCTCGATCACCGCGAGATGGCGCTGCCGGTTGCGGGCGGATGGATCGATGGTGTCCTGGCCGGTGATCGCGTAGCGCGCGCCTTCCCTGACCGCATGCTGCATGGTGAGATTGACCCAGAACAGCACGCAGATGTCGATGATCGCAAACAGCAGGAAGAACAGGAGCGGGGCGACGATGGCAAATTCCACCGCGGATGATCCGCGTTCCCGGCCTGCTCCCGCACATCCCGGCTGAAAGCGTACTAGCGGACGCATTTCAGTGCCCCTGCCTCCGCTGCCGCTTTCGCGCCACTTGCGCATCCGGCGCCGTTGCCGGCCTGGGCAATCTTGCCGCCGTTCCAGTTCGCAAGCTGGGTACCCTGCACGGCGGTTTTGCCCAGCACGAGGCGCAGGTCGAAGTGATGCAGCGCGCCGCGCCTGTGCGTGTCTTTCGCCACGGCCGGCGGTTTGTCGAAACTGCGGCTCAGAGTCAATGCTTCCTCACGAAAGCCGTCCCGGTAAAGGATCACGGTACGGCGCTGGCTGTACGGCCTGAGCCCGGCCACCCGTGTCACCGTCATGCCGCTGCCGGCCAGGATGTCGGCAACGCTCTTCGCCAGCGCGGCATTGCGCGTGCCATTGCCGATCTCGATGCGGACCTTCCGGCTGACAGCCAGTGCGGGCCTTTCCGTCGCTGCGGCAATGTCCTGTGCCACCATGGCCGGCCTTGCGGCTTCGGGCATCGGCACCGCCGGGATCGGTGCGGCAGGCGTGGCAGCGACCGGGGCCGCCAGGTTCGCAGTGACCGGCGTCACCGTCACCGGGACGACGCCGCTTGCACCGGACGCACCCGATCCACCGCTGGCCACATCCGGCAACGCCGCATTCGGTCCCATGGCACTGCTGAACATCTGGTACGCCTGGTCGAGGTTCGCATTCGCCCTCTGGTTGCCGGGCTCGAGCGCAATGGCTGTTTTCAGGGCGGAGATGGCGCCGATGAAATCCTTCTTGAGAAGATAGGTGTAGCCGAGATTGTTGTGCACGTAAGAAAGCTTGGGTTGGTGCTGCAGGGCCGCATGCAGCTCCGCCAGTGCCTCGTCGAGCCGGTTCTGTCCGGCAAGGATGGTTGCGAGCGCATTGCGAGCGTCGGCATGCGCCGGGTCCTTGGCAATCGCGCTGCGATAGGCGGAGGCGGCATCGTCAAGCCGGTTCTGCGCGTGATAGTGGCGCCCCAGCCTGTAGAGGTTGTCGGCACTGGCGTCGGAATGCTCGACGTTGTACACCGGCTCGATACGCATTGCGCTACTGCCGCCCTGGTCTGCCCAGGCGTTGAGCGCGATGGAAATGCTGCAGGCCAGCGGCAACATGGGCAGCAGGATGTGTGTCTTTTTCATGAGAATCTCCCTGGTCGTATTGGATGGAACAACAAGATTTACTGCCCGCCGAGCGACGGTAACAACACCCGGTAAATCTGCAGGATCGCCGGGCCCAGCATGATCAGCATGAGAGCGGGGAAGATGCAGAAGATCAGCGGCATCAGCAGCTTCAGCGATACCTTCGCCGCCGCCTCCTCCGCGATGCGGCGGCGCTTGATGCGCAGATGCTCGGCATGCACCCGCAGCGAGTCGCCGATGCTGGTGCCGAATTGCTCGGCCTGGATCAGCATCGTGACCAGCGTGTCGATGTCGCCCACGCCGGTACGTGTGGCGAGATTGCGCAATGCCTTTTCCTTGCCGCCGCCTGCACCCAGCTCCAGCGTCACCATGTGCAGTTCGCCGCTGATGGCCGGCGAGGTTGCGGCGGCTTCCTGCGCCACGCGGTTGATCGCGGCGTCGACCGACAGGCCGGCTTCGATGCAGACCGTCATCAGGTCCAGCACGTCGGGGAAGTTCTCGAAGATGTCGCGCTGGCGTCGGCGGATGATTGCGGAAAGCGCGACGTTCGGCAGGTAGAAGCCGGTGGCCGCGGCAGTCAGCAATGCCAGCATCAGCATGGAGGCATGGAGCCTGGCGCCGGATACGGTGACGGCCAGCAAAAGCAGCGCGGGCAGGGCGGCCGCCAGCGCGGTCTTTGCTGCGAAATAGATGGTCGCCGCCTTGCCGCCGCGATAGCCGGCATGCATGAATCGAATGCGCAGCGATGACTTTTCCCATCCCTGGTCGGGTACCGCAAGACGGGCCAGCGGGCGCGTTTCTCGATCCGTGCGCTCCAGTCGCCCGCCGTGCCGGACACCGGCACGGGCGACGCCGGCGTCAGCTTCATGCGCCGCCGGCCCGCGTCAGGCATGATGGTGCGGATCAGCAGCATCGATAGTCCGAAGACAGCGGCGAACAGGATCGCCAGGTACAGGATGGCGTCGGCAGTCATGGTGTGTCTCCTCTCGTTTAAACCCGGATCCGGATGACGTTCCTCATCCAGAAGATGCCCAGCACCATCAGGACCAGCACGCCGCCGAGCAATTGCCGGCCGGCCGGATCTTCCCAAAGGGTCTTCATGAAGCCGGGATTGACCATATGCAGCACGGCGCCAAGCAGGAAAGGCAGCAGGCCGAGAATCCATGCCGACAGGCGGCCTTCCGCCGAATACACCTGCACCTGGGCAAACAGCTTGAAGCGTTCGCGGATGATGGTGGCGATGGTGTCAAGCAGTTCGGCCAGGTTGCCGCCGGTCTCGCGCTGGAGCAGCACGGCGACGACGAAGAAGGCGACGTCGCTGCCGGGAACGCGGGCGGACAGGTTGTTCAGCGCCTCGCGCAACGCCACGCCGTACTGGACTTCGTTGAAGACGATCCGGAACTCGGCGTTGATGGGTTCGGGCATTTCATCGCAGACCATCTTGATGCATGACGGCAGCGCATGGCCTGCACGCAGGGCGCGGCTCATGAGTTCCAGCGCCTCGGGAAGCTGCTGTTCCAAGAGTGCCAGGCGGCGGCGTTTTTTGCCTGCGACCAAAAACAGGGGAATCACCGAGGCCGCCGCCGCCGTCGGCAAGGCGATCACGAACGGCACGCCAATTGTCACCAGCACTGCCAGCACGGCGAGGCTGCAAGCCGATGTCAGCGCAAGGAACTGCGCCACGTTCATGTCGCCGCCGGATTGCAGCAGCAGCCTGTCCAGCCGCCTCGCCGGCCGCAGCGGCTGCAGCAGGCGATGCAGCAGCGGCTGCTCGCTGAAGACACGGCGGCGCTGGATCGAGATCGCGGGCTGGTCCGCCTCTTCGTCGCCCGCGATATTGCGCAGCCTGCGGGCGATACGCCGTGCGTCGGCGCTGCGGGTGGAGTTCCACAGGATGCCGATGCCTTCCACCAGCAGCGCGACGGCGACGAAGATGGCGAGTGCGGTGGCGAGATAGAGATAGTCCATGGCGTCCTCGATCATGAATGGATGTCGTACAGCCGGGTCGGGTCGAACAGGCTTTCCGGTATGTCGATGCCATGCGCGTGCAGCCGGTCGCAGCAGCGCGGGCGGGCATCGGTCGCGCGGAACTGCCCTTGCACCGTGCCGTCAGCAGCGACACCGGTCTGCCGGAAGCTGAAGATCTCCTGCATGGTAATCACTTCGCCTTCCATGCCGGTGACTTCCTGGATGCTGACGATGCGGCGCCTGCCGTCGGACATGCGGGCGATGCGGCGCCTGCCGTCGGACATGCGGGCGATCTGCGCCACGATCGCGATGGCGGAAGAGATCTGCTGGCGGGTGGTCTTCGGCGGCAGGTGCAGGCCGGCCATGCTGATCATGTTTTCCAGCCGCATCAGCGCATCGCGCGGCGAGTTGGCGTGGATGGTGGCGAGCGACCCTTCGTGGCCGCTGTTCATCGCCTGCATCATGTCGACCGCCTCGATACCGCGCACTTCGCCGACGATGATGCGGTCGGGGCGCATGCGCAACGCGTTCTTCACCAGTGCGCGCTGCGATATCTCGCCCTTGCCTTCGATGTTGGCCGGCCGCGATTCGAGGCGCACGACATGGGGTTGCTGCAGCCGCAGTTCGGCCGTGTCCTCGATGGTGACCACCCGCTCGCCCTCGCCGATGAAGCCCGACAGGATATTCAGCAGGGTGGTCTTGCCGCCGCCGGTGCCGCCGGAAATCATCATGTTCAGTTTCGCCCTGACCGCGCCCTCGAGGAACTGCGCCATCGGCGGCGTGACGGTCTGGAACCGCAAAAAATCATCCATCGTCAGCGGCTTCACGGAGAAGCGGCGGATCGACATGATGGGACCGTCGATGGCCAGCGGCGGAATGATCACGTTGATGCGGGAGCCGTCCGGCAGGCGGGCGTCCACCATCGGACTGGCCTCATCGACGCGGCGGCCGACGCCGGATACGATCTTGTCGATGATTTTCATCAGGTGGGCGTTGTCGTTGAAGCAGACATCGGTCGATTCGAGCTTGCCGTTGCGTTCGACGTACACATGCCGGTGTGTATTGATCAGGATGTCGGACACGGTGGGATCGGCCATCAGCAGCTCCAGCGGTCCGAATCCGAGCATCTCGTGCAGGATGTCGCGCACCAGGGTCTTGCGCTCCGCATCGTTGACGACCACGCTGCCCGTGCTGAGGACTTCCTCAACCAGCTGGGTCAATTCATCCTTGCGCTGGTGCTGCGGCAACATCTCCATCGCCTTGAGATCGATGCGTTCGAGTAGCGTGACGTGCGTGCGCTGCTTGAGCTCGCGGTAGGCTGTGGTGCCGCCGGTTCGCGCGGTCGGGCGCGGCAGGTCCTCGGCGGCGTTCACGCCATTGATGCTACACGCGCCGTGGGCGTCGTGGCTGGTAACCAATCTTTCGCGTAGTGACATGTTGATCTCCGTTTTCGTATTCCACTTGCTGCAGTGCTGTTGCGTTGCTGTCCCGTTATGCCGTGGCCTTCTTCATCCTGGCGCCGCCGATGCGCAGGCTCATGCGCATCTGCGCTCGTGCGAGCCAGCTCTCGCAGACCGTCTCCTGCCTGCCCTGCAGATGCGCGCACCATTCCTGCAGCGATGCCGATATCGGGCTTCCGCTCGCCAGCATGGTAACCGGCACGCCCTGGTCCAGCGATGCGGCGGCGGTTTCATAATGATTCGGAATCATCCGGGCCACCCTCGCGCCGATGACCGCCTCGGTTTCCTTCAGCGGCAGGTCGCTTCCCTTGTGGTAGCGATTCAGCACCGGCTGCACTTTATGTTGCGGGTAATCGAGGTTGCGGAAGATGTCCAGCATGTGCTTCGCGCCGCGCACGAACGGCAACGTGCCTTGCAGCACGGGATAGATGATGTCGGCATGGTCGAGCGCGCGTATGGTCGGCGCATCAAGCACGCGGCCGAGGTCGAGAATGACGTAGTCGTGCCGGCTGCGCGCGATGCGCAGCAGTGCATCGATATGGTCCGGCTTCACTTCCAGGCCGTGCGCCGGGTCCTCCGGCGCGGCAAGTACGGCAAGACCGGGGACGACGCTGGCCATGCTGGAGGCAAGAAAGGCGGCGTCGAGCCGGTGCACGTCGCGCACCACGTCGGCCAGATTGGCTGCCGGTTTCTGTTCCGTCAGCGCGGCAAGCGCGTCGCCGAACTGCAGATTGAAATCGAATAGCGCAACCTTTGCGTCGCCGCCGGCCGCCAGCGCATAGGCGAGATTGGCCGCGAGGAAGGTGGCGCCGCTGCCGCCTTTGCAGGACACGAAGGCAAGCACCTTGCCGTTGCACGTTTCCGAAAGGCCCGCCTTGAAGCTGATGCGGTCGATGGCGGCTTCCAATGCGATCGGATTGACCGGCGCATCGAGTACCTCGCGCACGCCGAGGCGCATCGCCTGCACCAGCAGTTCGGTCGATTGCTGCCTGCACAGCACCAGGAAGTTCATGTCCGGATTGCGCCGGCCAATACGCTCCAGCGGCGCAATCTCTTCGATGCCGTCGGTAACGCAATCGACGATCAGGATATCCGCAGCCAGATCTTCTGTCAGCGCACCGAGGCGCTTGAGGTCACCTTCGATGACAGAGATGCGTGCGCCGGCGGACATCCTGCGAAGCGCATGCTCGATGATGCCGAGATGCCCCTTGTCCGGCGACACTACCGCGATGCGCGAGTCGTTCATGTTGTCTCCTGGTTCGAGGGCAAGTTATTGGCTGACACCGATCGTGAACACGTTCTGGTGCGGCGTCGGCGCGCTGAAGGATTTCTGGTAAAGGCCGATCGCATCCTGTGCAGCCCGTCCGTCCATCGCTGGATGGTCGGTTCGCGCAGAGGCGTGATGGTCGATGATCTGGTGCGCCTTCAACGTGTTGAGGCTGGAACCGAAGCTTTTGTCCAGGGCCGTCGGCATCGGGGTGCAGCCGGCAAACAAAGCGGCGACGGTAAGGGCGGCGCCTGCGGCCAGGATCGCGGATGGCGTGAATGAGTTTTTCATGATCGCTCCTGTTAGTTGATCTGGAAGCCGGATGCGGCCAGCGGTGCCGGCGTGCCGCTGTTGGCCGCGGGCTGTGGTGCCTGCGGTGCCTGAAGCGAATGCGGCGCCTGTGGTGCCGTCCCCTCCAGCTTGCCGTCAAGGAAAAACTCCTTGCGGCTTGGTTCGATGAAATTGTCGGTGGGGAGCGGGTAGGACTGCGGCAGAGGTTTCACCAGGCGCGGCGTGACGATGAAGACCAGCTCGGTCTTGTCGGTCTGGAAGTCGGTGCTGCGGAACAGAGCGCCGAGCACCGGAAGGTCGCCGATCACCGGCAGCGCCTTGATGCTTTCGGTGACGTTGTTCCTGATCAGTCCGCCGATCACGAAGCTTTGTCCGTCGAACAGTTGCACGGTGGTCGATGCCCTGCGGGTGGTGATGAGCGGAAGAACCGCATTGCCTCCGGTGCCGCTGGAGGAGATGCCGACGCCTTCCCGGGACAGCTCCGATACCTCGGGAGCGACCTTGAGGTTGATGCGTCCGCCATCCAGCACGGTGGGCGTGAACCTCAGGCCGACGCCGAATTCCTTTTCCTCCAGGCTGATCCTGCCGTTGGCATCCTGCGAGACCGGGATGAAGATGCGGCCGCCCGCAAGAAAGCTTCCGTCCTGTCCGCTGATGGCCATCACGGTCGGCTCGGCCAGGATCTTGACGAGGCCGTTCTTGCGTTCCGCATCCAGCAGCAGCGAATCGTTGCCGCCGGGCTTCTGGACCTGCAGGGAGGCGCCGGCCTGCGTCGCGAAGTTCGACAGCAGGCTGAAGGCAATGCTTCCCTTGCCGCCCACTGCCGACACGTTGACCCCAAGCTTCTCCAGCAGTGTCTTCGATATCTCCGCCACCTTTACTTCCAGCATGACCTGCTGCGGTGCGCTTACCGACATCATGTTGACGATACGCTCAGCGGGGTCGCCATCCCCGCCGCGCACGAAAGCACCGGCGATCGTCATGATCTTCGCAACCGCACCGGCATCGCTGGCGCGGCCACTGACGACCAGGGAATTTGCGGCGGCGCTGATCTTGATATCCCTTTCCGCCGGCATCAGCTGCGTGATGCTCGCCTGTACGGCGGCGGTATCCATGCCGATGCTCACTTCGACGATCGCGCAGCGTCCGTCGGCATGCTGGAACATGAGATTGGTGGCGCCGACTTTCTTGCCGAACAGGAAGAACATATTGCGCGCTGCGGGCGAGGTCAGCGGTTCGACCTGGACCACTTCCGGATCGCCGACCGACCGCAGCCATGCCGGTGCCGGCAGACGCAGGCGCTGCAGGTCGATCAGCCCCGACTTCCCTTCCGGGACGGCCATGTTGATCGCCGCCGGCAACTCCCCGACGCAGACGGGCGCAGCCGCTTGCCCTTTCGACTGTGTCACCAGCGGATCCTTGCCGCCATTGGCATCCTTCGATGAGGCCGCCTTGTCCGCCGACTTGTCAGCCTCCTTCCCAGTCTCTTTTCTGGCCGCTTTCTTCGCAGGTTGTGCGTTCGGGGTTGGCGGATTGGCCAGTTCGACGCTCAGGCGTGCATGACTTGCGGCGGGGAATGCAACCGCCGCACTGGCGACAATGAGTGCCATGCAATGCCTGGCATTGCGGGCTATGGAACTGTCGGCGTGACTATGTTTCATCTTGGTTTCCATCTTTTGCTCCCTTGGTATCAAGAAATGCGTTGTGCGTTCGTCGCTGGCTCAATGGCATTGGGTAATGCGGCCGGCTCCGGTGATGACGTGCTGGCACTGTTCCCTGGCTGGGGCGTGCGCGACGGCGATGACGGCAGGTTTTTTCTTCACCTTTTCCCTCGTCTCGGCGGCGTTGGTCTTCTGTTGCGGCGCAGGAGCATCCGGTTTGACGGCGGCTGTCGACAGCAGGGTTTCCTTCGTGGCGCCAATGGTTTCCGCGGGTTTCACGTCGACCTGGTTGCGCAGCACCAGCGACAGCTGTCCCACGCTGCGTGCAAGGTCCAGCTTCTCCGCCTGTTCCGGCGTGACTTCCAGCGTGACGGCATTTACGACCTTCGGCTTGGTGTCGTTCTGATCGGCTTCCTGGGCGATTGCCAGGACCAGGATGCGTTCGAGGACCAGCTTCGAGATGCTCAGGTCCTGCCGCTGGTCGGGTTTGGTGGATTCGTTCTGGGTACTGACGAGGATGTCGACGAAATTGCCGGGCAGCGCAAAGCCGGCGACGCCGATCACATCGTTCACTCGGACGGTCATCGCCCGCTTGCCTTCGGCGACGACCGCTGACAAACCACCGCTGGCGCCCGGCACGGCGAGCTTGTTTTCCATCAGCGGTTCGCCGCGCTGTACCGTCACCCGGGTCACACGGGTATCGAGCAGTTTGACATCGCGGATCGCGCCTTCCGGGACACTGTCGGCGGGCCAGTCGGCGAGCCGTATCATGTCCGGCGTCAGCCGCGTGCCGAGGTTGATATCGGTCGCCGCGACGACCACCTTGCTTGTGTTGAGATTCGCCTGCCCTGCCATCCAGTGCGATGCCAGCACTACAGCTGCGAGTGCGACGACACATGACACGACGATCATGAATGCTGCCTTTGAGCCCTTCATACTTCCTCCCTGGCTATATCAATGTGTTGCGTTGCCGGCCACGTCATGCAGCATGTGCCGGGTTAGTTGAATCGATTGCCTGAAACCGCGCTTCCCCTTCAATGATTCCTGTTGTTCCCTGCCGTCATCGGCGGTCGCGCGTTTGTGCCTTGACCACGGCGACACGGGAAAAGTCGATCTTCGCCGCGCCGCGCTGCTTCGCCACAAGCACCGCCTGCACCTTCGTCCATACGCCTGCCTTCTGCCATGCGCGCAGTCGCCGCCAGCACGTCATGCCGGAACCGCATCCCATCTCCTGGGGCAGCATCTCCCAGGGAATGCCCGACTGCAGCACGAACAGGATCCCTGTGAGCGCGCGCCGGTCATCGAGCCGCTTGCGTCCGGGATGGATCTTGCGGCGCCGCTTCACCGGCAGCATCGGCTCGATCTGCTCCCACAACTTGTCATTGACCAGTTCGCGCGCCATATCGCCTCGCAACGGGTAACGTCGGCATCGTGATGTGGCCAATGCGCACCATCTCTCACAGCCCCCAGTTTCCATTTGCCGGATCGATGCCGATCCGGGTCAACACCATGCATGCGACCGTCCCGGCGGCGATCGCGACGCCATAGGGAAGCTTCCCGGCGGACGACGGCGCTGCATCGACGGTCGGCATTTCATTGAGCATCACCTTGAAGAATCCCGACAGCAGCATGGTGCGCAGGTTGTTCAGCAGGAGGCCGATCATCCGGTTTCGAAGCACGACCGCGACGCACAGGAAGCCGCCGATGACGAAGGTCGCCAGCACGACGTTCAGCGTCGCATGTGCACCCAGGAAGGCGCCGACCATCGCCATCAGCTTCACATCGCCGGCGCCCATGGCGCGCAGCAGGTAGAGCGGCAGCATCAGGCAGAGTCCGGCTCCCAGGCCGCATAGCGATCCCCAGAAGCCAAGTGCGCCCGGCAACACGCTGACGAAGCCGTAGCCTTCGGGCAGCGTGGTATTGAATGCGATTCCGGCGCATGCGCCGATGAAGACCAGCCGGTTCGAAATGCGGTGCGCCTTGATGTCGGTGATGACGGCGCACAGAAGCAGCGAACACAGAATCGTCACGACCGCTGCAGCTATCAATGATGGTGTGATGAGGTTCATGGTCTGGTCTGATTTTCGATGTGGTCCGGAAGCCGGAATAAGTGTTCGCTGGTTGCCTGCCTGATTCCGGCCTGGCTGCGTAGGCGACCAGGCCGGAAATTGCGGCGTCCGTATCAGGTCGCTGCCGCCGTACATGCCGGAGCGGTGCCGCCCAGCTTTGTTGCGATGGTGCGGAAGGTTTCGCAGACGCGATTGCCGACGGTCGATACGGCAACCACAATCACCACGGCGATCAGGGCGGCCAGCAATCCGTATTCGACGGCTGCCGCGCCTTCTTCGTCGCGAATGAAGTGTTTGACGTGGTCCAGTAATTTCGATGTCATGATTTCTCCTGATGATGTGAGTGGGCCCGGATGAGCAAGAGACGTAACGCCGGATGAAACTCAATCGTCGATGAATCGTTCACATCGAGATGCCATCCTTTGATGCCGTCGCTTTTTCAACTTGCAGAGCACCTAACGAAATACACATTTGCGCTTGCTTCTTCCACGTGGTCCGGTACTGTCGCCGAACATTTTGTTAGTGCATTTTGTTAGGTGCTCTGGAACCCATTCTAGGTAGTTGCTGCGCATAAGCAATTCAAAAATCGACGGTTTGATGTTTGTTGAAGTTGAGGTTTGTTGATACAAAAAATCGGAACCGCATGCATGCTTTTCCCACTGTCGGGAACCGCAGTTCGACGTAAGGAAAGTGGGGCACTTGCAGATTCGGCAGCGGCGCCGGCATGACGATTCGACCTAACGAAATGAACCATCGCGCTGATCGGTCATTCGCTTTCCGGGCCGACGTTGTGCTGACTGCTGATGCAGGTCATTCGTAAATCGTTTTTTCCCCAAGCGTGGAAGGACGCGCAGGGAGATGTGCGTCGCGAGTCATGCATCACCGCGCAGCGCATGGAAACCTCGCGGCGGCAAACAGGTCAGAGCTTTTACAGGATACGGTGCCGTATGACTGCGTGGGTCGCGCAGGGCTGGATGCGGCGCTGATGCAGAGCCTTCAGGCAAAAATGATGAATTCAGGAAAGGTCCGCCATGCGCATGAGTGACGAAGAATATTTCCGTAGTTGTGTCGCGAAGGAACGTCATCTCGCGCATCTTCTTGGTCACCATGAAATCGAAGAATTCTCGGACGCCGCCGGGACATTGTGGGAGAACACGACGGCCTTGCCGAAATGGACGCGTGACTGGAATGCCTGCGGATCATTGATCGCGACGTACAACATCACGATCGGCTTCGGCAAGGACCCGTTGCATCACAATGAGGATGCGGTCATCGCCGGTTCGGTCATGGTGCCTTTCTCCGACCATCCGACGAGGGAACGTGCCATCATGTACGCGATCGTGAAAGCGGTCATTCATCGGCTCGAACATGCAAAGCACTGCCACTAGGTGAGCAAGTCCATGGAAAAATTCTTGATTCAGAACGAATTCGGCGAAGCGCAGGAACTGGTCGGCGAAGAGATCGTGGTACCCGACTTCGAGGAGCTGCAGTTCATCCTGCATGCGTGGCTGTATGACAAGCGTGGCGGCTGGGCGGTAACCGAGCGCTCCTCCGGCAAGCGCATCACCAGCGGCCCGCAAGGGACCGAACACACCGCGCAGGACCAGCTCGAACGGCAGCTCAAGCTGCACGGCAAGGACGCGCTGATGCGGGTGCTGGGCAAGGGCAGGTTGTCGAGTTGATGCCGTATTGCGTTCCTGCCGGCGTCACATGATTGATCGAGGAGGATTGAAATGTGCGGACGGATCACCCAGCATCGTACGCCCGATGCCTATGCGAGAGCCATCGGATGGCCGGCCCGTTCGTTTCACGCAGCCGCAGGCGGACGTGCAGCCAATTGGAATGTGCCGCCGGGCTCCCATCCCTGGATGATGCATACGCTGGACGATGATGCGGGCCGCATCGAACCGATGCACTGGGGATACCGGCCGTCATGGGCGATGGAAAAAGGCTTGCCAATGGCCATCAATGCGCGCATCGAGAAGGCCGCCACAGGTGCTTTTTTTCGTGGCCTGTGGAAATCCGGCCGAGTGATCGTGCCCGCCGATGGCTGGTATGAATGGACCGGCGAGAAAGGCCACAAGCAGCCTTGGTACATCCGCCTGAAAACAGACCGACCGATGTTCATGGCAGCCATCACCAGCTACCGTCCCGACAAGGAGCCGACCGACAATACCGGCTTCGTCATCGTGACGGCGGCGGCGGAAGGCGGTCTTGTCGACGTCCATGACCGCCGGCCGGTGGTGTTCTCCGCGGAGGATGCCGCTTTGTGGATGGATAACGGATTTCCGCCTGAGCAGGCGGAACAGCTTGCGCGATCGGTCGCTCTGCCACCGGACGCGTTCGAGTGGTACGAGGTCGGCACCGAGGTCAACCGTGTCGGGAACAATGGCGAGCAGCTTATACGGCCTAGGGCGTGTCATCAATAGGGATGTGAGTGCGAAAGGATGCTACGCGTCGTAGCAGGCTAGGCGCCCCCGAACTACGGCAAGGAGCCGCAACAACGGCATGCGACGCGTAGCACCCTTTCCCGGAGGGTTCCTGCCAGAACGCGCGCTGGCGGCGTTGCATGGCTAGGGAAGGCGGCCAGCCTTCCCGTCGCCACGCGCCTTGCCACGACGCGTTTTGGCAGGAACGCATCTCCCAGCCCAATTGATGACACGCCCTAATGCAACAGCCTGACCGTCGTGCCGGTCAGTTCCAGTTCCCGTCTCGAGACGCCTTCCATCAGTCCCGCCATCACCTGCTCCGGGGAGTAGCCGTGTGACGCTGACAGTGCACCGGTAATTTCTTCCACGTCGCGGCCTTGCGATTGCGTCACGCCCATGCGGGACAGTTCACCCTGAATGGCGTTCCACATGGCAATGGAAGTCTGTTCTTTCGGTTGCTGGGACATGATGTGCTCCTGATGCGATGGCCCCTTTGGGGCATAAATGGTTGATATGAAGATTTATTGCTTTACGTCATAGTGCTGTAAAGAATCGTCGCTATGATTCGCACATCTGCTGCACATGCAACCGATATGCCTGGTGGCGGAAAGGCACGCTTTGCCCGAAGAGACACGGGAAAGTGTGCCGACCATCGCTTTCCGATATCCCTTCCCGAATCTGTTTCATCCTCCTGCCGTACATTGAATCCGGCGCCTGCCGCATGTGGCGCGCTGCGCTAAAATTGCGTCTCACTGAACGGGGACTTGGATGAACGGCATACTTGGCGTACTGGGTGGAATGGGGCCACTTGCAACAGTGGATTTTTTTCACAAGATCGTGGAAGAGACCCGCGTCAATGTGGACCAGCAGCATGTCCCCGTCGTCATCGATTCCGTCCCGCAAATTCCCTGTCGCGTCGCCGCCATCCTGAGTGGCGGTGAATCGCCATTCCCGCACATGCTGGCGGGACTTCGGCGGCTCGAAGGTGCCGGCGCGGAATGCGTGGTGATTGCCTGCAATACTGCGCACTTCTGGTACGACGAGCTGGCCTCGATCAGCGGCATGCCGATGTTGCATATCGTCGATGCCGTGGCCGATGAACTTGCCCACCATGACGCCATGCAGAAGCCGGTCGGCCTGCTGGCCACCGAAGCGACGCTGCACGCCAACATTTACCAGGAACGGCTTGCTGACAGGAAGACCGATTTCATGCTGCTCTCGCCCGCCGAACGCGCCGAACTGGTCCTTCCGGCCATCGCACTGGTGAAGCAGCACAAGCTTGAACCGGCGGGTCGTTTGCTGGAACAGGCGATCGCGTTGCTGCAGCAGCGCGGTGCCGGCGCCTGCGTGCTGGCCTGCACCGAACTGCCGGTGGCGCTCGCCGCGGTGGGCTCACCCCTGCTGTCGCAATCGATCGATGCATCACGCGCGCTGGCACGGGCATCGGTGCGCTGGTCGATGCGCCGCCGGCAGGAAATCGCCGCATCCGGGTGATGCCGGATTGAATCCAGTTACCTTTCGCATTTCAACGACAACGATGTTTCACATCACCAACGGAGACTTACCATGCATCTCGCGCGCTTCCCCCGCATCAAGCTGGCCCACGGGCCGACACCTTTCGAACCGATGCCCAACCTGTCGAAATTTCTCGGCGGGCCTAACCTGTATATCAAGCGCGATGACTGTACCGGCCTTGCCAGCGGAGGCAACAAGACCCGCAAGCTGGAATTCCTGATGGCCGACGCGCTCGCGAAGGGCGCCGATACCGTGATCACGCAGGGGGCAACCCAGTCCAATCACGCGCGCCAGACCGTGGCCGCCGCTGCGAGGCTGGGTCTCGACTGCCAGATTCTGCTGGAGCGGCGCGTGTCGGATCTCGGCGATGAATACGAACAATCCGGCAATGTGCTGCTCGACGAAATCCTCGGCGGCACCATCGCCGGCCGCCTGCCTGCGGGCACGGACATGGCGAAGGCGATGGAAGAACTGGCGGAAACCTTGCGGGCCAAGGGCAAGAAGCCCTACATCATCCCGGGCGGCGGATCGAACGCAATCGGCGCGCTTGGCTACGTGGTCTGCGCGCAGGAATTGCTGACGCAGTCCTTTGATGCCGGCGTGCGCATCGACCACGTGGTGCATGCCACCGGCAGCACCGGCACCCAGGCCGGGCTGGTCGTCGGCCTGCATGCGAGCAACAGCGGCATCCCGGTGCTCGGCATCAGCGTGCGCGCGGCGAAGCAGCAGCAGGAGGACAACGTCTACAAACTGGTACGGGCGACGGCCGAGCATATCGGCCTCAAGTCGGAGATTCCGCGCGAGGCGGTGGTGGCCGACAGCGACTATGTCGGCGGCGGCTACGGCGTGCCGACCGAAGGAATGATCGAGGCGGTGCAATTGACCGCGCGCATGGAAGGCATCCTGCTCGATCCGGTGTACAGCGGCAAAGGAATGGCCGGCCTGATCGGCATGATCCGCGCCGGGCGGTTCGCAAAGGATGAGAACATCGTCTTCATCCACACCGGCGGATCGGTCGGCTTGTTCGGCTACCGGAATACCTTCCAGAAAACCGGTGGCTGATTTTTCTGCATGACTAACCTGCCATATCAATGGCAGACAGCTTCCATGTGAACAGGCCGTATCGGCGCAGCGTCACCGTCGATACCGGCTTGCCGTCGCGGGAAATCAGCACATCGTATTGCGATAGCGATCGCCAGTCGGCGTCGTAGCTGATGTTGTTCGTTTTCCGTGCGTCTTCACCTGTCTTCGGCGCGTCGGCCGGTGCTTTGGCGGCACGCGCGTTCGACGCGGTTTCCCGCGCGCTGTAGCCGTCGAGCACCAGGTCAAGTCCGATCGGCGACACCACCAGGTCCACCACCGGCCCGATCACCATGCCGCCGATGATGCTGCCTGCCTCGGATGAAAATCCGGCGCGCGATTCCAGCTGGCCCACCAGGTCGGCCTTGACCGACTCCCGCAGGGATGGAAAATCGACCAGCTGGTTCAGGTCGGGGTAGCGCTTGTCGTTGATCGCCTGGTGAATGGCTGCCAGGGTGGCCGCCGGGCGGGTGAAGAAATAAGCGGCTGTTCCCGCAACGAGGATCAGCGACAGGACGGCGATAAGGAGGAGGCGAGGGCGTCGGAGCATGGTGAGGTGTAGCTTAGCACTTCGATACCACGGCGTGTCGTCTCTACCCAGGCGAACAAACATTCTTGAGTGTTCGTCAATACGCTGCGAATGAAATGAGCAAATAAAAAAGCCGGGCAGAAGCCCGGCTTTTTCCCATCTGAAGAACAATTAGAGCGTGCGGCACATTGTCCAAGGAGTGGTAATTGTAGATTCATTGTATGCAGCGTCGGCTGGCACAGTGGCTGTTGGGGCCAATGGATTGGCCGCGCCGTTGATACCGCGCAGGCTGCCGGCACTGTTTCCAATGTTGGTTGCCGGAAGTGCGCCATCAGAGGCGATGTCAATGCCCGCAGCCTGCTTGGTACTCAATCCTGCTACGCATACCGACCGTCCAACAAGGCCATATGGCGATACAGTCACGCCGATCAGGCCACCAGTGCCGGCACGCGGCAAGCCTGCCGCGGTAGCGGCAGCGGTCGGATCGCCGCTGGTCATGCCCGAGGCGCGCAGCGCGCGCCAGAAACCGCCCTGTTCGCCGCCGTTGGTGAAGGTTTGGGCAACCGTGATTTCCAGAGCGCCGTCGCCGTCGCCGCCGAGCGTGCCTGTCCATCCGCGGGCCGTCATGGTTGCCGCAGTCTCGTCACCGGGAATCGCACGATAGCGGTCGTAGTACGAGTTGTACGCAGCGGAAATGCCATTCATGTCGTTCACCACCGACTTGATGCGGCTGTTCTCGATCATTTCCTGGCCCTTCAGCACGCCGCCCAGCAGCAAGCCGATGATAACCAGCACGATGGCGATTTCGACCAGCGTGAAGCCGGACTGGGTCCTTGTCATTTGTTTCATGTTTTCTCCCTGGGGATGTTATAGACGGTATTGTTGCTACGGAGCAAAACTTAACACAACGCAACAGGCGCGCAAGATGTCTATTTAATTTACATGTGGAAACAATGCTGCGGACTCCGGATCAGACGCCGGTAGGGAGACGTGAAACCTCAGGCCGCCTTGTTCGGTGCGCTGGGCATGCAGCGACGCATTGCACGCCGCCAGCCGTTGTTTCGCCTGGTACAGCCCGATGCCCAGCCCAGCAGGGTGGCTGCTCCAGAACGGCTCGAACAGTCTTTCCATGTGCTCCACCGGCAGCGCGTCGACGGCTTCGATGGTGATATCCGTGCCGCCGTTGCCATTGCCGGCAATCGCCACCCTGATTTCCGGCCTGGCTTGCCGTTCGCGCTCCGCCTGGTCGCTGTAATTCTTGAGGATGTTGTCGAGCGCAGTATCGAGCGTATTCTCCGGCACCCGCAGCCGGGCAGAGCCATCGATTGCGTAATCCAGGCGGTACAGCGCGCAGAGGGTGCGGATTTCTTCCTCCAGGTCGACCGTGCGGAATGGTGCGTCCGACAGCCGTCCAGCGGTCAGCGTGCCGACGATCCGGTCGGCCCGGTTGCGCATCATGGGCGCCGCGGTGCGCAGGTACTCGAACACCTGCTGTTCCTTGCCCGGCGGGACCGTGGCGAGCTGGTCGGCCATGAGCTGGATGAACTGCGCGATGTTCTTCATGTCGTGCTGCAGGAACAGGTTGAGCTTCGACATCTGGGCGAAGGTGGTGTCGGTCGCATTGGCCTTGATGAGCATGTCGGTGCGCAGCAGCAGCAGGAAGGTGGCAATGAGGTTCTCGCCGAAATAGCGGCGTTCGCCGCGCCGGACCGGTTGGTACAGCGAGATCGACAAGCTGGTCTCGGCGACATCGATACGGTGCTCGATGCACGCGCCCTTTGTCGTTCCCTGGCGTTCCTCGATCACGACGCCGAACCAGTCGAGCCGCCATGCGATGCCCGCCAGTCCCGCCTGAGACAGCAATGGCCACGCGTTGCGCAGCAGGGCCGGCGTGTCGAACCGGTGCTGTTCGTTCAGCCGGATCAGGGCAAGGCTGATGCGGCTGGCATTGCGCGCCTGGTACCACAGCACCGCCAGTACGGCGCCGATGGTGGCGCCGGTCAGCAGCAGGTAGAGCTGGATCTGTTCAATCATCGCGCTCGATGCCGAACTTCTTCATGAAGTAATAGATGTTTTCACGCTTGACGCCGAGACGCTTGGCGCTCTGATACACATTAAAGCCGGTTTCCTTCAGGATCTGGCGCACCAGCCGTTCCTCGGCATCGTCGCGCAGGCCTTTGAGGCCCTCGCCGATCTGCGCATTCACCGCAATCCGGGTGATGCCCTCGCGCTGCAATTCGCCTTCCTTCTGCAGGAACAGCACGGCGCGCTGCACCGCCCGCAGGATGGCGTCCGCCGATGCCGGCTTGGCAAGAAAATCGAATGCGCCTTCGCGGATGGCTTCGAGCGCGGCCGCATCCTGGTCCTGCCCGGTCAGCACGATGGTCTTGACCGTCATGATCTCGGCGTCGATTGCCCGCAGCGTGGCGATACCCTCGATGATTTCGTGGGCATGCGGCGGCAGTCCGAGATCGAGGATCACGATGCGGATGCTTGCGTCGGCATGCAGCTGGCGCAGTGCTTGCTCGCGGCACTCGGCCTCATGCACCCGGAAGTCATGCAGCTCCAGCGTCCCGCGCAGCATCATGCGCAGGGCCGGGTCATCTTCCACCAGCAGGATGCTAGCGCCGGTCATCGGGGCGCCGCCTGTTCGGTCGGCTTCTTCTGCATCGCCTTCAGCCGCTCGTCGAGAAAGCGCAGCTCGTGCGGATCGGTGATCTGCCCGCTTTGCAGCAGGCCGCCGATCAGGATCTTCGCGCTATCGATCTCGTTCATGTCTTCCAGGATGAAGATTTCCATCTGCCGGGCCCAGTTCGGCACGTTCCTGCCGGTGGCCTTCTCGCGGATCGCCCGCGCATAGCGGCGCGCCAATGGCAGATCCTTCAACTGGTGCTTGGCGACGATGGTAGCGTGGGCCAATGCCGGCCACCGACGATCCGGGTCTTCTGCAAAACGCCGGTGCACGAACTCCAGCATGCGCCGTTTGCGCGTATCGTCGGCCACTTCCGCATACAGCCGGCTGGCGGCCAGCAGCGGGTACTGGCCGCGGGGATCGAGGTCAACGACACGCTCCAGCCAGGCTTCCAGCACGGCGTAGTCGAGCTGGCGGAAGGGCAGGCTGATGCCGGGCTGGTTGTCGAATGCCTGTATGTACAGCATGAGAAGCTTGCCCAGGCCGATTGGTTCGCCGACGCTCGCCAGCCGCAGCGTGGTGGCGGTCGGCGGCTGCGGCAGCGCCTGCGCGGCCGCTTGCGGTTCAGGCTTCAGAACATGCCAGCCGATCTGCAGCGCCAGGCCGGCGCCGAGCAGCGCAAGCGCCGCCTTCGGTACGCAGGAGACGGGACGTTCGCGCATGCTAGATGTTCCTGCGGTAGAGGTCGAACAGCGCCGCGCCCACTGCAAGGCTCAGGAAGATGGCAGTCTGGGCGAGCAGGCCGGGAACGTCGGTCCAGGTGCCGGTGTGGTACACCAGCCACTCGGTCCGGGTGAATTGGTCCAGGTGCGGTAGCAGCATGCCGACGGTGTCCATCACCATGTTGATGACGGTCTGGGATGCGCCATCGCTCTTCGATGCATGGCCGATCAATTGCAGTGCGGCCACGGAGCGCGCCATCAGGTAGAACGCCATCACGGCGCTGAGCGCGGTCATGACCTGGTTGAACGTGATCACGCACAAGAGGCTGAAGGCGGCGATGAGCCACAGTTCGCACAAGAGCGACACGGTCCAGAGCGCCGCCTGCGTGCCGGGAGCGAAGAACAGCATCAGGCTGCCGAACAGCAGCGCGGGCAGCAGCGCCAGCATGCCGAAGCCGGCCAGCTTTCCGAAGTAGTAGCCGGCGCGCGGCAGGGGCAGCGCGAGAATCAGTTCCAGGCCCTTGTCGTTGAATTCGCGGATCATGCTGGTGACGATGAAGGTCGCGAGCAGAAAGACCGACGCGAAGCGGGCGAAGGCGGCGAGGATGGCGACCTGGACCTGGCGGCTCTCGGCGATCGCCAGTTCGTTCAGGAAGCCGCTGAGGCCAATGCCGGCAATGGCGACGGCGAAGAACAGCCATACCAGCCGGTTGCGCAGGGCTTCGAGCAGGGTGTAGCGGGCGATAGTGTGGATTTGGTGCAGCATGGGGATGGTGGCGATGGAAAGGTGTGCTTGTTTTGTGCTGGAAGCGGGTAGTAATGGCGATTCATCAAAAAACCACCACTGAACTACTCCTTCCCCCTCTTAGGGGGAAGGTGGGATGGGGCGGCCCGCGCAGGGGTGTGAAGGTCGAGTGACTGCATGCGTATGGTCCAACCTCACTACCCCTCCTTGCAGGACGCATCTTCGCTTGCAAGCGAAGATCGTTCCGCAGGCGTGCAGCATGCTGCACGAAACCCCTGCTGCACCCCTAACCCTCCCCCTGAAAAGGGGAGGGGACCGTCCAGTAGTTGATTTCAACGCAGCACCCCTATAACGGTGTCGCAAATGCGGCGACGATATCTTCATTGATGCAGACGCCCATCGACGCGCGCGAATTGCCGCTGCTGATCCGGCCGTCATCCAGTTTCAAATCCACCTCCGACAAGATATCGCAGGGCAGGTTATCGAATTCGATCAGGTTGCGGATGGTGGCCGGGATCGGGTTGTCCCCGGCGGCGGTCACCGAGCCGGCCGCGGCGGAATTGCCGACGATGCACACTTTGCCGAACCGGCTGTTGAGTTGTCCGTCGCCGCGGATGAAACCGGCATGCAACAGGTGCAGTGGTGCCGAAGTGGTTTCGGAGATCGGGGAGGGATTGCTGCCGGACGGCGCCGGCAGATCGATGAGGCCGTTACCGTTGCCTCCTGCGCTGACATTGGGAATTTCATCGGCCTTCAATGGCCAATCCCCCGGCAGGTAGTGATACCGGTCGCGGAACGCATGGGCGGCGGACGACAGGTCCTTGGCCATGGCGATCACATCCTTCGCTTGCATGCTGCGGACCAATGACCGGCCTTGCAGCACGGCGCCGAGCAGCAGCCCGATCACGATAAGGACGAGCGCCGTCTCGATCAGAGTGATGCCTGCTTGCCGGCGTGTGGCAGGGATGATAGATGCGTTCATGCCGTGACTCTCGGATCAGGGAAGTTTGGCATCGATCGTTCCTTTGCCGACGTAGTCGACAAGGTCGTCATAGCCGAGGCGCGGATCGGTAAATGGCGGTACCGTCAACGGCGCCTTGACGAAGCTGCCGGTGGCCGCGAGGTTGGCGACTTCATTGGTGCCGAGGCAGGCCGGTGCGACCGGCGTTGCAGGGGCGGCGGTTGCCACGGTGGTACAGGCAGCGCCGATGCCCGCGGAATTATTGAAAAATGCGGTGTTGTTGCGGCCAAGTGAATACACGACAAACGGCGCGTCGTTCACGAGAAGGGCGCCGGACTCGTTCCTGACGGTGATGTTGCCGTCCTGCGCACGGAAGGCATTCTTGTTCGGCGTGTTGGTCAGGTTCTGTGTTACCCGGTACTTGTAGCGGTTCGGAATCGCCGCAGCGGCCGGCGGTGCCGTCACCGCCCAGGGATCGTTGGCGGGCACGCTGAGCGTCACCCATGGCACGTTGCCGATCTCGCAATTGTTGTCGGCGATGCCGTCGTTCGCATTGGCGCCGTTCGGACAACCGGGCTTGCCGGTGCCGTCGCTGTCGGCATTCGGCAAGCGGCTGTTGTTGATTGCATAACCGATCAGCGCATTCTTGATTTCCTCGATATCCCGCGCGGCAATTGCCGCCTGTTCGTCGAATGATCGCAATGCCTTCGTCTGGAGTGCCGGGCCCGTCAGGTCGGATGGCTGCAGTACCAGGAGGATATCGTCGAAGGTGCCCCCGATTGCCGTCTCGCTGATACTGGTGTCGCGGGTGACATAAGTGACGTTGCCGTTGCTGTTCTCGACTTCATCTGCGCCGACCGGCAGCGTGTTGCGGGTGCCGCCGACAGTATAGGCGCCCAGGCCGGTTTTGCCATGCGACGCCAGCACGACGACGGCATTGCCGGTCAATGCCGTTAAGGTGCCTGCCGCATTACGGGTATTGACGGTGATGCCGCCCTGGCTGCCGGTACTGAAGCTGGCGTTCAGCGTCCAGTTATACGGGGCGGTGGATACCTGGTAGCTGAAAAAATTGCTCCAGCCGTCCTGCGCGAGTTCGCGTGATATGCCGAGCGTGGCATAGGGCAGTACCCCGAAGGCACTGGAGCAGGCGGTCGCGGTATTGGGCGTCGGGGGCGGTCCGGCGACCGACACTGCGGCCCGGTCCTCGATGCCGTCGAACGCCACATTTGGCGCGTTCGCCGCCGGGTTGTCCGGGCAGGGCAGGCGGCGGTTCTTTGCCAGATAGGCAACCAGCGCATCCCTGATTGCTTCCTGCCTTTTTTTCGTCGACGCAATGGCAGTGCTTTCGAGTTGCGCGGATAGGGTGGCGACGCCGAGCGTCATCATGATGCTGACGATGAGCACCACGATGGCCATCTCGATCAGCGTGAATCCGGCTCTCGAAAATTGAACGCGACGGTCGGCGGGCATAGGAAATATTGGTTTGAGGTAACTGTGTATATTACGCCTGCACGGATTTATAGCAATCGTTGTGCGGGCAGCCCGGTGAATAGCGCATGCGTTGTTTGTCGCTTGTGCCATGTTTGTCGATTTCAATGAAGTCCGCATGCAGCGGTCAGCTCTTACTGACCTTCACGCACCACGCCTGAAGCCCGGTCCACTGTCTGTCCGGGCTTCACGCGCACCCGCTTTCCCGACTCCAGTTCCAGCGTGACGGAAGACTGGTTGCCACGTTCTCCGGCAACAAGCACACCCTGCGATTGCTTCCTGCCGTCCTGCGGTACTTCATTGATCCATGTGGTCGACCGGCCGCTGCTGGCCTTGACGATGCCGTTGACCGTCAGCTGCGCCTCTTCCGGCTGCGCGGCAGGCTTCCGGTCCGGATCGGATGGCGGCGGCGGTCCGTCCCTGCGCAGCTTGTCCAGCGCCGCGCGCTCGGCCGGGCTGTAGAACAGTCGGCCGAGGGCTTCGGGCTCGGCGCCGAACGCCAGTGGCACATAAACGGCGATGGCGGCGGCAATCAGCAGGGCGCAGGGTCGCATATCGGTGTCCTATTGCGGCGCTGGCGTGCCGAGTTCGGCGCCGGTCGCTGCCTGCGCACCAAGGGTCAGCCAGTACAACTGGCACTCGGCCTCCAGCGCGGAGGGCGGAAACGTATCCGATGCCAGGCCGGTGCGCACCAGCGTACAGCCGACAGGCACGTTGAAGCCGCTTTGTTTCAGGTCGCCCAGCAGGTTGATCAGGTCACCTTCATGCCACAACGCCAGCCGCAGCGTCATCTTGCTGCCGCGAAGCTGAAAGCTGCCAGTCGACATTGCAGGATCGACCTGGAATTGCTGCTGGGCGGCGATTTCGTAGGTCATCGGCAGCAGGCCGCGCTTTTCCTGGCTTCGTTGCACGTATTCGATCCAGTCCAGCCGGCGCTCGTCGCCGACGAAGCCGCGCTCCCGTAGCTGCACGAACTTCGGCTGGTATTCCTGCGCATCCTGCTTCTCGGTGCTGGCCTGCTGAAATTTGTCGAACGCCTGGTTGCGCACCTGCTGGGCATTGGCCTTCATCTGCTGATGGTGCTGGTTCAGGTATGCCGTTCCTCCCGCCAGCAATACCGCCAGCGCGGCGCTGGCGCCGAACACGATGCTCGCCTTGCGGATGAACGGGAAATCGTCCTTGAGGAAGGAAGGCTCGTCGACGACGTTCTTGCCGCCGGACGCGTCCTGCTTCGGGGAGGGAGCGGCTTGGGCCATGGTCAGGGCTTCCACACGAGTTTCAGTGCAAATTCCGCCTTGACGGGGGCATCGCTGTTGCCGGCCTGCCCCTGCAAAGTGTTCGCAGGGCTGGTATCCAGTGGCGCCCGGCTGATCGCGACCTGCAGTTGCTTGTTCTTGCCCAGTTCGGCGGCGAGTTGCTGCACATGTCCGAGCGCAGCCCGGTAGTCATGATTGAAAGGGACGACCTCTCCTTCCAGGATCACCACCTGCTGCGGCGGTTTGGGCAGGCCCAGCACTGCCGCCGGTGGCTGTGCATCGGTTGGAACGGCAGCGGGATCGGCGGCCGCGTCGCCTTCCTTTGCCTGCCACTGCAGCCGGTTCAGCTGGAGCTGCGGCACTGCATCGAATGCCTTGCCGATGATGCGCAGCAGCGGCGCCGGCTCGGGTGCATTGAGCGACAGCATGCGGTGGATGTCCACCGCCAGCTTCATGTCGTTCGCGTTGGCGACGATGGCCGGCATGCTGCTGATCAGCGCCTGGTATTTGGCGTCCGAAGACCGGGTTTCCGCTTCCAGCCGGCGGATTTCCCGCGACGCCTCGTAGGCGTCCCAGCTGCTGGCACTTGCCGACAGCACGCCGCCGGCAAGTGCCGCGGCGCTCAATGTGTAGAGTGCGATGCGCGCCTGCCACAGCCGGTAGAACCGGGTAGATTCCGGCAGCGCGTAATGGCCAGCAGGTGCTTTTTGCGCAAGCAGCGACAGGAACAGCGGTTCGCTGAATTGCGGCGCTTCGCCCAACTTCAGGCGAAGCCGGCCGGCCGCTTCCTCCGGATCGACGAAGTGGTACCAGGCGTCCGGCGTATCTTCGCAGCGCTGCCGCAGCTCGGCAACATTGCCGGCGGCGGTGACGATGATGATGTCGATGCGCTCGCCGCGCGCAAGCTGACGGGTACTGGCGAGAAACTGGCGCGTCTTGGTGGTTTCGTTCACCACCACGTCGGTGAAGCTGTCGAAGCTGAATTCCGCCAGTGGCGTCAGTCGGCTGAAGCGCAACCGTCCATCATGGAAGTAGCTCTGTCGCAGGCCGCCAGCCTGATGGGTCAGCAGCAGAACCGGACCGTTCCCGGCGTCCAGCTTGTCGAACAGCAGCGGGCTGAGCAGCGCGAACGAGTAAATGCCGGCCAGCGGCACCTTGTGCCTGAGCAGCGCATGCAGCCATGGCTTTGGCAGTTCGACATTCGTGATGGCGCTGAACAGGAAGCGGTCATCCTTGCGGCCTTCTTTTTCGCGTCCCTGGAAACTGGCATGCGTATAGGGCGTCTCGCGATAGAGCTGGCCCAGCTTGCGCTGGAGGAGGGTATGGCGCGCCTTCCCCATGACATGCGGAATGGCGTCGCGCTGGAAATCCTCTTCAATCAGGTCCGCCAGCAGACTGGCCGGAAGGTTGTCGGCATCGGCAAGAAAATCCGAAAACATCCGCCAGCCGCGCTCGTCGTTCTCGAACGCGGCTTCTTCGGACAACGCCTTGCCGTCCCACATGAAGGATGTGAGCCGGATATTGGTCAGGTAAAGAAGTCTCTTGCGCACGGTTTAGACTTTCACCTTGCTGATCGTGTCGTAGATCGGGCCGAGCACCGACAGCATGATCCAACCGAGAATCAGGCCGAGAATCACCGTCATTACCGGTTCGATCAGCGACTGCACCTTCTCGATCATTTCCTTGATCTCGCGGTTGTAGAAATAGCTGACGTTACGCAGTGCCGTATCCATCGAGCCGGTGGCCTCGCCGACCTTGAGCATGCGAATCACCAGCGGCGGAAATATCTCGATGCTCTGGAAGGCTGCAGTGACGCCCTGGCCGTCCGAGATCGCCTGCCGGGCGCGACGCAATCCGTTGGCGACCACTTCATTGGCAACGATTTCCTCGCACAGGCGAATGCAGTCGAGGATGGTGATGCCGGACGCATACAGCAGCGCAAAGAACGTGGCGAAGCGCGCCAGGATGATCTTGTACAGGATGGGGCCGATGAGCGGGATGCGCAGCTTGTACCCGGCCGCCCTGTAGCGGGCCTCCGCACTGTTGTGCAGCAGCAGCTTGATGCCGATGAAAATCAGCACCGGTGTCGCCAGCACCGCATACCAGTAGTTGATGAACACATTTGAGACGAAGATCAGCGCCCTGGTGTGGAATGGCAAATCCTGCCCCATGCTTTTGATGAATCCGGTCAGCTGCGGCACCAGGAAGATCATCAGGAAGATCGTCACGCCGAGCACGATGGTGCCGACGAAAGCGGGATACATCAGCACTTTCTTGGTCTGCGACGCCAGCTCATCCTGCCATTTCAAATTGTCGGCCAGGTTCTTGAAGACCTCGGTGATTTCCGCGCTCTGTTCGCCGGCCGCTACCAGGCTGGTGAAGGTCTTGTCGAAGATATGCGGATGGCGGCCCATGGCCTCCGACAATTGCGCGCCGCCCTCGATGTTTTCGATCAAGTCGGCAACCACCCCGCGAAAGCGCGGATTGTCCATGCTGTCGCGCAGGTCGGCCAGGCCTTCTAGCATCGGCACGCCGGCGCCGGACAGCTGTTCCATGTAGAAGCAGAAGTTGATCAGGTCCTTGCGGCTGACCTTGCCGCGCCGCTGGCGGAAGGCCTTCTGCCCCTGGATCTTGCAATCGATGAGGTCGAGCTCCATGCGCTTGAGGCGCAATTCCAGGTCCGGCAGGTTGGCCGCCTCCATGCTGCCGCGCACCATCTTGCCGGCGGCATTCATCGACTGGTAGGCGTAGCGTGCCATCAGCCCAGCCTGTCGGTCAGGTCAACCACGCGCGACACCTCGTCCAGCGACGTCGAGCCTTCCAGCACCCGGCGCACGCCGTCTTCCACGAGCGGACGGAAACCGTTGGCCAGTGCGGCGCTCTTCAGTTCGCGTGGCGTGGCACGGCGGGCGATCAGGTCGTCCATGTCGCCGTTCATCTTGAGCAGTTCCATGATCGACAGCCGGCCCTTGTAACCCTGGTGGTCGCAATGCGGGCAGCCGACGGCGCGGTACACCGTGGCGGGCGGCTGATCGTCCTTCAGGCCCAGCAGGCGCCGTTCCACCTCGTCGGCTTCGTGCGGCTCCCTGCACTTCAGGCACAGCCGGCGCACCAGCCGCTGGGCGATGATGCCGATGATGTTGCCCGACATGATGTCGGGCAGGATGCCGATGTCCAGCAGGCGGGGAATGGCGCCGATGGCGGAATTGGTATGCAGCGTCGAATACACCTGGTGGCCGGTCATCGCGGCGCTGAACGCCATCTCGGCGGTTTCCTTGTCGCGGATCTCGCCGACGAGGATGACGTCCGGGTCCTGCCGCATCATCGAGCGAATGCCGCTGGCGAAGCCCATCTTCGCCGACTCGTTGACGGATGTCTGGCGGATCATCGGCATCGGATATTCAACAGGGTCTTCCAGCGTCATGATGTTGACGCTCTCGGTGTTGATGTGGTTCAGCACCGAATACAGGGTGGTGGTCTTGCCGCTGCCGGTTGGGCCGGTCACGAGGATAATGCCTTCGGGACGGGCGATCATCAGTTTCAGCAGCATCAGTTCGTTGTCCTGCAGGCCGAGGCCGTCGAGCGGCACAATGCCTTTCTGGCGATCGAGAATACGCAGAACGACGTTTTCGCCGTGGGTAGTAGGCTGCGCCGAGGCGCGGAAATCGATCTGGCGGCCGGAAAAGCTGATGGAGATGCGGCCGTCCTGCGGCGCGCGGGTTTCGGCGATGTTCATGTTGCTCATCACCTTCAGCCGCACCGCCATCGCCGGCCAGTAGGTTTTGTGCAGGCTGCGGATCTGGCGCAGGATGCCGTCGATCCGGTAGCGGATGCGCAGGAAGAACTCTTCCGGCTCGAAGTGAATGTCGGAGGCGTTGCGCTGCACCGCGTCGGCCAGCAGCGCATCCATCAGGCGCACCATCGGCTGGCTGTACTCGTCTGAAGTCGACTGGTAGCTTTGCAGGTTGATCTCGCCGGTTTCGATCTCCTGCAGGATGCCGTCGATTGACAGTTCGAAGCCGTAATACTGGTCGATCGCCCGTGTAATTTCCGAATCGCCGGCCAGCATCGGCTTGACGCCGATATCCTTGCCCAGCATCGCGCTGATCTGGTCCAGCGCCACGATGTTGCTGGTATCGGCCATTGCCAGCATCAGCGTGCGCTGCTGCTTGTCGTACACCATCGGGAAGACACGGTAGCGCTTGGCGACTTCCTTGGAAATCAGCTTGATCGCGGCGGCGTCGACGACGATGTTGTTGAGGTCTGTGCTTTGCTGGTTGAGGTTTTCGCTCAGCGCTTCGCGGACGATGGCCTCGGTGACGAAGCCGAGCTGGGTCAGCAGCTTGCCGAGCGGGATGCCGCTGCGCTTCTGCTCGGTCAACGCAATGCGCAACTGGTCCTCGGTGATGACGCCCTTCTGGATCAGCAGGGTGCCCAGGGGCAGCTTTGGTTTCTCTGCCATGGCGGGGTCAGTAGCGGCTGGGCTTCATGATTATTGGTCCGCGGCGATACGCAGTTCGGCGATCCGCCCCTGGACCGACGCCGGGCTGAAGTTCCCCTGGCTTGCCGAATGCAGCGCCAGGGCGCGCTGGTAGTAATCGAGCGCCAGCTTGCCCTGGTTCAGGCGGTCCAGGCTGACGGCCAGATTGAACGCGTAGTCGGGGTTGTTCGGCGCGGTCGTATAGGCGCGGAAATAGGTTTGCTGCGCGTCCGGCCAGCGGGATTGCTGCGCATACAGATTGCCGAGCGCGAACAGCACCGCGCCGGACTGCGGATTCTGGGCCAGCACTTTTTTCAGGCGGCTCTCGTTCTGGCTGGGGTCGCCCTGGTTCAGGCTGACCAGCCCGGCGATCGCTTCGCCGTCGGCGGGGTCGGCATCGAGGAGCCGCAGGTAATAGGAAGCCGCCTGTTCCGGGTGCTGGCGCTTGACGGCGATCGCTGCAAGACCGAGCAGGGCGTCGCGATTGTTCGGTTCACGCTGGACTACTCGTTCATATTGCTGCTGGGCTGAACCGAGTTCGCCGGCGATGAACGCCTGGTAGGCCTGGTTCAATCCGGGATTGGCCGTGCTCACCCTGGTGCCGGGTTTGAATTGGATCAGCGCCTGCTCGACCGCGCCATCGTCTGCCGGCGCGCGTTTTTCCTTGGTCGCCGGATTGGCCGGTACAGGCGTTGCAACCGGCGTGGCAACCGGCGTGGCGGGGGCAGGGGAAGCGGAAACAGGTGACGCCGGGAGGGCAGCGGCCGGCAACTTGGCATCGCTGCGGATCTCGCTGGTCTTCGGTGCGATTGCCTGAGAGGACGGTGCGATGGCTGGCGGCTGCTGAGTGGGCGAGGTCGGCTGCTCAGCCTGCACCATTGTGGCAACTGCGGCCACCGGCGCGGCCGCATCGGCGGTTTGGGCAGCCGCCGGCGCAACGGTATTTTCAGCCGGCGGCGCGGCGGCGGGCGCCGGGCTGGCCGTGAGGGCGGGATACTGGTTCACACCGGTCCCGGAGAGCTGCATATAGTAATAGGTGAATACACCGCCGAACAGGCCGACGGTCACCAGTCCCAGTCCTGCCAGCGTACCGGTGCGCCGCTTTTTCTCCGTCTTTTTCGAAGTAAAAACGGCCTTGGCCTGTTGCTGGGCCAGCAACACCTTCTTGCTGTCGTCGAGGGCCTGCTGGCGTTCCGCCGCTTCCTGCTGCGCGATCCGGTTGGCGGGACTTCTTGCAGGCTGCGCCGGCTCGGTCTTTGCGTCCAGAGTGGAGACGAGGGCGTCGTGCCGGATCGCAGCGGCCGCATGGGAAGCGTGCGCGAGTTCGTCCATGCCGTGCGCCGTCGCGGCGGTCTCCGGGGTTGCGAGCCCGGCGGACGGCGGTACGATCGGCGCCAATGCAGGTTCCGGTGCCCCTCCGGCAGGAGTGACAACCGGTGCGAGGTCGATGGCGGATTCCGGTGCAGGCTCTGCCTGCTGGTACTGGGGCGGCGGCGCCTCCATCGGAAACAGCGACATTTCGGACAGCTTCTCCGCAGCCACCGGTTCCGCGACCACCGGTTCTGCAACCAGCAGCGGGTCGCGCGGCACGTCCTGCTTCTGCTTCGCGTGCTCCGCCTTCTTCAGTGCCTGCATCAACAAGCTCATCAGCCGGCTCCGTTTGCCGCGGGCGGCGCAATCGAGGGCACGGGTGCCGGTGTTCCGTAGGGGGGGGTGTTCAGCGGCCGGTCGCGGTTCGGCAGGTAGTCGCGGAATTCACGATAGTCCCCGTTGAGGCTGGCGTCCTTTACCACGACGGGACGCATGAAGATCACCAGTTCAGTCTTGCTCGAGGTTTCATTCCGGTAAGCCAGCACATCGCTCAGCAGTGGCACATTATTGACACCGGGAATGGCATCCTTGGCATTGTTGATCGAATCCTGCATCAGCCCGCCCATGACTGCAATCTGGCCGCTCGATACCTTCAGCACGGACTCCATCTCCCGCGTCTGGATGACCGGAACGTTGCTGACGACCGGTGTCGATGCGCTGGACAGCGCCGGGTTCGGGTCCTGCACATAGCCGATGATGCGCGAGATGGTCGGACGTACGTTGAGCGTCACCTCGTCGCTGTCGGCGATCTGCGGCGTCACGCTCATCACGAACCCCACCGGCACCGTATGCACTTCGGAGGTGTAGGTGGTCAGCGGCGCGATGCCGACCTGCCCCGAGGTGGTCACCGAGCTGAATGTGAAATAGACACGGTTGTCGACGACCTTCAGTAACGCGGTCTGGTTGTTGAGCACGCTGATCTTGGGGCTCGACAGCACCTTCACCTTGCCGAACGATTCCAGGAGCTGGATGGTGGCGGCAATGTTGCCAAGTCCGGACGTCGGGTTGGCGTAGCGCAGGGTCAGCAGGCCGGGCGTGGTGCCGGTGATCACGCCGGACGGCAGGTTGGCGCTGCCGCCGATTGTCTCCGTCATGGAAGCCGGGCCGCCGTTGTAAGTGCCGACGCGCGACCAGTTGATGCCCTGCTGGTACTGGTCATTCAGCTGCACTTCGATTACCGTTGCTTCAATCATGACCTGGCGCTTGGCGCTCGACATCACGAGGTCGAGGAATTCCTGGATTTTTTCATGCTGGCGGCCGGTGGCCCGCACGGCGATCAGGCCGGTTTCGGGATTGGCGATCACCGATGCCGCTTCCCGGTAAGTGTTGCGGCGCGGTGCCGGCGTGGCACCCGCCTTCGGTGCTGCGCCACGCACCGGGGTGGTCGCATTGCCGGCGGTACTTGCCGGTGCATCCTGTTCGACGGACGCATCGCCGTCTGGAATGATCTTGTCCGTTTCGCGCAGCGTGTCCTTGATGTTTTGTACCAGCGTTTCCCAGAACCGGTTGTTCGATTTGTTGGTCACCGACGTGGTGGAATTGTTGTTTCCGCCGCCGCCTCCACCCCCACCGCCGGCGCCGATGCCGTTATCCGTGCCGGTGGAGCTGATCTGGGTCGCGATGCTGACGTTGCTGCTGCTGTCACGCGAGATGTTGACGTAGTCGATGCGGTAGTTGCGCAGGAACGGCGCGTCCGGCAGCACCGCCAGATTCGGGCCGTCCAGTTCGTAGCGCATATCCACCTGCCTGGAGATCCGGTTCAGCAGTTGCGGCAGCGTCTGGTCGAGCGCATTGAGGGTGACATGGCCTTCGATGTCGGGATGGATGTCGATATTCAGCTTGGCGTCGCGCGCCAGCGCGAACAGCAGCGACTGGACGGGCACCTTGTGCACCGTGACGCTGTAGGTCTCGGCTTTCGGCGCCGGCTTCGGCGGCTTCAGCGACGGGCTTTGCTGCACCGGCTGCGGAATGCTGCCTGCAGCCTGCGGTGCCTGCATCAGGTGGCCGGCGGACGGCACCGCAGGCTGCGTTCCGCAAGCCGTCAGCAGGAGGCATCCGCAAAGAGAGGTGGCCGCTTTGATCATTAGCGCTTTGTCGTTGGTTCTTGTAGGCGGATTGCTGTAACAGGTTGTTGCAGCTTGCCAATTCTAAGACAGAAAACCTTTCCGGGCAGAATGAATTCGCACGGCTGTGCGGCAAAGCCACAGGAATACTTATCTATCCCACAACGATTCCGCCTTCGACCGTTCGATTTCCGCCCGGATGCCGCCGAAAGTACGCAGCTGCGGGCGGTAGCCGAATTCCTTCGACAAGCCCGCGATGGCGTCCATCGTCTGCCCCCGGGAAGCCAGGCTGTCATAGGCGATGCCGTAACGGGTTCCGTCACCGATCCGGGTCGGATATACGAACAGCCGGTCTGCGCCGAGCTCGCCTTCCGCCTTGCGCAGGAAGCGCTCTATCTGCGCGGGATTGTCGGTGGCCATCAGGGCGATCTGTACCGTGTACATCTTGTCCTGCCCGTCCTTGGCGAGCAGGGCACGGGTCGCGGAGAGGCGTTGCTGCAGCAGCGACTCCGTCGCTGCGGGGCTTGCGGACATTGCGGGAGTGGCCGGTGGTGCCGATGGTGCCGATGGCTGCGGGGCCGCCGGCGCGGTTGCAGGCGCGGCAAGCGTACCTGCGGCCGGATCGGAAGCGGGAAGCTGCGGCGCGGCGGCAACCGGTGGGGAAACCGGCGCCTGATCCTGCGCCGCCGCTACTGCTGCCGCTGCGACGGGCGCAACAGGTGCAACGGGCGCAACAGGTGCAACGGGCGCAACCGGCGCAACCGGCGCAACAGCGGCAGCCGGCGTCGCAGGCAGAGGCGCTGCCGCGGGTGTCGCGGACGGTCGCAAGGTCCAGCCCGCAGTGGCGGCGGCCATCAGGCCGGCGAACATTGCCGCTCCAAGCGCTGCGTTGCGCCGCCATTTACGCGATGCCGTATTGGAGAATTCGCTGTCCTGGATCGCCGCCTTCACATGCTGCGGCAGGATGGCATGGCTATTGTCGGAAAACGCGGCAAGCAGCGACTTGTCGGCCAGGATGCTGATGCGCCGCACGATGCCTTCGGAGACCGATGCGATCAGCTGGATCGCGCCCTTGCTGAATACATCCGGGCCACGGTACCCGGCGGCCCGCATGCGGAACATCAGGAATTCCGGGATCACGTCGAGCGGCAGCGGCGGCACCTTGAAGCTGTGGGTGATGCGTTCCTTCAGCTGCCGCATGCTCGGCAGGTTCAGGCTTTCTTCCAGTTCCGGCTGGCCGAATAGCACAATCTGCAGCAGCTTGTGGTGGGCGGTTTCGAGGTTGGAGAACAGCCGGATTTCTTCCAGTGTTTCGAGCGGCATCGCCTGCGCTTCTTCGACCAGCAGCACGACCTGCCGACCCGCCGCATGTCTGGTGATCAGATCGCTCTGCAGCAGGCGGATCACTTCGTCCGGGCGCAGGCCGGCGGTGGCGATGCCGAGTTCGGAGGCGATGGCATATACCACTTCGTCACGTGCCAGCGTCGGATTGACGAGGTAAATCACATCCACATTGGCCGGGAGCAGGCTTTCCAGCATCCGGCACAGCATGGTTTTGCCGCTGCCCACTTCACCGGTCACCTTGACAATGCCTTCGCCGTGGCAGACGGCATAGATCAGCGCTTCAAGGATTTCGCCGCGCTTGCTGCCCGCATAGAAGAATGCCGGATTGGGCGTGATGCCAAAGGGAGACTGATTCAGGCCGAAATGGGAGAGGTACATGGATATCTGGCTTTCAGTAAGAAGTTCATCGACGCCGCATGCAATGCAGGGCCGGCATGCAAGCCGTTCATGCGATGCATTTCATGAATGCCTGCTCGAGCGTGTCGGCGCCGAACTCGGCCCGGCACTGCGCCGGCGAGCCGACAAAGCGCAGCTCGCCGTCATGCAGGATCGCCATGCGGTCGCAGATTTCCTCGACGTCGGCGAGGGCATGTGAGCTGAAAAAGAGGGTGCGGTTGGACGAGCGCATCGATTGCAGCCGCGCCTTGAGCAGTGCCCGTGCCTTCGGGTCGAGTCCGCTCATCGGTTCGTCGAGGATGTACAAGTCCTTGCGCGCCATGAAGCAGGCGGACAGTCCGAGCTTCTGCGTCATGCCTTTTGAATAAGAGCGCACCGGGCGGGTCAGGGCCGAGGGATCAAGATCGAGCGAACGCAGCGTCGCTTCCGCTTCCGCCTCGTCGTAAGCGATGCCCTGCAGCTTCAGCGCATAGCCGAGAAAGTCACGGCCGGTGAGGTAGTAGGGCGGCATGAAGCGTTCGGGCAGGAAGGCGATGGGACGGCGGGACTCGGTGCGGCGGTTGCTGACGCCGAAGATGTCGATCGCACCCTGGTCGACGGCGCAAAAATCAAACAGGCACTTGATGAGCGTGGTCTTGCCGGCACCGTTCATGCCCACTAGCCCGAAAAATTCGCCGCTGCCGATGTCGAGGCTGACGCCGCGCAGCGCGGTTTTTTTCCCGTAGCGTTTAACGATCTCTTGAAATTTCAATGCGACGGCTGTCATGTCTTCGGTTGCGGATGGTTGCGGATTCCCGCGCTTAATATCGGCCAGATTGTAACCACAGGCAATCCGGGTGTATAGGAATGAATCGGCGCTTGTGTCATCGTTGACAACGGCTGCGCCAGGCATCTTGTCATTCCGTCAGCCGCCATCCGTAACGCATTGGCAATGCCGCAATCAGAGGTGCAATCGACGGCCTGACGTCCGCATTGCGATATGCCGTCCTCCGCTATCATGACGGCCATGCCTCAGACACACGCACGCCATTCCACCTCCGCCATCGGCATGATCGTCCTTTCCGCGTTGCTATTCGCGACGATGGATGCCGGCACCAAATACCTTAGTGCATTCATGTCGGTAGTGATGGTGCTGTGGTCGCGATACACCTTTCAGGCCGGCGTGATGACGCTGTGGGTATGGCGCAAATACGGGGCACAAGGTTTCCGTACCGGCCATCCGGGCTTCCAGTTGCTGCGCGGCGTACTTCTCCTGTCGATCAGCGCACTCGCATTCTTCGGTCTGAAGCTGCTGCCGCTGGCGGAATTCACGGCGATCGTGATGCTGTCGCCGGTGCTCGTCACCGCGATCTCCGCATGGTTTCTCAATGAACCGGTGGGGAAAGTGCGCTGGCTGCTGGTGTGCGGCGGCTTCATCGGCACGCTGGTGGTGATACGTCCCGGCAGCGGCCTGTTCGGCGCTTCCGCGCTGGTGGCGCTGGTGACCATGGTGGCTGCCACCGCCTACAGTCTTCTTACCAGCCGTCTCGCTGCGCTGGAGAATCCGCATACGACGCAGTTCTACACCGGCATCATCGGCACGGTGCTGCTGGCGCCCTTGTTGTATTTGCAAGGGGACGCGCTGCCGGCGATGTTCGCGAACCTGTCGGCGACGCAGATCGGACTTCTCTGTGCGCTTGGGCTGATCGGCACCACGGGGCACCTGCTGTTGATCATGGCGTTCACCCGCATGCGGGCGGCGTCGCTGATGCCGTTTACGTATTCGCAGATTGGTTTCGCGGCGGTGATGAGCTGGATGGTGTTCCGGCATGCGCCGGATTTCTGGGCTTGGGTGGGGATGGGGATTATTGCGGTGTGCGGTGGGGCTACGGCGTGGTTGGGGAGGAGGCGGTAGTGGGGTGGTGGAGTGTGACACTGCTGTAGTGCAAGTGCGCTGAATGCCGATTCGTAGTCAAATTATTTTTGCCATTTCCTGCAAAACAGTACTGCTTTGCAAGGCAGTACGCGCTCTGCAAGGGGGGAATCTAGAGCGACGGAGTGTCTCCCGATGACAGTCATTCCCGCGGAGGCGGGAATCCAGAGTGACGGAGTGTCTCCGGTAACGCAACCCCTACGGTTCTTCGGAGAGACTAGCCGGGACTGGCCCCGGCGGGCCACTTACTTTTCTTGTCTCGCCAAGAAAAGTAAACAAAAGAAGGCGACCGCGAGGACGCTGCCCTTCGGGTGCCCGGGAAAGTGACGCACCAAGCGGGAAGCGAAATAAACTCGCCTTCGGCTCAGACAAATTTCGCTTCTTTATCCGCTCGGCACGCCACTTTCCCGGCAGCGTCCAAGCGGAATTCAACTACCACAGCCTCTATGCGCGAACATTGTCTGTCCCAATACTGTTTGTCACAAGACCCACAATGAACAATTTTGGAGCAAGCTTAACCGACCGGTACAAGCCTTAGTCAATTCACTCATACGCCCCCAACCGTTTCTGCTCGCCCTCGTTGAATTGCGTTTGGCGTAGTTGGTCCAGATACGCTTCCCGTTCCGTTTCCGGCAAGCGCGGATTATTGGCGATAAATTGATTGCGCTGCGCTAGGTAGGCGGCAATACGTGCCTTCCAGGCGGATTCTTCTTGGTCGACTTCGGCCATGCGTGCCGCCGCTTCCGGCGTCAGCGCGGCGGCGCGCATCCGGTAGATGTCGTCCTCGGTGGCGCCTTCGGCGCGCATCTTGTTTGCTGATTCCTCCAGCCGCGCGATTTTGAATGGCTCTTCCCGCGCCTCCTTCAGGGCGGGCGGTAATGCGGCGTCGAGCGCGGTCAGCTTTTGCTGTTTCTGGTCTGGCGTCAGTGATGTGTCTAGGCTGATTTCCAGGCGTGCCAGTGCGTCGTTGTCGTAGGCATCTTCGAGGCCGAACATGGCCTGGCTTTCCTTGTCGCTGAAAAAGCGGGCGCGGGTTTGCAGCAGCGCCGCCTGGCGGCCGCGGATGGCTTGCAGCGTTCCGCCGGCCAGTTGACTGTTCTTTTCCACTTCCACCAGTGCATGCTTGTAATCGAGATAGCGTGCCAGCAGTTCCTTCGCCTGCCCGGCCGCACGTGCTTTCAATCGGCGGTCCAGTTCAAGCTCGATTTCCTTGCGTATCGCGTCCAGCGGCTTTTCGCCGACCGCGGCCAGGTAGTAATCGAATAGCCGCACCAGTTCCGCGCTGACAACGAGATCTTCGCCGTCGACTTCGATCCGGCCGTCTGGCCGCGTGCCCTCGAATGAGCGGACGAAGGGAAACAGGTTCTGCTCGGTTGACGCCACGGGCTCGGCGGGTGGTTCGCCGGCGGGTGACAGCAGATAGAGGACAACGGCGGCGGCCGCAGCCGCCGCCCCAAGCCACACGGATGTGGATTTTTTTATCATTCGTATGGATTACAGGCCGAGGTTTCTCAGGCGGTTTGCCTGCTGGCGGTACAGCGTGACCGGATTGGTTTCGAAGATGTTCGTTAGGCCAACGGTCTGGTTGACTTCATCCAGGTGATTCATCGCATAGTCGTCGCGGATCACGCGGCCGAGACGGCTGGAGCAGCTGCTGACCAGTCCATCGTTCTTGGCAAAGCCGAATGCCAGTCCGGTCAGTGCCAGTGCCGGGTCGACAATATCGAGCGCATTGGTATAGGGCTTGGCGCCGCTCCACGAGAAGTAATGCACACCGCGCGCCTGGTAGGCGCCTTCACCGCATGACGTGGTCGGCACACCGTAGGGATGCGTCTGGTTGAAGCGCAGCGAACCGGCGGTGCTGAGCGACACGTTGGCCGCGTTGGCGTTCTGCGGCAGGCCCGATCCGCCCGACAGGAAGCTGATGAACTGTGACAGGCCGTTGGTAATCGAGGCCAGCACCGCGTTCGACAGCGAGCCGTCCGGCGCGACGCCGATCAGGATGTCCGCCACTTTCGAACCCTTGTTGACGCCGCCGACGCTGGTGACCGACGCGACGAGGTCGGGCCGTACCGATGCAACGTAACGGGCAGTGGGGCCGCCATGGCTATGGCCGATCAGGTTCACCTTGCCGGCGCCCGTTGCGGCGATGATCTGCTTGACCTGGCTGAGCAATTGCTCGCCGCGTACTTCGGTGCTATTGGTAGCGGACACCTGCGCCACATACACGCGCGCGCCATCGCTGCGCAGTGCGGCGGGAATGCCATACCAGTACTCGACCAGGCCGATACGATCAAAGCCGAACAGGCCGTGCACCAGCACGATAGGGTATTTGGTCTGGGTATAACCGGCAGCCCAGGACGGGGCCGGCAGTGCGACGATCGTGACCAAAGCGGCGACGATCCACTTCATGAAGCGGTTTTGCATGTTGTCTCCTGTGAATTATTTTTTTTACAGTGTGCTTCTTGCGGTATGGCGAGGGAAATGATTGACGGCTGGCGGACTCCTTGAAAACGATTTGTGAAAAGGGATGCGATGCGAATTGCCACTTGCTTGCGGTGCGCCGGACACTGCTGCGAGCGATGAAACAATGCCGTAGCACAAAACTAACGTTGTTCGGTTCGGAATAATAGAACTGGAATTCTAAATTGGCAATGTGCAATGCAACATCGTTAGGAAATATCAAATTTATTGCTTGATGGGAACAAATTGAGGGGTTTTTGCCGACGTTTCCGCAAATCCGCGCCGGATTCAGTGCAGAAAACCGCTAGTCGGCGTTGAGCGTGTGGAAGCTTGCGCGGGGCACATTCCATTGCCGTGACCGGCAGAGGAAGGCGCGGTATCGGGCGTTACATCGTTTTCGGTTGAAAGCCTCGCAGGAATTCCAGGAAGACGCGGCACGAGAGATCGGCATCGTCTGCCGTCATCGTCTCGAGCGGATTGTGGCTGATACCGCCATTGCCGCAGCGGGTGAAAAGCATGGCGATATCGGTAATGCCGGCCATCATCATCGCGTCGTGGCCGGCTCCCGAGGGCAGGCGAAACGGCGGCACGCCGCACCGGGCGGCGGCGTGTTCCAGTTGCGCCATCAGCCACGGCGCACAGGGCGCGGCCTGTGCCGACACGATGGGCGTGAGCAGGAAATCGATCTGGCGGCGCGCGCAGATCGCTTCGATCTCCTTCAGCACATCCGCCACCGCCGCTTCGCGTACCGCATCGTCGGCGGCGCGGATATCGAGTGACAGGCGGCATGCGCCGGGTACCACGTTCACCGAGCCGTTCGGCACTTGCAACTGGCCAACCGTACCGACCAACGCCGGTTCACGGCTGCAGCGACGTTCGACATGCAACACGATTTCCGCTGCTGCCGCGGCCGCGTCCCTGCGCATCGCCATCGGCGTGGTGCCCGCATGGCTGGCCATGCCGGTCAGGTCCAGCAGATAGCGGCTGCTGCCGGCAATCGACGTCACTACGCCGACCGGCAAGCCGTGCTCAAGAAGCACCGGTCCCTGTTCAATATGCACTTCGATAAAACCGAGCAGTTCGGACGGCTTCCGGGCGATCGCAGGAATGTCTTCGACGCGATGGCCGGCCGCCTGGAGAGCGGTGCGCATGGTGATGCCATCCGCATCGCTCCTTTCCAGCAGGGCCATGTCGAACACCCCGGCGACGGCGCTGCTGCCGAGGAAGATACTCTGAAAGCGCACGCCTTCTTCTTCGGCGAAACCGATCACTTCCAGGTGAAACGGCAGTTTTTCGCCGCGCTCATGCAGATGCCGGACAGCCGCAATCGGCAACAGGATACCTTCGCGGCCATCGTATCTGCCGCCATTGCGCACCGTGTCGTAATGCGAACCGGTCATCAATGTCTTTGCATCCGGATCGTCCGACAGATAACGGCCGACCACATTGCCGACAGAATCGATCGCCACCTGCATGCCGGCATCACGCATCCATTGCGCGAGCTGCGCGGCCACGCGGTGATGCGCCTCGGTCATGTAGGCGCAGGTGAGGGCGCCTTCCTCGTCGCTCCATTGCGCCAGCGAGTCGGCACGAGCCAGGATTTCAATGCCGAAATCCGGCCTGATGCCGAGCAGGTCGTTCAGGCGAAGTTCCGCGATGCGGCCGATCTGCCGCAGATTTTCCGCGATCTCGTCGCTGCGCCGGTTCTTCAGCCTGCGACCGAAGGTGTCGATGATGGTGCTGCGGCCCAGTCCGTTCCCAACCGGACCTTTTACCGCAAGGATGAACGGGAAGCCGAACTTCCGGTTGTACCCGGCATTCAATGCCTGCAATTGCGCGAACTCGTGTTCGCTGCAATTGCCCAAGCCGGCGCGCGCCTGTTCATCGGTGGACTCTTTCGTCAGCTGGCCAGCCACCGCCGCCTTGCCGGCGAGTTCGGGGTGGGCGCGGATCAGGCCGAGCTGCTCGTCTTCGCTGGCTCCAGTGACTACCTGCTGCAAGGCCAGCTTGAGCGCGGCAGGCGACGCGAAGGGACGCCCGCCCGCTGCACGTGCAGCGATCCATGGCGAATGTTCGTAGATGCCGTGCAGCGCCTGGATGAACGCATCGGCATCGCAGCGATTCAGGAAGTCGAATGTGATGGTCATGCAGTGTCCCGTGGCAGAAACGGATGGATGGCACGCCAGTGGTTGGCGATGTCGATGCGGCGCGTGATCCATACCTTGTCGTGCGATTGCACGTAGTCCAGGAAGCGCGCCAGCGCAGCGGCTCGCGCAGGCCGTCCGGCAATGCGGCAATGCAATCCGATGGACAGCATTTTTGGACGGTCGAGGCCGGACGGATCGCCTTCGCGGTACAGCACGTCGAACGCATCCTTCAGGTAGTCGAAGAACTGCGTGCCGGAGTTGAAGCCCTGCATGGCGGCGAAGCGCATATCGTTGGTATCGAGCGTATAAGGCACTACGAGGTGGGCTGAGGCATGCACCGCGCCGTCCGGGGCACGCGTCTCCACCTGTTGCCAGAACGGCAGGTCATCGCCGTAATGATCGGCATCGTAAGCAAAGCCGCCGTGCTCTACTACCAGCCGGCGGGTATTGGGCGAATCGCGCCCGGTATACCATCCGGCGGGCGCATTGCCGGTAAGTTCGCGGATGATCTGCACCGCTTCCGCCATGTGGGCGCGCTCGGTGGCTTCGTCGACATGCTGATAACTGATCCAGCGCAATCCGTGGCAGGCGATTTCATGGCCGAGTTCGATGAATGCGGCGGTCGCTTCCGGATGACGTTTCAGGGCCATCGCCACGCCAAAGATCGTGAGCGGCAGGTGGCGTTCCTCGAACATCCGCAGCAGCCGCCACAGGCCTGCGCGCGAACCGTATTCATACAACGATTCCATGCTCATGTGGCGCATCGGAAATGCCTGTGCGCCGATGATTTCCGACAGAAAGGTTTCCGATGCTGGATCGCCGTGGAGTACGTTGTTCTCGCCGCCTTCCTCGTAATTGAGGACGAACTGCAATGCAATCCGCGCACCCTGCGGCCATTGTGCGTGGGGCACGTCGCGGCCGTAGCCGATCATGTCGCGCGGGTAGTTTTGGTAGGTGTCGGTCATGGTGGCGGTGGGAGGGGCGATTGAGTTGGATGATAGTGGGTTGGGGGAGGGGATATATATGGGATTGTGAATATCTGGTCTTGTGGTTGATGTATATGCATGACTCCGGTACATCGTCTCTGTCATTCCCGCGCAGGCGGGAATCCAGAGCGACGGAGTATCTCCGGCAGTACAACGGCTGCAGTTCTCCGAAGAGACAAGCCGGGACTGGCCCCGGCAGGCCACTTCCTTTCTTTGCTTCACCAAAGAAAGGAAGCAAAGAAAGGCGACCGCGAGGACGCTGCCCTTCGGGTGCCCGAAAAAGAGGATGCCAAAGCGGGAAGCGAAATAAACTCGCCTGCGGCTCAGACAAATTTCGCTTCTTTATCCGCTTTGGCATCCTCTTTTTCGGCAGCGTCCAAGCGGAATTCAACGGCCACAGCCTCTATGTGCCAAGGCAGTCTAGTCTTCTAGTCTATATGTTCGGCCGATTTTTTCACTTCAATTCCTTCGCCACCGTCCCCACCAACTCCCGCAGCCACCGATGCTCGCTCGCGTGATGCACCCTGTCGTGCCACAGCTGGTAGAAGCGCATCGCCGGAAACTTGATCGGTACGGTGAAGGTTTTCAGCGGCAGGCTGTTTTCATAAAAGCGCAGGAACTGCCGCCCGGTCGTGAGCACCAGGTCCGATTGCATCAGCATGTAGGGCATCTGGCCGAAGTAGGCTGACTCCACCACCACGTTGCGCTTCATGTTGTGCCGTGCAAGAAAAGCTTCGATGACGCCATGGTAACCGGGGAGCATTTGTGACGGCGCCACATGCGGCAGCGACAGATAGTCCTCGACCGTCATCCCGTCCGGCGCGGTGCGTTTCGCATAGGCGCTGTCGGCGCGCATGCTGCAGGCGATCGGGTCCTGGAACAGCTTGGACAGGTGCAGGCGCGCCGGCGGTTCGTCCCAGTTGGCGATGACCAGGTCGAGGTCGCCGTCGGACAGCAGGCGGCTGTAGTCGATGTCACGCCCGATGTGGTGGATGACGATGCGGCTTTTCGGTGACTGGCGCCTCACCCGGGCAACCACATTCGGCAGGAACTGGCTGTCGAGATAATCCGGCGCGGCGATGTGGAACGTGCGCGCTTCCTCCTCCGCGATGAAAGGCATCTTCTGCACGAACAACCGCTCGGTTTCGTCGAGGATGCGTTTGGCCGGACGCAGCAGGCTTTCGCCATGCTGGGTCGGTACCATGCCGCGCGAGCCGCGCACCAGCAGCAGGTCGCCGGTCAGTTCCCGCAGCTTGCGAAGCGACGCCGAGATCGAGGGCTGCGGCTGGTTCAGCTTGAGCGCAACCCGGGAAACATTCTTTTCGGACAACAGCATGTAAAGAATGCGGATCAGGTGGATATCGATGTGGGTGGGTAGTTTTGCCATGGGTTACGTTATATCGGCATGCATATGTGAAATATACTGTAGCCGGCATAAATCGCGGTTGCGAAAGCGCTTATCGTCAACCTGCCGCAACGGAGCCTGTTGAGAAGCGCGGTGTTTCGGAGCGTGCTCCATGCGTCTAGGAATCTGTTTGAAATCTTGCTGCCCGAACTCAACCCGCTCGCAACGGTTTTCAGTCAGGCTAGGTAGCGCCCGGAGTCGCAGGCGAATTTGTTGATAAGGATCGGATGGACGCTTCCCTGTTTCCCTATGCAGCCGACTGGCTGAACCTGCTGTTGCGCTGGCTGCACCTGATCGTCGGCATCGCGTGGATCGGTGCGTCGTTTTACTTTGTCTGGCTGGACAACAGCATCAGGCCGCCGAAGCCGGGCTCGGAGCTCGAGAAAAAAGGCGTATCCGGCGAACTATGGGCGGTTCACGGCGGCGGTTTCTATAATCCGCAGAAGTACCTGGTCGCACCTCCCGAACTGCCGCAGGAACTGCACTGGTTCAAATGGGAAGCCTATACCACCTGGCTGTCCGGGTTCGCGCTGCTGCTGGTGGTGTATTACCTCAATCCGCAGGCGATGATGATCGACCGTACCGTTGCCGATCTCGCCGGCTGGCAGGCAATCGGTATCGGCATCCTCACCCTGGTCATCGGCTGGACGGTATACGACCTGCTGTGCCGTTCGCCGCTCGGACAGCGGGACGGCCTGTTCGGCGCCGTGATCTTCCTGTTCCTCATCGCGGTCGCCTTCGTCCTGTCCCGGCTGCTGAGCGGCCGCGCCGCCTATCTGCACGTGGGCGCGGTGATCGGCACCATCATGGTCGCCAACGTGCTGATGGTGATTATCCCCGGGCAGCGGAAGATGGTGGCTGCGATGAGCGCCGGGCAATCGCCCGATCCGGTCTACGGCAGGCGCGGCAAGCAGCGCAGCGTGCACAACAATTACTTCACGCTGCCGGTGCTGTTCATCATGATCAGCAACCACTATGCAATGACTTACAACCACGCCTACAACTGGCTGGTGCTGGCCGCCATCATGGCGGCGGGTGTGCTGATCCGGCATTTCTTCAACCTGAAGCACAAGGGCAGAATCGCTTGGGGCTACCCGGCGGCGGGCGTGGCGCTGATCCTTGCCACGGCGGTGGCAATCGCACCCCGTCCTGTCGCGACGCCATCAGCGCAGGGCAGCGCGCCGGACTTCAACAAAGTGCAGGCAATCATTGGCCAGCGTTGTGTATCCTGTCATGCGCAGCAGCCGACCCAGCCGGGATTCGCCGCAGCGCCAGCGGGCGTTGCACTGGATAGCCCGGAGCTGATCCGCCGGCATGCGGAGAAGATCTATCAGCAGGCGGTGCAGCTGAAGGCGATGCCGATAGGGAATATGACGGGGATGACGGAGGAGGAGCGGGGGGTGATTGGGGAATGGTTCAGAGCGGGAGGGAAGTAAACTATTGATCGTGCAAACAATTCACCGTCAGGTTCCCTCCCCCTTTTAGGGGGAGGGTTAGGGTGGGGGTAGTGAGGTTGATCTACTGTATGCGGTGGTTGAACCTCACTACCCCCATCCCTGCCTTCTCCCTAAGAGGGGGAAGGAGCCCGTAGTCGAGGCGCGTACGCTTCAAATCTTTCATACCTCAAAAAATCGGAAAACAACCCATGTCCGCCACACTCACCATCGACGGCTTCACCCTCACCGCCGACCAGGTCGCCGCTGTTGCCCGCGATACCTCGATCACCGTCTTGCTCGCCGACACCGCGCGTGCGGCGTTAAAGCAAAGCCGCGACTACATCGAAGCGAACTGGATGCACGACGATGCACCGATGATGTACAGCTTCAACACCGGTGTCGGGCTGCTGAAGGATACGCGCGTCAAGGTCGAGCACATCGGCTTGTTCCAGACGCAATTGATCAGGGCGCATGCCGCCGGCATGGGCGAGCCGTTCGATGAACAGGTCTGCCGCGCGACCATGCTGCTGCGGGCCAACGCCTTCGCCAGCAACTATTCCGCACCCCGTGTCGACGTGGTTGACAGGCTGCTCGCCTTCATCAATGCCGGCATCCATCCGCTGATGCCGCAGAAGGGATCGGTGGGCGCGTCCGGCGACCTGGCGCCGCTCGCCTATCTCGCGGCAGCGATCGCCGGTTTCGACGAGGCGGAGGTGATGTACAAGGGCATGCGCATGCGGGCGCCGGAGGCGATTCGGCAGGCCGGCATCGGCGATGTGAAATTCGAGCTGCAGGCAAAGGATGCGTCCGCACTGATCAACGGCTGCACCGTTTCCCTCGCGGTCGCATTGCTCGCCGCCCGTGACGCGCGCAATCTGCTCACCGACGCATGCGTGTCGCTCGGCCTGTCGCTGGAGGCGATGCGGGTCGAGATGTCGGCATTCGACGAACGCATCCACCTTGCACGTCCGCATCCGGGCCAGATCAAGGCGGCCGCCGCCATCCGGACCATGCTGGCCGGGTCCACCAGGACCATCCACGCGGCGCGCGCTGTGCAGTTGCCGGAGGAAGTGCGCCGCACCGACATCGCATACACGCCGCGCATCCAGGACGTGTATTCGCTGCGCTGCGCACCACAGGTGTACGGCCCGGTCTTCGATGCACTCGACTACATCGACGGCATCGTCGCCCGCGAAATTAATTCCGCTACCGACAATCCACTGATCTTTTCGAAGGAAGGCGGCGGCTTTGAAATCATTTCAGGTGGTAATTTCCACGGTCAGTACCTCGCGCAGGCAGCAGACCTGCTGGCGATGGCGATCACCGATCTCGGCAGCATCTGCGAGCGCCGCATCGCGCGGCTGATCGATCCGGCCATGTCATGGGGCCTGCCTCGCAACCTGATGTCGGGCATCCGCGGCGTCAATACCGGTTATCCGGTGGTGCAGTGTTCGATGAGCGCGCTGGTGATGGAGAACCGCACGCTCTGCATGCCGGGCAGCGTCGACAGCATCCCTGCCAAGGGCAATAGCGAAGACCATATCTCGAACTCCACCTGGTGTGCCCGGAAGGCGGCCACCGTGGTGGCCAATACGCAATACATTGTCGGCGTCGAAATGCTGCTGGCGGCACAGGCGCTGACAATGACGGAGGAGGCGCTGAACGGGTTTGTCCTTGGCAAAGGTACGCAGGCAGCTTACGACGAGGTGCGGCGGCAGATCCCGGCATGCCTTGACGGCGACCGCTGGTTCCATGACGACATCGCTGTCGCTCGCTCCTTCGTGACCAGCGGTTCGGTGCGGGACGCCGTGGTGCAGCGGATCGGTACGTTTCTGTAGACAGAGTTTTCCACCGCCGGTACCGCAGGCCGTGCGCGCCGCGGATACTACGAAACTGCCATTCGCCGATATGCCGCTTCTCCCGCGACGAAGGTGGCCGCGATCGCGCGGTCATCCCCCAGCATCGCAAGCGCAAACAGCAATTCCTCCAGGCCGTTCGCCTGCGCGGTGCGGCGTGCCAGCAAAGGCGTCGCTTTCGGGTCCAGCAGGATGAAGTCGGCTTCCGTATCCGGCACAAAATTGCCGATGGTTCCCTCGAGCCGCATGCTGCGCGCATTGCCGAGTGTCGCCATGTAGAACATGCGGCTGGCCGGCAGGTGGGTGCCGCCCATGCGACCTACCTTGTAGAGTTCATTCATCGTCTGCAGCATCGAGAACGATGTGCCGCCGCCGACATCGGTCGCCAGCGATAGCTGCACGCCGGCAGAATCGGCCGCATTGAAATCGAACAGGCCGCTGCCAAGAAACAGGTTGGAGGTGGGGCACAGTGCGGCTGCCGATCCTGTGTCCGCCATGCGCCTGCGGTCGACGTCGTCAAGCCAGATGCAATGGCCATACATGGCTCGCTCGCGCATCAGGCCATGGCGATCGTAGACATCGAGATAGCTGCGCGAATCGGGATACAGCGACTTCATCCAGGCGACTTCATCGGTGTTTTCCGCAACATGCGTCTGTATATAGGTATCGGGATAGGCGCGTGCCAGTTCTCCTGCAAGCTGCAGTTGCGCCGGGGTCGAGGTCGGTGCGAAACGCGGCGTGATCGCATACATCTGGCGGCCGTGCCCGTGCCAGCGCCGGATGAGTTGTTCGCAGTCCTGCACGCCGGCTTCCGCGGTGTCCTGCAAAAAAGCCGGGCAATTGCGGTCCATCATGACCTTGCCGGCGGCCATGCGCAAGTTGCGCGATGCGCTTTCGGTAAAGAACGCATCGACCGATGCCGGATGCACGGTGCAGTACACCATCGCGGTGGTGGTGCCGCAGCGCAGCAGCTCGTCGAGGAAAAAGACAGCGACTTCGCGCGCATGCTGCGGATCATCGAACCGGCGTTCGGCGGGAAAGGTATACGTCTCCAGCCAGGGCAGCAGGCCGGGCGCAGGAGAGGCGATGATGTCGGTCTGCGGATAGTGGATATGCGTATCGATGAATCCCGGCATGATGATCTTGCCGCGATGGTCGTGCTCCGGCGCGTTTCTCGAAAAGCGGCTTCTCAGCGCCGCATGATCGCCGGCGGCAACGATCCGACCGTCGGCGACGGCGAGCAATCCGTCCTCATGCCACCGGCATGCATGGTTGTCGAGCCTGGGGTCTCCGGTGAAGTGCAGCACGCTGCCCCGATATAGTTGCAATTCCCTGTTCATGCGGTTCGCTCTTCGTGCGGCGCCTGCGCAAGCGTCCCACGTTTTTCCCATACCTGCAGCAATTGTGCCGCGACCGCGACCGCGATGACCGCCGGCGTCTTGCCTTCGATGCCGGGCATGCCGATCGGACAGATCATCCGCGCCAGCACGTGCGGCGATACGCCGATATTGCGCAACCGCCGTTCAAACTGGATGCGCTTGGTCCGCGATCCGATCAGGCCGAACCATCCCGTGCCGTTGCCGATATCGGCACGGCGCAGGATGGTTTCCGCCAGTCGCTGGTCGAGCGCATGGCTGTAGGTCATCACCAGAAAACTTGCACCGGGAGGTGCCGTGTCGACCAAGGCTTCCGGCGTGTCGGTAACTTCCACCGTCACCTGGGACGGCAATGCGTGCGGGAACAATTCCTCGCGTTCATCCACCCAGGTAATGCGGCAGGGAACGCCTTCCAGTACCCGCACAATCGCAGCGCCGACATGACCGGCGCCGAACAGGTAGAGATGCGGCTCGCCGCCGAGGCACGGATCGATCAGCCAGGTGCGTCCGGCTGCATCGGTACGGATGCAGCATTCCCTGGCTGCATGCAGATCGATGCCGGGCGGGGCTGCATCTGCGGCGGCGATTCCGGTGCGTTCCGGGCCGTCGAGGGGAACCAGTCGCCAGCAATCGCTGCCTGCCCGCCGCCGGTCATCGAGCATGGCAAAGTCGGCATGCGCGTCGATATCGATATATTCGAAGGCGAGATGCACCACGCCGCCGCAGCATTGGCCGAGTGTCGGCCCGAGCGCCAGCCGTTCGATGTGCGGCATCTCGTTCTTTCCCGCGCTGAGCAGCTGTCGTGCAATCCCGATCGCTGAAAATTCCAGGTGGCCGCCGCCGATGGTATCGAAGCACCGGTCCGCAGTGATCAGCATCTTCGCACCGGCCTCGCGGGGCACCGAGCCTTCGGACCTGGCCACCGTCACCAGCACGGCCGGACCTTGCTGTGCAAGCAGCGCGGAGAGCCAGTCGTTCATGTCCGCTTTCCGTTGCCGTTATGGATCGCTCGCACCTGTTCCACCGCATGCAGAATCTCTTCGCCAGTGGCAGGCGCATCCAATCGCGGATTGAACCGGTATTTGCCGACGGACGCAATAGCGTCGCGGATCGCGAAGAATACTGAAAAAGCCAGCAGCAGCGGCGGTTCTCCCACCGCTTTCGAACGATGGATACTGTCCGCGCTATTGCTGTTTTCGAAAAGCCGTACCCGGAAATCGGACGGGCAGTCCGACACGGCGGGGATCTTGTAGGTCGACGGCGCATGCGTCATCAGTTTGCCGGCGTCGTTCCACCACAGTTGCTCGGTGGTCAGCCAGCCCATGCCCTGGATAAAACCGCCTTCCACCTGGCCGATGTCGATGGCTGGATTGAGAGAGCGGCCGGCATCATATAACACGTCGGCGCGCAACAATGTCCATTCGCCGGTCAGCGTATCGATGACCACTTCCGAGATCGCCGCACCGTAGGCGAAATAGGAGAACGGGCTGCCAGTCATGGTGGCCGCATTCCAGTGCAGGTCCGGCGTGGCGTAGAAACCGTCGGACCACAACTGCACCCGCGACAGGTATGCCATGCCGACGAGTACGGAAAATGCATATTCGTTGCCGTTCACGTGAACCATGTTGTCGGCGAACACCACATCCTCCGCACTGCCGCCATAGCGCTCACTCGCAAAGGCGGCGAGCCGCAGGCGTATCCTGCGGGCGGCGTCCTGCGCTGCCTTGCCGTTGAGATCGGCGCCGGTGGAGGCGGCGGTGGCGGACGTATTCGCAACCTTGCTGGTATCGGTCGGCGCCATACGCACGCGATCGAGCGAGATGCCGAGCTCATGCGCCACCACCTGCATCACCTTGGTATGCACGCCCTGGCCCATCTCGGTGCCGCCGTGGCTGACGAGGACGGAGCCGTCGACATACACATGCACCAGCGCACCGGCCTGGTTCAGGTGGGTGACATTGAAGGCGATCCCGAACTTCACCGGCGTGATGGCAATGCCTTTCTTCAACACCGGGCTGGATGCATTGAACTCACGTGCCGCTGCGCGGCGCCGGCGGTAGTCGCCGCTATCCTCCAGTTCGGCGACGAGTTCATGCAGCACATTGTCGGCGACCCGCTGGCCGTAGGGCGTCAGGTCGCGGCCGTCGTCGCCGGTGCTGCCGGTGCTGCCGGTGCTGCCGGTGCTGCCGTTGCTGCGACCATAGAAATTCAGTTTCCGGATATCGAGCGGATCGCGCCCCAGATTACGCGCAATGTCATCGATGATGGTCTCGATTGCGATCGCGCCCTGCGGTCCGCCGAAGCCGCGGAAGGCGGTGTTGGACTGCGTGTTGGTCTTGCCGCTCAGCGCCGAGATATCGACATCCGACAGGTAATACGCATTGTCGACATGGCATACCGCGCGGGTCGCGACCGGGCCGGAAAGGTCGGCGGAATAGCCGGCGCGCGTCACCATTTCCAACCGCACCGCGAGAATGCGGCCTTCATCATCGTAGCCGGCTTCGTATTCGTAGTAGAAGCAATGCCGCTTGCCGGTCGCCATCATGTCGTCGTCGCGGTCGGCGCGCAGCTTTACCGGCCGCTTCAAATGCGCGGCAGCAATCGCCGCCGCTGCCGCCCACACCGCCGACTGCGATTCCTTGCCGCCGAAGCCGCCGCCCATGCGCCGGCATTCGACCATGACGTGATGCGAATGCAGGCCGAGCGCATGGGCCACGACATGCTGCATCTCGGAAGGATGCTGGGTCGAGCTGTACACCAGCATGCCGCGGTCTTCCTTCGGGATCGCATAGGCGACCTGGCCTTCCAGGTAGAACTGTTCCTGGCCGCCGACATCCAGCACGCCTTGCAGGCGGTTGGGCGCCTGCGCCAGCGCACGCTGCGCGTCACCGCGCTGCAATCGCATCGGCGGCACCACGAAGGATCGGGCATCGCGTGCCGCCTTCGGCGTCAGGATGGCGGGCAGAGGATCGTAGTCGATGCGCGCCAGCTGCGCGGCGCGACGGGCATTGTCGTGGCTGTCGGCGATCACCAGGAAGACAGGCTGACCGACATACTGCACCAGCCCATCGGCGAGAATGGGATCGTCATGCACGATGGGCCCGCAATCGTTCACGCCGGGAATGTCGGCGGCGGTGAGCACCGCGACCACGCCGGAAGCCTTTTTCACCGCTTCGACGTCGATGCCGAGAATGCGGGCATGCGCCTGCTGCGACAGTCCGAAAGCGGCATGCAGCGTGCCTTGCAACTCCGGTATATCGTCGGTGTAAGCCGCTTCGCCCAGCACATGCAGCTCCGCCGATTCATGCAGATGCGGCCGGCCTACTTCGCTCCAGGCGGCGATTGCGGCGGCGACAGGTTCACCCGGCTTGTTCATCGCATCCTCCTTCCATTCATGCGGTCCTGAAGGCAAACACATCGAGCGCCGTGGCCGGCAGCGGCGCATCGGCACGGCTTTCGAACCAGAAGCGCCGCAGCAGGTTCTTTGCCGCCGTCATGCGATACGCAGCGGACGCACGCATATCGGTCAGCGGTGAAAAATCCTGTTCCAGCATGGCGGCCGCCGCTTCCAGCGTGGATTCATCCCAAGGCTGGCCCAGCATCGCGGCTTCTGCGCGGAGCGCGCGTTTCGGCGTCGCCGCCATGCCGCCGAAGGCAATGCGGCAGGTGGCGATGCGATCGCCCTCGAGCGTGATGCTGAAGGCGGCGCATACGGCGGAGATATCCTGGTCGTACCGCTTCGCCAGCTTGTAGGTGCGGAATCGCAACCCGTCCTGCGGCAGGGGAACGCGGATCGCGGCGACGAGTTCGTCCGGACACAGATCCTTTTTCTGGTACCCGAGGTAAAAGTCCTCCAGCGGCAACACCCGCTCCCCAGTCCGGCTGCGCAGCACGACGTCAGCACCGAGGGCGATCAGCCAGGGCATCGAATCGCCGATCGGCGATCCGTTCGCCACGTTGCCGCCCAGCGTGCCGGCATTGCGCACCGGCAGGGAGGCAAAGCGTTGCCACATGTCCGCCAGTTCCGCCGGGTACAGTTCGGACAGCGCACGATAGGCGTCCTCCAGAGATACGCCGGCGCCGATCTCCAGTTGCCGGCCGGATTGCGTCACCGCCTTCAGTTCGGCCACGTCGCCGAGATAGAGGATGTCGCCCGGATCACGCATCTGCTTGGTCACCCACAGGCCGATATCCGTCGAACCGGCAAGCAGGCAGGCATCGGGCCGGTCGGCGCGCATCGATAGCGCCTCGTCGAGGGAACGCGGCGCATCGAAGCGGCGTCCTTCGTGGCGGTAGCACAGCGCGCGATCGCGTTGCAGGGAGCGCAAGGCAGCGGCGATCGGCCCGGGGTCCAGGGTCACCGGCGGCAGTTCGAACATGCGGCGCGCGGCGTCGATGATCGGGCGGTAACCGGTGCAGCGGCAGAGATTGCCTGACAGCGCCGCATCGATCTGCCTGCGCTGCGGCGGTGCCGAAGCGTCCTCATGGTTGAGATACAGCCCCCACAGCGACATCACGAAACCGGGCGTGCAAAAGCCGCACTGGGAGCCATGGCATTCGACCATCGCTTGCTGCACCGGATGGAGCGCCGCGCCGCGGGGTGTGACATCCTCGACGGTGAACAGCGCCTTGCCGTCGAGCGTGGGCATGAACCGGATGCAGGCATTGACGGTTGTAAAGGCGAGCTGATCGTTGCGCAGTTCGCCGATGACGACCGTGCATGCGCCACAATCACCCTCTGCGCAACCTTCCTTCGTGCCGGTGCAATGCAGGTCTTCCCGAAGATGCTGGAGCACCGTGCGGGTCGGCGCACCGGATTCGATGGTGCGGATGGCGCCTTGGTGGTAGAAGCGGATGATGTCGGGCATAGGTGTGGAGAGTTGGTTATGTAATACCGTCAACGAGCGCAGTGTTCCAAGAAGCCTCAACGTCTTCGCTGCCTTCGCTGGCAGGTTCCCTTCCCCGAGCAAGGAAGGGCCGGGGATGGTAGCGAGGATCAATTTGCGCATGCATTTACTCGACCCCGCTACCCCTGCGCAGGCCGTCCCTTGCGCTTTGGAGCCATCTTAACCTCTCACAGGTTAGCACTCCGCACCACCCGTGATATATAAAAACGCAAATGCCCGATATCTCCATCCGCATATTCCATCGGACACGCCCGGCGTCTCCCGGGTGTACGGCATGCCTTGCGCCGGGCTAAGATGACGCGGTCATTCCATTGAAATCAGGATCTCCATGGCCAAGCTGACAACTCATGTCCTTGACATCCAGCACGGCAAGCCGGGCGAGGGTGTACACATAGAACTGTATGCGATCGCCGCCGAGGGCAGGACGCTGCTGAAAACGGCCGTCACCAACGCCGATGGCCGATGCGCAGCGCCACTGCTCGAAGGCGCGGAAATGCAGGCGGGCATGTATGAACTGGTATTCGCTGCCGGCGATTATTTTGCCGCTAGGGGTGTTGCCCTCCCGGCCCCGCGCTTCATTGACCGCGTCAGCATCGCGTTCGGCATTGCCGAACCGCAGCAGAATTACCATGTGCCGCTGGTGGTGTCTCCCTGGGCCTATTCCACGTATCGCGGCAGCTAGCGTTTCGCTGCTGGGCAGCGGCAATGGTGCCCCTGCCGATGCACATCATCGTGCCGGCAGGAACCGGCCTGGCATCAATCCAATTCAATCCAGGATGCAACCGCAAGGCAACTGCAAGGTAACTTCTGCATGCACATCCCGCTCATCAGCAAAGCCTTTCGTGCCTACCGCGCCGGACGGATCGGGGATGCGGCGGTCTACAAGACTGCGGCCCTCGGCGCACCCGGCTATCCCGGCATCGAACGCGGCCTGCGCACACTGGACCACCTCTTTCCGGTCATTGACCTGCCTGCGCTGCGCCTGCTGGACGACGACACCTTTGGCCGTGCGTACGCACAGTTCATTGACGGCAACAAATTGCAGCCACTCGTGGTATTGGCCGATGCGTTCGTCGACATCGCCGGTCATGCCAAGCCGCTGGCGGTCCGGTATCTGCTCCTGCATGACGCCTTCCATGTGCTGCTCGGATTCGACATCAGCCTTCCTGGCGAGCTGGGGGTATGGTCATTCGTCGGCGAACAGCATTACAGCCCGTCATTCGACCGCGCGGCCACAATTGCCCGCCTGCTCTACCCGGTCATCGCGCCGTCGCAGACCGGCGAATTGCGGGCGGCACGTCTTGCCGGCATGTCCCTGGCCCGTTCGGCACCCTGCCTGATTGTCCAGCCGATCGATGCATTTTGGGAGGAACCTTTGATTTCCGTCCGCAAGCGCCTTGGTCTTGACGTGCACAATGGAGCGGACCATCCCCATTCTGCAAAGGCATCACCATGACTCCCAATAGCATCCTTCTGCTGGATTTCCATCCCGAACGTCACGATCTCGGGAAGGGAAAAGAGATGCGCGACGGGCTGTCCGTGGCATTGCAGATCGGAAATACCCTCTGGGTCGCGAACGACGAAACCATCAGCCTGGAACGGCTGTCGCTCATCAAGGAAGACGGCCGTGGTGAATACCGGTACGCCCGCGACCACAAGCAATTTGCACTCGATGACTACCTCCAGCTGCCGGTGCCGCCCACCGGAGATCCGGCGGATTTGCAGGAAGTCGATATCGAAGGACTGGCGTATGACGACGGCTATCTCTGGCTCGTCGGCTCGCACAGTCTCAAGCGCAGGAAGCCGGACGCGGAAGGGGGTGTCAGGAAGGCGCAGAAGCAGCTGGCCCGGTTGTGTGCGGAAGGCAATCGCTATCTGCTCGCCCGCATCCCCGTCGTGGAAAGCAACGGCACCTTCACGCTGGTGAAGGAGTCGGTGCGCAAAGGTAACAGGCAATACGCGGCTCAGCTTCGCGCCAGAGGCGAACGCAACGACCTGATGGACGTCCTCATGGAGGACGAGCACCTTGCGCCTTTCCTGTCGATTCCCGGCAAGGACAACGGCTTTGATATCGAGGGCCTGGCAGTAGCGGGCAAGCGCGTCTTCATCGGTCTGCGCGGACCGGTGCTGCGCGGTTGGGCGATCATCCTGGAGGTGGCGCTCAAGGAGGACAAGGAAGACCCTGCTATCCTGAAACTGAAACGAATCGGACCGGATGGCCGCCGGTACCGCAAGCATTTTCTCAACCTTGGCGGGCTGGGCATCCGGGACCTGTGCGTACAAGGCGATGACCTGCTGATCCTGGCCGGACCGACGATGGACCTGGATGGGCCGGTGACCGTCTTTCGGTGGGTGGACGGCACCGAGCCGAAGGACGAGAGCATGCTGGACGCGGACGATGTGAAGCGGGTCATCGATGTGCCGTTCGGCCAGGGTGTCGACCATGCGGAAGGCATCTGCCTCTACTCGCCTGACGGCGGCAAGGCGACATCCCTGCTGGTGGTCTACGACGCCGCATGTGCAAGCCGCCAGGTTGGTGAATGTTCACTTGCGGCGGATGTGTTTCATCTGCCGTAGTGCGTTGCCGTAGTCCGCTGCTTCAGGCCAAAAACTGCCACCATCCACATGCCTTATGTTGATCCCGGCTGCGTCATGATCGGCGTCCCGCAAGGAAAGACACTGATCATGCTGCAGGCCTTCATGGCATGTCGCATGGCGGAAATTTTTTCATCAGGATTTGGCGGTATAGTTGGCCGGGTCGCAAGTAAGCGTTTTGTCCTGAAGGACCACTTTCCGGAACCTGCGAAATGCAGAAAGACCAGTTCAAAATTCATCGCTGCACCATCCCGGGGGTGGAAGCCGTCGAAGCGAGGACGAAGCATGCGTTTCCCCGCCACACGCACGATCAGTTCGGGATCGGCGTGATGATGCATGGCGCGCAACGCTCCCTGAGCGGGCAGGGCGTCGTCGACGCCGGCCCGGGAAATACGATTACCGTGAATCCGGGGTAGGTGCATGATGGCGCGCCGCTGGGTGACGCCGCGAGGGCATGGAAGATACTGTATTTCTCGCCTGCGCTGATTGCGCAACGGACTCTTGATATCACCGAGGGGAAGACCGGTAACTATGAATGCTCATCGCCGGTCATTCCAACGCCTTGGGTCGGGCACCGCATACAGCGCTTGTTTTCGATGCTGACCGGCGATGATGCCGATGCGTCGCCGATGTACCGCGAGGAACTGCTGTTGACCATACTCGCGGAAATCCGGCATGGGCAGCAAGTCGGCCCGAGGCAGCAAAAGTCCCCTGACGCCGTTCTTGAAGCACGCATGCTGATCGACGACGATCCGGCGGCGCCCATCACTCTCGCCGACCTGGCCAGGGTCACCGGATTGAGCCAGTTCCAGGTGCTGAGAGGATTTTCCAGGGTGACCGGCCTGACGCCGCACGCCTATCTGATCCAGCGGCGGGTACACCTGGCCCGGAGCCTGATCGCCCGCGGCACGCCGCTATCGGACACTGCCGCCGCCGCCGGCTTTGCCGACCAAAGCCATATGACGCGCATTTTCACCAGGAACTTTGGCATATCGCCAGGCGCCTACGCCAGCGCCATGCGCTGACCATCCATCAACCTGCCTGCAATTTTGTTCAAGGCAGCGCAGCGCAATTTCGCTATCGTGCCTGCTTTCTCCCTTTGAATGCTCCGGGAAAGGAAGCGCATGACACGGCAGATCCAGGGCTATCTGTTTTTAGCACTTGCGATGGTATTGGTGGGAACAACCGTCATTGCAAGCAAGATCATTTCATCAGGGCTGTCGCCGTTCATTGCGACAGCGCTGCGCTTTGCGATTGCCTTCCCGGTCTTCGTCGCGGTCATGCGCGTCACCCGGACGTCCTGGCCAAAGCTGAAACGGCGCGACTGGTCGATCTTGGTCATCCAGGCGGCTGCCGGCAGCGTAGGCTATACGACATTGCTGATATGGGGCCTTGGTTCGACCTCCGCCGCCGACGCAGGCGTCATTCTGGGCACATTGCCCGTCGTATCCGGCGCGATTTCCATCCTTGTTCTGCGGGAGCGGCCGCATCCAGCTTTATTCCTGGCGATTGCGCTGGCAGCCGCGGGCGTTTTGTCGATTGTCTACGGCCCCGGCTTCGGCTCGCGGCAGGCCTTGGCCGGCAATCTGCTCATCTTTGCCGCAGTGGTGTGTGAAGGCGTATTCATCCTGCTGAACAAATGCCTAGACCAGGAAATCCAGCCAGTTGCGCAGGCGACCATCATGACGGGCATCGGACTGGCCGCGACAGTCATTCCGGCCCTATTCGAAATACCGCTCGCTGGAAACATATCGATGGCATCGCTGTGGTCCGTCGTCTATTACGCCCTGATTCCGACCGTTGGCGGTTTCTTCCTTTGGTACGCGGGTTCCGCGCGTGTCAGCGGCGCGGAAGCGTCCGTATTCACGGCATGTGCGCCAATATCCGCCTTGCTGCTTGCCGCAGCGATGCTGGGAGAACGCATCGGCGTCGCTCAAATGCTGGGAATGGGATGCGTCCTCGGCGCAGTGCTGGTTCTATGGGTATGGAACGGGAAGCAGCTTACCGAAAACGCATCCATTCCACCAGGCGACGGACAGAAACTGCCTCCATGACACGCCCGGCTGCGCTATCAACTTTCAGGAGACCGATTCACCATGCATATTCTTCATTCCCAGGAAATCTGGAAGGACTATCCGCATCTCGTTGCCGGTGTGGTCCATGCCACCGGCGTGAGCAATGCACCCGGGTCAATGTCCGTTATCGAGCGGTTCAATGCCATCGCAAAAACACGGTTGGACGGTGGTGCCGAAGGCGAATTCCCGGAGGTGCAGGCGTGGCGACGGACATTCGCGAGCATGGGGCTGAAACCGACCCAATATCGGTGCGCGTCCGAATCGCTGCTCCGGCGTTTCCGAAAAGAGGGCGCGTTACCGTCGATCCATCCGCTGATCGATCTGTGCAACGCGGTCTCGCTTGCCTTCGCCGTTCCGATCGCCGTATTCGATACGTCACGCATTGCGGAATCCGTCGAGGTCCGCCATGCCGATGGTTCCGAAGTGTACTTGCCGTTCGAGGGTGAACCGGAAAACCCTCTGGTTCGGGAGATTATCTTTGCAGATGCGATGAACCGTGCGCATGCCAGACGATGGACAAACCGGCAAAGCAGCCTTTCGGCGGTGCGGGATGAAACCACTGAGATCCTGATCGTTGCGGAGGCACTGCATGACACCGCGTTGTCGGACATTGAGCGCCTTACCCGCACGATCACGGAAGCGCTGGAATCCTGCTGGTCTGCCAATGTCCGGAGCAGCATCCTGAGCAAGGATGCGCCACGATTTGATTTTTAGAAACTGACTTCCTGACAGTTCTTTGCAACCAGATGGAACAACGTTCTGGCAGGCAACATCATGCTGCAGCATCGCGTGCTCCGTGCCGGCCTTGCAGCATCAGGGGGGTGGAAACCGACTTCGCCATCGCTTTTCAAAATTTCCATGACGGTTTACTCTTTTGATTCCCGGCTTCGGCCCGGCATTCACGTGGAGACATTCCCATGCAGGCACCTGGCAACAGAACCGCATACCGATCCGCCACAGGCATTGCAGTCGTGGCGGCATTGTTACTTGTCTGGCTCAGTCTCGGTGTAGGCATCATCGGGAAGGACGGCGATCTCGCCAACATGATGTACTTCGGGGTGCTGGCCGTCGGCATCATCGGCGCTTTGCTCGCCCGGTTCCGGCCTCAGGGAATGGCGCGTGCGCTATCGGCGGCGGCACTTGCCCAGGCGTTGGTGGCCGTGATCGCGGTGCTCGCCGGGCTGGGGCTTCCATGGAGCGGACCGGCGGAAATACTGATCTTGAATGCGTTCTTCGTCGCGATGTTCGGCGGGTCGGCCTGGCTATTCCGGAGTGCTGCACGCGGCATCGCCTGAAGCGGAATCCCGTAACGGGAAACGCGGGTCGGCACCGCTCTGCCGAAGATGGCGGATGCGAATCGCTGCGGGCTTATTTTAAGAAGTTCAGCAGCATTCGATTGACTTCCTCTGCCGCTTCATTCTGCACCCAGTGCGCAACATCGCGGATACGGTGTATGCGCACGCGTGGCGCGAACTCATCCAGCCGTTCGAGCAATTCGGTTCCCAATGCGGGATCGCGCTCGCCCCAGATCACCAGCGTCTCTGCCTGGGTGCGCACCTTGCGCGCAAGCGCAAAACCGCTGCCCATATTCGCGCGGTAGTAATTGAGGCTGGCGGTGAGCGCGCCGGGTCGCGACATCGATGCGACATACTCGTCGATGTCGGCGGCGGAATAGGTGTTTTTGCGTGCTGGCGTATGCGTGAAAATTCGGCGCAACAACATGAAATCGTGTGCTGCGAGAGCGCGTTCCGGCAGCAGCGGCAACTGGAAGAAGCCGATATAGGAACTGCGCAGCATCTGCGGCGGGCGGCGCACCTTCTCCAGGAACCGCTGCATATGCGGCGCGTTGAGAATTACGAGCTTGTCCAGCAGCTCCGGGTATTCGCCGGCGAAGGTCCATGCGATGATGCCGCCCCAGTCATGGCCGACGATATGCGCACGCGGATGGCCGGTGTGCCGCACCAGCGCGGCGATGTCATCGACCAGATGGCGCAGGTGATAGGACTCGCGGCCGGCAGGACGGTCGGACAGATGGTAGCCACGCAGGTCGGGCGCCAGCACGGAGAGTCCGGCGTCGGCAAGCGGGCCGATCTGGTGCCGCCATGTGGTCCAGTTCTCGGGAAAACCATGCAGCAGGATCACGGGCAGCCCGTCACCGGCGCGCGCCACGTGCAGGTTCACGCCGGCGGCCCGGACCTGCTCATGCCGCACACCGGCATCCCTGGCGACCGTCATGCCTGCCCGATGAGCATGTTGCCAGCGAGGATGCCGGTGCCGGATACGAGAAACAGCCACCATGCGGGATGACGCTTGCCTGCCGTCGCGACAATCACCACGCCGCTGAGAATGACTGTGGCACCGATGAGCATGCCAATCATCCGCGGTGTGGCAGACGCGCCTGCCAGTGCAGCCACGACAGCGGCGAGGCCCCACCATGCAAGGCTGGTCAGGTGCCAGGCAAAGCGCAGCATCTGCTCGGTATAGTGACGGTCGTTATGAAGCAGCGGCAGATTGGGCAATGCAAAAAGCCGGCTGAACACCACGCGCTCACCTAGGTAGGAGTGCGCGCAGCCGATGAAGATCAGGACAGCGGCCGAACAGAGAAGCAGGGCGGGAATCATGGTGGGCTCGCTTGGAGAAAATGGTTGCGGATGGAACGGAGGCCGACGACGCTGTTCTTATTTCGTGGCTTTCGCTGATTTCAGATACGCGCCAAGTTTCTCCGACATCTGCTCGCCCAATGCGGCTAGTCCGCTGCCGGGGCGCACCATCACCTCGAAATCCGTGATCAGGCCGTCGTCGTTGAAGCGGATCAGATCGATGCCCTTCACGTCGCGCGTGCCGACGCGGGCGCTGAACTCCAGCGCGACGTTGTGCGGATCCGAGCTGAACTGCCGGTGATAGCGGAAATCCTCGAATACCGTCAGCACCGTGCGCAGCGCAGTTGCGAGCGTGTCGCCTCCGGCATACGGATGAAACGCCATCGGCGACCGGAATACCGCGTCCGGGTGAATGATGTCGTTCAACTCCCGCATGTCGGCGATCGATACCATGTGGTGCCATTTGTCGAGCGAAGCTTGTACTGCTGGTGCGAGTTGCATCGTGGTCTCCTAAGAGCGTCTAATAAAATGTCTCTGGCTGCGTTGCGTCTCCTTGTCGTACGTCAGTACTGTCTGCGTCGACGCGCCTTGCCGGAGAGCGCGAAGCTGGCGCTTCGCTCATTTTTTAGACGCCCTAAAAAGTAGAGTGGAAAAATCAGGCGGAAGGCAGCATGCCGGGCAAGGCTTCGATGAAGAAATCGGCCTGCAGTTTCGCGCCCGGCTGCACATCGTATTGCGCGAAATCACGCATGCCGGCAGCGAGAAGCACTTCGTCGTCGATGAAGAACTTGCCGGTGCAGCGCTTGGCGGGCTGCGACAGTATCCAGTGCGCCGCGTCGGCCATGATCTCCGGCTTGCGCGATGCATTCATCATGTCCTGTCCGCCGATCTCGTTGGCGACGGCGGCGGTGGCGATCGCGGTGCGCGGCCAGAGGGAATTCACGGCCACACCCTGCTCACGGAACTCGGCGGCGAAGGCGAGGGTGAACAGGCTCATGGTGTACTTCGCAATGGTGTAGGGCGGCCATGCCTTGAACCATTTCGCATCCTGCACCAGCGGCGGCGAAAGTGTAAGGATATGCGGATTTTCCGCTTTCAGCAGGTATGGAAGGCAGGCCTGTGCGCAGACGAAAGTGCCGCGGCCATTGACGCCATGCATCAGGTCGTAGCGGTTGACCGGCGTGTCGAGCGTGCCGGTGAGACGGATCGCACTGGCGTTATTGATCAGGATGTCGATGCCGCCGAAGGCAGCCGCCGTTTCCGCCACCGCCTCGGCGACGCGCTTCTCATCGCGTATATCGACCAGCAGGGGAAGGGCCTTGCCACCGGCTTCCTCGATCGCGGCGGCGGCCGTGTAAATCGTGCCTTCCAGGCGCGGATTTGGCTCGGCAGTCTTGGCGGCAATCGCGATGTTGGCGCCGTCGCGGGCGGCTCGCAGCGCGATCGCCAGTCCGATGCCGCGGCTGCCGCCGGAAATGAACAGGGTTTTTCCTTTGAGACTCATCTGGCGCTCCTTGGTTGAAATCCGTTTATATGCAAGAATTTGCATATTCATGCAGGCGATTGAAAAAGTCAAGCGGTACGCTTCGGCCAAATAATCTTTTACACTTCCATCCCATCGATACGATATGAAATCATTCCACCATGGCACTCTCCCACGCGATTCTCGTTTCCCTGCTCGAGCAACCGATGACCGGCTACGATCTCGCGAAGCAATTCGATATTTCCATCGGCCACTTCTGGCGCGCCACACATCAGCAGATCTACCAGGAACTGGCCAAGCTCGATGCACAGGGAAGCATCAGCCCGACAGTGGTGGAGCAGCAGGCGAGGCCAAACCGCATCCTGTACAGTGTCACCGAGACCGGACGTCAGCATTTGCTGGACTGGGCCGTGGTGCCGTCGGCACCGGGGCAGATCAAGGAAGACCTGCTGGTGAAATGTTGTGCGCTCGGCGTCGTTCCCCGCGCCACCCTTCACGCGCAGATTCTTGAGCGGCGCAACGCCCACAAGGCCAAGCTCGACCTTTTTCTGAAAATCAAGGAACGCGTGTTTCCCGATCCCGACCGCCTGCATGACACCGCGCTCGGCAGGTACCTGAGCCTGGCAGCCGGGATCGTTTATGAACGGGGATGGATCAAATGGTGCGATGAGAGCCTGAAGCTGCTGGCACCCTGACAGGGACAGCCTGCAAGCATCATCTCTTCATGTCATCATGGCGCATGGCTGATCAATCCATACCCCTTTTTCCGCTCAATACCGTACTCTTTCCCGGCGGTTTGCTGCCGCTGCAGATCTTCGAAGTGCGGTATCTCGACATGGTCAACAAGTGCATCGCCAACGGCACGCCGTTCGGCGTGGTGCTGCTCACGCATGGTCATGAAGTACGCCGGCCCGACGTGGAGGAAAACATTGCACAGGTCGGCACGCTGGCTTCCATCACGGAATGGCACGCGCCGCAAACCGGCCTGCTGCAGATCCGCTGCACCGGCACGACACGCTTCCGTATCGATGCGAGCGAACGGCTCAAGCACGGACTATGGATGGCGTCAGTCACGCTGCTGGACAATGACCGCGTCGTTGCGGTGCCGGATGAACTGAAGAATACGGCGACCGCATTGGGTAATCTGCTTGCATCGTTACGCAACGAAGGTGTTGCGGATGATGAAATGCCGGTCACGCTGCCATACCGGCTGGAGGAATGCGGCTGGGTGGCCAACCGCTGGTGTGAATTGCTGCCGATCCCGGCGCCGCAAAAGCAGCGCCTCCTCAGCCTTGACAATCCCTTGCTGCGTCTCGAACTGGTGCAGGACATTCTCGGCGAGCAGGGTCTGCTCACCTGACCCGATCCGTCGCCCGGGTTGCCGGCGAACGGACCAAGGTTCACGCTGGCGCAGCGTGTCGTCAGAGACGTTGCGGTGCGCCGCCCTGCGATTGCGCAGCGTTTGCATGGGGCATGGCGATGCCCGATTCATTCCGCAGGCGTTCGAGTACCGCTCTTGCCGCCGCTTCCGACGATGCCGGATTCTGACCGGTGATCAGGTTGCCGTCCTCGACCACATGTTCTGACCAGTCCGCACCCTTCGAATACTGTCCGCCATTTTGCTTCAGCACATCCTCGACCAGGAAAGGCACGATGTTGGTAAGCTGCGCGGCCTCTTCCTCGGTATTGGAAAAGCCCGTCACGCGCTTGCCCTCGACCAGCGGTTTGCCGTCGTTGCGATGGGCATTCTTGAATACGGCGGGGCCATGACATACCGCTGCGACCGGCTTGTCCTGGTTGTAGATCGTTTCGATGACGAGGATGGAATCGCGGTTGTCGGCGAGATCCCACAGAGGACCATGGCCGCCGGGATAGAACACCCCATCGTAGACATCCGGATGAATGGACGAAAGTGGCAGGGTATTGGCCAGTGCCTCCTGAGCTTCCGCATCCTGCTTGAAGCGTGTGATCGCTTCGGTCTGCGATGAAGGGTCATCGCTTTTCGGGTCGAGAGGCACCTGGCCGCCCTTTGGCGACACCAGCGTGACTTCCGCGCCGGCATCCTTGAACAAAAAATACGGCGCTGCGAATTCCTCGAGCCACAGGCCGGTCTTCTTGCCGGTGTCGCCGAGCTGGTCGTGCGACGTCATTACCATCAATATATTCATGCTGCTGCCTTCTAGGAAAAGAGAAAAAGCGAGAAGGTGACGATGCCGTTGCGTCGCCTTGTTCATTCATGCAAGGGAGCAAGTGAAATCCGGTTGTGCAGCCGCAAGCGCCGGCACAACCGGACAGGCGAATGGAGGCTATGCCTCCAATGCCGGATCAGGATCAGTGCTGAGCGACAGAACCGCGCCAGGCACCTGTTTCCTTGCCGCGTGCCTCGACCAGTTCCTTGAACTTCTGCAGATTGCCGCGCAACTCCATACGGACTGCACCGATGGCGTCGCCGACCTGCTCGGCGATGTTTTCCGGTTCATAGTCCATCTGCAGGGTGATGCGTGATGCGGTATCCGAGATGCGGTGGAAGGTCGCCACGCCGGCATTCTTCACGCCGGTGGTGCTGCGCCATGCGATACGCTCGTCAGGAATCTGCTCGGTGATCTCGGAATCCCATTCCTTTTCTTCGCCGGCGACATTGGCACGCCAGTGCAGGCGTGTATCGCTGAGCTGACGGATCTCCTTCACGCTCGTCATGAATTGCGGGAATTCCTCGAACTGCGTGAACTGATTGTAGGCAGTGCTAACCGGCACATTGAGTTCGATCGATTCGATCACGGAAGACGATAGGCCGGATGCGTTGCGGTTTTTCTTGAGCTGTTTCGACAAGAGTAAACCGCCGGCAGCAAGCGCGGCAACGGTAACAAATCTATTTAGCATGTAGTTCTCCTTGGTATAAGTGCTGGTCAAACAAATTAAATGTTTCAGTACATCACCACCATTTTCTTATTGCCAAAAACGGTATCCCATCTGCCTTCGCCGCATGGCTTGCACAGCGCGCTCGGCGAAATGAAAACTCGATGAAAACCCTTGTATCCCGCCCGCATTGCTGAGGTCAGGAAACATGGTCGTTCATCGACGAGTAGCAATGTGACATTGATGGAATAGTAAGGTTCTGTGAATGACGAAGGAGACTTGAAAAGTTATGGTTGCGACGTGATTGTCCCAGGGAGCGGGTGAGAGCATGGCCGCCTTGTCTGCGCGAAAGCAGGCGTGGCGCCGCTGGTGGCGTAGCCGCAAGGAAAGCAAATCAGGTGAAATTATTTAAGCGATGCATCATCTGATGTCCCGCAATATGAAACACAGGGAAAGGCGAACAATGAATAGCGTGAATATGCCAATTTCCATTCGGGTCGAAACCATCATGAAAGCAAGCGCAATCATGTGTGCCGCAGCCGTACTCTGCCTGTCCTCAGTGCCGGTCGTGGCGCAGGACGTCGTGGTGAAAGCTGCACCGCCGGGTCCCGCTGCAACGACCATCTATCGCCAGGTGTTGCCGGATGGACGTATCGTCTATTCGGACAAGGCGGTCAAGGGTGCGAAAGTCGACAGCCTGATCACTGTCGATCAGCCGATCAAGGGCAATCTCTGGACCACCATACCCAGCTCTCGTGCCGCGCGGACCGATGCGCCGCCGCAAAGCATCCAGACCCCGATCCGGCGCGTCACGACCAACCCTGAACCCGGCAAGCGCAGAACGCTGGACGATGCCACGATGAATTTGATGCGCGCGGAGAGCAAACTGGAAGATGCGAAGATGCGGCAACAGGCGGGAGCTGAGCCGCTGCCGGGAGAGCGTACCGGCAATGCAGGCGGCGGCACGCGCCTGAACCGTGCCTATCAGGCGCGGCAACGCGCGCTGGCCAGGGACGTCACCGAAGCCAAAGAGGAAGTGCGCCAGGCCATCACCGAGCGTGACGCATTGAGATAGTCCTGACTAGTTCGAAATAGAGTTCGGAATAATTCTTTAACCAATCAGCTTCACTGCGCCGACATGGCCGCATCCCGCATCGCTCCGGCCGGTAGCGATGCCACCCATGACTGATATCCGGCGCGGTCACGCTGCTGCCAGAATCGCGCCAGGTGCGTGGCGGCAGCCAGCTGCATCTCGCCGTCGGCGATCGACGGCAACACTGCCGCCACCTCCTTCGGTCTTGCATACGACCAGCGATACAGCAGGTTAAGTGCCGTGTCGCCATAGTGTTCATCCGTGCTGTATTGAGACAGCCAGTTCCAGGCGGTAGGCAGATCGTCCTGCGCCTTCTGCATCGCGAGTTCGCCCATCAGGCTTTGCCTGACGACGGGGTCGGATATCCGGTTCAGGTAACCAGCCGCTCCGTTCGGGTTGTCAGCCACCAGGCTGGCGCTGACTTCATTGAGGACCTGCGACGGCGATTTGTCGGTGTGCTGAAGAACATTGCCGACCCATGCATAGGCCTGTGCCGGGTCCTGCTGCGCATACGCGACAGCCACCTGCTGGATCAGGGCAATCGGGGCCTGGGCTTCCATGCCGGCGACGGTCTTTGCCGCCAGCGGCAGGTCGTCGCGGATCAGGTTGGGCAGCACCGCGGCGATCAGTTCGCCTTGCGGGTCGCGCCCGGGATTCTGTTGCAGCCAGGTAAGTGCATCCTGTGGCGCTTTCTCGGCGATCGCGCCCAGCGTCGCGGCGAGGACCGTGTTTGCATCATGGCCGATGCTGTCGATATAAGCCTGAAATTTGTCCGGCTGCTCCCGTGCCAGCATGGCGAGCGCATTCGCGACGATTTCCTGTCTCTCGTCGGCCCGGATGCTTTCCAGTTGCGACAAGGCCTGTGCGGGATTGTCGCGCACCCATCGGTTATAGATTGCCTGCAGCTTGCGGATACGATCGTCGGTCGCCGGTTCCTGCGCCATGTTGCGCAATGCGGCGTGGAATGCGGCTTCAGGTTCGCCAGCCGGCATGGCAGCGCCGCCTGTGCGCATGGCCTGCATCAGGTCAGCGAACGTGAATCCGCTCGCGCCGCCTTCGTTCTTTTCCTGAGCCGGACCGGACGCACCGCTGGGTGCCCTGGCAGGATCCGCTGCGGCAGCCTTTATCCGTGGTGCGTTTTCATTCTCGATGCGCTCGAACAACTGCATGCCGATCGGCACTCCGATCAGCGGCGCCAGCAGGAAAGGAATCACGATCTTGTAGTTGAATGCCATCCAATACCCTCAGTACTCTCAGTACATACGCGGCGGATAGCATAAACCATCCGCCGCGCAGCTCATCAGTACGGGCAGGTTTCGCGATACTCGGAAATTGCCGTGTTAGAGAGGTCGGCCTGGTGTTCCGTTCCGCACAGGTAAGGACTGTAGCGGGTGTCGTTGTCGATGAAGCGCTTCATCCACGACACGCCATACTTGCCAAGCAGGCCGGCATTGCTGTTGCCGCTGTTGGCACAGCTGTGGCTGCCGTTGTTGATTTCCAGGTAGGCCTTGTCGGTCGTGGTGGGAATCGAGTTGTAGAACGGTGAGGCATGCGACGACACCGGCGCGGTCGAATCGCTTTCACAGGCGAGGATCATCGTCGGCACGGTAACCGTGGAGAAGTTCGTCGAGCTGTTCCATGGTGCGAACGGGATCGCCGCCTTCAGGGTGGGGTTGTCGCGCGCCGCGATGAGCGAGCCGCCGCCGCCCATCGACCAGCCCATGACGCCCATGCGGTTCGGATCGACCTTGCGGTAGATCGGATGGCTGCTGGTGTTGTTGAAGGTCTTGAGCTGCTCCAGCGCCGCCATGAGCTGGAGGGCACGGCTTGACGGCTGGTCGCTGGTGGAATTGGTATCGATGGTGATGACCACGAAGCCGTGCGAGGCCAGGCGCGGACCCCACCAGCTGATGCTGGACTGATAGGCGAGATAGCCGGGAACCACCGCGATGGCGCCGAACGGACCGGTGACGTTGGTGGGATGGTAGATGGTGCCCTGGCGGTAGCCGTTGGCCTGGGTCGACGACACCGTCGTGGTTGCATAGGTGAACGGGCCGGTGCCCGATTCCAGCAATGTTTTTGTCGGATCGGGTCCGCGCTGATACGGGTTGGTGGTGCCGCCGCCGGTGCCGCTGGTGCCTTCCAGTCGGATGTTGTCCACCGTATAGGATTCGGAACTGGTGCTGGCATTGATGCGGAAGCGCAGGCGCAGGGTGGACACGCCTTCGGCCGCTACCGGCAGGTTGAAGGTGACGCGTCCGGAGGCGGTGCGGATTGATTCCACGGCGGTGTAGGTGCTGCCGTTGGTGGAGAATTCCGCCACGCCGACCTCGCCGGTATCGAGCCCGGACGTTGTGCGGTCGAAGCTCAGCCGCAGGCCGGTGAAGCCGACCGTGCTGATGGCTGTGGAGGTGATGGCGCCATCGGTGCAGCCATAGCATCCTGCCAGCGCAGCCGCGCCGGTGCTGGTGCTGACGCTGCCGGTGGCGGTGAACTTGCCCAGGCCGGCACTGAAGGTTTCGTCAAAGATGGCGACCTGCGCCTGTGCGACGCCGGAACACAGCAAGCCTGCGAGCATGCCTGCTTTTACAACTTTAATGAAGCCGCTGCGCGTTGCCGAACGGACAGGGAAGGGCACCGGCGACTGGCCGGTAGTGATCTGATGCTGCATTGTCTTGTCTCCGTAATTATTGATTGGCGCCGACCATGTCTGCGCCTTTTGAAATGGATATTGCTACTGCGTGAAAGGACGGGGATGGTTCTCCTGATTGCGGTTCAACTGCGGAAAACGGCGGACGGCGTGCCTGGCTTCGACGACTTGTCCCGGAAGGACGCCATAAGCAAACGCTGTCGGCGATTGTGTCCGACTCGTCAGCGAAACAATTGAACACAGCGGTCGTTGCGGATATACGAAGGCGTCGTGCCGAACTTGTTCCGCCAGGTTCGCGACAAGTGCGCGGAATCGGCGAAGCCGGCGTTATGCGCAACCTCCGTCAGCGAATTGTCCGCCAGCAACAGGTTGGCAGCGGTGGCTGACTTGTACCAGAACATATAGCTCTTGAGCGACAGGCCGACTGCCGAGGAAAACAGGTGCGTGGTGCGGCTGTTCGAGAGGCCGAGCTGTTTCGACAATTCCGACAGTGAACACAGCGGGTGGCTCTCCATGATCTGCAGCACGAGTTCGGTATGGCTGCTGCGCCGGTAGAAAATCGGCAGTTGCCGGACGGTTCTTTCCACCACCGCGTGGAACAGCGCTTCGGCTTCGGAAAGGCTTGTTTGCCCCTGATAGACACGGAGAAGCTGACGATCGAGGTCGGCGTATTTTTCGCGCGCAAGCGGTGTTATTCCGATATCGGAAAAGCGCCTGAACGCGCGGTAATCCAGATGGAACGGCGAAATGTTCACGCTGACCAGGCCAATGTTTTTCGCACGCAGGGTGCGGGCAACCAGCGGCGACACGGCAAAGGCCGAATGCCGCAACCAGCAGCCTGCCACCTCCAGTTCCATCGGTTCGTTCGTCGCGGACAGCAGCACCACCGCACTATGCCGGGCGGTATTGTGCGTCACCACCCATGGGCTGGTGTATATGAATCCCTGGTTGCCGGCCCAGTAGATATTGTCCTTCATCATTGACGACAGCGCGCCGTAAGAGGGGTGGGGTACGGGGGGAGTTCGTGCGTGGGAATCCGGGTAGATCAGCGACTGGCTTGGCATTGCGTATGGTATGGCCCGTTAAATGTGCAGTTTTTCGGATCAAGCGACAATACTTCTTCGGCGGCAGCGGAATCGATCTTACCGATGAGCACCGCAACAAAACCAGCGTCTGATGTTCATTAGAGGGGTGCAAGTGTTTTTATATGTCTTTTTGACAATAAAACAGGCAACCTTTGCGGAACACATTCTGTGCAGGGGAAAAGTGAAACGATTGAACGCAGCGGCTACGTCGTACCATCGTTGTCCTGCGTCAATTAAAAGGGAAATGCTGCCAGGCACCTGGTTTTCCGCCCAAGGCGGTGTTACCGATTTTCATGGCACACTGCCCACTCCGTTCGACAAACGTCCCACCTGCCGATGTCAAGAAAGCAACCTGCTGTCCTTACTGCCGATGCACCCTCGGACACCGGCCGCTTCGACTCGCTGCTTGCCTGGTATTTCGTCATCATCTGGGGATCGGGCTACCTGGCGAGCAAAACAGGCATGCAATATGCCGCTCCCTTTACCTTCCTCACCTTGCGCTATGCCTTCGGCATACTCTGCCTGCTGCCATGGATGGTGATGGCGCGTCCGTCCTGGCCGTCCAGCCGGCGCGAAATTGTGCATATTTGCATTGCCGGACTGTTGATGCATGCCATCAATCTCGGCGGCAGTCATCATGCCCAGTATCTCGGCATGTCGGCCGGCGTCACGGCATTGCTGTTGTCGACGCAGCCGTTGCTTACCGCCGTGATTGCGCATCGGCTGATGGGGGAGCGGCTCGGTGCCGCACAATGGGTGGGGGTGGTGCTCGGACTGGCAGGCGTGATGCTGGTGGTCTGGCACAAGATCGATGTACAGGCCGTAACGCTCGCCAGCCTGTTTGCCGCGGCCGTATCACTGACTGCCATCACCGCCGGAACGCTGTACCAGCGGGCGTTCTGCAAAACGGTGGACCTGCGCAGCGCCGCTCTTCTGCAGTTCGTCGTTTCACTGGCGGTGCTAGCGCCACTGGCATGGATAGGCGAGGGCATGGCCGTACGCTGGAGCTGGCCGCTGGTGTTCTCGATCCTGTTCCTCGTAGTGCTCGCCTCCATTCTTGCCGTCAATGCACTGCATGTGTTGATGCGACGAGGGCAGGCGACGAAAGTGACCAGCCTGTTCTTCCTCACGCCCATCGTGGCGGTATTACTCGAATGGATGATGTTCGGCGTGGTGCCGACCCTGCTCAGCTTAGTCGGCATTGCCGTGACGTGCGCGGGCGTGGCCCTGGTATCGGGTATCCGGCGCTAGCTGCGGTGACGTTCGTTCGACCTTGCTATCGAACCGTTCCGCTATTCCGTGAGAAGGTTGTTCCGCATGCGCCGCACCAGTTGCAAACCGCTATCGATTTCGGCGCTGCTCAAGCCGTCCAGCATGATGGAGCGCAATTCGCCGGATATTTTTTCGATGATCCGGATTTGCTCGGCTGCTTTTGTTGTCAGCACTGAATACTTGCGGCGTTTGTCGTCGGGCGATGGAATGCGTGCGATCAGCTCCTTCTGTTCCAGCAAATCCAGCAACCGGACCAGCGTCGGACCTTCTATACCCAGCTTGCGCGCCAGGTCGCGCTGCATCAATCCGTCGGGGTGACGATGCAATTGAACCAGCACCTGCTGCATCGATTGATTGAGCCCATAGGGCTTCAGCCGCGTGTTCATTTCATAGCGCCACGCGCGCGAAATTTCGCCGATGGTTTGTCCCAGTTCGCGCTGGCGTTCCGGGAGGAGCGGGTGCTTTTTCTGATCCATGCGATGAAGTTTTTGTTTGTCCGGGACATGATACACTAATCGATAGTATTACTAACTAATGTATCTCATGCATTATTTGTCATTGTTGCTGCAACAATTCTGCCGACTTCTAGACCCGCCCTTTCAATAACCAACGATTCCATCATGCAGCGAAAGCTCAAGCATTTATTCATTGGCGTAATCATCCTTGCGATCGGCTTTGGCGGGTATTACAGTTTCCGCAGCAAGCCGGAACAGACGGCACAGAAGCCGCGCAACGCGGCGCAGACAGTGTTGACCGCACGTGCCGAACGTAAATCCATCCCCATTACCGTGACGGCAAACGGCTTCGTCACCGCCATCGATACCGTTGAGGTGCGGCCCCAGGTGCAGAACGTGGTGCGAAGCGTGCATGTGCGCGAAGGCCAGGAAGTGAAGGCAGGGCAACTGCTGTTCACGCTCGACGAGCGCAGCGACCAGTCGGGCCTTGCACGTGCACAGGCGGAGGCCGCCAGCGCACGCGCCGAGCTCGCAGAAGCCGAGCAGGCGCTCAAACGCAATCAGGAATTGGTTGAAAAGAAATTCGTGTCACAGGCTGTCGTCGACAGCGCGCGCAGCAAGGTCGAAGCCTTGCGCAGCACAGTGCGCGCCGGCGAAGCGAGCGCCAAGTCGAGCGCAATCGCGCTGGGCAACAATCGCATCACCGCCAGCATCGGCGGCCGGATCGGCATCATCAACGTGCATCCGGGCAGTCTTGCGCAGCCGTCGGGCGATCCGATGCTGACCATTTCCCGGCTTGACCCGATTGCCATCACCTTCTCGATACCGGAGCGCGAGCTGTCGAATATCCGCGCCACCTATCCGCAGGGCGGTGCGCCGGTCACCGCGCTGCTTGCCGGAAGCCGCGAAGCGCAAGGGAAACTGATTTTTATCGACAATGCAGCGGATCCGCAAAGCGGCACCATCCGCATGAAGGCGGAGTTTCCGAACAAGGAACAGACCCTGTGGCCTGGCACTTACGTCAATGTGCGCCTCGTCTCGCGCACCGTCCCTGACGCCGTCACGGTGCCCACGCAAGCGGTCGTCACCGGACCGGAAGAAAAATTCGTGTACCTCGTGCAGCAGGACGACACGGTGAAGCAGCAGAAAGTCAACGTGATCGCCATCGAGAACGGGATGGCCGCGTTGTCCGGCGTCGAAGCCGGCGCGCGCGTCGTCGTCGAGGGCGCGCAGAACCTGCGACCTGGTGGCAAGGTCAAGGAAGCGCCGTCGCCGCAGGCGCTGGCAGGCACGAAACAGGAAGCGACGGCGACAAAGTAAGGGCAGGCAGTACCAGCGTCAAGACGATGCAATGCCGAACGGGCGTGCAGGCATACTCCATTCGCCAGCGCGGGAAACAATGAAGCTGCACTCACGCTTCACTTCGAAGCGGCATGACAGGAACGACAGTGAATATCTCAGAACTCTGCATACGCCGGCCGGTCATGACCGTGCTGCTGTCCGCCGCGGTGGTGGTAATCGGTATTTTTGCCTATATGGTCCTGCCGATCGCCGCGCTGCCCAGTTACAACACGCCGGTGATCAATGTTTCTGCATCCCTGCCCGGCGCCAGCCCAGAAGTCATGGCGGCGTCGGTCGCCACGCCGCTGGAGAAACAGTTCTCCACCATCGCGGGTCTCGCCACCATCAGTTCCAGCAGCACCCTTGGCAGCACCTCCATTACCCTCGAATTCGATCCCGACCGGGACATTGATGCCGCTGCGGTCGATGTGCAGGCCGCCCTGCTGAGGGCGCAACGCGGCCTGCCGGATGAAATGACATCGCTGCCGGATTACCGGAAAGTGAACCCGGCCGACGCGGCGGTGCTGCTGCTGGCGCTGACCTCGCCATCGCTCTCCCTTTCCGAACTGAATGACTACGCCGAAAACCTGATCTCGCCTGCGCTGTCCACCATCAGTGGCGTGGCGCAGGTGCAGGTGTACGGCCAGCGCCGCTATGCGGTGCGCATCCGCGTCAAGCCGGATGAACTGGCCGCGCGCAACATGACACTGGATGAGGTAGCTGCCGCCCTGCGGGCCGCCAATGCCAACACTCCGGTCGGCACGCTCGATGGCCCGCGCCAGACCCTGACACTGCAGGCTAATCGGCAGTTGCAGAATGCGGCCGCCTTCGCCGACCTCGTCATCAAGAGCAACCAGGGCGTGGTGACGCGGCTGAAGGATGTGGCGCTGGTGGAAGACAGCGTCGAATCGACCAAGAGCGGAAGCTGGGTCAACGGCAGCCCGTCCATCGTGCTGGCCGTGCAGCGCCAGCCGAACGCCAACACCGTGGCGGTGGTGGATGCAGTGAAGCAGACGTTGCCCAAGTTCGAGTCGCAGATGCCGGCCTCGATCAATGTGCAGGTGCTCAACGACCGCTCGGTGTCGATCCGGGAAGCGATCCACGACGTGGAACTCACCCTCCTGCTGACGGTAGCGCTCGTCGTGCTGGTGATTTTCCTGTTCCTCAAGCGGCTGTCCGCCACGGTCATCCCGGCGCTGTCGCTGCCGATCTCGCTGGTCGGCTGTTTTGCGCTGATGTACTGGCTCGGTTACAGCCTCAACAATATCTCGCTGCTGGGCATCACGATCGCGGTCGGCCTGGTGGTCGACGATGCGATCGTGATGCTGGAGAACATCGTGCGCTACATGGAGGAGGGGATGGAGCCGCTGGCGGCCGCCCTGAAAGGCTCGCGGGAAGTCAGCTTCACCATCCTGTCGATCTCGATTTCCCTCGTTGCGGTCTTCATTCCGATCTTCTTCATGCCGGGCGTGATCGGCTTGCTGTTCCATGAATTCGCGGCGGTGGTGTCGCTGGCGGTGCTGGTGTCGGCGGCGGTATCGCTGACCCTGGTGCCGATGATGTGCGCCTTCTACCTGAAGCATGAAAAGCACGATGTCCAGAAGAAGGAAAATATCGTCATCCGCTCCTTCGATCGTATGTTCGATGGCGTGGTGCGGGCCTACACCCGCGGACTTGACTGGTCGCTTGCGCATCGCTTCACGGTGCTGATGGTGGCCTTTGCCACCTTTGCGCTGACCGCCGTGCTGTTCGCCACGATTCCGAAGGGATTTTTTCCGAGCGAGGACATCGGGCAGATCAGCGTGCAATTGCGCGGACCCCAGGATGCGTCGTATCCGACCATGGCGGCACTGGTCAAGCAGACCGCCGATATCATCGGCAGCGATCCGAATGTCGTCAGCGTCACCTCCCGCACAAGGGAAGGCAATACCGGCAACCTGTTCATCGGCCTGAAGCCACGCTCCGAGCGGGCCGACATGGATACCGTACTGCGCGATCTGCGCCGCAAGGTCTCCGCCGTGCCGGGTGCATCGGTGTTCCTTACGCCGGTGCAGAACCTGCGGCTCGGCGGCCGCACCAGCGCCAGCCGCTACCAGTTCGTCCTGCAAAGCGTGCGTGCGAAGGAACTGGACGAGTGGGCGGAAAAGATGCAGGCGCAAATGCGCGCCGACCCGGCCTTCCTTGATGTCACCAGCGATACGCAGATGCGTGGCCTGGAAGCGGTGGTCGATATCGACCGCGACCGCGCCAATGCCGCTGGGGTGCGCGTCGACGATATCCGTACCGCGCTCTACAGCGCTTACGGCGAACGCCAGGTATCCACCATCTTCACCAGCAGCAACAGCTATTCGGTGATCATGCAGGATGCGAACGCCGGCAAGCAGGATGAAAACGACCTTGCCAAGGTCTATGTCCGCAGCGACACCGGCACCTTGCTGCCGCTGACCAGCGTGGCCACCGTGCGACGCACCGCGGGGCCGATCTCGGTCAACCACCAGGGCCAACTCGAAGCGATTACGCTGTCCTTCAACCTGCCGCCCGATGTGCCGCTCGGCGAAGCTACGCGAAAAATTGACGCCATCAAGGCACAGATCGGCATGCCCGCCAGCATCATTACATCCTATGCGGGCGATGCGGCGGTGTTCCAGTCGTCGCAGGCCAGCCAGGCGGCATTGCTGATACTGGCGGTGCTGGTGATTTATGTATTGCTGGGCGTGCTGTATGAAAGCTATATCCATCCGATCACCATCCTTGCCGGACTGCCGTCCGCCGCGGTCGGTGCATTGCTCACGCTGAAAATATTCGGTTTTGACCTGACCCTGATCGCCACCATCGGCATCCTGCTGCTGATCGGCCTGGTGAAGAAGAACGCGATCATGATGATCGACTTCGCCCTCGATGCCCAGCGCACCCAGGGCATGGCGCCGGCCGAAGCAATCCGCACCGCCTGCCTGCTGCGTTTCCGGCCGATCATGATGACCACGCTGACCGCCGCCGTCGGTGCCTTGCCTATCGCGCTCGGACTTGGCGCCGGCGCGGAACTGCGGCAGCCGCTGGGACTCGCCGTGGTGGGCGGGCTGCTGGTGTCACAGGTAATCACGCTGTTCATCACGCCGGTGATTTACCTCTATCTCGACCGCTTCAGCGGCAAGGGTCCGCTGGAACTGCCGGCCGACAACAAGGCGCTGCCGGGCGATGCAGTGCCTGCCCACGGAACCTGAGCGTTGGAGCAGCCATGTACCCATCCGGATTTCCCGGCATCTTCGTATCCCACGGTGCGCCGACGCTGCTGATGGAGGACGTGCCGGCCCGGCACTTTCTCGCCGGTTATGGCCAGCGGCTCGGCAAGCCGCGCGCGGTCATCGTCATCTCCGCGCATGACCTGGCATCGACATCGATCGTTAGCACTGCGCCGCGCCATCATGCAGTGCACGACTTTCGTGGATTTCCGCAGGCGCTGTACGAGATGGATTACACGCCACCCGGCGATGCGCCGCTAGCGCAAAGGGTTGCCGCCATGCTGCGTTCGGCCGGGCTCGCCGTGGAAGAGGCGGAGAATCCTGGCCTCGATCATGGCGCCTGGGTGCCGCTCAAGCTGATGTATCCGGAGGCGGACGTGCCGGTGGTCAGCGTATCGCTCGACATGTCGCTGCCCAATGCACGCCTGATCGAAATCGGCAGGGCGCTTGGCACGTTGCGTGCTGACGGCATGCTGATCATGGCGTCAGGCAGTTTCACCCATAATCTGCGCGAATTCCGTCCCGGTCAGTTACATGCAGAGCCGCCCGCGTATGCAGTCGAGTTCGCCGCCTGGATGACCCGGGTACTTCTGGCACGTGACGACCAGGCGCTGGTCGATTGGGAACGCAATGCGCCACATGCCCTTCGCGCGCATCCGACCACCGAGCATTTCCTTCCCCTGCTGGTGGCGTACGGAACCGGTAACGAGCGCACCGACCTGCTGCATGAAAGCTTCACGCATGGCGTCATCGGCATGCATGCGTTCGCGTTTGCGTAATCCTTGCTGACCGGCTGGGCCATGTCCATGGTGCGCTGTGCCGCACAGGAAAGAACAGCCAAGCCAGTGGCAGGAAGGTAAATTTCCTCAAGGCCGGATGCCGTCGGCGTGCCTTATTGATGGGCGACCGACGGCGGTGACCGGTCAGCAGGCTTCCACCGTTTCAGCAGCAGGGCATTACTGATCACGCTCACCGAACTAAACGCCATGGCCGCGCCTGCCACCACCGGGTTCAGCAACCCGAAGGCCGCCAGCGGGATGCCGATCAGGTTGTAAATGAAGGCCCAGAACAGGTTCTGCCGGATCTTGCGGTAGGTGCGGCGGGAAATGTCGACCGCATCGCCCACCAGCGCCGGGTCGCCGCGCATTAGCGTCACGCCCGCCGCATGCATGGCGACGTCGGTGCCGGTCGACATGGCGATGCCGACATCCGCCGCCGCCAGCGCGGGTGCGTCGTTGATGCCATCGCCGACCATCGCAACTACCTCGCCGGCGCGCTTGAGTTCAGCCACCTTCGCCGCCTTATCACCTGGCAAGACTTCGGCGATCACCTGTCGGATGCCGAGCGCGTTGCCCACAGCGGCGGCGCTGCCACGGTTGTCGCCGGTCAGCATCACGGTATTCACACCGAGGCGGTGCAAACGGTCGATAGCGTCCTTGACGCCGGGCTTGATGCTGTCGCCGAACGCGATGAGTCCCAGCAGGCGCGGCTGATTGCCGACATCAGCCAGCCAGGACACGGTGCGCCCGGAAGCCTGCAACTGGTCCGCGCGCTCCTGCAACGCCTGCAGCGGGATGTTCAGTTCCTGCATCAGCCGTGTGCTGCCCAGCCGCAGTTCCATGCCATCGACCGTTGCCGCCAGCCCGCGCCCGGGCAATGCCTTCAAACCGGACACCGGCAATCCCGTCACGCCCTCAACCTGCGCGGCGTCGACGACTGCCTTCGCCAGCGGATGCTCGCTGCCCTGCTGAATCGATGCGGCGAGCCGCAGCAATGCCTCGCGCGTGATCCCGACCGGCGTCATGTCGGCCACCACCGGCCTGCCTTCGGTCAGGGTGCCGGTCTTGTCGAACACGACGGTGGTCACGCCATGCGCAACTTCCAGCGCTTCGGCGTCCTTGATCAGGATGCCGTGTTTCGCGCCGATGCCGGTGCCGGCCATGATTGCCGTCGGCGTCGCCAGGCCTAAAGCGCAAGGGCAGGCGATCACCAGCACCGCCACCGCATTGATCAGGGCAGTCTCGACACTGGCACCGGCAATCCACCAGCCGGCGAATGTGGCCAATGCGATCAGCAGCACCACCGGCACAAAGACGGCGCTGACCCTGTCGACCAGCCGCTGGATCGGCGCCTTGGCCGATTGTGCGCTTTCCACCAGCCGGATGATGCGCGCCAGCGTGGTCTCGGTGCCGACCGCGGCGGTCCGCACCAGCAGCAAGCCATCGGCATTGATCGCACCGCCGGTCACCTTGTCGCCCGGATGTTTCGGGACCGGCAGGCTTTCGCCGGTGATCAGCGATTCATCAGCCTGGCTGTCGCCTTCGACGATGATGCCGTCGACCGGGATGCGTTCACCCGGACGGATCACCACCAGGTCGCCCAGCCGGACCGCATCGACGGCGACGTCGGTATCTAAGCCGTCCCGACGGACGCGGGCCGTGTCAGGCCGCAGCACCTGCAAGGCGCGTATTGCCGACGTGGTCTGGCGCTTGGCGCGCGCTTCCAGCCATTTGCCGAGCAGCACCAGCGTGATCACCACCGACGAGGCCTCGAAATACAAATGCGGTGTCGCGCCATCGCGGCCGACCCACAACTGGTAGACGCTCAGGCCGTAGGCGGCGCTGGTGCCGAGCGCGACCAGCAGGTCCATGTTTCCGGTGCCGGCCTTGACCGCTTTCCATCCCGCCTTGTAGAAGCGCGCGCCGAGCCAGAACTGCACCGGCGTCGCCAGCAGCAGTTGCAGCCAGCCGGGTAGCATCAGGTGCACGCCAGCGAGTTCCAGCACCATCGGTACGGTAAGGGGAAGCGACAGCAGGGCGGCCAGCACGACATGCCGTCCGCCGTTGTCCTTCGGCTTGCTGATCTCCGCCGTACTGTCGGCCTTCTTGATGGATGCGTGATAACCGGCTTTTTCCACCGCGCCGATCAGGGCCGCAACAGGCACCCCCTTGCCGACAGTGACGCGGGCGCTCTCGGTGGCGAGATTGACGCTGGCGGCCGATACGCCATCGACCTTGGCCAATGCCTTTTCCACGCGGGCAACGCAGGAAGCGCAGGTCATTCCTTCGACGTTCAAATCGAACTCGTCCTGCGCGACGGTATAGCCGGCTTTCTCAACCGCCGCCTGCAACGCGGCCACATCGACCGACGGATCGGCAACCACGGTAGCGGACTCGGTGCCGAGATTGACATTGGCCTCCTGTACGCCCGGTACTTTGGCAAGTGCCTTTTCCACGCGCATCACGCAGGATGCGCAGGTCATGCCTTCGATGCCGACAGACAATGTGTGCGGGCGCGCCTCGGTGCCCGGCAATTCAAGCGTAGTGTTCATGGCAATTCTCCTTGACGATCCATGACTGGTTATTCGTCAGTGTGGGTATTCCCATCATGGGAAGGTCAAGCATTGCGCATAAAAAAATTGGGGTCATCGACGTGTTTCGGATCGGATATTGTCGAACGGATACTCATTCCTTACACTGCCAGGCACGAAAATTCCCTCATCCCGAGTCCGGCAATTTTTTGTCTTTCCAAAGAATTCCCATGATACGACCTGTCGTTCGCGCAATCGTGCTTCCCGCAATCGTGCTTCCATTGCTCGTCTGCTTCGCAGCCATTCTTCCTCGGCCCGCGGTCGCGGGAGAAGGACCCATCCGGCAACGGCTGAAGGAGCGGATGATGCAGCCCCAGCAGGAAAAGGACGAGTCGGATGCTGGTGCCAGGATCACCACGCCCGGCGACCATGAATTCACCATCCACCATGACGGGCTCGAGCGGCAGTACCGCGTCCATGTGCCGGCAACATACCGTCCCGCAACGCCCGTGCTGCTGCTGGTGGCCCTGCACGGCGGCGGGGGCAACATGGATTTCCAGGCAGACGACGAACGTTACGGCCTGATCACCAAATCCGAAAGCGCGGGATTCATCGCCGTTTTCCCCAACGGGTACAGCAAGCGGAACGGCGGCAGGCTGGCCACCTGGAATGCGGGGGCCTGCTGCGGTCCTGCACGTGACGAAAATGTGGATGACGTCGGCTTCATCCGCCGCATCGTCGCAAATCTCTCGCGCCAGATGAACATCGATCGCAAGCGCATTTACGCCGCCGGCAAGTCCAATGGCTGCATGATGTCCTATCAGCTTGCATGCGAGATGTCCGATGTGTTCCGTGCAATCGCCCCGGTCGCTGGCACGGACAACACCATCGGTTGCCAGCCGAAGCACCCCGTCGCGGTCCTGCACATTCATGCGCGGGACGATTCACATGTGCTCTTCGACAGCGGTGGCGGACCCGGCATTCCCAGGAAATCGGCGGTCACGGAATTCGTATCGGTACCGGCAACGGCAGCCAGGTGGGCGAGTCTGAACGGCTGCGCAGCCCCGCCGAAGCGCATTGTTGAAGTTCCCGGCGCCTATTGCGACCTGTACGCGCCATGCAAGGCCGAAACGGAGGTGCAGCTCTGCGTCACCGAGACCGGTGGTCATTTATGGCCGGGCGCAGGGAAAAGCCGCGGCGATACGCCATCCCAGGCCATCAATGCCAACGACGTGATGTGGGAATTCTTCAATCGGCAATGACGACCGCCGGTCGACCGTGAGATGAACGTTGGCCTCCAATAACAACGGTTGGCCGACACGTATCGGCAGCCTGCCGGCGACTTGTCAGGCTGTCCCTTGCAAGCCATTGAATGGCCTTTCCCGTGTCGGATCGATCCGACAGCCCTGCCTGTCAAGGTTGACAGTTTTATCCCCGACTATCGATTTCGATGTTGACGCGTTATTGCTCGCTAGCAATAGTGAAGGCAAGCGCACGGCTTTCCCATGCCCGCAGGTTCGCTGGGCGCGTCGGAAAGTCATACGCCGCCCGGACCGGACACCACCCCCAGCGTCGGTCGGGTCTGAAATTGACCATCACAACATCCAATAAAAAGGGAGTCCTGCATGAAAACAACGGAAATCAAACCGATACAACAAAGGATCGTTGCTTCCGGCTTGCTGATGCTGGGAATGGCATTCATGGTGCCGCCAGCCTTGGCCGCCGAGCCGGTTCCGCCAGCCTTGCAAAGCAAGGTCGATCAATACAAGCAAAAAATGGCCGAGTGGGCTGCCGATCCGGGGATCGTGGCCGCCGTCAAGGAAGCCAATGCGAAGGGAAGCCTTGCCGGCATGTCCAACAGCAAGTGGCTGGAGGTCGACGAGAAAAGCCCGGCCTCCCAATCATTTACCACCAGTAAGGCCGGCCTCCTGGTGAAGAAATGGGAGGAGGACAAGCAGATCAATAAACTGGTCGTCCGCGATGAGAAAGGCAACCTGGTGGCCGCCAGTACCAAGCCGCTGCTGTACAACAATGCAGTGCGGCCGGTGTACATCAACGCGATGAAAGGCCAGTCGTGGTCGGCGGGTAATATCGCGCCTGATCCCACCACGCAGGTTAAAAGCGTGCAGGCATCCGTCCCCGTCATGGATGGCGGCAAGGTGATCGGCGTGATGCACGCCGGCATCACCAGCGAGTAGCTCGCGCCCGGCCACGCGCATCCGCGCGTGGCTTCCCCTAATCGGAGATATCGATGAAATTCATGGAGTCCTTGAGGGTCGGCCCCCGGCTCGCCATCGGTTTTGGCATCGTGCTGGTCCTGATGCTGATACTGACCGGCGTTGCGATCAGCCGCATGTCATTCATTCGCACCAGCCTGGACGGGATCGTGGAGGGCGACGCTGCCAAGCTGCGGCTGGTGAACTCGATGAGAGACCTGGTGCGATACCAATCGGTGACCGTGCGCGACGTGGTGATGCAGGATGATTTCGCGTTCAAGAAGAAGGAACTGGCGCTGGCAAGGCAGGCGAAGGAAACCTACCACGCGACGGTCGAGAAACTTGAAAAACTGGACATCGGGCCGCAGGAAAAAGCCATTCTTGCCCAGGTCGCCGCCATCGACGCCCAGGTGCGCGAGGCGATGGACAAGGCGATCGACATATCGCTGAGCGGCGACCAGGCCGAAGCCGCCAACATGATCCGCGACCAGGTGCGGCCGAGCCAGATCGAGCTCATGGCCGCGCTGGATACACTGCTTGAACACGTGGAGGCCGGATCCAGAAACGCAGCCGCCGAAGCGGGGAACATCTACAAGGGCGCGGTGACGTTCATGACGATACTGGGTGTCGTCGCGCTGCTAGTCGGACTGGTCGCCGCCTACGAAATCACCCGCGGCTTGCTCAGGCAGCTTGGCGGCGAACCGGCATACGCCGCGAAAATCGCCAACCAGATTGCGGCGGGAGATCTGGCTGTCGCCGTCGACGTCAGGGAGAACGATCGTTGCAGCCTTCTGTTCGCGATGAAGGAAATGCGCGAAAGCCTGGCCCGCATCGTCAGCGAAGTGCGTAACAGCACCGACACCATCAATACCGCGGCCGGTGAAATCGCCAACGGAAATTTCGATCTGTCCTCCCGCACCGAGCAGCAGGCAAGCTCACTCGAGGAGACCGCTTCGTCGATGGAGGAGCTGACGTCCATTGTCAAGCAGAACGCCGACAATGCCCGGCAGGCTAACGGGCTGGCGATTGCCGCCACCGATGTCGCGCGAAAGGGCGGAGAAGTGGTATTGGAGGTGGTGGGCACAATGGGAGCGATCAAGGACAGTTCGCGCAAGATCGTCGACATCATCGGCGTCATTGACGGGATTGCCTTCCAGACCAACATTCTTGCGCTGAACGCGGCGGTCGAAGCGGCACGCGCGGGCGAACAGGGCAGGGGCTTTGCCGTGGTGGCAACCGAGGTGCGCAACCTGGCGCAGCGCTCGGCGGCAGCAGCCAAGGAGATCAAGGTCTTGATCGGCGATTCAGTGGACAAAGTCGATGCCGGCGCCCGTCTGGTGGACCAGGCAGGCGTCACGATGAAAGATATCGTCAGCAGCGTCAAGCGCGTAAATGACATCATCAGCGAGATCGCCTCTGCCAGCGAAGAACAGGCTGCCGGCATAGAACAGGTCAACCAGGCCATCACACAGATGGACCAGGTTACCCAGCAAAATGCGGCACTGGTGGAACAGGCAACCGCTGCCGCCGAATCGATGCAGGAACAGGCGGGCAACCTGTCGCAGATGGTCAGCGTGTTCAAACTGGATGCAATGACGGCGCAGATGGCCATAGACAATCTTCATCCCGCGAACAATGTTGTCACGAGAGGTCATGACGTCATGGTAAAGCATGCACAGATGCTGAAGAAAGCAGCATTGCAATCCATCCCGACAAAACCGGCTCAACTGAAAAAAATGGTGAACGCACCCGCTCCAGTCACCGCGGAGTGGGAGGAATTCTGATGCAGGCCATGCTTGCAAGCGGTTCGCAATCCCGAGGCGGATTGCTTGAGAATCACTATGGCCGTCATGCAGATCCAAACGCAACAAATCGATTTCCATATCGATATCAAGGGCGGGATTTTCGCCTGTCAAGCTTGACAGGAGCAAAGCAGAATCACCGATATCCAGTTGACGCAAGGCCTTGCGATGCCAATAGTACGGGCAAGCAGATCACGCCCGGTTTGTGGTGAGCCGCTCGGGAACTTGCCACGCACCCGGATTTCGCCATGGTTCGCGGAAATGGGTTCGACGATGTTTGCTGCATTACGTGCTTTAAATCGAGAGGTTGGACATGACTACCAAAACACTGCTTCGCGAGGTTGATAGTGTTACCGGCAAACGGTCGATTGCCCCGGAACCCGATTTACATCAAGAAATAGAAAGCGCTGCGCCAGCGGCGTGCAACATCTTCTGGAATGCCGGCCGCGTTTCTCAGCAGGACCGGCAGCAGCAACTGGGACATCGTCCGGCGACTGTCTGGCTCACCGGTCTGAGCGGCGCCGGCAAGTCGACGATCGCCTACGAGCTGGAGCTGATGTTGCTGACAGAAAAGCAGCCGTGTTGCGTGCTGGACGGCGACAACCTTCGCCATCATCTGAATCGCGACCTGGGGTTTTCCGCCGAAGACCGCCGGGAGAACATCCGCCGCGCGGCGGAAGTGGCCCGGCTGATGAACGAAGCAGGCCTGATCGTCATCACGTCCTTCATATCCCCCCGCAGAGACGACCGCGAGATGGCACGCGCCATCATTGGCGAGGAACGCTTCCTCGAAGTGCACGTGAGTACGTCGGCGCGAGTATGCGAATCGCGCGACCCGAAAGGGCTTTATGCGAAAGCTCGCGCAGGCCAGATTCCCGACTTCACCGGCGTCTCATCGCCTTACGAACCGCCGGAGGCGCCCGCACTGGAACTCGATTCAGGAAAGATCACGCCTGACGAGGCGGCGCGTGCCCTGCGCAATTGCCTTGCCAACCATCTCGGAAGATCGCAATGAATCCATCGGGCACAGGGGCCGTTCCGCTAACGGCATCGGGATTGCGCGCCTATGATGTTTTCAACGGCGATGCAGACGGCATCTGTGCCCTGCATCAACTGCGTCTGACTCACCCCCGGGAAGCGACGCTGATCACCGGCGTAAAGCGCGACATCGAACTCCTGAAACGGATTCCGCCCGGCGAGAAGGCTGATGTGGCGGTGATGGACATTTCACTGATGGCCAATGCCGCGTCTTTGCTCCGCATCCTGCGTGACGGCGGACAGGCTATTTACTTCGATCATCATTCCGGCATGGGCTCCTTTCCGCATGCGCGCGTGACACTGCACTGGGACGATTCACCGGACGTGTGCACCAGCATCCTTGTGGACCGTTTCCTGAATGGCAGGTGCCGGGAATGGGCCGTGGTTGCCGCTTTTGGCGACAATCTTGCCACCGCGGCGAAAGCGCTGGCTGCCACGATCGGTATCGACCGCGAACGCCTGCAGAAGCTGGAAGAGCTTGGTCGCCTGCTCAACTACAACGCCTACGGGGACCGGGTGGAAGATTTACATGTGGCCCCGGATAATCTCTACCGCGTGCTTCACCCTTATACCGATCCGCTCGATTTCATTCAGGGTTCGGACAAGTTCCGCTTGCTGTCTGAAGGATACCGTGACGATACGGCACGCATGCAGACACTTTCGCCCGAGAGTGAATCCGACAGCGGTGCAATCTACATTCTTCCCGATGCTTCCTGGGCTCGACGGGTATCGGGAACGCTTGCCAACAAGCTGGCGTGCGGCGGGACGTCCCGTTCCTATGCGGTTCTGACCGAGCGGAGCGACGGCGGCTATGTCGTCAGCGTCCGATCCGGACAACCGGAATTGCGCAGCGCAAGCGGACTATGCGAATGGTTTCCCACCGGCGGAGGAAGAAAAGCTGCGGCAGGAATCAACTTTCTCGCGACCGCGGACATGGAGAATTTCATGAAGGCTTTTCACGAATACTTCGCTCCAGCCCAAGCAAACGATCTGCCGACGACACATGTTCAATAGCAGCGGACAGCAGGTCATTTACCGCCGTACGGATATCTCTCTGACCGCGCTGTGGTGGATGGTCCTGCGCATCGCGAGCACGAGCTTCGGCGGCTACATGGCGATGATTTCCGTCACACAGAATGTGGTGGTTGAACGACGCGAGCTGCTATCGGACGAAGAGATGCTGAACGCGATTTCGCTGGCATCAATATTGCCGGGGCCGACCGCCATCAATGTCGTGGCGTACATCGGCTACCGCTTGCGCGGCGTTCCCGGTGCGGCAATCTCTGTGTGCGCGGCGGTGTTGCCTGCGTTTGTTCTGATGGTGGCGCTAAGCATCGCGTACTTCAACTGGGGCTACGGTGCGGCAATGAGCCGGGCCTTCACCGGCGTGGTTCCGGCGGTCGCGGCAATAGTTGCTGTTGCAGCATTGCGCATGTGCCGTACCGCAGTGAAGAGACCACTCGACATCGGGCTGGCCGGCGGCGCGGCTGTGGCTCTGCTTGGAATAGGCGGCGTGGGAGCCACACTATCGGCGATGGCGCTGGCCGGCATTGCAGGGTACTTCTATCCTGGCAATGTTTTCGGCGAAAGCAAGCGATCAGTGACGGGAGGTAGCCGCACGACGCTTGCCGCTATCCTGTCCGCCAGCATGGTGGCGCTGCGGGCACATGCCGGGCTTCTGGCGCTGATGGCGATTCCATTGGCGGCTGCAACAGCGTCGGGCAGGGAAGACGGACTTCTGGTAACCCTGCTCGCGGTCTTCGCGGGGCTGAGCATGCTGATGTTCGGCGGCGGCTATGTGTTCATCCCGCTGTTTCAGCAAACCGTTGTGCAGGGGTACGGATGGGTCACGCAGCAGGAGTTTGTCGATGCCATTGCGCTCGGGCAGGTGACTCCAGGGCCGGTAATGATCAGCGCCGCGTTCATAGGCTACAAGCTTGCCGGGGTCGCCGGCGCCGCTGCCGCCACGACCGGAATGTTTGTTCCCGCGGCGGCCCTGGTGGTGTTGTGCGCGCGGCTTGTGTCGGGTGTTCGTGCATCCGTTCGCCTGCAAGGGGCATTGCGCGGCGTGCGGGCAGCCGCCTCGGGGATGGTGTGCTCGGCGGCCGTTCTGATTGGGAAATCGGCTGAACCGAACTGGCTGTCCGTCGCCGTGTTTGTGATGGCCGTGCTTGTGCTTACGCGCTTCCGGATCGAGGCAGTCTGGATTGTCCCCGCGGCAGGACTGCTTGGATATGTCGCTTTCTGAAAAATCCACACAGATGAGCCATACAGATGAGCAACCGGGTTGTCCCGCCTTTCGCCATTACTCGTACCCATATTCTAAAACCGCCGCATTGATTGATTCTCAGGAGAAGATCTGGTCATGAATACAAGCAAGCAAAACACCGCCGCAAGGCCACGTCCCGTACTGATGATCCCGGTGCGGCGCTGCGGCAGTCATGCCTTGAGGCTTCGGTTGAATTTCAATCCGCAGTTCTATTCACCGTATCCGCTTCATATCGTCGATTTCATGCCATTGGTGCCGCTGTACGGCGACCTGACCGACGACGATGCATACTTCCGCATGGTGGTCGACGTCGTTGGCCTGCAGGCTGCCAGCATGGTGAAATGGCCGGACGTCGTATTTGATCCGGTCGAACTGTTCGAGTCCATCCAGGGCGAATCGCGCAGCGTGCACCGTATCGTCTGGGAAATGCTGTTGCGCGCGGGCGAGCGCAACAAAGCCGCCGTGGTGATGGACAAATCGCTGGACAGCGTGCACTACGCCGATGAGTTGATGCGCCTGTTTCCCGACATGCGCTTCCTGAATGTCGTGCGCGATCCGCGCGCGCAGGTCGCATCGATGAACAAGGCCATCATCCACGAATTCGATACGCTTCTTAATGCTCGTATCTGGGCCGAGGCTCATCGCAGCGCATGCAGTCTGCTGGCGCGTTACCCGGAGCGTGTACTGACGATCCGATATGAAGACTTTCTCTCTGACCAGGAGCAGACGCTAATGAAAGTGTGTAATTTCTTCGACATCGATTTTCTTCCGCACATGCTGGATGTGACCCGATCCGCCGAGGCGAACCGGATAGCGAAGCTGTCCGCGCTGTGGGTATCCAATTGTTTCTCACCCATTGTGGCGAACGCCGACAAGTTCAAGAAGCAGCTTTCGATGGACGACATCGAAATCATCGAAACGATGACGCAGGAATACATGCGGTTTTACGGATATGAAATGATGACGGATGCACGCGCGACCATGGACGACAATGTTCTCCGGACCGCGCACGCACGCTCCGGCATAGGCAGGGAAATAGCATGGCGCGAACTTCAGGCAACTAATTTTCGCGACTATACGCTGCGCCGCTACAGGGCAGACTACCTCGCGCGGGTGCGTGCCGGCCTAGAAACAAATCAGGCCAGGCCAACGCCAGCAGCAGTCAGTGCGATCGCCTGAACATCTTACGTTGCGCAAGTGCCGGATGACGGTGTTGGCAGTAGCGGGCTGCCCGTTGTTGGATCGGTGAAGGCGTTTTGAAATTGAACCGATGCGGCGCTACACGAGCAATCCAAGCGCCGCAGCTTTTACCGCTGCCTGTGTCTTGTTGCAGGTGCCGAGTTTGGTGACGACGTTGTTGATATGGAAGTTCACGGTACGCTCGGAGATCGACAGGATCTGCGCAATCTCGTAAGCGGTTTTTCCCTCCGCCGTCCAGCGCAGTACTTCCCGTTCCCGCAGGGTCAGCGTAATCCGTGTTTCAGGTGCCAGCTTTGGCGTAAGCAGATTGGCCATTGCAGCATGGGTGTATTGGGTTAGCCAGGACATCTTTGTCTGGTTCTCTGTCAACTCCGCCGCGGTCAGCGGATCGGCGCTGCGGGCCAGGGTCAGCAGGCCGACAGCGCCATTGGGACCGCGTGATGCCTGAGCCCATCCGACTTGTAATCCCTGGCTTCGTGCCTCGTCCCACATATCCGGGGCGCAGGCGAACAATTTGCTCGACCAAACGACAGGCAGTGTCGACTTGAGCGCATGCTGTACCGTCGGATCGATCTGCAGATAGCCACGCTCTTCGTAGCATTGCTTCCAGCGCTCGGAGTAGTTGCTGAACATCGCGACGCTGGGGCGTGAAATCGGCACGGGCATCTTGATACCGTAAGCACAGTATTCGAACCCCAGCGACTTGGCCATGTCGATCACGTGCATGAACAGGTCCTGCTCGGATTGAACTTTCAGTAACGCGTCGAAGGGATCTTCCTTCCAGTTTTCCACTGCTCGTACCTCCATCACATTCTCTCCATGCATGTCGCAAACGCCAATTCGCCCATTCACCCTTTATGCAGCATCCACCGTAGATTTGGTGGAGTCAAGCGATCTACCAGTAGTGATCCGAGCGGAATTCGACACGATAGCGCACAAAACAGCGTTGTAATTCATTAGTTTCACTTCGGTGCAATGGTTACGATCGCTTCGTAGTGAACAGCCGAATCGCGCGGGCCCCATTGAGGTACATGAGAATGGGTAATAGTGCGCGGCAGCTCAGGCGTCATTGTCAAATCTAACAGTCGTCAGATTAAATCGTGTCGCATAGACTTCCTTGACGCCCACCAGTTTGTTTAATCCAAGCCCGATAATTTGTTCATCAAACTTCGTCATCGATTTCGTGAACCCCTACCTGCCAACCGCCCAGTACGAACGGCGCCCTCCGACGCTGTCGCCCGATGGCTATATCCGCATGCAGTTTGCATGCCTTGCCAAGCTGTCGCTCGTGCATCTCTACTCGGACAGTGATTCCGATTTTTTACAGGAGCTGAAAGTCCAAACCGTATCGGCTCGCATTGCGGGATTCTGCGAATGGCAGAGCGAGACCGAACCTGCTGTTTCGCTTGGCTGGGGATGGTTCATCCACAGCCAGTCGGATCGCATGATGCTCGCCCCGGATCCTGTCCGAAGCAATGTGATGCTGATCGACGCCCAGGGATACGACTTGGGACAGAGGCAGACAGCGAACCTGTTTTACGCCTGGCTCGGCGAGTTTGATTGGCGCAACACCGTCGGCGGGTTTTTGAATAGCGCATTGTCCGCCTGTTAAATCTGTCAGTTACTAAACGCTTGGTGCGGCGCTGTAATGGTTGTAAGAAAACAACCTGTTTACTCGCCATGCAAACTATTTCCGGAAGATCGAAAGACTTGACGCCAGAATTCGAGACGGCCCTTGCCCAGTATCGTCACAAGATTTTTATCGATCGGCTTGGCTGGACACTTCCTGTGGATGAAGGGCTGGAGCGCGATCAGTTCGATCATACGGAAACCATTTACGTCGTCACCCGTGAAGCCGACGGTACGATTTGCGGCTGCGCACGCCTGCTGCCGACCACCGAACCGTATTTGCTCAGTGAAGTGTTCCGCCATTTGTTGGACGGAAAGCCAGTGCCGAAATCGCGCGACATATGGGAACTGTCACGATTCGCCGCTGCCAGTATCAACCCTGACTCCACCATCGACACGGCACTGAATACCCGCGCTTTGTTGGCAGAGGCGGTTCGTACCGCCGCCGCACAGGGAGCGAAGCGCCTCATCACTGTATCGCCATTGGGTATTGAACGACTGCTGCAACGCATGGGCGTACACGCGCATCGTGCCGGCCCGCCTATGTTTGCGGAAGGCAAGCCGGTATTTGCTTGCTGGATTGAGATTGACGAGCAGACGCTGAATGCTCTGGGTATTCCATCGGGACAAACCATCCGAGGCACCAGCATGTTGCAAGCAGTCGACCGCATTCTTGCTGCCGTGGTCGATCCAGGGCTTGCGATGACATCCCGGCATGCCTGAACGTTTCCCTATTTCCTTCCACTCCATGCGTCAGCGCACGACGCTGCTCGCTGGCGGAATGCACAATCGGATGTTCCGCTTTTGCCTCGCACCGTTGCTTCTTCATCAGCAGTACACGCATGCGACCCGCAGGTGGTCTGCTGCGGCCTTACCCGCATCCCGTCTGCTGAAGTATCCCAAATCGAATTGTCCATTTGATCTTTTAATTCTTCTCATCTTCCCGGAGTTTTTCCGCTAAGCTGCTGTGGTGAAGCAGCTGGCTGCATGCATGGAACCATGCAGCCGGAAAACGTCCAGGGTAAATCGTCAGCTTCCCGGACTGATCAAAGGTGAAAACAATGGCAAAGAAAGAAAAGCTGGATCCGGAAACCGCCGCATTAATCCAGTGGTGTACCGAAGTCGAAGGCTTCCTGGTCGCCGGTGGCGCGACCCTGGCACAGGCGCAGGAACACATCGAAGAACAGGTGGAGTGGTTTACCGACATGTTTTATGACGGCATGACACCGGAGGCAGCGGCAAAGGCTGCATTAAACTAGAAAATCATCACCAATGATGTACGGGTGCCGGAAGATTAACTTCCTCGCAACGGATCAAGCAAATGTCGCAAAGCGTTATGGTCCAGTTCGTACATGAGCGCCAGCAATTCGCCCAGTTCTCCGTCAGGAAAACCCTCTCGCGCAAACCAGCCGAGATAGTGGCCGGGAAGGTCTGCGAGCAGCCTGCCCTTGTACTTCCCATACGGCATTTCGCGGACCAGGAGGAGTTGCAGGTGTTCGGGTTTCATTGTCGTCGGCTGGTACGATGAATGCTTATTGATGTACGGTCGGCAAATAGCATGATGAAGGCGGAATGACAAAGGCGAGCCAGCTTGCCCGAAGGGTTTTCAATGGCTGTATTTTCGCACGGCCATGGGCGCTTCGATTCGGGGCAGTATCTATGGCTTCATGATGCATGCATGCTTGCGGGCGACGAGCGATAGCCAGGATTTCGGCGATGCGCCGGTCTTTTCCTTGAACGCTCTGGCAAACGCCGGCTGGCTGCCATAGCCGACATCAAGGCTGACTCGCTTTATCGGTTGGCCCTTCGTCAATAACTCTTGCGCCATCCGGATGCGGCGCTCCGTGATGTACTGTCCGGGTGTTGTGCCGACCACAGTCTGAAAATGGCGTGCGAAGGTGCTGCGTGACATGCCACTCATGTCAGCAAGCGACTCCAGCCGCCACTGCTTTTGCGGATTCTCATTGATGGCGGCCAGCACGCGCGACAGCTTCTGATCGGTCAGCCCCGATAGAAGTCCGAGTGAAATCCTTCCGGCTTGCACTTCATGGCGGATCATCTGGATCAGGAGCACATCGCATAGGCGATCAAGTATCAGATCCTGTCCAAACCCGGCATTGTCTGCTTCACGAAACAAAATCTCAATCGTCTCCAATGACGCATCCATATCCGCCATCGCCACATGCAGGCAGTCCGGCAAAGCCTTGGCCAGCAGATTGTCGCTGCCGCCATGAAAAGCGATGGAGGCACAAAGCAGACTTGCCGATTTATCCGGCGGGACGACAAGTGTATGTCGCATGCCCCGGGGATACAGGATCAATGCCGGGTTAAGCACTTGGATCGACGGGCTGTCAGGATGATTGAAAATGACGGGGCCACGTCGAACCAGATGTAGTTGCCCGATGTGCGCATTGTCGGAAAAATCCGTCGCTCCACAGAATTCGCCGTTGTGAAAAATTCGAGCGCCAACCGCATTTCGTCCGATTAATACGGATAGCTTGTCCATTGTTGAGAATGCCGATACTTAAAGCTAACAATTCTGGACGAACGGAAAAATTCCTGTCTGTAAAGTAGCGTACATTGACTGAGTTCTAAAGACTTCAGACAACACCTTGCATTCCCATCATCATTCACCCGTATCTATAGATTTTTAATGCAATCCGAAGGCATGCCTCAGCAATCCTTCCGGTTCGGCGGCGCTGCATGATTTGCAACGCCGGCATTGATGATCGCTTTTCTCCTGGCATTGCTATGAAAACCTCCGCAAGCATGAAAATCGGCACCAAGCTCGCATTGGGCTTCGGCCTGATCGCATTCATCATCCTGTTGCTCGCAGCGTTTTCGCTGATACGAATGCACGGCATCGTGGAGGTCATCGAAGCGCAGAACAAGCTGCGCACGGAGAAATTGGAGAGGCTTTACGTCGCCCGCGAAGCGCTCGGGCAGACCGGGCTGGCTGCCAGGAACGCATTCATATTCACCGACAAGGCTCAGGCCATCCGCGAGCTCGATATTCTCGATCAGCAGAAAGCTGTCTACCTCGATGCTGTAAATGCAATGACGCCCCTGTTCAGGAACGATGCGGATTTCGACAGAGTCCGCACCGGTTTGCTAGCCATGGCGGAGGAACTGAAGCGACCGCGGCAGTATCGGGAAGCGGACAAGATGCAGGAATTCGGTGAATTCCTGGTCAAGGAGTGCAGCCCCTTGCGCAGGCAGATCGTGACGGACATCGATGTCCTTCTGACATCGCTGCAGCACCTCGTCGACACCGAAAGCCACAAAGCGGAAGATGCACTGCTGCAGGCTGAAAAGATCGTCTTGCTGTTCTCTGTCCTCGCGCTGCTGTTCAGCATTGCCATCGGCGTGATCGTTACCAGGGGATTGTTGAAGCAGCTCGGCGGCGAGCCGGCTGATGTAAGTGCGATCGCAAGCCGCATCGCGCAGGGCGACCTTGCCGTCGAAGTAGTAATGAAGCAAGGGGACCGTAACAGCGTGATGCATGCAATGAGGGAAATGCGCGAGAGCCTGGTGAAGATCGTAGCCGAAGTTCGCATCGGAACCGACGCCATCGGCACCGCGTCACGGGAAATCGCCTCCGGCAACCAGGACCTTTCCGTCCGCACCGAGCAGCAAGCATCGTCGCTGGAAGAAACGGCATCCTCCATGGGAGATCTGACGTTGACCGTCAAGCAGAATGTCGACAATGCCCGGCAGGCCAATGAACTCGCCCGGTCCGCATCGCATGTGGCGCTCAAGGGTGGCGCAGTCGTGTCGCAGGTTGTCGATACCATGGGCTCGATCAACGATTCCGCAAGAAAAATTGCCGACATTATCGGCGTCATCGACGGCATCGCGTTTCAGACGAACATCCTTGCACTCAATGCCGCGGTCGAGGCGGCACGCGCCGGCGAGCAGGGCCGTGGCTTTGCGGTTGTTGCAACCGAAGTGCGCAATCTTGCGCAGCGTTCCGCCGCTGCCGCGAAGGAGATCAAAACCCTGATCGGCGACTCGGTCGAAAAGGTCGAGGCCGGCGGCAGGCTGGTGGCCGAAGCCGGCAGCACGATGGACGAGATTGTGGAAAGCGTGAAGCGGGTCACCGACATCATGGCTGACATTACCGCTGCGTCAGATGAACAACGTGCCGGCATCGAACAGGTCAACCAGGCCATAGGGCACATGGACAGAGCCACCCAGCAGAATGCGGCATTGGTGGAGCAGGCGACAGCCAGTGCAGAGTCCTTGCGCGAACAAGCCGGTGCGCTCGCCAGGCTGGTAAGCATCTTCAAGCTGGGCGAGGAACAGGACAACGTGGCGCGCCGCGGCAGCATGCCATCCGGCCACGCGATTCCTTTTGGTCCTGCTGCGCGTTCGATCGCTGTGCAAGCGCCGCCACGCCGGGCGCCTTCTGCAGTGACGAAAACAACTGGCGGTGATTGGGAAGAATTTTAAGGTTTTCGGTACACGGTAAGGCGTCAGCCTTCTTCCGCGCTGCGCGCTGCGCGCTGAGCCCGCATGACGCTGTATCGGGACGATGCGGCTTCTTCCGGATACACATGTTCCCGTCCAGGTCCTTCGAGGTTTTGGACTGCATCGGCAGTCCGGGCGTCAGCGCAAGAACAACCGGAACAGCTCCGCAAGCGAACTGACGCCAAGCTTCTCCCGGATGCGTGACCGGTGAAACTCCACTGTCTTGACCGTAACACCCAGGCTTTCCGCGATCACCCGCGTCTGCCGTCCTTCCAGCACCAAATCGAGGATTTCGCGTTCCCGTTCCGTCAGGTCGGCGAGCCGGGGATTGGATGTGACGGTCAGTTTGTCACCTGTCGGCGCGCCGCCGCTGCGCCGCTCCATGTCGTGCTTGAGGGCTGCCAGCACGACCGGAATCAGGCGTGGTGAATCGATCGGCTTTTCAATGAAATCAAACGCGCCGTCCTTCATCGCACGCACCGCCATCGGCACATCGGCATGGCCTGTGAGGAACACGACCGGGATATCGAGGCGCCGGCTGCTCAATTCTTTTTGCAGCGCCAGTCCGCTCATGCCGGGCATCCGGATATCGAGTACGAGGCAGCCGCCGAGTTCAAGCCGGTAATTCTGCAGGAAGGATCCGGCCGACGGGAAGGTTTCCACTTTCAGCCCGGCAGCGCGGAAAAGCATGCTGAGCGCATCGCGCACCGCGGCATCATCGTCGACGACGAAGACGGTTTGTTCGAGTTTAGGCATATCGCGATACGGCAAGATGGGGGAGGGTGAACCGGAATGCCGTCTCGTTTTCCGCCGTCCGGAAATAGGTGAGCTGTCCGGCATGCGCTTCGACGATCGACCGGCAGATGCAGAGACCGAGCCCAAGTCCTTGCGATTTGGTGCTGAAGAAGGGCGTGTAGAGCCGTGCTTCGTCCGCTTCCGAAATTCCGGGGCCGCTGTCCTTCACGCATACCGCGATCGCAGTGCCCGGTTCGATGGTAGTGCTGATCGATACCTTGCGTGCCGTTGAGCGCATGTCCTGCACTGCGTCGATTGCATTGCGCAGAAGATTTACCACGACCTGCTCGATCAACGTGCGGTCGAACATGATTTCCAGGGCATTGTCCGCAAGGTCGATTTCAAAACTGATCGCCGCATTCTGCAGCTCGATCTCCAGCGCCTGCACTGCCTGCACGACGATATCGTTGATATTGCAGTGTTCGAGACTGGGTGCGCGGCGAGTCAGGAAACTGCGGGTACGGTCGACGATGTGGCTGGCCCGGATGGCCTGGACCCGGCATTTTTCGAGAGCGGCGATGACTTCGTCGATCTCCGGCTCGCTTTTCGATAGCAGCATGATGGAGGCATTGTTATAAGTGGCGATGGCCATCAGCGGCTGGTTGATTTCGTGGCCAAGCATGGAGGCGATCTCCGTCAGCACCGATGAACGCGCGGTATTGTGCACCATCTCCTCGTGCTGCCGTTTCAGCGCCAGCGCCTGCTTCTGTTCGGTGATGTCCATGAAAATACGGAGTGTCACATTCTCGTTGTTGACCCATCGTATAGGCGTGGATTGGATCAGGTACCAGTGCCCGGTCTGCTCATCGCGCGCTTCCTGGTAGGTGAACTGCGCGGCGGTGCCGGTGGAGACGTTTCTCTGACGGCCAGCGTCGATGAAGGTCAGCCGGGATTCGAAGGCTGCAACGGATTGGGCATTCACTTCCGCTGGCACCATCTCCGCGCAATACTGGTTCGCGTACAGTACATTGCCGTCCGTTCGGTTGGCGACGTAGATGCCTGCCGAAAGCCCGTTCAGCACCTGCAGGAAACGCGCATCCGCCTGCGCCAGCGCCCCACGCAGGCGGTGGAGCAGCATCACGAAAATGACGAACGTCGCTGCCAGCAAAAAACCTTCCCAGTAATAGAACATCTCGCGCGAATAGATGTGATTGGGACTAAAACTGATACCCCAGCATGCCACTGCTGCGACCGAAACCGACAGGCCGGACAGCATGCCCCCGGACCATGTGGCGAGCGCGATTGGCAACATGTAAAGAATGGCAAGACGGATCTCGTATCCGGTCCGGTAGTCGAGTACCGCGATCAGGGCGACGAGCGCGAAGGCGACCAGCGCGCCATGCAGCTTGCTGCCTACGGCCCAATGCCACAGCGGGTTTGCCGGGAAGAAGCCCCGGATGCGTGTTTGCGAAATGTTCATTGCACTTTCCAGATTTGCCGCCAGACCATTGACGGTTCGACATGCTTGTGTAGCTGTCTTGCCCCGATGCAGAGCGAAACATTACACCAGTGCAGCCGCCATCGTACGCGGTACGTTCCGATTCGTACTACTACGTAGCTCCGAACTAGGGGTAACCCTAGGTGCGATTCGAAGATCGGCTCCTATACTGCGACGCTGACTCAAGCCCTATGCGAACGCAAAGAATTTTGCATGAAAAAGGGATGAGAAATTGGTACGGACGCATGCATTGACCGGCCGATATCGCACACTCAGGAGACGCAAATGCACCTGCTTTTACAATTGTCCAAATGGATCGATGTGGTTGGCGACCGCCTGGGGCGAGTCGCCAACATCATGATCCTTCTCTCATGCGCCATCAGCGCTACCAACGCCCTTGCCCGGTATGGTTTCAACCTCAGCAGCAACTCGCTGCTCGAGGTGCAATGGTATCTGTTTGGCGCGGCGGTCATGCTCGGCGCTTCCTATACCTTCCAGAAGAACGAGCACGTAAGGGTGGATCTGGTCTATGGCCATGTTCCGCAGCGCGTGCAGTACTGGATCGATATCTTCGGGATCATCTTCTTCCTGCTTCCCGCATGCTTGCTGTTTGCCTGGCTTTCCTGGACCACCTTGTTCCTGCCGTCGTGGCAGGTGATGGAGCAGTCCGGCAATGCAGGCGGCCTGGCCCGCTATCCAATCAAGTTCATCGTGCCCGCCGGCCTGCTGCTGCTCGCCGTGCAGGGCGTTTCCGAACTGATCAAGCGCATCGCCGCACTCAAGGGCCTCGTGCAACTCGATTCCAAGTATGAAAGGCCGGTCCAATGATCTCCTTAGAACTTATGCCGCCGCTCATGTTCGGCGGCCTGATCGTGTTCATGCTGATCGGCTTCCCGGTCGCTTTCTCGTTGATGGCGCTCGGGCTCTTCTTCGGCCTAATTTCCATCGAACTCGGCTTCTTCGGGTCGCAGTTCCTGCAGGCGGTACCGCAACGCATCTTCGGGGTGCTGTCGAACGACCTGCTCCTTGCGATTCCATTCTTTACCTTCATGGGTACCGTGCTTGAAAAATGCGGTCTCGCGGAGGACATGCTCGATTCGATGGGGCAGCTGTTCGGCACCGTACGCGGCGGTCTCGGCTACTCCGTCATCCTCGTCGGCTTCATCCTCGGCGCCATCACCGGCACGGTTGCTGCTCAGGTGATCACGATGGCGATGATTTCGCTGCCGGTGATGATGCGTTATGGCTACAACATGCGCTACACGACCGGCGTGCTCGCCGCATCGGGCACGATCACCCAGCTTGTTCCGCCGTCGCTGGTGCTGGTGGTTCTCGCCGACCAGCTGAAGACGTCGACTTCCAGTGCCGACGTGGGCAGCATGTACCTGGGTGCATGGGGACCGTCGCTGGTGCAGATCGGCCTGTTCGTTCTCTATACCTTCATCCTGTCGCGCCTGAAGCCGGAATGGATGCCCGGCATCCCGAAGGAAGCGCGCACGCTCCAAGGCTGGCCGCTGGTCCGCAAATGCCTGCAGGGCATCGTCCCGTCCGCGGTACTGATCTTCATGGTGCTGGGCACCATGATGCTGGGTATTGCGACGCCGACCGAAAGCGGCGCGATGGGCGCGCTCGGCGCGGTGGTGCTGGCTGTCATCCGCAACAAGGAATTCACCAAGCGTGACCGGCTGTTCTTCCGCGTCGGCATGCTCGGTCTGGGCGCCGCAGTGCTGCTAGGCATCTTTTTCTACAGCACCCATGTCGGTATCGACGACAAGGCGAAGCCGTTCCTGCAGGCTTCGCTGGCTGCGGTATATATCGCGCTGGTGTGGCTCGCGGCGCGTGCAAGCCATATCAGGGACTTGCGCAATCTCATCGTGCAGGGCTATCAGTCGACCATGCGGCTCACCTCGATGGTGGTCTACATCCTCATTGGTTCGTCCTGCTTCACGGTGGTTTTCCTCGGGGTGGATGGCGGCATCTGGGTCGAGCATCTGTTCACCGGCCTGCCTGGCGGATGGATCGGCTTCATGATCGTCGTGAACCTGTTCGTATTCTTCCTTGCGTTCTTCCTCGACTTCTTTGAAATCGCGTTCATCGTCGTACCCATCCTTGCGCCGGTCGCCGAAAAGATCCTTACTCCGGTCATGCTGCCCTACATGGGAACACCGGAAGCCGCAGCCGTCGCGGCACTGGTCTGGTTTGGCGTCACCCTCTGTGTGAACATGCAGACTTCCTTCATGCATCCGCCTTTCGGATTCGCGCTGTTCTACCTGCGCGGCGTGGCGCCGAAGGAAGTCAAGAGCTCGGACATCTACTGGGGCGCCGTGCCCTGGGTGGTCCTGCAGATGTTCATGGTGGCGCTGGTGGTGTCCTTCCCGATGATGGTCGCCGGCCTGCTCGATAAGGGAAGTGCGACATTGCCCACCGATCCGAAGGTCATGGAGCAACTGTTCAACGAAGGAGCCGGATCGTCGTACGGGACGGAGAAGAACGACGAATCCCTGTTTGCCGTTCCGCCACCGGATCCGGCGAAGTAAGCGGTCGGTTCGGGATGAATGACAGCGGTCATGTGCTGACCGGCATATTCGATTCGCCCTGCGGTTTTCCCGGGCAGTCGAATCCGCGAAATGGATTCCGTCATCCGAGCGCGACGGTGGCGGATTCGTCACCGTCGATTTCGCCGGACTGCCGGAAGGAACCAATGTGGTCACCGTTATCCGGGCACGCTGGAATTGCGGGCACCAACGCCTGGGCCTGGTCATCCAATACGGCCCGAGCGCCAGCACGAGGTCGAGGAGTTCGCGCGCCCGCTCGCTAACTCTAAAGGTCGTGTTTGACGGAACGCTAGCCTCGCGGACCGAATTTATAATTCTTACTGGCAGGAGGCGGCGGGTCCACGGAGGCAGAATATTCCGCCGGTTTTTCTTCGGCTAGCGACAGCGATAAATTGATACATATGGCCAGCAACTCTTCATTAATTTTCTCGTGCGCTTGTATTCCGGCCAGCATCGCTTTGGCGTAACTTGCGTCTTGCATGAATCGGACAGGGTCGATTTTCGTCCCCTGTACGGTGCGCGCCAGAAGACATAGCCGCGAAATCTTCGCAAGTTGAGGTTCTGGTTTTGCAGAGGCACCCATGACATCACTCGTTCAAAAAATTGTAGGCGGTTTCCTGGTGATCGATTGCATCCAGACCCAACTCCTCTTCTTCAGGCTGCAGCAAGAGGCAAGTCAACTTATTGGCCATCGCAAGCGCCGCCACCGTCGCTAGACTGCTGATCGATACGACAATCACGCAAGCCAATGTTTGCACGCCAATCTGCCTGATGATTGTTTCCCCGAGAGTCATTCCGGCAGCTAAAGGTATGGTCCCGCCTAAACCCTGGAAGGCAAATACAGCCACCAGCAAAGAACCAACTAAGCCTGACACTCCGTGAAGGGCAAATACATCCAGCGAATCGTCGATTTTCCAGCGTCGCTTGACGATGCTCACCGTATTAAAGCTGGTAAGAGTCGCTACGACGCCAATCACTATTGCTGCCCATGGCGCCACAAAGCCCGCCGCAGGCGTCACCGCGATCAAGCCGGTCAACACACCTGAAGCGCCACCTAACGAGGTCGACATTCCATAACGCATCCGTTCAAGCAGCACCCAGGCAATACAGCCCGCACACGGTGCAAGCATTGTGTTGATAAAGGCTTGAACGGCGACGTTGTTTGCTCCCAAAGCCGAACCGGCATTAAAGCCAATCCAGCCGAGCCATAGGAATGCAGTACCGGTCAGCACGCTATTCAATGAATGGGGAGCCAAAGGCTTTTGTCCGAAATTCTGGCGATTATCAATCGTCGACGCAGCCACCAGGCCTGCGATTCCTGCAATCAAGTGAACCACCAAGCCACCGGCAAAATCCAAAATGCCCCAGCCTGCCAAAAGCCCGTCGCGATACCAGACCAAATGAGCGATGGGCACATAAGCCATGAACAGCCACAACAACACAAAGGTAATCGCTCCCCACACTCGCAGACGTTCGGCCATCGCACCAATCACCAATGCGCAGGCAATAACTGCGAATGCACTTTGGAAAAGTGCATACAAATATTCCGGCAGCATTCTCCCGGTGTCCGCGCCCTTAACAAGACTGGACGCTGGAACATTCAGGAAAAGTACTTTGTCCGCGATTGCGGCAAAGTCAAGAAACCCGGAAAACGTGATGGCGTAACCTGCAACAATCCATGCCAGAAAAATCGAGGCTAGACAAAGCAATATCTGGGTTTGTATCGCGATCGCATTTTTCAAGCGCACGAGCCCGCTGTAAAAGAGGGAAAGTCCGGGAATCGTCATTAAGAATACGAAGACCGTCGCGACGAGCATCCATGCCACATCGCCGCTATCGGGTTTCAATGAAGCTGCCGGGGCTGCATTCGCCAAAGTGGAGGTAAGAAGCGATCCAATCAGAAAATACAGATTCCACCGCTTCGATGAATGGTCCGGCGACATGCATTGAGACGTAAAAAGTTTAATCATTCGGGCTCCGTTGTGGACACAAAAGCATAAATCGTTGTCGTTGTTCGTCATCGGGAATAAACAACGACAACCGTTGATACAGTTCCTTGATGCTTTGAGGGGCTGGCGCTAACGACGCCGTCAGGTTTTTTCCTTTGTCACCGATGAATTGCATCAGTCTGAGTTCGGCCAGCTTGATGGTATGTGATGACAAACTGGGCTTGGTATCGGAATCATCTGCAACAGGGAGATCAATAGCAGGCGCTTTCTCCGCGATTGCAGAGGAAATATCTGCCATGAAGTGTGCGCGCTTGGACTTCTCCGGTATGGCGTTTGCCAGCACATTGAATAGCTCTTCCATCGAGGCGGCACGGGATTGAGCTTGTGTCAGTATCCAAGGAGCCGATGCGCCAAAATGGTTTGTGATCAGCGCCAGGATTATTGCTTTTTCCGTTGATGAAATCAGCATCTTTTTTTTCTATCCGTGTTCTCGAATATTCAAAATACTTAGAATTTCCTGCTTAGTTTGTGCGATCAAATAGGAATTACAAAACTTTTTCTACCGTCGATCGCTCGCCTCGTTCCCCTATGAAGCCAGCCTTTCAAGAGGCACGATAGAAGCAATCAATCATTAAACCTTTCGGTTAACGCATGTCCCTAATCAATAAGTTTTTATTTCTCGTTTTCAATTTATAGCAATTAGTTGCGCATATCCAATTTATTCTTTTCTTCGCATTAAAAACAACGGCCACGACATGTGCATCAAACTAACGTTGTGTTAATGGCTGGCGCTTTAGCAGTGCAAAATGTCTGCAGTTACTAACAGGCTTGCTGCGTGGCCTGAACGAATAGTGGTGCGTACAAGGCCAAATAATTTAGTCGCTCCTGCATTTTCAATGTGCTTCAATTCGAACACCGCAATGTTGACGATGAATACATGCTGGTTTTGCGTTGTCACTGTATAGGTCGGCGATTTGAACATCACGACGCCATCCGCACGTTCCATCTTGCGACTATGCCGACTTCAGTTTCCACCATCAATCCTTCGACGTGTATTCGCGCCTGACAAAAGCCGCGTTACTTTGTCGTGACTAATCCTGTCCAGTAGCGCCGACAGCGTCGTAGTGTCGGTCATCGCCTGTCCACCTGCAGGTAACGATGCAAGTCGTCTGCACCGCTGGCGCCTGCAAAGCGCAGTTCACGCCCGCAATCCTGCTTCTCGTCGCATTCCGTTTTCCCCGCATCGACGCATTGCGTAGACTTTTTCTCACGTTATCAACAAGGGAAAAATCATGTTAAACACAGCATTCACGTTGCCACGAGTTAGGTTCGCCGCGATGGCGTTTATGTTTGCCGGTGCGTGCAATGCACAGGCCGCCGATATGACAGTTACCGTCGAGAATATCCAGGACGATAGCGGCCAGGTACTGATCGGCGTCTTCGATTCGCCGTCCGGGTTTTTGAAGGAAGCCCGATTCGGGAAACGCATTCCCGCAGCCGAGCGTGATGGCGGAGGACGCATCACCGTCACATTTCCCGGACTGCAGGAAGGCACGTATGCCGTCTCCGCTATCCATGACAGGGATGGCAATGAAAAGCTGACCATGAACATCGTCGGCATGCCGAGCGAGCCGCTCGGCTTTTCCGGCAAGGGTAATCCGACGTTTGGTCCGCCGGCTTTTACTGATGCTGCGTTTTCTCTTCCAGCCCACGGCGCGGAAATCAGTATCACCGTGAAATAAGAGCACGGTTCTAGAACACGCCACTACCGCTGCACCGTCCCGTCCGGACATCGATCCCTGCGCTTTACCCAAGGCCACTCCGGGCACGTCATTCGCGATTCATCTCATAAAGGAAGCTGCCATGCCTCAAACTATCAATGTCAAACGCCGCGCCCTGATGCAGGCTTTCGGCGCGGGAATGGCGGCTTCGCTGTTGCCCGCCGCGCATGCGGCGACACCCGGGAATGCGTGGAGCAGCACCTACCGACCCTACGACGGCCCCTTTAACGCAGCCTTCAACGGCGTACTGGAAACCGCGCAGCTGCGGGTAGAAGGGCGTTTGCCGGCAAGCCTGCAAGGTACGTTCTTTCGCAACGGTCCTGCACGCATGCGCCTCGGACCGACCGCCTACGATCATTGGTTCGACGGGGACGGCATGGTGCAACGTTTCGGGTTTGCAGATGGCAAGGTAAGCCATCGTGGCGTGATGCTTAAAACGCCGAAGCTGGTTGATGAAGAGGCTGCGGGACGTTTCCTGTATCCGACGTTCGGCAGCGTGGTGCCCGCGGCCAGGCCGGTGCGCAGCCCCGATCCGCTCAATGCCGCAAACATCAATCTGCTGCCGATGAAAGGCGGGCAGGAGTTGTACGCGTTGTGGGAGGGAGGATCGGCACTCAGGATCGATCCAGCGACGCTGGATGTGCACGGATTCAAGGCATGGTCGCCCGATACGGCCGGGGCGCCATTCTCCGCTCATCCGCGTGTTGCGCCGGACGGTACGGTATGGAACTTCGGCTACATGCCGGGCAGTGGCAAACTGATCGTGTACGAAATCGGAGCCGACGGGGAATTGAAACGTCAGGCACTGGTTGCAATGCCGCAGGCCGACATGGTCCACGACTTCGCCATCACGGAACGCTACCTTGTCTTCCTGTTGATGCCGCTGGCCGCCGCCGCACCGCAGCGGGCGGACCGTCCGTTTCTTGATCGTTTTCGCTGGCGCGATGATGGCCCACTGATTGCCGCACTGGTGGACAAGAATGATTTTTCAGTGCGCAGATTCGAGTTGCCGGGCGGCGGCGTGTTTCATCTTGGGAATGCCTGGGAGCAGGGCGGTGTCGTACGCATCGACTACGTCCGCCAGCCCGACATCCTCGGGACCCTGAAGCGGCTGCAACCCGATTCGCCCAATGCGCATGCCGGGTCGCAACCGACCAGATGGACACAACTCGAGCTGGATTTGCGCACCGGGCGGGCCATCCAGACACCGACCGATCTTGCCGACGTCGAGTTTCCCCGTTTCGATGCCCGCTACACCGGCTTGCGTACTGACCAGACATTCATGATGCAGCGTAGCGCCGGGATGCCGAACGAAGTCCAGGGCTTCGACTCGGTGGTGGCCGTCCGTTCCGGCCGAATCGGGCGGTTCGTCTATGGCGCAGGGTGGATCGCTGAAGAGCATGTGTACGTGCCTAGGCCGGGGGCTGGCCGGGATGGTGCCGGCTGGATGCTTGGCACCGCCTATCACTGGCCGAGCGAGCGCACGACGCTGTCGGTATTCGATGCACAGCATCTCGAGGATGGTCCGGTTGCCAGGATGCAGCTTCCTTACGGATTGCCGCTTGGACTGCATGGAACGTTTGTTGCGGCCTGAGTGCGCTGCATCACGTCCGATCCGCGAACTGATGTTTATCTGTAATGCCTAACAGCCGAATGGATCAGGGGCAAATATGGATAAACACGAGATTACGATTCAGGATCTGGAGCGGCTCGCGGAAGCGATGGCGCGGCACCTTCCCGATCTTGACTGCCCGGAGTGCTGCGAGTGCGGCCCGGTGTACCAATATGTGGAACTGAGCGTGGGGCTTTACCGGGAGGAATGGGAGTGGGCGTTGCTGGCGCATACGATACATTTTCGCCGGAAGGCAGGCGCGTCGCCGAAGGCCTGAGGCGATAGTGCATTGCGCCAGCGCTGCTGGCTCCGGCCGGCGTCAGGAGCCGGTATGACCTTGGAACTTCTTGTACCGTTCCAGCACCATCGGCACGTACTTGATCGTCTCCGAGTAGGGCGGCACTTTCCTCCCGTGCCGGATCACTGCATTTTCTCCGGCGTTATACGCCGCTACGGCCAAACGGACATCGCCGCCGAACATGCCTAGCAAGTCGCGCAGGTAACGCGCGCCGACATCGACGTTCTGTTCCGGCGAATACAGGTCGAAGTGACCATAACGCGCGGCGGTGGCCGGCATGACCTGCATCAGCCCGACTGCCCCCTTGGGAGACAGCGCACGGGCGTTGAATCCGGATTCGACTTCGATGATCGCCTTGAGCAGCGCCGGCTGGAGGCCATGCGCCGCAGCAACGCGCAGCACCAGCGGATCCAGCGCAGAGCGGCGGGCGGTAAGCTGGGGCAGGGTCACAGGCCCGGTTCCGGCGCGCGGCCAGAGCCGGTTGCCGTCAAAGCGGGCAAATTCCTGCGATGTCCTGTTGAGCGGCCGGTCGGAATAAGTGGGTATCCTGCCCGACGCATCGTATGAACGGTAGATCTTGATTTCCTCGGCTTGCGCGAACGCCGTGACGCATAGCGCGATACCGCATAAGACATGCCGCATGGTGACGGCGCCGCTTCGCTTTGCGGCACTCCCGAGTATGGAGTTCATTGCATTTCCCCCTAACAACAGAACGATACTGTGTCGTCAGAGTTTCCTGCAAGCATTAATTTAACCGTTGCCATGCTTTGTTACGGCTGGCAACGGTCCGCACGTTTGCTGCCTGCGCCTATTTTTTCAAAAAGGCGTCCAGTGCCGCTCGGCCAATTGCCGGGTCGTCGGTGAAGAATCCGTCGACCCCGGCTTCCAGGAAGGCGGTGATTTCCGCCGTCATGTCGCCGCGCTGCGATGGCGATGCCGGATCACCCTTGCGCAGGTTGGCAGGCAGAAAAGGGTTCTCCGGCCTGAAGGTGTAGGGATGGACAAGCAGCTTGGCGGCATGCGCGTCGCGCACCAGCGCGGTCGGTGCGGCAAGGTTGTTGGCGCGGTCGCGCGGGATCACCATTTCCTTCGAAGGGCCGATGCCGTCCGCATAGGTTGCCACTTCCAGAAGCCCTGCGGGCGTGGCGATGTCGGCATAGGTGCGGCTGTCGCCGGACAATCGGAAATCCTCGGGCTTGCCGGAACCCGACAGCAGCTGGACGATCGGCAAGCCGGTCATGGCGCGCATTTCCTTCAGGTTGGCCACCTCGAATGACTGGATGAATACCGGTGCCTTCCGGCCGCGGTAGCCGTTCGCATGCAGCGTGTCGACCAGGCGCTTCTCAAGCGGCAGGTTGATCGACTTGAAATAGCTGGGATGCTTGGTTTCCGGGTAAATGCCGATGGTGCGGCCGGTCTCACGCGATTTGCCCTGCGCTAGATCGATCACTTCCTGCAACGTCGGAATCCGGAACTGGCCGTCGTACTGGGTGTTGGCGGGGCGGTTGCGCGGGATGCGCTCCTTTGCCTTCAGCGTCTTGAGTTCGGCCAGCGTGAAATCCTCGGTGAACCAGCCGGTGATGGCGACGTTGTCGATCAGCTTGGTGGTCTTGCGGCCTGCGAATTCCGGCCGGTCGGCGACATCTGTCGTGCCGGAAATCTCATTCTCATGGCGTGCTACCAGGACACCATCTTTGGTGATGACCAGGTCCGGCTCGATGACATCCGCGCCATCGTCAATCGCCTTGCTGTAGGACTCGATCGTGTGTTCCGGCCGCAGTGCGCTCGCTCCGCGATGTGCCAGCACCAGCTTCGCGGGCAGGCGGTCCTTCGCGTGTACGGGGAAATGCTTGCCCGGATGGGCATCCGTGTGGTCAGCATTGGCGCTGTGTGCCGTGAATGAAAACAGGCTTAACGCACTTGTTGTCAAAAGAATGTTCAGGAGCAATTTCATCATGTCGTCCCATGGCTAAGAAGAAGCCACATTATTGATATTCATTGTTACGCCACGATGTCATCGGCAAGCGATATTGATATGCCGGAAATCGATCAATTTCCGACAATGTTGCATCGAAGCATTAACATTCCGTCATCTTATTTCGAATGCCATGACGCCCGAGTACAATACCGGTTCTTCAACAACCGGAACTGACGGGAAAACCGTGTCGTTCTACCTCGGTGGATATATTAATTATCCTGGGTCTTATTCTTCTTAATGGCGTTTTTGCCATGTCCGAACTGGCCATCGTTTCCTCGAAACGCATGCGGCTGGAAAAGCTCTCAGAAAACGGCAGCCGCGGCGCTCGCGCCGCCCTCAATCTCGCCGACAGCCCCAGCCGGTTTCTCTCCACGGTGCAGGTGGGCATCACCCTGATCGGTATTTTCAACGGTGCTTACGGCGAAGCCTCGCTGGTTGAACGGCTGACGCCGACCGTGGCGACTGTTTCCCTGTTCGCCGACTACGCGCGTGAAATCGCATTGGCGATCGTCGTTGTCGGCATCACGTTTGCCTCGATCATCCTCGGCGAACTGGTGCCCAAGCGCATTGCCATGCAGTACCCGGAGACCGTCGCCACCCTGATCTCGGTGCCGATGCAGTGGCTGTCACGCATCATGGGACCGTTCGTCAAGATCCTGTCGGTCGCGACCGAATTCATCATGCGCCTGCTCGGGCTGCATCAAACGACGGACAGTGCGGTGACGGAAGAAGACATCACCGGCATGCTGCGGGAAGGCACCGATGCCGGCCTGTTCGAAAAAACCGAGCACGACATCGTGACCCGCGCCCTGCGGCTCGACGACCAGCGCCTTGCCGCATTGATGACGCCGCGCACTGACCTTGAATTCATCGATCTCAACGATACCGTCGAAAAAAATCTCGCCAGGATCGCCGATAGCCCGTACAGCCGCTTCCCCGTATGCAACGGCGACCGTTCGCAGGTCATCGGGATTGTCCATGCGGGCGATCTCTTCGAACAATCCATTCGCAGCAAATCCCTGTCCAATATCGATATCGCCGCTGTGACCAAGCCGCCGCTGTATGTTCCCGAATCCTTGAGCGGCATGCAGCTCCTGGAAGCGCTGAAGAAGAATCGCGCCGAACTTGCACTGGTGGTGGACGAGTACGGCGAGATCGAGGGCATGGTGACATTGAGCGATGTGATGGGCGCGCTGGTGGGCGACGTCTCCGTCATCGACGAACAGCAGGAAGCCGACGCGGTGCAGCGCGAGGATGGAAGCTGGCTCATCGACGGCGGCGTTTCGTTCGACCGGTTCCGCGAACTGCTGCAGACCGAGGCACGCTTCCCCGAAGAAGCCTCAGGCACTTACCATACGCTGGCCGGCTTCGTGCTCACCCAATTCGGCCGCATCCCGAACGCTGCCGAGCATTTCGAATGGGATGGCTACCGCTTCGAGGTGGTCGACATGGACCGCAACCGGATCGACCGGCTGCTGGTATCGAAAATCGAGTCGACCGACCTGGTCGAGACGAATTCCTGACAGCGCAACACGCACGCCGGTCTTCGGCTATCCGATGCCTGCGTCGCGCAGTTTAGTCCGGTCCAGCGTGCCGTCCCAGGCGGAAATCGCGAGGCACGCGACACCATTCCCGATGATGTTTCCGAGCGACCTGCATTTGAGCAGGCGCTCGATGCCGACGATGAACATCAGGCTGCCGTCCGGCAGGGCAGGGACTGCGGCAAGTGTTGCTGCAAGCGCGATGAATGCCGATCCGGCGACGCCGCTTGCGCCCTTTGTCGTGATCATGGCGACGGCCAGAATCGTCAGAAGCGACGCAGGGCCGAGTTCGATCCCGTAGGCTTGTGCGAGGAACAACAGCGCGACGGCGATGTAGATGTTGCTGCCGTTCAGGTTGAATGAATACCCTGCCGGCACCGCGATCCTGGCTACCGTTTTCGTGCAGCCGGCCTGTTCCAGCTTTTCGATCAGCCTCGGCATCGCCGTGATGGACGACGCGGTGCCGAACACGATCATCAATTCCTCCCTGATGTACCAGATGAATCGCAGGATGCGAAAGCCGGCAAGGCGGGCAATCGCACCAAGTACCGCCAGCACGAACACGATCGTCGCCAGGTACAGGACGCCCAGTAGCTGGAGCAATGGCGCAACCGAAGTAATGCCGTACTTGCCGACGGTGAAGGCGATGGCGCCGAAGGCGGCGACAGGCGCCGCCGTCATGATCAGGCCGACGATGCCGAACAGCCAGCCGGCGATGCGCTCGCAGCCGGCGGAAAAACGCCTCGCACGCTCGCCGAGGAGTGCGAGTGAGACGCCGGACAGGATGGCGGCGGTGAGTACCTGCAATACCCAGCTGTCCAAAAAGGCGTTGCCAAGGGTGCGCAGCAAGGACAGGTCGGAGGGTGGCACGGACGCACCCGGACTGGCATCGATCGGAAAGCCGGCACCGGGTTGCAGCAGTGCGGCGGCGGCAAAGCCGGCAAGCAATGCAAGAACAGACAGTACTTCAAAGTACACCAGCGCCTTGATGCCGATACGGCTCATCTGCCTGATGCTTCCCATGGTGGCGATGCCGGAGGTAACGGTAAAGAAAATGACCGGACCGACCAGCAGTTTCACGATGCTGATAAACAGGTCGCCAAGCGGCTTCATCTGTACGCCGAGTTCCGGCATGAAGGCGCCGAGCATTCCACCGCCCAGAACTGCGTAGATGACCTGCGCAAAGGGGGAGAGGTAGGGTCTTCGCGCAAACCGGTTGATTGATATCGCCACGGTCTGCTAGCGCTTCGGGCGCGATGCGGTTGGCTTGCCGGCCGTCACCGGGCGTGTTGCAGGGCTTGCCGCCATCTGCCCCGCGAGTGCGAGAAAATGGCCGACCGCAGGCGGCATGCCTGACGCCATGCAGGCCATCGTCAATGGTGCGGACAATCCGGACTCGCCATCGCTGATGCGGCAATACACCACGCTCTCCGCGTGAAATCCTTTCATCGATGCCGGCACCGCCGATATCCCGACGCCCGCGGCAACGAGGCTGATGTTGGTCAGCATGCGATCGACTTCCATGGCGATTTTCGGGGTGAATCCTGCGCGAACGCAGGCATCGATCAGGCTGGAATACATGCCCGGCGCACCATGCCGCCGTACCAGGATGAAGCGCTCGTCCTTGAGCGTCTTCAATGTGACGACGGGCATGGCGTCGGGCGTCCGCCGTGGCAGCAACGGATGCCCGACCGGCAAGACGAGCAGCATCTCTTCCTCGTGCAGCGGCTGGAACACCACGCCCGGCGGGCGGCTCACCGGCAATCGGAGGAAGGCGACGTGCACCTTGCCGGCCACGATCTCTTCGGTGAGTTCCGCTGCATTGCCTTCCTTGAATTCAAGGCTGACACGGGGCCATTTCTCGCGGTAGGCGTGCACGATGCGCGGGATCAGCGGATGGGCGGCGGCAGAACTGGTAAAGGCCAGCGTGATGCTGCCTTCGGAGCCGTTGGCCGCGAGCGCCCCGCGCCGGGATGCCTGCTCGACGCTGGCAAGGATGTTGCGCGCCTCGCCGAGAAACACCCTGCCGCCCTCCGTCAAATCCGCCCCTTTCGGATGGCGGCGGAAGAGATCGAAGCCCAATTCCTGTTCGAGCGCGCGGATCTGCTGGCTGAGCGGCGGCTGCTGCATGCCGAGGCGCTCGGCCGCACGCGTGAAATGTCCTTCTTCCGCTACCACCACGAAGTAGCGCAAATGCCTTAATTCCACGGCGTCCCCTATTAATACTTTTTTTATATCGAGATGAATGAATCGAGATATTTTACATTGGACAGCTTTCTCCTTACCATCAGAAAAAACATGCAGCACATGCATTGCGCATGACAAAGATCCAACCATCCGTGAGGAGACAATGAACATACGAATTGCCACGCTGAGCGCGTCCGCCTTGCTTGCCTTGAGCCTGCTTGGCTGCAGCAGCCCGGGAAAATCAGTCACATCGTTATCGCCTTCGGCGTCGTCAACAGACAACACGGTCGCACCGGCCCTAACCCCGTGCCCCGCTGAATTGAAAAGTGTGGCGCGCTGCTACACCGGTGCGGACGGCAACGGTGCGCAATACTGGATTGCCATCCCGGAGCAATGGAACAAAACATTGGTGATGCATGCGCACGGCGGCCCGCGCTTGGAGCCGATTGGCCGCGACACCAGCCTGGAAGATCTGGAACGCTTTGCGGTCACCGTTCGCCAGGGGTATGCATGGGCGGGTTCGAGTTACCGCCGCCCCGGCTACGGCGTGCGGATGGCCGCGGAAGATACCGAGAACCTGCGCCGCATTTTCTGGCAAACCTTCGGCAAGCCGGCGCGCACCATCCTGCACGGGCAATCATGGGGCGGCAATATCGCGGCCAAGGGGATCGAGCTGTATGCAATCGGCAAGGACGGCACCCGTCATTACGACGGCGCGGTCCTGACCAACGGCATGCTTGCCGGCGGCACCCTGAATTACCTGCATCGCGCCGACCTTCGCGCGGTGTATCAGTACTATTGCAACAACCATCCCCGTCCCGACGAGCCGCAATATCCGCTATGGATGGGCCTGCCCGCCGACGCGAAAATGACCGGAAAGGAACTGGATGACCGGGTCAACGAATGCACCGGCATCAAGCTGCCTGCCGCGCAGCGCACCGACGCGCAGAAGCGCAACCTCGCCAACATTCTCGGGGTGATCAACGTACCCGAGCGTACGCTGGTGTCGCATCTGCGCTGGGCGACCTTCCTGTTCCGTGATCTCACGCAGCGTGTTCTCGGCGGCCGCAATCCATTCTCGAATCGCGATGTTGTCTATCGCGGATCGAGCGACGACGCGGCACTCAACCGTGGCGTCGTACGATTCGATGCCGATCCTGTTGCAGTGCGCATGCTGGCCGATGATTCGGATATGCAAGGCAAGCTTTCCATTCCGGTGATCTCGATGCATGCCATCCATGATCCGACCGCCATGGTCGAATACGAAGCCAGCTACAGGGAACTGGTCGAACGCGCCGGCAGCAGCGACAAGCTGATGCAGGTCTTCACCACGGAGCGTGAACACAGCAAGCTGGCCGATGCCGAGTATGCCGCGCTTTTCGACAGCCTGATGCTATGGATCGAATCCGGCAGCAAGCCGGCGGCGGACCAGATTGCCGCCGCCTGTATCCGGCAATCCGCCCGGTTCGACGGTGGCTGCCACTTCGATACGGCGTATGTACCCGCGCCACTCTTCTCGAAGGTTGCCCCCCGCAAGTAAGACTCCGGTCACCTCGCCGGCCGGTCGGCATTCCTGATCGGCGCGGCGCCACGTTCAGGACCAAGCGCATTCCTCTGCCCGACCGCAGAGGCGGGGCACGCCTGCGCGTTAGCGGACGGAAAAAATATCAACGCAATGACACCACCATCACAACACCGGAGGAGAACAATGAAACATCAACTGATCGGCGCCGCCATGCTCGGCGTTCTTTCCACCGCTGCAGTCGCGCAATCGAATGTCACGGTCTACGGCTCGATCGATGCCGGCCTGCGCAACGAAACCAACGTCAATGCCGCTGGCGACGACAACCTCACCATGGGCTCGAACGGCACCTTCCGTTCCAACCGGCTCGGCTTCAAGGGAAAAGAGGACCTGGGCGGCGGCCTGAGCGCGCATTTCGTGCTGGAGTCCGGGTTCAACACGGCGACAGGCGAATTGAACAACACGACGGGCCAGCTGTTTCAACGCGAGGCGCTCGTCGGCGTGGCCGGACGATTCGGCGAGATCGAACTCGGCCGGCAATACACCGTCGCATTCAAAACCCTCCTGAACTTCGACCCGTTCGGCTTTCGTTATCCGAGCATCACCTATGCATTGTCCGCAACGGCAGGCACGCGCAACAGCAATGACATCCAGTACACCGGCAACTTCGGCGATGTCACGCTGAACGCGGAGTACGCATTGGGCGAAGTCGCGGGCAGCCTCTCCAACGGCGCGAAGCAGGCCATCGGCGCCACGTATGCAAGCGGTCCGTTCAAGATCGGCGCGTCTTATACCAGGGGAGACCTGAACATCGGCACTGCCGCCGCACCGAGCTACCAGGACTTCGACCATATCGCCGTGGGCGGCGCGTACCGGATCGGCGATGCCACGGTTTCTCTTGGCTATGTCGACCAGAAACAGGCAACCACGACGCGGGACAACACCAGCAAGTGGACCTGGGCAGGCGTGAGCTACAAGCTGACGCCGCAGATAGGCATCACCGGCGCCTGGTACCGCATCGATGCCTTCAACACACGTGCAACTGCCGCCGTGGCTGCCGGTGACGGCAAGAAGGATCTGTACATGATCGGCGCAACGTACAACTTGTCGAAACGCACGACGCTCTACTCGGAATTCGATGTCACCCGGTTGTCGGGTGCCTACGCAACCGGCGGCACTACCCGGCTGAACCAGGATCGGCAGACGGGCGTGTCAGTCGGGATCATGCACGTATTCTGAGCAATGCAAATTGCCGGCTGGCCTGCAACGACCCTCAGGGGTCGCGGCGATCCTGCTGCCGGCGTTCGACGCAATCCCATCCGATCTCCCGCCGGATCTGGTCGGGATCGTGCAATGGCGAGCGGGCGTTGTTGCGGCGTTCATGTTGCCGCCGCTCCATGTATTCCCGGACCCTTTCCTTGCCGCTGCTGTTGTCCTTGCCGCTGTTGAGTTCATTCATGGTTGGAATGCAGTCGCCTGCGTCGGAAGGATGGACTACAGGTTACGAACTGCCGCCAGGCGGCACTTGATGCGGCACAAGACGGCCGGGATAAAAAGTTCAGTCCCTCTCGAAATAAAAAACGCCGGCATGGATAGCCGGCGTTTTTTGCCTTTCACGGTCGGGCCCGCAAGTTCGGGCTGCATTTTACGCTGCGATCGCGACATCCTCTTTCGGTGCTGTCGTGCGGATCAGGTGATCGAATGCGCTGAGTGCCGCCTTCGATCCTTCTCCCATTGCTATTACGATCTGCTTGTACGGCACCGTCGTCGCATCGCCGGCGGCGAACACGCCCGGCACGGAGGTTTGGCCGCGTGCGTCGACTTCGATTTCACCGCGATTGCTCAACGCCACTGTTCCCTTGAGCCAATCGGTGTTTGGCAGCAAGCCGATCTGCACGAAAATGCCTTCCAGCTCGATATTGCGCGACTCGCCGCTCTTGCGGTCGGTATAACGCAGGCCGTTCACCTTGGCTCCGTCGCCGGTCACTTCGGTGGTTTGCGCCTGGGTGATCACGGTGACGTTCGGCAAGCTGTGCAGCTTGCGTTGCAGCACGGCGTCGGCACGCAACTGGCTGTCGAATTCCAGCAGCGTGACATGCGCGACGATACCCGCCAAATCGATGGCCGCTTCCACACCGGAGTTGCCGCCGCCGATCACTGCGACGCGCTTGCCCTTGAACAGCGGGCCGTCACAGTGCGGGCAGTAAGCGACCCCACGATTGCGGTACTGTTCTTCGCCAGGCACGTTCATTTGTCGCCAGCGCGCGCCGGTGGCCAGCACCACCGTCTTTGCCTTCAGGCTCGCGCCGCTCGCCAGCTTGACTTCGATGACGTCGCCCGGTACCAGCGCAGTGGCGCGCTGCAGGTTCATGATGTCGACATCGTATTCCTTCACATGCTGTTCCAGCGCGGCAACCAGTTTCGGACCTTCGGTCTCCTTCACGGAGATGAAGTTCTCAATGCCCATCGTGTCCAGCACCTGGCCGCCAAAGCGCTCCGCCACCACGCCGGTGCGGATGCCTTTGCGGGCAGAGTAGATCGCCGATGATGCGCCTGCAGGGCCACCGCCGACGACCAGCATGTCGAAAACATCTTTCTTTGCGATCTTCGCGGCATCGCGCTGCGCTGCGCCGGTATCGAGCTTGGCGATGATTTCTTCCAGACCCATGCGGCCCTGGCCGAAATTCTGGCCGTTCAGGAAAATCGTCGGCACCGACATGATCTGGCGCTTGTTGACTTCATCCTGGAACAGCGCGCCGTCGATCATGACATGGCGCACGTTTGGATTGATCACGGCCATCAGGTTCAATGCCTGCACCACGTCCGGGCAATTCTGGCAGGAGAGCGAAATATAGGTTTCGAAATGAAATTCGCCGTCGACGTTGCGAATCTGTTCGATCACATCGGCTTCCGCTTTCGGCGGATGGCCGCCTGCTTGCAGCAGTGCCAGCACCAGTGAAGTGAATTCGTGGCCCATCGGGATGCCGGCGAAACGGATGCCCATGTTGCTGCCGGTCCGGTTAACGGAGAAAGAGGGCGTGCGTTCGCCGTCGCCGCGGCGCTCGGTCAGCGAGATGCGGGTCGACAGTTCGGTAATGTCCTTCAGCAGCGCAAGCATTTCGCGCGATTTGTCGCCGTCGTCAAGCGATGCAACGATCTCGACCGGCTGGGTAACTTTTTCGAGATAGGCTTTCAGTTGATTCTTCAGGTTTGCGTCCAGCATGGCAATCTCGCTTTCGTGTGGTTGATACGCTATTTCAGGGTGTGCAGTGCCACTGCCGGATCAGCATGGAGCTGCGGCCGATTGTGCTGATCGGGGAGTGGTACTGATTAAACGAACAACTTGCCGGCTCCTTCCCCCTTTAGGGGAAAGGTTGGGATGGGGTGGCCCGCACAGGGGTGTGAAGGTCGATTTACTGCATGCGCTGATTCAACCTCACTACCCCCACCCTACGCCGGGTGCCCCTAACCCTCCGCCTGCGAAGGGGAGGGAACCGTGCGACGGTGTTAAAAACTTGGACGTGTTGCTGTTACGTCGCTGTAATACTTAGATCTTGCCTACCAGTTCCAGCGATGGAGCCAGTGTTTCTGCACCTGGTGTCCACTTGGCCGGGCAGACTTCACCCGGATGCGACGCGACGTATTGCGCTGCCTGCACCTTGCGCAGCAGTTCCGTGGCGTCGCGGCCGATGCCGTTGTCATGGATTTCGCACAGCTTGATCTGGCCTTCGGGATTGATGACGAAGGTGCCACGCAGTGCCATGCCTTCTTCTTCAATCATCACGTCGAAATTACGGGTGATCGTGCCAGTCGGATCGCCGATCATCGGATACTGCAGCTTGCCGATGGTGTCGGACGTGTCATGCCATGCCTTGTGGGTAAAGTGGCTGTCGGTCGACACACCGTAGATCTCAACGCCGAGTTCCTGGAATTTCGCGTAGTTGTCGGCGAGGTCGCCCAACTCGGTGGGGCAGACGAAAGTAAAGTCGGCCGGGTAGAAAAACACCACGGACCATTTGCCTTTCAGGTCAGCATCCGTCACCGGCACGAACTTGCCGTTGTGATATGCAGTAGCGGTGAAAGGTTTGACTTGGGTATTGATCAGGGACATAGATACTCTCTCGTCTTGGTTGATGAAATTGGTTAGAAGGATGATAGCAGCGATCTATGAAATACTGAAATTAATAGTATTTATAGATGGCATAGGGACTTTATATGCGCTTTTGCCAACCGTGCCGAGCACGACCGGGACATCCCGGACATATCAGGGATTGAAATGTCGATACGATGTCCAGATGATCCACGAGTTCCGGTCTGGCGTTGAAAGCGGATGGATCGCCGAATGACGCACTGGGAACGTGCAACACCGGCGCGAAATGATAGCAAAATGTTCAACATTAATCGCCCACACTGATATCTATCAACATCAGTAAGGCAAAACTTAGTACAACGTAATTTGAACTGCGCCGTGTCGACGCTAGAGTTTATTGCCGTGCGACAACGGCGTATTTCTTTTTGCTATCCACTTCTTACATTAGTCCATTTCCTGGAGAAAACCATGTCCCAATTCAAACGGTTTATTGCGTCGTTCCTGATCGTGTGCCTGACCAGCATCACCATGCCAATGCACGCTTTTGCATCGATCGTTTCCACCGAGGAGGCGACCGGAACGATTACGGCGGGCACCGCCGCCGAGCGCGATCGCATCACTGGCTTCCTGGCGCGGGACGATATCCGTAAATCGCTTGAAGCGCAGGGCGTTGATCCCCAGGCGGCAATCGACCGTGTCGGCACATTGTCGGATGAAGAAGTGCAGCAATTGGCCGGCCGCATCGACCAGATGCCCGCTGGCGGTGATGTCCTCGGTGTTCTGTTCACCATCTTCATCATCCTGCTGGTAACCGACATTCTCGGTTTCACGAAGATTTTCCCGTTCACCCGATCGGTTCGATAAACCATCGATGATTCGCACTTTGCAACAACGAAGTGCGGCCTCGATCGCGGCCGCACTAGTCTGCAGCGTTGTCCTTCTGGCCGGTTGCGCGACGCCGCAGGTGGCATCGCTGCAGCAGCGCTGGCCGGATGCGCTGCCGGCATCGGCCCTGATTGCAGGCGTCCCGTTCTATCCACAGGAAGATTTCCACTGCGGACCCGCCGCGCTGGCCATGGCTGCCGGCGCTTCCGGCACGCGCCTGCAGCCTGAGCAACTCGCAGACCAGGTCTATCTGCCGGGACGGCAAGGTTCGCTTCAGGTCGAAATGTTTGCTGCCGGACGGCGCCACGGCTTGCTGCCGTACCGGCTCCAGCCCAACATCGAGACGCTGCTGCAGGAAGTCTCCGCCGGCAATCCGGTCATCGTCCTGCAGAATCTTTCATTTTCGTTCGCGCCCGTATGGCACTACGCCGTCGTGATCGGCTTCGACCGTAACAGCAATACCCTCCAGCTTCATTCCGGCCGTACCGAGAAACTGGAAATGTCGCTGTATACGTTTGAGCGCACGTGGGCGCGGGCCGACAAGTGGGCCATGCTGCTCCTGTCGCCGACGCGCCTGCCGGCGAGCGCCGAGCCGGATGCTTATGCGGCTTCGGCGGCGACGTTGGAACGCATCGCGCCTGCCGCCGCGAAAGCGGCCTATGTCACCGGCCTGGAAAGATGGCCCGCGCATCGTACATTGTGGCTGGGCGCGGGAAACACCGCTTACAGCCTCGGCCAGCTCGATGCGGCGATCAATGCCTATGAGAAGCTGACGACCATGCATCCCGAGTTCGCCGACGCCTGGAACAACCTTGCGCAGGCCTTGCTGGATAAGGGAAGGGTGAATGAGGCAGCGACGGCGATCAAGCGGGCGGTTGCGCTCGGCGGCGCGAGGCTTCCTCGATACCTGGATCTGCAAAAGCAAATCCAGGCGAAGTCATGACGACCCGCGCAATCCGCGAGTGATTGCCGGGTGTCGCCTAACGGCTTTAGGTTAACCGCTAACCGCTAACCGCTAACCGCTTAAACGATCCCGCTTACACGATCCGGTTAAACCAGAGCATCGATAGCGCCGCGGCGAAAGTTGCCAGCACGGCGCCAGCCAGCGCGAACAGCGCGGTGACTTCGGTCTCCTTCTTCTCGAAAACCAGTTTCGTGCTGAGCGATTCGTAGACGTCCTTCAGGTCGTCGGCGGTACCGGCATAGAAGTAGGACGCGTGTGTCATGTTGGACACTTTCTTCAACGTTTCCTCATCCAGCCGCACCCGCATCGACCAGCCCTCGAAACCGATGGTTTCGCCCGCCACCGTGCCGACGCCGACCGTATAAACACGGACACCGCGGTCAGCGGCCATGCGAGCGGCATCCATCGTATCGACGCCCGTGGTTGGCTGCCCATCGGTCAACAGGATGACTGCCGACGAGGTGTTCGAGCCGGGCGGCACCGGTTTGAAATCCTTCTTTTCCACCTCGCCTGCCTTTTCAATCGAACGGCTGCGCATCTCTTTCTGATCAGCCCCGTCCAGGTTGATGCCGGCATCCGGAAACAGCGCGGCCAGCGACAGCACGATGCCGTTACCGATCGCGGTGCCGCGCTGCAGCTGGAAACGCTCGATCGCGCTGATAAGGTCTTCGCGAGCCAGTGTGGGCGCCTGCACCACCGCGGCAGTACCGGCGAAGGCGACGATGCCGACCTTGACGTTCGACGGCAGTTCCTTCAGGAATGCCTTGGCTGCATTCTGGGCTGCAACCATCCGGTTCGGTTTCACGTCGGTCGCCCGCATGCTGCCGGATACGTCGATTGCAAGGATGATCGTCTGCTGCTGCGACGGAAGCGTCATCACCGCCGTAGGCCGGGTCCCGGCAAACAGCATCGCGCCGATGCCGAGCAGGAACAGGGCCGGCGGAAGATGGCGTTTCCACGTCTGCTTCGCGCCGATCGCCTGTTTCACCAGTCCAAGACTGGCGTACTTCACCTGCATTTTTCTTTTGCGCTTCAGCATGAGGACATAAATACCGATCAGCATCGGCAGCAGAAGCAACAACCACGACATTTCAGGCCAGAGGAATTTCATGCCTAGGACTCCATCAGCGCCGGGCGCAAGTGTGCAGGAAGTCCGCTGCCCGCGCTGCCGCGCACCCGGCGCTTGCGCAGATCGGTGAAGCGCAGCAAGGCTTCGATCAGGTTGTCATCGGTCGACAGTTCCAGCGTATCCACGCCGGCTGCCGCCAGTGTTTGCCGCAGCGTGGTTTCGCGTTCCGCGGCAAGTTCGGAAAGGCGCCGGCGAAACCCGGCGTCATGGGTATCGACCAGCAATTGCTCGCCGGTCTCGGCATCTTCCAGCGTCAACAGGCCGAGGTCGGGAAGGTCTTTCTCCAGCGGATCGGACAGCCGCACCGCAGTCACTTCATGGCGCCGCACCAGCTGGCCCAGCGCCTGTTCCCAGCCGGGCGCGCTGATGAAATCCGACACGACAAAAACCGTCGAGCGCCGTTGCAGCATGCCGGCGCCGGCATGCAGCAGATCCAGCAATTTCGTCTCGCCGCCCGCGGTGCCCTCCGGCCGTCCCAGCATTTGCCTGAGAAGATGCAATACATGCCGTCGTCCGCTGCCGGGCGGGATGACTCTTTCGACGCCGCTGCCATACAGGATCGCGCCAACCCGGTTGCCGTGGCGCGTTAGCAGGCGCGCCAGGATGGCGACGAATTCAGCGGAAACCCCGCGCTTGCGCACGTCGCCGGAGCCGAAGTCCACCGAGGGGCTGAGGTCGAGAAGAAACCAGGCTGTCATCTCCCTGTCTTCGGTGTATTCACGCACATGGGGCACCTGAAGGCGTGCCGTCACGTTCCAGTCGATATGCCGGACGTCATCGCCATGCTGGTATTCGCGCAAGTCGGCCAGATCCATGCCGGCACCGCGCATCAGCGTGCGGTAGTCGCCCTGCAGCAAGCCGTCCAGGCGGCGGATGACCGTCCACTCGAGGCGGCGCAGCAGGTGGTCAGGCGTTGACGACAGGTTTTGCATGGAACTCCAGGATTTTTTCGGGCGCCTTTACCTTGGCGAGGATCTGTTCGATCACCTTGTCGGTGCTTACCGATTCGGACAGCGCTTCATAGGTCAGCACCACGCGGTGCCGCAATACATCGGCGGCAAGATCTTTCACGTCGTCGGTCAGTGCGTATCGCCGTCCGCGCAGAAAGGCCAGCGCACGAGCACCTTCGATCAGGTTGATGGTGGCGCGCGGGCTTGCGCCGTACTCGATGTAGCGCGCCATATCCTTCAGGCCATGCCGTGCCGGCGAGCGGGTTGCCGATACCAGCCGCACCGCATACTGGATCAGCGACGGATCGACATACACTTCTCGGCATTCCGCCTGCAGTGCGTGCAGCTGTTCAGTTGTCGCCACGGAATTGACCGAAATAGACGGTCCGGTGACGCGCTCGACGATCACGAACTCTTCCTGATCGGTCGGATAATCGACCAGCACTTTCATCATGAAGCGGTCAACCTGCGCTTCCGGCAGCGGATAGGTGCCCTCGGTTTCGATCGGGTTCTGCGTTGCCATGACCAGGAAGGGCTCCGGCACGCGGTGTGTGTCGCCGGCAATCGTGACCTGCCGCTCCTGCATGACTTCCAGCAATGCGCTTTGCACCTTGGCCGGTGCGCGGTTGATCTCGTCTGCCAGCAGCAGGTTGGTGAACACCGGTCCGAGCGACGTGCTGAAGTCGCCGGTGCGCTGATTGTAGATACGCGTGCCGACGAGGTCCGCCGGCACGAGGTCGGGTGTGAACTGGATACGCTTGAATGACCCGCGGATCGTCTGCGCCAGTGTCTTCACCGTCAGGGTTTTCGCCAGACCCGGCACGCCCTCGACCAGGAGGTGCCCCTGTGCAAGCATGGCCACCATGACGCGTTCCAGGAAGCGATCCTGTCCGACGACGACGCGCTTCACTTCATACAAGATGCTTTCCATCAATGCCGGTACATCGGCGTTGCCGCCCTGGCCATTCGCGTATTGAGTATCCATTGTTTCCTTTTCAGTGTTCAGAAAGGCGGCATGCCGGCCGCGGCCGCCGCGTTTTCGATTGGTACCGCGAAGCCGATACCGATGAATACCGATTGCTCGGTCGGATTGAGAATGGCGGTGATGATGCCGACCACCTCGCCTTCGGCGGTGATCAGCGGGCCGCCGGAGTTGCCCGGATTGGCAGCCGCGTCAAACTGGATCAGGTTTCTTAATTCCTGCTCTCCTTCAGGCGACTTGTAGTTGCGCTTGAGACCCGACACCACCCCGGCCGACAGCGACGGACCGATGCCGAACGGAAAACCGACCGCGAAAACATGGTCGCCCGGCACCAGCTTTTCGGTGGAACGCATGGTGGCTGCGACAAGATCGTCCGGCACGGTATCCGCCTGCAGTACGGCAAGATCGTTTTCAGGCTGCGTATTCACGACCGATGCGCCGGATTCCATACCGTTGGCGAAGGTGATCTTCAAGCGCTCGGAACCCTGCACCACGTGCAGGTTGGTCAGGATCAATCCCTTGTCGACAATGACGACACCGGTGCCGACGCCGTTCGGGTGCTCTTCGCCCTTTTCCTTCTTGTTATAGCCGGTCACGCGCACCACCGATGGCAGCACCGCGGCATACGCCCGTGTCGCGGGTGAGGGCAGCACTGCCGTTTCCAGCGTACGCATGACGGCGAGATCGATATCCTTTTGGGTCAACTTGTACGGCAACGGATTGATGCCCACAAATAGTGCAGCAACCATTGCCGCACCGAGCGCGCCGCACAGCACGAATACGGTGCGCGGCCAGCGGGCGAGTAAAGCGCCTACACGGGAACGCGGTTTTGGTGCCGGCGTTCCGATCGCGTCCTGAGACGTGTCGCTGGATGAATCCGGGGAGGGTTCCTGGATTTCGGCAGACTGTGTTGCGGCCGGTCTGCTGCCACGGCTATAGAGGGCGGTTCGGCGCATGGGGAATGGCGGTGCGGGGTTGTTGGTACAAGGTAGCATTCATAATCACGCTCGTATTGAGGTGTATCAGCCGGTTCTTGAAACTTGGATTGCGGGGAGTGATTTTTGCTCCGGGGGGAAGGGGCTTTTTTTTCGGTGCTGTCCGCCACACTTTTGCACGACCGGTTTGTCATTCCCACGCAGCGTCTTGCAAGGAATTTGGATAGCATGCTGTCCGCCTGCAAAACTGTACTGGCTTGCAAGCCAGTACGCGCTCTGCAAGGGAGAATCTAGAGCGACGGACTGTCTCCAGTAATGCATCACCTTCGTCATTCCCGCGCAGGCGGGAATCCAGAGTGACGGAGATTCTCCGGTGATGTAACACATGCAGTTCTTCAAAGAGGCAAGCCGGGACTGGCCCCGGCGGGCCACTCACTTTTCTTGTCTCGCCAAGAAAAGTAAGCAAAAGAAGGCGACCGCGAGGACGCTGCCCTTCGGGTGCCCGAAAAAGAGGGTGCCAAAGCGGGAAGCGAAATAAACTCGCCTGCGGCTCAGACAAATTTCGCTTCTTTATCCGCTTTGGCACCCTCTTTTCCGGCAGCGTCCAAGCGGAATTCAACAACCACAGCCTCTAGGTGGGAACAGAATTTGGCTTGCTGCGTGTTTCAGTCATTTGATTAATAGTCTGTTGATGTGTTGTACCCATTCAATATTTCGTCACAACCGCTCCGCCGGCATTGGGTGGCTGAACAGGAACCCTTGATAAGCATGGCAGCCGTGATGCGCAAGGAAATCCCGTTGCGCTTCGGTTTCCACGCCCTCTGCCATGACGGACAGTCCCAGGCTGCGGCCCAGGGCGACGATGGTGCGTGCGATGGCCGCATCGTTGGGGTCGGTGAGTACATCGCGGACGAAGGATTGATCGATTTTCAACTGGTCGAGCGGCAGGCGTTTCAGGTAGGCCAGCGATGAATAGCCGGTGCCGAAGTCGTCGAGTGAAAATCCGACGCCTTTCTTTTTCAGTGCCGTCATCTTGGCGATGGTCTCCTCGACGTTTTCCAGGAGCAGGCTTTCAGTTAGTTCAAGCTTCAGCTTTTGCGGATTGGCGCCGGTGCGTTCCAGGGCGCTCATGACCTGGTCCACAAACTCCGGATGCCGGAACTGGCGTGCGCTGACGTTTACCGACACATCGAGACTGGCCGTTTTTTCCTGTCCCGCCCAAGTGGAAAGCTGCGTGCACGCAGTCTCGAGCACCCACTGACCCAGCCGCACGATCAGCCCGGTTTCTTCCGCCAGCGGGATGAACGCGGCAGGAGACACCATGCCGCGTCGTCCATGCTGCCAGCGCACCAGCGCTTCGGCACCGATGATCTGGCCGTTCACGTCGCTTTGCGTTTGGTAGTACAGCACGAATTCATCGTGGATCAGACCGTGCCGGAAATCGGCTTCGAGGGCAGCCCGTGCGCTGACAATGGTTTGCATCTGCGGGTCGAAGAATCGAAGCGTATTGCGACCTGCAGCCTTGGCCTGGTACATCGCCAGATCGGCCCGCTTCAGTAACTCGTCGACGGTGCTTGAATTGCCGCTGAACAAGGTAATGCCGATACTCGGTGTGGTGTTGTGTTCATGACTGTCGAGATGGAAGGGATGACTGAAGGCAGTCAGGATGTTTTCAGCGACGGTTTTTGCCTGAGCGGCGGAATGCTTGGGATTTGCGCTCAAATCCTCCAGCAGCACGACAAATTCGTCGCCGCCCAGCCGGGCGACGGTGTTGCTGTCACGCACGCAGGACTTCAGGCGTTGGGCGACCTGCTTGAGCAGCATGTCGCCGAAATCATGCCCCATGGTATCGTTCAGCGTCTTGAAATTATCCAGGTCAATGAACAGCAAGGCACCCGTATGGCGGCTGCGGGATACGGTAGCAAGGGCATGTTGCAGGCGGTCGATCAGCAGCAGCCGGTTCGGCAGGCGGGTCAGCGAATCGTAAAACGCAAGATGCTGGATTTCCCGTTCGGTCGCTTTTCGATGCGTGATATCCGTATTGATTTTCAGGATCGATTGAGGCACACCGCTCTCATCCTTGACCAGAGTCCAGTGGCTTTCGACGATCAGGAGCCGGCCATCCTTGCTTTGCTGCTCGATTTCGCCGGTCCACTCTCCATGCAGCAGTGTTTTTCCGACCGCCATGAGATAAGTCGATTCATCTTCGCTGAGCAGTTGATTGATTTGCCGGCCCAGGGTTTCTTCCTGTGTCCACCCGTAGAGACGCTCTGCGCCCTTGTTCCAGAACAGCACGCGATGCGCAGTGTCGCACACCATGATGGCGTCCTGCGCCTTGTCGAGCAGCGATGCCTGGTTGCGGATACGCAAATCGGTATCGAGTCGCTCCAGTTCGCCCGCTGCGCGTGTAGCGAAAATCTGCAGCGTGGACAATACAAAACCGACATCCCGCAGCGGCTCCCTGTACAGCGCAAACACCAGGCCGATCGCGCGGCCCGATGAATCATCCAGGCGTTTGCCGGCATATGCGCGCGCGTTGACTTTGCTGAACTGTTCCGCAAGCGGTGCAGATGCAGGATAGCGCTCCGCAAGGCAGTCGGGAATGATCCAATGGCGTTGTTTCGTCAGCGCCGCACACGGCGTGCCGGCAAGCCGGTAATCGAAACCCGGAACCGGCACACCGTCGATCACGCCCGCGACGACCCGCGCAGAGAGCGGCTCTTCCCGGAGGATGCGGGCGACGAAGGTTGCCTGGGCACCAAGTGCTTCCGCCATGTTGCTGGCGAGTTGCTCGAAGAACGACGTGTCGGTGCTTGCCGAAACCCCTGCGGCCACTTTCAGCATTGCCTTCTGCGTCCTTTGCCGTTCGGCTTCGGCCCGCAACGCGTTGATGCCGAACGCAAGATTACCGGCCAGTTCCTGCAGCAATGCAACTTCCTTCGGCGCGACCGGGCGGGCTTCGCTGGAATACATGACGAGAAATCCGAATGTCTGGCCCCTGTTGCGCAGGGGAAGCGATATTAATCCGTGATAGCCGCGCCGTTTCGCGGATTCAACCCATGGAGCGAAGCTGGGTTCCTTATGAACGTCTTCAACAATTACTGGTTTGCCTGTGCGGATGGTCCGGCCGCCGGGACCCTGTCCGGACGGCGTGCTTTCCGACCAGCTGAGCTTTAATTTACTCAGGTAAGATTTGCCGTCTTCATCACTTCCGGCATAGGCCATCGGCACGATACTGCATTGCGCATCGTCTTGCGCATAACCTACCCAAGCCATCACGTAGCCGCCGACGTCGACCGCCAGCTTGCATATCTGGGTAAGCAATTCCTCCTCGTTTTCCGCCTTGACCAATGCCTGGGTGCAACTGCTGAACATCCGCAGCGCCCGGTTGGTATTGGCCAATTCAAGCATGTGCGATTTGCGTTCCGTAATATCGCGCTGTATTCCGACGAAGTAACGGGGCTGCCCGGTGTTGTCCGCCACAGGCACAATATCGGTCTCGATCCAGAATTCCCTGCCGTCTTTAGCGTAGTTGATCATTTCGGCGTTGACCGCCTGTTTTGCTTCCAGCGCTTCGCGGATCCTGCGCCTTTCGGCATGCCCTGTCTTCGGTCCCTGCAGCAGCCGTGGCGATCTCCCGATGATTTCCTCACGCCGATAACCGGTTTGCCGCTCGAACGCATCATTCACGAAAACGACGCGTGGTCCGGGTTCATCCAGCGGCTCGGCATCCGTGATCATCACCATGTCGTCCATGCAGGCAATGCATGCTTCCAGCAGGCGCAGGTTCTCCTGCGCTTTCCGCTCGGCAGTGATATCCCTTACGGTGCCGGACAAGGCCATTTGTTCATTGATCTCTACCAATTCAGCACGCTCATGCACATGCCGGATTTCGCCGTCAGGCCGTATGATGCGATGTTCGACATCCAGGTGCCTTGTATCCTGAATGGACTGCTGCTGTGCGGTCATCACTTTTCCCCGGTCCTCCGGGTGGACAAACGCCATGAATGTTTTGAAGTCCGGCTGGAAGGAGCCGGGCACAATGCCAAAGATCCGGTAGGTTTCATCCGACCAGTACAACAGGTTATCTTCCAGGCCGAGTTCCCAGCTGCCGACGCCCACAACACGCTGGGCATTGTTAAGGTGCATGCTCAGGCGTTTGTATGCGGCGACATGGGCAGTGCGTTCTTCCAGCAGGTGTTCCTCGCTCAGTCGCCGGAGACGAAGTTCGCACTCCATCATTACCTGGTCCGCCAGCAACTGAAGAGCAGCCAGCTGCGCATCGGTCATGTGCCGTGGCGCCGTATCCAGAACAGCAAGGGATCCGATGGCGAAACCGTCGGAGGTAATCAGGGGGACGCCTGCATAGCACCGGATACGCGGCTTTTCCGTGACCAGGGGATTTTGTTCGAAGCGTGGATCGGATGCCGCATCCGGCACGAGGAACACGTCCCTCGCATGGATTGTGTGGGTGCAGAAAGAGATGGCCCTGCCCGTTTCGCGAACATCCAGCCCTACCGTTGCCTTGAACCATTGCCGTTCTTCGTCGATCAGCGTGATGACGGCCATCGGCGTTTCGCAAATGCGCGCAGCAAGGGCAGCCAAGCGATCGAACGTTTCTTCCCTGGATGTATCCAGGATGCGAAACGACTTCAATGCCTCCAGCCGCGCCTGTTCGTCTCGGATATCGTCGTCCATGTGGCAGCCAATGTTTTTGCTATGAACGCCGTGGATAACCAACGTTCAGTTACATCTGATTTTCAGTTCTATCCGACTGCGTGGGTTTGCGCCTGCTCATGTCCGGACGAGGCAAGCATTCCGGGCACAGGATTACAACAGCGAGGCGATACGGCAAGTCCTATGCGGCAATTCGCTTCCCACCGGCAAGACACTATGGAACAGGGCGGTGTGAGAAAATTCGTCCTTTGCTTCGCCGGAACTTGCCAGACATCGCGCCGGCCGAAGCCATGCATTCAAGTTAGTCAAAAACCACACAAAAAGCAGAAAGTTTTCGCATGATTTTTGTTACCGGCGGCGCCGGATTCATTGGCGCCAACTTCATCCTCGACTGGCTCGCGCATAGCGACGAGCCGGTCGTCAACATCGACAAGCTGACCTATTCCGGCAATATCGCAAAGCTGGCGTCTGTGAGCGGGGATGCGCGGCACGTTTTCATGCAAGCCGATATCGTTGACCAAAAGGCCATGCATGCCGCGTTCACGACCTATCGCCCGCGAGCGGTGGTGCATTTTGCCGCTGAAAGCCATGTTGACCGTTCGATCGCCGAACCGTCCGACTTCATTGCCACCAACGTCAGCGGCACGTTCAGCCTGCTGGAAGCGGCACGCCGGTATGTCGCGAACATGACCGGAGCGGAGAAGAATAGTTTCCGGTTTCTGCATGTGTCCACCGACGAAGTATATGGATCGCTCGGGCCTGGAGATCCGCCGTTCAATGAAGCCAGTTCCTATGCACCCAACAGTCCCTATGCCGCAACCAAGGCAGCCAGCGATCATCTGGTGCGGGCCTGGCACCACACGTACGGCTTGCCAACGCTTGCGACCCACTGCACCAACAATTACGGTCCCTATCAGTTTCCCGAAAAACTGATTCCGCTGACGATCGCCAATGCGCTTGCAGGCAAGCCGCTGCCGCTGTACGGAGATGGCCAAAACGTGCGCGACTGGCTGTATGTGGCCGACCATTGCGCGGCCTTGCGCAGGGTGCTCGCCGACGGCGCGCCCGGCGAGACGTATCACATCGGCGGCAACAGCGAAAAGACGAATCTCGATGTCGTGAACCTGCTATGCGATCTTCTTGACCGCATGTCGCCGCGCATTGACGGGCACAGCTATCGCAGGCAGATTGCCTTCGTTCCCGACCGTCCGGGTCATGACAGGCGCTATGCGGTCGATGCGGGAAAAATTGCGCGCGAACTCGGTTGGAAACCCGCAGAAAGCTTCGAGACGGGAATCCGGAAGACGGTCGAGTGGTGTCTCGCCCATCCCCAGTGGCTTGCCCATGCCGATGCCGCGCCGGCGGAAAGTGTCGGCGCATGAGCGAACAAACCAGACAGCGCAAGGGCATCGTTCTCGCCGGCGGCACCGGCACGCGGCTCTATCCCGTCACCACATCCGTATCGAAGCAGCTGTTGCCGGTGTACGACAAGCCGATGATCTACTATCCGCTGACGACGTTGATGCTGGCCGGCATACGCGACATCCTGCTGATTTCGACGCCGGACGACACGCCGCGCTTTCAGGCGCTGCTCGGTGACGGCAGCCAGTGGGGACTGAACCTGCAGTACGCCGTGCAGCCTTCTCCCGGCGGCATCGCGCAGGCATTTCTCATCGGGCGCGACTATATCGATGGCGCCCCATCGGCACTCATTCTTGGTGACAATATCTACTACGGCCACGATCTCGATGCGCAGCTGCAGCTGGCGATGTCGCGGTCCGACGGCGCCACCATCTTCGCCTACCATGTGCAGGACCCAGAACGTTATGGCGTGGTGGAGTTCAATGATCAGCGACATGCGCTCAGCATCGTTGAAAAGCCGGCATCGCCGAAGTCCAATTATGCCGTGACGGGACTCTATTTTTATGATCACCATGTTTGCGACATCGCTGCGGCCATCCGGCCTTCGGCGCGCGGCGAACTTGAAATTACCGACATCAATCAAACCTACCTGGAGCGCGGCATGCTGAATGTCGAAGTCATGGGGCGCGGCATGGCATGGCTCGATACCGGCACGCACGAATCCCTGCTGGATGCGGCGCGCTTCATCGCCACCATCGAAAAGCGCCAGGGATTGAAGGTGGCCTGCCCTGAAGAGATTGCCTATCGAAAAGGGTATATCGATGCCTCCCGGCTGGAGGCGCTGGCGCAACCACTGCTGCAGAACGAATACGGTCGCTATCTGATGCGCATCCTTACCGAAAGGGTGTTCTGAACATGAAGATATCTCCGACCGCGCTGCGCGAGGTCTTCATCATCGAGCCGGAAGTGATGGTTGACGAACGCGGCACCTTCTTCGAGAGTTTCAATGAGCGCCGTTTTGCCGAGCTGACCGGAATCGAAGCGCGCTTTGTGCAGGACAATCATTCGCGCTCGCTGCGCAATGTGGTGCGCGGTCTGCACTACCAGATCAGGCAGACCCAGGGCAAACTCGTCCGCGTGATCTCCGGCGAAGTATTCGACGTGGCCGTCGATATGCGGCGCGCATCGCCAACCTTCGGCAGCTGGACCGGCGTGGTGCTGTCGGCCGACAACCGCCGTCAGACCTGGATTCCGCCTGGCTTCGCACATGGCTTCGCGGTACTCAGCGAGGCGGCCGAAGTGCTCTACAAGACCACCGACTACTTCGCGCCGGAGCATGCCCGCGCGGTGTGCTGGAATGATCGGTCCATCGGGATCAAATGGCCGCTGACCGGTGTGCCGCTGCTGTCTGAAAAAGATAGAAACGCGCCTCCGCTCGACGACGCCGACGTCTTCGAATGAAGATCCTTCTCGCCGGAGCCACCGGACAGGTAGGGCATGAGTTGCTGCGTGCCCTGCGGACTCCGGGCGGCACGCCGGCCGACATTGTTGCGCCCGGACGCGAGCAGTTCGACCTTGCCGACTCGATGGGATTGCGTCGCGCCATCCGTGACATGAAGCCCGATGTGATTGTCAACGCCGCGGCATACACCGACGTCGACCGTGCCGAGAGTGAACCCGCCGTTGCGATGCGCATCAATGCCGATGCGCCGGCAATCATGGCGGAAGAGGCGGCACGCCTGGGCGCCGCACTGGTGCATTTCAGCACCGATTACGTATTCAATGGCAAGGCGTCCGTGCCGTATCGTGAGCATGACGTTCCCGATCCGCTCAATGCCTACGGCCGCAGCAAGCTTGCCGGAGAGCAGGCCATCGTCGCGGCCGGCGTCCCGCACCTCATCCTTCGCACCGGCTGGGTGTATGGCATGCGCGGCCGGAACTTCCTGCAGTCGATCATGCATCATGCGCGTCATCAGGGCGCGTTGCCGGTAGTGGATGATCAGTTCGGCACGCCAACCTGGTGCCGTACAGTGGCAGATGTGACTGCGCAGCTTCTCTCGATGGCGCAATTGGCGACGGATGCGCCGCAATGGTGGCAGGAGCATGGCGGCCTGCTTCACGTGACTGCGCGCGGCAGTGCGAACAGGGCGGACTTCGCGCGCCGGATCATCGATTTCGCCGGTCTTTCCGCGAGCGTGAACGTCGTGCCGGTCTCCACCGCCGACTATCCGCGCGCGGCACCACGACCGCGTTATTCAATACTGGATACCGGAAAACTTCAACGACTTTGCGTGCTGCCGCAGTGGGACGATGCCCTGCGGAATTGCATGCGGCAGGCCAGCGAGTAATCCGACGCGTGCCATTTCTTTTTGCGAAATGGGCAGCGTTCCATACCATTCCGTCCCTAAGCGGGGAGGGCTAAGGTCGTGAGGTGAAGTCACCTTTGCAGATGTTTCATCTCCAACCCCAGTACCTCTTCCCCGCATCGCAAGCATCATCGAAGCGGGCTTTTACCACGCATCCTTACGACCCCGTGCATGCCCGCTTCTGGAATGCCTTGAAGTATCGCCAGGTATTGCTCAGTGATGCGTGTTGTTCGAACGCCTGAACAGATACGTTCCGGCGAGCACTGCACCGGCGGCCATCAGCATCGTACTGGTCGGCAATCCACGCAGCGTATTGGAGGCGAATTCCCCTGCACGCGGCGCAGCGATTTGCATACGGCGCTTGGTCATTTCCATGCCGAGTTCGCCGAGGCGATCCTTCAGCAGGCGTTCCGCATCCGGCAGCAGGGTGGTTTCCTCATCTGCCACATGATGCAGCACATCGCGCATCAGTTCCATGAAGGTCTGGTCATACTCTGCATCGGTCGGCTCCATGCCGCGTAGCTTGGTGATGAGCCGGCGCATCTCGTTGTGCTCCGGCACGCTTTTCTCCATCACGGTGCCGTCGGTATCCGCCGCGCGCATTGCAGGATAAAAAATTTCTTCTTCAAGTTGTGCATGAATCTCCAGTGCCATGCAGGCCGTATCCACCAATGCCTTCTTCGTGCGCGGGCTCGAGCTGATTTCGTATTGATGGAATGTTGCCAGCACGCTGGTGTGATCCATGCGAATCATATTGGTGATGCTGGGGGAAAGTGAGTTAGTGAACGATCGCATGTTGGCTTTCATGTCGCTTGTCAGATTTTCGGTTCTCATGATGTCTCCGTAAACGGGTTGTTGGAATGAACCAATCATTGAAGCAAGCGATATGCCCAGCGATATACCCGCTCACATAAACGGTCTGCCACCATGTACGGGCAATACACATTGATGCAGCAAGCTCCGTTTGCATTTTCAGGCACCGTGATTGCAATTTATACATTCGCTTTTTTTCTACTGCATAACGACTGTAAATATTGCCGCTACTGCATGCAAATTATCCGGGGGCGGGAAGGTTACTCTCCTGAACAAAGTTTTCATCTGCTCCAACGCAAGCCTTGCTCATGCAGTCGTGCATGCATTTCAGGTGCGTCAGCCTGAATACAACACCTTTGTATCCATTCCGATAGATTTGATAGTGGTCAACAGTATCCGTAGCGTATCTCGTTACCGTGAAGACTCTGATGCGCCGAATGCCGCAGGGGCTCCGGCAAGGCCATTGGAGATACAACAATTCTTATAGGAACAGGGAGTTCCGCAAAAATGTTTTTTTAGGTGAACCTGATGTCGAAAACTATTCTGAATCAACCCGCAGCACGTGGTCTGGCAACCATGTTTTTCACAACTTTCCTGGCAGCATGTGGCGGTGGCGGAGGTGGCGCGGATAGCGCACTGACGCTAACAGGTACACCAACGCCGGCTGGCCAGCAGACGCAGAACAGTCCCTCGACACCGCAGTCCGCATCACAGCAACCCGCTGCGAATTCCGCCACGTCGGCGGCGAATGCGCCGGCGAATCTGGGACCGCAAGCACGATTCAACAGTCCTGACGGCATCACGGTCGCGCCAAGCGGTGACGTCTACGTGGTCGATGCAGGCAACGCCACGATCCGCAGGATCGCACCGTCGGGCCGGATTACCACTATCGCCGGCTCGCCCGGCGTGACCGGTAGCGCGGATGGCAACGGCAGTGCTGCTTCATTTAATGCGCCCGCCGGCATCGCCGCCGACCGGGCCGGCAACCTGTATGTTGCCGACACGGGCAACAACACCATCCGCAAGATCACACCAAGCGGTGCAACCATTACCTTCGCCGGAACGCCTGGTGTCGCCGGCAGCACCGACGGCGCAGGCACGACGGCAAGTTTCAACCAGCCGAGCGGCGTGGCAACCGACGCAGCAGGCAATGTCTACGTGGCTGACACCCGCAACTACGCAATTCGCAGGATCACGCCGTCCGGCACGGTTACCACGATCGCCGGCACCAAGGGCGCACGCGGCACTGCCGACGGCGGCAGTACGGCATCCTTCCTCGGACCCCGTGCGATCACTGTCGATGGTGCAGGCAATCTGTATGTCACCGACACCTTCTTCATTCCGTCGCCCATCTTCAGCCGCGACATGAGCACCATCCGCAGGGTCTCGCCGGACGGCACCGTCACCACGCTGGCAGGGCAACCGACGTCGGGCGGCGGCGTCACCGACACCGACGGCACGGGTTCGCAGGCACGCTTCTACAATGCGTCGGGCATCACGACCAACACCGATGGCAGCATCGTGTATGTCGCGGATACCAGCAACCAGAAGATCCGGCGCATGACGGCGGGCGGTGTGGTGGATACATTGCCTGTCACGCTCTCTGACGGCACTGCCGCGCGTTTCACTTATCCGAGAGGTATTGCGCTTGACGGCAGTGGCAACCTGTATGTTGCCGATACGGGCAATCATGTCATTCGCAGGATTGCGCCGGATGGTAGTTCGGTGATTGTTGCGGGTAGGGAAGGGGAGCAGGGGAGTAATGATCGGGGTGGGGATAGTCCGCTTTGAGGGGGATTGGGCGGTGTGGTTTCTTCGGTGATGCATCCTCGGCGTCATTCCCGCGAAGGGTTTTGCAGGGACTTCGGACAGCATGCTGTTCGCCTGCAAGCCAGTACGCGCCCTGCAAGCGTAACCTCAAGCTACGGAGTGTCTCCCGTGATCCATCACTTCTGTCATTCCCGCGAAGGCGGGAATCCAGGGCGACGGAGTGTCTCCGGTACTGCAACGCCTGTGGTTCTTCGGAGAGACAAGCCGGGACTGGCCCCGGCGGGCCACTTCCTTTCTTTGCTTCGCCAAAGAAAGGAAGCAAAGAAAGGCGACCCCCAGTCGACGCCTGCTTCGCAGGTTCCCAAAAGAGGAAGCACTGAAACGGGAAGCGAAATAAACTCGCCTGCGGCTCAGACAAATTTCGCTTCTTTATCCGTTTCAGCACTTCCCCTTTTGGCGTCGCCAGAAGGGGGAACTTCCAAAACCCATCCCCACCCTGGCCCTCCCCTTCGGGAGGGAACTGTCCTGTTCATTACCTTGCGGTCGCAATTTGAAACTTACCAGCTGGGTTTGTGTTTGATCCTGCCTGCGGCTGCAAGGTAAAGAACAAGTAATTCCCTCCCGGAAGGGGAGGGCCAGGGTGGGGAGGGGGCGGTTGATCCCCTTTTAGCGACGCCAAAAGTGATGCGGCCAAAACGGATCAGAAGCGAAATTTGTCTGAGCCGAAGGCGAGTTTATTTCGCTTCCCGTTTTGACCGCATCACTTTTGGGCACACGCGAAGCGGGCGGCGATAACGGGGTCGCCTTTCTTTGCTTCCTTTCTTTGGCGAAGCAAAGAAAGGAAGTGGCCCGCCGGGGCCAGTCCCGGCTAGTCTCTTCGAAAAGAAGAAAGCATTGCATCACCGAAGAGACTCCAGAACCTGGATTCCCCCTTGCAGGGCGCGTACTGTCTTGCAAGCCAGTACCGTTTAGCAGGCGGACAGCATGCTGTCCGAATTCCCTGCAAAACCCTACGCGGGAATGACGGGCGATGCATCACCGGAAACATTTCGTCGCTCTGGATTCCCGCTTGTAGGGCGCACACTAGCTTGCTGCAAACGGATTAGCCGCACAACCAGGGTCCCTCCTCAAGCCGCCCGCGAATCCATCCTCTTCCCACCCGTCTCCATCGGAATAAACACCGTCAACACCGTCCCCTGTCCCGGCGCGCTATCAATACGGAACTCCCCATGCAACGCATGGACCCGTTCCTCCACGCCAATCAGCCCGAACGAATTGCCGCACTTCCGCCGTTCCGGATAAATGCCAACGCCGTTGTCGGTGATTTTCATGACCAGCCGGCTGCCGTCGCGGTACAACTCGATCAGCACCCGGTTTGCATTCGCATGGCGGATCACATTCGTCAGCGACTCCTGCAAGATGCGGAACAGCGTCGTAGCGCGTTCATCGTCGAGCGCATATTCGGTATCGCTCAGCACCAGCTCGCAGGCAATGCCGCTGCGGCGCCGGAATTCGTTGACCTGCCATTCGATGGCGGCGGTCAGGCCGAGGTCGAGCACCGACGGACGCAGGTTGTTGATGATGGTGCGGATGGTCTTCACCGTCGCATCGAGCTGGTTCAACGCGTCGCGTACGCGCTCGTTCAGTTTCGGATGCGACTTCGCGGTGCGCGCTTCGAGCATCGATACATCGATGCGTAGCGCCAGCAACGTCTGCCCCAACTCATCATGGATCTCGCGTGCGATGCGCTTGCGTTCGTCTTCCTTCACCCTGTCCTGATGGGCGGTAAGGTCACGCAGCAGTTCCTGCGAACGTTTCAGCGCCTCGACCGTCTGTTTGCGCTCGCTGATGTCCATCAGCGTGCCGCGCAGGATGCTGCGGTCCTGGTGGCCGGGGCGCGCGATCGCATGGACCCAGCGCACCGAGCGATCGGGCCGGACGATCCGGTGCTCGATATTCAGTTCCTTGCCGGTCGTGATCGACTTTCGCAACCCGTCCCGCACCATGCCCCTGTCCTCCGGATGGATGCGGTTGAGGAAGTCGTCGTAGGCCGGGCGCCGCACGAAGCTGTCGAGACCGAACAGGCGATAGGTCTCCGCCGACCAGGTCATCTTTCCGGAGTCCGGCTCCAGCAGCCAGCTGCCGAGCTGCGCCATGTGCTGCGCTTCCGCAAGGCTCGCCTCGCTGTCGCGCAGATCCTTCGTCATCTCGCCGGCAAGCTCCACCGCGTGCCTTCTCGCCGAGATCAGCGAGTAGTAAATGCTGTACAGCAGGACCGAGCCGAGCACCCCGGTTGCCAGGACGCCCCATGGCAGATAACGCTCGAAGCCGCCGACCATGGATGCCTTGTCGGCGGAGAACTCCGCTTCCCAAAGACGCGGACCGACTGTCATCCTGACCCGTTTCACGAATACATCGCGCATATCGCCGTCACGAACGCGCTTGCCGTCAGCGGCATCGCTTTCATACAGCAGGTGTGCCGGATCAGTAATTCCGGCTGCCAATACCGGGGCGGGATGATTTGCACCTCCGGCGTCGTACAGGCGCAATTGGATGCTGCGCAGCGTATTGGCATTCACCGCGCCGCGCAGCAGCTGGTTCACATCGTAGCTCGCGCCTACCGATCCGTAGAAAGCGGCGCGCCGTTGTTCGACTGTGCCAATGGGCATGCCACGGCGGTACAGCGGTATGCGCATCGCCAGGCCGGCGTGCTGGTCGGGGCCGTTGATGTTGACTGTCCGGCCGGAGGAGATCAGCTGGTCATTGTCGCGGGCAAATGCAAGCGCTTCCGCAGTATCGGGCACCGACGCCAGATCGAAGCCCAGCAGGCGGGCGTTTTCCTGCATCGGCTCCAGATAGGTCAGCACATGGTAGTCCGGGCGGCTGCCTTTGGGCTTGGTCTCGAAGCGTGGATAGCCCTGCGGATCGACGGAGGTATCCGACCGGACGGTGCGCTCGAAAGCGTCCTTCTGCGGCTCTGGTACATGCTGGGCAAAGTTCAGGTTGCGTATGCCGGGAAAGCCTTCCTGCAGATGCAGTTGTGTCGCGTAGGCATGAAACTGTTCGCGTGAAATCGCATCCTGCGTATAGAACAGGGCGGCCGCTCCGCGCAGCACATCAATGTAGGACTGCACCCGCGTCTGGATCGCGACTTGCGCATTGTTGGCCTGGTATTCGAATTGCGCACGGCCCTTGTCTTCGACGATCTGAGTGACCAGCAGGTACAACACCAGGGAAACCGCCACCCCGGACCACCAAGCGGCGGAAGTAAGGCAGGAATGGATAAAGCGTCTCGAAAATCGCATCCGTTTGCACTGTACGTTGATTGGGAAAATCAGTATGGCGAGCGGTCAGTGTAGCGCCAATTTTTGCTGGTGTTGACACCTTCGTGCAACGTTTTTCCCCTATGAAAATGATTTAAGGCAATGGAATGGAGGAAGATTGATTTTTGTCAAATGAAACAATGTTCGTGTGTTTAAGCGGTAAAAAACGGTGGCTATCGAATTGCTGCTTTAATTTGAACGCCGTTTGCCGTGCTTTTTAACGACAGGTAAGCAATAGCATTTAACGCAACGACTCCATCACTACACCGAACCCGTGCTCGTTCCCTCATCCGTTCACTTGAAAGACCAAAATTGGTCGAAGGCTAGACAGGCTGCTAAACTTTTCTTTAATTGAGAAGTCGGCAACCAGAACATGTTTGAACGATGAAAGCTACCTTAGCCAATCTTTTGCAACACATCCCCGGCCCCAGATCCGAAAAGTGGCCCGACGGCGAGCGCTTCGCTAAAGCACTGTCGCACGGCACCATGTCTGTTGAGGTATATGCGCCGGTCGGTCACGATCCCCAGACGCCACATGAACAGGACGAGTTGTACTTCGTCATGACGGGCACATCGGAATTCATGCTGGAAGGTAGCCGCATGCACCTTGCCGCCGGTGACGCCGTGTTCGTGCCGGCAGGCGCAGCGCACCGATTTGAACGATTCAGCGAGGATTTCGTGACCTGGGTGGTTTTCTGGGGACCGAAAGGCGGGGAGACCTGAAGGAGTGGTATTTTCGTCAAGCGGACGTGGCGTCTCGGCGCGACACCGCGCAGCCTGCTAAACACCCTGTCCGGCCCGGGCGGCGTTCAAGCTCTTTTGCACGGCGTTGACCGTCTCCTCCAGCAACCGGCAGAACGCCGTCACCTGCGGCAGGTCGTCCCGGCCCGCCTTCAGCGCATCATCGAGCAATGCCGCGGCAGCGGCCACCTCGGTGGCGCCGATGCCCGATGCCATGCCGCGCATGTCATGCACCGCATGGATCACGGCTTCACGTTCGCCGCGCGCATACGCGTCACGCAGGGCGACGGCGGTCCTGGAGAAGTCCGACGGCAGCATTTCCAGCAAGCGGTGATACAGGTCGACATCGCCGTCCAGTCGTCCGAGGACGTCGTCGGTGTCAAAACCGGGAATGGCGACGGCGGCCGTGCCGGACGGCGCGGGCGGCTCCTGCTCCGCCGGCGACGGTAGCACGCCGGCGCGCGACAACCAGCGTCCGAGCACTTCGTAGAAAAGATCCGGATCGATCGGTTTCGGGATGTGGTCCTGCATGCCGCTCTGGCGGCAGTGTTCCCGTTCTTCCTCGGTCGCATGGGCGGTCATTGCCACGATCGGCAGGCGCGCATAGCGCGCATCCATGCGTATGCGCCTCGTGGCTGCATGGCCGCCGAGCTCGGGCATCTGGATGTCCATCAAAACCAGGTCATAGGCATGCGGCCCGGCCGCGAACAACCGGTCGAGCGCATGGCGGCCGTTGTCTGCGATATCGATGTCCACGCCGGTCGCGGCGAGCATTTCACGGGCGATCTGCTGATTGATCGCGTTGTCTTCCACCAGCAGGATCTTGCCGTGGAAGCGCGGCACGACCCGCCGTTTGCGTTCGGACGACGGCAGCGGCGAATGCTGCCCGAGAAGGTCGATCAGTGCATCCTGCAGCAGCGAAGGGTCGATCGGCTTGAACAGCACCGTGGCGACCGGCGCGTTTTCCGCCTGCCGGACCACATCCTCGCCGCCATACGCGGTGACGAGCAGCGTGCGTGGCGTATGCGCCAGGCCAGCGCCGACGATGGCCGTGGCAAGTTCCACGCCATTCATGCCAGGCATGCTGAGATCGGCCAGCACCACATCGAACGGCGCGATCTGGTCGGCGCTGCGAATTGCCGCCAGGGCTTCCTCGCCGCTCGCTTCCGCCGACACCGTCAACTGAAAGCTTTCCAGCAGTTGCGACAGCAACTGCCGCGCGGCGCGATTGTCATCCACCACCAAAACCCGCCGTCCCCGCACGCCTTCCGGCAATACCCACGGCGATGCCTGCGGCGGCAGGTCGAGTTCGAAGCGAGCGTTGAATGCGAATACCGAGCCGGCACCCGGCTGGCTGCGTACCGTGATGGCACCACCCATCATCTCGACGAGCCGCTGGCAGATCGCCAGCCCCAGGCCGGTACCGCCGTATTTTCGTGTGATGGAGGCATCCGCCTGCGCGAAGGCGTGGAACAGCCGCGTCTGCTCCTCGGGAGAAATGCCGATGCCGGTGTCTTCCACTTCGAAGCGCAGCATCACTGATGCCGCGCCGATGCGGTCCGCGCCGCAGCGGAGGAGAACCTGGCCCTTCGGGGTGAACTTGATGGCGTTGCCGAGCAGGTTGATCAGGACCTGGCCTAGCCGGGTGGGATCGCCGATGAGCTGCACCGGCACGTCGTAGTCGATGTCGAACAGGTAGCGCAATCCCTTTTCCTGCGCGCGCTGGCTGATGACCGCGCTGACATTGGCCAGCACCTCGTGCAGCGAAAATTTGGTGCGTTCGATCTGCAGCTTGTTCGCTTCAATCTTCGAAAAGTCGAGAATGTCATTGATGACGCCAAGGAGCGACACCGCCGAGCGCTGGATCTTTTCCAGGTAATCCCGCTGGCGCGGGCTGAGATCGGTACGCAAAGCGAGGTATGCCATGCCGATGATGGCATTCATCGGCGTGCGGATTTCATGGCTGACGTTGGCCAGGAACGCCGACTTCATGCGCGACGATTCTTCGGCGGTTTCCTTCGATGCCTGCAATGCCAGTTCATGCTGCTTCAGCTCATCGTTGCGGCGCGATAGCTCCGCGGTGCGTTCCTCGACCCGCAACTCCAGCAGGCGCTCGGAGCGCTTCAGGTTGTCGACGAGCTGCTGCTGCGCGTATTCCTTTTCCTGCCGGATCTGGTTGAAACGGTCGGCGAGCGCCAGCGAGAACAGCAGCATTTCCAGCGCCGACCCGATCTGGATGCCATAGATGGTGATGAAGTTGGGGATGCCGCTCATGCCGAAGCTGCGCGCCGCCGTGAGCAGCGCCGTCACCGCCAGCCCGGCAAACGCGACAAGGAAAAATGGCGCACTGCGCTGACCGCGCCGTTGGCAGACGATGGCGACCACCAATGCCAGCAGGATATTGGCGACATCCATTGCAATGCCGACGCGCAGCGTATGTTCGAAAGACCAGAGGAACGCAAGGATCTGCAGTCCGTTCAGGCCGATGAATGCCAGCATGACACGGTCCAGTGCCGGCACGATCTTGCTGGTGGTGAGCAGCCTTCGCTGAAACTGGAGCAGGGCGGCGCCGTTGAGCGCGAACGCGATCATGGTGGCTATCACCGCCCAGTCCGTCGCGCCCGGCCAGACGAACTGCAGGCCGAGGCCGCTATACGCCAGTAGCGACAACGCGCTGCTCGCCGCGAACAGTACGTAATAAAAATAGGTGGGATCCCGCAACGAAAAGAAGAGCAGGAGATTGAACAGGCCGAGGGCGATCACGAGACCGAAGTAAAACGCCTGCATCATGTATTCATGCAGGATTTTTTCCGTGAACGCACGCGTATGCCACAGCCTGGTGGCGACATTCAGCGAGCCGCTGGATGCAACCCGCAGATACAGCGTCATCTCGGATTGTGCTGTAACGCGCAGCGGAAACACGAAATGGCGGTGCGGAACAGGCCGTTGTGCAAACGGGCGGAGCACGCCGGTTGCCATGTGCCTCATGCCATCCGGTGTGGCGATGTACAGGTCCACGTAATGGAGCGACGGATAGGCCAGTTCGAGTCGGCGAAAGAGATCATCGTCGGTCGGATTTTGGAGGGTCACCCGCAGCCATACCGCCGAATCCGTGATGCCGAAATTGAGCGAATCGCTGTTTTCCGATGGGGGCGCAAAACGTTGTGCCAGTTCCGGTGCGCGCACATCGTCGATCTTCCATTGCTGCGACGGATCTTCCAGCACCTTCCAGTACGGAGTCAGGTTGAAAGGCTCACCGGATGGCTGGCCATCGATCCGCAGCGAAGCGGCATGCGCCTGGCTAGCGAGCGCAAGCAACAGCAGCATGACAAGGCGAAGGATGGAGGAGCGAAAGCGCATCAGGCCGGAAATGTAAAAATAAGTCGTTATTATTACTTAATACTTGGTTACATTGCAGACCAATTTATGTTGCTTCAAGTCAATATAACAGGCGTCCCTTACCTCGCATGGCACATTCATGACTGCTTGGTAGCCAATTTCTTTCAAGAGACCCTTCAAGCAGCGGGATCGGACATTGCTGCGATGAAAAAGTACGGTCGTTAGTTTAACTGCAGGAGAGCCGTGTTGCGAGCAGGTGGATGCATGCGGCCGGCACCGTGGCCCGTCTCCCTGCCTCCGGCTGAGCGAATGCCCATTTGCTACTTTTCGCTGCTTAATTGCTGCTTATGTGTTCCCTGTTCGCTCCCTATCCGCTGCCTTTTCGGTTGCTACCGGTAGATATGCTGGCCGTTGCTGTTGCGCCATTGTTCTTCGAAGTGCTCTGCGTCGTCGTCCGAGCGCGGCCTCACGCCCATGAGGATGCCGCCTTCCTTCAAACCGTTTTCATAGCGCTTGACCCGCTCCTCGGGAATGCCCCAACCGATCAGGGCACCGAGCAGGCCGCCAGTGGCAGCGCCCGCGCCGGCGCCGGCCGCCGCGGCTGCCAGCGGTCCGGCAAGCACGAGACCGAGGCCGGGCAGGGCGATGGTGGTGCCCGCTGCCGTCACTGCCGCCAGGATTGCCCCCAGGGTGCCGCCGATCGCGCCGCCGATGCCTGCCCCCTCGGCCGCCTTGTTTCCTAGCTCAGTGGCAGGGTGCCCGGATTGGCCGCCGTCGCCGAAATGTTTTTCGCGGGTCTCATCGGACATCACCAGGCTCAGGTCGTTGGTGTCGTAACCCCGGTCCGAAACCGCTTGATAAGCGCGTTCGGCGCTGTCGCGGTCGTAGAAGAGGCCGGTCACCATGCCCGGATATTCCTTGGAATTCGTGTTCATCCCGTACTCCTTCATCGTGAGGGTTGTGAAACCAGATGCCTTCTTGATAGGAACGGCGCGCCTACCCTTAGTTCCGGCTGACCGCAGGCGGCTTCGGTTGATCCGCTCAAGTAATCCGGTGTTCTGCCGTTATTCAACGTAGGCAGAAAAGAACAACCAATAACCGAGTCAACCGGCTACCGGCTGCCGCGCAGGGGAAGCCATGAGCATCAGCGTCACGTTTAACAATACCCACCGCATCACGCTGGCATCGCCGTTTTTCATGACGCGGCGGCCGGTGCTCGACCGCCGCCAGGAACTGGAAGCCTACGAGTTGCTGTTTTGCAGCGCCGCCGGCGATAACGCGGGCGTTCCGGAGGACAGCGACGACGCCGTTTCCGTCATCGCCGATGTGATCCGGCATGGCATCAGCAGGGTGATTGGCGACGTGCCTGGCTTCGTTCATGTGAACACGGCCGCGCTGATGAGCAATATCTTCGATTTTCTGCCGCCGCAAAGCGTCGTGCCGGTGATCGCCAATGGTGTTGAACCCAGCCCCGAAGTGCTGGACCGGATCGCCCAGCTGGTGCGCAGCGGCTTTCGCTTCGCGCTTGATGTCGATAAGCAGGAGCGCACGCTACCCGCCTTCCTGCCCCTAGTCGACATCCTCAAGGTCGACACGTCCGGCAAGATCGCCGCTGAACTCGCGGTAATCTGCGGCCGCCTCCATCCGCACCGGAAAACCGTGATGGCGGAAAACGTGCATACCGCGCAGCAGTTTCAACTGTGCTGCGATGCCGGGTTCGATATTTTTCAGGGGTATTACTTCACCAGGCAGCAAATCACGCCCGCCAGAAAACTGAAGGCGTCCCAAGCGGCGATCATCCGCCTGATCACTCTTCTTGCCTCCGATGCGGACACAGTTGATATCGAAGACGGCATCAAGCATGAACCCACGCTCGGCCTGAACCTGTTGCGGCTTGTCAATACTCCGGCCGTCAGTCCACACCGTATCGATTCGCTGCATCAGGCGCTCATGGTATTGGGCCGCAACCAGCTGCAACGATGGCTGCAGATCATGCTGTATGCGCCCGGTGGCCCGCAGGGCATACGCATGATGCCGTTGCTCACGCTGGCCACGACCCGTGGCCGGCTGCTGGAGCTGGCAGCGCAAAAGCTGCGCCCCGGCAACCGCGGGATTGCGGATACGGCTTTCACCGTCGGCATCATGTCGTTGATGGATTCCCTGTTCGGCATGCCGATGGAGGAAATCCTGATGCAGATGCCGGTGACCAAGGAAGTCGGCGATGCCTTGCTCTACCGGCGCGGTTATTTCGGCGAATTGCTACTGCTTGCCGAGCAGACCGAATGGGCAGACAAGGGCACGACCGAACTGCTGCACGGCATTGAGGGTCTGAGGCTGTCGCACCATGATTTGTATGCGCTGCAACTGGCGGCGTTTGAATGGAGCGACCAGGTGACGCGCCATGTCTGACATGGATGCATACGCGGACGAACTATCGGGGCAGGGAAGCATCCTACGGTTTTGCGCACTGCTGCATACCGGAGACCGACATGCAACCATCCGACAACCGGACTAAAACCGAACGAGAACAATCCGAAGGATTGGCGAACCAGAATGTGACCGGCCCGGCGTCGATCGATCAGCCACCGAAGGAGGAGAGGCTCGCCCATCTGCCGGGGCTGGAGGATCTGAATATTACACAGCCGGATGGGGCGAATTCGCCGCCGAATGAAGGAAGGAATCCGTGAGGCCCGACCGCTTGATCGCTTGTGGATTGCGCTCGCCGTCAAAGTCGAACCTGAAGAGTGCGCCGTAACATTTCCCTCTGCAAGGCGGAGGGCGCAGTGCAATGACGATGCATAAGTCATCACCCCGGCGAGAAAGTCTGTGAACGGCACGGCAGGCCGGATTGCCTGCCATCAATCGCACCGATCACTTCCGTGACACAAACCCGTTCCCCTCGATATAAAACCGCAAATTTGCCGACGCCCATTCCTTTGCATACGCCACGCCGATGCGCGGCCGTTCGATCACCCTGAACGCCTCCTGCGAATCCCCTTCCGCTACATACAATTCGTTTCCCAGCAAATCCACGCCATTCAGCCGCCTGTCGATGCCCATCGCCCTGCACAGCAGCCCCGGCCCCTTCGTGTTGCCATCGATGCCGGCCACCGGCTCCACCGCCCGCAGCAACACCGCCGCGCCATGGCCTTCCCCCTCTGTGACGACATTCATGCAGTGATGCATGCCGTAGATGATGTACACATAAGCATGACCCGGCGGGCCGTACATGATGCGGGTGCGGGGTGTAACGCCTTTCGACGAATGAGAGGCCAGATCATGCGCGCCGATATAGGCTTCGGTCTCGACGATCCTGCCGATGCGTGCAACGTCGGACTGCGCATGCACCAGGTACTTGCCGAGCAGTTCCCGTGCGACCAGTTCCGTATCCCGGTCATAGAATGCGCGCGGCAGCCGAACGAGTTCCGGCATCACCACGTATCGACGAAAGGCCGTTTCTTGCCATGGCGTGGTGCAGGCGGCGGTGCTGAACGCAGGCCGCGCATCACCCATCGGCGGGAGTCCATCGGGTCGATGACGTCGTCGATTTCAAGGAAGGATGCCATGTTGATCGCCTTGCCCTTTTCATAGGACTCCGCGACCATTTTCTCGAACGCCGCCGTGCGTTCCGCCGGATCGACGATCGCTTCCAGCTCCTTGCGATAACCGAGCCGGACCGCGCCTTCCAGTCCCATCGCGCCGAACTCGCCGCTCGGCCAGGCAATGGTGAAGAAGGGCGCATGAAAACTGCCGCCGGCCATCGCCTGCGCACCGAGGCCGTACCCCTTACGCAGCACGATGGTGAAGAACGGCACACTGAGGCTGCCGGCGGTGACGAACATGCGCGAGACATGCCGCACCATCGCTGTCTTTTCCGCATCCGGGCCGACCATGAAGCCGGGCGTGTCGCACAGCGACAGCATCGGTAGATCGAAGGCGTCACAGAGTTGCATGAAGCGCGCCGCCTTGTCGGCGGCATCGGCATCGATCGCGCCGCCGAGATGCATCGGATTGTTGGCGATCAGCCCGAACGGGCGACCTTCGATGCGCACCAGCGCGGTGATGATGCCGATGCCGAACTGGCGCCGCAGTTCCAGTACCGAACCCTTGTCCGCCATGGTCTCGATCACCGCCCGGATATCGTAGGAGCGCAAGCGGTTTTCCGGGATCAGGTGGCGCAGTTCGCGCTGGTCGGTAGATTCCCATTCGCTTAACGCACCCTGGAAGTAGGACAGGTATTGTTTCGTCACGTGCACTGCTTCCGCCTCGTCCGGCACGACCACATCGATAACGCCGTTGGGCGCCTGCATGCTGACCGGGCCGACCTGTTCCGGCAGGAAGACGCCAAGTCCGCCGCCTTCGATCATCGCCGGTCCGCCCATGCCGATGGTGGCGTTCTCGGTGGCGATGATCACGTCGCAGCAGCCTAGGAAGGCGGCATTGCCGGCAAAGCAGCGGCCCGAGACCACGCCCACCCGCGGCACCAGGCCGCTGAGCCGGGCGAAATTGATGAAGGACATGACGTCCAGGCCTGCCACCAGCATCGCGTCGGTATCGCCCGGGCGGCCGCCCCCGCCCTCGGCGAAGATTACCACCGGCAACTTCTGCTGCTCGGCGATCTGGAACATGCGGTCGGTCTTCTTGTGGTTCATCATGCCCTGCGTGCCGGCGAACACGGTGTAATCGTAGGACATCACCATGCAGCGCGCGCTGGCATCGTCGAACAGCGCGCCATTGATTGCCCCTACTCCAGCCACCAACCCATCTGCAGGGCTGATCCGGATAAGTTCGTCGAGCGGACGGCGGAGGCGCTGGGCGGCAATCGCCAGTGCCCCGTATTCGATGAAGCTATCGTCGTCGCACAGGTCGGTGATGTTTTCCCGTGCGGTGCGCTGGCCGGTCTTGCGCCTGCGCGCCACCGCATCCGGGCGCATCGCATCCAGTCCGATCGCATGCCGTTCACGCACTTCGGCCAGGTCGGCGCGGATATGGTCCGGGTCGATCGCCTGTTCGTCGACCGCATGCTCAGCTGCCGATTCGGACGCTTCAAGATATAGCAGCGGCGCGCCGTGGAACAGCACATCGCCTTTGCTCACCGCCACCTGCTTCACGATCCCGCTCGTCTGTGCCTTGACGATGTGCTCCATTTTCATGGCCTCGATCACCGCGACCTGCTGGCCGGTACGCACCATGTCCCCTTCGTGCACATCGATGCTGACCACCGACCCTTGCATCGGGGCAGGGACCGCAACCGTGTCGTCAGGCGCTTCCGGTCTGGCGTCCGCTGTCGCCTCACGCGCCGCACGCGTGCCCTCCGGCACATCCGCATACAGCTTCCTGTGAGGTTCGGCGGCCGCCAGCAGATCCGCGATGCGCTCCTCGACGAACCGCGTATGCACACGATTCAGGATCACATCCGGATGCAGCAGGATGTTCTGCAGGAAGCCGATATTGGTCGGTACGCCGTCAATGCGGAATTCACAAAGCGCACGGTAGGCTTTCGCTGCTGCATCGGCATACGATGCGGAGGTGGAATGCACGATGAGCTTCCCCAGCAGCGAATCGAAGCTGGGGCTGGTGGTGTAGCCCGCATAGCCGAAGGTATCCACCCGCACGCCGGCGCCGGAGGGCGGCTCGAAGGCGGTGAGGGTACCTCCCGATGGTTGCGCGTCACCGTCGGGGCGCATCGTCTCCATGTTGATGCGCAGCTGGATGGCGTGGCCGCGTGGCGGCGGTATGTCGCCCTGTTCCAGCCCGAGCTGGGCCAGCGACGCGCCGCCGGCGAGCTGCAGTTGCGTTTTCACCAGGTCCACGCCGGTGACCTCTTCGGTGACGGTGTGCTCGACCTGCAGGCGTGGGTTGGCTTCGATGAACATGAATTGCTCGCCGTGTTCATCCACCAGGAATTCAAAAGTGCCGAGGCTGCCGTAGTTGACCGCTTCCGCCATGCGTTTTGCGGCGTCGGTGATGCGGCCGCGCAAGGCGGGTGACAGGGAAGGGCTTGGCGCGATTTCCACCAGTTTCTGGTTGCGCCGCTGCAGCGTGCATTCACGCTCGCCGAGGTGGCTGACGCGGCCACTGCCGTCGCCGATGACTTGCACCTCGATATGCCGCGCCCGCAGCACCAGCTGTTCCGCGTACAACTCGCCGCTGCCGAACGACGCGACCGCTTCCGAGCGGCAGCGGGTATATGCTTCGTCCACGTCCTGCATGCGGCTGACTGCACGCATGCCGCGCCCGCCGCCGCCGGCCAGCGCCTTGATCATCATCGCGCCGCCGTTGCCGAGCGATGCGAGGAAGGCTTTTGCTTGCTCGACAGAGATTGCACCCTCGGTGCCGTGCACCACCGGCACGCGGTAGTGCTGCGCCAGCTTGCGGGCCTGCGCCTTGTCGCCGAACAGTTCCAGCGTTTCCGGCAAGGGACCGACGAACAGCAGGTCCTGCGCGGCACAGCGGCGGGCAAACTCGGCATTCTCGCTGAGGAAGCCGTAGCCGGGATGGACGGCATCGCAACCTGCCTCCCGTGCCGCTGCGAGTATCTGCTCCATGTCGAGATAGGCTGCGGCGCCCTTGCCGCGCAGTGGCCGCGCGGAATCGGCCTTGCGCAAATGCAGCGAGGCGGCGTCGTCCTCGGAATAAACGGCGACGGTGCGGATGCCGAGTTCGGCGGCGGCGCGGGCGATGCGGATGGCGATTTCGCCGCGGTTGGCGATGAGCAGGGTTGTGATGGTCATGCGGGATGTTGTTAGATATTATTTAGTGTGTACAGACTGCTAGTTTGATAGTGTGCTGCGGTCCGAAATAGAATGACAGCGATGGGAAAATTGTGACTAGGGTTCGTCCGACGCTCCGTAAGGTTCCCTCCCTTTTTCAGGGCGCCCGGCTAGGGGGGAGGGTTAGGGTGGGGGTAGTGAGGTTGACCGACTGCATAACTATGGCTCAATCTCACCACCCCTGCGCGGGCCGCCCCATCCCAACCAAGAGGATTGCGCTTAAGCGCAATCCGTTCCGCAGGCGAACGGCGTGCCGTTCGAAACCCCTGCTACACCCCCCTAGAAGGGGGAAGGAGCCGTGCGGCGATATCAAATAGCTAGTCAGAGCGTTCAAATAGTCAGAACTTCCACCGCAAAGCGAAGCCTCAGGTTAGTTTCACGCCATCACGCCCCCGACGGCCTCTTCATCTTGCACTCTGTCGGCAACGCCAGGTCCTTTCCTTCCACAACGGTCTCCGTACGGAAGCCGTAATTCGTGCCTTCCACCCCGGACTTCACCGTCTTGCCGTCGACCAGCGCTATTGTTGACACCGTTTGCGGCAGCAGCAACTGGTGGTCTTCCTTTCGTATCGTGACGTCGCCGACAATCGACGGATAGGTCATGCCTTCCAGTGCAAGGACGATCTTCAATGGATCGGTGGATTTGGCCTTCTCGATGGCGGCAGCGATCATGCGCGGCGACATCTCAATGCGTGGCGCCAGGAAACTCTTGTTATAGCGCTGCTTGTAACCGTTGGCGACCGGCGTGACTTTTGAATTCTCCACATTCGGATGCCATTCGCCGACCCAGGTGAGCTGGCCTGCCTTCGCCTGCGATACAGCGAGCACCGTGCCCGGCACACCGCCGGCACTGTGGTTGATGAAGCGCAGGTTGGTACCCGCATCTGCGGCGGCTTTCACCAGCAGGTTCAGGTCATTGCCCCAGTTGCCGGTAATGACCGTGTCCGCGCCGGCTGCCTTGATTTTCGAGACGTAGGGCGAGAAGTCCTTCACCTGCCCGATCGGATGCAGGTCCTCGCCGACGAACTTGACGCCCTGCCTGACAGACGACAGCATCTCCTTGCCGAGCTTGGCCCACATCTGGCCGTGTGCATAGTTCTGGTTCAGCAGGTACACATTCTTGATGTCCTGCTTTTCCTTCATGAAGGCAGTCAATGCCTTCATCTTCATCGCCGTATTGGCTTCCGTCATGAAATGCCAGAAGCTGCAGCGTTTGCCTGTGAGCTCGGGGTCGATCGACGAGTGATTGATGATCAGGATCGCCTTGTCGGGATTGCGTTCGTTGTTCTTGTTGGCGGCCTCGATCATCGCGCCCACCGCAGTGGAGCCGGAGCCGCCGGTGAACACGACGCGCGCGCCGGCGTCGATCGCGCTCTGCAGCGCGATCAGGCTTTCCTGCGGCGACAGCTTGTTGTCGATGGATAGTAATTCCATCTTCGTGCCGTTCAGCACGCCGCCCTTGGCATTGATATCCTCGATCGCATATTTGATGTGGTTATGCATCAGCTCGCCGATCTCGGCGAATGGTCCGCTCAGCGGGTCGATGAATGCCACCTTGAATGTTCCTTGCGCGGAAGACAGGGCGGATGCGTGCGCCGAGAATGCGGCAAGCGACAGGCAAAGCAATGTTTTCCTCATGATGTCCTCGTCTCTTTCCAGGTTGTGAATGGCAGGTGCGGACCGGCTTTCTGCGGCGGTCTCGCACCTCGTCTTTGATGCATCAGTTTTTCGTGCCTGCACCTTTCCTTTTTGCGGCGGGCACCTTGGCGCCGGCAATCTTCAGAAGGATGTTCTGCAGTTGACCGACCATATCCTCCGGACCGATGCGGCCGTCCGGCCGGTACCAGGTGTACATGAATCCGGCGATGCTGCCGATCGCCAGGGCGGTCAGCTTCGTGTTGTCGAAATCCAGTTCGCCATCCTGCCTGCCCTGTTCGAGCAGCTCGCAGAGTTCGTCGTAGAAGCGCCGTGCCAGGGTGCGCAACTTGCGTTGCAGCGGTGCCCGCAGTACGCCGCTTTCGCGATAGAAAAAAGTACCGGCCTTGAAGTGAACGATGTTGGCGGCGGCAAAGCGATGCAATCCCTCGTGCAGTTTTTCCACCGCGGTTCGTGGGTCGTCCTTGTCGAAATGCATCGCCGTCAGGCAGGCGTGGGAGGCTTGCCAGCACAGCGTCTCGAACAAATCATTTTTGCTGGGGAAATAGTAGTACACATAGGGTTTGGTCACGCCGAGCTGTTCGACGATGTCTGCCATTGTCGTACCGGCGAAGCCTTGCCTGAAGAACAGCTCGCGCGCCACGTCGAGAATGCGCTCCCGCTTCTGGTCATGCACGCCCTCGACAATCGTCTGCCGTTCCTGCTGCGCCCTCTGTGCAATACTTTTTTTCATGCCGCTCCGGAAAGTGCACCGAATGATGATCCCGTTTCCGCAACAATATACCAGCCGGTATAAAGATGCTACCGTCTGGTATGGTATGGCCTGAAAGCCTGCGGGATTTGCGCTGGATCAATGCGATCTCCGATTTGCAACTTCATGCTGGCATGCACAAGATCGATACAAAGGAGACTGCCGGATGCAATCCATCGACTACACCCATGGCGAGAAACCGCTGCATGAATACCTGCGCCAGCATGCGCGCACGCAACCCGACAGGCCGGCTTACATCTGGTACGGCGCCAGCCTGTCCTATGGCGATCTGGACCGCCTCAGCGACCGGTTCGCTGCCCGTCTGCACGGCCTTGGCGTGAAGAAGGGCGACCGGGTAGTGCTGTTCCTGAACAATAGCCCGCAATATGCAATCGCGCACTTCGGCATCCAAAAACTCGGCGCGATCGTCAGCCCCTGCAGTCCGCTGTTCAAAAAGCATGAACTCGAATACCAGGTTGGCGACCTCGGTGCCGAAGTCATCGTGGCCGCCGACAGTCTGTACCCGGTGGTGCAGTCGGTGCTGGAGACGACGGCCGTGCGGCATGTATTCCTGACCAACTACGCCGACCTTCTGCCGCAGCAGCCTGATATCGCCGTGCCGCCCGAGATGCGCACGCCGAAAATTCGGCCGGAAGGCACGACCGATTTCCTGGAAGCGCTCGATGGTGCCGCGGATACCTTCCCGGCGACGGCACCTTCGATGGATGACGTGGTGCTGATGACCTACACGTCGGGCACGACCGGGATGCCCAAGGGGGCAATGCTGACGTACCGGAACGCGTTGTTCAAGACCGCCGGCGCCAACTATGCGGGAAGCGTTGACAACGGCAGCATCCTGCTGGCGGTCGCGCCGATGTATCACATCGCCGGCATGCTGATGGGCATTAACGTCACCATCTATAGCGGCGCTACGGCAGTACTGCTGCATCGCTTCGATCCGCTCGCCGTGCTGCAGGCAATCGATCGCTACAAGGTGACCAACTGGTACAGCATCGCGCCGATGAACGTCGCCATCATGCAGGTGCCGGAGGCAAAGAACTACGACTTGCGGTCGCTGCGCATCAATCCCTGCACCAGCTTCGGCATTACGCTCACACAGGAACTGGCGCAGCGATGGCAGGAGTTCGCCGGCGGTTGCCAGACGTTCGAGGCGGCGTACGGGCTGTCGGAAACCCATACCTGCGATACCTATACGCCACGCGACGCGATCAAGTGGGGCACGCAGGGCGTGCTGATGCCTGGCGTGGAGTGCCGCATCGTAGACCAGCAGAGCGGGCAGGACCTGCCTCCCGGCGCAATGGGCGAAATCGTGCTGCGCAGTGCAGGCAACTTCAAGGGCTACTGGAACAAGCCGGACGCCACGGCGGCGACGCTGCGCGACGGCTGGGTGCATACCGGCGACATGGGCACGCTTGACGCCGATGGCTACCTGACGTTCTCGGGACGTTTCAAGGAAATGATCAAAGTCTCCGGCTACAGCGTCTTTCCCGAGGAGGTGGAGGTCATCCTCGTCAAGCATCCGGCGGTGAAGCAGGCGGCTGTCATCGGCGTGCCGGACCCGCAGAAGGGCGAGGTGGTGAAGGCGGTGCTGGTGCTCAAACCGGATGCGGGCGATGTGTCTGCGGAAGAGATCATTACCTGGAGCCGCGACCAGATGTCGGCGTACAAGGTGCCGAAGCAGGTGGCATTCCGTAGCGAATTGCCGACGACAGGGGCAGGGAAGGTGTTGCGGAGGTTGTTGAGGGAGGATTGAAGGGTTGACTGTGCAGGCAAGCTTTGATCAGCTTTCTCCACATGCAGGGATGAAGCCGGGGTTTCGCAAAGCACTGCTTTGTGCCGCGTAAATCAGAGTCGCTTGCAAGCGGCGACGTGGAAAGGTTGTAAGCGAGCCGGCTCCTTCCCCCTCGTAGGGGGAAGGTTGGGATGGGGGTGTGAAGGTCGAGCCATCGAATTCAGTCGCTCGACCTCACTACCCCCACCCTAGCCCTCCCCCTGGAGGGGGAGGGGACCTGTTAGTGATAGGTGGTTAGAAATGTACGTCACCCCACTTCCCTTCACCGCAAAAACCGCCCCTCCCGCGAGATCGCCGTCAGCTCCACATACTTCGACCCATTGTGGTTGTCCTTGCTGAAGTTGATCAGGTACCCGTCCATATCCCAGCGTCCGATCGATTCCAGGCCGGCGATGAAGCGTTCCCGCGTCGGGTTCTTGCCGGCGCGGCGCAAGCCCTCAACCACCACCTTGGCGGTGATGAAGCCCTCCATTGACGCAAACGACCAGTTCTTTACGCCCATCTGCTTCATGACTTTCTGATACTCGCGCACGATGCCGCTGGTGGCGGAGAAGGGGAAGGGCGCGACCTGCGACACCACCACGCCGATCCCATCCTTGCCGAGCGCGTTGACACCAGCTTGGGTGCCCATGACCGATAGCGCAAAGAATTGCATGCCAGGCGAAATCTGGTTGAAGGCCTTGATGAACTCGACGGACGACTTGCCGGTGGTGATCATGATGACCGCCTGCGGCTTCGCCTCCGCCAGGATGGTGGCTGCCTTTTCGGCATCGGCGCCGCTGGCTTCCATCGGCGCGGAGGCATGCACTTTCATCTTCTGCGACTCGGTGGCTTTTTCCACGAAGCCGAGGCCTTCCTTGCCGAACGCATTGTTCTGATACACCACCGCGATTTTCTTGATGCCGCGGATCTCGAGGTGGCGGACGATGGTGTCGGCTTCGTCGCTGTAGCCGGCGCGGATGTTGAAGATCAGCCGGTTGTGCGGGGTGCGTACGATGTCCGATCCGGTGTAGGGGCCGATGCTGGGAATGTTGTGTTCGGCGATGATGGGCAGCAGCGCCTTGTTGGTCGGTGTGCCTGCCATGTTGAGCAGGGCGAATGCTTTTTCCTTTTCGATCAGCTGCCTGGCGTTGGCGACGCCTTTTTCGGTGCTGTAACTGTCGTCCAGCGTGAGCAGGCGCAGTTTCTTGCCATGGATGCCGCCTTGCTGGTTGATGTATTCAAAATAGGCGTTGGTGGCGGTGGTGGCGTCGACGCCGATTTCAGCCAGCGGTCCGGATAGGGAGCTGGTTTTGCCGAACAGGATTTCGTCCTCGGCGGCGGCCTGGGCATGCACCGGTGACGCGGTGAGCGAGAGGGCGATGAAGGCGGTAGTGGTGGTCTTAAGGCAGATGTACAGCAACTGTTGGATGCTTGTTTTCATTTTTTCTCCTCCTGGGGTGGGTTGGTGCTTTTGCGGGGTGGGCCCCGTCTTGGTGTTGGCAAAATTATTTTTCGAGTTCCTTTGCAAGAGATATGTCATTCCCGCGAAAGCGGGAATCCAGAGCGACGGAGTGTCTCCGGTGATGCAACATAGTTGGCTCTCCGAAGAGCCAAGCCGGGACTGGCCCCGGCGGGCCACTCACTTTTCTTGTCTCGCCAAGAAAAGTAAGCAAAAGAACGCGACCGCGAGGACGCCGCCCTTCGGGTTCCCGAACAAGAGGGCGCCAAAGCGGGAAGCGAAATAAACTCGCCTTCGGCTCAGACAAATTTCGCTTCTTTTTCCGCTTAGGCACCCTTTTGTTCGGCAGCGTCCAAGCGGATTTCGACAGCCACAGCCTTTACGTGCGGCGTGAGTCTGTCGATGACCTACGTGTTTCTTTGATTCTTCTTATCCCAACTGCGCCGCATACGCCTCCAGATGCTGATCCGTGCTGCCGAACTGCATCTCGATCGCCATCAGGCGCTTGAAGTAGTGGCTCACATCCAGCTCGTCCGTCACGCCCATGCCGCCGTGCAGTTGCACGGCCTGCTGGCCGACGAAGCGGCAAGCCTGGCCGGTGACGACCTTCGCAGCGTCGAGTGCCTTGCGGCGCGCGACCGGATCGGGATCGGTGCAGCGGACCGCGGCGAGGTAGCTCATCGAGCGTGCCTGTTCGATATGCAGCACCATGTCGGCCATGCGATGCTGCAGCGCCTGGAATTTGCCGATGGGGACGCCGAACTGCTTGCGGTTGCGGGCGTATTCCACCGTGGCGGCGAGCAGCTTGTCGAGCGCGCCGACGGCTTCGGCGCAGACCGCCGCGATGCCGGCGTCACGCACTTGCTCCAGCGCGGCGTCCACGTTGTCGTTGCCGTTCAGCAGGGTGGATGCGGGAATGCTGACATTCTCCAGCCGGATTTCGCTGGCGCGCACGCCATCGACCGTGCTGTACGACACCTGGCGCACGCCGGCGGTGTCGCGCGGCACGGCGAAGACCGCCAGGCTGCCCTTGTCGGTGCGGGCGGTGACCAGCAGGATGTCGGCGGACGCGCCGTGCGATACCACGTTCTTGTGGCCGTTCAGCGTGTAGCTGTCGCCGGATTGCACGGCTTTCGTCGTGACGGCCATCCAGTCGAAACGCGTGGCGGGTTCGTCATGCGCGAGCACCGCGATTTTTTCGCCGGCGGCCAGTGCCGGCAGCCACTCGCCGCGCTGGTCGGCATTGCCGAGCAGGCTGATCGTCTTGGTGGCCAGCACCGCGCTGGCAAGGTAGGGTTCCAGCAGCAATCCTTCGCCGACCGCATTCATCACGAGCATGGTGTCGATCGGGCTGCCGCCGAGGCCGCCGTCTTCCTCGGGCACGTTCAGCGACAGGAGTCCGATGTCGGCCAGCGCTTGCCACACGTCGCGGCTGAATCCCTCGGGTGATTTTTCCTTGATGTGCCGGCGCGCTTCGAAGCCGTAGTCCTTGCTGATGAAGCGGCGGGTGGTGTCCAGCAGCATCTGCTGTTCTTCGGTAAAGGTGAAGTCCATGGCGTCCTCTTGCGTCCTTTTACAAGCCCAGAATCATCTGGGAGATGATGTTCTTTTGAATTTCATTGGAGCCGCCGTAGATCGACAGCTTGCGCATGTTGAGGTACTGCGCTGACAGCGCAACCGCATACTCGGGGCCGACAGCCTCACCCTGATAGCCGAGTTCCATCGCGTCGCGGCGCAGCGGCAGGGCGTACGGGCCTACCACCTGGGTCAGCATCTCCGTGATCGCCTGCTGGATTTCAGTGCCCTTGATCTTCAGGATCGATGCTTCCGGTCCCGGTGCGCGGCGCTCCGCTTCGGCGGACAGCACACGCAGGTTGGTGATTTCCAGCGCAGTCAGGTCGATCTCGATCTGCGCGATGCGGGCCGAGAACATCGGGTCCTTAATCAGTGGCTGGCCGTTCTTCATCTCTTTCGCCGCAATGCGCTTCAGGCGGGCAAGTTCGCGCTTGGCGATGCCGATGCCGGCGATGTTGGTGCGTTCATGGCCAAGCAGGAACTTCGCATAGGTCCAGCCCATGTTTTCTTCGCCGACGAGATTTTCGACCGGCACCTTGACGTTCTCCAGCCAGACTTCGTTGACCTCATGCGCGCCGTCCATGGTGATGATCGGCCGCACGGTGATGCCCGGCGTTTTCATGTCGATCAGCAGGAAGGAGATGCCGCGCTGCGGCTTGACTTCAAGGTCGGTCCGCACGAGGCAGAAGATCCAGTCGGCGTACTGCCCCTGCGTGGTCCATGTCTTCTGGCCATTGACGATGTAGTGGTCGCCTTCGCGGACGGCACGTGTCTTCACCGAAGCCAGATCGGAGCCGGCGCCGGGTTCGGAATAACCCTGGCACCACCATTCCTCGGCGGACAGGATCTTCGGCAGGTAACGCTGTTGCTGTGCCGGCGATCCGAATTGCATGATGACCGGTGCGACCATCTTCAGGCCGAAGGGAATGGCGCGTGGCGCGCCGGCGGCTGAACATTCCTCTTCAAAGATGTATTGCCGGGTCGGGTCCCATCCGGTGCCGCCGAATTCCTTTTTCCATGACGGGCCGCCCCAGCCTTTGGTGTGGAGGATTTTCTGCCAGCGAATGTAGTCGTCGCTTTTGAGGATCAAGCCGTTGAGGACTTTTTGCTTGATGTCAGCGGGGAGGTTTTCCGCGACGAAGCTGCGGACTTCTTCGCGGAAAGCAAGTTCTTCGGGGGTGAAGTTCAGGTTCATTTGATCCTCTTGATTTTCTTTACTGTCATTCCCGCGAAGGCGGGAATCCAGGGCTACGGAGATTCTCCGGTGATTCAAATCGGTTAGTTCTTCGATCATGCATGCCGGGACTGGCCCCGGCGGGCCACCATCTTTTTTGCTTCGCCAAAAAAGATGGCAAAAAAGGCGACCCCGCAGTCGACGCCCGCTTCGCGGGTTCCCAAAAGCAGGTGGACCGAAACGGGAAGCGAAATAAACTCGCCTTCGGCTCAGACAAATTTCGCTTCTTTATCCGTTTCAGCCCACCCGCTTTTGGCGTCGCCAGAAGGGGGGAACTTCGAAACCCATCCCCACCCTGGCCCTCCCCTTAAGGGGAGGGAATGTTCTGTTCTTTACTTTGCCGCTTGCTGTGACGACTTGGACCGCTCGTTCTATTTCTTGCAAACTAAGTCAGCAAGGTAAAGAACAGGCCCGTTCCCTCCCCTTCAAGGGGAGGGCCAGGGTGGGGATGGGTTAGCCGTTCATCCCCTTTTAGCGACGCTAAAAGTGTCCTGCCCAAAACGGATCAGAAGTGAAACTTGTCTGAGCCGCAGGCGAGTTTGTTTCACTTCCCGTTTTGGGCAGGACACTTTTGGGCACCCCGAAGGGGCGGCGATAACGGGGTCGCCTTTCTTTGCTTCCTTTCTTTGGCGAAGCAAAGAAAGGAAGTGGCCCGCCGGGGCCAGTCCCGGCTAGTCTCTTCGGAGAACACCAAGCGTTGCATCACCGAAGACACTCCGTCGCTCTGGATTCCCCCTTGCAGGGCGCGTACTGGCTTGCAGGCCAGTACCGTTTTGCAGGCGGACAGCATGCTGTCCGAATCCCCTGCAAAACCCTGCGCGGGAATGACGGGTGATGCACCACCGAAGACACTCCGTTGCCCAGCATCCCCGTCTTCACGGGAATGACAGGTTGATGCATCACCGCAAGAGGTCGTCCCACACCGACTAGAACGCCGCAATCCCCGTCTGCTCCCGCCCCAGGATCAACGCATGAATGTCATGCGTGCCCTCATACGTGTTCACCACCTCCAAGTTCACCATGTGCCGGATCACCCCAAACTCGTCCGATATCCCGTTCCCGCCCAGCATGTCCCGCGCCATGCGCGCCACATCCAGCGCCTTGCCGCACGAGTTGCGCTTCATCATCGACGTGATCGCAACAGCCGCCGTGCCTTCATCCTTCATCCGACCCAGCCGCAAACACCCCTGCAAGCCCATCG